>Ga0272444_10000022_pt1 | contig 262692 bp, 251 predicted proteins | sample SSMForm13_FD_201033 | JGI IMG/M metagenome (GOLD analysis project Ga0272444, IMG submission 201033) | Marine sediment archaeal communities from Little Sippewissett salt marsh, Falmouth, MA, United States - SSM-Form-13 | ecosystem: Environmental > Aquatic > Marine > Wetlands > Sediment ... | reverse complement strand
CATAGGCCTTGAACTCGCCGAAAAACTTCGTGATCGCCGCCGTCAGCGACGTCTTGCCGTGGTCAACGTGGCCGATCGTGCCGATGTTCACATGCGGCTTCGTGCGCTCAAACTTACCCTTCGCCATGTACCTTTTCCTGTCTGTTTGGGTGGCTGAACATGGGACCCCATGTTTGGGCGGGGGACATAAGGCTTTAAGCCATCATTCGCAAGGCAAAATTGCCTTTGCGTTCAACGGGTCTGTTTCAGGAGCTGGAGCGGGTGAAGGGAATCGAACCCTCGTCGTAAGCTTGGGAAGCTTCTGCTCTGCCATTGAGCTACACCCGCTTGAGGCAAAACGGGTACGACAAAACGAATCGAAAATCCACGGAATTGTCTGGAGCGGGTAGCGGGAATCGAACCCGCATATTCAGCTTGGAAGGCTGCTGCTCTACCATTGAGCTATACCCGCCCGCGAGTTCGTGTGTGCCGGTCCAGTGGTGGAGGAGGTTGGATTCGAACCAACGTAGCCATAGGCAACGGATTTACAGTCCGTCCGTTTTAACCACTCACGCACTCCTCCAGTAACTGGCGCCGGAGCACACAACAGCGGCCTTGCGACCGCGATGCGCCTTATGGCGGGACGGGTATTGGCTGTCAACACGCTACGCCCGATTTTCCTGCCTGCAAAGCAGAACGCCGTTCCCGCTTTATTAATATGGTGATCGCCAGACGCGTTTAAATCCGCTATGGCCGCTTTCATGACCGACAAGAAATCAAAGAGCGCCGGCAAGGACAGCCACTATGCGCGCCTGCGCCGCGCACATCGCGACGCCAAGCCTCCTTCCCCCGAGGATGGCCGCATCGTTCTTTACGGCCTGCATACCGTGCGCGCAGCGCTGCTCAATCCGCGCCGCAAACCGGTTCGCCTGCTTGCCACGCGCAATGCGCTCGCCCGCCTCGAGCTCGATGATGCGGCGCTTGCCCGCTGCCCCGTCGAAATCGTCGAACCGAAAGCCATCGACCGCCTGACCGGCGAAGGCGCGGTGCATCAAGGCGTCGCGCTGGAAACCTGGCCGCTCAGGCCGAAGCCGCTCGACGCGTTGGGCGACACGCAACTCGTCCTCGTCCTCGATCAGGTGACCGATCCGCACAATGTCGGCGCGATCATGCGCTCCGCCGTCGCCTTCGATGCCGGCGCACTGGTCACGACGGCGCGCCACAGCCCCGTCGAGTCGGGTGTGCTCGCCAAGGCCGCTTCCGGCGCGCTGGAGCATATCGACCACCTGGAGGTGCGCAATCTCGCCGAGGCGCTCGAAACGCTGTCCGCCGCGGGCTTCCGCACCATCGGCCTCGATTCTGAGGGACCTGACATCCTCGAGCGGAGCGTGGAAGCTTCGAAAACGGCCCTCGTCCTCGGCGCCGAGGGAAAAGGCCTGCGCCAGAAAACGCGCGACACTGTGAATTGCCTGGCCCGCCTCGACATGCCCGGGACGATAAAATCGCTCAACGTGTCGAACGCCGCCGCACTGTCGCTCTATGTCGCCCGGCGCGCGATGGGGATAACCGGGGAGTCCTGACCCAATTTGGCCCGAATTGTGGCTTTAGGGTCGCGCCGAAGGCCCCGAACGGCCAAAATTGACTTCGTGATTCTGAGGGAAAGGAACGCATTATGAACAAGGCGGCAATTACGGCGATGGCGGGGCTGCTCGCCTTGACGGCGGCCTGCACGACGACCAATCCGTATACCGGCCAACAGCAGGTATCGAAGACGACGTCGGGTGCGGCCGTGGGCGCCGGCATCGGCGCGCTCGCCGGTCTCGCCGCCGGCGGCGACGATCGCCGCAACGCCCTGATCGGCGCCGGCATCGGCGCGCTGGCAGGCGGCACGGTCGGCAATTTCATGGACCGTCAGGAAGCCGAACTTCGCGCGCAACTTGCCTCGACAGGCGTCAGTGTCACGCGCGTCGGCAACAACATCATCCTGAACATGCCGTCCAACATCACGTTTGCCACCGACCAGGACCAGGTGATTCCGGCTTTCTATGCGACGCTCGATTCCGTCGCTATCGTGCTGAACAAGTACAATCAGACGCTGATCAACGTGTTCGGCCACACCGACTCGACGGGCTCGGACAGCTACAACCAGGCCCTGTCGCAGCGCCGCGCCTATTCGGTGTCCAATTACCTGACGGGCCGCGGCGTCAACCCGCAGCGTCTTATCGCGCAGGGCTTCGGCGAAAGCCGCCCGGTCGCCGACAATTCGACGGAAGCGGGCCGTGCACAGAACCGCCGCGTCGAAATCCAGATCGTGCCGCTCAGCTGATCGCGGTAAAACCGGAATTGGAAAGGGGGCGGCACGAGCCGCCCTTTTTTATTCGTGCTGTTCGCCCGCGTCGCGCGCGCGCATCTCCTCGATATCGTCGGCGATCAGCGCCAGATGCTGCTCGATCAGGGACAGGTTGGCGATCAGGCCGCAAACAAGCGCCGCCACGATCAGACCCGCAATGACCCCCATCCCCGCGCCAAACGTCAGATTCTCGCCCGCCAGAGCCGCCTCGCGATAGCCGAGGTAACCGCCCGACACGATAATTACGAGCGCGAGCACCAGATTGAGCGCTTCAAGCAATTCGGCGAGGAAACGGGAAAACCACATCGCAAACCTCATGTCGCATGGAAAGCCATGCCATCAGGGTTAGCCGCTGAGGCCGCCCCGCACAAGCAATGCGACCCGCCCCGTCTCAGTGCTGCACCGGCGTAAACAGCAACTTCACGTAGGAACGGAACAACAGCACCTGCTCGGAGAGCACCTTGGGATCGTTGACCGCTTTCGACATCACGATTCCGCCTTCCACCGTGTTCGATACCATGTCGGCGAGCGCCTCAAGGCTGACGTCATCTCTCGGCGGATACCGTTCGGCGATTTCCTCGAAAATCTTGAGAAACCGCCGGCGCCATTGCAGTACCGCCTGCCGGTTGATCTCGCGCACGTCGCTATCGAACAGACGCTCATTGTAGCAATAGGTCGCGACAAGGCAGCCCGGATGGCCGTTCGGCAGGTCGGCCATCATCTCCGACAGCAGCTTTAGTCCGATCAGGAAGGCGTGCAGCGGATCGTCGTGCAACTCGCGTGCTCGCACGAAAAGACTGTCGAGGATTTCTTCCTCGCTTTCGAGATAGCGCTGCAGCAGGGCGCGCGCGAGTTCGTTCTTGTCCTTGAAGTGGTAGAAGAAGCCGCTCTTGGTGATCTCGGCTTCCGCTATGATTTCCTCGATCGACGTCGCGCCGAATCCCTTCGACAGGATCGCCGCCTCGGCGATGTCCATCAACTTTTCGCGTGTCGCTCGCCCTTTTCGCATCCTCACCCTCATCAACTGCACCGCCGGTACGGTTTCCTGACCGCCTGCCCTGCCTCCCGAAGCTTCCCGCGACCGCAAGCCATTGAGGTAGCGAGCGAATTACGATTGTTGCCACACCTTACCGCGTTCTTTCTATCGCTTCAGATGCTTCAACGCCATTTTCCGGCCAACCGAAAGGACGGAAAATGACCGATACACTCTATCGCAACAACCTCCCGCAACTCGCTGACCGAGCGTTTCTCACCGATGGCGGTATCGAGACGACGCTAATCTTCCACGAAGGGATCGACCTACCCCTATTTGCCGCCTACGTGCTGGTGGAAGATAGTGAAGGCCGCGAAGCGTTGCGCCACTATTACAGTCGCTTTATCGACATCGCCAGGATAAGCGGCACCGGAATCATCCTGGAAAGCCCGACCTGGCGTTGTTCAAAAGGCTGGGGCAAACAGCTGGGGCACGACGAAAGCGCGGTCGCCCTCTACAATCGTGATGCGATCGAACTCCTCGCGGATCTCCGTCGCAGCGCAGACATCGACGCTCCCATCGTGATTTCCGGCTGCATTGGGCCGCGCGGGGACGGATACTCGGTCGAAGGCCGGATGACGCCGGATGAGGCCGAACTGTATCACCGCCATCAGATCGACGCGCTCGCGGCAACCGAGGCAGACATCGTGACCGCCGTGACCATGACCTATGCTGCCGAAGCGGTAGGTATCGCACGAGCCGCGAAGGCGGCGGGTATTCCGGTCGCGATCTCATTCACGCTCGAAACCGACGGACATCTGCCATCCGGCCAGCCGCTTTCCGAAGCCATCCGCGAGGTCGACGCGCAAACCGGCGGCGCGCCCGCCTACTACATGATCAACTGCGCTCATCCTGACCACTTCGCTGATGTTCTCGAGGACGATGGCAGCTGCTGGACTGCCCGCATTCGGGGATTGCGCGCCAACGCCTCGCGCAAGAGCCACGCCGAGCTTGACGAATGCGACACGCTCGATGAGGGCGATCCGGATGAACTTGGCCGGGACTATGCCCTGCTGAAGAAACGCCTGCCGAACCTGTCGGTCTACGGCGGATGCTGCGGCACGGATCATCGTCACGTCAGCGCCATAGCCCGGAACTGCTGCCGCTAGGCCGGTACGGCAGTTGCCCCGGACACACCGGGGGCGGCCGGCTGCCCGTATGATCCTGTTTTTGTGTTCTTTTCGGCTCCGCGAACTAGGCCACAGGCCGACCGTGCGCGGCCCTGGCGATCTCGCCAAGCATCAGATTTCGATAATCATGGAAATCGACTTCCACCGCATGCCTGACCGTCTGACGGAACCGCTTCGCGTCGGCAGCGTGTTCCGCTTCTATCCGTCGCGTCATGTCGGCGGGGCGTTCCCACGTGCCCTTAACGGCGTGAGCGACCAGTTCCGCCTGAAGATCGGCCAGGGCCCAGATACATCCGAGAGGCTGGATCAGGCCGATGAAATACACATCGTCCATCTCCGCCGGCATCATCTTCATATAGAGCGGCAGCCTCGTCTTGTCCGACCAGTCGAACGCTCCGCCCTTGAAGAACGGAAACTCGGTCTTGTAACCGGTGGCCCAGATGATCGTATCGAAATCGCCCGAACTGCCATCGGCGAAATGCACCGTCTTGCCTTCGGCCGAGACCGTGGCGCGTCGCGTCGCGACCGTTCCGTGCGTCAGTTGTTCGAGGATATCCGTGTTCAGTGTCGGATGCGTCACCAGAACGCGTTCGTCCGGCTGCGGCAGGCTGTAGCGCTCATAGGGACCGAGATAAAGCCCGAGCCCGTATTGCAGCACCGAGTTGCGAATAAACCGAGGAAACTTCTGCAGCTTGGCATACTGCACGTCGATCGGCCTGCCGAACACCGTTTTGGGAACGATATACTGCGGAGTTCTCAGTGACAGGCTGACATGCGCGCTGATCCGGGACAACGCCGCCGCGATATCGCATGCGGAGTTGCCCGCTCCGACCACCAGGACCCGCTTGCCCTCGAAGCCCTCGGGAGAGCGGTAATGGGCCGAATGAAGCTGTTCGCCGTCAAAATGCCCTTCCAGCGCGGGCATCTTAGGTGTCCGGTGATGTCCGGAGGCAACGATCAGGTGGTCCGCTGTTTCCTCGTGGATTCCGTCGGCATCGGCGATGGTCAACCGCCAGCCACCGCCTTCTACCCGGTCTGCGGTCTCGACCGCCGAGTTGAAGCGGATATGCCGGCGCAATCCGAACTCGTCCGCATAGCCTTCGAAATAGGCGAATATCTGCCGATGCGACGGAAAGTCCGGATAGTCGGCCGGCATCGGGTAGTCACGAAACGACGACAGCCTTCGCGACGAGATGATATGGGCGCTGTCATAAACGCTCGGTCTCTGCGGATCCTCGTTATAGGCCCACAAGCCACCGATTTCATCCGATGCCTCATGGCAAACGAGGTCGTCCAGACCGCGTTTTTCCAGGTTGCGTATCGTCGTGAGCCCGCAAGGCCCGGCGCCGATAATGCAAACGTTGTGATGACGTATCGCCGAGGACATTTTCCGATTTTGACCATGCTATTCTGCAAGCAGAGCATGGCGCTAACACAGGTTTGACGCCCGCCGCTAGTCCTCACCATGAACATGGCCGGCCGACGCGACGATATGCAAATGGCGAAAACGGGACGAACGGGGAAGCGTGTCTATTCGAAGATGACCCCGTCGAACAGCTTGCGTGCCGTACGCAGCACTCCAGCCGATGCGATATCGCCGTTTTCGTCCATCGTCGCCACGACCGAGAATTCGCCTGTGGGATGCTCCACCGACAGTGTCTTGGGATTGCCACCCGGAATTTCCGCAATCAGCGCCGCGGGCCCCGACTTGAGCAGACAGGCCGTACCGACGCTGACAGCGCCGAGCACGCCGATAGCCTTGTGGCAGCGATGCGGAATGAATGTCCGCGTCGAAACACAGCCCCCATGGGTGGCCTTGCTGACCATGGTCATCTTCGGCACCGACTTTTCCGCGACATCGCCGAGATTCATCAACGGGCCGGCTTTAAGCCGGATCGATTCCAGCTTCTTTCGCAAAACGTCGTTGGCCTCGAGTTCCTCGGGCGTTTCATGGCCGGTCATGCCCATCTCTTCCGCCGACATGACGACACAGGGCATGCCGTTGTCGATCAACGTCACTTCAACACCGTCTATCGTGTCCGTTTCGTTTCCGGTTGGCAGCAACGCGCCGCAGGATGATCCGGCCGTGTCCTCGAAAATGATGGGTTGCGGCGCGGACGTACCGGGCACCCCGTCGATGCGCGCGTCGCCCGCATAATTCACCGCGCCGCCCGGCGTTTCGACCGTCGCGATGGCCAGCTGGCCGGTATTCTCCATGAAGATGCGCACATCGGTCGTGCCGTCCTGCGCGGCGACGAGGCCGCGCTCGATGGCGAACGGACCGACACCGGCGAGGATGTTGCCGCAATTCTGCGAATCCGTGACGATCGGCTGGTCGACGAAAACCTGCAGGAACAGGTAGTCGACATCGACGCCTTCACGTTCGGACTTCTTCACCACCGCGATCTTCGAGGTCAGCGGGTCGGACCCGCCCATGCCGTCGATCTGCCGCGGATCGGGCGAACCCATGACCCGCAGCAGGAAGGCGTCGCGCGCCGCCGTGTCGGCGGGCAGGTCCTCGGCGAGGAAATATCCGCCCTTCGAGGTCCCTCCCCGCATCCACATGCAGCGCACGCCGTCAGACATATTTCAGGCCCTTTTCCGCGAGGCGCTCGCGCATCTTGTAGATGTCGAGCCCGAGTTCGCCGGCCTCGAAACGCGCGCGCTTCTCAGCTTCGTTCGCTTCACGCGCCCGCGCCTTTTCCAGCACAGAGGCCGCCTCTTCGCGGCGCACTACGCACACGCCGTCATCGTCGGCGACGATGATGTCGCCCGGATTGACCAATTCGCCAGCACAGACAACCGGCACGTTGACCGACCCCAGTGTCTCCTTGACCGTGCCCTGCGCGAAGACGGCCTTCGACCAGACGGGAAACTCCATTTCGGTCAGGTCACGCGTGTCGCGCACGCCGGCATCGATCACAAGGCCCTTACAGCCGCGCACCTTAGCCGATGTCGCCAGCAGGTCACCGAAGTAGCCGGCATCCGACGGAGACGTCGGCGCGAGGACAAGGATGTCGCCGGCCTTGATCTGCTCAATGGCGACATGGATCATCCAGTTGTCGCAGGGCGGCGCGGAAATGGTAACGGCGGAGGCCGCAAGGCGTGCGCCGGAATAGATCGGCCGCATATAGGCGGCGAGCAGGCCCTTTCGACCCTGCGCCTCGTGGACGGTCGCTACGCCGCATTCGCCGAGACCGTCGATTACAGCCTGGTCGGCACGTTCGATGTTCTGGACAACTACGCCCGCTTCAGTCGTCGAGCCCGCCATCAGAGTTCGTCCACGGTGCGCGGGAAGATCGACTGGAAGCCCTCGGCGTATCTGCAGTCGCGGCCGCCGGCCTGGCCGCCGGAATTGCGGCGGAAATGGTTGCCGCGGTTCTCGGCGACGTTCTCGTAGAAGTGCCACAGATGCTCCTGGCCCTGCATGCACTGGATCGCCGCCCATTTCTTCTCCCAGACCTCGGTGATGTCGAGGAAGACGTCCGGTTTCCATTCCATCTGCTCGGTCTGGTGCGGCTCGAACAGGTAAAGCTGCGGCGCGCCGAGCACCTTCTGGCCGGGATTGTGGCCCCAGGCCTGCGCGATCATGCGGCAGGTCAACGCGAAGTCGGTCGTGTACATGTGGTCCGTGTTGTACGGATCCCATTTCGAATGGCTCATCATGAACGACGGCTGCACGGCGCGGATCACGTCGACCATGCGGTCCTGGGTCTCGCGGCCGAGATCGAGCGGATAATCGCCGACATCGAAGAACTGGATATCGTGCACGTCGAGCGCGGAGGCGGCGGCTTCGGCTTCCTTGCGGCGCTCGGTCTTCACCTTCTCCAGCGTCATGCCTTCCTTTTTCCAAAGCTTGGCGCTTTCGCCGCGCTCGCCATAGGACAGGCAGACGACCGTGACGTCATAGCCACGCTTCTGATGGAGTGCGATCGCGCCGCCGCAGCGCCAGACGAAGTCGGCGGAGTGCGCGCTGATCACCAATGCGGTCTTGTTTGCCATTTTGGGCTCCCGTTCTGTTATTCCTTGCCGGCGACCGGCGGGGTTCCATGGGTATGGAAGGTTTCGATGGTTTTGAGGCCCCATGCCTGGCCCTTCTTGCGGTCGGTCTCGGTCCAGCAGACCGGCTCCCAGTCGGGGTCGAGGATCAGCCGCGCCCCGGCATTGGCCAGTTCGATGCGGTTGCCGGCCGGCTCCCAGACATAGAGGAAGAAGGAGCCCTGGATCGCATGCTTGTGCGGCCCGGTCTCGATATGCACGCCGTTTTCCAGGAAGATGTCGGCGGCGCGCAGGATGTCCTCGCGCTGGTCGGTCGCATAGGTGACGTGGTGAAGGCGGCCCGTGCCGCCGCCGCGTTCCTCCGAGCAGACGGTGTCGTAAGTCTTGTTGTTGCAGGAGAACCAGACGCCGCCGAGCCTGCCATTGTCGAGCTGGATATATTCCGTCATCCGGCTGCCCAGGCAGGTCTTCATGAATTCGCCGAACGCGCGGGCGTCCTCGCCGAGCAGGTTCACGTGGTCGATCCGGCGCGGACTGACGCCTTGCGCATGGAACCGGCTGGAGAGGTTCTTCAACGCCGAGGCGTCCTCCGGCGGCGCCACATATTTCTTCGTGTCCCAGTAAATCTCGAACACATGGCCGAACGGATCCTCGAACCGATAGGCCTTGCCGCCATGGCCGAGATCGCCGTCGATCCAGCCGATTTTCTTGTAGGGGCTCGCCTCGATTGCCGCGACCCGGCGCTCCAGCGCTTCCGGCGATGAGGTGCGGTAGGCGACATGGCCGATGCCTGTCGTGTCGGACTTCGTGAGTTTCATCGAGTGGAACTCGTAATCGTCCCATGCGCGCAGATAAGCGGAGGTATCGTCGCGTCCGCTTTCCTTCAGGCCATAGACCCGGGTGAAGAAATCGAGGCTTTCCTCGAACTTGTCCGTAAAGACTTCCACATGCCCGAGATGGGCGATGTCATAACAGGGTTCGGTCATGCCAACCTATCGTGTTTGTGTGTTTCCTCCGGCGCCACCCGGATCAGGACACGCACCCTCCTCCGTTCGCCGGACGAACAGTCTCCGAGACTTAGCGCAGCCCCCGGCCGCCGACCAATTCGAGAACGGCTCACGCTATAAAATTTCTCTATAGCGCATGCCCGCTGCATGTTTTTGCACCGGCCCGGTCAGCCCCGGCTTTTTCGCGCATCGAGAAGCATGTCCGCAATGGAAACAAGATCGGCGCCCTGCGGCGCACTGCACCCGAGCCCGCCCACTTCGTCGTGCCAGGCGGCGATGGCATCGGCCAGCGCACCGCCATTGGCGAAGCCGAGTTCGCGCATCGAATTGGCGGATTCACGCATCTCGGCGGCCCGCCTTACACCATGCCGCATCATCCGCTCGAACTGGTATTCTGCATATTCCGGCCAGCCGAGCACCTTGTAGGAACCGGAAAGCGACTCGTAGACCTCGTCATAACATCCGGCTTGCCGCGCCGCCGAAATCGCCTGCACCGTGATTGCTTCCAGCCCCTTCACAAAAAGCGAGCGGATCATCTTGATCGACGTCGCACCGCCGACCTCGTCGCCGATAACGCGGAAATCGAAATCCAGCCTGCTTAGCGTTTCGCCGACTGCGCCGCCGCTGTCGCCCGCGACCAGCACCGGCGTCTTGTGCCCGCGCGGATGCACCGGCGCCATAACCGCCATGTCGACATAAGCCGCGCCCTTGCCGCGCACCAGCGCCGCCGTGTCCTGCTTGCGCTTTGCCGAAACCGAGTTGATATCGATATAGACCTGCCCGGCTTTCAGTTCGCTCTCGACCGACTGCGCCGCCTCCAGGCTCGACGCCGCCGTCACCGCCGAGATGATCCAGTCCGCGCTGTCGATGGCTCCGGACGGACCTTCGGCCAGCGCCACGCCCAGTTCCGCCGCCGCCGTCTCGACTGGCCCGGCCGCCGGCGTACCCTGCTTGATGTCATAGGCGGTAAAACGATCGATCCCGAGCGGTTTCAGGCTGGCGGTAAAAGCCCGTGCCGCCTCGCCGAATCCGATAAAGGCTATGTGCATGATTTTACGTCCCTAAAGGTCGATTTCAATTGTACCGCCATCTTGCGCCGCGCGCGACTGGCAAAGGATGATTGCGTGTTCGCGCTGCTTTTTCGACAAGACGAAATCGCGATGCTCCACCTCGCCGGAGACGAGGCCACACTTGCAGACGCCGCAGATTCCGTCCGAGCATTTCACGTCGACATGGATGCCGTTTTCCGCCAGCACGTCGGTCGCCGTCTTGTCGGCAGGCACAAGAAACTCCCTGCCCGATTTCGCCAGCCGCAGTGTGAACGGATGGTTCTCCCATTCCGGCAATTCCGGCACCGAGAAATACTCCAGGTGCCGCGCCTCCTCCGGGAAGCCCTGCCGCTCGGCTGCCTCGACGACGCCCTGCATGTAACGATCCGGCCCGCATGTATAGACATGCCAGCCCGCCTCGTAGCCCGACAGCACGTGGTCGAGATCGGCGCGCGTCCCTTCGTCGGTGACATGCACATAAACGCGGTCGTGCCACGGTACATGGGCGAGATCGTCGAGATACCCCGCTACTGACCGCGACTTGACCGAATAATGCACCGCGAAATCCGCCCCGGTCGCATGCAGCCGGTGCGCCATCGCGATCATCGGCGTGATGCCGATGCCGCCGCCCATCAGGAAGGTCTTCTTTGCCGTCTCGTCGAGCGGGAAGTGGTTGATAGGCCGCGAGATGAAGATCTTCCGTCCCTCTGTGAAGATGCGGTGCATCAGCTTCGAGCCGCCGCGCCCCTCATCCTCACGCAGCACGCCGATCTGGTAGACCGAGCGGTCCGCCGGATCGCCCGACATCGAGTACTGCCGCAGGTATTCCGGCGCGACGACGATATCGAGATGCGCCCCCGCCTCCCATTCCGGCAGGGTGGAACCATCGGGCGCGCGGAACTCGTACTTGGTGACGTCACCGGTCATCTTCTCGGCCTTCGACACGACGACCCGCAGTACCGGGCTTTCGCCCGCCGCCGTGTAGCGGTGGACATGGCTTTCATCGCCCTTCGCCAGCCGCGCCTGATACTCTACGGCCGTGATCAGCGCCTGGTAAGCCTCGATCCCCTTTTCCCGGTCCATCGGGTACGGATAGGGCCAGGGATGCGGCGCGAGGTTGGCGGGATAGACGGCCAGCGTCTGGTCCTCGTATTTCAGGTCGAGATCGGTCTGCAGGTCGCGCCGGTTGACCGGGTGCTTCGTCGGTCTGTAGCCCCCGTCTTCCTCTAGTTCGATGTCCCACCACCATTTCTTGATGTCGTTCAGCCCGCCATTGCCGGTCATGTCGTCGAGTTTCGCCAGCCACGGCGCGGCGGCCGGGATATTCGACGCCATCCAGCGGAACGGCGCTTCGGAAAACAGTCCTTCCAGGTTCCACGGACAGGTCTTCATGCAGCGCCCGCACATCGCTCCGCCCTGCATGGTGATGCGGTAGGTCGCGCATTTCTGGCTGTCGGACTTCCAGATCTCGTAGCCGTTAAACATCAGCTTCGGCCCGGCGGTGATCGCACCGGACGGGCATTCGCGCGCGCATTTGTTGCAGTTCTCGCAGAAATTCTGCAGCCCGAAATCGATCGGCCTGTCATGCGCCATCGGCATGTCGGTTGTCACCACGCCGGATTTCAGCCGTGGCCCCAGATAGGGATTGAGGATGACCTCGCCGATCCGGCTGACCTCGCCGAGACCGGAAAGCAGAAGTAGCGGCGGCTGCAGCACCTCGCCGTCGAGCACCGTGTGCGCCTTGGCGGAATAGCCGAGATTGCGGATTTGCCTGGCGATGACGCCGCCGAGCAGAGAAAAGCGAAGATAGGCGCGCATCGATTGCGCGACGGAGATCCAGTCGTCGCCCGACGCGCCCTCCATCGTCTCGTAGCCCTGGTCGATGATCATCGAAACGGCCTGGTCGTGCGGCGGATCGAGCGCCGCACCGGTGGCGTCGTGCGAATACCATGTCCAGTCGGGGCAGCGCGACAGGCCGACCGCGTCGACGCCGAGGAAATAACTTGCCGCCTTGATATTGTCAGCGTTGCGCTGCGCGTCGCGCGCCGACGCCGCGATCTTCGCCGCCGATTCACCGTCCTGCAGCAGCACGAAGGCGCCGAGCACACGGCGCTGGCCCATCGACGGCGCCGCCTTGCGCGCGTAATAGCCGCCCTTGGCGCCGTCCTGCAAAGCCTTTCCCATGTCGCCGAACTGGGCGCGGGCGAACATGTCGGTGCGCTTCGGCACCCGCGCCACGCGCGCCTCGTCGATATAGGTCGTCGGTTCGTCGACCCGCTTCAGCTTCTCGAACCGGTGTGCCCCGTCGACATAGCGCCGGTTGGCGAAGGCTTCGCGGTTGAAGGCGTTCTTGGCGAAACCCGCCCCCGCCCACCAGACCGGCCCCTTGCTGCGCAGCCACGATTGTTCAGCGGCGGGCCTTAGAGGCCGATCCGGCTGCATCTCCAACGCCGTGGTTATCACGGCCACTCCGAAACGGTCGCCCACATAGGGATTGACCGGCCTGCCGCCTTCGACGCTTGCCAGTCCGGCGGCGACGGTCAGCCGGTTGAGATCGACATCCGAGGACGTGCCCGTATGCGCCTTGGCATCGAAACCGAGCAGCCGGATATAGTTGGCGATAACGACCGCCGTTTCCGACGCCCTGAGGCAGGCCCGTTCGGCCTGCGCGTCCATAATCCACTCCGCCCCCGGTTCGTCCGAAACCGGATCGCGCGGATACTCGTAAAGAAACACCGCCGCATGCGTATGCCCGTCGATGGTGGTTGGCGGCGCCTCCATCGATTCCTTCAGGTCGGCCATGATCATGTCGATGCCGGAAGCAAGCGTCTTGGTCTGCTTGGTTTTCAAGTCGTTGGCCAGCCGGTCTATGCCGGGATTGCGGATCGGTTCGGCGAGCAGCGCTTCGCTTGTCAGTTCGCAGATACCGATCATGGAGGCGTCCGAGAAATAGCCGAAACCTTTGATATGGTTCGACCTTTCCTGAAGATCGTCCGGGATTTCCGCTCTGGTCTTGTTCACCAGCCCGTCGCGGATCGCATCCATCATGGCCTGATGGTCGGACATGGCGTTGACCAGGCTTTCCGGCCGATCCGGCCGCTGGAAATTCAGTCGCGCCATTGCAGGCACAGCCGTCAGGTCGGGCATGGTGCCGGCCCGCTCCAGCCGCTCCAGCGGATACGGCCCCATGTGAACCGGCCGGTGCCGGTCCGAAAAGAAACGAATGCCCATGCCTCCTCCGGTATGGCCGCTCGGCGGCCACGCGTAATGCTTCACTTGTTAAGCTATATGCGTTGGCGCTGCCAAGACGGCACTACCCCGCCGCGAGCGCATTTCTCCGCACTGGCCGTTGCGGCAAAGTAAAACCGCGGCGGTCAATACCGCCGCGGTCGATTTCGATCCGGGGGCCGGTCAGGCGTTGATCGCCGCCAGCACCCGTTCCGGCAGCATCGGCAGCTGGCGCACCCGCTTGCCTCCCGTCAACTGCGCAATGGCATTGGCGATCGCCGGCGCGACCGGCGGGACGGAGACCTCGCCCATGCCGCCTGGCTGGTCGACGGATTCCACCACCTCGGTCATCACCTGCGGCGTTTCGGAGAGGCGTAATAAAAAGTAGTCGAAGAAGTTCGACTCCTGCACCTTGCCGTCCTTGACGGTAATCTTCTCCTTCAGCGCCGCCGAAACACCGAAAATGGCGCCACCTTCGGCCTGCGCAACGGTGGCATCGCGCTGTACGGCAACACCCGGATCGACCGCCATCCAGATATTGTGGACGCGGACTTCCCCGTTCTCCCTGTTCAGCGAAATCTCCACGATCTGTGCGACGCGTGTGCTCCAGTCATCGGAAAATCCGATGCCGAAGGCATGATCGCCCTCCGGTTTCCGCGGCCAGCCGGCCATCTCGCCAACCTTCTTCAGCACCGCCTGTCCGCGCGGATCGCCGGCCAACAGTTCGATGCGGTACTCCAGCGGGTCCCTGCCGAGCGAAACAGCGATTTCGTCCACCATCTGCTCGAGCGCGAACTTGGTATAGCCGGTGCCCACCGAACGCCAGAAACCGATATCGATACCTTTGTCCTGGCGGACATAGTCGAGCTGGTGTGCGCCGATTTCGTATTGCGTCTCCGCGCCCTCGGTAACCGCCACGTCCTGTCCGCCGGTCTTCTCGTAGGTGTCCGGCTGGTAGCGGGCGAAGATCGAGTCGGCGACGATGCGGTGCCGCCAGCCGACGATTTTTCCGTCGGCATCGAGACCTGCCTCGATGCGCTGGGCGGTAAGCGGACGGAACTTGTCGTGCTGAACGTCCTCCTCGCGGGTCCAGATCAGCTTGACCGGCGCCTTAATCGCCTGTGCCACCATGACCGCGTCGACGACGTAGTCGACCTCGAGCTTGCGACCGTAGCCGCCGCCAAGCAGCATCTGGTGAACGGTCACCTTGGCCGGATCGGTTTTCAGCATGCCCGCGACGGCGAACTGAACTACGCCGGGCACCTGGGTCGAAACCCAGACTTCCGCCGAACCGTCGCCGGGAATACTGACGACCGCGTTCATCGGCTCCATGGTCGCGTGGTGCATGTGATCGGAGGTGAAGTCACCGACCATCACTTTCGATGCGCCTTCAAGCGCCATCGACGCGTCGCCTTCCTCGCCGAACACTACGCCCTCGACCGAGCGGTCGGCGGCGAGTGCCAGGTAATCCTGCGTCACCGCATCGCTGTCATAGCCCTCGGCCTTGGCGCCCGAGGTCCACGTCACCGAAAGCATGTCGCGTGCCGCGAGGCACTGGTCGAACTCTGCGGCGACGATGGCGACGCCATAAGGCAGCGGAACCACGGCCTCGACGCCTGGGACGGCAAGCGCGGCAGCGTCGTCGACCTGGTCCGGACTGGCCCCGTTGACCGGCGCGCGGACGATCGTCGCGTATTTCTGGCCTTCGACATTGTGGTCGATGCCGAACATCGCCGAGCCGTCGGATTTGCCGGGAATATCGACACGCGGCATCGACGAACCGATCAGCCGCCACTTGTCGCGCGGTTTCAATTCGCTATCGGCGATTTCGGGCGGTTCGGCCGGCACATTGGCGATCGCCGCGGCCTCGCCATAGCTCATGCGCTTGCCGGAGCCGGCATGGAAAATAACGCTGGGTTCGGTCGTCAGTTCCCCGAGCGGCACGCCCCATTTATCGGCGGCCGCCTGCATCAGCACCCGGCGCGCCTGGGCGCCGGCCTTGCGCAACAGCGGCCAGTAGCCCTGTGTCGTTCGGCTCGCGCCGGTGATCATCAGATCGCCGAAACCCGGATTGCCAAAACCCGGTGCAACCGGCGAAAGACCGATTTCGACCTTTTCCCAGTCGGCGTCGAGTTCCTCGGCGACGATGATCGGGCACGAGGTCATGACACCCTGCCCCATTTCGGCAGCGGGCGCGAGGATGCGGATACGGTCATCCGTGCCGATGTGAATGAAGATGTTCGCTTCGAGGCCATCGTTGCCGGCACGGGCCCGGCGAACGGACGCCGGCAGCATGCACATGACTGTGAAACCGCCCGCGCCGGCCATGAAGCCGCGGCGGGAGACGGAGAGCGGTGTTTTGACGTGTTCGTTCATCGGATCAACCCTCCATCGACGCTGCGAGTTCGATAGCGGCGACGATCCGGTTATACGTCCCGCATCGGCAGATGTTGCCGTCCATATGCGCGACGATCTCTTCGCGCGTCGGCTTGGGATTGGTCGCCAGCAACGAGGCCGCCTGCATGATCTGGCCGGACTGGCAATAGCCGCATTGCGGCACCTGCATTTCAACCCAGGCTTTTTGCAGCGGGTGTTCCCCGTTCGGGGAAAGCGCTTCGATGGTGGTGACTTCCTTGCCCTCGACAGTTCCCAGTTGTGTCTGGCAGGAGCGGACGGCATTGCCGTCCACGTGAACCGTGCAGGCGCCGCAAAGCCCTGTTCCGCAACCATACTTGGTCCCGGTCAGTTTCATTCGCTCGCGGACTATCCAAAGCAAGGGAGTGTCGTCTGGCACATCGACCGTTTCGGACGCGCCGTTGAGCTTGAAAGTGGCCATGGTTCTCCTCCCTGCTGGCTACGATCTGGCTAGACGGTATGTATACACCTAGAGGGCGCAAAATGTCGCACCCGATCCGAGCATCATGCTCCAGGAATCATCGTTCTGCAAGGGAACCAAGCACCTGGCGTAAATAGGAGAAGCCGCCCGGTTTCCCGAGCGGCTGCATGAATTGTATTCATAATTCGTGATCGGCGGTCGGCGTGAAAGGCTGAAACGCCAGTTATTTCGGTGCCATACGGATCGCGCCGTCGAGGCGGACGACCTCGCCGTTCAGATACGGATTCTCGACCATGAAACGCGCCAGTTCGGCGAACTCGGACGGCTTGCCGAGGCGCGACGGATACGGGATCGAAGCACCGAGGCTCTGCTGCACATCTTCCGGCATGCCCTGCAGCAACGGCGTCAGGAAGATGCCGGGCGCAATGGTGTTGACGCGGATGCCGAAGCGGGCGAGTTCGCGCGCCGCCGGAAGGGCCATCGACACGATACCGCCTTTTGATGCGGAATAGGCCGCCTGCCCGATCTGGCCGTCAAAGGCGGCGACCGAGGCGGTGTTGACGATCACGCCGCGCTCATTGTCTTCCACCGCGTCCTGTAGCGACATCCGGGCGGCCGCCACCCGCAGCATGTTGAACGAGCCGATCAGGTTGACGCGGATCACGCGCTCGAAATCGCCAAGCGGCATCGGGCCTTCCCGCCCGACAATGCGCGACGCCGGGCCGATACCGGCGCAGTTTATGAGAATGCGAAGATTGCCGAAGCTTTCGATCGCCGCATCGACGGCGCGGTCCGCATCTTCCTCCTTCGCCACATCGCCCGCCACGGCGACGCCGCCGACGGACTGCGCCGCTTCGGACGCGGCGTCGGCATTCAGGTCGAAGACGACGACCTTGGCGCCCGCCTCGGCAAACAGATCGACTACGGCCCGCCCGAGTCCGGACGCTCCTCCCGTGACGATTGCGCCTGTACCTTCCAGTTTCATGCCGCCTCCCTCAATTTGCGTGCCAGAAATACCCGTCGGTCATGATTGTTATAGAGCGATTCCGCAAGCTCTTCGCGATTGCGCAGCACGGCGCGCTGGTTGATCGAGTTCTTGTCCGTGATTTCACCGGCATCGAACGACAATTCCTCTGCCAGGAAGATCGCCCGCATAACCCGCGTTGCCGATCCGGTCGACTGCGCGACATGGGCATCGAGCAATTCCTCGATCTTGGCGCGCACCGCATCATGAGCGAGCACCTCCAGTTCGCTCAAGCCTTCCGCGCCGCCGAGCAGTTCGCGCAGCTTCGGATAGAACGGGATAAGGATGGCGCCCAACTCGTCGCGATTTTCCCCGACGAGCACAACGTCGCGAACATAACCTTTGAATTGGTCGACAAGTTTCGCCCGCAGCGGGCCGACACCAACCCAGGTGCCGGTGCGCAACTTGAAGTTCTCTGTGATGCGGCCGTCGAAGAAAAAACCTTCCGCCGGGTTGCCCTCCTCGGCAAAACGCAGCGCGTCGCCGAGCTTGTAGAAGCCCTCCTCGTCGAAAGCCTCCCGCGTCAGCTTTTCGTTTCGCCAGTAGCCTGGCGTGACGTTCGGCCCTTTGACGCGGGCTTCCAGCTTGCCGCCATTCGGCACCAGCTTGAGCTCGACACCCGCCGACGGAATGCCGACATTGCCGGCGATTTCCTGTTCTTCCATGCACATCAAGGCGAAGGGCGCAGTCTCCGTCGCGCCGAGGCCGGTGCCGAGGAAAATCCGGTGCCCGGTCGTCTGTACCGCCATCTCGTTCAGCCGGTCCCATGTGTGCTGACCCATCGCGGCCGCGGCATACATCATCAGTTGCAGGCGGCTGAAGAAGCTCTCGCGCAGGACGTCGTCCGTTTCCATCGCATTGACCAGCATTTCGTAGCCCGCCGGCACGTTGAAGTACCAGGTCGGCCCGACCTCGCGCAGGTTGCGGATGGTCTCCTTCATGCCGGCCGGCGACGGCTTGCCGTGGTCGATATAGAAGGTGCCGCCATTGTAGATGACGAGGTTGAACACCTTGTTGCCGGAGGCGACATGGCTCCACGGCGCCCAGTCCACCATGACCGGCGCCTTGTCGCGCATGAATTCGTAGCATTCGGTGACCTGCTCGATATTCGAGCAGAGCATGCGGTGGGTCGTGATCACCGCCTTGGGTGAACCCGTCGTGCCTGAGGTGAACAGGAACTTGGCCACGGTATCGGGACCGACCGCCTTGAAGGCTTCTTCAACGGCGGCATCAGGCTCGGTCTTCAACACGTCGTCCAGCAGGAAACAGTCGCGGCCGTCGATCGGTTCCGTGACGACGATGGCGGGAATGTCTGGCCCGAATACCATGTCGATAGCCCGCTGATAGGATGCCCCGTCCTGTGCGAACACCATGCCGGGAGTCAGTTGGCCTGCGATGTCTTTCAGCTTGGCGCAATCCTCCGAAATCAGCGAATAGGCTGTAGAGACTGCGGCGGAGGGAATGCCGACATGCTGTGCGCCAAGCGCCATCAGCGCATGCTCGATGGAATTATGCGACAGGATGAGAAGCGGATGTTCGCTGGAAAGGTTCTTGTCCAGCAGGAATGCCGAAATGGCCCGCACCTTTTTCAGCGCTTCGCCATAGGTGATCTTGCGCCATTCGCCGGACGAAACCCGTTCTGCCATCCAGGGATTGTCCGGCGTTTTCTCGGCCCAGTAGACCAGGCGGTCCGTCACCCGGTCCGGATAGGCGCGAAGAGGATCGCCACGCCTGATGATCCAGGTCCCGTCAGCGCGTTGTTCGGAAACGATTTGCGGAGACCACTTCGCGATCTCCCTCAGCGGTGCGGTGGACATCCATACCTCCCGGATAGACCATATACTACGTTGTGCCGATGGTTTGCGGTTGACGCAATGTGCAGCGTTCGTATAATTCAAAACATTATCCTAGTAAACTATTTCAGCGGCACATACTGCCGATGAAGCAAACCACGGGTGGAGCATGGATATGGCGGCGGATGATAGCTTCGTCACTTATGAACTGGACGGCGACGTAGCGATTATAGGCCTCAACCGCCCGGTCAAGCGCAACGCCATCAGCGACGCCTTTGTCGAAGCCATTGCCGATGCCGTCCAGCGCGCCGAAAGCGAAGCCAAGGCGGGAGTGATTTACGGCCATGGCGATCATTTTTGCGCAGGACTGGACCTCGCCGAACATGTCAAGAAAACGCCGTTCGAGGGCGTGCGAGGCTCACGCCGCTGGCACACCGTTTTCGGAATAATCGAGCATGGCGCCCTTCCCTGGATATCCGCGCTGCACGGCGCTGTTGTCGGAGGCGGCCTCGAGCTTGCCTCATCCACCCATATCCGGGTTGCCGACAAGACGGCCTTCTTCGCGCTGCCTGAAGGCCAGCGCGGAATTTTCGTCGGCGGCGGCGGATCGGTGCGCTCTGCGCGCCTGATGGGCGTCGCCCGCATGACCGACATGATGCTGACGGGCCGCGTCATCTCCGCCGAGGAAGCCGAGCGCTGGAACCTGGTCCAGTACGTCGTCGAACCGGGTGAAGCGAAGGCGAAGGCCATCGAGCTTGCCAAGAGCGCCGCCGGCAACGCGGAGCTCTCCAACTTCGCCGTCCTGCATGCGCTGCCCCGCATCCAGGACATGGCCAAGGAAGACGGCCTGTTCGTCGAATCCCTGATGGCCTCGTTTACCGCGACAAGCCCCGAGGCCGAAGAACGGCTGCGCGCCTTCCTGGAAAAGCGCGCCAAGCGACTGAACATCCCCAAGGAGGACTGACGGCATGGCGCTTGCGCTCAACGCGACAGATACCGAGGAACAGGTCGACATGCGCGACCTGATCGATTCCATTGGCTTTCTGACGCGTATCGCCCAGGTTCACAGCTACAATCAGTTTTTCGAGGATCTCGGTGACTATGGCCTGCGTCCGGGCGAATTTTCGACGCTTCTGCTGCTCGACCGCAATCCGGGCATTCGTCAGGGCGTGCTGGCGCAAACCCTGCGCATCAAGCCGGCCCATATGACCAAGCTGGTCCGTGCATTTGCGGATCGCGGCCTCATCGAGCGGATCATTCCCGACCACGACCGCCGTTCGGTCGAACTGGCGCTGACGGAAGCAGGCAAGGCTTTCGTAAGCGAACACCGCCCGGCCTTCCTCCGGCATGACACGAAAAAACCGTCGACGCTGACGGTGGCCGAATTGCATGCGCTCAAGAATCTCCTGCGCAAATATGTCGGCCTCGAAGGAGAGGAGAACAAATGAATTTCGACACCCTGAAGGCATTCGACATCCACACCCACGCCGAGGAGCCCTGCTGCGGTCCGCGCGACGACGGCTATGACGACTTCCAGGCGGGCATGGCGAAGTACTTCAAGAACCCGGCCGGCAAGGACGGCATGCTGCCGAGCGTCCGGGACACCGCCGCTTACTACCGCGAACGCAATATCGGCTGCGTGATCTTTCCCGTCGATGCCGAGCGCGAAACCGGTTTTCGCCGCTACTCAAACGAGGAAGTCGCTGAAATCGCCGCCGAAAACAGCGACATCATGATTCCATTCGCCTCCATCGACCCGGCGAAGGGCAAGGCCGGAGCCCGCGAGGCGCGCCGCCTTGTGCGCGAATTCGGCGTGCGCGGCTTCAAGTTCCATCCGACGATGCAGGGCTTCTATCCCAATGAACGCTGGGCCTATCCGCTTTACGAGGCGATCGCCGAGGAAGGCGCGATCATGCTGTTCCATTCCGGCCAGACCGGCGTCGGCTCGGGCATGCGCGGCGGTATGGGCATGCGGCTGAAGTTCTCCAATCCGATGCATATCGATGACGTCGCTGTCGATTTTCCGGACACGCCGATCATTCTGGCCCACCCGTCCTTTCCGTGGACCGAGGAAGGCTTGGCCGTCGCTCAGCACAAGCCCAATGTCTATTTCGACATGTCGGGCTGGTCGCCGAAATATTTTCCGCCGATTTTCGTGCATTACGCGAACACGATCCTCAAGAAGAAGATGCTGTTCGGTTCGGACTGGCCGGCGATTACGCCTGACCGCTGGCTCAGCGACTTCGAAAAGATCGAGATCAGGGATGAGGTGCGCCCCCTGATCTTGAAAGAGAATGCGAGGAAACTGCTCGCTCTCTGAGACCAACGCACACTATGGGAGGAAATCAATGAAAAAGCTGCTTTCCGCATTCGTTGCAGCGTCGGCACTGATGCTCGGCGCCGCGAATATGGCCGATGCACGCGAACTGCGTGTGGCACCGGCCGCACCGCCTGCCCATCCCGCCAACGGCGTGATGTACACCAATTTCATAAAGTATCTGCCCGAGGAATCCGACGGCCGGCTGACAGGCACCATGCTTGGGCCGGAAGTCGTCAATCTCGGCCAGATGAAGGACGCTCTGCAGGCCCAAGTGGCCGAAGTCGGCAACCTGTTGCCGCTCTACTTCCCCGCCGACCTGCCTATGATGTCCGTCACCGGCCAGCTGTCGCTGACCGGCACCAACGCCCAGGCCATGGGCGCCGCACTGACCGAATTCGTCGTTAACTGCGCGCCCTGTCAGCAAGAAATGAAATCGCTCGGCTTCGTTTTCCTCGGAGCGGGCGCATCCGACGTCTACGAGTTCATGACCGTCAAACCCGTCCGCACCGCCGAAGACCTGAAGGGTCTGCGTCTGCGTTCGGGTGGCGCGCCCTGGGCCCGTCTCGCCGAGCACTTCGGTGCGACCCCGGTGCAGATGTCGGTGTTCGACCAGTTCGAGGCCATCAACTCGGGCACGATCGACGGCACGATGGGATCGGTCGGCGACCTTCTCGCCTTCCGCCTGGTCGAGGTCGTGAAATACATCACCCATGTGCCGATCGGGCTCTATTTCTCGACATCGAACTTCACCACATCCAAGGCGACCTGGGACAGCCTGTCGGTTGAAGACCGTGCCGCAATGACGCGTGCCGCCAACCGCGCCAATGCCGACTTCACCAACCGCTGGTCGGCCGAAATCCCGGCCATTGCCGAGAACGCGGCCAAGGAAGCCGGCATCGAGTTCCTCGATGCAGATCCGGCATTGGTGAGCGAGATCGAGACGTTCATCCAGGACGACATTACAACCGCCGGAAAGTTCTCGCAGGAACAGTTCGGTATTCAGGACGCACCGGAGCAGATCCAGTCGTTCCTGAAGCTCGTCGAAAAATGGACGGCTATCGCCGAAGAGGAAAACAACGACCCGGTGGCCATGGCCAAGCGTGTCCAGGAAGAAGTCTGGTCGAAGGTAGACTACGCCTCCTACGGTCAGTAATCCGAACCGAATGCCGGGAGCTCCGAAAGAGCTCCCGGCTCTTCTTTTTTCCAGGGATTTGAACTCGCCATGCGCGCGCTTCTTCGCTTGCAGGACGCACTTCTGGCTTTGCTCGCCATCATCGGTGCAATGGCAATCGGTGCGCTGATGCTGCACGTCTTCGCCGACGTCGTACTGCGTAACGTCTCCAACAAGCCGATCCCCGCCACCTACGAGATCGTCACCAACTACTACATGATCGCATTGGCCTTCATTCCGCTCGCTTGGGTCGAGCGTGGCGGCGGCATGGTGCAGGTCGAGGTCGTTGACGCCTTCTTGAGCAAACGGCTGCTCGACTGGTCCGACCGGCTGGTCGCACTGATCTCCACCGTGATCTACGGCGCGCTCGCATGGGTGGCGTTGGAATCCGCACTCAAGAACATGGCCTCCGGCGCCTTCGTCATGGCGCAGAACGTTCGTGTGCCGATCTGGCCCGCTTTCTTCCTGGTGCCGCTCGGTTTCGGCCTCGCCGCACTGGTGACAGCCATCCGCATGATTACTCCTGCTCCGGAGACCGAAGAATGAGCGTCGAAACGGGCTTCGCCGGCGTCGCAATCCTGTTCCTGCTGCTGGTCCTGCGCGTACCGGTTGCACTGGCGCTGATCGCCGTGCCGTTCATCGGCATCACGTGGTTGCTCGGCCTTACGCCGGCGATCGGCATCCTTTCCAACACGCCCTATTCCTTTGTCGCCAACTGGACACTCTCGGCGGTCCCGATGTTCCTGTTGATGGGTTTCGTCGCCTATCACTCGGGCCTGACGACAGGTCTGTTCGAGGCGGCGAAGGCCGTCCTGCGGCGCATCCCCGGCGCGCTGGCCATCTCGTCGATCTTCGCCTGTTCGGGATTTGCCGCCGTCTGCGGTTCATCGCTGGCCACCGCGGCCGCCATGGGCAGGATCGCGATCCCGGAAATGGTGAAGTCCGGCTATTCGCCGAGCTTCGCTACCGGCTCCATCGCTGCCGGCGGCACGATCGGCGCACTCATCCCGCCATCGATCCTGATGATCGTCTATGGCGTGTTCGCCGAGACTTCGGTCACCAAGGTATTCGTCGGCGGCATCGCCATCGGCATTCTGACCGCCCTTGCCTATTCGCTCGTCGTTCTGTTGACCTGCTGGCTGCGACCCGACATCGCGCCGCCGAAGCCGCTCGACGCCGAAGACATCGACACGAAGGCCGCCATCCTGAACATCTGGCCGGTGCTGCTGTTGATGGCCATCGTGTTCGGCGGCCTCTTCTCCGGTATCTTCACCGCGACCGAGGCCGGAGCCGTTGGCGCCATCGGCGCGATCCTTATCGCCTTGCTGACCCGCCGCCTGACCTGGGACACTTTCAAGACCTCGATGGTCGAGACCCTGATGACGTCGTCCTCGCTTTTTATCATCGGCGTCGGCGCCTCGATGTTCACCCGCTTCCTAGGGCTGACCGGCCTGACCGGCTTCATCTCGTCGACCGTCGGCGGCCTCGACCTCGGCTACTTCGAACTGATGGCGATTGTCGTGCTGATCTATCTGATTCTCGGCATGTTCATGGAGCCGTTCGGCGCCATGCTGGTCACGCTGCCGGTGTTGCTGCCTATCTTCAACGCCGCCGGCATCAATCTGATCTGGTTCGGCGTTCTGGTCGTGAAGCTTCTCGAGATCGGCATGATCACGCCGCCGGTGGGCATGAATGTCTTCGTCATCCGCAACGTCGCCTCGCAATACGCGACCGTTATGCAGATCTTCAAAGGGGTGATCCCCTTCCTCGTCGCCGACATGACCGTCGTCGCCATCGTCATCATCTGGCCGGGCGTCGTCATGTATCTGCCGTCGCTGATGAACTGAGTTCACAACCCTGCAGCGGCATCAAAGCCCGGGCGCATTCTCCCTTTGCGCCCGGGTTTTCTTTTCGCGGCCTATCTTAGAACGGCAATCCGACATAGTTTTCGGCAAGTGATCCAAGCGCCTTTTCCGACGAGAACAGATACTCCAGGTCGGTCTGCTGCAGTTTCTGGTCATAGGGAATGCTGTCCGGAAAAGTGTGCAGCAGCGTCGTCATCCACCACGAGAAACGCTGCGCCTTCCAGACGCGCGCCAGCGCCTTGGCAGAGTAGTTCTCGAGCCCCTTGTCATCACCCTTCTGATAGTGATCGACCATGGCATGGTAGAGATAGTAGATGTCGGACGCCGCGCTATTGAGGCCGCGCGCGCCGGTGGGCGGCACGATATGCGCGGCGTCGCCGGCCAGGAACAGGTTACCGTAGCGCATCGGTTCCGCGACGAAGGAACGCAGCGGCGCGATGGATTTCTCGATCGACGGCCCCGTTTCCATACGTTCGCCGACCTCTTTCGGCAGCCGGCGTTTCAGTTCGGCCCAGAAATCGTCGTCCGACCAGTCCTCTACCGTGTCGGTCAGCGGCACCTGGATGTAGTAGCGGCTCAGAACCTGAGAGCGCAGTGAGCAGAGAGCGAAACCACGCTCGTGCTTCGCATAGATCAGTTCCGGCGAAACCGGCTTGGTACGCGAAAGGACGCCAAGCCATCCGAACGGATAGACCTTCTCGTACTCGGTCAGCACATCACGCGGTATCGATTTTCGGCTGACGCCGTGGAAACCGTCGGCGCCGATGATGTAGTCGCAATCGATGCGCACAACCTCGTCGCCATCGCGATAGGTGACATAAGGGGTATCGGAGGTCAGGTCATGCGGCTTCACGTCTTCGGCGTTGTGAATCACCTTACCGTCCATCTTGTCACGCGCCTCGTAGAGATCGCGCGTCAACTCGGTCTGGCCATAGACGACAACCGATGAACCGCCGGAATGGCTGTGCAGATCGACGCGGTCGAGCACGCCGTCATGGGCGATGTAGAAACCCTCGTGGATCTCCCCTTCCCGGTCCATCCGCTCGCCGCACTCCGCCTCGCGCATCAACTCGGCAAAACCGTGCTCGAGAACGCCGGCGCGAATACGGCTCAACACATATTCGCGACTGTGTTTCTCGAGTACGATCGTATCGATCCCTTTCAGATGCAGAAGCTGCGAAAGCATCAGCCCCGACGGGCCGCCACCGATAATGCAAACCTGGGTTTTCATGGCATCTCCTCCAGTTTTGGACAAAACTAGCAGGCAATTCGACGCGATAAATGGACTGGATGGGATATCTCTTGTACAATTCGAACATGCGCAATCTCACCCCTTCCGGAATTTCAAATTACAATCTGTTCGGTGAAGCCGGCGATTTGCCGGATGTGGTGCATTGCGAGACCATCGAGGCGCGTTCGAAACTTCATGACTGGGAGTTCGCGCCGCACCGCCATGCCCGGCTACACCAGATCCTGATGGTCGACGGGGGCGGCGGTCGTGCCGTTCTCGAGGACAGCACAACGCCACTGAGGCCCCGCACACTTGTTAACGTGCCAATCGGAACGGTTCACGGATTCTCCTTCACGCCCGGCACCGAGGGCTGGGTGGTCACGATCGCATCCGAAATGATGGACGAGGCGCTCGAACCGTCCGAAGGATTGCGCCAGGCGCTCTCGCGCCCGGCCGTTTTCCCTGCCGATAGTGCCACCCGCCCTCTTATGGAGCAGATATTCGCGGAACATGCCGGTCGCGGTTATGCCCGCGCGCAGATCCTGCGTTCCCTTACGGGTGCGCTTCTCGGCCGCGTCGCGCGCAGCCTGTCCGGCAACGATGAACCGGATGTCGGCCGAGCCGACGGAAGCGGCTTGTTTCAGCGCTTCCAGGCACTGGTCGAAGACAATTTCCTCGAGCACTGGTCGGTAGCCGACTATGCGAAAACATTGTCGGTGACGCCGACGCATCTGAGCCGCGTCTCCCGCGCCGCGACCGGCCGTCCCGCATCGCGCGTCATCGAGGACCGCGTCATACGCGAGGCGCGGCGCAACCTCGTATATACAAATCTGTCCATATCCCGTATCGCCTATGCGCTGGGCTTCAATGATCCGGCCTATTTCAGCCGCATCTTTTCGCAGGCAACGGGAATGGCGCCACGCGATTTTCGCGAACAGGTTGCAGGCGTAACCGCCGACGATGCATAGACTGGCGAAACATGTCGATTACGTCAGGATTCATTGACGAAGGTCATTATCAACAGCGGCATCTCTGGCTAATGTCTCCCCTGTCATGTTCAAGGGAGCGAGATGATGCGTGCAGCGCGAATGGCTTTTTGGCGTTTGGCTACGGGAACCATGGCGGCGTGGAAACGCTTCGGCTTGATCTCGCTTATGGCATTCGCGACCGCCTTTCCCGCGGCTGCTCAGGAACTCCTCCCCCCGGGAGCCGGTTTTCTGACACGGTTTTCCGGCACGGTCGAAGAGACCCAGGCCGACGGAACGGTCCGCACGGTTATCGACACCGAAGGTGCGAGCGGCATCGCGCTCGATCTCGGTCAGCCGGGCCACGCGCCGGACGGCAGTCCATGGCGCTATCCGCCGGAGCTGTTCCGGGCGACCGCCGCCCGGACCGGCCAGGTCTTCGGCGTTGCGTTGGACGACGCGCCGCAACCGAACATCTACGTCACGGCGACATCCGCTTTCGGCCTTCACCGCAGCGCCGACAATTCCGGCTGGATGGCCGGCATGTGGGGCGAAGACGGCGGACCGGGCACGATTTACCGCCTCGCGGCTGCTGACGACTACCGCCCTTCCATCTTCGCGCGGGTGACACTGGACGGCCGCGCGAATTCGGGCGCGGCGCTCGGCAACATCGCCTATGACCGGTGGAACCGGCAGTTCTTCGTCTCCGATCTGGAAACCGGCATGATCCATCGGCTGCGGCTGGCCGACGGATTCGACGCCGGCCATTACGATCACGGCGGCACCGGGCGAACCGATTTCCTCGATGCGCAGAGCGGCGAACGCATGGCGCTGGATGCTATTGGATTCGATACGGCCTTGTCGGCGCGGATATCCGATTGTCCGAGCGGCGATTTCGCGCGCGATCCCTCCTGCTGGAACGTCGCCGATTTCCGCCGCCGCGTATGGGGCCTTGGTGTGCGCCGCGACAATGCCACGGGCGAAGTGCGGCTTTTCTACGCGATATGGGGCAGCCAGGGCTTCGGAAACCCGGACTATGCCACGGCGGACGACGACAAACGCAATTCAGTCTGGTCGGTGGCGCTTGCTCCCGACGGCGATTTCGATACGGCGTCCGTACGCCGCGAGTTCTTCCTGCCGGACTTCTTCCGCTCGCCTGAGGCAATCGCGCGGGCCGGCCTCAGCCAGCCGGTCGCGGATATCGCATTCGCGGATTATGCGGACCAGACAGTCATGCTGCTTGCCGAGCGCGGCGGAATGCGCAATCGCGGCCTCGATGCCGAGGACTCCTTCGCATTTCCGCGCGAGGCGCGCGTGCTGCGTTACGATCTCGGCACGGACGGGCTGTGGCGTCCCGACGGACGCTACGATGTCGGATACAATGACCGTCAGACCGACGGTCCGCCCTATCTGCGCGCGGGCGCCGCCGGAGGCGTTGCCTTCGGCATGGGCTATGACGCGAACGGCGCGCTCGAACAGGGCAATCCCGACGCCTACGTCTGGATGACCGGCGACGGAATGTGCACGCCCGCAAGCCCCTGTCTCGGCGGCGATGAAAACGTAAACGGTCTTCAGGGCAATGCGACCGGTGTGTTCGCCGAGACGGAACCGGCCGCAGCCTTCCAGCCCTACCCCTCTCCCGGCCCGGCCACACCGCCGGACGGTCCGAATACCGCCTATATGATCGACGCCGATCTGGGCGCCGGCGACGGCAATGACGCGACGCGCATCGGCGACATCGCCATTTACCAGTCCGTTCCGGTGGTCGCCGAGGTGCCGGCCGAAGGTCCCTGGTACGGGCCATGGCCGGGAGAATGGCCGTGGCCGATTCCGGTGCCCGGAGGCGAATTGCCGCCACCGCCGCCGGGCGAGGAACTGCCTGACCTCGCGATCGCGAAGACGACACCGCCCGTCTGCGACTGGGAGCGCGAATGCGACTTCATGCTTACGGTCACCAACAATGGGCCGGGCGCCTATGAAGGGCCGCTATTTGTCGGCGATTTCGCCACGGTCGGCACTTATGCCGGCGCATCGCCGGGATGGACCTGCGAGCAGGAAGGCGTTCCGCCCGCGCCGGTCATGTGCCGCCACGAACCAATGACGCTGACGGCCGGCGAAAGCGCCTTTCTCATACTGACCTTTGCAATGCCGGCCCCGGCCGGCCCGTTGCCGGAATGGGAGACTTGGGCCGATAATTGCGCCGCCATCGCATGGGCTGGCGGCTTGGAGGACGATGCACGCATTCACGCCGTGGAGTCCGCCTTGAACTTGTCCGGTTACGACCCCGGCGTCGTCGACGGCATCGCGGATGCCGACACGCAGGCCGCAATCGACGCCTATCGAGCCGACAATGGCTTGCCGCCCGGCGGCATCGACGAGGAGCTGTTCGGATCCCTGTTCCCGGGCTCCTCCGGCATGGCCGGCGATGCCGACGACAGCAACGACTTCGCCTGCGCCGCCTATTTCCTGCCCGGCGACGACGGGCTTCCTCCGCCTCCCGAACTGGAAACGGCCGATCTGGCGCTGCACAAGACACTGCTTTCCGATCACTGCACACCGGGCGCGCCATGCGACTTCCGCATCACAATCTCCAATATCGGCACCGAAGCCTTCTCGGGACCGGTGATTTTCTTCGACGCGGCCGGCTATGAAGGTGTCGGCCTGGTGCCCGCCGGGGCGATCCTGCCCAATACGGGCGGCATGGGTTGCGCCGATGTGGGCGTGGCCGGACGGCGCTGCGAGATGGATGGTTCGCCCGTGCACGATCTCGGACCGGGCGACGCGCTCGAATTCGACATCAGGATCGAAGTGCCGGCATCAGCCCCCATAGATACGGATCTCACCAATTGCGGCTTCATCGATTGGGCCGCGATGGGCATGGTCCCGGTCGGCGACCCCGGCAATGACTGGGAATGCGTCGACGTGCCGTTGTTGCTGGAGGTCGTTCCCGTCGAAGCGCCGGTCGAACTCGCGATCACCAAGGAACGCATCGGCCCGGAATGCGAGCGCGGCAGTCCCTGCAACTACATGATTTCGGTGCGCAATATCGGAGCCGAGGATTACGAGGGTCCGATATCGTTTATCGATGAGGCGATTTATCATCGCGCCCCGGCGCCGGGCCTCGCCGAAGTCGGACATCTGCCCGCCGGCACGGTCACCGTTCTCTCGCCCGCCGTCGATTGCGTTCCGGTCGAAGGCGGACCTGTTTGTACCAGCATCGATCCGCTGCGCCTCGAGGCGGGCGGAGCGCCGGTGCACTTCGATCTTACCTATGACGTTCCGGCAGATCCCGATTACACGCTGCTTGAAAACTGCGCCGAGATAAACTGGCCGGCAATGGCGTTTCCCGGCGGCCACGACGCGGACGCCAGTAACGACCGGATGTGTGTCGAGGTCGTTGGGCCGCTGATCGAGCCTGTTTCCGGCCCGGAACTGGCGCTTGAAAAAGACATATCTGTCTGCGGCCTGGAAACGCCAGAGACAGCCTATTGCCAGTTTAACATTACGGTTCGCAACGACGGGGATGCGCCGTTCAGCGATATCATTCGCATTCGCGACGAAGTACCCGGCGTGGCGCGCCTGACCGCGCACGGACATGACGATGATCCGTCCTGGCGCTGCGACCAACCGGGCGGAGACGGCGCAGAGGCATTTTGTCTTTCTGACGAGGTCATTCGGCTGGAGCCGACGGAAGAAAAGGAAATTGAAATCCGCCTCGTCATGCCCGTCGATGCCGCGGAGCCCGGCCTCGAGAACTGCGCCGAAATCGACTGGGGTGGCATGGCTTTTCCAGGCGGGACGGATGGCAATGCGGACAACGACCGCGATTGCGCCCCATTCGAGGCAGCCGAGCCGCCCGCTTTCGATATCGCCGTCTCCATGGAAAACCTGGACGCGGACTGCCGCCCGGGAGGCCAGTGCGCCTATCGCGTGTCGCTCGCCAATTCCGGCCCAGAGCCCTATTCCGGAGTGCTCGCCTTCCGGACGTGGACACTGAACGGCGGTGGCATGACGTCATTCGGCTATCGCTTCACTCCGCCGGACGACTGGGACTGCGGGCCCTTTGGTCCCGATGACGACATGCTCTGCAGCCGCGAGGTCGCCGACATGCTTGGCGACGGCTCCACCTACAGCGCGGACATTTCGGTTGATTTGCCCGATGACGGAAGGCTGTGGGGCGACATGGTGGCTATCTCCCGTCTCGTTTGGTTCGTGATGGGTCCTGTCGGCGACAGCGACGAGGACAACGACTTCGCCTCTGTGGCGCAGCCCGTCGCCATGGCGGAAGTCGATCTTATGCCGCATGGCGACACCGAATGCGTGCGCGGCAGTTCCTGCCTGCTCGACGTGCGGATCGACAATACCGGCGATCTGCAATTCAACGGCGCCGCCGGCCTGCGCGGCATCTTCGATCCTGCGGTGACGGTAGAATCCGTGACCGGCGAAACACGGGGGCTGAAATGCAGCGTGACGGGTGATAGCGGCTACGAATGCCTGTCGTCCTCGCTTACGATCGATCCGGGCGATTCGGCCCGCATGCAGGTTGTCATCGACATTCCGGCCGGTTTCGCGTCCGACACGATCACTCACACCAAGGACATGGTGTGGCCGGATGCGGCCGTGAAGAACCGCAACACGGAAAACGACCGTCATGTCTCGACGATCACCATAATCGACCCGGCCATGTTGCCCGCGGTCGATCTTGCAATCGCCAAGACGGCAAACCAGGGCAGTTGCACGGCGGGCCAGCAATGCGGCTTCTCGATGACGGTGACCAACAACGGACCGGCAACCTTCGACGGATCGATCGTGATCAGCGATGACACCGATCCGACGACTCGTCTGACCGACTCGAGCCCGTCGGACTGGTCGTGCCGGGGCGCCAACGGCCGCTACGCCTGCACGCTCGCGAACGCGTCGCTGGCGGCCGGAGAATCGCGCTCATTGGCGTTGACGCTGGCAACGAACCGGTCTGCCCGGGGAACCTTGACCAACTGCGCCGAAGTCAGCCGCAATGTGTCGGCGCGCGTTGCCGAGGTCCAGCGGGCGCTGAACGCGGCCGGCTTCAATGCCGGCGCGGTAGACGGCATCGCCGGCCGCCGCACGCGTGCGGCGATCAGCGCCTATCAGGAAGCCAACGGCCTCTTTGTTACCGGTGAAATCGATACCGGATTGCTGCAAAGCCTGCTCGACATCGCGTTGCCCGGAGATTCGAATGCCGACAACGACAGGGCCTGCGCCACGGTTCAGCTGATCGCACCGCCGGTCGAGCAACAGCCGCCGGCGCAACAGACCCAGCCGGTACAGCCGGCCCAGCCGCGCGAACAGCCATCGACGCAACAGCAGCCGACGCAGCAACCGACCGTTGTGCGGCCAACCTGTCCGCGCGGCTGGCAGCAGGTCGGCCCGGCGCAGGCGGCGCTGGCTACGGCACAAGGGCGGCGCGTGATGCCTGTCACCAAGAGCGGCATCACCATCCTTTGCGCTGCTCCGCGACGGCAGCAGCCGGCGCAGGCTTGCCCCCGCGGTTTCAAGCAGGTGACCCGCGCCCAGGCGAAAACCCTGGTCAATCAGGGCTACGAAATCCGCCAGGTCGGCAATCTGCTTTGCGCACGCCCGCGTTAAGCGACTTCCCCTCAGGCCGGGGATCGCCTCCCCGGCTCCATTCCGGCCGCGCGGCTACACGTGAATCGAGCCGAACGCCCGGCGGGCCAGCGGTCGCCTGCCCCGGCAACAACAAACTGTTGCGGATTTCAGACGCATCTATGATTTTTAAAAGCGAAGGGGCATAGGGAATGATATTGCGCCCCTTGGAATCAATCGATGAAACGTCTTCTTCCCGCGATAGTTTTTCTCGTTGTCGCCCTGCTTGGCGCAGGCATAACCTGGATCGTCTACCAGGCAATCCGCGACACGGCGGAATCCGAGTTTCAATCGCTAGCCGATAATGCGGTCGATCGCGTTACGACAAGAGTCGAACAGCATCTTTCGCTTTTGACCGCCACTCACGCCTTTCTCAAGGCGAATGGTGGCAGGGTCGATGCGGGTTCGTTCGAGACTTTCATTTCCGGCCTCGACATTGAAGACCGCTATGACGGAATTCAGGGCATCGGTTTTGCCGAGTTTATTCGCACGGGCGAAGAGCCAGGCACAGAAGAATGGCTTGAAGCGACCTACGGGATGGCGCGCAAGGTCTGGCCGGAGAGAACGGATGAACGCTATCGCACGCCCATTATCCTGCTCGAACCGCACGATCCTCGAAACGATAGGGCGCTCGGTTATGACATGTTCTCCGAGCTGACACGGCGCGAGACCATGCAGAGTGCGATGGAAACCGGCGCGGTGACGGCATCCGGGCCGGTGGAGCTGGTTCAGGAAATAACCAGCGTCAAACAGGTAGGACTTCTTGTCTACCTGCCGTTCAAGGCAGAGGGTGACGCGGCACGGGCGGGAACCATGCCGGACGGTTTCGTGTACGCTCCGTTTCGGGCCGGTGATTTGCACATCGCCGCGTTGGAAACGCCGCCCGTCCTGCCCGTTGTCGTCAAGACCTACGACATATCGGGCGAAAATCCGGTCCAGCTGTACAAATCGCCGGCTTTCGATGAATTGCGTTCTTCAAACGGCATGGCGACTGCCATCGACGCGAATATCGCTGGCCGCAAATGGCGCTTCGAAGTTCATTCCACGGGCGGCGTCGCCCAATATGCGGATTTTCTTCCGGTCTACGCTTTGTGTGCCGTGGTTATTGTTCTCGCCGCCGCGCTCGCAGCCGGCGCACGCTGGCAGCACAAGGCCGTGGAATCCGCCGTTGCCCTTAATTACAACACCCGCCGCAGCCTGGAAGAAAAGGAACTTCTTGTTCAGGAAATGCGCCACCGCATCAAGAACTCTATCGCGCGCATGATGGCAATCGCCCGCCAGACGGCATCCTCCTCGCACAATCTGGAAGAATTCAGCACATCCTTTTCGGCTCGCATGAACGCGATGGCCAATGCTCAGGACCTGCTCGCCAGATCCCACTGGAGCCGCGCCGATCTGGCCGACCTGCTGAAAACCGAGCTCGGCCAGGTTTTCGGCGATCAAGGCAACAAGTCCTCGGTCGAAGGCCCCACGATCAATCTCAACGAAAGGGCCACCCAGGCGCTCGGCCTTGTCTTCCACGAACTGGCCACGAACGCGCTAAAATACAGCGGTGTCGCCGACGGCAAGGCAAAACTCTCGGTGAAGTGGCACTATGAGGGAAAAGGCGCAAAACGCTCGCTTGTTCTTGTCTGGCTGGAACATGGCAATGCGGTAGAAAGCGAACCTGAAAACAAGGGCTTCGGCTCCCGCCTCGTGGAGGCCAGCGTGCGCGGCGAGCTGGCCGGCACGATCGAACGCGAATTCGGCCCGGACGGCATGAAAGTCACCTTTTCCATTCCGGCAAAATCGATCAGCTGATCCCGCATGCGGCGCCCGCACCTAGCGGTCGCTGCGTGACGGTTTCAGCAAAGCGTTTGTGAGCGCGAAGGCCAGGATGGCCGCGGCCGGCAACAACGCCGGAGTCGCATGTCGGGCGCTTTCCGCGCCTTCGGCAGCGGCGTTTGCGAGCGCTGCGGAACGCATCGCGGTGGCATGGCGCTTCAGCCGCCGGTGGCGAAGGCGCAGAGCCGCATTGACCGCAAGCGCGGCTAGTCCGACCGCGATCAGGATAGCCGCGCCGAGCGCCAGTCCCGCGACGAGACCGAAACGCTCCACCAGAAGAATGATGGCCGAGGCGCCGCCCAGACCGAGGGCGGCAGTAAAGACCACCCCCGCGATCGTGTAGCAGATCGCGGCGGTGGTCATGCGCGCCTTGAGTAACGCAAGGTCGCTCTGCGCTGCGCGCGCGAATATTTTCAATCCACCGAGCATGAATTTATCGGCGCGTCAGCAAAGCGGCCAGGAATCCGACACCAGCGGCAATGCCAAGTGCCTGCAACGGATGACGGCGGATCGTCTCGCCGGCCTGCCGCTCGAGGTCGCTGGCCCGCGCGGAAATCTCCGCATAGGCGGTTTCCCCGCGCTGGCGCGCCTCGGCGCTCTTTTCGCGGGTGAAATCGTTCGCAGTCCGTATGCCGGCCTCGCTCAGATTGGAAAATCGGTCGGTCAGAGCCGCAAGATCCTTGCGCAGCCCTTCGAGTTCTCGTGCGAGATCATTCTCGCCTGCACTTCCGTTCTTGGTCGTGCGTGCGGATTTCGTTGCTGTCGCAGTTGTCATGATGATGAGCTCCTTTCTGCCGAACCAACGCGCGCCGCCGCAATTGGTTCCATCGCCATACCTGCTGCCTGTCTCCGCGTCAGGATTCGCTTGAGCGGAGCGAATGGCGGCGAGCGATCGGCGATCGCCTTCAGGACGACCAATGCGGGAAGCGCGATAATCAGACCGGCAAATCCCCACAGCCAGCCCCAGAACAACAAGGCCACCATGATCGCCAGCGGTGCAATATTGAGCCGGCGCCCCAGGAAATGCGGCGTTATCGCATTGGCCTCGGTGAAGTTGATTGCCAGATAGGCCGCGGGCGGCGCGAGGATCTGAAATGCGGTATCGAACTGGATAATCGAAGCAGCCAAAAGGGACAGCGTACCGATCGCCGGCCCGACGAACAGGATGTAGTTGAGAAGCCCGACGGCGATGCCCCAGACATGCGGCAGCGGCACGCCGAGCGCCCAGAGCGCCAGTCCGACTGCGGCGCCGAGCGCGGCATTGATGATCGTGGTCACCAGGAAATAGCGGCTCACCTCGCCCTCGACGCCCTTCCAGATTCGCGCCGCATTGAGTTTGGACGCCCGGGTTGCGAAGGGCATTGTGGCCAAGGTCAGAAACGGCCGGCGCATCACCAGCACAAAAGCGGCGATGGTTAGCGTGACGACGACGCCGGTGACGATATCGGCCAAGGATGTCGCTGCGCGCGTCAGGAAGTTCGGTTCGCGTACAACGACTTCCTGGACCTCCGGATCCTTCACCATGCCCTGCACATCCTCGGCGACCTTGGAGATAGCATCGCCCGCCTGCTCCGCGGCGGCAAAGGTCTCTCGAAGCTGGAATAGTTTCACGCGCAATTCCAGGACGATTTCCGGATAGGAGTCGATGATACGGTTGACCGGTCCCGCCATCAGCAGAAAAACCAGCATCAGGACGGCGGCCACAGCGCTCAACAGGAAAGCGATCGCGAGCGTTTTGGGAATGCCGAACCGCGCGAGCGCCATGCTCGGCAAATGCAATATGAGCGCGGTCATCAGCCCGAGTGCGATGGGCATGAAAACCGCCCTTGCAAAGAAAAGCGCCGCCACGATCGCGATGAGCAGCACAATCGTGGCAAGCAAACGGAACAGCAGGCTGTCGAATGTGAGCATTCAGATCGGTTCCGCGAATTGCGCCGCGCCCCGGAACCGGGACGCGGCAAAGTTGGTATTACTCGACCGGAGCGATCAGGATGACCGCATCCCTGTCGGACTTGTAATCGTCTTCGGAATAAGCCTGCTGGTTTTCCAGGCTCTGCTTGGTCAGACCGGTCTTGATGGTCGACCAGCCGTCCGAACCTTCGGCGCGGGCGAGCTGCAGGTCATTCATCGAAACCGCGACCGGTTTCTCGTTCATGCCGAGAAATCCGCCGACATCGATAATGAAGGCTTCTACCTTGCCGCCATTGTCGATCAGGATCTCGGAGACTTCGCCGATATTTTCCTCATTGGCGCCGACCACCGACATGCCGATGATTTCGCTCGCTTCGAGCTGTGCCTCGGCGGCCGGAACGGTTTCCATTCTCGGGGTCGCCGATGTCATGGTGTTGTCGGTGCCAGCGGCGGCATCTCTTTTGACGTCCTTCTTTTCCATGGAAGCGGTCCGCTCACGGTCGAAAACCGAACGGTCGAACGCCGGAGCGCCTTCGAGTTCTTCCTTGGACAGATCGCCGACCAGCATCATCTCGCCATCGGCATTGGCCTGCCAATGCAGTTCGTCGATGGAGACTGCGACTTCCTTTTCGCCGATACCCAGAAAACCGCCGACACCGGCGATTACGGCAACGGCACGACCGTCCGGAGTCATGATGATGTCATTGACGTCACCGACGGTTTCCGCGTCTTCGGAAGCCGAATTGTAGATGTAGGCGCCGATGAAGCGGCTCGCGAGAACCTGGTTCGGATCGGCGTTGTAGAAGCCGCCGATCGGGGCCGCGTCTTCATAGGGCTCCTGCGTAAACACCGGCGAATTGCTCATGCCGGCATCGGAAGCGTCCTGGGCGAATGCCATCGGCGTTGCGATCAGTGCAATGGCGGCGGCGGTGGCCAAGAGATGCTTTTTCATCGTAAATTCCTTTCGTGAGTGTTCTTGCTCGCACACCCGGTGGTCATGACTTCCAGGGAATGGCCGCCGGGTACCACTCATCAACGCGCCGTCAGGTCGCTGGTTCCCAAACCGTCGAGAAATCTGTTTCGGGCATTGCATGCCGCCCGGTTCCGGCCATGTCGGGGAACGCGCAGGAGTTTCAATCGTTGACCTCTCGAAGGAGGCGGCGATGGAAAACGTTGTCTTTGCCATACTGATGCTCGGCTGCGATCATTCGCTCGATCGGTGCACCTATGTCCCCACGCCCGTGGAGCATTACGTCACGCGGGAACAATGCGACGACGTTCTGACATTGGCCTTCCACGAAGCCGAGGGATATCCGGTAGCTGTCGGCGAGTGCGTGGGCATTCCGGACAAATGGATCGAAAAGGACGTTGCCCTTGAGTGGGTTATCGACGGCGGCGGCCGCCTCAAGGTCGCGATCGTCGGTCCGGACAACGAGGTCTTCGGCGACGCCGTGGCAATCGAAGTCGCGTCCAGAACCCGCCGTATCGGGCCGGCCGGTTAGAACCCCCCGCCCCCCCGATGCGATTTGTCCGGAACCATGGGCCCGCCGGCGCGTTGCCCCTTCATGCGCAAATCGAACGAAACGGAAAGGAGGAAGTCTTGACAAAGCTTTCACCCGAAGAAGCCCGCCAGGGCCGCAAGGGCAAACCCGTTCTTTATGTTCTTTTGACCGGGTTGGTTTTCGCCGGCGCATTGGCGCTCGTCCTGCACCCCTACGAACAGGATGCGCGCTCACTCGATAAGGCGCAGAGCATCGAGGAAACGACCGCGGTCGACTGACTCGCCACTCGCCAAAACCTGTCCAGAAAGGAGAAACCATGACCCAGGCCGTCCTGAAAACGCGACTCGGAACTGAAAAAGTGGAGACCGGCATATCCAAGGCCGATCGCGAAAAAATCGCCAAACATCTCTCGGCGATCCTGACCGACACCTACTTCCTGACCATCAAGTCGCATGTCTATCACTGGAACGTCGTCGGTCCGATGTTTCATGCGATCCACGTGCTGACGGAAGAACACTACAGCGACATGTTCGCCGCTGCCGACGAGATCGCCGAGCGCATCCGTGCCCTGGGCTTCCACGCCCCGATCGCCGATGCCGCCGGCCCGGACAAGGCTGTCGTCTCGCTCAACACCGCCGCGCAAAGCGCGCATGACATGGTCGCCGACCTGATCAGCGACCACGAGGCCGCCATCCGCAAAATGCGCGAGGCCGCGGAAGAAGCGGAGAAGCACGATGACTTCGTCTCGCACGACATGCTCGTTGCGCGGTTGACCTTCCACGAGAAGGCAATTTGGATGCTCCGGTCACTAATCACGGAGTAACCTGATGGGGATTGAAGTCACAGGCCTGTTCGGCCTTCTGGTCCTGGTCGCCGATATCTATGCGATCGTGAAAACGATAGAGGCGCGGGTATCGACAGGCCGCAAGGTGGTCTGGGTACTGGTTATCCTGTTACTGCCTTTGCTCGGTTTCATCCTCTGGCTTCTTGCCGGCCCGCGCGGCAAGTAGAGCGTGAAGCCGAGAATCCAATGAACAAGCCCGCCGGCTATCCGGCGGGCTTTAACCTGTCAGATGAACGGCCTGGCGATATCGGGCAATCCGTCCCAGCCGGCGAGCTCTTTCAGCTGCTCGATATCCTTGATTTCGAATCCGGCGTCCTGCCAGTCAATGGCTCCGCGATTGCTCAGCTTGCGCAGTGTCTTGTTGGTGTGAACCAGGGACAGGCCAAGCGTGTCGGCCACATGCTGCTGAGTGAGCGGCGCGATACGGCTTTTCTTCGAAAACAGCGAAACGGCCGCCGCGCGTTCGAACAGGAACGCGAGCAAATAGGCCGCGCGTTCGGCGGCCGAACGCCGCCCGACGCTCAGAAGATGCTCGTCAAGCATCTGTTCCTCGCGGGCGGCGAGCCAGGTGATGTCGAAAGCGAGATCGGGATGCTTCTCGTACAGGTCGTAAAGCCTGTTGCGTTCGAACACGCACAGGATCATGTCCGACAGCGCATCGACCGAATGCTGCATCTCGGACAGCACCGAGTTCTGCAAGCCGATAAAATCGCCGGGTAGCACGTAATTCAGGATCTGGCGCCGACCGTCTTCCAGGGTTTTATAACGGAAACCCCAACCGGAAATGACCGTATAGAGATGGGGGCTATGCGTGCCTTCGAGCAGTATCGTCGAGCCGGCATCACTGACCAGTTCGCCCCGCTTGAACGCACTGATGAAATCCAGCTCGCCCGGCGAGAACGCTCGAAATTGGCCGCTGCAATGCAACGGACATTGCTCACAGGCGATGTTTCGTGTCGACTTCGGCGGTGATGTATCCATGATTTTCCCGGTCACTGTAAGAAACTGCTATTCCTTTAGGGAACTATGTCTTTCTTAAATGACCGGCGAACAGCCACCGCTCATATCTTCCGATCAACGCCACTTTTTTGGGAGACTACCCTTTTGCTGTCAGGAAAATCGGTCTTGGTCGTCGAAGACGCCGCTTTGATCGCTGTCGACTTGGAAACGATGATCGATGAATTGGGTGCGGCGCGCATCGTCACGACCGGTGGTGGAGACACGGCTTCACCCACACTCTCAGACGGCGCGCTATTCGATCTCGCCATCGTCGATATCCGCACAGCGGCGGCCATCGCGGGCGACATGGTCGCCGAACTCGATCGCCTCGCTGTTCCTGTTATTTTCCTGACGACCGATCCGGACGGCAACGGCCTGCCTTTGATCGAAGGGGAGCACGCCACCGTGCTCAAGCCCTTCACATATGGGGACATCTGCGAGGCCATTACCCGTCTCGTCGGCCCGGAGCACTAGGCCGCGTTACCGACCAGAGGGCGATTCAACACATGCGTTGCTACGCCGTCCGGACCAAACTCGCTGCTGTCGTCGATACTCAGTATCTCGCCGAGACGGGTTCGGGCGCGCGAGACGCGGCTCTTCACCGTACCGACCGCGCAGCCGCAGATTTCGGCCGCTTCCTCATAGGACAAGCCTGTCGCGCCGACCAGGATGATCGCCTCGCGCTGATCCTCGGGCAGCTGCGTAAGCGCTGTCCGGAAATCCTGCATGTCGAGCTTGCCACCCTGTTCCGGATGTGCCGCCATGGCGGCGGTCAATGCCCCATCGGCATCGGACACTTCCCGGCCGCGCTTGCGCATCTGGCTGTAGAACTCGTTGCGCAGAATCGTGAAAAGCCACGCCCGCAGATTTGTGCCCGGCTGAAAACTCGCCTGTTTGTCCCAGGCACGCACCAGCGTTTCCTGCACGAGGTCGTCGGCCTTGTCGGCCGCACCGCACAGCGAAATCGCGAACGCGCGCAGATTGGGAATGGCGGCGAGAAGGCCGTCCTTGAACGTCTGGGCCTCACTCATTGTCGCCATCCTTCGCCGATTTCTTTTCGGCCGCCTCAAGCTGGTTCAACAGATCGACAAACCGGTCGGGAACCGGCTCGCTGAGCACCTCGTCGAACTGGGCGCGCAGCTTCTTGCCGATCTGGGAAACGGCCAGATCGTTCAGTTTTGGCTTCTTTTTGTCGCTTTCGGGCATCTCGTATTGTGCCTGGTTATCGATTACGCTCATGGGCCCTTTTCCTCTGCAATCTAGGCCAAAACGCACGACAACGAAAATGGTTGCAAGAAATTTGGAACCTTTTTCCTTTTTGTCCGTTTTGACCGTGACATAGACAGCCAGGAGGGAATGAAATGTCGCTTGCAGCCGAATTATCCGGCCATATTCCCTATCTTCGACGCTACGCACGTTCGGTGATGGGATCTCAACAAAGCGCGGACAATTATGTCGCAGCCATGCTCGAGGCGCTGATCTCGGATCCGTCTTCATTGACCGGGTTCAAGGACACCCGGTCGGATCTCTACAAGCTGTTCGTTTCCCTATGGTCGACCATAGACATCAACTTGCGCGACAACCAGGCCGCTGGCATGGACAGCACCTCGACGCGCAACCTGCAGGCGATCTCTCCGCTTCCCCGCCAGGCTTTCCTCCTCGTTTCCGTGGAGGGATTCAGCCGCGAGGATGCCGCTTACATTCTCGATGTCGACGAGAGTGAACTCTCCGACCTGCTCGACCAGGCGCATCGCGACATCGCGGCCCAGGTGACGACCAAGGTGCTGATCATCGAAGATGAACCGCTGATTGCTATGGACATCCAGGCAATGGTGGAGGATCTCGGCCACAGCGTCACGGGGATCGCCCGCACCCATGACGAGGCAGTGAAAATGGTCGCCGAGGAACGGCCGGGCATCGTGCTCGCCGACATTCAGCTTGCCGACGGAAGTTCCGGCCTCGACGCCGTCAACGAGATCCTGGAGCAGATGACGCTTCCCGTGATTTTCATCACCGCGTTTCCGGAGCGCCTTTTGACCGGCGAGCGGCCGGAACCCGCGTTCCTCGTAACCAAACCGTTCGAGCCGTCGGCGGTGTCCGCATTGATAAGCCAGGCGCTTTTCTTTCAGGACAACGTGAAAAACGCAGCATAGACGTGGAAAAACGGGAACGGGAAATGCCCTTGGGCGTTATTTCCTTGTGCAGATAAAAGGAGATACCTCATGCTTGGATGGGCACTTACTTTTCTCGTCGTCGCCCTTATCGCCGCGGCTCTGGGCTTCGGTGGAATTGCCGGTGCGTCGGCAGGCATTGCGAAGATCTTGTTCTTCGTGTTCCTGATCCTCTTCGCGATCAGCCTGGTCGTACGCATCACGCGGCGAGTATAAAAACAGAATGAAGGGCGGATCCGACAGGGTCCGCCCTCACCTTTGAGCAGTGCAGGGAATGCCCAACAGGAACATCATCCTGAAATCACTTGAGGGTACACCGGTCACGATCCTGTTTCAGGATGTGAACGGTATTTACCGGTGGTTCGTAAATCCGCAGTCCGTGTGGGCGGCGCAAGACCGCACCGGTATGTGCGAAAAGGATTTTTTCGCGCCCAAAGATATCGAGGCGATGGCGAATGCCAAGCGTGAAGCCGCAGATACCGGCGAGCCGCGCACGATCGATGTCGTCGCCAGACAGACCGCCGACAAGGGCCGGATCGAGCGCCGGAACCTTCGGCTTACCTTCAACAAGACTTGTGACCAGCAAACCGGAATTGATGGCTTCATCTGCTCCTGCACCGACATCACCGAGCAGGTCCAGCGCGAGCAAACGCTGAAGAATTTGCTGCGTGAGGTCGCTCATCGATCGAAGAACATGCTGGCCATGGTGCTCAGCCTTTCGGCGCAAACGGCACGCGTGACGCCCACCAAGGACGAGTTCGTCCGCCGCTTCACCGGCCGCCTGCAATCTCTCGCCAAATCACAGGATGTCATCACCGATCGCGACTGGCGCGGCTCAACCCTGTCCGATCTCGTTCGCCGTCAGGTCCGCGATGTCGTGCCTTTGGTCGACAGTCAGATCGTTTTCGAAGGCGACGATCTCGAACTGGACCCGAACGGCACCTTGCATGTCGGCCTGGCGCTGCACGAATTGGTGACAAACGCGCTGGTTCACGGTGCGCTGACATTGACCAACGGAAAGATCGTCATTCGCTGCGAACACTCTCCGCAAGGAAACGAAGCGACCCTTACATGGACGGAGACTCCGCGCGTACACCCATCCGTCTCCCGGCCGAAGAGCTTCGGGCGCACCATGCTTGAGCGCATCGTTCCGGCAGCCGTCAATGGAACCGGTGTGCTGGATATCTCCGATGAAGCCGTCACTTACACGCTAACAATCGGCGCTTCGGAAATCGTGTAGTTCATGGAAATCGTTTAGATCAAAAAAGAGAGAACCGGTGGGGGAATAGCCGGTTCTCTCTGGAACGGCGCGCATTGCTGGAGGGAAGAGGCGCCGCAAGACTGGAGGTCTGTGTTGTCTGTCAGGTAAACGCCCGTCTACGCGTTAGGTTCCCGCAAGAGCGAAACTACCGATTACGCAGCGCTTCGATCAGCTCGTCCTTGTTCATGCCCGACCGACCGTCGATATCGAGTTCGCTGGCCCGGTCGTGAAGCTCGTCCCTGGTCCATTTCTCATATGGCGCGGAACGTCCGCCTTTGCCGGAAGGATCCTGACTGTCATTCGCCTTCGCATTGGCAATCCGCGCCACCTTCTCCTTCGAAGCTCCATCCTCGCGCAGCGATTCATAGACCTCGTCATTCTTGATGCTTGGGCCATGGTCTTTGGTCATGGTGAAATTCTCCTTTCGGAGTAACAATGCGTGCTGGCATTAAAGGTTCATCCGGGAACCCGAAACGTCTGAGGACGTTGTTATCGTGCCCATGCATGCAGGCTGGAAAGGGCCAGGCTTGACCCCGTTCATTCACAGACAACTCGTCCATATCGGCGGATTGATCACCATACCCGGCACGATTGCGCTGGCCATCTGGCTGTTCGCCGTTCCGCTTCTGTGGATCGATCATGTCTATAGCCCCGATCTGTCGGCCCTTTTGGGCATCACCGGGCAGGTGCATGCCGATACCGCCCGGGCCGTGCTTTCGACGATCGCGGCTGCCGCGATCACCACGCTCAGCCTTGTCTACTCCATGGTGCTGATCGTCTTTACCCTCGCTGCCGGCAACATCGCGCCGCGCCTTCTGAAACGGTTCACCACCGACCGCGTCAACCAGGTAACGGCCGGCATACTCGGTGGCACGTTTCTGTTTGCGCTAACCGTGCTTTACCGGACGGGCCCGGACTTCGTCCCCCTCGCCTCGACCGCGATGGCAATGCTGCTGGCCGTCCTTTTCGTTCTGCAGCTGATCTACTTCGTCCACACGGTTTCGCGCAGCGTGACCATCGACGAGGAAATCGCGGCGATTTCCGGCCGGCTGCAAAGCCGCCTCGCGGCAATGGTCCACGACGAAGAAGCCGGAAAGACCGCCAGGCCGAAGACGTCGGCATTCTCGCATCCCGTAGCGTCCGCTAAATCGGGATACATCAATTCGGTCGATGAACCGGCGCTTCTGAAGCTCGCCGGCAAGCACGACATGACGATCCGGATGCGATTCAAGCCGGGCGATTTCGTGCTGCAGAATCAGACAATTGCGTATCTTTCCCGAGCGCCTGCGGACGACGGGCGCGCGGATATCGAGGCGGCCATCCGCGATTGCCTGCTCGTCCTGCCGTCGCGCAGCGCCGTCGACGAGATCGAATACTCGATCAGTCTGCTGATCGAAATCGCGCTCAGGGCGTTGTCTCCCGGCGTAAATGACACATTCACCGCTATCGCGTCGCTCGACAGCCTGACGGCGGCTCTTTCGGCCGCCGTTCGCAAGGGATTGCGGCAACGCGATATCACCGACAATGAAGGCACTGTGCGCGTGGAAATGCCCGGGCTGAGCCTGCAGGATCTGCTGGACAGCGCTTTTCATCCGCTCCGGCGCGCCGCTTCCGGCAACATGTTGATGACGCAGCATATCGCGGACGCTCTCGCTCGCCTGCACGAAATCGGGAACCAATCCGCCCGCGAACTCATTGCGACTCATGCAGCGCTGCTGCTGACTGGCGCGAAGGCGTCGAAACCGCTCGACGCAGATTATGCATTCCTTGAGCAGCGGCTTTCTTTTCTCGAACCGGGAGAATGACAATGCCGAACAAACAGACCGCCGGCATAGACGGCCGAAATCGCCACATCGAACAGGAAGCGCAGACCGATACTGATCTGGAAACCGTCGTGCCGCCGACCTCCCCTTTCGGCGGACCGACGACCTGGTGGCGCATCGGCGCCGCCGTGATTGCGTTGGCAATCATTGCCTTTGCGCTTTTTCAGGCATTTTGAGCTTGTCGCAGGCCCAACTGGAAAGGCCGCCTTCGCGGGCGGCCTTTCTTCATGCATCGGAATACGCCGCTTAGAGCGAATTCAACCATTCTTCCACTTCGCGTTCGGCTTCCTCTTTCGATTTGCCATAGCGGTGCTGGATCTTGCCGGCGAGTTCCTCGCGGTTGCCGTTGATTTCGGCAAGGTCGTCGTCGGTGAGATCGCCCCACGCCTGACGGGCCTTGCCCTTGTATTCGGTCCACTTGCCTTCGATCTGGTCCCAGTTCATCTGATTTCTCCTTTTTTCGATCCGGATTGGTAAACCGGCGACGCCGGGGCGTGCGTCGCCGGCCGCGCTCAGTCGGCGCTGGAACGCAGTTCCAGTTCACTGACGGCGAGCGCGAAGTTCAGGCCGGTCTGGCCGGTAACGCTGATAGGCTGCAGCGAGATGGTCTCGTTGGAACCGCCAATCAGCGCGTTTGCGCCGATCCCGGCACCGGCGGTGGCTTCGGCGGATACGCCGTAGTAGTCGCCGACAAGCGCGCCGGGGCTGAACTCGTCGGTCGTCGGGGCAAACACGCCCCACTTCATATAGGTGACGTCGGTCTTGCCGATATCGATGCCATATTTCGAAATCGCACCGAAATAGCTCTCCTTCGGCCCGTCGCCTGCCGGGTTATAGGTGCAACTGACGTCCTTGGTCGATCCGAAGACAAACCCCGTGCCGCCTTCGACGACACAGTCCAGAACACCGACTTCCACGCGGTTGGCGTCCGCCTTGGGAGCGTTGTCGCTTTCCTGGGCGAAAGCCGTGCCGCTTGCGAGTGCCGCGGCGAGCACGAGAGTGCCGGCGCTAGCCGATTTTACGAATGCCATCATGATCTCCTTCGTGATGTTCTCGTGTTGGCTGAATCGCGGCAATGCCAAGCCGTTGGCCGAAACCGCGGTTCCGGGCCCGGTCTGCATTGCGATTACGTTCAGCTTTTCCGATCCCGCCGGAAGGCGCGATCGTGACATCAACGCTGGAGGAAACTTTCGGTTCCTTAGGAAACGGCTTGCACCGCCTGGAACCTACAGGATGGATATCAGCTCCGGCACGAGCCGTGCGCCCTGCCCTGCCTTTTCACCGGATTGATACACACCGGCGAGCGCTTCCGCCGCATGGCCATCCAGGCCGAGCGCGCGGACCATCGCGGTATAGTACCCCATATCCTTCGCCGCGTTGGCGATGGTGAAGCTGAAGCCGGAGGAATCGCCGTCCGTAATATAAGGCGCCAGCCGGTCCAGGACCGCGCCCCGTCCGCCGCCCTGCGCCAGAACCTCGCGGAAGACGTCCGGGCCGACCCCGCTCTCGCGCGCGGCTATGGCCGCTTCGACGAGAACCGCGGAAAAACCGAGCGAAACGAAATTGTGCAGCAGTTTCAGCGCATGGCCGCTGCCGGTTTCACCTGCATGAACGATATTTTCCGCAAAGCTCTCCAGCATAGGCCGATGTGCATCCAGCAGCTTCTTGTCGCCGCCCACGATCAGGTTGAGACGTCCCTCCGCCGCCTCTTTCGGCGTCCGCGTCATCGGCGCATCGAGAAGCGCCCCGCCTGCCGCTTCGACCCGCTTTGCCATGTCCCGGGTAATGTCCGGAAGCGAAGTCGAGCAATCGATGACAAGCGTGTCGGGCCGAAGGCTTTCCAGCACGCCGCCGGGCCCGGCAAGCACTTCCTCCACCTGCGGCGCTCCCGTGACGACGAGAATGATGACATCGCTTTGCCTGACGAGATCGGAGACGGACGCTACGCTTGCGGCGCCGGCCGCGACAAGATCCTCGGTCGGCTGGTTGCCGGGATGTTCGAGAAAGCCCAGCGGCCATCCGGCCTTCACCAGATTGGCGGCGATCCCGTGGCCCATGCGGCCGACGCCGATTAGTCCGACCTTCGTCATTGTCTTTCCTTTCCGGTTTCCCTAGCCATGGCGGATAATGCGATCCTAATTCACCCGGTGGCGCGAAGGCGACCGCCCTGTTGCGATTTCGAACCGCGAAATAGCCTCCCCGGACAATGGCGACTCCGCTGGCCGCGAGTGCTAGATTGGCTTCACCGCCGACAGCGCGGCCAGGGAGGGGACCGAACCGACGGCATGAGTGACATGGAAACGCCGCTGATCGACAGCCATCTTCACATTTGGCGAAAGAACGATCCGCTGACCGACACGGCATGGCATTCGCCGCCGACCAACGCGCCCGTCAAGGACTGCCTGGCCGACCTCGACCGGCACGGCGTCATCTTCGCGGTCGTCGCCGCGGCGAGCATTCACGGCGAGTATATCGATTACGTGCGGGCTGCCCTGCGAGCCAACCGCAGGCTTCGCGCGACCGCGGTCCTGCCTCCCAACGCCGATATCTACCGAATGGAGCGGATGGCCGCCGACGGCTTTGTCGGCGTCAGGCTGATGCGAGCCTTCGCCGAGGAGGTTCCCGAATTCGACGGCGAGCACCGCATGCTGCTGCGCCGTATCGCGGATCTCGGCTGGCATGTTCACCTGATCGACCGGCATGACCGCATCGCCCACGCCATCGAATCCATCGAGGCGTCGGGAGCACCGCTGGTCATTGACCATATGGGGGTCGGCGACCTTCGTGTTCCGGGCGGCATCAACAATGAAGGCTTCAAGGCCGTGCTGGCGGCCGTCGAGCGCGGCAATACCTGGATCAAGATATCCGGCAAGTTCCGCATCGACGAACACGCTCCCGACGAGGATTTCGCCGCCCAGATCCTGCGCGTGGCGGGCACGGAACGAGTCCTGTGGGGCTCCGATTGGCCGTTCGCCGGTTTCGAGGACCGAATGACCTATGACCGGGCCCTGGCCGATTTCCGCGCGATCGTGCCGGACCCGGCGGCGCGCCGCCGCATAGACGAGACGGCGCTGCGTTTCTATTTCGGCTGAGCGTTTGGCTGTCCCGAATTTCATCATCCGAAATTGACCTGACCGCGCATAGCTCCGCGCCCCGGCAACTCCCATGCTTCCGGAAAGTCTCCGGAGAAACACACATGAGCGAACTGTCGCATCGACTTGCCTCGAAATCGGACTTTGCCAAGCAGGCGCCGCAGCAGCAAGGCTCTGACGGCCTGTCGAAGACATGGATCACGCGCGGCGGAAATTTTGCGGTCTGCTATTCCGAGGTAAAGGCCGGCGCGGTTGTTGAGCGCGCCGACAACCCGGAAGAATACATGGTGATCCTCCCGCCGGACGGCGCGGCGGCGACCATCGAGGCCGGCGGCGAGACAATCGACGCGGAACCGGAATCCCTGACCATCGTGCCGCCCGGAGAAAGCCGGATCACGGCGAAGACGGATGGCTCGATTGCGCGTATTTTTTCGAAGGCCAGCGCCGACATTATGGATGCCGCCGTCAATGCCCGCACCTATGCCGACGGCGCACCGGAACTGGCTCCGCCAGACCTGTGGCCGGAGCCGGTGGGCGGCTACAGGCTGCGCCACTACCCGCTGGCCGGGTACCTCGATCCGGACGGCCCGCGCATCCAGCCGCGCTGCTTCAGATCGACGAACATGATGGTCAACCTGTTCGGCTACTTCTTCACCCGCCGCGACACGACCGGTCTCAGCCCGCACTGGCACGACGATTTCGAGCAGGCGTCACTCTGCCTGAACGGCCGTTGGGTGCATCATCTGCGTTACAATTGGGGCGCCGACATTTCGCAATGGGTACCCGACGACCACGAGGAGATCGGCACACCTTCGGTGACGATCATTCCGGCGCGCTGTATTCACACCAGCCGCGATGTCGGCGAAGACGGGCCGGAAAGCTCGCTCTACGACATCTTCTGTCCGCCCCGTCTCGACTTCGCGAAGAAGCCGGGCTTCTGCCTCAACGAGGCGGATTATCCCCTGCCCGAGGAAGCCGGTGCCGCAGGCGCGGCAAAGACCGGCGGTACACTTATGGACTGGCAGAAATCCGGCTGACGGCGCCTAGAAGCCGACGTCGTCGCCACCCTTCAGGGTGAGCATGGCCCGCGCGTCATTCGGCGAGGCGACCTCCAGCCCGAGTTCTTCGACAATGCGCCTGATCTTCGCGACCTGTTCGGCATTGTCGCGCGCCAACTCGCCCTTGCCGATCCACAGCGAGTCCTCCAGCCCGACGCGCACATTCCCGCCCATCATCGCGGCCTGGGTGGCGAAATGCATCTGGTGGCGGCCCGCCGCCAGAACAGACCAGCGGTAGTCGTCGCCAAACAGTTTGTCGGCAATCGACTTCATGTGCATCAGGTTGTCCATGTCGAGGCCGATACCGCCCAGGATGCCGAAGATCATCTGGATGAAGAACGGCGGCTTCACAAGGCCCGCATCGACGAAATAGGCCAGATTGTAGAGATGGCCGACGTCGTAGCATTCATGCTCGAACCGCGTGCCGTGGACTTCGCCCAGATCGCGCAGGATTCGCTCGATGTCGCGGAACGTATTGCGGAATATGTGGTCGTCGGTGTTTCGCAGATACGGTTCTTCCCAGTCATGTTTCCAGTTGGAGTACCGGTCGGCCATTCGGAAGATCGCGAAATTCATCGATCCCATGTTGAGCGAGCACATCTCGGGCCGCGCCTGGAGCGGAGCGGCAAGCCTTTCCTCGACCGTCATGGTGAGGCCGCCGCCGGTGGTGATGTTCACCACCGCGTCGGTAGATTGCTTGATGCGCGGCAGGAACTGCATGAAAACGCCGGGATCGGGCGTCGGTTTCCCGGTCTGCGGATCGCGGGCGTGAAGATGCAGGATCGACGCACCGGCTTCCGCGGCGGCGATCGATTGCTCGGCGATTTCGTCGGGCGTCACCGGCAATGCGTCCGACATGGTTGGTGTGTGAATACCGCCGGTGACGGCACAGGTGATGATGACTTTGTCGTTCGCGGCGGCCATGGCTTCCTCCCTCGCACTTGGTCCACTTCTGCCCAAACCAGGTACCACCCCAATCCAGGCTTCCTGCAATTTCGCACGTCGAAACTTTGTAGCCCGCTCGGCTTTCCGTCGAAAGGGATGCGCTAACCAGAAACCAAGGGAGTATGACGTGGCAAAGCCGAATTCCAGTTATCGCGATTTCGCAGACCGCCTCAGGCATGGCGAGCGGCTCGCCGGTACGTTCGTGAAGACGCCCACCAGCCACGCAACCGAAATGCTCGGGGCAATCGGTTTCGATTTCGCCGTCTTCGACATGGAGCACGCGCCGATCGATCTCGGCGCGCTCGACATGATGCTTCTGGCAGCGCGAGCCGCCAACATCGCGAGCGTCGTGCGCGTCGCCGAAGGGTCCGCCGCCGCGATACTCTCCGCTCTGGACGCCGGGGCGTCGGGCGTTCTTGTTCCGCATGTAAGCAGCCGTGCGAAGGCCGAGGAAATCGTTGCGCATTGCCGCTTTGGCAAGGGTCGGCGAGGCTTCGCCAACACGACCCGCGCGGGCGCCTTTGGCGCCGCCGGCTTCCGCGAACACATGGAGCGCCAGGACCGCGAAACCGCCTGCATCGCCATGATCGAGGATCTTGAAGCCGTTGATAGAATTGACGAAATCCTCGCGGTCGATGGGCTTGATGCGATCTTTGTCGGCCGCGGGGACCTGACCGCGGCGCTCGGCGAAAACACGATGAACTGCGAGGCGACAATGCAGGTCGTCCGCCCGATCATGCAGGCGGCCCGGCACGCCGAGATGCCTGCCATGGCGCTGTGTATCGACCGGCGGGATGCGCAAGCCATGGCCGCGCTTGGCGCCACCGCATTCATGATGGGTTCCGATCACGGCTTCATGCAGAAGGCCGCCCGCGAGGCGCTGGCCGCACTCGCACCACCGATCGCCAGCAAAGACTGAACGTCCACGGCCCGCACGCCGCGCAAGGGAGGAATATTCATGAGGATCGACGAGGATCGCCTGGAACTGACGCAGCAGTTGCACGCGCTGGTGATCGACTACTGGCATGACGTCGACACGAACTGGGGACGAAATGCGCCGGACTACTACACGGAAGACGGCGCCTTTGTCGGCCCCGCGGCCTCCTACGAGGGCCGCGAGAAGATCCGTGCCTTCTACAAATGGCGCGAAGACCGCGGCGCGCGCACGGTTGTACATGCGGTTCATAATTTCCAGGCGATGTATGACGGCGGAGAGGATCGCGCCCTCTGCCACTGGTTCCTGATGCTCTATGCCGCCGACGGCCTGCCGGTGCTGCCCACCCATCCGCCGATCCAGATCGCCTACATGACCGACAAGCTGATCCTCACCGAGGAAGGCTGGAAAGTCACCTGCCGCAAGTTCGAGAACTGGTTCGAAGGCGGGACGCCGGTGACGAATCCGGACCTCGACGGCAAGTGACCGCGAACGGGTTAGAAACTCACTTCCTCGTAACTGCGCCGCGAATCCTCGTCGAGTTCAGGCTGCGTGCTCATGAAGCTGAGCGCATGTTCGATATCGTGCCGCGCTTCGATAAGCCTGTTCAGCACCTTCTTGCGGATCTCGTAATGCGGAATGGCTGAGGTAAAGAAACTCACCGACATCACCGCCTCGACCTTGCCGTTTTCCATCAACGGAACGCCGTAGGTTGTCATGCGCTCCGGTCCGACGCGTGGATCGCGGGTCGCGAAACCCTGCCGGCGCACGATATCCAGCATGCTACGAAAGACCTTCTCCCGCTCGGAATCGAATTCGCGGCCGGGTTCGCCTCTCATCCGCGCTATGAGCCGTTCGCGCTCGTCGTCACCGCAAAACGCGAGGTAGGCGCGGCCCATCGCGGTCGTGAGCAGGTCGGGCCGGATGCCGAGCACGGTGTTGGTATGCGCAAGCGGGCTGATCGTTCCGGTCCAGTACTGGATTTCGATCGCGTCGCCATCGAGGACACCGAGCCCGATCGGCCACTTGATTTCGCGGGTCAGCCCGATGGCGAGCGGCCTCGCGACCTCGATCACCCGCTGGATGCCGCTATAGCCCGAGCTCAGCTCCGCCACATGCGCGGTGACCCGGTAGCCGCCGCACATGTTGTCGCGAACGACGCAATCCTCGTGTATCAGGGTTTCCAGCATGCGCACGATGGTCGGGCGCGGAATCCCGGTCTCCGCATGCAGCGAATTGATCGTGGCGATCCCCTGCAGGTTGACCTCGCGCAGAATCCGGATCGCGCGGCAAACCGCCTCGACCGGCGGGTAGGACCGGTCGGAAGGATCGGTCTGTCCGCGCCGCGAATTCGTGCGGCAGTGTTTTCGTTTCTCGCCGGCCGGCAAATGCGGCTCGGTTTCGATGCTCTCCGGCTCGGCCGGGAGATCTATCCCACCCATGTCCTGTTCCTCCCAGGAAGACACGCTTCCACTATGATTGCACCCGGATTGCCGGACAAGCTGCATCGCGATGTTTCACTTGCCGAAGACCAGGCCCGGCAACCAGGTCGTCACCGCCGGAACGAAACTGATGACCAGCAGGCCGGCCAGCAGCGGGATGAAGAAAGGCAGCGTCGCCCGAAAGACCTTTTCGGGCCCGATACCCGCGACCTTGCCGCCGATGAACAGTCCGATGCCCATCGGCGGTGTGATCATGCCGAGAAGCAGGTTGAAGCTCAGCATCACGCCAAACTGGACCGGCCCCATTCCGTATTCGCCGACGACCTGCAGCAGGATCGGCGCCAGCACGAGGATGGCGACCGGGCCCTCGAGAAACATGCCGACGAAAATCAGGAAGACGTTCACGATCAGAATGCCGAGAACCGGACTGGTGACATGCGCCGCCAACGCCTCGGCGGCCTTGTGGGCGATCCGTTCGCGCGTGACGATGAAATTCAGCGCCGTCGCTATCGCGAACAGGAACATGATCGTTCCCGTCATCGTGACCGTGCTGACCAGGGCCTGCCTGATCTTGCGCCAGTTGAGTTGCCGGTAGAGCAATCCGACGAACAGCGCATAGGCCGTGGCGATGGCGCCGAGTTCCGAGGGTGTCGATATGCCCAGCACCAACGCGCCGAGGATGATGACCGGGGCGAGGATCGCCGGAGCGCCGGCCACGCCGGTCGAGACGACTTCGCGGAAGACGAACGGATCCGGCTTGGCCCAATCCGCGTTGGTCATGCGCACCCGCAGGAAAACGTAGAGCATCAGCGAGCCCGCGACCACCAGGCCGGCAAACACGCCGGCCAGGAAGAGCTGCCCGATCGAGGTGCTGGTTGCTAACCCGTAAATGACCAGGATGATGGACGGCGGTATGAGCGGCCCGATCGTGCAGGATGACAACGTGACGGCGGCCGAAAAATCAACCGGGTAGCCGTTCTGGCGCATCGCCCGGATCTCGACGGCGCCGAGTCCGGCAAGATCGGCAAGGGCCGATCCGGACATACCCGCGAAAATCACGCTCGCCATGATGTTGACCTGCGCCAGGCCGCCGCTCACCCAGCCGACAAGCGCCCGAGCAAAGGCGAAGATGCGCTCGGTCACGCCGCCCACATTCATCAGATTTCCCGCAAGAATGAAGAACGGCACCGCCAGCAAGGCAAAGCTGTCGATGCCGTCGATCATGCGCGACGGAATGATGCGCGCTGGTATGCCCATCATCCAGAAGCCGGTCACCGCAGCGATACCGAGCGACACCGAAACCGGCACCCGCAACAGGAACAGCACAATGGCAATGGCGAAAATCGTCAGCGAGATCATTCGATTGCGTCCAGCGGCGACAGGACAAGCCCATGCATTTCGATTTCCAGCAGCGACCGTCCCGCGTCCGGCCTGCGGAACGCCCACAGGCCGTAAGCGAGGTAATAAAGGCTCGTCATCACGATCATCGCGGCCGCGAAACCGATCGGAATGCCCGTCCAGATGCCCGACAGACCGAGCGTCGCCGACCGCGTGCCGAGAAGCGTCGGCGCGAAATCCCAGGTCAGTTTGGCAAGAATCGCGGCAAAACAGGCCGCGAGAACTTGCGCGAGGATATACAGGACCTTCTGCACCGCGAGCGGCAACAGGTCGCTGAGAAACCCGATGATGATATATTGGCGGGTCTTGTAGATGTATGACGCGCCCAGGAAGTAGCTGAACAGGATCAGCGTTCCGGCAACTTCCTGCGCCCACCACAACGAGGTGCCGAAGCTGTAACGCAAGAGCGCCTGTGCCCCGGCAAGCAGGACAACGACCACCAGCGCCGCAACGGCCACGACCATCTCGGCGCGGCCGACAGCCGCAAGGAGCCGGCGCATCCGCGCCAGCCCTTCCGGAAGTTTCAACTGTACATCACTTGAAGTCGTCACGATCCGGTCAGCTTACTGGACCGATTGCATTCGGGCGATAAGCCCATTTTCGACCAGTCCGCGTGCCTCGAAATCGGCATGGGCCGGCTTCATCTTCTCGATCCACGGGCCGATCGGCGGATGGATGATGGAGACGCCGAACTCGCTCTGTGCCTTGCCACTGGACTTGTCCAGGGCTTCCCGCATCAGTCTCGCGAACTCGTAGCTCGCGTCGCGCGCCGCCTGGTTGATCGCCTCGCGCTGGCTGTCCGTCAGGCTTTCCCAGGTGATTTTCGACATCCACGGATGCATCATCTGGAAATATTCGTGAATGTTGGTCCAGTACGGCGCGTTCTCGAAATGCTTCATTTCGAAATTGTCGGTAATCGTCCCGGTCAGGCCGTCGACGACACCGGTCGCAAGCGAGGTGTAGACATCCGGCCACGGCACGACCTGCACGCTGGCGCCCAGCGCTTCCCACGACTTGATCGGAATTTCGGACTCGTACATCCGCATCTTGAAACCGTCCAGATCGTCGGGCGTGAACACCGGACGTTTCGACACGATGCCCCGGTCATAGGGCCGAACCCAGTTGGTCGCGACCTCGGCATCCTTCAGGCCTTCGCGATCGGGAAAGACAACGCCCTTCGTCTCCAGCGTTTGAAGAAACTCGTCGAACACGTCGGATCCGACGAATGCCGCGAAATGGTCGCGATCGCGAAAAACGAGAGGCAGGCTCAACGCGCCGATGCGGGGCTCGAACTGGACCAGAAGCTCAATCACGTCGCACTGTATGTCGATTGCGCCGACGGAAACGCCCTGTGCCATTTCGCGCGCGCCGCCAAGTTGCGAACTCCAGAAGATTTCGACGGCCAACTCGTCCTTCGACAGTTCATTCACCCGCTGGGCGAAAAACTTGAACGCCGGTGCGATGAAGTCCGTTTCGTTGTTGTTGGCGCCGAGGCTAAGCGTGCGCGGCGCGGCCTGCGCCGGAAGCGCAACCGCGGCAAGCGCGGTCATGGCGAGCCCCAGCGTTGCCCGGCGAGACCACTTTGTTAGCGTTGAAATCGACATGTCCATCCTCCCTTTCCATGTCCGTCGGGCGTTTTCGCAACACCCCGACTTTTCAGGATACTTGGCGCGAGCCAAGGTTTTGCGCCTATGGGCTTGGGGCTGAATTTCATTCTGCGAAATTCGCCGGAACCCGCTTCAGGCCTTCGCGGAATAGGCTCCGTCGATGACCAGAGAGGTGCCGTTGATGAAGTCAGATGCTGCAGAGGCGAAGAACACCGCGGCGCCCGCGAAATCCGCCGGCGCGCCCCAGCGGCCCGCCGGCGTTCGCCCGATCACCGCTTCCTCCAGCCCTGGAATATCAGCGCGCGACTTGACCGAGAGCGGCGTGTCGATCCATCCCGGCAGGATCGCGTTGATTTGGATATTGTCGCCGGCCCAGGCGACCGCGAGCGACTTGGTAAGCTGAAGAATCCCGCCCTTGCTGGGCCCGTAGGCGACACCCACCGGGCTGCCGAGGAACGACGCGATCGAGCCGGTATTGATGATCTTGCCGCCACCTTGGCCGGTGAAGTGCGGATATGCCGCCTGGCAAAGCAGGAACGGCGCGGTCAGATTGGTGTCGATGACGTCGTGCCACTCTTCGAGCGAGAAGTCCTGCGGCAACTTGCGGTAATTGATGCCGGAATTGTTGACGAGGATATCGACACGGCCATGCGCCTTTGCCGTGTCGTCGACCAGCGCCTTGCAGGCCTTTTCATCGCGGATATCGACCGAGACCGCCGAAGCCGAACCGCCGACCGATACGATTTCCGAAAGCGCATCGTCGTTCTTTTTCCGGTTTCGGCCGGCAATGACCACATGCGCCCCGGCTTCGGCGAGACCTTTCGCCATGCCGAGGCCGATGCCTCCGTTGCCGCCGGTGACGATGGCAACCTTCCCGGATAGATCGAACATGCCCACTGCGTTTCCTCCCGCAAATCACGCTTCGCCGCCATAATAGGCACCCGGCATCTCGTGGCCGAAGCGGCTTGCGTCAATTTCAGCACGAGAAACCGGGCGAAGTCGCCCGGTTTCTCTTGGGAGAATAACTAACTGAAAGGTTAGTTCATCGAATTCGGCAGCCACAGCGATAGCTGCGGGAAACCGAGGATCAGCACCATGATCACGAACTCGCACGCCAGGAACCAGCCGATGCCGCGGAAAATGGTCTCGAGCGGAATGGAATCCCCCACCACGTTCTTCACCACATAGGCGTTGAACCCGACAGGCGGCGTCAACAGGCCGATTTCGATATATTTGACCACGATCACGCCGAGCCAGATCTGGTCGAGATTGAGCGCCTCGAACATCGGTTGAACGATCGGCAGCGTCAGCAGCATGACGCCCAGCGGATCGAGGAACATGCCGAGAATGAGATAGATGATCGAAATTCCGACGAGCAGAAGCACCGGGTTGAGAGCCCAGTCGCCCATCATGCCGACCATGATGTCGGGTAGGCCGACAAGGGCGAGGAACCGGGTGTACATCACCGCGCCGTAGGCGACGAAGAACAGCTGCGCCGTCGTCTTCACCGCTTCCATCACGCTGTCGCTCAACACTTTCTTGGTCAGCCGCCTCTGCGCGGCCGCAACGACGAAGGACAGGAATGCGCCTGCGGCACCCGCTTCGGTCGGCGTGAAAATACCGCCATACAGCCCGCCGATAATGCCGAAGATCAGCACGAGCAGCGGCCAAACCGGCAGCAGGGATTGCCAGCGTTCCCGCCAAATCTCCTCCTTGCTGACTTCCGATCTGGTCGGCGGCGCGATCGACGGATTGACGATGCAGCGCCCGATAATCATCGCGGCATAGACCGCGGCGGTCAGAAGCCCGGGAATGACACCGGCGATCAGCAGTTTCGTGATCGAAACCTCGGCGAAAACACCGTAAATCACGAACATGATCGACGGCGGGATCAGCGCCCCGAGCGTGCCGGACGATGCGACGACCCCGGTTGCCAGCGACGGCGAATAGCCCGCCTTCAGCATGGTCGGAATGGCCAGCCGGCCCATCGTCGCCGCGGTCGCGACCGATGACCCCGACGCCGCGGCGAAACCGGCAGAGGCGAAGTTCGTCGCCACTGCCAGCCCGCCGGGCAGGGAGGATAGCCACAGTCTCGCGGCGCGGAACAGCGCCTCGGAAATTCCCGCATTGTGTGCGACGGCACCCATCAGGATGAACATCGGAATGGCCGAAAGGCCCCAGTTCGCAGCCGTTTCGAACGGTGCTTGCGCCATCATGGCGATGGCGACGCGCTCGTTGCGCAAAATGGTGAAACCGATGAAGGAGACGACGCCGAGCGCCACGCCGATCGGCATGCGCACGGCAATCAGCAGCAGCACCAGGGCCAGGCTGCCGAAACCGAGAAGTTCTGGGCTCACAGGTTTTCCTCGCCGCTTGGAATATGGCTGCCTTCGTCGGCGCGTTTTTGCGCATGGCCGGTGAACCCGTCATGCAGGTCGCGCACCATGTGATAGATGACGTAGATCAGCATCAGGCCGAAGCCGATGAAGACGAACCAGCGTCCCGGCCACACCTCGACGAAACCGAAACCGGCTTCCTTGGCATCGCGAATAGCCGTCTTCTTGACGGCGAGCTCGAACGCCTTCCAGGTGAAAATGGCGATATAGGCCGTGGTCACGATCGCCACGAGCCCGTCGAGGATCGCGCGCGGATTGGGCTTCATCCAGCCGGTAAACAACTCGACGATGATATGGCCCTTCTCGCGCGCCAGCATGGCCAGCGGAAAAAACGCCAGGGCAGCCATGTAGTAATTGGCGGCGATTTCCAGCGTACCGACAAGCGGAGCATGAAAGAATGTGCGGCCGACTACGTCGATTGTGACATGCAGCATCATCAGCACCGCGGCGATGCCGCCGGCCCACGCCGCGATGTTAACGGCGCCGTCCAGTATGCGCTTGAAAAGTATCATCAGATCCCCACTGATTTAGGCGACTAGGCGCCTCCCCACCCGGAGGCGCCCGGTCTTTCCGGTTGGATCGAACGCCTAGAGCGTCTCGGGATCGACCTTGGAGTAGATCTCGTCCCAAAGCAGACGCACGAAGGTGTCCCGATCCCGTCCCTGCTCATCGAGCAGCTTTTGCCAACGCTCGTAGGAAGCGAGGTAGAAGTCGAGAATCTCTTCCGGGTTTTTGACATTCGCATCTTTGGAATGCTGGATGACTGACTGACGCTGACGCTTGTCGAGTTCGGTCATGAGGGAAGCAAAACCCTCATTGTCGGGCGTGATCATCAGCCCGGCCTCTTTGGCCGCCGCGAAGATCTTCGCATCGTTGACCATCTGCGCGTCATAGGATGCGCCGGCGACCAGGTCGGGAGCGTGCTTGATGTGTAGCGCGCGCATCTCCGGCGTCATGCCCTGCCAGACGTCGCGGTTGACGAACATCAGCAGCGGCGGGCCACCCGTGCCCATCGGGCTGTCGACGACCGACTTGACCACATCCTGGTAGCTGTAGCTCTTCAGCCAGGAGACAGCGCCGAGCACGCAGTCGAGCGTGCCGCGTTCGAGAGCCGTGGTGGCGTCCCCCGGCGACATGGAGACCGGCGTGGCGCCGGCGATTTCCGAGATCAGGACACCCGCGCCGGAAGAACGGACCTTCAGGCCTTTCAGGTCTTCGACCGTCTTGACCTCCGGACGGCACATGAAGACGTAAGGCGTCGTGGCGTAGCCCGCGAAACCCACACCGTTCATGCGGTGATACTCTTCCTGGCACTGCGGGCAGCCCAGCATGACCGCCTCGTTCATGGCCGCGGCGGCAGCGAGCGTGTCCTTGCCGAGCAGGGAATACGCGAAGATGGTGTTGGTCGCCGCCATCAGCTTCGGCTGGTAGGGCGCAATGGCGAGACCCGCGTCGATCAGCCCCTCACCCACCGCTTCCGGCGTTCCCGGGCCCGAGGCGAGCTGGGCGCCCGGAACGAGATCCCAGTCGATCTTGCCGCCGGATTCCTCGCGAAGCATTTTCAGATATGGCTGGAGCGCCATGGTGTTCGCCGTGTGGTTCGCCCCGAACCAGAAACTGTAGACGAACTTGTCGGCCTGGGCCGCCGTTGACCCGGCAACTGCCATGGCCAAGGCAAAGGCGGATGTTATCAGCCTCTTTTTCATTTTGGATTTCCTCCCTTTCGATTGTCCGCCACCACCTCGGTGACGCAACAGCAGCAAGAAGATTGACCGCACCGGTCGGGTGCTCCTCCGCCACCTCGTTTGCCGCAGGCGATACGCATCGGCGCCCCGCCTGCCGCTCTGTTCAGCCTCCGCTTTGGCGGTGGCCGTCAAAGACATTCAGGATCGATCCTGGAGTGGACCTCGCCCCGGAGCAGTTGCGCCAACGTCGAATGATCCAGACATTTGGGTGACTCCTCCCTTGTATGTATCGGCACGCAGATGCATGCCGGTTCCTCGCCGGGAGCTTCCTCAACCGAAGTAGTTCGGCTTGCCCCACTCCCGTTCATTGAATGTATACAAAGCGACATGTGCAGAGAACGCACCAAATCGCGCGTTGATCTTTCGCGTTTTCGAAAAGGGGAAGGTTCTGGATTCAGTGCTCGCCGCTTTAGCGGCGCCGGCAATCGCGATGCGCGGGCAGCGGCTTGAGACCGCCTGTCAGTCGGCCTGAATGTCCGGGACTGGCGGGTTCCCTACGCCCATGGCGCCGGATCGAAGTCGCTGCGGACATGATCGATGAAAGCCTTGACCTCCGGGCGGTTCACCTTGTGGCGCGGCACCATCGCCTTGAACCAGAGCGTTGTGACCGGGAAGTCCGGCAACAGTTGTACCAGCTTCCCGTCCGCCAGCGGTTTGCGCGCCAGAAACGCCGGAACGATGGCCAGCCCCAGCCCGTCAATCGCCGCATTGAGCAGAAGCGTGCTGTCATTGACCGTATAGCGCGCACGAATATCGAGCGAAATCGGCCCGCTTGGCCCGTTGAACGTCCAGGTGGAACCGGCCGGCACGAAAACCAGGCATTCGTGCCCGACGATATCGGCCGGCGTTTGCGGCACCTCGCGCATTTCCAGATAGTCGGGCGATGCCACCAGCAGTCGCGGATAGGGACAGATCGGCGTTTCGCTGACGCCGCCGAAGGATTGCGGCAACGCGCCGAGCGAGACATCGAATCCCTCTTCCAGCGGATTGACCGGCCGGTCGATCAGCATGAGTTCGATCGTGATGTCGGGATACTGCGCCTGGAACCGGTTCACCGACGGTCCGAGGAAAGCGGTGCCGATCGTCGTTATCGCGCGAACGCGCAAAGTGCCGCGCACACCCTGCCCGCCCTTGTTGTAGAGCGTATCTTCCAGTTCGGCCACGAGCTGCTGCAATTGCGGCTGCAGCCGTTCGCCTTCCGGCGTGAGGGTCAGCGCGCGCGTAGTACGCATGAAGAGCTTTCGGCCGATCTCGTCCTCGAGCCGGCCGACACGTTTCGAAACGACAGAGGGTGTCGTGCCGATTTCGCGCGCCGCTGCGGAAAATCCGCCGGTACGCGCGCTGATGAGAAAAGCCTTGATGTCGATCAGAAGGGGCATTGCCGGTTTTCCGTGCCGCCTGCCGGACACCGCCCGACAGGAAGCGTTATGCTCCATGTCGCGAAAAGCGGACCTGTGCCATTTTGCGGAAATGTCATTGCGGAACGCTCCTCCCTCGCCGATGTGTATACATCGCATGATTAGCTTTATCCTTGTCTCGCCCCTGCATCAAGGCAACAGTACGAAATGTTCCCGCCTTGCCCGTTTCGGAAAAACAGCTGAATCGAAACGCGAAAGCTTGGAGGTTGCCCGATATTCCGGGCTGTTGCCGCGCTTGTACTTCGCCTCGACGCAGCATCGGATCGCGTTCCGCAGGTGCAGCGCAGCATGGCTTTTCTCTTGCACGTCGGCAGGTGCCTGCAGTAAGGATGTATACATCGCTCCCGGACAGGGGCATCACAAACGACAGGGGCGGATAGGTTATCCGCTTAAACTCCCGATTATCCGAACCGTGCCGCGCCTGCGCCGAGGATGAAAGGGCAGGCGATTGTATACCGTCTCGCGAGAGCCGGCGGCCCGAAAGCGGTTTCGACAGACAGTCGGGAACAAGTCAGAACAACCGCGAGGGGAACGCCATGAGCGAAATCAGACACAGCAAGGTACTCATCATCGGTTCGGGACCGGCAGGCTTCACCGCCGCCGTCTACGCGGCCCGCGCAATGCTCCAGCCGGTTCTCGTCCAGGGCATCCAGGCCGGCGGCCAGCTCACCATCACCACGGAAGTGGAGAACTGGCCCGGCGAGACCGAAATCCAGGGGCCCGAATTGATGGCGAAGATGGAAGAGCATGCCCGCGCTGTCGGCACCGAAATCATCGCCGACCACATCACGGCCCTGGATCTGTCGAAGCGGCCTTTCACCGCGACAGGCGACGGCGGAGCGGTCTACACGGCCGATGCCGTGATCCTCGCCACGGGCGCCCAGGCGCGTTGGCTCGGCCTGCCCTCGGAAGAAAAGTTCAAGGGCTTTGGCGTGTCCGCCTGCGCCACCTGCGACGGATTTTTCTATCGCGACAAGGAGGTCGTTGTGATCGGCGGCGGCAACACGGCCGTGGAAGAAGCGCTTTACCTGACCAATTTCGCCTCCAAGGTGACACTGGTTCATCGTCGCGACGAACTGCGCGCCGAGAAGATCCTCCAGAAACGACTGTTCGACAATCCGAAGGTGGAGGTCCTTTGGAACCGCGCCGTGGATGAAGTCTACGGTACGGAACAGCCGCTGGGTGTGGAAGGTGTGCGCGTGAAACATGTCGAAACCGGCGAGATCACCGATGTCCCTTGCGCCGGCTTCTTCGTGGCCATCGGCCACGCGCCCGCCTCGGAACTCGTACGCGACCAGCTGGAAACGCATATGGGCGGTTACGTCGTCACCAGGCCCGGCTCGACCGAAACATCTATCCCGGGCGTCTTCGCAGCCGGCGACCTGACAGACCATGTCTACCGTCAGGCGGTGACATCGGCCGGCATGGGCTGCATGGCCGCGCTGGAGGCGGAAAAGTATCTTGCGGGCCTGGAGGCCGCCAGAACGGCTGCATGAATCGACACGTTGCGCATATTGGGAGGAACCATGACGCAGACCATATCCGAACCTGCCCGCGAATTGCCGGTCTTTGGTGATTACGAAGTCGTCGTCGCGGGTGGCGGTCCCGCCGGAATTGCCACCGCGCTTGCCGCCGGGCGCGCCGGGAGAAGAACGCTTCTGATCGAGCGTTACGGATTTCTCGGAGGCGCCGGCACCGCCGCCGGCCTCTCCACCTTCTGCGGCCTGCACTCGGTCGTTTACGGCGAGCACAAGCGCACCACGCACGGTATCGTAGACGACCTGCTGGCCAGGCTGGAGGCGATGGAAGGTCTCAACACCCCGCATCTCACTGTCGGCGATCGGATCACGGCGCTGTCCTATGATATTTCCGCCTACAAGATCGCCGCCGAGGCACTGCTGGTCGAGGCCGGCGTCACCATCCTGTATCACGCCTTTGCATCTGCCCTTGTCATGGCCGGCGAGAACCGCATCGCCGCGCTGGTCGTGGAGACCAAGCAGGGCCGACAGGCTGTAACCGGTCGGATCTTCGCGGACGGCACGGGCGATGGCGACATCGCCGCATGGGCCGGCGCGCCCTACGAGGTCGGCGACGGCATGGGAAACATGCTCTATCCGACGACAATGTACCGGATTTCCGGCGTCGATCCGCAAAAGGCGGGCCGTGCCTGGGAGGCAATTCCCCGTCTGATGGAGGAAGAGGAACAGCGCACCGGCAAACCGTTTCCGCGCAAGAAACCCATCGTCCGGCCGCAGCGCAACCCGATCGAGTGGCGCGCCAACCTCACCCAGATCAGGAATCCGGACGGTTCGGCCGTCAGCGGCATCGACGCGCGCCAGCTTTCGCATGGCGAGATCGAGGGCCGGCGGCAATGCTGGGAGACCTTCAGCTTCATCAAGTCGGTGACGCCCGGTTTCGAGGACGCCTATATCGTCGAGATCGCGCCGCAGATCGGCATTCGCGAGACGCGGCGCATCGTCGGCGAATATGTCATCACCGAGGACGAGATCCTCGGCTGCGCGGATTTCCCCGACAGCATCGGCGTCAATGGCTGGCCTGTCGAGGCGCATGTCTCCGGCGACGTGAAGTTCGTGTTCGCGCCGGAGAACAGCCGCGGTTACAACCAGATCCCCTACCGCATCATACTGCCGCAGAAGGTCGACAATCTGTTCGTCGTCGGCCGTTGCGCCTCGATGACGCATGACGCCCAGAGTTCGGCGCGCGTGACCGGGCCGTGCTTCTCGATGGGCGAGGCGGCGGGCACGGCGGCCGACATCGCCCTCGCCCGGAATCAGCGTCCCCGCGATGTCGATATTGGCGAACTGCAGGCGCGCCTGACTGCCAACGGCGTCTTTCTCGGCGAACAGATGGAGCAGCCCGCATGACGAAATCGTACCGCTCCAACCTCGTGCCCGGCACCGCGCTATGGGCCGGCCGGCGCGCCCACTGGAAGGCGCTCGGCCTTACCGACGAGGACATTGCCAAGCCGAAGATCGCGATCGTAAACACCTCGTCGGAACTGGCGATCTGCTTTTCGCATCTCGACCATGTCGCAACCGAGGTGAAAGCCGCCATCCGCGCGGCCGGCGCCGTGCCCTTCGAGGTGCGCACCACCGCGCCGTCGGATTTCATGACGTCGGCGGGCCGCGGCGGCGCCTATATCCTGCCGGCGCGCGACCTGATCGCGCACGACATCGAATCCCAGGTCGAGGGCGCGCTGCTCGACGGCATGGTCTGCCTCGCATCCTGCGACAAGACCACGCCCGGACAGCTGATGGCGGCCGCGCGAATGAACATCCCTTCGATCGTCGCCATCTGCGGCTATCAGGCGAGCGGCGAGTGGCGCGGCGAGCATGTCGACATCGAGGAAGTATTCCTGAAGTCGGCCCATGTTCCCGCCGGGCGCCTGACCGTCGAGGAACTCGGCGAAATGGCCGACGTCGCCATCCGCTCGCCGGGCGTTTGCGCCGGCATGGGCACGGCAAACTCGATGCACGTGCTGTGCGAGGCACTCGGCATGAGTCTTCCCGGCGCGGCGCCGGTACGCGCCGACAGCCGGCGCATGCTGGACGGCGCGCGTGCTGCCGGCGCCCGGATCGTCGAGATGATCGAGGAAGACCTCAAACCGCGCGATGTGATCACCGCCAAGGCCGTGCGCAACGCGGTTCGAATGGTGCTCGCGGTGTCCGGTTCGATCAACTGCGTCAAGCACCTGCAGGCGATCGCGGTCGAGGCCGGCCTCGACGTCGACGTCATGCAGATTTTCAAGGACATGGCGCACGAGATCCCGCTCCTGACCGACGTGCGCCCGAACGGCCACACGCTGACCGAGGAGTTCGAGGAAGCCGGCGGCGCGCTCGGTGTGCTCAAGCGCCTGGAAGGCAAGATCGAAGGCGAAGCGCTCACCGTCACCGGCAAGTCGCTTGGCGACGCGGTCGCCGCTGCGCCCGAGCCCGGCGCGGTCATTCGCCCGCTCGATAATCCGCTGTCCACGCGCCCCACCATCAACATCGTGCGCGGCTCGCTGCTGCCCGGCGGCGGCATCGTCCGCCTCGGCGGCGCCGGAGAGCGCAAGATGCGACACACCGGACCCGCGCGGATCTATCACAGCCGCGACGAGGCGCTGGCCGGCGTCAAGGCCGGCGAAGTGAAGAAGGGCGAAGTCATCGTGCTGCGCGGTCTCGGCGTGCGCGGCGGCCCCGGCATGGCACTGACATCGGCCGTGGTCTTCGCGCTCGACGGCGTCGATCTCAACGAGGATGTGGCGGTCATCACCGAGGGCCAGGTCTCCGGCCTCGTCAACACCGGCCTAGTCGTCGGGGAGGCTTCGCCCGAAGCGGCGGCCGGCGGCCCGCTCGCCGCGCTGCGTAACGGAGACGAGATCGCCATCGATGTCGTCGCCGGCACCGTCGATCTGCATGTCCCGGAAGAGGAACTCGCGGCGCGCGAGGCGGACGGCGCGCAATTCGGTCAGGAGGCGCCTGCCGGGTGGCTCGATGTCTACCGCCGCACCGTCGGCCCGGTTCACGAGGGCGCGGTCCAGACTCGACCGGAGCACAAATAGGAAAAATGGCGGAAGAGAGTGGGTGTCGAACCCACCTAGGACTGGCTAACAGCCCTACCCGGATTTGAAGTCCGGACGCCCCACCGGGAGCGATTCTCTTCCCCATTCGCGCGCACTGCCACCTCGCTGGCAGGCGCGTTTTCCGTGTATTCCGCAAGCCGGTGCGGAACAACGCGGCGCATATCGCCGCGTCGGACGGTCAATCCGTTGCGGTCGAAATATTCCAATATCTCGATCGCCACCTTGCGGCCGTTCTGCAGCCTGTCGCGAAACTGCGCGGCGGCAAAAAAGCCGTCGTCCTGCGCTTCCGCGATTTCGGCGGTGATTCCGGCCATCTCCTTCAGCGTCTCGCGCAGAAAGAACCGGTCCGGCGCCGTTTCGACGACACTTTGCTGTTTGGCCATCGCCTTCAGCACGCGCCGCACGTCGAATTCCCGCTCGCCGAGAAGTTTCGCGCATTCCCTGCCCTGCGGCGGGCGAAACCGGTTTTCCCCCGACAGGTGCGGCACGAGGCGCTGCCAGAGGCCGTGATCGCGCTTGTCCAGCGCCAGCTGGTGTCCCGGCAACCTGACCGCCCCGCCCTGGAACACAAGCGTTCCTTCCGCGATGAGCGCCCGTATGGCCGCCGCGCCCGTCTTGTTGCGCATGCGCGGTTCGAGCCGGCCGGCGAGCCAGCCGATGCCGGGACCGAGCAATTGCGGATGGGAGCGATGGTAATCCGCCAGCGCCGCGCGGGCGCTGTCCGACAGTCTCTTCCAGATGGTGGGCGAGATCAGCAGATCGTCGCTGCCCCGTGCGGTCCGGACATGCGGAACGTCCGCGAGCAGTCTGGCGGCCTGCTCCGGCCCCATCGCGCGATCCCTGACAAAGCCGGTGAAATCGACGGCATAGGGCTGCACCTCGAGCAGGCGAGCCAGCGTTTCGGCCGGATCGTCCAGAACGAGCGCGTCGAGCTGCGCGAGGCGTTGCGGCGTGCGCCTGCGCCGGTACGGTCCGCGCAAATCGACGAAGCGGCCGCCACCCATCGTCCGCGAGCCCGTCGTGTCTCGAATGATGAACCGGTCTCCGACCGCGGCTGCGATTGGCCGCGACACGACAAGCTGCACCCGGCCGCTCTCGCCCGGCGCGATCGGCTCTTCATGCAACAGCGCCACACGGGCGCCGGTTTCGCTCGCCGCGTGATGCAGCCTTACCGGGGTCCAGTGCGCCAGTTCGCGCGGTTCGCCGCCGAGCAGTTGCAGCGTCGCGTCGATACGGTCCGTTGGCGCATGGGCGCCGCGTTCGAGCACGACATCGCCTCGCCCGACGGAACGTGTGCTGATCGCTTCCCCCGCGAGGTTGAGCGCGCAACGCTCGCCGACCTTACCTGTTTCGACAGGACGGTTTTGCGCATGAATGGACCGCACCCGCGCTTCATGTCCGGACGGGCTGACCACGACGGTGTCATCGACACGCACGCTGCCCGACAACACCGCGCCGGTGACCACTGTTCCCACGCCCTGCAGGCTGAAACTGCGATCGACGGCAAGACGGAACAGCCCATCCCGGCCGCGCGCCGAAAAGGACCGCGCCTCCGCGAAGAACTCCTCGCGCAGTTCATCGATGCCTTCGCCGGTAATCGAGGAGACCGGAACGATCTTTGCCTCGGCAAACGCCGTGTTCTGCAGCAGCGTCTCGATTTGCCGGACGACGTCCGCGCGCCGCTCTGCGCCGACGAGATCGCATTTCGTCAGTGCGACGATGCCGCGTGTCAGGCCCAGAAGATTGACGATTTCGAAGTGCTCGCGGGTTTGCGGCATGATGCCGTCGTCGGCGGCAACCGTCAGCAGCATGAAATCGATGCCGGTCGCGCCGGCCAGCATGTTGCGCACAAAGCGGTCATGGCCGGGCACATCGACAAAACCGAGAACGCCGCCCCCGCGATCCGGCATATAGGCGAACCCGAGATCGATGGTGATGCCGCGCGCCTTTTCCTCGCGCAGCCTGTCGGCATCGACACCGGTCAGCGCTTTCACCAGCGCTGTCTTGCCATGGTCGATATGCCCGGCCGTGCCGATGATCATGACCGCTCACCGACTTCACTATTGAGCTTAACGGATCCTTCTAAGCGACAGATATTGCTCACGAGTTCCGCCTCGTCATCGAGGCAGCGCAGATCGAACAGCAGGGCGCCGTCCGCGATGCGTCCGATCACTGGCTTGGGTAGGCGCCGCATGGTTTCGGCAAGCCTGTCGAGCTCGCTGCCTCCTCCGCGCAGCGGGCTCAGCGCCAGCCCCGCGCTCGGCAGGGTCTCCACAGGCACGGAACCCGAGCCGACCTGGCTGAAGCAGTCGACCACCTCGACGCGGACGGACGGCCCGGCAGCCTCGGCGATTTGCGGCGCAATGCGGCGGGCGCGGGCCTCGATCTCATCCTTTTTTCGCGCCAGGTGGCGACAGGTCGGCAGCTTCTCGGCCAGGCGGTCGGGATCGCGATACAGCCTCAATGTCGCCTCGATGGCGGCGAGCCTGATCTTGTCGACGCGCAACGCGCGTTTCATCGGATTCCTGTTGATCTTGTCGATCAGCGCCTTTCGGCCGACGATGAAACCCGCCTGGGGCCCGCCGAGCAGTTTGTCGCCCGAGAATGTCACGATGTCGGCTCCCGCAGCGACGGCCTCCGCCACGGTCGGTTCATGCGGCAGGCCGAACTGAGCGAGATCGATCAATGTCCCGGAACCGAGATCGTCGACCAGCGCAATATCGTTTGCCCGCGCGAGTTCCACGAGATCGCGCGCCGGAACCTCCGCCGTGAATCCCTCGATCCGGTAGTTGGAGGTATGCACCTTCAGCAGAAGGCCCGTCTCTTCATCGACGGCGTTCTCGTAATCGCGTTTGTGCGTGCGGTTGGTCGTGCCGACCTCGACCAGCTTCGCGCCTGCGCGGCTCATGATCTCCGGCATGCGGAAGGCGCCGCCGATCTCGATCAGTTCGCCGCGCGAGACGATGGCGCCCTTCCCCTCGGCGAAACTGTTGAGCGTAAGCAGTACGGCGGCGGCGTTGTTGTTGACGACGGTCGCATCCTCGGCGCCCGTCAGTTCGCATAACAGGTTGCGTACCAGATCGTCCCGTTCGCCGCGCCGGCCCTGCTCGACGTCGAATTCCAGGGCAACCGCGTTGCGCATTGCCTCGACCGCCGCCTGCATCGCCTCCTCGGCGATCAACGCCCGGCCGAGATTCGTGTGCAGCACTGTGCCCGTGAGATTGAATACCGTTTTCAGCCGCGGCGCATTGGCTTGTTCCAGCGCTTGCTCGGCCGCGCTGGCCGCTGCCTCCGGCGGGAAATCCTCGACCGCCTGATCGCGGGCCGCGCCCACCGCGCCGCGAATGGCCGCGACAGTCGCCTTGTGACCGAACCGTTCGGACAGCGCCTGTCCGAGCGGCGTATGCAAAACCTTGTCGACGGAGGGCAGGCGCCGGCCGGCTTTCGCCTGTCCGTTTTGCGCATGCATCACGTCCTCCCCTCCTTCGATATCAGGAGCCTAGCGCCACGCGCCGGTCGCAAGGTAGCTGTCGATGGCGACAGCCGCCGCTGCGGCGTCTCCCATCGCGCCCGCGGCACGATGCGGCGACCCTTGCCGCACATTGCCGGCGGCGCAGACCCCCTGTGCATTGCTGCGCATGGCCGCGTCAACCGCTATGCGCCCTGTTTCGTCGAGCGACACGAGGTCGCCGACAATGGCGCTATTCGGCACCACGCCGATGAAGGTGAAAATCGCGTCCGCCGCGATATCTTCCTCCGCCCCGGAACCGAGATCCTTCACTTTGACATGCGTTACGCTGTCATCGCCGACAATCTCGGTCGGCACCGAATTGAACTGGATTTCGATCTTGGGATTTTCCAGCACGAGGTCCTTGTAGCATTGCTGGCCGGACAGGCTGCCCCCGCGCACCACCATGATGACCTTTTCGAGATGGTCGGCGAGAACCAGCGCTTCCTGCATCGCGGAATCGCCGCCGCCTGCGACAACGGCCATCTTGTTGCGCAGCAGCGGCGCATCGCAGCTCGCACATTCGCTGACGCCCTTGCCTTCCAGCCGCTCCTCGCCCGGCACGTCGAGCTTGGCCATCGACGTTCCCGTGGCGATGATCAGGCCGCGGGCGGTGATTTCACCGGCATCGCTGGCAACGCGCCACTTGTCGCCGTCGGGCGAAACCGTCGTTGCCGGGTCGTCGGTGATCTCGACACCGAGTTCCTCGGCCTGCTCCTGCGTGATGGGGCAGAGATCGTAACCCGCCACGCCCTCGGCATATCCGGGTACCCCGTCGATCTTCTCGATCTTCAGCAATTCGCCGCCAGGCACACCATCGGTCAGCAATACGGTGCTGCGGCCAAGCCGCGCCGAGGTGACCGCTGCGCTGAGGCCTGCAAGTCCGCCACCGATAATCGCCACATCGTATTCCTGACTCATCTCTTCCTTCTCTCTATCTTCATTCAATTGAAATTCCGGGCGCGCCGGCTTCGGCGGTCCCGATGATGGACGCAGCCGGATAGCCGGCCTTGCGAATATCCTGCAAAACGCCCTCGGCGCGCTCCGCCGCGACCGCGACGAGCAGGCCGCCCGAAGTCTGCGGATCCGACAGAAGATGCCGCCGCCATTCGGCAAAGCCGTCCGGCAGTTCGACTTCATCGCCATAGCTGGCCCAGTTTCGATGCGACGCGCCGGTCACATATCCGCCTTGGGCGAACCTGGCGGCTTCCGACAGAAGCGGCACCGCATCGGCCTTCAGCCGCAGTCGCAAATTCGAACCGCGCGCCATTTCCAATCCATGGCCGAGAATGCCGAAACCCGTGACATCGGTGATCGCGTGGACGGCGGCGTCCTTCGCCAATTCCGTGCCAATCCGGTTCAGCAGTGTCGTTGTTCCGACAAGCTCGGCATAACCGTCCTCGCCCAGATCGCCTTTCTTGAAGGCGGACGAATAGACGCCGACGCCGATCCCCTTGGTCAGGATCAGGGCATCGCCCGGTTGCGCGCCGGAATTGCGCCGCAGATGTTTGGTCGGGCACATGCCGATAACCGCGAGCCCGTAGATCGGTTCCGGCGCGTCGATCGAATGACCGCCGGCGACCGGGATTCCGGCATCGGCACAAACCGAAGCGCCGCCGTTCAGGATCGCGCGGATGATTTCCGGCGCAATCTTGTCGACAGGCATGCCGAGCACGGCGAGCGCCATGATCGGCTTTCCGCCCATCGCGTAGACGTCGGAAATCGCATTGGTCGCGGCGATGCGCCCGAAATCGGTCGGGTCGTCCACCACCGGCATGAAAAAGTCGGTCGTCGCGATAACGCAGTTCTCGTCATCGATACGGTAGGCCGCCGCGTCGTCGCCGGTTTCCGTGCCGACGAGAAGATCCGGAAAAGCCTGCATGGCCGGCTGGTCGGCCAGGAGATCGCGCAGGACGGCCGGCGCCAGCTTGCAGCCGCAGCCGCCGCCATGGGCGAGACTTGTCAGGCGAACGTTGTCGTCATTGCTGGTGAGCATGTGCATTCCTCCCGGCCTGCCTTTCGGCATCGCACCGTTAAAAGCACATGAGGCAGAGGGGAACTATTCGGAATCTCGGAATAAATGATTTCGCGATTCGAGAAAGCGAACGGACCAACCGCCGTCGATCCCGTTGCAAATCGCGAAAAGCGGGCGGAAAACCGCCCGCTTGCATTAACGCCAGTCGTCGATCAGGACGGTCGGGTTACCCTTGTTGGCCGTACCCGGGCCGGAGGTCGGACCGAAAGCCCGATAGCGGCCGCTGACCATCTTGAACGCCCCTTGAGTTTCCCCGCCCATGACGACGATGTTGATGTCTTCGGGGCGGAAAATACTGATCATTTCATCCGGCGCGGCATTCAGACGGCTTGCATAAGGCTCGAACCCGGCAACCGCATGCGGTTTGATCAGGCTCGTCACCCACTGGTCGTCCCAGTATTGATGCGCCGGGAGCTTGGCATTTTCCGCACACCACTCGATCAGCGTATCCTTGGTGTATCCCATATCGTTGAAAGCACGCGCCACGATCGGATCCATGATGATAAGCGGCGGGCTGAAATGGTCGGCGGCCGTCAGGCAGCGGATGAATTTCTCTTTCCACGTCTCGCGCGGACCGAACCCGGACTGGGTGTACCAGCCGCCAAAAAACACGCTCGCCGTCGAGTCGGCGGATTTGAAACCCTGATCGACATGGAACGGCGCCCATGGGCTGCGCTCCTCGGCCTCCGGGAAGCAGGCGGTGTAGTTCCACATGCTGCCGAGCGAGCCCATATAGGTATCGCCAGGCACGGAACCGCCCTGCACATTCTGGCTGGTCAGGGCATAGGCGCGGCCGATCGTGGAATTGGCGTGATTGTACGGCCCCATGGCGCCGATACCGTCATTCATGCCGACCTCTTCGCGGATCGGACCGTTGATGATGGAAATCGCCGCCCAGCTGGTCGTGCTGCTGGAACGCGCGCTGACACCGCTCGCCGCAAGCGCCAGGATCACTGGCAGATATTCGGGCCGGGCGCCGGCCATCACCGCGTTCACCGCCACCTTCTCGACATCGAAGGCCCAGGCTTCACGGAAATTGGTCGGACGCATGTGCCCCACCAGCTTGTCGGGGGCATGCGACGTACCCTTGAGCATCGCCTCGACCCGCGCCTCTGTGGGCAGCACGATCGGCAACTGGTCCGTCCAGCGGTTCTCGAGGAACAGTTGATGCAGATTGTCTTCCGTATCGGGCTCGAGGAACCGGGGCGTCTCGCGTTCGAACGACGCGCCTTTCAGGTCCTCGTCGTTAAGCGGCTGGGTCAGCCCTTCGAGAACGCCCTGCATGAAGGGCCGCTTTTCGATCGGGTCGGTTCCCTCGATATAGCCGCGCAGCTCGCCTGCGGACAATCCGACGATGGGGTGCGGTACGAAGCAGTTCCTGAGGGTCGGCATGCCGCCCGCCTTTGCCGTGGCCTTGGCCAGCCGCGCAAAGGTATGGGTGGACACCGCGATAGTCGGGATCCCAGCTTCTTCCAGTGCTAATGCGAAGCCCACGACCGTGGGACAACAGGTGCTTCAGAGGCCGACGCCCATGATGGCGGCGTCTCCGTCCGCCACCACCTTGGCCCGCATCTCCGGATCGTCTTTCCAGCTCTCTTTGGGCTTGATGATCCGGGTTTCGACACTCGGCATGTGTTCGGCGAACCACTTTCTGAGTTCTTCCATGAACACATCGGCATTATCGAACAGGGCGTCGATGAGATAGAGGACCTTGCCGTCCAGGCTCATCGGCCGGTTGGCGAGCCGCTTGCCGACCACTTTCGGCGGATATCCCCGCGGATCGAGCACCTTGATCTTCTCTGCCATCTTTTTCTCCCAGGAGCGCGTGCCGGAGCAGACCGCGCATTGCTGTCCGCTGCTTGGCGAACCGGATATCGTCCTATGACTGACCGAAAGACGAGCCTCTGTCAACCGTGACGGAAATCGTTGCGGCCACGCTAATATCCTGTAATTGTTTACTTTTCTCAATTCGCAAAAGGTCTTTTCCCGGGCGAACCGGGATATCTGGGCCAGCAGGCCGGGCCGGGCTCGCCAATCCGGTGTCGCCGCTGCGCGCCCGGTTGACCGCCGCGTTCAATGACCGATCAGCGCATCGACCAGCGCACGCTGGGCCGGCGCCAGGACACGCTCGGAATGGCGCAGCAGCGCGAACTCGCGTTCCGGCAGATCGAGCGGAATCGCGCGCAGCCGGCCGGCCTCCACGGAGGCGGCCGCCACCTGTTCCGAGATGATCGTGACGCCCGCGCCCGCCTCGACGGCCTCTCGCACCGCCTCGTTGCTTGGAAGAACCAGCACGATGCGCAATGAGTCGAATGGCACGTTCAACCGTTTGCAAAGCGCCTCGAGAACATGGCGCGTGCCCGATCCTTCTTCCCGGATCACCCATGGCAGGCCTTCGAGATCGATTCGCCCGCCGGTCACCGGCTGAACCGCCGAGCGGGTCGAAACGACGAGCATCGAACGGTCGGTGTCGACGACGCGGCGGATCAGCGCGCCATGCGCCGTCGGCCCCTCGACCAGACCGACATCGACCGTTCCCGCCACGACCGCTTTCTCGATCGCCTGCGTATTGCCGATGGTAATGTCGAGCCGGATGCCGGGATAGGCTTCGTGATAGGCGGCAAGGCGGCGCGGCAGCCAGTGATTGGCGATTGTCTGGCTGGCGCCGATGGAAACGGTCCCCCGGGCCATTCCGGCGGCCTGTTCGAGAACTGCCCGCGCGATCTTGGCCCGTTCAAGCACGCTTTTTGCTTCCGGCAGAAAGCGGCGTCCCGCCTCGGTCAGCTCGATGCCGCGCCCGACGCGGTTGAACAGCTTCACGCCCGAAAGGCGCTCCAATGCGGCAATGGCAGCCGAGGTGGCGGATTGGGTCATCCCCAGGGCATGCGCCGCGCGGGTCATATGCGATCGCTCGGCAACGGCGACGAATACGCGGAGTTGGTCCAGGGTCATGCGCAAATTGATAAACGAAATCGATTGGAATGACCATAATAATTCACTTGTCTGATGGAACCAAAACCGCGATCCTGCTGCAAACGAGGGCGGAGGACGTGGCGAAAACAGTCGGCAAATCATCGCTGTTCCGGCGGATGAGAAAGTGGCTGGGCAGGTTCTGGGCGACCGTGACGCTCAAGAACCGCTACCGGCCCGAACTGCATTACATGCGCGGTCGGCCTTCCGACCGGCACAAGGATTCATAGGCCGACCGACCTCATGAGCCATTCCGCTACTTCAAATCCGCGCGCTGCCGGGACCGGACAGGAACTCGACCTTTCGCCGCACGTTTCCGACGAGATCCGCAAGACCACTTGCTACATGTGCGCCTGCCGGTGCGGCATCAATGTCCATCTGAGGACCGGGGCGGACGGGCGCAAGATCGTCAGCTACATCGAGGGCAACCGCGACCATCCCACCAACCAGGGCGTGCTGTGCGCCAAGGGTTCGTCGGGGATCATGCAGCATTATTCCCCGGCGCGGCTGAGAAAACCGCTGAAACGCAAAGGCCCGCGCGGCTCCGGCGAGTTCGAGGAGATTTCCTGGGACGAGGCGCTGACGCTGGCGACGAGCTGGCTCAAGCCGATCCGCGAAACCGACCCGAAGAAGCTCGCCTTCTTCACCGGCCGCGACCAGTCGCAATCCTTCACCTCGTGGTGGGCGCAGGCCTTCGGCACGCCCAATTACGCCGCCCATGGCGGATTCTGCTCGGTCAACATGGCCGCCGGCGGCATCTACACGATGGGCGGCGCGTTCTGGGAGTTCGGCACCGCCGACTGGGACCGCACCAGGTACTTCATGATCTTCGGGGTCGCCGAGGATCACGATTCCAATCCGATCAAGATGGGTCTGTCCAAGCTTAAAAAGCGCGGCGCCAAGATCGTCGGCGTCAATCCGGTGCGCACCGGCTACAACGCGATCGCTGACGAATGGGTCGGAATCACGCCCGGCACCGACGGGCTGTTCATTCTCGCCCTGATCCACGAACTGTTGCGCAGCGGAAACGTCGATGTCTCCTATCTGGTTCGCTACACCAATGCGCCCTGGCTGGTGATCGAGGATCCGGGCGCGCCGGATCACGGGCTGTTCGCCCGCGGCAAGGACGGCAACCCGCTGGTCATCGACCGGCGTAACGGCAAGGTCGTCTCGGCGGAAGACAACGACGCCAGGCCGGATCTCAAGGGCGAGGCCACCCTGCCCGACGGACGCAAGGCGCGGCCGGTCTTCGAGATCATGGCGGCAAAATATCTCGACGACGCATACGCACCGGCCACGGTCGCCGAGAAATGCGGCGCTTCCGCCGCGACCATTGCCAGGCTTGCCGCCGAACTGGCGAAGGCGGCCTTCGAGGAAGAAATCGTCATCGACCAGCCATGGACGGACTGGCGGGGCCGCAAGCACGACAAGATGATCGGCCGCCCGGTGAGCTTCCATGCCATGCGCGGCATTTCGGCCCATTCCAACGGCTTCCAGACCGCGCGCGCGCTTCACCTGCTGCAGATCCTGCTCGGCTCGGTGGAGACGCCTGGCGGCTTCCGCTTCAAGCCGCCCTACCCCAAACCGCCGCAAGCCCATCCCAAGCCGCACACGGAATCGCATCCCGACGCTCCGCTCGCCGGCCCGCATCTCGGCTACCCGATGGGCCCCGAAGACCTTCAGCTGGACGAGGACGGAACGCCGCGGCGTATCGACAAGGCGTTTACCTGGGATGCTCCGCTTGCCGTGCACGGTCTCATGCACATGGTCATTTCCAATGCCGCGGCGCGCGATCCCTACGGCATCGATGTCCTGTTCCTCTACATGGCCAACATGGCCTGGAACTCGTCGATGAACACCGCCGGCGTGATGGAGATGCTGACGCGCAAGGACGACAGCGGCGAATACGTGATCCCGAAGATCATCTATTCGGACGCCTATTCGTCTGAGATGGTCGCCTATGCCGATCTCATCCTGCCCGACACCACCTATCTCGAGCGCCACGACTGCATTTCGCTGCTCGACCGGCCGATTTCCGAGCCCGACGGCGCCGCCGACGCCATCCGCTGGCCGATCGTCGAACCCGACCGCGATGTGCGCGGCTTCCAGTCGGCATTGCTCGATCTCGGCGCGCGGCTCGGGCTTCCCGGTTTCGTCGCGGATGACGGCTCGCCGCGCTACAAGGATTATGCCGACTATATGGTGCGGCACGAGAGACGGCCCGGCATCGGCCCTCTCGCCGGCTGGCGCGGCAATGGCGAGGAGACGGGACGAGGCGATGCCAATCCTGGTCAGCTCGACCGCTATATCGAGAATGGCGGCTTCTTCGCCACCGAGATCCCGCACGAGGCGCGGTTCTTCAAGCCGTGGAACAAGGCCTATCAGGACTGGGCCGTCTCGATGGGTTTCTACGACAAGCCGCAGCCCTATGTCTTCAGCCTCTATTCCGAACCGCTGCGGAAGTTCCAGCTTGCCGCCGAGGGCCATGGCGACCGGCAGCCTCCGGAAAACATGCGCGAGCGCATAGCGACCGCCTTCGAGCCGCTGCCGACATGGTATCCGCCCTATGAGGGCGAACTGGTCGACACCGACTACTTCCCCTATCACGCGCTGACCCAGCGGCCGGCGGCGATGTACCACTCATGGGGCTCGCAGAATGCCTGGCTGCGCCAGATCCACGGCGAAAATCCGCTCTACGTGCCGGAAGCGATTGCCGAGGCTGCCGGCCTCGAAGACGGCGACTGGGCCTGGGTAACCTCGCATCACGGCCGCATACGGGTTCCGGTGCGCATCACCGGGGCCGCCAACGAAAAGACCATGTGGACATGGAACGCCATCGGCAAGCGCAAGGGCGCGTGGGCGCTCGGCAAGGATGCGCCGGAGACGAAGCGTGGCTTCCTGCTCAATCACCTGATCCATGAATTGCTGCCGCCGAAGGGCGACGGCATGCGCTGGTCGAATTCCGATCCGGTGACCGGTCAGGCCGCATGGTTCGACCTGCGTGTCCGGATCGACAAGGCCCGCCCCGGCGAGGAAAGCCTGTCGCCGGACACCGGCGCGCAGAATTCGCCCGTCGGCATCGGGCCGTCCCTTGTTGCCTTCGGAAAGGCATGGAAATGACGACGCTGCCGCAATCCACGGAGAAGAAGCTCGGCCTCGTCATCGACCTCGATGTCTGTGTCGGCTGCCATGCCTGTGCGGTCTCCTGCAAGGAATGGAACACCGGCGCCTATGGCGCGCCGCTTTCCGATCAGGATGCCTATGGCGCCGCGCCCTCCGGCGCCTGGCTCAACCGTGTCCATTCCTACGAGGTCAAGCCGCCAGACGCACCGGCTCAGATCGTGCACTTCCCGCGTTCCTGCCTGCATTGCAGCGATGCGCCCTGCGTCACGGTGTGTCCGACCGGCGCCAGCTACAAGCGTGCAGAGGACGGTATCGTGCTGGTCAACGAGGACCGCTGCATGGGCTGCGGCCTCTGCGCCTGGGCCTGCCCCTATGGCGCGCGCGAGATGGACATGGATGCCGGCGTAATGAAGAAATGCACGCTGTGCGTCGACCGCATCTACAATGACAACATTCCCGAGGAAGACCGCGTGCCGTCATGCGTGCGCACTTGCCCGGCCAACGCACGCCATTTCGGCGATTTCGCCGATCCCGACAGCGCCGTGTCGCGCATGGTCGCCGAGCGCGGCGGCTACGACCTGATGCCGTCGCAGGGGACGCGGCCGGTCAACAAATATCTGCCGCCCCGGCCGAAGGCGCGGGATACGCAGGCGGAAACCGGCTGCACCGGTCAAACCGGCAATGCCGAGCCGCAGCCGGGCGGCCTGCTCGGCTGGCTTGACCGAGCGCTCGCCGCGATCGACGGGGAGTAGCCTGCATGTATCCGGCCTTCTCCGTCATTGTCTTCACCACGCTTTCCGGTATCGGCTTCGGCCTGATTGCGCTTCTCGGCCTCGGTTTCGGCGCACCCGGCGCGGCCTTCCAGTGGACAGCGGCGATCTCCGCCTGCGCCTTTGCCGTCGTCGGCCTGGTATCCTCGACGCTGCATCTGAAGAGCCCCTCCCGGGCAATCCTGGCCTTTTCGCAATGGCGCTCGTCCTGGTTGTCGCGCGAGGGCGTCGCGTCGATCCTGACGCTCGGCGTTTTCGGGCTTTATTCGCTGGGGGTGTTGTTCCTCGACACCCGCCTGCCCGCCCTTGGCATCGTGTCGGCGGTGCTGGCCATGGTGACGGTGTACACCACCTCGATGATCTACGCGCAGCTGCGCACCGTGCCGCAATGGGCCACATGGCTGACTTCGCTGGCGTTCCTCGCCTTTTCCGTCGCGGGGGCCCTTCTGGCGCTTGCTACGCTGGCGGCGATGTTCGACTCCGCCGGCGCCCGCATGAATGCGCAATGGGCGATCGGCGCGCTGGTCATCGCCTGGGCCGTGAAATTCGCCTGGTGGCGCCATGCCGGCGAGGCCGGCCTCGAAGCGGCCGGATCGGGTATCGGCGACGCGACGGGGCTCGGCGGGCTCGGCGTCGTGCGCCCGTTTGAGCCGCCGCATACCAGCCCGAACTATGTGATGCGCGAAATGGTCTTCGTCATCGGCCGCCGCCGCGCCAGCGCACTCAGGCGGCTCGCTGTCGTGCTCGGCGCGATTGCGCCCGTCCTGCTGGCCGCGCCGGTCGCCCTTGCCGGCCCGTCCGGCCCGGCCCCGACGCTTCTGGTTCTCGCACTGCTATTTCATGTCGGCGGCATGCTGGCCGAACGCTGGCTGTTCTTCGCCGAAGCCGAACACGCGGTCGGTTCTTTCTACGGCCGCCGCCAGGCCGCCTGACGCGGCTTCGGGATACGCGCGAAACAGATCGAGGGAACACCCTTCCGGCAGCAGAAACCGCGCCCGATTGCCAGACGAAAAACCTGAAAATGGTCAGCGGAAGGCGGCATCCCTGCCTACGCACCTAGTTCGGCACGCTTCCGCCTTGTCACTCACGATCCGCGCGGCCTGTTCGATCCTCGCAAGGTGGCATTTCGCGCACTAGGCGGGGATTATCCGCGCGGAATCCGAAAATCGTCGTAATCCGCTTTCCAAGAGGACGTAATCGTTTTCGATACGAACGCCCGCCCGCAGTTCCTGGCTGTAGAGGCCGGGTTCAAGGGTGAAGACATCGCCGATCGCAAAGTGGTCGTCCCAGTGCGGATTGATCCTCGGCGTCTCGACCGGATTGAGCCCGATGCCGTGCCCGAGATGGCTCTTGAAACTCCAGCCATTGTAGCCGTCGAGAAAGCGCGACACTTCGGCATAGACGCTGCGGCAGGACACGCCGGGAGCGATCATCGAAATGGCGAGATCATGCGCCGCCGCCACGCGCCGCGCGGCGTCGAGCTGGCTTGCGCCCCACTCGCCGCCAATCGGATAGGTGCGGCACAGATCGGAGTAATAGCCTCGCAACATGACGCCGGTATCTATCGGAATCAGGTCGCCCGCCTTCAGCGACGCGGTGCGCGGCGAACCGCCCGGTGCGCCGCCGCGAAAATCGTTGCCCAACTCTCCGATCTGGTCGCCCGCGGCCACGACGGCCGCTGCCTGGTAGGCCGAAAAGATATCGATCTCGCGCGCTCCGTCCACCAGAAGCGGCTCTATCGCGTCATATGCGGCCTCCGCCGCTGCGGCCGCGGCTTCGATCAGCGCAATCTCGTCGTTGTCCTTGCGCCGCCGCCGCGCATCGATCCCGGGCCGCATGTCGATCCAGTCGAACCGGTTCAGGAGTGAAAGCGTTATATCGCTGTCGGCGCCGAGCGCTGCATTTTCCGGTACGATTCCGGTCAGCGGCTCCAGCGCGACGTCGGACAGATGCGGGCGCAGCGAATCCATGCGCGCCGCCTCGTAGCCCCGCACCTCGTCTGCGAACACGGCGCATTCGTCGCCCTGCCGTCGCGACAGGACGGACGGACCGTCCGCAAAAATGACGGCCGCCGCAGGAAAGACCTCGCGCGCATGGTAGTTGAACAGCCGGCTCAACTGCCCGCGATTGCGAATTACGAGAGCCTTGCACCCGATCGCCCGGAGGTCTTCGCGCAATGCTTCCTGCCGGGCAAAACATAGCGCGCGGTCGAGACCGTGGGGCGTATCGGCTTTGGCTCCGGCTACGCCCTTCACGACTTGTCGCCCTCCTTCGACTTGACGGGCGCCAGGTCGATGCCGTTTGCGCGGCCGACATATACCGGCAGATGCGGCACGTAATCCTCGGCTCCACCGCCGCCGCCCGCGACCGCCCCGGCAAAGGAATTCTTCACCGCGTTGCCAACCGGATTTACCAGTCCCGCGGCATCGGCCATCGATTCCAGATAGGTCGTATCCTTTAGCGCGTTGACCAGCGTGAACTTGTGCGACTCCCGATTGCCCTCGATCGTGTAGCCCATGAAGGTCTGGTAGAAGCCGCAATCCATTCGCCCGCCGCGAATGACGCTATCGAAGCGCTCCGGCGAAATGCCGACCTTCTGCGCCAGCGCCAAAGCCTCGGCATAGATCGCGGCGTAGCCGAGCGAGATGAAATTGTTGAGCAGCTTCATGCGGTGACCGTCGCCGACGGCGCCGATATGGACGACCTTGCCGGCCCAGGTGTCGAGCACCGGGCGAATGCGCTCGAACACCGCGTCGCTTGCTCCGACCATGGTGTCGAGCGTGCCCTCCCAGGCTTCCTTCGGGGTGCGCGACAGCGGCGCATCCGCGAAATCGACGCCGCTCGCTGCCAGTTCCTCGGCGAGACGGACCGTCGAGGTCGGATCGGCAGTCGAGCAATCGACAACGCAAGAGCCCGATTTCAACCCTTTAGCCAATCCGTTCTCGCCGCGCACCACCGCCTCGACCTCGGGCGAACCGGTCACGCATATGAACACGATGGAAGAACGTTCGGCGACCTCCTTCGGCGAAGCGGCCTCGGTCGCGCCGCGAGCGACGAGATCGTCGACCGGCGCACGATTGCGATGCGCCGTTACCGACAAGGCATAGCCCTTTTCGACGATGTTCTTCGCCATGCCATGCCCCATCAGCCCGAGGCCGATGAAGCCGATCGTTTCTCTTGCTTCTGTCATCGGATGGTCCCTTTCATGGATTACCGCAGATCCTCCGGCAGCAGGGCTTCCGGCATGTTCTGGTAGCAGACGGGACGCAGGAAACGGCGGATGGCGAGCGTGCCGACCGATGTCGCGCCGAAATTGGTCGAGGCCGGATACGGCCCGCCATGCACCATCGCGTCGCAGACCTCGACGCCGGTCGGATAGCCGTTGGCGAGCACGCGGCCGGCCTTTCGCTCCAGCACCGGCATCAGTTTTCGGCCGAGCTCCGTATCGCCGCCGTCCAAGTGCAGCGTGCAGGTCAGCTGGCCGGACAGGCTTTTCGCCACCGCCAGCATTTCGTCGAAATTGGAGACCCGCACGATCAGGCCGAGCGGGCCGAACACCTCCTCGCCCAGCACCTCGTTGGCGAGCCATTCGGCGCCGGTCGTCGCGAACAGGTAGGGCGTGGCGTTTCGCAGATCGCACACCGAGGTCAGCACTTCCTGCACGCCCTTGGTGCCGGCGACGCGGTCGCGCCCGGCCCGGTAGGCGGCCGCGATCCCGTCGGTCAGCATGGTCTGCGCGCCGATAGGCTCCAGCGCCGCCGTTGCCGCCTCGATGAAGGCGTCGGCTTCCGGCCCGTCGATCACGACCGAGATGCCCGGATTGGTGCAGAACTGCCCTGCCCCCATGGTCAGCGAGCCGGCCCAGCCCTTGGCGATGTCGCCGCCGCGCGCCTTCAGCGCTGCGGGCAGGAGGAACATCGGATTGACCGAGCCCAGTTCACCGAAAAACGGGATCGGCTCCGGACGCGCCGTGCAGAGATCGAACAGCGCACGCCCGCCGGCAAGCGAACCGGTAAACCCGACCGCTTTGATCAGAGGATGCTGGACGAGCGCCTGTCCGACATCGCGTTTGCCGCCTTGGACGAGCGAGAAGACGCCCGGTTGGATGCCGCACCGCTTGATTGCAGCGTCGATAGCCTGGGCGACGATCTCGCCGGTGCCGGGATGGGCGGAGTGACCCTTGACCACGACCGGGCAACCGGCTGCCAGTGCGGAAGCCGTGTCGCCGCCGGCGGTTGAGAAGGCGAGCGGGAAGTTCGATGCACCGAAAACCGCGACCGGTCCGATCGGCCGCTGGATCATGCGCAGATCCGGACGCGGCAGCGGCTGGCGGTCGGGCAATGCTTCGTCATGGCGTCGGTCGAGATAGTCGCCTTTCTCGATATGCGATGCGAACAGGCGCAATTGCCCGGTGGTGCGGCCGCGCTCGCCCTGCAGCCGCGCCTCCGGCAGGCCGGTCTCCGACGTGCCGATTTCGGTGATCGCGTCGCCGCGCGCCTCGATCTCGTCGGCAATCGCGTTCAGCAGCGCCGCCCGCTCGGCGCGCGTCGAATAGCCATAGGACCAGAAAGCCTCTTCCGCGCCCTTCACGGCAGCATCGACATGATCGGGCGTGCCGACCGAAAAGTCCTGCGCCTCGCCATGCGCAGGCTCGCTCTTGAAGGTCGCATCGCCGGAAATCCATTCCCCGGCAATCAGGTGTTTGCCCGTCAGCATTCCATTCTCCTGTCAGATGAGGTTTCGCGCAGCCAGGTTGCGCATCAAAGCCCGTGTCCCGAAGCGCCATTCCGGGCATTCGGTCGACAGGCGCACGGTGTTTTGCAGCCGGCCGAGGCCGGGTGCCGAAATCGTCACGACGTCGCCGAGCTTGTGCGTAAAGCCCTCGCCCGGCACGTCGCGATCCTGCGTCGGCGCGAAGAGCGTGCCGAGAAACAGCATGAAGCCGTCCGGGTACTGGTGATGGCGTCCGATTGTCTGGCCGACGAGGTCCTCGGGATCGCGGCTGATCTCCTTCATAGAGGAATGCCCTTCAAGGACGTATCCGTCCTCGCCGGTCACCGTCAGGTCCAGTTCGGCGTTGCGAACGTCGTCCAGCGTGAAACGATCGTCGAACAGCCTGATCATCGGACCGATGGCGCAGCTCGCATTGTTGTCCTTGGCCTTGGAAAGCAGAAGTGCCGACCTGCCTTCAACATCGCGCAGGTTGACGTCGTTGCCGAGCGTGGCGCCGACGATCGCGCCCTTCGAGGAAACTGCCAGAACGATTTCCGGCTCCGGATTGTTCCAGTTGGACACCGGATGCAGGCCGATCTCGGCGCCCGGCCCGACCGAGGACAGAGCCTGCGCCTTGGAAAAGACCTCGGCGTCCGGACCGATGCCGACTTCCAGATACTGGCTCCACAGCCCCTCGGCGATCAGCGCTTCCTTGACCTTTTCCGCTTCCGCGGAACCGGCCTTAATGTTGCGCAGCGACCCTCCGATCGCAGTGCCGACGCGCGCACGAATGTCCTGCGCCTTCTTCGGATCGCCCGCCGCCTTTTCCTCGATCACACGTTCGACCATCGACGAGGCGAAGGTGACGCCACAGGCTTTCACCGCCTGCAGGTCGCAGGGCGCGAGGAAGTGCGGCTTCGCGGCATCGCCTGGCGATGTCGCGGCGATCGCATCCAGCTCGCCGATGGCCACGCCCGGCGCATCGTGGACATAAGCCGCCGGATCGTCCATCTCGCAGATGTCGGCGACCAGCGGCGCGGCCTTCGACGTGATATCGATAACGACCCCGTCGCGCACCGTCACCACACACGGGCCGCCGGCATCCGGCGACCAGAGCCTGCCAACGAATGTCCCGTCGCGTTCGCTTTCATGCGCAAAGAAGCTCATCGTCATTCCCTGTCGAATGCCAGCGGCCTGCCGCCGGCAGATGTCACATCACCGCCCCGATGACCCACGGCGTGAACTCGGCATCGCCGAAACCCAGCGCCTCGCTCTTCGATTGCTTGCCGGACGCGACATCCAGGATCAGTCGGAAGATCCGCTCACCCATTTCGGCCACGCCGATGCCCTCGGTGATAATGGCGCCGCAATTGACGTCCATGTCATCCTCCATGCGCTGGTACATGGCCGTGTTGGTTGCGAGCTTGATCGACGGCGTCGGCTTGTAGCCGAACACCGATCCGCGCCCGGTTGTGAAACAGATGATATTCGCTCCGGAGGCCACCTGCCCCGTGACCGAGACCGGATCGTAGCCGGGGCTGTCCATGAAGACGAAGCCCTTGGCCGTGGCCGGCTCGGAATATTCATAGACGCCGGTCAGGTTGGTCGTGCCGCCCTTGGCGGCCGCGCCGAGCGATTTCTCCAGAATCGTGGTCAGGCCGCCGGCCTTGTTGCCAGGCGACGGATTGTTGTCCATCGAGCCGTTGTTCCGCGCGGTGTATGCCTCCCACCAGCGGATGCGCTCCAGCAGCTTTTGCGCGACATCGGGATTTTCGGCACGGCGGGTCAGCAGGTGCTCGGCGCCGTAGATTTCCGGCGTTTCGGCAAGAATTGCCGTGCCGCCATGGCGCACCAGCAGATCGGCCGCCGCGCCCAGCGCCGGATTTGCGGTGATGCCGGAATAGCCGTCCGAACCGCCGCATTGCAGCGCCAGCGAAAGGTGCTCGGCGGAAACGGTCTGCCGCGTCGCCTTGTTCGCCTCGGGCAGCATCGCCTCGATACGCCGGATACCCTCCTCGACCGTCTTCTTCGTGCCGCCGGTCGCCTGGATGGTCATGTGCTGAAAGGTCGGGCTGTCCTTCAGCCCGTAGGCCTCCATCAGCAGCCTTATCTGCGCCGCCTCGCAGCCGAGGCCGATCATCAGTATGCCGGCGAAATTCGGGTGGAGCGCATAACCGTTCAGCGTCCGCTGGAGCGCGTCGTAGCCCTCGCCGTCCATCGCCATGCCGCAGCCCGTGCCGTGCACGAAGGCGGCGACACCGTCGACATTGGGATATGCAGCGAGCGCATCGCCGTCGAAATGCCGGGCAACCATCCGAGCGACCGTGGCGGAACAGTTCACTGTCGTCAGGACGCCGATATAGTTGCGCGTGCCGATCCTGCCGTTCGCCCGCACGAGCCCCTGGAAAGTCGCGCGCTCGTCGGGCGCGACGAAATCCGTCGGTCTCGCGTCGGCGCCGGGAGCCGGATCGCGCTCGAAATCGGCGCGGAACTCGCAATTGTGGATGTGAACATGGTCGCCGGGCGCAATGTCGCGGGAGGCGAATCCGATCACCTGGTCGTATTTGCGCACCGCCTCGCCCGTCTTCAGAGCGGACGTGGCCACCTTGTGCCCGCTCGGAACCGCCCCGTTAAGCGCGACGTTCTCGAGTCTTGCCCCGGCGGCAAGGCTGGAGGTTGTCACGATGACGTTGTCCGTTTCGTGCAGGCGGATGAACTGCGGAATATCGTTTCGCTCGCTCATGTCAGGGAACCTGTGCGCCGGTTGTCGCGACATAGACCGCGTAAAGCGATTTCGTCGCGGTGATGAACAGCCGGTTCCGCTTCGGCCCGCCGAAGGTCAGGTTTGCGACCATTTGCGGAATCCTGATCTTGCCGAGCGGCGTGCCGTCGGGCGCGAGACAGATGACGCCGTTCTGGCAACTCGTCCAGACATTGCCATGGACATCGACGCGAAATCCGTCGGGAACGCCGGGATCGATTTCGGCGAAGACCCGGCCGTTACCCAGTTTGCCGTCTTCGCCGACATCGAAGGCGCGTATGTGGTGCGGTCCGTCGGGATCGTGGCTGCGGCCGGAATCGGCGATGTAGAGAATCTTCTCGTCGGGCGAAAAGGCCAGCCCGTTCGGCTTGACGAAATCGTCGGCGACGACGGTCAGTGCACCGCTCGCGGGATCGGCGCGGAACACTAGGCACCCGCTCTGCTCCATCTCCGCCTTGTATCCCTCGTAATCGGACATGATGCCGTAGTTGGGGTCGGTGAACCACACCGATCCGTCCGACTTGACGACGACATCGTTGGGGGAGTTCAGCCGTTTTCCGTCATACGTATCGGCGATCACGCTGATCGTGCCGTCGGGCTCCGTGCGGGTCACGCGGCGTCCGCCATGCTCGCAGGAGACTAGCCGGCCCTGGCGGTCGCGGGTGTTGCCGTTGGCGTAATTGGATTCATGGCGGAACACCGAGACGCCCTGCCCCTCGATCCAGCGCAGCAGGCGGCGGTTCGGAATGTCGCTCCACACGAGCGACGAATGTTCGTTGAACCAGACCGGCCCTTCCGCCCAGCGGCAGCCGTCGAACAGTTCCTCGACCTCGGCGATCGGGACCGTCAGGTCGTAAAACCGATTGTCGTAGTACTCATAGCTGTCGCCGACCAGTGCCATGGGTGCGCTCCCTATCTCTGCGGTTTGTCGCCACCGGCGATGGTGATAACGGCCACGATAATCAGCCCGGTCATGATCAGCCGGATACCGGCGCTGGCGCCGAAGGTGTTGAGCATGGTGACCAGCAGGAACATGAACATCGCCGCGCCCCAGATACCCGGCACGTTGGCCTTGCCGCCCGCGACCGAGGTTCCTCCAATCACCACGACGGCGATCGAGGCCAGGAGGTATTCCTGTCCCATGTTGAGCGAAGCGCCGCCCGAAAAACCCGACAGCAGGAAGCCGCACAGCGCGGCCATCAGCGCGCTCAACACATAGGTGGCGAAGCGAATGCGTTCGACCTGGATTCCGGCCAGCCAGGCGGCGCGCGGATTCTGGCCGATTGCCAGCACCGAACGCCCGTAAAGCGTGCGGTTCAAAACCACGCTCATCAGCACGGCAAACAGGATGATCACCACCGCCAGAACCGGCACGCCCCAGACCATCGCCGTGGCAAAGTCGGCCAGAAGCGGCGGCGGCTTGATCTTCAATCCGCGGCCATAGGCGATGGCCGTCGACAGCACGAGGAAACTCGACGACAGCGTCGCGATAATGGGCGGAATCCTGAGCAGCCGGATCAGCATGTAGTTGAACACGCCCACCGCCAGCCCGCAGCCCATCGAAACCAGCAGGCCCACGGCCAGCAGAGCATCGGAGCCGCCCATGATCTTCATGGCCACCGCGCCGGAAAACGAGATCGTCGACGGAATCGACAGGTCGACGTTACCCGGCCCCGTGGTGATCACGAACATTTGGCCGATGCCGACGATGACCGTGAAGGTGGCGAAGGAAAGCGCGGTGCTGATCACATCGGCGCTGCCCTTTCCGCCGGTATAGATCGCCGTTGCCAGCCAGACCGCGAACATGCCCAGGAAGGACCAGATCCAGGCTTTCTGCGAGATCTGCTTGAACAGGGTCATGGCTCAGCCCTCCCGCCTGTTGATGAGCGCGCGCAGCGCCAGGACGATGATCAGGATGCCGCCCTGCGCGCCGATCTGCCAGTCCGGCGAAATCTTCAGGAAGGTCAGGAACGATCCGGTCAGCGCCAGGGTCAGGGCGCCGATCACCGCGCCGATGGGCGACACGCGCCCGCCGACGAACTCGCCGCCGCCCAGGATCACGCCGGCGATGGCATAGAGCGTGTAGCGGTCGGCGATATGGGCATCGGCCGCCGATGTGAGGCCGATCAGCGAAAGGCCTGAAAGGACGCCGAAGAAGCCGGCCGCCGAATACATCACGACCTTGATCTTCAATAGCGACCACCCGGCGCGCCCGACCGCCCGGGCGTTGCCGCCATAACCGCGCAGCACCGCGCCGTAACTCGATTTCATCAACGCGAAATGCACGATCAATCCGATCGCCACCGCGGCGACGATGGGAAACGGTACGAAGGGAACCTTCAATCCCATCAGCGCCTTGATCCATGCCGGCGCCGTGCCGCCCGGGGTCGGCAGGATCAGCACGGCGATGCCCAGCCAGACGAACGACATGCCGAGCGTGACGACGATCGACGGCAGGTTGCGCCAGTGGATCAGCGCGCCCAGCGCGGCATAGGCGCCGACGCAGGCGGCCAGCGCCAGAACGCCGAGCGCAGGATTTCCGCTCAGCAGCGTCGCCCCGATACAGGCGGTCAGCCCGACAAACGGGCCGATCGACAAGTCGAGATCGTTGACGGTGAGGATGAACATCTGCGCGATCGTCGCAAGCGCGATCGGCACCGTGTATTGCAGCATGAGGTTCATGCCGAAATAGCTCATCGCGCGCGGCTGCAGGTAGAAAATGGCCGCAAGGAGCACCGCGAAGGATGCCGGGGGAAGCGCCGCGCGCAGAAAGCGCGGCGATGTCAGGCGCGCCAGCATGTCAAGCGCTCTCCTGGAACGAGGATTGCAAAACCTTCTCCTCGGTGAGTTCGTCGCGGCTGAGATCGGCGACAATCCGCCCGCTGCGGAACACATAGGTGTGGTCGCAGTTCTTCAATTCGTCCATCTCCGTCGTGTACCAAAGGAAGGTCCGGCCCTTTTCGGCCTCGTCGCGGATCAAATCGTAGACCTCGAGCTTGGTGCCAACATCCACGCCCCGCATCGGGTCGTCCATCAGGATGATTTCCGCATCCGAAGCCAGCGCCCGGGCGAACAGCGCCTTTTGCTGGTTGCCGCCGGAAAGCGAAAGAATGTTGTCGTTCATGTCCGGCGTCTTGATCTTGATGCGATCGCGCCAAGTGTCGCCGACGGCAGCCTCGGCGGCCGGATCGATCAGGCCGTTGCGGACCATGGCCGGAAGGCTTCGCACGCCGATATTCCGCGCTATCGACCAGAGATGGAAAATACCGTCGCTCTGCCGGTCGCCCGCGACCAGCGCCACCGGGCCGGTCACGCGAGGGACCGAGCGGCGGCGCATGGCCGCGTCGTAGATGCGCAGCAGCAAGTCGGTCTGGCCGTGGCTCGCCAGTCCGGCGAGACCCACGATCTCGCCGCGATGGGCCCGAAACGGCGCCGAGTCGCCGCCCTTACGCGTCGCCGCGTCGATGACGACGGGAGCGCTCTGGCGCTTGGCGGCTCCTGCCTCGCGCTGACGGATCTCCTTGGCCTCGACCACGTTCCCCATCGCCGCGACCAATCCGTCGCGATCGAATGCGGACGCTTCGCGTGCGGCGACGACCAGTCCGTCCTTCATCACCACGATCCGGTCGGTATAATCCAGCACTTCGCCGAGCATGTGGGAAATCAGGATGCAGCTCACGCCGGTGGCGACGACCTTGCGCACATAGCCGAGAAGCTGCCCGGCGGTCACTACATCCAGCGAGGATGTCGGCTCGTCGAGGATGACCAGCCTCAACGGCCGATCGGTTACCGTAAAGGCGCGCGAGATTTCGACCATCTGGCGCTTGCCGATCGACAGATCGCCAACGACATCGTCAGGCTCGATTCCGTGACCGGGAAAAATTTCGTGGAGCTTTTCCAGGATCATCTCGCCGGCCCGGCGTTTCCAGCCCCAGCCCGACAGCGAAGCATGGAATATGCGCGCGTTCTCCGCCACCGTCAGGTTGGGGCAGAGCGAAAGCTCCTGGAAAACGCAGCGGATCCCGTTCTGACCCGCGGCGGCTATGCCGTAGCCGCCGCTCAGGTCGTCGCCGTTTATCCGGATCGTCCCGGTATCGGCATCAAGCGTGCCGGCAAGCACGTTCATCAAGGTCGACTTGCCGGCACCATTGTGTCCGACAAGGCCAAGGCACTCGCCCGAATCCACCCTGAAATCGACCCCGTCCAGCGCACGCACAGCACCGAAATGCCTGGCGACGCCTTCGAAGGAGACGATGTTGCGAACGGATTCACTCATGCCCTGCCCCTGCCTCTGATGTTCGCTTTACATGCCGACGACGGACTTGGCGTCTTCCAGCGAGTACTCGACATTGGCGACACCGCCGGCTTCGGTGTTGGCCAGGCTGTCCTCGAGCGTGTCCTGGTTGATCTGCAGGAACGGAACGGTCAGATCCTTCGGCACGTCCGCGCCGTCGAGAACCATCTGCGCAACCCAGAAAGCGAGCGTCGAAACGCCGGGAGCGATCGAAACCGACATGGTTTCGTAGCCATTGGCGTCCTTCTGCTCCTTCCACCACAGGAGTTCGTCCTGGCGGTTGCCCATGATGATCAGCGGGGTCGGACGGCCTGCCGCGGCAAAGGCCTGGGCCGCGCCATATCCGTCACCGCCCTGGGTTACGACGGCGTCGATCTCGGGCAGCGACGGCAGGATGCCGGCCACGGCCTTCTGCGCGACGTCCTGCGCCCAGTCGCCGTGGACCGAACCCTCGATCTTGAACTGGCTGTGCTTTTCGACACCGGCATGAATGCCCGCGCTGATTTCGTCATCGACGAACACACCGGCCAGACCGCGGATTTCCAGCAGCGAACCGCCGTCGGGCATCCGCTCGGCCAGATAGTCGACCTGGATCGCGCCCATTGCCTTGAAGTCCACCGCGATGCGGTAGGCGCAGGGCTCGGTCACGATACCGTCGAAGGACACCACGACAATGCCGGCGTCGCAGGCCTGCTTGACGACACCGTTGAGCGCGTCGGGCGAAGCCGCGTTGATGACAATGGCGTCATAGCCTTCCAGAATCATGTTCTGGATTTGCGCGGCCTGTTCGGTGACCTGGTTTTCAGCGGTCGTGAACGCGGGCGCTTCAGCAACGACGCCGTCGCTCACCGCGGCGCTGGTCACCTTCTCCCAGCTCTTCAGCATTGCCTGACGCCACGAGTTGCCGGCGTAGTTGTTGGAAAGGGCAATGCGCTTGTCCGACGTGTCGGCCAAGGCGGCGCCCGCATTGAGTGCGATGGCCGCGACGGCCATTCCCAGAACTGCTTTCTTCAACATTTCAATCCTCCTCGTTTCTATGTTGAATTGCAGAATTCGTGCCGTTTCCGACGACGAAATCCTCCTCCCCGATCGTTCACCTTACGGGGATATGTCGCCGCCGTGCAGCGGCCTGACCGGTCCGAAATCCGACGCCGTACGCACAAGCGTATTGCGCAGCGGTCGGCCAAATCCTTCAGCGGAAATTTCGAAGACATCTCCGGGATTTGCGCTGAAGCCGTCCGAAAAGCTGAGCGTCGCGGTCCCGAAGAAATGGACATGCACGTCGCCCGGCCGCCGGAAGCGGGAATATTTGAAATGATGGTGTTCGAGATTGGCGATCGAATGGCTCATATTGTCCTCGCCGCTCACGAAAGGCTTCTGCCACACCGTCTCGCCTTCGCGGACGATCTTCGTCACGCCTTCGACATTGCCCGGCAGTTCGCCGACCAGCAGTTCCGGGCCGATAGACGAGGTGCACAGCTTCGAATGGGCAAGCAGCAGATAGTTCTGCTTTTCCCGCTTGTGATCGGAAAACTCGTTGGAAAGCGCGAAACCGGCGCGGCACGGCGTCCCGTTCTCGGCGATGACATAGATCCCGGCAATCTCCGGCTCCTCGCCGCCGTCGAGGGCGAAGTCGGCGAGCTCCAGATCGGCGCCCGGCGGGACGATCCACGACCCGTCCCCCTTGTAGAACCATTCCGGCTCGACGCCCGTTTCGCCGGGCGCAGGTTTTCCGCCCTCGATCCCCCACTTGAACATCTTCATGGAATCCGTGAGGTCTTCTTCTCGCCCGTCGACCTTCTCGTGCATGGCGCTGCGCGTCGAAGCGCTGCCGAGATGCGTCAGGCCGGTTCCGGCGACGAGCACATGGGCCGGATCGGGATGGCTGATCGGCGGCAAAAGCCTGCCGTCGGCAATCACCTTGTCGTAGGAGACACGGCCGTCGAAACCTGTCTGGCGGATGCGCTGCGGGATCGTACCGCCTTCTCGCGCGGCTTCGAGCGCGAGTTCGCGCGTTCCCGCCGCGTTGGCCACAACCTGCAATTCATCGCCGTCGACGACGGCCACACGTGCTGCGCCGGTGGCTTCATCGCGGAACTGGACCAGTCGCATCGCCTGTTCTCCCATCAATGCGAATCCCGTTTGACGACGGCGCCGCGGCTGCCGACGAGGAAATCGAGGTCCGCGCCCCTGTCGGCCTGCATCACCGTGTCGAAATAGAGCTTGTAGTAGCCGCCGTTCATCGGCGGTTCCGGCGACGTCCAGGCGGCAAGTCGCGCAGCCAGTTCGTCGTCGGAAATATCGAGGTGGATGCGACGCTCGGCAACGTCGACCTCGATCATGTCACCGTCGCGGACCACGGCGAGCGGTCCGCCGGCCGCGGCTTCCGGCGCGGTGTGCAGGATCACCGTTCCGTAGGCGGTTCCGCTCATGCGGGCATCGGAAATGCGCACCATGTCCTTGATGCCTTTTGCGAGGACCTTCGGCGGCAGTCCCATATTGCCGACTTCTGCCATGCCGGGATACCCCTTCGGCCCGCAGCCCTGCAGGACCATGACGCAGTTCTCGTCGATATCGAGGTCGGGATCGGCGATCCGCTCCTTGTAGTCCTCGATGCTCGAAAACACGACGGCGCGGCCGCGATGGCGCATCAACTCAGGCGATGCCGCCGACGGTTTGATGATGCAGCCGTCCGGCGCGAGATTGCCGCGCAAGACGGCGATGCCGCCATTGTCCATCAGCGCGTTGTCCGGCGTGCGGATGACCTCGGCGTTGTAGTTCACCGCGTCCTTGACATTGTCCCAAATCGTGCGGCCGTTGGCGGTGACCGCGTCGCGATTGAGCAGGCCCAGATCCCCGAGCGTCTTCAAAACCACCGGCAGGCCGCCCGCGTAACAGAAATCCTCCATCAGGAAGCGGCCCGAGGGCATCAGGTCGACAATCGTCGGCACATCCCTGCCCCACTTGTCCCAGTCATCGAGATTCAGGTCGACGCCCATGCGCCCGGCAACCGCCAGCAGGTGCACCACCGCATTCGTCGAACCGCCGATGGCGCCATTGGCCCGGATGGCGTTCTGGAACGCCTCGCGGGTCAGGATCTGCGACATGCGCAAATCCTCTCTGACCATCTCGACAATGCGCATGCCGGCCATGTGGGCAAGACGGCGGCGGCGCGCATCGACGGCGGGCCATGCCGCGTTTTCCGGCATGCCGATGCCGAGCGCCTCGACCATCGAGGCCATCGTCGAGGCCGTGCCCATCGTCATGCAGTGCCCGGGGCTGCGCGACATGCCGGACTCGGCCGCCATGAAATCGGCAAGCGTCATCTCGCCGGCATTGACGGCTTCCGAAAACTGCCACACGGCCGTTCCCGAGCCGATGTCGCAGCCGCGGAACTTGCCGTTGAGCATCGGACCGCCGGAAAGGGCGATTGTCGGCAGATCGCAGCTCGCCGCGCCCATCAGCAGAGCCGGCGTGGTCTTGTCGCAGCCGACCATCAGCACAACGCCGTCCAGCGGATTGGCGCGGATCGATTCCTCGACTTCCATCGCGGCCAGATTGCGGAACAGCATCGCCGTCGGCCTGAGGGTCGTCTCGCCGAGGCTCATCGCGGGAAACTCCAGCGGAAAGCCGCCCGCCTCGCGGATGCCGTTCTTCACATATTGGGCGAGATCGCGCAGATGGCCGTTACAGGGATTGGTCTCTGCCCAGGTGTTGCAGATACCGATCACCGGACGGCCGTCGAACTCGTGGTCCGGATGCCCCTGGTTCTTCATCCAGGACCGGTGCATGAACGCGTCCTTGCGGGTGCCGCCATACCACTGCGCGGAGCGCCTCGCCTTGCCGTTCTGGTTGTCGTCGTCCTTCATCCGCCTCCTCCCAAGGCCTTTTCGCCCTAACTTACCGAGCGTACCGGCGCCCGGTCCCGCTGTTCCCCGAGCAGGCTCGCAATGTCGGCCCATGCTTCCGACAGCAAATGGTTCATCGCTTTGCGGGCCCCTTCGGGACGGCGCGCCCTGATCTCGACCAACACGGCTTCGTGCAGCGGAATGGAGTTTTCGCGGGCGCCGGGACGGTGTGTCGACAACTCGAAACTCTGTGCCAGCGCGGACTCGATCAGATAACCGAGCGACACGAGCAATTCGTTTCCGGACGCCGCAAGAATTCTGAGGTGGAAGGCAAGATCGGCATGGATCGCGTCGCGGCTTTCCGGATCGCAGCCCTTCATCTCCGAAAGGGCGTTTTCGATGCTCGCGAGTTCTTCCTCGCTCGCGCGTTCCGCCGCCAGCGCGGCAGCGGCCGGCTCGAAAATCTGCCTTACCTCGAAGAGGGAGCGGGCGAACTTGGCGGTCGGTCCGGCCGCGAAACTCCACGACAGGAGATCGGGGTCGAGCATGTTCCACTGGTCGCGGCTGCGCACGCGCGTTCCGGTCTTCGGACGCGACTCGACGAGACCCTTGGCCGACAGAACCTTGAGGGCTTCCCGGTAGGCTGTGCGGCTGACCTTCATCTCAGCGCTTGCCGCCTCTTCGGTCGGCATGCTCGCCCCCGGCGCCAGTTCTCCGGTGACGATGCGCATGGCGATTTCGTGCGCCACCTGCCCGTGCAGGCTGCGACGCGAAAAGGTCCGGCTGTTCGCCGCATTTCCGAACACTGAAATTCCTCCCGTCCGGCTTTCGCCGGTTCGTATGAGACTTGTTGTTATTCCTCATACAATATGTGTATTATTGATATGAGCGGCGAAAAGAGTCAACGGATTCCTTGCCGCAGTTTATGCTATTGTTCTTGCTGCATTTTTGGGAGGAGGCGGTCATAAGGGAACGCATCTACATCGATTGGGGAACGACCAACGCCCGTGCATTTCGCATCGGCGGGGACGGCGCCCTTTTGGCCAGGCGCGAAGCAAAAACCGGAATACTGAATGTCCCGCAAGGCGGTTTTCGCGCCGCGTTCGAAGCGCTGACGGAAGGTTGGCGCCAAGCACCGCATGAGGCAACGCCGATATTGATGTCCGGCATGATTGGCAGCCGACAGGGATGGATCGAGGCGAATTACGCGACCTGCCCCGCGGGTGTCGGGGAACTGGCTGCCTTGTCGGTGTCCGTTCCGGATGTGCCCGCGGCCCGGATCGTACCCGGCGTGAGGACAGCCGCGGCGACCGGGCGCAACGACGTCATGCGCGGAGAGGAAGTTCAGATTCTCGGCGCGCTCAAGCTGGCAGGCATGGACGAGGCGGTTGCTTGTCTCCCCGGCACGCACAGCAAATGGGCGAAGGCGGATCGGGCCGCCATAACCGATTTCTCGACGGCGATGACCGGAGAGGTTTTCGATCTCCTGTGCAAGCACTCGATCCTCGGCAAACTCATGGCGCCGCGCGCCGAGGACGACCTCGAGACATTCAGGCGTGGCGTTAAACGCACGGCGCAGAACGGCGGACTGCTGAACCATCTCTTTGCCGTGCGGGCCGACGGCCTCTTCGGAGACGTCGCGCCGGAAAGCCTGGAAGATTATCTGTCCGGCATTCTCATCGGCGCGGAAATCGCGGAAATGTCGCGCCTGTACCGGGCGACAGCTAGCCCGGTCGCGCTGGTCGGAAGCCCGCTTCTGACCACGCGCTACGAAGTAGCGTTGGAGATGGCAGGCATACGGCCCTTGATCGTCGACGCCGAGCAGGCGACCCTCGCCGGCCTTGACTTGGTCTGGTCGGCCTTGGACAGCATCGGCGTAAAATCAGGTGGAGACATGTCGACATGAACAAGCCGAACCTTGAAACCAGTCTGGCAACAATGCCCCTGGTGGCAATCCTGCGGGGGATCAAGCCGGACGAAATCGTCGAGGTGGGCGGCATTCTGGCCGAGAGCGGCTTCTCCGTCATCGAAGTCCCTCTCAACTCGCCCGATGCTTTCCGCAGCATAGAGCTGCTCGCGCGTTCGTATGGCGACCGTGTCCTGGTCGGGGGCGGAACGGTTCTCTCGCCCGAAGACGCAAGGCAAGTGGCTGACGCCGGCGGTCGGCTGATCGTCGCGCCCAACGCCAATCCCGCAGTCATCCGCGCCGCCAGACAGGCGGATTGCCATGCCCTCCCCGGCGTCGCGACGCCGACGGAAGCCTTCGCCGCGCTCGAAGCCGGGGCCGACGGGCTCAAGGTCTTTCCCGCGGAGCAAATCCCGCCCGCCGTGATCCGGGCCTGGCGCGCTGTGCTTCCGCCGCAGACGCTGCTTCTGCCGGTCGGCGGCATCACGCTGGAAAACATTTCCGCCTATCGGGATGCCGGCGCATCGGGCTTCGGCCTCGGCTCTTCGCTCTACAGGGCCGGAGACCCTGTCGCCGAGATCCGGCGCAAGGCCGCAGGCTTCGCCGGATGGTGGAACGCATTACAAGGCAATTCGTAGATCGTGATGCTGCATTGTCCGCCGTGGTCGGAAGCAGACATTTCGCGGATAGCGGCATAGACCGTCCGGAAGACATCGTCCGGCAGAAAAGACTGGTGCCCCCGGAGAGACTCGAACTCCCGACCCTCTGATTACAAATCAGATGCTCTACCAACTGAGCTACAAGGGCATATGCAGCCGATAGCATATACAGCTACGCTGTAAAGAGACTATTTCCCAGTGCTGTGATAAGCGCGTCGCGACAAAGTGAACGGACACCTATTCGATGATAACCGATTCCATCGCCTTTCTGTCATCCGAAGCGCCGGAAGCGCGCGAAGCGGCATCCCTGCTCGCCACGCTCTATGGCCAGGAGGCTGTGGAGGAGGCCGAGACCATTGTCGCGCTCGGAGGCGACGGTTTCATGCTGCAGACGCTGCACATGTTCATGAATTCCGGAAAGCGGATTTACGGCATGAATCGGGGCTCCGTCGGCTTCCTGATGAACGATTTTCGCGAAGACGGGCTACGCGAACGCATCGCCGCCGCGGTGCCCGAGACGATCCGGCCCTTGCGCATGCGGGCCGAGGACATGAACGGCGAAGTCACCGAAGCCTTCGCCATCAACGAGGTTTCGTTGTTTCGCCAGTCGTATCAGGCCGCCAAGATCGCCATCCATGTCGACGGCAAGGAGCGCCTCGCCGAACTGATATGCGATGGCGTCATGCTGGCCACGCCGGCCGGCTCGACCGCCTACAACCTGTCGGCACAGGGCCCCATTATCCCGATCGACGCGCCGTTGCTGGCGCTGACGCCGGTCAGCCCCTTTCGTCCGCGCCGCTGGCGCGGTGCTCTCCTGCCGAATCAGGTTTCCGTCAATTTCGCCGTGCTCGAACCGGAAAAACGCCCGGTAAACGCCGTCGCCGACCATTCCGAGGTCAAGTCGGTGTGCAACGTCCGAATCGAGGAGGCGCGCGACGCGACAGCGACCATCCTTTTCGATGCCAGCCACTCCTGGGATGAACGCATTCTCGCCGAACAATTCCGCTACTGATCGCGGCGCGGCCATTTAACCACCCGAAGTAACCAATGGTTGTTGCAAATCGGGCTTGAAGTGGCGGATTTCCGGGCTTTCTGTTGACTTTGTCACCGCAAAAGCCTACGCCCGGCACCGAATGCGCGGTTTGTGCCGCGCACAATACCGTTTTCGACTTGCGAAGCGTGGAACTTCATTGACTTCATTTTCTGAACTAGGCCTTTCGCCGAAGGTCCTTAACGCCGTTGAGGCCGCCGGCTACACCGAACCGACGCCGATCCAGGCGCAAGCCATCCCGCATGCCATGGAAGGCAAGGATGTGCTGGGAATCGCACAGACTGGAACGGGCAAGACCGCTTCTTTCGTGCTGCCGATGATCACCCGGCTGGAACGCGGCCGCGCCCGTGCCCGTATGCCGCGCACGCTGATCCTCGAGCCGACCCGCGAACTCGCGGCCCAGGTCGAGGAAAACTTCAACAAATACGGCATCAACCACAAGCTGAACGTGGCGCTGCTGATCGGCGGCGTTTCCTTCGACGAACAGGACCGCAAGCTGCAGCGCGGCGTTGACGTGCTGATCGCCACGCCAGGCCGTCTGCTCGACCATTTCGAGCGCGGCAAGCTGCTGCTGACCGGCGTCGAGATCCTCGTCATCGACGAGGCCGACCGGATGCTCGACATGGGCTTCATCCCGGACATCGAGCGGATCGTGAAGCTGATACCCTTTACCCGGCAGACCCTGTTCTTCTCGGCCACCATGCCGCCGGAGATCACGCGGCTCGCCGACCAGTTCCTGCACGCGCCCGTGCGCGTCGAGGTTTCCCGCGCCGCATCGACGGCGACGACGGTTACGCAACGCCTCGTCGGCGTGTCGAAGAAGGATTTCGAGAAGCGCGCCGCGCTGCGCGATCTGATACGCAGCCAGGAAAACTTGAAGAACGGCATCATCTTCTGCAACCGCAAGCGTGACGTCTCCGAGCTTTTCCGCTCGCTCGACCGGCACGGCTTTTCCGTCGGCGCGCTGCATGGCGACATGGATCAGCGCTCGCGCATGGCCATGCTTGCCGGCTTCAAGGACAACAAGATCCAGCTGCTCGTCGCCTCCGACGTCGCGGCGCGCGGTCTCGATATCCCCGACGTCAGCCACGTCTTCAACTTCGATGTGCCGATCCATGCCGAGGACTATGTCCACCGTATCGGACGAACCGGTCGCGCCGGCCGCGAAGGCGCGGCGTTTACGCTCGTCGCCAAGCCGGACATGAAGAACCTCGAAGCCATCCAGAAGCTGATCACGACGGATATCGAATGGCTTGAGCCGATTCCGGACAACGGTGCAGCCGAAGAGGACGAGGCGGACAGCAAGCGCGGTCGCGGCCGTGGCGAGAAGCGCTCCAGGCGCGGCAAGGAACGCCCCGCCAGGGCGGAAGCAGAAAAGGCGGCCGCGCCCGAAGAGCGCAAGCCCCGGGAAAAGCCCGAGAAAAAGGACAAACCCGAGAAGAAAGAGGCGAAGGCGGAGCCCAATCGGGAACGCAAGGAGCGCCGCGGTCGCGACAGCGACGGCCATTCGCCCGTGGGCTTCGGCGAGGATATTCCGGCTTTCATGCTGATCGGCCAGTAAGCGGCCACTGCCATTCAAAACAAAAAAGCGCGCGGTCTCCCGCGCGCTTTTTTCGTTTGGAAACGTCCGGGCGGTTAGACTTCGCCGCGTGCCTCGGCCAGCTGCTTCAGGTCGGCCGGCTGCAATTCGACGGATTCGCCGCAACCGCAGGCGGAAGATTCATTCGGATTGTTGAACACGAAGCCGGTGCGCAGTTTCGTCACCTCGAAATCCATCTTGGTACCGAGCAGGTAGAGCATCGCGGCCGGGTCGACCCACAGATGCGCGCCGTCATGTTCGATGTGATCGTCCTTCGCGTCCGGCTCCGTCACCAGGTCGACGGTGTATTCCATGCCGGCGCAACCGCCCTTCTTGATACTGACGCGCACGCCCTTCGCGCCTTCGTCGGCGCGCGCGGAGACAATCTCCTTCACCCGGTCGGCGGCCGCGTCGGTCATGGTCATGATTGCTAGGGCCATAACTGGAATCCCCGGTTGCTCTTGTCTGAATCTAGTGATGCGGCTGCGTCACCGCAACCGGCGGCCGATCAGTACCAGCCAACGGCGATCTGCGCTTCCTCCGACATGCGGTCCGGCGTCCATGGCGGGTCGAACACCATCTCGACCTCGACATCCATGACACCCTCGACCGTGCGCACGGCATTTTCCACCCAGCCCGGCATCTCGCCGGCAACCGGGCAGCCCGGCGCGGTCAGGGTCATTTCGATCTTGACCGTGCGGTCATCCTCGATATCGACCTTGTAGATCAGGCCGAGCTCGTAGATATCGGAGGGAATCTCAGGGTCATAGACCGTCTTGAGCGCCGCGATGATATCGTCGGTCAAGCGCGCCAGTTCCTCGCGCGGCAGCGCCGAGACCTTCGCCGTGTCGTCATTCGCCGGTTCCGCTGCCGTTTCCGGAGTTTCGTCCGGCTTATGCTGGTCGTCCGTCATGCTATCCTCGTTAGCCGAAAAAGCCGCGCGCCTTTTCCAGCGCCTCGGCCAGAATGTCGACTTCGGCGCGCGTATTATACATGCCGAATGAGGCGCGGCATGTCGATGTCACCCCGAAGCGCTGCAACAGCGGCTGCGCGCAATGGGTGCCCGCCCGCACGGCCACGCCCGAACGGTCGATCAGCATCGAGACATCGTGCGCGTGGATACCTTCCATCTCGAAGGAAACGATCGCGCCCTTGCCCGGCGCATCGCCGATGATGCGCAGCGAGTTGATCCGGCGAAGCTGTTCATGCGCGTAGCTTTTCAGGTCAGCCTCGTGCGCCGCGATTGCCTCGCGGCCGATCTTTTCCATGTAGTCCAGCGCGTGGCCAAGTCCAATCGCCTGCACGATCGGCGGCGTGCCGGCCTCGAAGCGGTGCGGAGGCTCGTTGTAGGTGACGGTGTCGACCGTCACCTCCTCGATCATCTCGCCGCCGCCCTGGAACGGCCGCATGGCGGCCAGGCGATCTTTCTTGCCGTAGAGTACGCCGATGCCCGACGGCCCATACACCTTGTGGCCCGTGAACACGTACCAGTCGCAATCGATGTCCTGCACGTCGACCGGCATGTGCACCGCGCCCTGGCTGCCGTCGATCAGCACCGGAATGCCGCGCTCATGCGCGATCCGGCAGACTTCCTTCACATCCACGACCGTGCCGAGCACGTTCGACATATGCGTGACGGCGACCAGCTTCGTGCGGTCCGTCAGGCAGGCCTCGAACTTTTCCAGGTCGAATGCGCCGTCGTCGTCGACCGGCGCGAAGACCAGCTTGGCGCCCTGCCGTTCGCGGATGAAGTGCCACGGCACGATATTCGAGTGATGCTCCATGATCGACAGGACGATCTCGTCGCCCTCGCCGATATTCGGCATGCCGTGCCCGTAGGCGACCGTGTTGATCGCTTCCGTCGCCGATTTGGTGAAGATGACCTGCTCGCTCGACGGCGCGTTCAGGAAGGCCCGCACGGTCTCGCGCGCGCTTTCATAGGCGTCGGTTGCCGCGTTGGAGAGGAAATGCAGCCCGCGATGCACATTGGCGTATTCGTTCTCGTAGGCGTATTTCACCGCGTCGATCACCGTGCGCGGCTTTTGCGCCGACGCGCCGTTGTCGAGATAGACCAGCGGCTTGCCGTGCACCTCGCGTCCCAGGATCGGGAAATCCGCCCGGATCGCCTCGACGTCGTATGCCGGTGACTTCGCGTCCATGATCAGCCGTGCGCCTCGAGCCAGGTATCGATGCGCGTTTCCAGCGCCTCGACCAGTGCCTCGTCGTCCAGTTCCTCGACGATCTCCGCGACGAACGCCTTGATCAGCAGGCCGCGCGCCGTCTTTTCGGAAATGCCGCGCGCCATCAGGTAAAACAGGTGATTGTGATCGATCTCCGCCACCGTCGCGCCATGCGCACACACCACGTCGTCGGCGAAGATTTCCAGTTCCGGCTTGGTAGAGAAACCGGCATCGTCCGACAGCAGCAGCGTGTTGCAGGCCATCTGCGCATCGGTCTTCTGCGCGATCTGGTCGACGCGGATCTGGCCCTGGAAGACGCCCTGCCCCTTGCCGGTCACCACGCTGCGCACCGTCTCGGTGGAGTTTGTGTTCGGCACGAGGTGGCCGAGCGAAAGCGTGACGTCGCAATGCGCGTCGCCGCCGACCAGGTTGATCGCGCGAAATGTCAGGTCGGCCCCTTCGCCCAGCACGTCGGCGTTGATTTCCTGGCGCACCAGGTGGCCGGACAGGTTGATGACGAACAGAGTCAGCTTGGCATCCTCTTCCAGCGTCACGTTCAGCTGCCCCAGATGCGTCGCGGTCTCGCCCTGCTCCTGCACGGTGACCCACATCGCTTCCGCGCCCTTGCGCACGGTCAGTTCGGTGACGTTGCTGGCGAGAACGGATTTGTCGGAACCCGCATGGCGGTCGAACAGCGTGACCTTCGCACCTTCGCCGACCGTAACCAGGTTGCGCGTATGCACCTGGCCGCCATCGTGCAGCGACTGCAACTCGACCGGGCCGGCGATCTCGGCGCCGTCGTCCACCTTGATGACGAATCCGTCGGTGACGAATGCGGAATTGATAAGCCCGGTCGCGTCATACTGGCCGTGATCGCTCAGCGTCACGCCGGAAACGTCGGCGCGCAGCGCATCGGCGAGCGATGTCGCGGTCAGGCCGTCCACGCTTTCCTGGCCGGCCATCTTGCCGTTGTTCAGCACCAGTTTCACCGTGCCGTCGACCAGGCCGTCGAGATCGGTCGCGACCGCGGCGTCGTCATGCGACGGCACGTCCTTCAGAAGACGCCGCAGATCCGTATAGTGCCACGCCTCGACCTTGCGCGTCGGCAGGCCGGTTTCCTTGATCGCCTGAACGGCACGGTCGCGCAGCGTCACCATGCCGGCATTTCCCGGCAGATAGCTGAACTGCTCGCCGAACGCTTCGACCAGCGTGGTCTCGGCCGCCGTCAGCGGCAGTTTCGACTGAACGGTCATGTCGGTCTCTCCCTCGCGCCTCAGGCCGCCTCGTTGATGATGTCGGCGTAGCCCTTGGCCTCGAGTTCATGCGCCAGCGACTTGTCGCCGGTCTTGATGATCTTGCCCTTCGACAGGACATGCACCGTGTCCGGCACGATGTAGTCGAGCAGGCGCTGGTAATGCGTGATGACGATGGTCGCGCGATCGGGCGAACGCAGCGAGTTGACGCCGTCCGCGACGATCTTCAGCGCGTCGATGTCGAGGCCGGAATCCGTTTCGTCGAGCACGCAGAGCTTCGGCTCCAAGAGCTTCATCTGAAGGATTTCGGCACGCTTCTTCTCGCCGCCGGAAAAGCCGACATTGAGCGGCCGCTTCAGCATTTCCATCGAGATGTCGAGTGTTCCGGCCGCTTCCTTGACCAGGCGGATGAAATCCGGCGTGGTCAGTTCGGCCTCGCCGCGCGCCTTGCGCTGTTCGTTCATCGCTACCTTGAGAAACTGCATGGTCGCCACGCCCGGGATTTCCATCGGGTACTGGAAGGCGAGGAACAGGCCCGCAGCCGCGCGTTCGGCCGGGTCCATCTCGAGGATGCTCTCGCCATTGTAGAGAATGTCGCCGTCGGTGACCTCATAGTCCTCGCGTCCGGCAAGAATGTAGGACAGTGTCGATTTGCCCGAACCGTTCGGCCCCATGATCGCGGCGACCTCGCCGGCCTTCACCGTCAGGTCGAGTCCCTTGATGATCTCGGTGCCGTCCTCGGCGATGCGTGCGTGCAGGTTCTTTATCTCAAGCATTTTCTGTTCCGTTGTTTCCTGTCGGCGTCCTTGCTGGACGCCGGCGTTTCATTCCTCGCCGTCCCAGTAATCGAGACAGGTGTCCGTACGGCCCATATAGCTGATGCCACCGGCTTCCGGATCCGCTTGGTCGAAGCGGCTCACCACGGCGAATTTTTTCGAATCGGGATACTCGATCACCTCGGTATCGCCCCAATCGGAAATTCCGAGATATTTAAGCGAGGATGAGCCCGTATTGATGATCTGATGGGCTACATCCGCGCGGCCGGCCGGTGCAGCGCAGATGTCACCGGCCCTGATCGGATAACGTTCCTCGCCGAAGCGGTAGGTGCCCTCACCTTCGAGAATGACGAAAAGCTCGTGCAGTTGATGGTGAACATGAAACGGGAAGGCCTTTTTCCCAGGTTCGACGACATGCAGCATGCAGCCGATGCCTTTCGAGCCGATCAACTCGCCGAAGGAACCGATCCTCGCCTTGAACGCATCGCCCCTGCCCCAGTCGCTCAGCGGTACATCATCAAGATTGATGACCGGTCTCATCAGCCGACACTCCCCTCCAGCGAGATGCCGATCAGCTTCTGCGCCTCGACGGCGAACTCCATCGGCAGTTCCTGGATGACTTCCTTGACGAAGCCGTTGACGATCAGCGCGATCGCTTCCTCTTCCGGGATGCCGCGCTGCATGCAGTAGAACAGCTGGTCCTCGGAAATCTTCGATGTCGTCGCCTCGTGCTCGAACTGCGCGGTGGCGTTGTTCGCCTCGATATAGGGTACCGTGTGCGCGCCGCAGTCATTGCCGATCAGAAGCGAGTCGCACTGCGTGAAGTTGCGCGCGTTCTCCGCCTTGCGGTGCGCCGAGACGCGGCCGCGATAGGTGTTGTTCGACTTGCCGGCGGAAATGCCCTTGGAGATGATGCGGCTCGACGTGTTCTTGCCGAGATGGATCATCTTGGTGCCGCTGTCGATCTGTTGCGCGCCGTTCGACACCGCGATGGAATAGAACTCGCCGCGCGAATTGTCGCCGCGCAGGATGCAGGACGGGTATTTCCAGGTGATCGCCGAACCGGTCTCGACCTGCGTCCACGAGATCTTCGAGTTCTTGCCGCGGCAGTCACCGCGCTTGGTGACGAAATTGTAGATGCCGCCCTTGCCTTCCGAGTCGCCCGGATACCAGTTCTGCACCGTCGAATACTTGATCTCGGCATCGTCCAGCGCGATCAGCTCGACCACGGCGGCATGCAGCTGGTTCTCGTCGCGCTGCGGCGCGGTGCAGCCTTCCAGGTAGGAGACGTAGGCACCCTCCTCGGCGACGATCAGCGTGCGCTCGAACTGGCCGGTGTTCTTCTCGTTGATGCGGAAATAGGTCGACAGTTCCATCGGGCAGCGCACGCCCTTCGGCACATAGACGAAAGATCCGTCGGTGAAGACCGCCGAATTGAGCGCGGCATAGTAGTTGTCGGACACAGGCACGACCGAGGCGAGGTGCTTCTTAACCAGCTCGGGATACTCGCGGATCGCCTCGGAAATCGACATGAAGATCACGCCGGCCTTGGCAAGTTCCTCCTTGAAGGTCGTCACCACCGAAACGGAATCGAACACCGCGTCGACGGCGACCTTGCGTTCCTGCACGCCGGCGAGGATTTCCTGTTCGGCGAGCGGAATGCCGAGCTTCTCATAGGTGCGCAGCAGTTCCGGATCGACATCGTCGATCGTCTTCGGCGCCTCCGCGCTTTTCGGCGCGGCATAGTAGTAGAGGTCGTTGAAATCGATCTTCGGATATTCGACGCGCGCCCAGTTCGGCTCTTCCATCGTCAGCCAGCGGCGATAGGCGTCGAGCCGCCACTCCAGCATCCACTCCGGCTCGTGCTTCTTCGCCGAGATGAAGCGGATGATGTCTTCGGAAAGCCCTTTCGGCGCCTTGTCGGTCTCGATGACCGTTTCGAAGCCGTATTTGTACTGGTCGACGTCAATCTTTCGAACCTGATCAATCGTTTCCTGTACGGCGGGCATAACGGTCTCCGTGTTCTCGTCCTTGTGCCGGCGCCTGCCGGCTAATGCGTTCCATCAGTGGAAATAGGTGATAATCCAGTTTTGAAAAGTTCTAAAGTGAAAAATATGACTTTCTGACATATGTTTTCCCCGGCGCGGAATCTCAAGCCCCTTCGAGACGTTTTTCCGGCCGCGCGCGTGCGACGATTCTGGCAAGCTCGTCCCGGAACCGGGCAACGGCGTCTTCCCCCGTCTCGAGGCCGAAGGACACGCGGATGGCGCCCTCCTCCGAGCGGACGCCCATCGCCGCCAGCACGTGGCTCTTGCCGACCTTGCCGGAAGAACAGGCCGATCCGGACGACACAGCGATACCGGCCAGATCGAATGCGATCTGCATGGTCTCCGCTTTCAGGCCCGGAATGGTGAAGAACAGCGTGTTGGCGAGACGCGGCGCGTCGCGCCCGTGAATGATCGCATCCGGGGCCGTTTCGAGGATCGCCCGCTCGAACCGCTGCCGGATATCCGCGCAATCCGCGAACCGCTCCAGATTCCGCCCGGCAACCTCCGCCGCCGCGCCGAAACCGGCGATATTGGCGACGGCTTCCGTGCCGCCGCGATGGCCGCGCTCCTGCCCGCCGCCGGGGATCAGCGGCATCGGCATCATCAGGTCCGACTGCGCGACGAACGCGCCGGCGCCTTTCGGCCCGCCGATCTTGTGCGAGGAAAGGATGAGAAAATCGCCGCAGCCCTGCGCGATGTCGATCGGAACGCGCCCGAGCGCCTGCACCGCGTCGACGACAAGCACGCCGCCCTGCGCCTTCACGACGGCCGCGATCTCCTCGACCGGCTGGATCACCCCGGTCTCGTTGTTGGCCCAATGGACGGCGACAAGCGGAAGACCGGCAGCCTTGTCGTGGCCGGCCAGTGCGCTTTCCAGCGCATCGGGATCGAGCAACCCGGATGGCTTGACCGGCAACCGGACGACATTGTCCCGTGCGAACCGCCCGCCTTCCAGCACGCAGGGGTGCTCGCTCGCCGACACGTACAACCTCGAAAAGAACAGCGGCGACCGCCCGAAAGAATAATGCGGCGTCAGCAGCGTGGCCGCCGCCTCGGAAGCGCCCGAGGTGAAAACGACATGGTCCGGACTGGCGTTGACCAGGGCCGCCACCTGGCGCCGTGCCTTCTGCAGCAGGGCCTTCGCCGCGCGGCCGGCCGCATGGACGGAAGACGGGTTGGCGTCGGCGTCGAGCGCGCCCAGCATCGCGGCCCGCGCTTCGGCAAGAAGCGGCGCGGACGCGTTATAATCAAGGTATATGGCCTGCTTTCCCGATGCCATGAGTGAAAAAGACGATCAATTTCCTTGAATCTTCCGGTCCAAACGCCCTATGACAGCGGCCTTGCGTCCGATGACGCGACCAGTTTGAAACCGTTTAAGTTGTCTTAGTGATGCCGTTCTACACCGTCAACCGACCCGGGGCTGCGCCAGTCTCGCATCCGGGCGCGCGGCTCACGCTACCACGGAGCACCCATGCCTGAGGTGATTTTCGCCGGACCTGCGGGCCGGCTCGAGGGCCGTTACCAGCCGTCATCCGAGAAGAACGCGCCGATCGCGATGGTTCTTCATCCTCACCCGCAGTTCGGCGGGACGATGAACAACCAGATCGTCTACAACTTGTTCTACATGTTCCAGAAGCGCGGTTTCACCACGCTCCGTTTCAATTTCCGCGGCATCGGCCGCAGCCAGGGCGAATTCGACCATGGCGCCGGCGAACTGTCGGACGCCGCCGCCGCGCTCGACTGGGTGCAGTCGCTGCATCCCGATTCCAAGTCCTGCTGGATCGCCGGCTATTCCTTCGGCGCATGGATCGGCATGCAGCTGCTGATGCGCCGTCCGGAGATCGAGGGCTTCATGTCGATTGCGCCGCAGCCCAACACCTACGATTTCTCCTTCCTGGCGCCATGCCCCTCTTCCGGCCTGGTCATTCACGGCTCGGAAGACAAGGTCGCGCCGCCGAAGGACGTGCAGGGCCTCGTCGACAAGCTGCATACCCAGAAGGGCATCCTGATTACCCAGAAGACCATCGAGGGCGCCAACCACTTCTTCTCCGATCACATGGAGACGCTGATGGACGAATGTTCCGACTATCTCGATGCCCGCCTGCGCGGCGAACTGGTGCCCGAGACCGTCAAGCGGCTCAAATAGGCTCCGACAGGATTCCGCCGCTGACCGGCGCGTCGCAGCCGGTTGTCGTCGGGAATGTGAGCGGCAGGCCCTTCGCCGAGCGCACGGCGAGATAGGCCCAGGCTTCCGCCTCCATCATGTCGGCATTGAAGCCGGCTTCGTCTGCCGTCACGATCTGTGCCGCGCCGCCCGCCATTGCGCGCAGCGCCTGCATGATCGTGTCATTGCGCGCGCCGCCGCCCGACATGATCCACAGCCTTGGCGTCGTCTCGATCCTCTCCGCCGCCTTGACGATTGCCGACGCGGTCAGCGCCGCCAGCGTCGCCGCCCCGTCGGAAAGCTCCATGCCCTGCACCGGGTCGAGCGTGAAATCTCCCCGGTCGAGCGATTTCGGCCCGTCCTTTTCGAAGAAGGGCAGCGACAGGTAGCGCTCGACAATCGCCATGTCCGCCTCGCCCTCGCCCGCGATCCGGCCGCCGTCGTCGAACGGAATGCCGGCATTCTGCTCGACCCACTGGTCGATCAGCGCATTGCCCGGTCCGCTGTCGAACGCAATCGGCGGATGCCCCGGCGCAATGAAGGTGACATTGGAAATGCCGCCGATATTGACGAACGCGACCGGCCCGAAACCCGGCTCCAGCGCCGCCGGCAGATCCACCGCCAGCGCCGCATGGTAGGCAGGTACGAGCGGCGCTCCCTGCCCGCCATGCTCCATGTCGTTGGCGCGCATGTCGGAGACGACCGGAATGCCGGTTTCGCCCGCCAGCAGCGCCCCGTCGCCGAGCTGCACCGTCAGCGCCTTGTCCGGCCGGTGCAGAACCGTCTGCCCGTGAAAGCCTATGAGATCGACGTCTCCGCGCGCCAGGCCATGCTCTTTCAGAAATGTGTCGACCGCATCGCGATGGCGAAGCGTCAGCTCCCGTTCCAGACCGGCCAGCGAGCCCGGCCGCTGGCCGCGCTCCGATATCGCCTTGGCCTCTTCGAGGCCGGATTCGATCTGCCGCCGGAATGCCGGTTCGTAAGGCACGGAAAGATACGGCCCGCGCCGTTCGACGCGAATTCCGTCGGTCGCGACCAGCGCCACATCGATGCCGTCCATCGACGTTCCGCTCATCAGGCCGATTGCCCGCATGACCTCCATTCCCGCCTTCTCCTTGTCCCTGCTCGCCATTTAGTGTTAAAGCCGCGCCGCGCCGAAAACCACCGGCGCTTTCTCCCAAGAATGCAGGCAAGCAACATGTCCGGTTACAAGTCCGATTTCCTGAACGTTCTCGACGAACGCGGTTTCATCCACCAGTGCTCGGATTTCGAGGGTCTCGACGCACTGGCGGCGAAGAACGAGGTGATCGCCTATGTCGGATATGATTGCACAGCGCCGTCGCTTCATATCGGCAACTTCCTCACCTTGATGATGCTGTACTGGCTGCAGCAGTCCGGCAACAAGCCCGTCACGCTGATGGGCGGCGGCACGACGATGGTTGGCGATCCGTCCGGCAAGGACGAGACCCGGGCGATGCGCACCATCGAGGAAATCGCGGCCAACAAGGCGTCGATCAAGGGCGTCTTCTCCAAGGTGCTGGATTTCGGCGACGGCAACTCCGATGCCATCATGGTCGACAATGCCGACTGGCTCCTGAAGCTCGGCTACATCGAGATGCTGCGCGAGGTCGGCCGGCATTTTTCGGTCAACCGTATGCTGACCATGGATTCGGTGAAGCTGCGGCTCGAACGCGAGCAGGAGATGAGCTTCATCGAGTTCAACTACATGGTCTGCCAGTCTTACGACTATGTCGAACTGGCGCGCCGCTACGGCGTCAATCTGCAGATGGGCGGCTCCGACCAGTGGGGCAACATCGTCAACGGCGTCGATCTCGGCCGCCGCATGGGCACCCACCAGCTCTACGCGCTGACGACGCCGCTGCTGACCACCGCTTCCGGCGCAAAGATGGGCAAGACGGCGCAGGGCGCGGTCTGGCTCAACGCGGAGCAGTTCAGCGCCTGGGATTTCTGGCAGTACTGGCGCAATACCGAGGATGCCGACGTCGTCCGGTTCCTGAAACTGTTCACGATCCTGCCGATGGACGAGATCGCCAGGCTGGAAAAGCTCGGCGGCGCGGAGATCAACGAGGCGAAGAAGGTTCTCGCCAACGAGGCGACCGCCCTGCTGCACGGCCGCAAGGCCGCCGAGGACGCCGCCGAAACGGCGCGCAAGACCTTCGAGGAGGGTTCGCTCGGCGACACTCTGCCGACCGTCGAGGTGCCCGCCGCCGATTTGAAGGCCGGCATCGGCATGCTGTCGCTTTTCGTCGATGCCGGGCTCGCCGCCTCGAATGGCGAGATGCGCCGTCACGTGAAAGGCGGCGCGGTGCGGGTCAATGACGAACCGGTCTCCGACGAGCGCATGACGCTGGACGAATCCTGGCTGCGCGACGGCGTCGTCAAGCTATCGCTCGGCAAGAAGAAGCACGCCCTCGTCAAGCCGGTCTGACCGGTCAGCGGAACTCGAAGATCGACCGGAACACGCCCGGCGCGATCGCTGACAGCGGATTGACCGAGATTTTCGGCTTCTTGGCGTCGCCTTCCAGCAGGAATGTCACGCCGATCAGCGCCCGGTCGCGGCCGTTGCCGAGAACGAGGCCGATCACCGGAAGGTTCGAAAGCAGGCTGTTGACCGCATAGGCCGGCATGAAGGTGCCGGATATGCGCATCTGGTTGTCCTTGTCAAAGACCGTTCCGCGGAACGTCGCGCCGACCTCCGGCCCGCGCACGATTGCATTGGCGATCCGCAGCGAGGACGGCCCGACATTGAGCGTAGCCGACGCGCGGTCGAACTTGATCGCCCGCGTATCGATCTTGCGCTTGATGGCGTCGTTCAGGCTCGTGTTCCCCTGCGCCTTGGACGACACCAGCGCGTTCAGGCGCGGTTCGTCGAAGATGCGAAAATCGTTGAGATCGATCCTGCCGGTCAGCCGGTCCGGTCCGCTGCCGGAAAGCGCCATTGTCAGCACGCCGCCGCGGATCTGTCCGTAGACGTCGAGGAAGCGCAGGAGCGCGCCGCCGCCGAGCGCTTCGAGCCGAACGTTCCGCGCCTCGCCCGCGCCCTTGAGGTCGAAATTGACCGGGAAGCCCGTCTCCGTCATTGCCGAGACGGTCAACTCGGTCAGGTCCCTGCCGTCGTGGCGCATCGTCAAATCGAGGTCCCGCAACGTTTCGTCCCCGAATCCGCGCACATTGGCGATCTTCGCAGTCAGTTCGACCGGCGTCCCGCCGTCTCCGCCCTGCGAACTCATTTCCTCCCGCAGGTGCCGTATCAGCGCGCGGGCGTCAAAAGAACGGCCGGTGATGGCGATCGCATAGCCCCTGCCCTTGCCGTCGATCGAGACGGCGATGTCATCGGTATCGTTGAGCCGGACCCTGCCGAACCGCGCGCGCTGCAATCCGTCCGGACCCACCGTCAGGTCGCCATTTGCCGAGAACGTGCCGCCGTCGAGCACGAAGTCGCTGATCCTGGTTTGCCTGTCGGCAAGAACGAGGTCGAATGTCGTCTTGGCGGCGACGCCGCTTCCCTTCATCCAGCCGATCCATGGCAGCGACAGTTCCGCCGCGGACAGGTCCGCGTCGATGCTTACCGTCCCGTCTTCGCCGCCGGTCGTCTTGACCTTGACCGCGGTCGGTCCGCTGATCAGCGGGTCCAGCCCGGGCGCGATCTTGCGCCGGTCCTCGTTGTCCAGCTTCAGCACGATATCGCGCGTTGGCTGCAGCGGCCCGCCGCCGAACGGCTGGATCATCGCAATTTCGGCCGGCAGGCCGTCGATACGGCCCGTCACGTCGATCTCCGCGCGCTGGCGGTTGATCTCGATCTGTCCGGTCATGTCGGAAAGAACGCGCCCTTCGAACGGTTCCGCCACGGCGGCATCGCGCACGTCCAGCACGACATTCCAGTCCGGCTGCGGCGCGCCGTCCCTCGGATTGATCACGAAACGCATCGTCACGCGCGCATCGACATCGCCGGAAAGGTCCTCGGCTTCATAGTCGCGGAAATTCTTCGCGCTGATCGGCCGGAACGAGATCAGCTCTCCGAGCGCGTCCGCCTTGCCGGCAACGCCGACTTCAAGATCGGCGAACACCAGCCCGTCGGCATCCATTTCGTGTATGACCAGCGTGCCGTCCGATGCCGCCGCCGTCCGGCCGCTCGGCAGGTAGGCGGTGCCGCTTTCCAGCGTCATCGTCGCCTCGCCATCCTTGTACTCCACCTGGCCGACGGCGTCGCGCACCGGCGGAATATCGCCGGCGACATCGAACCGCACGCCCTCGACCCGCAACGACAACTCGCTGTCGCCCTTGAGCTTTTCGTTCGAACCGGCAACGCGGCGGCGCAGCGGTTCGGCGATCAGGAATTCGCCCTCGCTGACCCTGCCGCCGGCGAGGTTCGCGAGCACCCATCGCCGCGCTGCCCGCGCGACCGAGCCGGGCCAGAACTGCTTCACCCCGGCCAGGGCGAAATCCTTGATCGACAGGGCAAAAATCGCGTTGGGCACGGTCGCCGCAAAATCGAGCGTGCCCGCGCCCTCCGCATATCCGGCGGCTGAGCGTATTTCGATACGGTTGAATTCGGTCAGGCCGGCACGGGGCGCCAGCACCCCCTGGGCACGCGCGGCGAAGTCGACGGCGGGCTCCGGCGAATCCTCCGGATTGCTAATGCCTTCGTTCAGCACCAGTTCGAACTGGTAGTTGCGCCCCTCGGCGACGAGTTCCCTTTCGGGCGCGTCGCGGATGCCCCCGGTCAGCACGCCCGAGGAACGGCCGAAGCGTACCGGCGAATCCGAAAGCGCCAATACGCGCTGGTCGGGTGACCAGCTGAAATTGAGCCGCCCCGACAGGTCGATGAAGTCGCCCTCGTCCAGTTTCAGCGAAAGCCTCTCTGCATCGATGTTGAATGTCAGCTCATCCGGCGCGTCGCCCGGCCTTCGCTGTGCCCTGATGCCGAAATCGGCCAGCAATGGCTCGTTTGCGGCACCGGGCAGATGGTCCGCTTCGACGGCGGAGAAGATGGTGCGAAGCCGCCCGAACGGAAGCGGCACCTCTTGCGCCTTGAGCCACACCGTGACGGCATTCGCGTCGTCGCGCCGAAGCATCGCCGCCAGTTTTATCGGATGGCCGCCGAAGTCGATATCGGCCTCGAGAGCGCGCTGATTGGAACGCGCCAGCACGACGGCCTTGCTGATGACGATACCGCCTTCCGGGCCGCCGGGGCCGCTGAGGCGCAAGTCGGCGACGTCGATGCCGACCGGCGAGCCGTTGATCGTCGTGCGTTCGAAGAGCCGGTTTGCCGAAGCGAAAAGCCACGCGAGCGCCGGCTCGATCTGGCTCACCGGCGGCAGGTCCCCGGTTCCGCCGATCAGCTTGGGCAGCATCAGGTCGACGCCGGCGAGAGAGATATGCCGGATTTGCGGCTTGCCGCGCAGGGCGGAAAGCGTATGGACGCCGATACGCATGTCTTCCGCGCTGAAAACCACATCGCCCGTCTGCTTGTCCGTGAGCGCGAACTGGCCGAGCGAGACCCCGACCCCGTCGAGGCCGCCGACATCGACATCCGCGTCGCCGATTGTCGCGTCGAGCGTGTCCGGCAGGACGCGGGCGAGCGATGCGACCGCTTCCTGCTCGATGATCGGCGCGAACAGGCCGGATTTCAGCAATCCGAGAAGCACGAGCGGAATCGCGATCAGCGTGACCGTGAAAGCCAGAAGGCGGCGCCGCCCCCTTTTGCGGCGGGGGCGCGAAAAGAGCGGACTGCGCAGGGGCGGCAAGGTCTGGTCCGCGTTGGACGGGAGCGCGTCGAGACGCCGCTTCGCTTCCGCACCGAACCTCACCTTATGAACGCGTTCGATGTTCAATGCTGTCGTACTGCTCCCAACCGCGGCCCCGTATCCCGCATTTTCGCGGTTTATCGGGTTGGACCGATTCACTTTGCACCATATATCGCAGACTGTCCTGCCAAACGCTTCGCAATCCGAAGGAATTCACAATGAGCAAAATCGCCGAAGGATCGGTCGCACCGGATTTCACATTGCCTGCCGATGGTGGATCGACAATTTCTTTGTCATCCATGCGCGGCAAGATTGTGGTGCTGTATTTCTATCCCAAGGACGACACCACCGGCTGCACCAGGGAGGCGATCGCCTTTTCCGGTCTCAAGCCCGACTTCGAGGCGCTGGACGCCGTTATCGTCGGCATGTCGCCGGACACAGCCGCCAAACACGACAAATTCAAGGCAAAACATGACCTTTCGGTCGCCCTCGTCGCCGACGAGGACAAGACCGCCCTGCAGGATTACGGCGTCTGGGTCGAGAAAAGCATGTATGGCCGCAAATACATGGGCGTCGAGCGCTCGACCTTCCTGATCGACCGGGAAGGCAAGGTCGCCCGCGTCTGGCGCAAGGTGAAGGTCGCCGGCCACGCCGAGGAAGTGCTCGAGGCGGTCAGGGCGCTCGGCTGAGCGAAGGCCGGGGGCAAAGGAATGCCGGATACCTTGCGCGCCGCCGCCATCGCGGCCCTGTCGGCGGCCGATCTCGACGAGAAGGTCGCCGTCACCCGCGAAGCGCATGCGCGCTGGCGTAAACGGAGCCTGTCATTGCGCGCACCGGGCGATCCCGCCATTCCCGACCGGCCGGGCCGGCCCGAAAAGCCCGATCTCGTCGCGCCGCGCCTGTTGAAGAAACGCTCTCTGAACACCACCCATGGCCGCATCGCACTGATGCATGCGCTCGCCCATATCGAGTTGAACGCCATCGATCTCGCACTCGATATCGTCGCCCGTTTCGCGCCGATGCGGATACCTCTTAGCTTCTTCGACAACTGGATGCAGGTCGCCGACGACGAGGCCCGCCACTTCACCCTGCTGCGCAACCGGCTGCGCGCGCTGGATGCCGATTACGGCGACCTTCCGGCCCATGACGGCCTCTGGCGCGCGGCGACCGACACCCGCGGCGACCTGTTCGCCCGCCTCGCCATCGTGCCGCTCGTCCTCGAGGCCCGCGGCCTCGACGTGACGCCGGGCCTCGCAGAAAACCTCCGCGCCTTCGGCGACGACGAAACCGCGGCGATCCTCGAAATCATCTACAATGACGAGAAAACCCACGTCGCGGTCGGCGCCAAATGGTTTCGTTTCTTCTGCGCGCGTCAGTCCGTCAATGCCGCCGACCGCTTCCGCGCGCTGGTCCGCGAGCACTTCCACGGCGAGATCAAGCCGCCCTTCAACGACCGGGCCCGCTCCGCCGCCGGATTGACCCCGTTGTTCTACCGGACCCTGTCTTCGGCCTCGATGTCCCGCTAGGCGGCAAACGCCCTTACGGAAGGGCTTTATTAACCCTAATAAAGTGTAATCGGGCAACGCCAGATTCAGCTTTTGCGGTGGTTTGCCTTGAGTAACACAGCGGTCTTCGGAAAACGCAGAGAGCCCCACACGATCATCATCGCCAAGGGCGACAGGATAAGCCATTTCACGATCCGTCCGTGGATCGCGGCATTGGCGGCCTCGGTGCTCGCCGCCGTCGCGGTCGGCTATCTGCTCGCAACCAGCTACCTGATGTTGCGCGACGACATTTTGAGCGCGACGATCGCGCGCCAGGCCCGCATGCAACACGCCTATGAGGACCGGATCGCCGCCCTGCGCTCGCAGGTCGACCGGATCACCTCCTACCGCCTGCTCGACCAGCAGATCATGGAAACCAAGGTCGCCGAATTGCTGACCCGCCAGTCGGCGCTGGCCAGGCGCAGTTCGCGCCTCGCGCCGCTGCTTGAGCAGGCAGAGGCAAGCGGTATCGCACCGGCAGACGACAGGCTCGATCCCGAGCGCATCCCCGTCCCGGCAGCGGCTGGAACGGCCGAGGATTCGCGGCGCACCCTGTTCAGGCCGCAGGAACCGATGCGCGGCGGCTTCGATCAGGCAGACGCCGGCAAGACGGACGATCAGGACGACAGCGAAACGAACTCGATTCTGGCACTGTCGCAACTCGGCATCTCGCTCAACGACCTAGAGAGCAGCCAGATCGACCAGATCAGCGCGCTCGCCTCCTCGACCCGCGCCATGCGCCGGCAAATCGTCGCCGACGCCCGCAAGGCCGGCCTGCCGCTGACGACGCCCGCCGCCGACACCGACGGCATCGGCGGCCCGTACATTCCGGCCGTGACCGGCGAAGACGGCGAGCCGTTCGACCAGGAGATCAAGTCCCTCAATCGCGAACTCGAAGCGCTCGAGAAGGTGCGCGGCGCGATTCGCGCCTTCCCGATCGCCAATCCGGCGCCCGGCCACCGCATCACCAGCGGCTTCGGCAACCGCCGCGACCCGATCATCGGAAAATCCGCCTTCCACGCCGGCATCGACCTTTCGCTGAAAACCGGCACGCCCGTCTACGCCGCCGGCTCCGGCACGGTCATCAGGGCCGGGCGCAATGGCGGTTACGGCAACCTGGTGGAAATCCGCCATTCCAACGGGCTGACCACCCGCTACGCGCATCTGAGCCGGATCTACGTGAAGAAAGGCCAGAAGATCGTGGCCGGCACGAAGATCGCCGCCTCCGGCTCGACCGGGCGTTCCACCGGCCCGCATCTCCACTACGAGGTGCGCCACGACAAGAAGGCCGTCAATCCGATGACCTACCTGAAGGCCGGCAAGCGGCTCGGCCAGTATCTCTAGAGCGTTTCCAGGCGAAGTGGTAACCGGTTCGCCGACCGGAAACGCGAAGAATCAAAGAGTTAGATCGGCGCCGCAGCGTCGATTACGCGCATCTGCGGCGTCTGCCGTCCGTTCCAGTGATTGATCGACAGCGTCCCCGCGACATGCACGGGCGTTCCCTTCTGCGCCGACAGGAATTGGCCCAGTTCGCCGTCGACGGCCCGGAACGCGATTGCATCCAGTTGCGAGCGGTCTTCCGCCATCAGCCGCAATTTCAGATGGCCGTTGCCGACCACGGCCGACGAGGCGATGCGGTGGTGCGGCAGGACGAAGACCGGCTCCGGATTGCCGGACCCGTAGGGGCCGGCCTTCTCGATATCGCCGATCAGCCCCGCCGAGGCGCCGCGCGCGGAAAGCGCCGCGTCCACGGCCTGCGTCTCGCTGTCGAGAATGGAGGTCACCGCTGTCGCCGCCTTCTCCTCGAAATAGGCGCGCAGATCGCCGAGCTTTGACCGATCCACGGTGATGCCCGCCGCCATCGCATGGCCGCCGCCCTTGACGAGCAGCCCCTCCTCGACGGCGCCGCGCACCAGCTTTCCGAGATCGAAACCGGGAATGGAACGCCCCGATCCGGTGCCTTTTCCGTTGCCGTCGAGCGCGATTGCGAAGGCCGGCCGCCGGGTATGTTCCTTCAGCCGCGCCGCGATCAGCCCGACGATGCCGGGATGCCAGTCCCCGCTCGATGTCAGGATCACCGCTGGCGGCGTTCCCGTGGCCATGTCGCGGTCGGCCTCGGCCTTTGCTTCGGCGACCATTTCCGTTTCGATCGCCTGGCGCTCCTTGTTGAGCCGGTCCAGTTCGGCGGCGATTTCCGCCGCCCGGTTCGGGTCGGTCTCGCTCAGCACCATCGAACCGAGCGCGGCGTTGCCGATGCGGCCGCCGGCATTGATCCGCGGGCCGATCAGGAAACCGAAATGGAAGGGATTGAGCGGTTCGCCGATGGCCGCGACACGCGCCAGCGCCGACAGGCCGGGATTGCCGAGATGCCGCGCCGCGACCAGCCCCTTGGTGACGAAGGCGCGATTGAGCCCGGTCAGCGGAACGACGTCGCACACCGTGGCCAGCGCCACCAGGTCGAGCATGCCCAGCAGGTCCGGCAGCTTCGCCACGCCGTGCGCCCGCAATTGCCGTGAAACCTCGACCAGTGTCATGAAGACCACGCCGGCGGCGCACAGATTGCCGAGGCCGGAAAGATCGTCGTCGCGGTTCGGATTGACCACCGCCGCGGCATCCGGCAGCGGCCCGCCCACCTGGTGATGGTCGAGTACGACGATATCGCCCTCCCGCCCGGCAATTGCCGAGAAGGCCTCCGCGCTGTTCGTGCCGCAATCCACCGTGACGATGAGCCCGGCCCGCGCGGCAAGCTCCTGCATGGCCGCCGGGTTCGGGCCGTAGCCCTCGAATATCCGGTCCGGGATGTAGATTTCCGTCTCGATATCGAGAAAGCGCAGATAGCGCGCCATCAGCGCCGCCGACGACGCGCCGTCGACGTCGTAATCGCCGAAGACCGCCACGCGTTCGCGCTTGCGGACAGCATCCGCGATCCGCTGCGCCGCCGCCTCCAGGTCGGTGATCGAGCGCGGATCGGGCATCAGCGCCTTGATCGTCGGGTCCAGAAACGCCGCCGCCTGCTCGGCGGCAACGCCGCGCCCGGCCAGCACGCGGGCGAGTATATCCGGCACGCCGTGCCGCTGCGCAATGTCGAGCGCGACCTGCGCCTGCGCCGGCGACATGCGGTCGACCCAGCGCCGGCCCTTGGCCGAACGTTCGATTCCGAGAAATGCTGGAGGCTGGCTCATGCGGCTATGTGAGCCGCCCGCAGGGCGGCGTCAAGTTGCCACAGGAAGGATGCCGGGATCTGTGCCCATAAACCGTGCGAAGGAGCCAGGTGGCGGCCAAATCGTCACGTTCCGGTATAGCTGTCCCAAGAGGTCATACGCATTGGCCGTTCAAGTAATGTATCCGGTTCAGGCCGCCATTTCCGACCTCAGATCCACCGCAACGCGACTGGCCTCTTCCGCCGCTTGAACAAGGACATCCGGATCGAATATGTGCCGGTCGGCCCGGATGAACTGCACGTCGTCGATTCCGATGAATTCCAGAATGTGCCGGAGGTAGCCGCTGGCGAAGTCGATATCCGATCCCATGCGCGTTCCGCCGGAGACGTAAAAGACGACAGCACGCTTCCCCTTCAAAAGCCCTGTTGGACCGCTCTCGGAATAGGCAAAAGTCCGCCGGGCCCGGCACACTTGGTCGATCCAGGCCTTGAGGCTGGCCGGCACTCCGAAATTGTAGATCGGCATTCCGATGACAATCAGGTCCGAGGCCTCCAGTTCATCGATGAGTTGGTCGGAAAGCGATAAAGTCTCGCGTTGGTTCTCGTTACGTTTCTCGTCCGGTGTATCTTTTGCCGCAATCCACGCCGCATCGACATGGCGGAGCGGCTGGGCCAGATCCCGAACGCGCACCTCTGCACGCGGACCCAATCCCTCGACCAGATGGTCGATCAATACGCGCGAATGGGAACCGCTGTCGCGGGCGCTGGCGTCTATGCGCAGGACTTTCATGACTTTACTCAACGCGCTCAAAGTGTTGTCCAGCCACCGTCGGCGACTATTTCCGAACCGCGCATATAGGCGGAATCCGACGATGCCAGGAAAGCCACCACGCCGGCGATCTCTTCCGGCTTGCCGAAACGGCCGGCCGGCACGTTCGACAAGATACCTGCAGCCATGGCGTTCAACTCCTCTTCTGGAAGTCCCAGCTTGCTATAGATGGGAGTTTCGATTGGGCCGGGAGCAACGGTGTTGACGCGAATGCCCCGCTCGCCCAGTTCCGCTTGGAGCGTCCGCGCAAGCGAGCGAATCGCGGCCTTCGACGCCGAGTAAACGGCCATGCCGGGCATTCCAAGCTCATCGAGACAGGAACTCGTCAGGATGACACTACCGCCTTGGCCCATAAGCGGGGCCAGTTTCTGGACCGTAAAAAGCGGACCGCCGAAGTTGATGGCCATCTGTACCTGAAGGGCTTGCTGGTCGATCGCGTCAAGCGGTGATGGCCACGTCACACCCGCGTTGGCAAACAGAATGTCGAGATGGCCGAACTTGTCACGAACGAATTCCGCCAGCGCGACGGCGTCCTCGACATGCTCGGCACGCACGATAAGTCCTTGCGCCTTGTCGCCCAGCCTTTCCAGCGCTTCCGCCAAGCGTTTCTCGTTTTGGCCCGTGATGACGACGTCAGCGCCTTCAACGATAAGGCGTTCGGCGGTCGCAAATCCAATTCCTGTACTTCCGCCGGTGATGACGGCGATTTTCGACTGAAGCTTTGCCATTTAGATATCCTGCCTTTCCCGAATGAGGTTGGGAGCAACGTATCTCTTTCGGCTCTTGATAATAATGATACAAATTTGTAAATCACTTTTCTTGAAATGAGAATTATGCATGTCCCGCTACGCCGAAATCCAAAACTTCGTTTCCATTGTGGATGCTGGCTCTCTCAGCCGGGCCTCGCGACGTTCAGGCCTTGCGGTTTCTGCCGTCAGCAAGCGGTTGAAGGATCTGGAACTGCGAACCGGAGCCACGCTAATCAACCGGTCTACGCGCAAGCTCAGCCTGACGGACGCCGGGAGAGATTTCTACTACCGATGCAAACAGATTATTGCTGATCTCGACGAGGCGGAACTCAATCTGCAGGAAGCGACTTGCGGTCTCAAAGGACGCATTCGCATAGCCGCTCCCGTCACCTTTTCGGAGTTGCATCTGGCTCCGCTGTTGAACGATTTCATGGTGCTCCACCAGGATGTGGAAATCGATCTTGATCTCAATGATCGTCAGGTTGACGTCATCGACGAAGGCTTTGATTTGGCAATCCGGATCGGACGCTTGTCGGATTCTTCGTTGATCGCCCGGCGTCTGACCCGGATACGTCATATTCCCGCCGCCAGTCCGGCGCTGCTCGAACGATTCGGCCACCCGCAACACCCGGAAGATCTGAAAGACTATCCCATGCTGCAGTACCGGCCGAGCCAGCAGATTACGAACTGGGATTTCGAAAGACCGGATGGAAGTCGCGGCACCGCCAGGCTCAACAGTCGCTTCGTTTGCAACAATGGGAGTATCCTCACCAACGCGGCCGCGGCGGCGCTCGGCATCATCATAGAGCCAACCTTTATTTGCAGCCCGTTGATATTGTCCGGCGTGCTTGAACCCCTTTTCCCGGACCACATTTGGTCGGACAATGCCGCTTTCGCGATTTATCCTGCGGGCCGCGCCGTTCCTCGCAGGGTCCGGGCATTGGTCGATCATCTGGCGACAGGTCTCTCGCCCGAACCGCATTGGGACCGCGATTTAATGCGCCGCTATCCGTTGAAGTGAGCGTGTTCGATGGGCAAGATCGATGGAGACGCCGGAACCGTGTCCACTACCTGCAAGTATACAGGTAAGCGCCAGTCTGAAGTTCGACCGAAAGCACTGCGCGACATTCATCCGCTTCTGCGTAGTTAAATTCGTTGCGACCGCTGGACGCGCATCTTCTTCCGCGAGGGCGACATCGCCGCGAAAGTCAACGACCGGTACGGCAGATGTGTCCCGGCCCTAGAACTTGTCCATGTCCTGATGCCGCGCCTTGATTTCACGCACCGTCTGCGACGAGGACCGCATGACGATGGTCTCGGTCTGCAGATAGTTTTTCAGGAAGCGCACACCGCCGAGCATGTTGCCGTCCGTCACGCCGGTCGCCGCGAAGATCACTTCGCCATGCGCCATTTCCATGTGGCTGTAGACCTTTTTCGGATCGGAGACGCCCATCTTTGCCGCGCGCGCGACCTTCTCGTCGGTATCGAGAATCAGCCGGCCCTGCATCTGTCCGCCGACGCAGCGCAGTGCGGAAGCAGCGAGCACGCCTTCCGGTGCGCCGCCACTGCCCATGTAGATATCGATGCCGGTTTCTTCCGGCGCCGTGGTGTCGATCACGCCGGCAACGTCGCCATCGCCGATCAGGCGGATCGCCGCGCCCGTCTTGCGCACCGCCTCGATCAGCGCGCTGTGGCGCGGCCGGTCGAGAATGCAGGCGGCGATTTCCGTCACGGGAACGCCCTTGGCCTTGGCGACGGCGTGGATATTGTCCTCCGGCGATGCGTCGATATCGACCACGCCGTCGTGATAACCCGGCCCGACAGCGATCTTTTCCATGTAGACGTCCGGCGCGTAGAGTAGCGCGCCCTTCTCGGCGATCGAGATCACCGCCAGCGAATTCGGCAGGTTCTTCGCGCAGAGTGTGGTGCCTTCCAGCGGATCGAGCGCGATGTCGACCTCGGGTCCCGTGCCGTTGCCGACCTTCTCGCCGATATAGAGCATCGGCGCCTCGTCGCGTTCGCCCTCGCCGATCACCACCGTGCCGCGGATCGCCAGCCGGTTGAGTTCCGAGCGCATCGCGTCGACGGCTGCCTGGTCGGCCGCCTTTTCGTCGCCGCGCCCGCGCAGCCGCGCGGCGGCGACGGCGGCGCGTTCGGTAACGCGTGCCAGTTCCAGCGAGAGCTCGCGTGTCAGGCCGGCTTGTTTGTCGCCGGATTTCGCCTTGTCATTCATGCGGTTATCCTCGCCTCCACGTATTTTTGCATCCGTTTAGACGCACTCGGCCCGCCTGCGCAACAGTCAGACAGCCGGGTTTCAGGGGGTAAACCCCATCTAATCGATTTTGATGACAGAAGCTGCGTTATCCGGCCGGCTCGATGCGAATAACCTGCGGCTTGGAGACCAGATGCCCGTCCTCCATCACCGCGTCGACGGCGGAGCGGATATGCGCCTCGGTCGTCTCGTGCGTGACCATTACCACGGTTTTCGGCTCGTCTTCGACGCCCTCGACGCCGCCATGCTGCACGATCGAGGCGAGCGAAATGCCGTTTTCCGCCATGTGGCCGGCAATCGAGGCGAAGACGCCGATCCGGTCATGCACCGTCATGCGGATGAAATACCCGCCGGCATGGGCCGAGATTTCGGCGCGCTGATACGGCTCCAGCTCGTTCGCGGGACGTCCGAAGACCGGCGCTTCCTGGTGTCCGGGAAGCGATTTGGCGATGTCGGCAACGTCGCCGATCACGGCGGAAGCCGTCGCGTTGCCGCCCGCGCCTGGCCCTGACAGCAGCAGCGAACCGACAGTGTCGGCCTCGATGGCGACCGCGTTCGTTACGCTGTCGACCTGCCCGATCATCGAGCCGAGCGGCACCATGGTCGGATGCACCCGCTGTTCGATGCCGGTCGCGGTGCGCAGCGCGACGCCAAGCAGCTTGATCCGGTAGCCGAGTTCGCGCGCCGCATGGATGTCCGACAGCGAAATGTTGGAGATGCCCTCGACATAGATCTCGTCGGCGGCGACCTGCGTGCCGTAGGCAAGGCTCGTCAGGATCGCCAGCTTGTGCGCCGTGTCCTGGCCTTCGATGTCGAAAGTCGGATCGGCCTCGGCATAGCCCAGCCGCTGTGCGTCGGCGAGACATTCCTCGAACGAGATCTCGTCATGTTCCATCCGGGTCAGGATGTAGTTCGCCGTGCCGTTCAGGATTCCGTAGACGCGGCTGACATCGTTGGCCGCGAGCGATTCGCGCATCGTCTTGATGACCGGTATGCCGCCGGCGACCGCCGCCTCGTAATTGAGGATCAGCCCTTTATCCTCCGCCAGCAGCGCCAGCTCGACGCCGTGCTTGGCAAGCAGCGCCTTGTTGGCGGTCACCACATGGCGTCCCGCCTCCAGCGCCGCGCGGATGCTGTCCAGCGCCGCGCCGCTGTCGCCGCCGACCAGCTCGACGAACACGTCGATATTGTCGGATACGGCGAGCGCCTCGGGCGTGTCGAACCACGCAATGTCGGTAAGGTCGACGCCGCGGTCCTTCGTCTTGTCGCGCGCGCTGACGCCCGTCACGGTGATCGGACGGCCGCATTTGTGAGTGAGGGAATTTGATTTGGACTTCAGGATCCGGGCGACGGAGGCCCCGACCGTACCCAAACCCGCAATACCGACGCGCAGCGGCTCGCTCATGAAACCACCCTTCCGGACGAGGAGTTACCGATGAAACGCCGGCGCCGTCAGCGGCGGGCGTTAAGTGCGACGACGTTGTGCAGATTTCCGCGCGTGGATGCAAGGAAGCGTTTGATATTCCTTGCCGCCTGGCGGATGCGGTGCTCGTTTTCCACCAGCGCGATGCGCACGTGATCGTCGCCATGCTCGCCGAACCCGATGCCCGGCGCCACAGCCACGTCGGCCTTCTCGATCAGGAGCTTGGAGAACTCCAGCGAGCCCAGTTCGCGGAACGGCTCGGGAATCGGCGCCCAGGCGAACATCGTCGCCTCCGGCGCCGGCACCTCGAATCCGGCCTGGTGGAAGCTCTCCACCAGCACGTCGCGCCGCTTGCGGTAGATGTCGCGCACTTCGACGATATCCGACCCGTCGCCGTTCAGCGCCGCCGTCGCGGCCACCTGGATCGGCGTGAACGCGCCGTAGTCCAGATAGGACTTCACCCGCGCCAGCGCGGCGATCAGCCGTTCGTTGCCGACGGCGAAACCCATGCGCCAGCCCGGCATCGAGAAGGTCTTCGACATCGAGGTGAATTCGACGCAGACATCCATCGCGCCCGGCACTTCCAGCACGGAGGGCGGCGGCGTGTCGCCGAAATAGATCTCCGCATAGGCCAGATCGGACAGCACGATGATGTCGTGCTTGCGCGCATACGCGATCACGTCCTTGTAGAAATCGAGCGAGGCGACGAACGCCGTCGGGTTCGACGGATAGTTCAGGATCAGCGCCAGCGGCTTCGGGATCGAATGCTTCACCGCGCGTTCCAGCGCCGGAATGAAGCCGTCGTCCGGCTCCACCGGCATCGACCGGATCACGCCGCCCGACATGATGAAGCCGAAGGCGTGGATCGGATAGGTCGGGTCGGGGCACAGGATGACGTCGCCCGGCGCGGTGATCGCCTGCGCCATGTTGGCGAAGCCTTCCTTGGAGCCGAGCGTCGCGATCACCTGGCGGTCGGGATCGAGCTTCACGCCGAAACGGCGCGCGTAATAGGCCGCCTGCGCCTTGCGCAGCCCGGGAATGCCCTTCGACGACGAATAGCGGTGCGTGCGCGGATCGCGCACCGTCTCGACCAGCTTGTCGACGATCGCGGTCGGCGTCGGAAGGTCCGGATTGCCCATGCCGAGATCGATGATGTCGCGGCCTTCCGCTCGCGCGCTCGCCTTCAGGCGGTTGACCTGTTCGAAGACGTAGGGCGGCAGTCGGCGGACTTTGTGAAATTCTTCCATTTCGGAGTTCCTCGGCATGTCAGCGCGCTATAGCGTTTTCCCGCAGCGAAATCGAGAGAGCCTTTCGGTCGAAAATGAGGCGGTCACTCCTCGATACCCTCGATTGCGTTCTGCGAATGTGTCGCGGCAAGCAGCCTCAACTGCGCCAGCCGCCGTTCGTATTCGGCGTTCGAGACGTTGCCCTGCGCGCGTGCTTCCGCCAGCGCCTGCATACGAAGCACAAGGTCGTCGCGTTCCGCATCGGTCAGTTGTTCCGCCGCGCCGCGCGGTTCGATATTGATGTTCGGATAGTCGCCGGTCAACGTCGCCTGGCCGGAGCCTTCGAACAGCGGATCGGGCGGCAGCGCTTCCGCAAGTGCCTGTTCTTCGCCTGAAGCGGTGCCTTCGGACGCCACCGGCGGCGGCAGCGGCGCCGGCGTCTGCGAGAACGCCGCTTGCGGCACGGCGCGATCGATTGCGTTGCCGCCGGCGCACCCGGCGAGCAGCAGATTGTTGAAGATCAGTAACGCAATCCCAATTTTCTTCATGTTACTCGGCGATAGATCGAGAAAAAAGCGGCTCGCAGGCACTATCGGCTTCGCGCGAGATACGCAACAAAGGTCCCATGGCCCGCGGCTTGCCGTGTGTCATCAACGCACAATAAAATGGCAGCACAAAGAAGACCGTTAACAACGGCGAACGAGGAAACCCCGAGGCGGACACGCAATGGCTGACAAGAAGGACGAAAAATCCGTCCCGCCTGCACAGCGCAGTTCCATTGATGCCTATGTCATCAAGGACCCGGAGACGTTTGCCCGCAATCTGGCGCGCATGATCGAGCAGGCCGGCCACGCCGCGTCCGCCTGGATAGCGCCGCGCGAATCCGGTGAGAAGACCGACAATCTCGCCGAACCGATGGCCGATGTCGTCAAGACGCTGTCCAAGGTCTCGGAATACTGGCTTTCGGACCCGCAGCGCGCCGTCGAGGCGCAGACGCGCCTGTTTTCCGCCTACATGGACATCTGGTCGAACTCGATCAAACGGATGGGCGATCCCTCCGTCGGGGAAGCCGTCGAGCCGGAACGCGGCGACCGCCGCTTTACCGACGAGGACTGGAAGGGCAACGCCTTCTTTTCCTTCCTGAAGCAGACCTATCTGGTTACCTCGAAATGGGCGGTCGACCTGGTCGAGAACGCGGAGACGCTGGACGACCACACGCGCCACAAGGCCGGTTTCTACGTCAAGCAGCTCGCCAACGCCGCCTCGCCGACCAATTTCATGGTCTCCAATCCGGAGGTCTTCAAGGAGACGATCGCCAGCAACGGCGCGAACCTCGTCGCCGGCATGAAGATGCTTGCCGAGGACATCGAGGCCGGCAAGGGCGAATTGAAGCTGCGCCAGGGCGACTACTCGAAATTCAGGCTGGGCGAGAACATCGCCGTGACGCCCGGCAAGGTGATCGCGCGCAGCCCGCTGGTCGAAATCATCCAGTACGCGCCGGCCACCGACGAGGTGCTCAAGCGCCCGCTTCTGATCTGCCCGCCCTGGATCAACAAGTTCTACATCCTCGATCTCAATCCGGATAAGTCCTTCGTCAAATGGGCGACCGAACAGGGCCACACGGTCTTCGTCATGTCCTGGGTCAATCCGAAACAGGATCACGCCCGGATGAGCTGGGACGACTATGTCGACCAGGGCATTTCCTTTGCCCTCGACGCGATCGAGAAGGCGACCGGCGAGAGTGAGGTCAATGCCATCGGCTATTGCGTCGGCGGCACGCTGCTCGCCGCGGCGCTTGCCCTGTTCGCGCGCGAGGGCGATGACCGGATCGCCACTGCGACGCTGTTCACCACCCAGGTCGATTTCGTCAATGCCGGCGATCTCAAGGTGTTTGTCGACGAGGACCAGCTGGAGGCGCTGGAGCGGCAGATGAGCCGCGACGGTTATCTCGACGGATCGCGCATGGCCACCGCCTTCAACCTGCTGCGCTCGGGCGACCTGGTCTGGCCCTATGTCGTCAACAACTACATGAAGGGCAAGGAACCGATGCCCTTCGACCTCCTCTACTGGAACGCCGACTCGACGCGCATGGCGGCGGCCAACCACCTCTTCTACCTGCGCAACTGCTACTACGAGAACAATCTCGCGCACGCCAAGCTGACGCTGCACGGCGCACCGGTCTCGCTCGCCGACGTGAAGGTCCCGGTCTACAACCTCGCCGCCAAGGAAGATCACATCGCGCCCGCGCTGTCCGTCTTCGAGGGCTCGAAATGCTTCGGCGGCCCGGTCACCTATGTCATGGGCGGCTCCGGCCACATTGCCGGCGTTATCAATCCGCCGGCCAAGAAGAAGTACCAGTTCTGGTCCGGCCCGAAACCGGCAGGCGACTTCTCCAAATGGGTCGAGAAGGCCAAGGTCACGGAAGGCTCGTGGTGGCCGCACTGGCAGGCCTGGATCGAAAAGAACGACAATGAACGCGTGCCGGCCCGCAAGAAGCTCGGCGGCAAGCTGAAAGTGCTGGGTGACGCGCCCGGCACCTATGTGCGCGAGCGCGTGTGAAGTTCCAGCCGACCCTCGTCTCCGGCCGCCTTGTCAAACGCTACAAGCGCTTCCTCGCCGATATCGTTCTCGACGACGGCGGCGAAGAGATCACCTGCGCGGTGCCGAACACCGGCTCGATGATGGGGCTGACCGATCCCGGCTCGCGCGTTTGGCTGTCGACGTCGGATAATCCGAAGCGCAAATACGCCCACACGCTGGAGATCGTCGAGGCCGACGGCACTCTGGTCGGCGTCAATACCGGCCTTCCGAACAGGCTGGCCGAGGAAGCGATCCGCGCCGGCATGATCTCGGACCTCGCTTCCTACGAGGAATTGAAACGCGAGCAGAAATACGGCCGCAATTCGCGTATCGACATCCTGCTGCGGGACGCGAACAGGGGCCTCGCCTATGTCGAGGTCAAGAATGTGCATATGCGCCGCGTGCCGGGCCTCGCCGAATTCCCCGACACGGTCACCGCGCGCGGCGCCAAGCACCTCGGCGAACTGGCCGACATGGTGCGCGAGGGACACCGCGCCGTCATGGTCTATCTGGTCCAGCGCGGCGATTGCGACCGGCTCAAACTGTGCCGCGATTTCGATCCCGCCTATTGCGCGGCCTTTGATCGCGCGGCGTCGGCCGGGGTTGAAGCATTTGCCATTCGGTGCCAAATCACGCAAAACGAAATCATTCCGGAAAAGACCATTCCCGTTGAGGAATGAGCCTGCCGCTATCGGAGCGCGACCATGGTGACATATCTCGAAGCCGAACAGGCGCCGGTCAAGAACACCGGACAGATCCGTCTGCACGGCGAGGAAGGTTTCGAGGGCATGCGCCGCGCCTGCCGGCTGACGGCCTCCGCGCTCGACGAACTGGCCGGCATGGTCAAGCCGGGCATGACGACCAACGAGATCGACCGTTTCATCTTCGAATACGGCATGGATCACAACGCCGTACCGGCGACGCTGAACTATCGCGGCTACACCAAGTCGTCCTGCACCTCGATCAACCATGTCGTCTGTCACGGCATTCCCAACGACAAGCCGCTGCGCGAGGGCGAAGTCGTCAATATCGACGTCACCTACGTGCTCGACGGCTGGCACGGCGATTCCTCGCGCATGTATCCGGTCGGCGAGATCAAGCGCGCCGCCGAGCGCCTGCTCGAAGTCACCCATGAATGCCTGATGCTCGGCATCGCCGCGGTGAAGCCGGGTGCACGCATGGGCGCCATCGGCGAGGCGATCCAGAAACACGCCGAGGCCGAGCGCTGTTCGGTCGTGCGCGATTTCTGCGGCCACGGCATCGGCAAGCTGTTCCACGACGCACCGAACGTGCTGCATTACGGCCGCGCCGACGAGGGTATCGAGATGCGCAAGGGCATGATCTTCACCATCGAGCCGATGATCAATCTCGGCCGCCCGCATGTGAAGGTGCTGTCCGACGGCTGGACGGCGGTGACCCGCGACCGCAGCCTGTCGGCGCAATACGAACACACGGTCGGCGTCACCGACGACGGCTGCGAGATCTTCACCCTGTCGCCCAAGGGCCTCGACCGTCCCGGCCTGCCGGGCTAATCTCGCCCCGAACGGGGGCAGCGATGGCCGACGAACCGGACGAGCGTCAGATCTTTCTCGGCGAATATGCGCGCCCGCTGAAGGCGCCGGCCGAAGCGTCCGCCGCGCCCGCGAAATCCGAAAAGGCCCCCTCGCCCCATGCCGGTCACCGCGACCGCCTGCGCGCCCGTTTTCTGGAGGCCGGCCCGGCCGCCCTCGCCGACTACGAACTGCTCGAACTGCTGCTGTTCCGCTCCATTCCCCGGCGTGACACCAAGCCGCTCGCCAAGGCGCTGATCGCGCGCTTCGGCTCCTTCGGCGCGGTGCTCGGCGCCGAGCGCAAGCGGCTGATGGAAGTTCCCGGCGTCAAGCAGGCGGTCGCCGCCGACCTGAAGATCGTCGCCGCCGCCGCGCAGCGCATGCTGAAAAGCGAAATCGCCAGCCGCGAGGTGCTGTCGTCCTGGGACGCCGTGATCGGCTACTGCAACGCCACGATGGCGCACGAGACCCGCGAACAGTTCCGTATCCTGTTTCTCGACAAGAAGAACGTGCTGATCGCCGACGAGGTGCAGCAGGTCGGCACCGTCGACCACACGCCGGTCTATCCGCGCGAGGTGATGCGCCGCGCGCTGGAACTGTCGGCTACCGCCATCATCCTCGTCCACAACCACCCGTCTGGCGATCCCACGCCCTCGCGCGCCGACATTGAGATGACGCACAGGATCGCCGAGACCGGCAAGACCCTGAACATCGCCGTCCACGACCACGTCATCATCGGCAAGACCGGCCATGTGAGTTTGAAGGGGCTGGGGCTTTTCTGAAGCCAGACTTATCCATCGCCCGCGCAACGCGCCTATCCTTTGTTCGTCGCTGTAGAATGGAGGCATTTTGGTGGAAACGATGGATTGGCCCGCAGCAATCGAGCGAAACCGCGCCGCGCTGCTGCGCATCGTCGCGGTGCTGTTCGCCTATGCCGGCCTCGACGAAGGCGGCGCGGACGAAGTGCCGCGCCGCGTCTGGCGGATGATCCTGCGCCTGCTGCGCCCGGCCGAAGCCGCCGCCCGCCGGCTGATCGTCATCGCCGCGCGCGGCATCGAGGTTAAGCCCCCGAAACCGCGTGCCGAGAAACCGCTCACGGGGATAGAGCGGTTGCAGGCCGCCGGAGTGCTGGTCATCCGCGAAGTGAATTTCGGCCTCGCCCGCGTATGGCAGCCGCAGTCTCCTGCCGTGCCGGCCAAATCCGCGACACGTATCCCTGCCTTCCCGCTCACCGACCCGCCCCGCCGCTTCGACTCGAAAGCATGGGACGGCCTGCGCCCGTTCCCGCAGGACGGTTTCGAACAGCTCGACCCGGACGAGGAGGTGAGCGCCCGCCATCTCTGCCGCCGCATCCTCTCCCTGAAAGCCGCCCTCGATGACCTGCCGCGCCACGCCAATCGCCTTGCCCGCCGCGAGGCGCGGCTGAACCGGGCGTCAGGGTCGGTGCAGGGCTCGAACCGCAGGCGAACATTGCGGCTCGGCCATCCGCCGGGTTACCGCCGCCAAGCTTGTCACGCGGTCGACGACGTGCTGCGCGAATGCCATTCGCTGACCGTCAGCGTGCTGAAGATACCGGACACCTCGTAAGTGGTTGAAGAGGCTAGGCGTTCAGAGCCTTGATCAGCCGGTCGGCGGCGTCCATCTCCGCCCAGCGCCGGATGCGGCGGTCTTTCGCCTCCGCGTCCTCGCCCCATTGCGCGGCGTTCCAGTCCTCGTCGACATGCGCCGCCGTCCAGGCGTCCGCAGCGCTCATTTCGCCTTTCCAGACGGCGAGCGCCAGCAACGCCGATCCGGTGAGCGTCGTCATGGAATGGATGGCGGCGAGTTCCAGCGGGTCGCTCACCGTCTTCAGGTGCACGCCGAGCGCCGCGATGGTCTCGCGCGGCTGTGCGACATGGATGATGCCCTCGGCGAGATTGAACCGCGCACCGGCGAGACCTTCCGTCCAGTCGACGACCGGATCCCAGTGCTTGCGCTGGTTCTCGACAAGGCCCTCCGGCCCCTCGGCGCGGTAGAAAAGCATGTCCGTGCCGCAATAGCGCAGGACATCCTCCAGCACCGCCTGCATGTCGGACGCAACGCCGTCGAGCGCGGTGTTGGCCAGCCGGTAGCAGGGCATCGCGGCCGGATCGAGCTCGTCGACCTGGCTGTCGAACTCGGCGGCGACAAGCGCGGCGGCATCCGGCGCGGTGAACGACAACGCGTTCCTGCCCGGCGTTTTGACGGCGCGGCCGTCCAGCAGCACATGCCAGGCGCCGTCGCGCTCGCCCGTTTCCACCTTTTTGTAGAACCGTTTCGGCAGCGACCGGCGCATGCTGGCCTGCGCGCTCACCATCGGGTCCTGCGGTTCACCGTTCTGCGGATCGGAAAGGGAAAGAATGTCGCGCACGAAAAAGTCCATCCGGCTCGTTATGGTCGGGCCGGATAGACCATGTCATTTCGACGATTGCAAGGCGGCGGACAGGCCGGCGGATCAGCCCGCGACGGCGAGGTTCCAGTTGCCCTCGATGATCGTATTGCCCGGCGCCAGCGCCTTGGCGTCGGCCAGCACCTTGCGCGCATTCGCCATGTCGCCGCGCAGGATGTAGGAATAGCCCTGGTTGTTCAGGATCGACGCCTTGCGGCCTTCCAGCTTCAGCAGCCGGTCATAGGCGCGGTCGGAAAGGTCGAAACGGCCGAGCTGGTCGTAGGCGGCGGCAAGGCCGAGCCATGCCTGGCCGTTCTCCGGCGTCGCCTCGACGGCCAGCCGGAAATTCTTCTCCGCAAGGCCGTAATTGCCGGCAGAGAATTGCTTCTGCGCGAAGGCGATCTTGCGGCTGGCGAGGTCGCCCTGCGCATTGGCCTGGTAGGCGGATGTCAGCGTGCCGTCGACGGAAGCCGTCTGGCAGCCGGCAAGCGTGCCGGCCAGCATTGCAGCCGCAATAAGCCGATAGGTCTTGTAGGTCATGGTCGCAGTCCCCGTTTTCCCGTCCGGTTTTCCGGATCTTTTTCAAAACGATACAGGTGAAGGGTAAATCTGCGGTCGATAAACGCGGCTAATGTTTCGCAAAGCCGTTCGGTAAACAAAACTGTAAATCGCCGGCTAGGAATTGAACTTCACGATGATCGGAATGATCGCGATCATCACCACGACCGGCAGGATGCACACCGTCACCGGGATCGACATCTTCGCCGGCAGCGCGTGCGCCTTCTCCTCGGCCGCCGACATGCGCTTGTGCCGCATCTCCTCGGAGAACACTTTCAGCGCGCCGGAAAGGCTGGTGCCCAGTTCCTTCGACTGCTGGAGAAGCGTCGCGAAAGCCCGCACCTCGTCGACGCCGAGCCGCTCGGCGAGCGACTTCAGCGCATCGTTGATGCTGCGGCCGGCGCGCAGTTCGAGCGAGACCAGCACGAGGTTCTGGCTGAGCAGCGGATAGGTCACCCGCAATTCCTTCGACACGCGTTCGATCGCGGCCTCGAGGCTCATGCCCGCATCGGCGCACACGATCATCAGATCCATGAAGTCTGGAAAACCGTTGCGGTATTCCGTGACGCGTTTCGTAACCTGCTGGTTCAGGAGGAATGTCGGCAGGAAATATCCGCCGATGGAAAAGCCCACCAGCATCATGATGCCGCGTTGTGAAACCGGCGCGACATGCATGGTGACAATCATGACGATGCCGAGCACCAGCCCCGCCGCCATCGCGGCGAACCGGACGAGGAAGAACTTGCCGACAGCGTCGGGATCGAGATAGCCCGCGCGCATCAGGGTCTGGCGCAACCGGACCACGTTTTCCGGATCGGCGGAGGCATAGAACTCCGCAGCGCGCCGCGCCGCCTTGTCGGCCAGTTCCGCTTCCTTGCGCTTCTTTTCCTCGGCGGCGCTTTCGCCGCCGTCCACGGCCGGTTCTTCGATCGGGACATGCAGGCGATCGCGCACATGATTGTGCTGACGCCGGTCCTGCATGAAGGAATAGACGAGCCCGCCGATACCGAGCGTGACGATGAAGGCCCCTGCGGGAACGAGGAATGAGGTAAGGTCCATTCTGCGCCTTCCTAGAACTTGAAGCTTGCCATCTTGAACATGATGGCATTGCCGAGCATGAGCCAGCCGACCGAGCTGCCGATGAGATACCAGGTCAGCGGAATGTCGACGACGTCGGTGTAGTAGGACGGCATGAGAACCAGGACCGCGAGCACGAGCAGCACGGGCACCGCTGTCAGGATATAGGCCGACATGCGGCCCTCCACCGAGATCGCCTTGACCTTGCGGCGCAGCTTGCCGCGTTCGCGGATCACGCCGGACAGCCCTTCGAGGATTTCACGCAGATTGCCGCCGGTGGTCGACTGGATCGACACCGCCGTGACGAACAGCGGCAGGTCCTCGTGGCCGACCCGCTCGTAAAGGTTCCTGAGAGCCGTCACCATGTCGGAGCCGTAGGTCACCTCGTCGGAGACAAGTCCGAATTCGGTCCCGATCGGATCGGGCATTTCGCGCGAGACCATGGAAACGGCGACCGGCACCGGATGGCCCGCCTTGAGGCCGCGCGTGATCAGGTCGAGCGCCTCCGGCAACTGCACGCCGAACTTCTTGTGGCGCTTCTTGCGCATCGAGCGCAGGAAGAAAACCGGCAGCGCCGGCACGAGGGCAAGGCCGAACAGCGTACCGAACACCGGCTTGCCGACATACAGCCCGCCGCCGATACCGATCGTAAGCACCACTGCTGTCGTGATGATCAGGAACGTCGGCAGCGGCATGACCATGCCGGACTGGATGCGCAGTTCGCGAAGCGCCGCCATCGGCGAGAACCGGGCGTCCTCTCCGTCGAGCCCGCGCTCTTTGCGCAGCTGGACGAGGACTTCCTTCTGGTTGACGGATTTCTGCTGCAGCCGCATTCGGCGGTTGACCGCCCTGCGCTGCTCGGTACCCGTCGTCAGCAGCATGTAGGCCGCCTCGGCCAGCATGATGCCGGTCCCGGCCGCCATGGCATAGACGATATAGAGCGTGACGTCGTCGAGCTCCATGTCAGCCCGCCTGCTTGTTCGATGGATCGAAATAATCGCCCGGGAACTCGATGCCCATGGCATTCAGTTCCTCGAGGAAGCGCGGACGCACGCCCGTTGCCTCGAAATGTCCGATAATGCTGCCATCGGCGGTCATGCCGGTTCGGCGGAACGCGAAGATCTCCTGCATCTGGATGATGTCGCCTTCCATGCCGGTCACCTCGGCAACGCTGGTTACCTTGCGCTTGCCGTCGGAGAGACGCGTCAGCTGGACGATCAGGCCGATGGCGCTGGAGATCTGGCTGCGGATCGAGGCAACCGTCATCGGCATGCCGGTCATGCCGAGCATCTGTTCGAGACGCGAAATCGCGTCGCGCGGCGTGTTGGCGTGGATCGTCGCCATCGAGCCTTCGTGACCGGTGTTCATCGCCTGCAGCATGTCGAACGCTTCTTCGCCGCGGCACTCGCCGAGGATAACGCGGTCGGGACGCATGCGCAGCGCGTTCTTGACGAGATCGCGCTGGCGGATCTCGCCGATACCCTCGGAGTTGGCGGGACGCGTTTCCATCCGCGCCACATGCGGCTGCTGTAGCTGCAGTTCCGCCGCATCCTCGATGGTGATCAGGCGCTCGTCCTCGGAAATGAACGCCGACAGGGCGTTGAGCATCGTCGTCTTGCCGGTGCCGGTACCGCCGGAGATGATCGTGGTGATCCGCGCGAAAACCGCCGCGGCAAGCACTTCCGCCATTGGCTGCGTCAGCGCGCCGAACTCCACCAGCTTGTGCAGGCCGAGCTTGTTCTTCGAGAATTTCCGGATCGAGACCAGCGGACCGTCGACGCCGATCGGCCGGATAGCGGCGTTGAAGCGCGACCCGTCGAGCATGCGCGCGTCGCACATCGGCTGCGATTCATCGATACGCCGGCCGACGGCCGCGACGATCTTATTGATCACCCGCAGCAGGTGCGCCTCGTCCTTGAACGGGATCACTTCCTGCACGAGTTTGCCGCCGCGCTCGACGAAACAGTTTTCGTGTCCGTTGATCAGGATATCGCTGACCGTCGGGTCCTTCAAAAGCGGCTCGAGCGGGCCGAGACCGACCATTTCGTCGACCAGGTCGTCGATCAGCGACTCGACTTCGGCCGCGTTCAGCGCCAGGCGTTCGGCGCGGACATAGTCATTGACGAAGGTCTGGACTTCCTCGCGCATTCGGTCATGCGGCAGCGCCTCGAGGGCGACCAGGTTGATTTCCTCGATCAGCTTGCGGTGCAGCTTTACACGCGCGTCGAGCGTACGCTCCTGTGCTTTCGGCGCCGCGCGCACCGGCGCCGGCTTGGCCGTCCGCTTGTTCGGAATGACAACCGGTTTTTCCTCGACCACCGGCGGCGGGCTGGCGCTGGCGGCGGGATCGCGCGTTTTCAGATGTGTGAACCTGCTTTGCATCGTTTCACCGAATTCCCTGTCTTACCGGTTTCATGCGGAACGCATGGAAGGCGGCATCAGCCGGCCTTCTTCAGCAGTCCCTTGCCCATACTGAGCAGCCCGCGCTTGCGGCCGCTTTCCAGCTGCATTTCCTCCGGAAGAATGATGCGCTTGAGATCGAGCACGACATTGGCGTTGGGATCGATCTCGTGCAGCGGAATTCCGCGGTCGACGGCTTCGCGAACCAGCTTGTAGTTGTTGGAGATGCCGCCAGCGAAGCGCTCGGCCAGCAGGTCCTCGACGTCCTCGGCGCGAACGCCGCCGCCTTCCAGGCCCTTCGGCGCGTAGCGGTTGATGATGACGCGCGGCCTCACTTCCTTGCCGATTTCGGTGTCGATCGCGTTAATCAGACGTTGCGTATGACGCAGGCACGGCACCGTCATCTCGGCTGTCAGGAAGACGTTGTTCGAACCACGCAGCACAGTCTCGGTCCAAGGGAACCAGGTGCGCGGCACGTCGATGATAACGTTGTCGAAATAGGCCGAAACGAGATCGAGCACGCGAATGACGACGTCGACGTCGAACGACCGCATTTCCATCGGCATGTTCGGCGCGGCCAGCACCGCCAGGCCGGACGGATGCTTCGAAAGCATCGCATCGAGCAGTTGCCGGTCGAGACGTTCGACCTGGTTTTCGATTTCGGTGATGTCGAACCGCGGCTCGAGATCCAGATACTCCGCGCACGAACCGTTCTGGAAGTTCAGGTCGACGACGCATGTCGAAGCGGCGCGCGTTGCCGAACGGTGCAGCAGAAATGCCGTCTGCAATGCGATCGTCGTGTTGCCGACGCCGCCCGCGACCGGCATGAAGGCGCTGATGTCGGCTTCGCCGGACTCGTTCTTGTCCATACCCTTGAGCGCGCGGATACACGAGCGCACAAGGTCGGTCGTCGTGACCGGCTTGACCAGGAAATCGGCGACATGGAGTTGCACGATGATGCGCACCATGGCCGGATCGCAGCTCTTGGCCACGACGATAACCGGCACTCGGTCGGTCAGGCGGCGGGTCACGCGCTGGAGCGCTTCGAGCCGTTCCAGATCCGCTTCATCCAGGTCGATGATCACCGCGCCGGCATCGGAGTCTCCGATTTCGCCCTGCAGTTCGGTTACATCCTTTTCGATGGTGGCCAGAGAAATGGCATCCGAGACCGAAAACGCCGTCTGCGTCGTCGCGACGAACTGCCTGTCGGTGGAAACAAGCACGATCCTGTTGTTCTTTTCCTTCGCGTCAGCCATTTTTCCACACTATTTCAGTTTGTTAAGCCGGTTTTCTCAGAAGTTCAGACTATTCGGAAAGCGCGGTAGTCGCGCCGTCGCCGCCTCCGCTCGCGTCGGCGGCCACGGCGTCGGCACGATCTGCCGGCACAATGAGATCCGTGTTCTGCACATTCGCCGGCCAGGGATCGATTATCTGCAGCGCGCTGTTGATCGCGATTGCGTTGCCGCCGGCAAGCGTGATGCCTTCGAGGTTTTCGTCTTCCGCGCTCAGGCATCCCGAAAGCATCGTGGCCGCCGCTGCGAGTGCGCCAATTGTTGAGAATACGCGCATGGCTGCCCCCTATTGATCGAGATCGAGCGTCAGGATGTGACCGCTGGTCTGCGCGGCGATGGCCGCCTCGCCGGCCGCGCCCTGCGTGATCGCCGCCGAGCGAACCTCATCCACACCAAGGATCGTGCTTTCGATTTCAGTCGCCGGCCGCGAACCGTCCAGCGGCGACGCGGTCGGGGTCCCCGGCTGGATCGGCCGTACGAGATGCGGCGTGACGATCATCACGAGATCGGTTTCCTTGCGCTGGAACTCCTTGCTGGAGAACAGCGCGCCGATCACCGGCAGCTTGCGCGCGCCCGGCAGGTTCTTGCGGGCAACGTCGTTCTCCGCCTGGAAGAGGCCCGCCATCATGAAGCTCTGCCCGCTTTTCAGGTCGACGGACGTCTTCGCGCGGCGCACGTTGAACACCGGAAATCCGAATGCATCGTAGGACTGGTCGATGGAAGAGACTTCCGGCTCGATCTCCAGCGCGATCAGCCCGTCCTTCAGAACGGTCGGCATGAATTCCAGGCCGACACCGAATTTCTTGTAGGTGACGGTGACCTTGCCGTCATTGTCGGTCACGGCAATCGGATATTCGCCGCCGGCGAGAAAGCTCGCCTTTTCGCCGGACCGCGCAACGAGATTGGGCTCGGCGAGACGGCGGGCGACGCCGCGGTCTTCCATCGCCTGGATCGCCACGTCGACATCAATGCCGCCGCTGACAAGCCCGCCGAGGAAGTTGCCGGAGAATACCCCGCCCACGGTCTGCGACGCGATCGCCGCCGCCGTATTGGCGGTTCCGCCGCGGTTATAACCGATGCGGTTGATATTGACGCCGAGTTCGTGACCGGCATTGCGGTTGATCTCGACGAAACGGACATTGAGCTGCACCTGCTGCGAGGACGTGACATTCACCGAGTTGATGATCTCGTCGTCGCTGCCGGCGAACGTGCTCGCGATTTCCTTGGCGCGGTCGGCGGAAACCTGGTCCGGCGCCTCGCCCGACAGCACGACCTGTCCGTTCGTCGTCGTGACCTTGATCTTGGCATCCGGCACATTCTCGCGGATCGCCGTTTTCAGGCGCGTCGTATCGACCGAAACCTCGACGTCGATCGAGCCGATGAGCTGTTTCTGCTCGTCGAACAGCGCGATGCCCGTGGTGCCGGCATTGACGCCGAGCACGTAGAATGAACGGTTGGTCAGCGGCTGCACATTGGCAATTTCCGGATCGCCGACAACGATCTCGAAGAACGAGTTCGCCGTGCGAATTGTCTTCGGCTTGCCCTTTTCGACCGTAATCAGCTGCGTGCGGCTCGTCGAGATTTTCAAGACGTTGCTCTGCGCCAGCGCATTGCCTGCCGGAACGCCGGCCAACGCGAAAGCGGCCAGCATGCCGACAATTCTTTTCCCCATCGGGCGCGATCGCCTCATCATTGCACCACCCCTTCATCGCGCACATCGTAAGTCTCCACTTCGGCCTTACGACGCACGGTTACCTTGGCTGTCGCAGCGACAGCCCCCTCCGAATAGGCGGAAGTGAAGTTTTCATCGATGCCATGCAGCGGCATCTTGAAGTCGCTGTCATCGACATCGCCCGCGCCGCGCAAGACCAGCGAAAGCGTTCCGGCCGACTGGGCGGACGCGAGAGCCTTGGCGCCGAGCGCATTGACTTCCAGCGTCACCGCGCGCACGACCACCGGATCGGACTGCCGCTCATCGGCGATCTGCCCGATCGACAGCACCTTGACGTTCTCGAGAACGACGGTCGTCGCCACAAAAGCATCCGGATCACCGGTGAAAGTCCTGTCTCCCGCCGGGGAGACTTCGATCGGCGCGACTTCACCGTCGCTGTTCCGACCGTCATTCTCATTGACCCTGAAGGTGCGGATCAGCGCGATATCGACGCGGTCGCCCGGCACGATAAAGCCGGCAACGCCCGTGATGTCGTCGACACGGACCGTCACGGCGCGCATGCCGTCCTCGATCCGGCGCGACAGCGTCGCCCGTTCGCCGGGATCGGTTACCTTGGAAACCAGGATCGGCTCGTTGGTGTCGATGGCCACCAGCGCGACCCGTTCGCCTTCCGACAGCATTTCGTCCACGCTGGCGAAAGCGCCCTCGGGAAGATCGCCCTTCGGCCATGGCAGCTCCTTGAGCATGCCCGGATCGATAAGCGTGCCGTAGCGCATCGGTTCTGCGGCGGCTACGATGGTGGAGAACTCGATGGCAGGTGCAGCAGCTTGCGTCTCAACCGTTTCGACAACGGTCTTGACGTTGCTCTTCAGCCAAAAGTCCGCGGCGACAATAGAAAGTCCGCCGAAAACGATGGCGATTCCACCCATGATCAGGAATTTCTTGTTCACGTCTACCCAGCCTCAATCCGCAGTGCGGATGCCCGTTTCCCCCAACTTGTTGGATCAGGATGACGCGGAACGATGAACATTCGGGTAACGCGGTATATCGAATTATCGCTAATCGCCGTTGTGGTTAAACCGACGTAAATCCACGGAAAGACGGGCCATTCCCGTTCGCGTTTGCTACAACCCCATGCAATATTCGAAACTGATTCGGCTCCCCCCAGGCGACGACAGACAAAGGCAATGGACGACAACAGCGATCTCTTCAGCGGCTTTCAGGAAACTTCGAAACCGCCGCGAACTGACACCGCATCGCGCGAACCCGCGGCCAAATCAAAGGCGAAGCCCACCATCGACAAGACGGGCGACTACGATGCTTCCGCCATCGAGATCCTCGAAGGCCTCGAACCTGTCCGCCGGCGGCCGGGAATGTATATCGGCGGCACCGACGACAAGGCGCTGCACCACCTATTCGCCGAAGTCATCGACAACTCCATGGACGAGGCCGTCGCCGGACACGCAACCTTCATCGAGGTTGCTCTTGATGCGGACGGCTATCTCTCGGTGACGGACAATGGCCGCGGCATACCGGTCGATCCGCACCCCAAATACAAGGACAAGTCGGCGCTCGAAGTCATCATGACGACGCTGCACGCCGGCGGCAAATTCGATTCCAAGGTCTACGAGACATCCGGCGGCCTGCATGGCGTCGGCGTTTCCGTGGTCAACGCGCTGTCCGACGATCTCGAGGTCGAGGTCGCACGCAACCGGCGGCTATACCGCCAGCGTTTTTCGCGTGGCCACCCCGTTAGCGGCCTCGAAGACCTCGGCGAAGTCCAGAACCGCCGCGGCACCAGGGTGCGTTTTCATCCTGATGCGGAAATCTTCGGCAAACAGGCGAAGTTCGAGCCGGCCCGGCTCTACAAGATGGCCCGCTCCAAGGCATACCTGTTCGGCGGCGTGGAAATCCGCTGGAACTGCGCGCCGGAACTGATCGGCGAGAAGGATGACACGCCGCCGAAAGCGGTGTTCCACTTTCCCGGCGGCCTGAAGGACTATCTGGAAGCGAGCCTCGGCGCCGAGCAGAAGGTCACCTCGAGCATCTTCGCCGGCAAGAGCGAGCGTCCCGGCGGCCACGGTTCGGTCGAGTGGGCCATCACCTGGCACGGTGGCGACGGCTTCGTGCACTCCTACTGCAACACCATCCCGACGCCGGAGGGCGGCACGCACGAGGCGGGCCTGCGAACCGTGATGACGCGCGGCCTCAAGGCCTACGGCGAACTCGTCGGCAACAAGCGCGCCTCCGTCATCACGACGGATGACGTGATGATTTCGGCGGCCGCCATGCTGTCGGTTTTCGTGCGTGAGCCGGAATTCGTCGGCCAGACCAAGGACAAGCTGGCGACGACGGAGGCCCAGCGCATCGTCGAACAGGCGCTTCGCGACGCCTTCGACCACTGGCTGACCGCCTCGCCGCAGGAAGCGAACGCCCTGCTCGACTGGGTGATCGACCGCGCCGACGAGCGTCTGAAGCGCCGCCAGGAAAAAGAGGTCAACCGCAAGTCCGCGGTGCGCAAGCTGCGCCTGCCCGGCAAGCTGGCCGACTGCAGCCAGAACGCGGCTGCCGGCGCGGAACTGTTCATCGTCGAGGGCGACTCGGCAGGCGGCTCTGCGAAACAGGCGCGCGACCGCAAGATCCAGGCGATCCTGCCCTTGCGCGGCAAGATCCTCAACGTCGCCAGCGCCGGCCGCGACAAACTGATGGCCAACCAGCAGATCTCCGATCTGATCCAGGCGCTCGGCTGCGGCACGCGGTCGAAATATCGCGACGAGGACCTTCGCTACGAGCGCGTCATCATCATGACGGACGCCGATGTCGATGGCGCCCATATCGCGTCATTGCTGATTACCTTCTTCTATCAGGAGATGCCGGATCTGATCCGCAACGAGCACCTGTTCCTCGCGGTCCCGCCGCTCTACAAGCTCACCCAGGGCGGCAAGACGCTCTATGCGCGCGACGACGCACACAGGAAGGAGCTCGTCGAGACCGAGTTCACCGGCCGGGGCAAGATCGAGGTCAGCCGCTTCAAGGGTCTCGGCGAGATGTCGGCGAACCAGCTGAAGGAAACGACGATGGATCAGCGCGTACGCACCCTGCTGCGCGTCGAGATCGACGCGGACCACGCGGACGCCACCAAGGCGATCGTCGACGACCTGATGGGCACCAAGGCGGAGGCCCGTTTCCGCTTCATCCAGGAAAACGCCGCCTTCGCGAAAGACCTGGATATCTGACCGGCGTCAGGCCGCCGCCAGGTTCATCGCGTGGCGGCGAGCGTTCTGGCGTACCATGTCGAAATGAATCGTGCGCAGCAGCGCCACGATATCGTCGTTGGCATGGTTTTTCGCAGCACGGTGTTCGGCCTCGAACTGCTCCATCACCATGCGGGTGACCTCCTGCGCCCCGATATTCAGCCGTCCGTTGGCGATGTCGCGCCAGATCCGGATCGCGGTGGCGAACAGCGAATGGAAGGTACGCGAGAGCCCGGACGCATCGAGCAGCGCCCGAAGCTGATTCTCGCGTTCACCGACAAAGATGGATGTGACCCGCTCGTAGGCCTGGCCGGACAAGTCGGCCAGCACGCGCGCAACGAAATCGATCTTTCCGGCGCACACGGCGCGGATAAGCAGCTTCGTGGTCAGGGCGCCGGTCTCGCGCAACTCGGCGATCAGTTCCATGATGCCATTATCCATCCGGCCGGACGCCAGCTGGACCAAAGCATCCGAAGCAGCCTCGCGGCTAACCCGCACTGCACCCGACTCTCCGAGAACGCGTGTGATCAGGGACGATCCGGCCAGCGCATCCGTTGATGCCCGCATCACCTTAAGCCGATGAACCGGCGACAGGTCGGGATCCCTCAAGAGGGCCCCGCGTATCGCGGCATTGTCGAGATGACGTTGCACGATCATCTCCCTGCACTGCCCGCATGTTTTCGCATTGTGATTGGAAAGCAGCGTGACGATTGCGTCGGGGTGCCCGTATTCGCAGACCGCACGCGCGAGGCTGTTGGAGACTTCCGGCCGGTCGGCGATCAGCACCTGGATACGACGTTCGGCAATCGCCACCCTGGAAATGAGATCGCCATCCCGCAACAGCGGCGAACGCGCGATGATCAGGCTGGCGATGTCATACTGGTCGCCGGCAAGCGCCGTAATAATCTGAGGTGGCGCGGTCCGGCTTGATGCCACGGCTTCCGCGAGAGCCAGCCGCACCTTCGGCGACGGATCGTCGAGCAACAGCGTCATGGCCGCATCGGCCGCGCAACGCTCTTCGAAGTCCATGCTGTCCGATTGTAAATAGGCGCGCGCCAGCGCGGATGCTGCGGCCGTGCGTTTCGACACATCGGCTGCCCGGCTCCATTTCAAGAAATGCTGAACGATCATCGCGCGATTCCCCCGCAGGTCTCAGTCGCAATGACGCTAGGCAGAAAAGGTTTACGTTTCCTTCACCATGTTTGTTAGCAAACGCGCGCCAGGCTCAACCACGCGTGGGACGCGCCAGCGTAACGATGTCCGGGTGAAGCCCGTAATCGAGATAGCCGAGCCGTGTCACCGGTTTCGCCTTGGCCAGATCGAACAGCCCGCCGGTCAACATCGCGTCGTCGATATGCACGCCGACAACCTCGCCGCACACCATCCAGTTGTTGGTTTTTCCTTCCAGCCCCATCACCTGCCGGATCTCGGTGACGCGGCACTCCAGCGCGGCAGGCGCTTCGGCGACGCGCGGCGCTTTCACGATACGGCACTCCGCCTCGGTCAATCCGGCCGCGGCGAACTCGGAAATTCCACTCTCATAGGCAAACGACGTCTGGCTCATCGCCTTCATAAGGGCCTCGCCGACGAAGTTGCAGACGAATTCGCCCGTCGCCTCGGCGATCTCCAGGCTGTCCTTGCGCCCGCTCGACGAAAACATGACCACCGGCGGCGTGTCGCATATTCCGTTGAAGAAAGAATACGGCGCGAGATTGGATGTCCCGTCCGTCGCGCGTGTCGAGATCCAGCCGATCGGACGCGGCGCGACGATCGCCTTGAACGGATTGTGCGGCAGGCCATGGCCCGCGCCGGGTTCGTAAAACATAGCCTCAGCCCTCGTATTCGCCCGAATATTCCGACGCCAGCGCATTGACGTCGGGACGCGGCCGGTCGGCGATGTCGCGCTCGCAACTGCCGATATGCACAATGCCGGCCATGCGTTCATCGGGCGCCAGCCCCAGGATCGCCCGCCCCTTTTCGTCGTCGGAATACCAGCCGGTCACCCAGTTGGCGCGAAAACCGAGCGCATTGGCGGCATGCACCAGGTTCATCGCCACGGCGCCGGCGCAAAGGAACTGCTCCCAGGCCGGGATTTTGTCGTGTTCCTTCGTCACGGCGACGACGCCGATGGCAACGGGTGCGCGCAGCAGCCGGTTGCGCTCGCGCTCGATCTGGTCATCCGGCATCGGGCCGTTCATCTCCTGCGCCCGGGCCGCCAGCTTCTCGCCGATCTGCCGGCCCGCCGCCTCGCGGTAGATGATGAACCGCCATGGCTCCAGCCGGCCATGATCGGGGGTGCGCGCGGCGATTTCCAGCATCTCGTGCAACTGCTCCGCATCCGGCCCCGGACCGCACATCATGGTCAGCGGCACGGAACGGCGGGTTTTCAAATACTCGACAACGGATTTGGTCATGGACATGAAATTGCTCGATTTAGCGTGATTGGTCGGACCCGATATGGCGCAGCGGTCTTGCAAATGCCAGCGCCTTGCTGTTGATCGAACAGACTGGATTCGAAACGGAAACGATGCGGCTCTTCAGACAGGCCATCAGGATATTCGCTGTTTGCGCATGTTTTGCGCCGGTTTCCTACGCCCATGCCCAGGACGAGACACCGTTCGGTGGCGATCTGCAGCTTCCGGGAATCGTCAACTACGCACCCGCGAATGTCTCCGCCGGCGCGCTTGCACAGGGCCCGGGCGTCGAACTCTTTCTCGATGCAAGGCTGGCCGATGAATCCGATCTCATCTCAAAGGGGCTGATCTGGCGCGTTTTCGGCTCCGAGCCCGGCAATGACGGAAAGCTGCCGCTGCTCGCCACCGCGGAAGGCGGTTCGACGCGGCTGCAACTGGACCCCGGCAGCTATCTCGTCCACGCAGCCTTTGGCCGCGCCGGCGCGACGACGCGCATCACGCTTGGCAATGGCGAGCCGCGGCACGAAACCATGGTACTCAATGCCGGAGGGCTTCGCCTGGAAGGCGTCCTGCCCGACAACATTCCGATGCGCGCGGACAAGCTGACTTTCGATATCTATGACGCGCGCGAAAAGGAGAACGGCGAGCGCCAGTTGATCCTGCCGAACGTGCGCCCCGGGCGGACCGTGCGTCTCAACGCCGGCACTTATCACGTCGTTTCCAACTATGGTGACGTCAACGCCACCATTCGCGCCGATATCCGCGTCGAGGCGGGCAAGACAACGACCGCGAAAGTCGAGCACCGCGCGGCGCAGATCACGCTCAACCTGGTGCGCGGCGACGGCGGATACCCGCTCGCCGATACCGCCTGGTCCGTGCTCGGCCCCTCTGGTGAAATCATCGCCGAGAATGTCGGCGCATTTCCCACCATGATACTCGCCGCAGGCGACTACACGGTTCTTGCCAAGAACAAGACCCGCATTTTCCAGCGCGACATTACCATCCGGCCCGGCCGCGACATCGTCGTCAAGGTCGATACCGAGACAGCCGAACAGATCAATCAGTAACGGTCGGTGATCGCCGCCGATCCCGTTCGGCGGCGGCCCTGGTTGGGACCGAGCGCGAACACCGCGTCGTGGACACGCTCCAGCAGCGCCTTGCGGTCGCCAATCGCGGCGAGTTCGTTCCAGGTAATCGTGTCGCCGATCCACGCCTTGATCTGCTTGCCGTAAAGCCTCTGGAACTCGCGGATCAGAAGCGAGGTGCGCAACGTCAGCGAAAACTGGCTGACGAGATGGAACAACCGTCCGTTCTGGCCTTCGAAATAAACCGGAATGACCGAGGCATGCGCCGCCTGGATCAGCTTCGCCGTGAACATCTTCCACGGCAGGTCCTGGGCCTTGCCAAATCCCTTGTGCGCGGTCGCGACGCCGCCGGCAGGAAAGATGACGATGGTCACGCCTTCCTTCAACAGCCGCACCGCCTCCTTGCGCGTCTCGAGGTTGAGCGCCAGCGCCTCCTTCGTCTCTTCGAAGGAAATCGGCAGCGAATAGGGCCGGATCTCCGGCACCTTCAACAGATCGTTGTTGATGATGACCCGGAACGGCCGGCCAAGCTGTTCGGCGAGCGACAGGAAGGCGATTCCGTCACCGATACCATAGGGGTGGTTGGCGACCATGACGATCGGTGTGTCCGGGATATCGACCGGCGGCCATTGGCCGTCCGCCTTGAGCTTCACCTCGATCAGGTTCAGCATCTCGGTAAAGACGCTGTCGCTCTTGCCGAAGATTTCGTTGCGCCAGTAATCGTACAGATCGGCCAGCCGTTCCCGGCCGGAAAGATTCTCGATCGTGCGAATGACCCAGCGCTTGAACGGAGGATCGTCCGGACGCGCATAGGACAGCTCGGCAAATCGGACGGTTCTCATCATCCGCGGTTAGTCTCCACCCGCCATCATTTTACAAAATTTGAGGAACCGTAGTCGAGTTGCAAGGAAAAACCGGCGGTTCGACCGCCGGTTTTACAGAGTTTTGTCATCTGATCATCACATGCCGCGCTGGCGCTTGATGTCGGGCGGCGTCGCCTCCTCGACCAGCATCGTCGTGATCTCGTCAATCGTCTTCGATTCCTGATCCCGCGAACCGAGACGACGGACATTCACGGTGCCGTCCTCCGCCTCGCGGCGGCCGACGACGAGAATAACCGGCACCTTGGCGACACTGTGCTCGCGTACCTTGTAGTTGATCTTCTCGTTGCGCAGATCGGTTTCGACCTTCAGCCCGGCATTCTTGAGCTGCTGCGCAACCTTTTCCGCATAGCCGTCCGCTTCCTGGGTAATCGTCGCGACGACCACCTGAAGCGGCGCGAACCAAAGCGGGAAATGCCCGGCATGGCTCTCGATCAGGATGCCGAGGAAACGCTCCAGCGAGCCGACGATGGCGCGGTGGATCATCACCGGCTGCTTCTTTTCGGAATCCTTGTCGATATAGAAGGCGCCGAAGCGTTCCGGCAGGTTGAAGTCGACCTGCGTCGTGCCGCACTGCCAGTCGCGCCCGATGGCGTCTTTCAGCGTGTATTCGAATTTCGGCCCGTAAAATGTGCCCTCGCCCTCGTTGATGCCGGCCTTGATCCGTCCGCCGGATTCAGCCTCCATCTTGGCGAGAGCCTTCTTCAGGATATCCTCGGCGTGATCCCACATCGCATCCGTGCCGACCCGCTTTTCCGGCCGGGTGGCGAGTTTGACCACGACCTGCTCGAATCCGAAATCCTCGTAGACCGACATCATCAGGTCGTTGATCTTTAGGATTTCCTCTTCCAGCTGGTCCTCGGTGCAGAACACATGCGCGTCGTCCTGGGTGAAACCGCGCACGCGCATCAGCCCGTGCAGCGCGCCGGACGGCTCGTAACGGTGCACGTTGCCGAACTCGGCCAGCCGGATCGGCAGCTCGCGGTATGACTTCAGCCCGTGCTTGAATATTTGCACGTGCCCCGGACAGTTCATCGGCTTCAGCGCGAAGACACGGTTATCCTCCGAGTCTTCGTCGGCACAGGTCACCGCGAACATGTTTTCGCGATACCAGCCCCAGTGCCCCGAGGTTTGCCACAGCGCGTTGTCGAGCACCTGCGGCGCGTTGACCTCGTCATAGTCGTCATCGATGCGCCGGCGCATATAGGTGAGCAGGTTCTGGAACATGCGCCAGCCCTTGGCGTGCCAGAATACGACCCCCGGGCCTTCCTCCTGGAAGTGGAACAGGTCCATCTCGCGGCCGAGACGACGATGATCGCGCTTCTCTGCTTCTTCCAGCATGTGCAGATACTGGTCGAGTTCCTGCTGGTTCGCCCAGGCCGTACCGTAGATACGCGTCAGCATCGGCTTGCTCGCATCGCCGCGCCAATAGGCGCCGGCCACCTTCATCAGCTTGAAGGCCGAACCGATCCGCCCCGTCGAATCCATATGAGGCCCGCGGCACAGGTCAAACCATTCGCCTTGCTTGTAGATGCGAAGGTCTTGGTCTTCCGGAATCGCGTCCACCAGTTCCACCTTGTAGGCCTCGCCCATGTCGGCGAACGTGTCCTTCGCCTTCTGGCGGGTCCAGATTTCCTTGGTGAAAGGCGCGTTGCGCTGGATGATCTCGCGCATTTTTTTCTCGATCAGCGGCAGATCGTCCGGCGTGAACGGCCAGTCCTCGCGCGTCTCGGGATCGACGCGCTTGAAGTCGTAATAAAAGCCGTTCTCGATCACCGGGCCGATGGTCACCTGGGTGCCGGGCCACAGCTCCTGTACGGCTTCGGCCATTACATGGGCCGCGTCGTGGCGGATCAGTTCCAGCGCGCGCGGATCATCGCGCGTGACGATTTCGACAGCGCCGTCGGATACCGGATCGGCAAGGTCGCGCAGATCGCCGTCGATCGCGACGGCAACGGCTTTCTTGGCAAGAGATTTGGAGATCGATTCCGCTACGTCGCGGCCACTCGTGCCGGCGTCGAACTTCTTCACGGACCCATCGGGAAATGTCAGGGAAACGGCCGCAGCCATATCAGGTCTCCTTTTCCAGTCCCGCCAACGAACGCGGGTGGTTGAACGATGCGCGCTATGTAGGCAATGCCCCGCCTCAAGTAAAGCCGTGCCGATGCCTCAGCCGGCGGCCAGAAAAAGAACGCCGATCGCCGCCGCGATCAGGAGCCAGACCGGCAGTAAGCCCGTCGTTCCGCCAGCCCGGCGCCGGCCAATGCCGTTACGCTCACGGTAGCGCGCGAACTTCCTTTTCAGAGTGTCCGCGCGAACGTCGGGATCATAGGGGCGATCGAGTTTCCAGGGTGTCGGCTTGCGGGTCATCATTCCTTCCAACGCAACAGTGGTTGATCCCATATAGGAACGATTGCGTGGAATTCATGTCGAAAGCCCGCATTACCGGGCGTTACGCCGCCCGCCTTCCACTCTGGAGATGAATGCGAGGACGTGTTCGGCAATCTCCGCCGCCGGACCCGGTTCCATGTGAAAATGGTGATGCCCGTCGACCGTTACGGTCGTCAGGTCGCCGATGGCGGTCTCGGCAAGTGCGATTGTGTCGGCGGCCCAGTCGCGTTTCGCCAGCCCCTGGCTCGCCCACACTGTGAGGACAGGAACCGAAAGGGCCCGCAGGACCGCTTCTATCTGTCCGTTGTTCATCTTCACGGCAGACGGGCTGTAGAGGCGCTGATCGCCGCGCAGCAGCAATCCGTCCACGGTCTCCTCCAGCGCCCGCACCGCGAACCGCGCTGCAATGTCCCGGGTCACGCCATAGCGCTGCCGGCGTTCGATGAAATCCTCGAGCGAGGAAAAATGCCGTTGCGCCCGCCTGGAAATGCGCGCGTTGTATCGCAAGCTGTCCCGCATCTGGTGGATGAATTCGGTGTCCTCCTGCGGATCCGGCATGAGCCCGTCGATCGTGATCAGCGAACGGACGTGCTCCTGCATCGCGGCGGCCAGAATGGTCGAGATCATCGCCCCGCGTGAATGGCCGAGCACCGTGCAGTCCGTCCAGCCGAGAGCGTCGATGACTTTCAGCACTTGTGGAATGTCGTCCCAGATCAGATAGGTCGCGTCATTCGACCGGTGGTCGCTCAGCCCGTGTCCGGTCAGATCGAGCGCGACCACGCGGCACCCGTCGAGCATCGGCGCCAAAACCTCGAAGCTCGCCGCATTGTCGAGCCAACCATGCAGCGCCAGCACGGGATGCCCGTCCTGCGGCCCCCACGCCAAACCGGCGATCGTCAGGCCATCGACATTCCAGTTCAGTTGTTCGGGAGAGCCTTGCAAATCCGTCAGCCGAAAAAATTGTCTTGGTCAGGCGGCGCTAGCAGAAAGCCAAATCATAGGCAACGCATGTGAAACGGGGCGCCGTTGGCGCCCCGCTCATTTGCAAACCGTCTGCTCCGGCGGTCAGGCCGCCGAACGCAGCACCGCGGTTTCGCTTGTGTCCCGGGCCTCGTTTTCTACCAGCGCATGGTGCAGCGCCCGGATGGCGTTGTCCTTTTCCTTCGCCTCGACGATGAACTGCACATCGACCGGACGGCCCGACTGCTGCATGGCGATCGGATCGATCCCCGCATCGCCCAGCGAAGCCGCGCCGCGCAATCCTGCCGAAACGCCCTCCAGGTTGCGCCCGACAGCCGATACCAGCGCCACCTTGCGCACATGAACGCGCGCCGACGGATAGGCATCCGCTATCTCGTCCTCGACACGGCGAACCGCCTTGAAGGAGGCATCGACATAATGGGTGATCGTGTTGGCGTTGGAGTGCTTCGACACGATGCGGACCTTGTGGCGCGTCAACGCCTTCAGGATCGTCGCGTCGTAACCCTTCACGCCGACCATGTCCTGCTCGAAAACCTCGAGCGCCATGACATCGAGGCCGCAGACCATCTCCACGCGTGCCTCGCCGCCCAGTTCGGCGTCGATCAGCGTGCCCGGATCCTCCGCGTCGAAAGCGTTGGCAACGCGCAGCGGAATGCCGGCTTGGCGCAGCGTCTTGGCAGCGCGCGGGTGAATCGCCTCCATGCCGAGATTCGACAACTGGTCGGCGACGTCGAAATTGGTCTGGCCGATCTTGCGCACCATTTCCGCCCCGACGATCTTCGGATCGGCGCTCGACAGGTGAAACTCCTTGTGGATCACCGCCTCGCAGGCGCCCGTTGCGGCGGCAATGCGCGCGAAGGTGACCTCGGTGTAGCCGCGGTCATACAGTTTCACCAGGCCTTCGCTGCACTGCGCGTAGCCGGTGACGATCGGCAGTTCGCGCGCCTGATCGACATCGTTCAGCGCCTCGCCGATCCGTTCGTCGAGCGTCGGCTGGTTCTCGTCTCGCCAGCCTGTCAGGTCGACGAAACGGGCGTTGAGGCCGCGCCTCTGCAGCATCAGGGCAGTCGTGTGCGCCGAATGCGCCTCGCCTAGGCCGGACAGCAATTCGCGGATCGTCATCATGTGTTCGTTGAGCTGGAAATGCCCGTAGGAACAGAGCCGCTGCAGGTCGATCAGACAGCTGCGCGCGCCTTCGATGCGCTCGCGCAGGAAGTCGTCGGCCGTTCTCCTGTCGGCCGGATGGCCGAGCAGCCGTCCGTGTATCGCGGCCATTTCCTCCGCCGCCTTGTCGAGCGCATCGCTCCAGGCGTGGTTGCTGTCGGACGCGGCGAACAGGCCGAAGACGCCTGGCGCGCCGGTTTTCTTGTCTTCCAGCAGCAGGTTGGTAATACCGCCATAGGCGGACACGACAAAGACGCGGTTGTAGAGGTCGCCCTCCGCGTTTCGCTTCAGGAATATCGTGTCGATCAGCTCGTCGGAGCGGCTCATCGACGTTCCGCCGATTTTCTCGACTGTATGGGTACTCATGGTCTTGTCAGGCACGCCGTTCGGCGCGCCGCCTTTGTTTTTCTTGATGAAATTCGCTTACGCCGCCGTTTCCGGCGCGGCATAGGAGCCGTCGGCCTGGTGCACTTCCTTGCCGGTCACAGGCGGATTGAAGCAGCAGGCCAGAACCAGTTCTTCCGTGGCGCGCAGCGTGTGCTTGTCGTGCTTGTCGAGCGCATACATAACGCCCGGCTTGATCTCGTGAACCTCGCCGGTCGCCAGATCCTCGATAGAACCGCTGCCGGAGACGCAGTAGACGCTCTCGAAATGGTTCTTGTAGTGGAACGTGTGTTCCGAACCGGGCTCGATGATGGTGATGTGGAAGCTGAAGCCCATCCCGTCATCGGCGAGCAGCATCCGGATCGAGGTCCAGCGCGCATCCGACACTGCACGTTCGGTGTTTTTGAGTTCATTCATGTCGCGAACGATCACGGCGTTTCTCCTATTCGGCGGCGATGCGGCTGGGCGAAACGGCCGCGGCAACCGCGTTTTCCAGGATATCGAGCCCGGCGGCGAACTGTTTCATCGGAATGGTCAGCGGAGCCAACACCTTGACGACCTCATCCTCGGCGCCGGACGTCTCGATGATCAGCCCGTTGCGGAAGCACTCGGCGCAGATCGTGGCCGCCAAATCGCCGGAACCGACATCGATACCGCGCATCATGCCGCGCCCCTTCAGGCGCGAGCCCGAAACATGCGAGCGCATTCCTTCCAGGCGTTGCTCCAGATAATCCGCCTTTTCGCGCACGCTCTCGGCAAACCTGTCATCGGCCCAGAACTTTTCCAGCGCGACCCGTGCCGTGACGAAGGCATGATTGTTGCCGCGGAACGTGCCGTTGTGCTCGGCCGGCTTCCAGATATCGTACTCGGGCTTGATCAGCAGCGCCGCAAAGGGCAGCCCCATCCCCGACAGCGATTTGGCGAGCGGGATAAGGTCCGGCTCGAAGCCGAAATCGTCGAACGAGAAGAAGTTGCCCGTCCGGCCGATACCGGCCTGGATTTCGTCGACGATCAGCAGCGCGCCGTGCTTTTTCGCAAGCCGGGCGATGCCCTGCATCCACTCCTTCGACGCCGCGTTGAGACCGCCCTCGCCCTGCACCGGCTCAACGATGAACGCCGCCGGCGCATCGTAGCCGCTCGACGGATTGTCGAGCAGGATTTCCATCTGCGCCAGCGTATCGGCGTCGGGACCGAACGCGCCCTCATAGGGCATGCGCGAAATATCGCCGAGCGACGCACCGCCGGCGCCGTTGCGCTTCGATTCATTCCCGGTCGCGCCAAGCGCGCCCATGGTCATGCCGTGAAAGCCGTTGGTGAAGGCGACGATCGTCTGGCGGCCGGTTACCTTGCGCGCCAGCTTCATCGCCGCCTCGACGGCATTGGTGCCGGTCGGGCCGGTGAACATGATCTTGTGATCCATACCGCGTGGCTTGAGGATCAGTCGCTCGAAGGTCTCGATGAATGCGGCCTTCGCCTCGGTCTGCATGTCGAGACCATGCGTCACGCCGTCATTGACGATGTAGTCGACGAGCGCAGCTTTCATGTCGGGATCGTTATGTCCGTAATTGAGTGACGAGCAGCCGGCCAGGAAATCGGTATAAGCACGGCCGTCAACGTCGACAAGCGTCGCGTTTTTGGCGGATTTGAATGTCGTCGGGAAGCTGCGGCAATAGCTGCGGGCTTCCGATTCCCGGCGCTCGAACACGTCGGGGCCTGCCGTTGTCACGGTGGTCATGGGAACCTCTGGGGTTGGATTTGTTAAAAGCTGATGACGGAGGCCGTCAGGCGGCTGCACTCTTGCTTGCGCCGAATTCGCCGATCGTCACCATGTACTCGGTGGCATGATTGCCATCGAAATGATCGTCGCGCCGGAAATGCGCTTCGTGGTCGAGGGGAGCATCCATACGGTCCGCGAAAGAGCGAAACAGCGCCCAGCTCGCCTCGTTATCCTTGGTAATGGTTGTCTTCAGTTTCGTTACGCCTGCGCAGCAGCCACGCGAAACGATATCCTGCAGCATCTTTTTCGCCACGCCCATGCCGCGCGCCTTTTCGGCTACGGCCACCTGCCAGACAAACAGCGTGTCAGGCTCGGCCGGCAGGATGTAGGCGGAGATCCATCCGGCGATCTCGCCATCGACTTCGGCCACAACGCAGGTATCGGCGAAATGATCGCACTGCAGCAGATTGCAATACATCGAATTGTCGTCCAGCGGCCCGCAATCGCGAATGAGCTGCCAGATATCGGAACCGTCTTCCGGCTGCGGACTTCGGAATGTGAGTTTGGATGCCGCGCGTTCCCGCATCGCGCTGCGCAGTTGGTTGATCTGCATGGATTTCCTCTTCTTCTTTTGGCAGCCGAACAATATGGTTTGATTCGAAAGTTTCAACAGTGAAGCATCGACTATTTTTGCGAAGCCGAGTTATACCAGAGATATCAATGCCTTATGGCGTACTAAAATCTGTCGCTACGGCCGAAGTTTCAAAATCTGTTTCGGAAGATGAAGTTTCTATAACGAATCTGCGCTTAAGATGGTTCACCCTTCGAAGAATCAAATTGCACCACCCCTTCAATTCGAGCATGATCGCCTGATTGCAGCGTGAAAAGACGAACAAATGGAAGACCGCGCCGTTAGTTGCCTGATCGCCTTGCGCCGCGTTTTGAGCGCCGCCGATCAAAATGTCCGCGCCGTGGCCAAGGCGACCGGCCTGAGCGTGCAACAGATGATCGTTCTGCAGATAATCGAGGATACGACCGAGATCACGCCGATGATGATCGCGCGGCGTGCCGGCGTCGCTCCCGCGACGGCGACGGCCCTGATCGAGAAGCTCGCGCAGATGGACTATGTGACGCGCCGGCGCAGCGAGAGCGACCGCCGAAAATACTGGGTTTCGCTGACCGATACGGGCCTCGCCGCATTGCATTCCGCGCCGGATCCGCTGCACCAGAAGTTTTCCGAGGAATTTGCCCGCATTCCGGATTACGAGCAGGCCATGATCCTGGCTGCGCTGGAGCGGGTCGCCAATCTCGTTTCGTCACCGGACGAGCCGTCCAGGACAGAACAGCCGCACGTGCTGGAAATGCCCAAGGCAACCGATGCGGAAAAGGAAACGGTTCAGGACCGGGGCTGACGAGCCGTCAACGGCGCCAGTATTTGGGTGTCGGCAGGTCGCCCGACAGGTCCACATGCGCGACACCCGGCTCCCGCATGTCCTTGTCCGAAAACTTCAGATCGAGCAGGCGGTCGTCTTCGGTGAGCAGCTGAACGTCGGATCTTCCGAACAGCGCCTGCAATGCCGGGGTTGCCAGCTTTATCTCGCCGGACCCCGTCACATCTCCGCCTTTGCGGGAAAAGAACTCGAAATCATACGAGACGCTGGCGATTTCGACACCCTTGCATTTGAGCATTCCATCTCCGGAAATCCCGCCAAGATAACGCATCGATTTGGTGTCCTTTCACAACCGCGGCATCATGTTCGTCGGCGTCAGGCGGCACAACCCGGTGCCGCAGCGATCGAACAGGACGAGAGCATGAGCTCACGGTATCGGCCAGTCCGTATCAGACCTTCTTGGCCGCGATGAAGATGCGATCCAGAGCTGCCTTGGTCTCGGGAGACAGCACGCGCGACTCTTCGCGCCCTCCTTTGGAGGGCTTCCGTTTCTTCGGTGCTCGATTGGGGCGTTTGGGGCTTTTGGCCATGATTCTCTCCTTGCAGGCGGGTAACTACCTCCCACCGGCTTGCGATCGCGATTGCATGTGATGGGAAAACGCGCCGAGCCGGGTGCTATGCGCACCACGGCTTCGGCGCATCGCGATTAGCTAAGGTCGGAGAGGTTGTCGGCCGACATCTTGCCGCTCTTGCGGTCGGCGACGAGTTCGTACTCGACCTTTTGTCCTTCGCGCAGGCTGGACATCCCGGACCGTTCGACCGCGCTGATATGAACGAAGGCGTCATTGCCGCCATCGTCGGGTGCGATAAATCCAAAACCCTTTTGCATATTGAAGAATTTGACTGTTCCTGTGGTCATGACAGACCCTTTCACAAATATAGAATATTCACCGGCAAAATTGCCGGCGACGAATATCGAATTTTCGGGTTTGAATTAATCGACCTTGGCGAGTGAAACTGCGCGGATGTCGGATTTCTTGCCTTTAATCGACCATCTCAATATGGTGCCGCCAGGCATAAAACACAAGGTGAGGCCGAGCTTATTTTCGCGGAACCTTCCGGGCGCGGCCACGCAACCCGGTTGCCGCGTCAACAATCCGTACTTTCGGGAAATAGGCCTTGGTGCGGTCGAGAAGACTCGAACTTCCACGGGTTGCCCCACAGCGACCTCAACGCTGCGCGTCTACCAATTCCGCCACGACCGCAAGCCAAAAGCGAAAGCCGGACGAACCGGCCCGGCGCACTTAGCAAATCGCCTATCTGCGCACAAGCCTGTGTGACGGATTTTTGATGATCCGCCATTTGCACGTCGTCTGCCATACGGGCGCGACGCGCAAAGCTTGCAACGCAGCCCGCTATGGCCCAAATCTCCGCCATGTCGGAAATCACGATCCCACAGGCCAGATTCGCCCCGCGCGATTCCATTGCGGCAGAAAACCTGTTCTTCCCCGCCGACGGCTCGCCGCCGGTCGAATGGCGCATTTCCGATGGCCTGACGGACTACGAGACCGCCATTGCCGAGATGGAAGCGCGCGCCGCCGCGATTCGCGACGGCACCGCCCGGGAACTCGTCTGGCTGGTCGAACACCCCGCCCTTTACACAGCCGGCACCAGCGCCGACCCGCAAGACCTCATTGCACCGGACCGTTTCCCGGTGTTTCAGACCGGACGCGGCGGTGAATACACCTATCACGGCCCCGGCCAGCGCGTGGCCTATGTCATGCTTGACCTGAAACGTCGCCGGGAGGACGTCCGCGCCTTCGTCGCGGCGCTGGAGGAGTGGATCATCCGCACGCTCGACCGTTTCAACGTCAAGGGCGAACGGCGCGAAGATCGCGTCGGAGTCTGGGTCGCGCGGCCGGAAAAACCATCGACCGTTCCCGGCCAGCCGGCCGAGGACAAGATAGCGGCCATCGGCATCCGCCTGCGCAAATGGGTGTCGTTTCACGGCATTGCCATCAATCACGAGCCGGACCTCACGCACTATGAGGGAATCGTACCCTGCGGCATTGCCGAGCATGGCGTCACCAGCCTGGTAGACCTCGGCCTGCCGGTCACGATAGACGATCTCGATCTCGCCCTGCTCGATGCCTTCCGCGAGGTCTTCGGCCCGGCCGCACCGGATACTCAGGCCTGAAACAACGCCCGGAAGCTCCACACCACGGCGAAGGCGTGGATAGCGAGCACGGCGACAAAACCAAGTCCCAACGCGAACCGTTCCCGCCCGCTCATCGGCGTCAGCGCCGATTTCGGCTTCACGCCCGTTTTGGCGGTCACCACGCTCAACATGGTGAGGACAGCGCCGGCAACGACAATAGCGTTCCACGACATGCCCGCGACCCGGCCGGTCGCGGCCATCATGACGAGCGTCGCGAATGCCGCGCCCGCCATGCCGGTATCGGAGCGGAAGATCTGGCGCAGCACCTGCCCACCGTCGAACTTCCACACCGGCATCAGGTTACCCAGATTAAACAGCGCGGCGACGAGAATGACCGTTGCAATCGCCGGAAACGGCACCGGCGCCAGGACCTGCGGCGACACGATCGCCGCCCACGTCAGGAACGCTACCGGAAAAGCCGAAAAGCCCGATCCCATCAGCGCGGAAAATCCGATCTCGAAATGCTTGTCATAAGGCCGTCCGCCCATGGCGATACCGCCGAGCAGAGGCAGGAAGATCATCCGCGCACTGCGGTGCCCCATCATCCTGAACGCCGCCATGTGGCCGAGTTCATGCGCTGCGACGACAACTGTCAGCGTCAGCGCCAGGAACAGTCCCTTGGCGTCCAGGCCGAAGAACGGCCACAGCAGCATGGCCGACAGACCCGCCATGCCGATCTGCGTAACCGGATGCTCGAACATACCGCCGGGCCGGTATTGGCCGGTTTCCGCCCAGCGCTTCAGTTTCATGGCATGGCGGCGCAATGCGAAGAAACGGAAGACAAGAAAGGCTATGCCGCGATAGCGGTCGGTTTCCGCGATCTGCGCCACGGCTGTTCCGTCTGCCGCCTCGCTGACGCGATAGCGCATTTCGTGACTTTCCCAGAAGCTTTGGGCCAACGACGTATCGTTGGTGTAGCGCAGAGTGAACCGCTTGCCCGGCACCTCGTCGATGATCTCGAATTCGCGTTCGATCGGCCGTCCGTCGCGGCCGGTATGCGATGTCACCATGCGCCCGCTGGCCGGCCCTGTGGAGATGACCCGGGTCACTGCGCCATTCCACGAGTAATCCGTGCCGAACGGGTGCAGTGCCTGCCATAGCCGGCCCGGCGTGGCTTGCGCTTCCACCCGCTGCCTCACCGTCCGCCGGCCAACAGGCGCGGACATCACAAGCCACAGAAGAAGACAAGTTCCGACAAGAAGGGCGACAACCGGCGTCATGGGCTTTCCGTTCGATCCGCCCGGAATATAAGGCACTCGCCCTTGCAGATTGTTGCCGCGCGCGAGGAAATGCCAAACAGGGTTGCGCGAAAGTAAATCAGCCCTCGACCATCTGCCGCTCCCGCCAGAACACATAGAGCCCCGCACCGACGATCATCGCGATGCCGGTCCATTTCGACGGGCTTGGAAAATCGCCGAACAACAGGAAACCCGCCGTCGCCGCGCTGACGATCTCCAGATACTGGAATGGTGCCAGCAGCGAGGCCGGCGCCGTGCGAAAACCGAGCAGGATCAGGTGATGGCCGATCATGCCGAGACCGCCCATCAGCAGCAGCAGCCCCCAGATCGCCGGCGGATAATCGAAGCTGAATTTCATGTTCTCGATATCCGCCACCGTGCCGGCGCCTATTGCCGCCAGGATAACCAGCGATCCGCCGATACCGGCGGCTACCTGCATCACCATGGCGTCATCTTCCGTTCCCGCGGCCCGGTTCAGGATCAGGTAGCTGGCAAACAGCGTCGCCGTGCCGAGCGGCAGCAGCGACACCGGCCCCAGCAACGCGAAACTCGGCTGGATGACGATCAATGCCCCGGCAAATCCGAACAGCACCGCGGCAATCCGCCGCCAGCCCACCGTCTCGCGCAAAAAGACCACCGACAGCAAGGTCAGGATCAACGGCTCGACGAAAAACACCGCGATCGCATCTGCCAACGGCATGTATTTCACCGCGAGAAAGAACAGTAGGCTGGAAACGGCGAGAATGCTGCCGCGAACGAGATTGAGCAGCGGTCGTTTTGGCCACAATCCGGCGACGCCGGCAATTGCAATGGCGAACGGAAGCGCCAGCAATGCCTGCGTCGCGAATCGCGCAAATGTCACCTGGCCCGGCGACACGCCCTCATAAACCGCAAGCCATTTGGCCACCGCATCCATCAGCGGAATGACCAGCATTCCCGCTGAACAGACGGCCATGCCGCGCACGTGATTATCGGCAGATGACCTGCCCGGGATATGCGGTGTTTCGCTCATGCCCCACTTTGTCATGCCCGTTACCGCTTGCAAGCGGCGAATGCGCCGCCTGCGGTCGCTTGACGCTTGAAACGATAGCGAATTCCTGAAACTCTCCCCCCAGTCAACACGGGAGGGTCACGCATGAAAACGCGCGCCGCAGTCGCATTCGAGGCAGGCAAGCCGCTGGAAATCGTCGAAGTCGATCTCGAAGGCCCGAAAGCCGGCGAAGTTCTCGTCGAGATCAAGGCAACCGGCATTTGCCATACCGACGAGTTCACCTTGTCGGGCGCGGATCCGGAAGGTCTGTTTCCGGCGATTCTCGGTCATGAGGGCGCCGGCGTGGTGGTCGATGTCGGCCCGGGCGTCACGACCGTGAAGAAGGGCGATCACGTTATCCCGCTCTACACGCCGGAATGCCGCGAATGCCCCTCCTGCCTGTCCCGCAAGACCAACCTGTGCACCGCGATCCGCGCCACGCAAGGCCAGGGCCTGATGCCGGACGGCACCAGTCGTTTCTCGCTCGATGGCAAACCGATCCACCACTATATGGGTTGCTCGACCTTCTCCAACTTCACCGTGCTTCCCGAGATCGCGGTCGCCAAGGTGAATCCCGACGCCCCCTTTGACACGATCTGCTACATCGGCTGCGGCGTGACGACCGGCATCGGCGCGGTCATCAACACCGCCAAGGTCGAAATCGGCGCGACGGCGGCCGTGTTCGGCCTCGGCGGCATCGGCCTCAACGTCATCCAGGGACTCAAGATGGCCGGCGCCGACATGATCATCGGTGTCGACATCAACAATTCCAAGAAGGAGTGGGGCGAGCGCTTCGGAATGACCCATTTCGTCAATCCGAAGGAAGTCGACGACGTCGTCGCCGAGATCGTCAATATGACCAGGCGCGGAGCGGACCAGATCGGCGGCGCGGACTACACCTTCGATTGTACCGGCAACACCACGGTCATGCGACAGGCGCTGGAATGCTCGCATCGCGGCTGGGGCGAGTCGATCATCATCGGCGTAGCCGGCGCGGGCCAGGAAATTTCCACCCGCCCGTTCCAGCTCGTCACCGGCCGCTCCTGGAGAGGCACCGCCTTCGGCGGCGCGCGCGGACGCACCGACGTTCCGAAGATCGTCGACTGGTATGTCGACGGCAAGATCGAAATCGATCCGATGATCACCCACAAGCTCAAGCTTGAGGAGATCAACAAGGGCTTCGACCTGATGCACGAGGGCAAATCAATCCGCGCCGTAGTCGAATTCTGATGCTGTTCAGACCCACCATAGCCGGCAGCCTTCCCAAACCCGGCTGGCTTGCCGAAACCGAGAAGCTCTGGCCGAAATGGAAGCTGGACGGGCCCGGTCTCGATCGGGCCAAACGCGACGCGGCGCTCGTCTGGATCAAGCTGCAGGAAGATGCCGGCATCGAAATCGTTTCCGATGGCGAACAGTTTCGCACCCATTTCGTCCACGGCTTCCTGGAAACGGTTCAGGGCATCGACTGGGACCTGAAGACCAAAATGGGTATCCGCAACAACCGCTATGTTGTCGACGTACCCACAGTCACCGGCCCGCTGAAACGCAGCCGGCCCGTTCATCGCGACGAGGCAGCCTATTGCCGGGCCCATACGAAGAAGGGCCTGAAATGGACCCTGCCCGGCCCGATGACGATCTGCGATACGCTCGCCGACGGCCATTTCGGCAAGCGCGCCGACATGGCGATGGCCTTTGCCGACATTCTGAATGAGGAAGCGCTGGAGCTCGAAGCCGCCGGCGTCGACACGATCCAGTTCGACGAACCGGCCTTCAACGTCTTCATGGACGATGTGAAGGAATGGGGTGTCGAGGCCCTCGAGTACGCGGCGCGCGGCCTCAAATGCACCACCGCGGTCCATATCTGCTACGGCTATGGCATCGAAGCCAACATCAAGTGGAAGGAAACGCTGGGCAGCGAATGGCGCCAGTACGAGGAAATATTCCCGGCGTTGAACGCCTCGAAGATCAACCAGGTCTCGCTCGAATGCGCCAACTCGCACGTGCCGATCTCGCTGATCGGCCTGCTGCCGGACAAGGACCTGCTTGTCGGCTGCATCGATGTCGCCTCCGACGAAGTCGAGTCGGCCGAAGCCGTCGCCGCGACGATCGGCGAGGCGCTGAAACACGCCGACGCCGAACGCATCTATCCCTGTACCAATTGCGGCATGGCGCCCCTGTCGCGCGATGTGGCGGCCGGAAAGCTGGAAGCCCTCGGCGCCGGTGCCGCGCTGGCGCGCAAACGGTATTCCTGAGGCGGGATTCACCGCCGGAGCTCATGACGGATCGAAAAGAACCGGAGATTTACGTCGACGCCGACGCATGCCCGGTAAAAGAGGAAATTTTGAAGGTGGCGGAACGCCACCGCCTCGCCGTGACCTTCGTCGCCAATGGCGGCCTTCGGCCGTCGCGCGATCCGATGATCAGAAATGTCATCGTCTCGAATTCCGCTGACGCAGCCGATGACTGGATTGCGGAAAATGCCGGGCCCGGCGACATCGTTGTCACCCAGGACATCCCGCTGGCCGCACGCTGCGTCGAGAAACATGCCCTCGTGCTCGGCAACACCGGCCGCGAACATACGCCGGAATCAATCGGCATGGCGGTCGCAATGCGTGACTTCAAGCAACATTTACGCGAAACCGGCGAGGATCGCGGATTCAACCGCGCTTTTTCGCGAGCCGACCGCTCTGCCTTCCTGCAGGCACTCGACCGGGTTTGTCGCCGCGCGATAAAACCGTCTTAGAACAGGACACAGGACAAATCGATGAAAACGATCTCTGAATCGAAAGCATTCGAAGGTACGCAAGGCGTCTACGCCCATGACGCGGCGACGACCGGCTGCGAGATGACCTTCGCCGTCTTCGTGCCGCCCCAGGCCGCGCAAGGCCCCTGCCCCGTTGTCTGGTATCTCTCGGGCCTGACCTGCACTCACCAGAACGTCATGGACAAGGGAGAGTACCGGCGCGCCGCGGCCGAACTCGGCCTCGTCATCGTTTGCCCCGACACCAGCCCGCGTGGCGAACACGTCCACGACGAAAAGGACAACTGGCAGATCGGCACCGGTGCCGGTTTCTATGTCGACGCAACGCGGGAACCCTGGGCGAAGAACTACAGGATGTATTCCTATGTCACCGAAGAACTGCCCGAACTGGTCGCCGGGCAGTTTCCGGTCGATATGGACCGCCAGTCGATCTTCGGCCACTCCATGGGCGGTCACGGCGCGTTGACCATCGCCCTCAACCATCCCGACCGTTTCCGCTCGTGCTCGGCCTTCGCACCGATCGTCTCGCCGTCAACGGCCGGCTGGGCCAAGAACGCCTTCAACACCTATATCGGAGCCGACGAGACGGCGTGGCGTGCGCATGACGCCTGCAATCTGGTTGAGGACGGCAAGCGGTTCGACGAGTTCCTGATCGACCAAGGGGATGCGGACCAGTTCCTCGATGACGGCCTGCGACCCTGGCTTTTCGAGGAGGCATGCCGCAAATCGGGTATCCCGCTGACGCTCCGCATGCAGCCGGGTTACGACCATTCCTATAACTTCATCTCCACATTCATGGATGATCACCTGCGCTGGCACGCCGCAAGGCTCGGCGCGCAAACCGGATGAACGGATACGTTATGACCGAAGATACCATTTTCACCGATACGCCGGATTCCGACACACTCGGTGGCCGCCTGTCGCGCGCCCGCGACGCAAGCGGCATGACGACGGCGCAATTCGCCCGCCGCCTCGGCGTTAAAACCTCCACAGTTCAGGCTTGGGAAAACGACCGCTCCGAACCGCGCGCAAACCGCCTGTCTATGATTTCCGGCATCCTCAATATCGGCCTGCCGTGGCTGCTCTACGGCGTCGGCGATGCGCCGCATGACGACCCGCGCAACGATGCGATTACCGTCCTGAGGGGGCAGTTCGAAAAAGCGCGACGTCTTCACGAGGAAACCGGCGCGGTACTTGAACGCATCGAGGAAGAGTTGCTGCGCCTTCAGCGCCGCAAGGAAATCTGACCTCTCAAGCGACCTTGTTCAGCAGCGGCTGCAGCGCCGGATGGACTTGCGGCGATTCCTTCTTCAGGAACGCCAGCAGTTCTTTTTCGTTTTCATGCAGCGATCCGTCGCGGCCGATCCGGTCGGCCAGCCATGCGGCCTCGGACTCGTCGATCTTCTCGCTTGAAGAACGCGCCTGCGCCTGTTCGGCATTGCGGCGGCCGTAATAGGCTTCGGAACCGGTTTCCGCGCGTACCGCGTCCATATGCGCCGACAGGCTGCCGGAGAACATCTTCGAGAAGAAGCGGCCGATATTGACCGACGTGTCGCCCAGCCATTCCTCGCGGCGCAGCGCCTCTTCCCGGCTCGGCACCTGATAGCCCGACGCGGCCATCACCGAGCAGGCAATCGCCTTGGTGAACAGTTCCGTCCAGGAAAGATGGTTGTCCGCTTCGCTGGTCTTGTCGTTGATCTCGAACAGCACTTCGGCTTCGTCGCGCGTAATGGCAACGCTGCCCGCGCCGCCCGACGCATAGAGAATGCGGCGAAGAAGCTCCACTTCGGTCTCGCCGATGACGCCCGGCGAAAGCTCGCGGTCGCGCGCAATCACACCCTTGCCGTCGATAACGGCATTCGCCACCTGGCGCAGCGCGAACGCGGCCAGATCCGCCGGCACGCTCTCGGCAAGCTCCATCGACTTGATCAGCAGTTCCAGTTCCGTGCGATGATCGACGATGCCGTCGTTGGACACATTTTCGATCAGCCATTCGGCATTCGCTTCGGTGATGTAGCCGCGCGGCGCTTCCTGGTTGACCAGGTAATCGGCAATCGCTTCGACAAAGAACGCGCGCCAGCTATCCGGCTTTTCCGTCGCATGCTGGTCGAACGCGAACAGCCCGCAAGCCTCTTCGCGATTGACCACGCCGTTGCGATAGACATTGCGGCGCAGATTCAACACGTCCTCGTCGGTGACGACGCCCTTGTCGATCAACTGCCTGATCGGCAGCGAATGCTCGTAATCATCCATTGTCTGTCCCCATTCCTTGAATCAGACCCCAATGACGAATGATACATGCAGCGCTTTGACATTTATCTAAGCGGCATGGTTAAGCAAACGTTCGCGCAACAGCCTGGGAAAAGCTTCCTCCATGCTCTCCGAAAACGATTTCGACCGGCTCTCCGAAGCCTACAACAATGCTCTGGAACTGGAGAAAACAGGCAATCGCGATAAAGCTGCAGCCTTGTATCGCACATGCCTCGAAATTGATCCGGAGGATCGCTGCGGCGCGTCCGTACGCCTGGCCTCGATGGAACTCGGCGATGCGCCGCAAAAGGCGCCCGACGCCTATGTGGCAACCTTGTTCGACCAGCATGCCGAGGATTTCGACGACATCCTGACGGGACAGCTCGGCTATGCCGTGCCGATGCAGCTTGCCGATATCCTCGCCGCTGACCCGGACGCGCGTTTCGTGCGTATGCTCGATCTGGGATGTGGCACCGGCCTGTCCGGCATGACCCTCGGTCCGCTCTGCAAGCACGCCACCGGCGTCGACATCTCCGAGAAGATGGTCGACCAGGCCGACGAGCGCGCCGTCTACGACGCGCTGTTCGTCAACGAGGCGGTGCATTTCCTGGAGGAATGGCAGAAGGCGCGCGAACAGGCGGGTACCGATGATTATGCGCCTTTCGACCTGATCGTCGCCACCGATGTGCTGCCCTATATGGGCGCGCTGGAGCCGCTGTTTGCCGGCGTCGCCGCCAACACCAATCCCGGCGCCTGTTTCGCCTTCTCGTCCGAAACCATGCGTGAAGAAGCGTTAGCCGGAAAGCCTTGGCGCGTCACGCCCAACCAGCGCTTTGCCCACTCGGCCGCCTATCTGAAATCGCTGCTGGAGGAACACGGCTTCGACCGCATCACTGCCTTTGAACCGATCACCGTGCGCTCCGAAGAAGGCGAACCGATCCCCGGCTGGCTTGTCGTCGCCTGGAAGGGCTAGCCGGTCTTCACACCGCAGATCATCTCCCGCTTGCCGGCATGGCCGGGTCGTTTCTCGACCGAGAAGCCCGCGGCCTGCAGATTGCGCCGCACCCAGCCTGCCGCCGTGTAGCTGGCGAAAGTCCCGCTCGGCTTGGTCTTGTCCGCGACAGCCTGCATCAGGTCCGCCGACCACATGTCCGGATTCTTGGAGGGCGCGAAACCGTCGAGATACCAGGCATTTGCCATTCCGTCCCAGCCACAAACGCCGTCAAGCGCGTCGCCGACGATGACGGTCAGCCCCGTCTGCCCGTCCATCTCCCAGCGTCGCGGCGTGGACGTCAATGCGGGCCAGCGATGCAGAAAGGTCTTGGCGAGATCTTCAAGTTCCGGCCAATGCGCCAATGCACGTCCGATCGCTTCGCCTTCCATCGGAAACGCCTCGAACGAAACGAAATCCAGCGTCGCCCCCGGCTTGCGGCATTCGCGCCACCGCCGCCATGTCTCCAGGAAATTGAGCCCTGTCCCGAAACCGAGTTCGCCGATGGTGAAATCGCCGCCTTCCGTCCAGCGCTCCGGCAGCCCGTTGCCGCCCATGAACACGTGCCCGCATTCGGCCCGCCCGTCGGCGCGCGAATAGAAATGGTCGCCAAACCGCTGCGAATACGGCATATCGCCGTCGAGCCAAGTCAGTTCATCCCGTTCAAGGTCAGACATTGTCCATGCCGTCAGTATCTATCGCGCCGCCCGATATCGCCGTAATCGGCGGCGGCATTGTCGGCCTATGGACCGCATACAGCGCCGCGCGGCAAGGCCTGTCCGTCGTTCTGCTGGAAAAACGAACGCTCGGCGCCGGCGCGAGCGGCGGTGTCATGGGAGCGCTGATGCCACATCAACCGACCGGCTGGAACGAGAAGAAGCAGTTCCAGCTGGAAGCGTTGTTGACGCTGGAAACCGAAGTCGCCGATCTGGAGACCTTCACCGGCCTGTCAGCTGGCTATCGCCGCTGCGGCCGTATCATGCCGATCCGCCACGCCGAAAAGCGCCGGCAGAGCGCCGCATGGGCCGAGGCGTCGCATGACAACTGGCCCGATCCGTATCGCTGGCGCGTGACCGACGAAACGCCCGCGCCCGACTTTCTTCCGCAGATCGAAATGCCGTTCGGTGCGAATACCGATAACCTGTCGGCTCGCATCGATCCGCGCCGCCTGTCTGCCGCGCTGATGGCCGCTTTGCGCCGACTTTCCGTGACCATATGCGAAAATACTGGCATTGACGGCATCGAGACGGACGGCACGCTGCATCTGGCAAACGGCGAAACGCTCACGCCCGGCCACGCTGTGCTGGCCGCCGGGTGGGAAAGTTTCGCACTGGTTGCCGATCGCTTCTCCGGCCCTGTCGGCCAGGGGGTCAAGGGTCAGGCCGCCCTCCTCCGTCCGGCGCGGCCGCTCGATGCGAGCGCACCGATCCTTTACGACAACGGCACCTATGTCATCGTCCACGACAGCGGCGATGTCGCCATCGGCTCCACCTCGGAAAACGAGTTCTCCGATCCCGGCGCGACCGACGAGAAGCTCGAAGCCGTGATCGCCTCGGCGCAAGCCCTTTGCCCGGCACTGCAAAATGCCGAGGTCCTCGAACGCTGGGCCGGCATTCGCCCCAAGGCTGCGGGCCGCGAGCCGCTGGCCGGTCCCCTCCAGGCTAATGGCAATGTCTGGATTGCCACCGGCGGCTTCAAGATTGGCGTCGCCATCGCCCATCGCATGGCCGATGCCGTGCTGATGCAAATCGCCGGGGCGCAGCCGGATTTCCTTCCGGATATCTTCCTGCCGGAAAATCGGCTCCGCACTTCAGTCGACACATAAAAAAACCGCCGGAAGCAATTGCTTTCCAGCGGTTTTATCGCGTTTTCGGAAGGTGGCGATTATTCGCCGGCTTCCTCGGCTTTTTTCTTCTTCGGTGCGGCCTTCTTGGCGGGCGCAGCCTTTTCAGCCGTGTCGTCCTTCTTGGCGGCGGCCTTTTTCTTCGGCGCGGCCTTCTTCTTGGCCGGCTTGGCTTCCGCTGCCTCTTCGTCTTCGGCCATCAGCTCGTCCTTGCTGACAGTCTTGTCGGTGACGGAAACCTGCTCCAGCAGGTGATCGACCGTCTTTTCCTCGAAGATCGGCGCGCGCAGGTTCGCCACGGCATCCGGATTGTTCTTGAAGAAGTCGAAGACCTGCTGTTCCTGGCCCGGATACTGGCGGACATGGTTCATCACGGCCTGCTGCAGTTCCTGCTCCGTGACCTGGATATCGGCCTTTTCGCCGATCTCGGAAAGCACCAGACCGAGACGGACGCGGCGCTCGGCAAGACGCATGTATTCCTCGCGCGCCTCGTCCTCGGTCGTGTCCTCGTCCTCGAATGTCTTGCCGGCCTGCTCCAGATCGTGGGTGATCTGGTTCCAGATGTTGTTGAACTCGGCATCGACAAGCTGCGACGGCGTATCGATCTTGTATTCCTCGTCCAGCGAATCGAGCAGCTGACGCTTCACTTTCTGGCGGGTGACCGAACCGTATTGGCTCTCGATCTGCTCGCGAACGACCTCGCGCAGTCGTTCGGCGCTTTCGACACCCAGCTTCGAAGCCAGTTCGTCGTCGATCACGATTTCGCCGGCGCTTGCCACTTCCTTGACGGTCACATCGAAGATGGCTTCCTTGCCGGCCAGGTGCTCTGCACCGTAGTCCTCTGGGAAGGTCACCTTGACCTGCTTCTCGTCGCCCGCCTTGGCGCCGACCAGCTGCTCCTCGAAGCCCGGGATGAACTGGCCGGAGCCGAGCACCAGATTGGCATCGGTATCGGTGCCGCCCTCGAAAGCCTCGCCGTCGATCTTGCCGACATAGTCCATCGTTACGCGGTCGCCGCTTTCGGCCTTGCCGCTTTTCGGCTCGTAGGTCGCGGCGGACTGCGCGATGCGCTTGACCTGCTCCTCGACTTCCTCATCAGGAATGTCGACGACTTCGCGGGTGATCTTGATGGAGGAGAAATCCTTCAGCTCGATCGGCGGAATGACTTCGTACTTGATCGAGAATTCGAAGTCGGCGTCGCCGGCGAGAACCTTTTCGGCTTCCTTCTCGTCCTCGCTCATGTCGATTTCCGGCTGCGTTGCCGACTTCTCGCCGCGATCCGACAGAACCGAGCGCGGGGTCTCGTTCAGGATCTCGTTGACGATCTCGGCCATCAGCGACTTGCCGTACATCTTGCGCAGATGCGCCACCGGCACCTTGCCGGGACGGAACCCCTTGAGCTGCACCTTGTTCTTGGCGTCTTCCAGGCGTTCGCCGAGTTTGGACTGAAGGTCCGCCTTCGGAACGACGACCTTGATTTCCCGTTTCAGCCCTTCGTTGAGGGTTTCGCTAACCTGCATTGTTCAACCTTCATTCTGAGTGCTGCAGCCCACTTGCATGGCCCTGCGGCGAAATTGCCTTGCCCGGCGGGATGGTGGTGCGGATAGAGGGAGTCGAACCCCCACGCCTTGCGGCGCTGGAACCTAAATCCAGTGCGTCTACCAGTTCCGCCATATCCGCATTTGTCCGAGGACATGACAGAGCATGCCGCTTGATCGGGCGTCTATACCACCGCTCGCCCGCCAATCAATGAAAAAATGCCCGGATTGCGCCCTAACGGGCGGCAATACACGCTAGAACAGGCGTTCCGTGTAGATCGTATCCGTGCCTTGGCGCAGCGCCCTGATCTGGGCCCGGCCTCCATTGCCGACCGCGACGACGATATCGGTCAGCATGCCACCGCGCATCCTTTTCTCGATTTGCGGCGCGTCCGGTTCCGGAACGTAGAAACGCTCGATGCCGTAATCCACGCGGATCGTGCGCGGCGACAGGTCCAGCCCGTAGCGCGCCGTGCCCCTGATCCACACATCGCCGTCTTCCTCGTACCAGGACGCGGGCGGCTCGACCGCGACCCTGAATGCGAACCAGCGCCCGGACGGCGCTTTGCGCAGCCGCACGAAGACGGGTGCCCCGGGGCCTAGCGCCTTTCCTTGCTCGTGCGTGAAGAAATCCGACGGCAGATCGGAAATCTTGTAGTTGAGCCGGACATATCGTCCGCGCAACATGTCGCGCGGGTCGATCGGCTCGGTGATCAGCACGACCTCCCGGCCGTCGCGCAGAATTGCCGCCCGGTCGGCGATCATCCAGCCGAGGATCGCGCTCAAGACAACGGCCGAAAGAAGCGCGGCCGGGATAAGGTAGGGCTTCTTATGCATCGTCCGCCTCCCCCGCCGCCGTTGCCTTCTTCCTCCAGCGCCGTTCCAGCCGGTTCACGGCAAAGGCGATCGCGGCGAGCACCAGTCCGAGCACCAGGAAGAAGCCGGAAGTGCCGAGCAGCGAATAGATCGTCTCTCCATAGACGACCAGCACCTCGCCAGCGAACAGGGCATAGCAGACATAGCGAATGGTCCGGTTGTCGCGGCCATGCGCATACAGCACCGCGAGCACGAACAGCACCGCCATGCTGGACGCCAGGATCAGGCCCGCATCATCGCCGAACTCCCCGTGCAGGAAGGCGATGGCAACGAGCCCGATCACGAACAGGACGCCCACGCGCGGCGTTTTCATCAGCGGCAGGCCGCGCACCGCCGCCGGCCGCCACCGCTCGAACATCAATCCGGCAAGCGACAGTGCCCAGACGCCGGTCCAGAACACATCCCGCACGTCTTCGGGAATATCCTCGTAGCGCTCGACCAGCCATTCCAGCACCTCGCCGAGGAACGGCAGCAGACCGATAATGGCGGCCGCATAGAAACCGCGGCGCAGCCAGACAGCCTTCACCGACGTGGCAAAGACCACGCCGACACCGATCGCCAGGGCAAAGATCAGGAACTGCATGGACAGGAGGTTTTCCGCGTCCGGTCCGTTCACCTGCCAGTAGGTGATCCAGGCGCCGGCCACGGCAATTAGCGCAATCGACCGCACCGCCAGCCCGGAAAGTCCGAGTGCGACGGCGTAAAGCAGCGCGGTGTCCTGGATGTCGCCGGAGATGTGATACATCTGCCCGACCAGCGCCACGCCGCCGATGAAGGCTGCCCCCGCAACCAGATAGCACGCCTCTTCCACGATCCGCATGCGGAGTCCGTGGCGGCCGTTGACCAACGTGCCGGCCGCAAATCCCGCACATATGATGGCGACCGCCCCGCCCGCCCGCACGATGCGCGGAATGGTTTCCCAATTGGCGGCAATGAACAGAAGGATCGCCGCGCCGATTGAGATCGCGGCAAAGAAGGCAACCACCTGGAAGAATGAGAAGCGCCGCGCCGATCTGGCCTCCGCGGCACTCCCGCCCGATGGGGTCAGGCTTGTGGCGATATCCGCGCGCAACAGCGCGACCGTTTCGGCATCGATGACGCCGCGTTTCTCCCAATCTTCGATCTGCCGTTCGATCAGCGTGGCCAAGAGCGAAACGTCCTTTTTTTCAAATGCTTACCACGCCGCTGGCCATTCACCAAACGTTAGGAATTGAGGCGGATTTTGTGCAATGCACAATTTGCATGGGTGCTATGCGTTTTCGGGTCTTTTCAAATCGCGAACTCGCGCATATCTGCCAGCCACAAGTTACAAACAGAACAAATTAAAAACGGGATCAAACCAATGAACATCGCTCGCTCTTTCTCCGAATGGCGCCGCTACCGCGCGACCTGCAACGAACTGAACCGCCTGTCGGCTCGTGAACTCAACGACCTCGGCATCAATCGCGGCGACATCCCCTTCGTTGCACGCAAGGTCACCCGCGGCTGACGGCACAAGATTCCATCGCGGTTTTTCCTCCTCCCAGACCGCGATGGTAAAAGGAGCGCGGCTTTCCTCCTCCCTTCCGCTGCTCCGCCTATCAACACCCGCTGCCCCTCCCGCAGCGGGTGTTTTCTTTTCCGGCCCGCAATCCGAATCGGGGCGGATCATGGTACGGGCCGTTTGTGCATTGCACAAAACGCATGGCTGCAATGCAGCATCATCACTTATCAAATCGATTAGGACGATTATCTTTCGGTCGTAACAGCAACGACATGCCAACCGAACGGCACGAAGTGGATTTGGATATGAATATCGCACGCTCCCTCACCGAATGGCGTCGTTTCCGTGAAACGCGCTACCAGCTGAACCAGCTGTCGAGCCGCGAACTCGAAGACATCGGCTACAACCGCGCCGACATCGTCGACGTCGCCCGCCGCGCCGCCCGCGGCTGATAACAGGAATTCCGTTCGGGTCTATCCTCCTCCCAGACCCGGCGGTGCAGGAAGCACGGCCCATCCTCCTCCCGGACCGTGTTTTCGAAAAATGAGACGCCCGCTGCATCCTCCTCCCGCAGCGGGCGTTTTCATTTCTTGAAGCCACTGCCGCTAGGCGTTATCTCCCGTCCATGACAGAACGACCCATCCATGTTGTCGGCGGCGGCCTCGCCGGTTCCGAAGCTGCCTGGCAGGTGGCGAGCCGCGGTGTGCCCGTCATCATGCACGAGATGCGCGGCGTGCGCGGCACCGACGCCCACAAGACCGACGGGCTGGCCGAGCTTGTTTGCTCCAACTCCTTCCGCTCCGACGATTCCGAGCAGAACGCCGTCGGTCTCATCCATGCCGAGATGCGGATGGCCAATTCGCTGATCATGCGCGCGGCCGATGCCAACCAGGTGCCGGCCGGTGGAGCGCTCGCGGTCGATCGCGACGGTTTTTCCGACGCCGTGACCGAGGCCATCGAGACCCATCCGCTGATTACGATCATGCGCGAGGAAGTCACCGGCCTGCCGCCCGCCGACTGGGACCGGACGATCATCGCCACCGGCCCGCTCACCGCACCGTCGCTTGCCGACGCGATCGCCCGCGAAACCGGCTCGGACGCGCTGGCCTTCTTCGATGCCATCGCACCGATCGTCCATTTCGACACGATCGACATGGACATAGCCTGGTTCCAGTCGCGCTACGACAAGGTCGGTCCGGGCGGCACCGGCAAGGACTACATCAACTGCCCGATGACGAAACAGCAGTACGAGGCTTTCATCGACGCGCTGATCGCCGGCGACACGACCGAGTTCAAGGAATGGGAAGGCACGCCCTACTTCGACGGCTGCCTGCCCATCGAGGTTATGGCCGAACGTGGCCGGGAGACGCTACGCCACGGGCCGATGAAGCCGATGGGACTGACCAACGCCCACAAGCCGGATGAAAAGCCCTATGCCGTCGTACAGTTACGCCAGGACAATGCCCTCGGCACGCTCTACAACATGGTCGGCTTCCAGACGAAGCTGCGCTACGGGCCGCAGGCCGAAATCTTCCGCATGATCCCGGGGCTGGAAAACGCCGAATTCGCCCGCCTCGGCGGCCTGCACCGCAACACCTATCTCAATTCCCCGGTCCTGCTGACCGAAGATCTCCAGCTGAAGGCCCGGCCCGGCCTGCGTTTCGCCGGCCAGATCACCGGTTGCGAGGGTTATGTCGAATCCGCGGCCATCGGTTTGCTGGCCGGCCGTTTCGCTGCCGCAGAACGGCTCGGCGAAACGGTTTCCCTGCCGCCGGAAACGACCGCATTCGGGGCGCTCCTCAATCACATCACCGGCGGCCACATCGTCTCCGCCGATGAAAAGAAACGCTCCTTCCAGCCGATGAACGTCAATTTCGGCCTGTTCCCGCCTCTTCCCGATGGCGCGCTGAAGAAGCCGGAAGGTCACGAAGGTCGCTGGCGCGGCAAGGACAAGGCCATCGCCAAGAAGCGCGCCCTGACGGATCGCGCCAAGCGTGATGCCGCGGCCTGGCTGGAAAAGGCGCTGCCGCGCGCCGCCGCGGAGTAGTTGCCGACGAGGCACTCGCCTGTTGGCATGGTCGCCAACAGGCTTCCGCGTCCGAAGCCGCACGCTATAGTGGCAGGCATGGCAGCGAGCAATGACAGCCGCATAAGGCGCCGCCAGCGCGCCCATTTCCAGATCGCCAAGGCGCTCAGCGTTGCGCCGAAGGTGCAATATGGCGCCTTGCCATGGCGCATCGTCGACGGAACGCTGGAGGTCATGCTGCTGACAAGCCGCGACACCGGCCGCTGGGTCATTCCCAAGGGCTGGCCGCATGAAGGCATGTCGCCGGCTCGTTCCGCCGCCCAGGAGGCTTTCGAGGAAGGCGGCATAACCGGCGCCATCACCAAGAAGCCGATTGGCCGGTTTCACTACCTCAAGTTCATCGGCGACAAGGATGCGGCCGAGTGCGTCGTCCATGTCCACGCCATGGAGGTTGAGGAAGAGCTTTCGCGCTGGCCGGAAAAAAGCCAGCGGACGCGCAAATGGTTCCTGCGCCCCGACGCGGCCGACCTCGTCGACGAGCCGGAACTGCGCGAAATCATTCTCGAGTTCATGCCCTAGGCGACGCCGCGGGCCTGCCCGATTGCATCATGTCGCTATTCGTATTTTGCGCGAATCACACCATATGCATCGAATGCAGGTTCAAAAGAAGAAAAAAGCCTCCCTGCTGAAACGTGCTGGCGAGGTTCTGAATTTTCCCGCGCTTTTGGCGCTGCCGCCGCGCGTGCAATATGCCGCGCTGCCATGGCGCATGCGCGACGGGACGCTCGAAGTCCTTTTATTGACCAGCCGCGGCACTGGCCGCTGGGTGATCCCGAAAGGCTGGCCGCATGATGCGTTTCCCTCAGCGCACTCCGCCGCGCAGGAGGCGTACGAGGAAGCGGGCATTCGCGGCCCTGTTACCGAAGAACCGATCGGCTCCTACCGCTACGAGAAAACGCGCGACGAAGGCGGCTCGGTAGACTGCATTGTCTATGTCCATGCGCTCGAGGTTGTCGAACATCTGGACGACTGGCCGGAAAAGGGACAACGCGATCTGCAGTGGTTTCCGCGACATGTGGCGGCGGGACATGTCGACGAACCGGAATTGCGCGACCTGATCCTCGCCTTCGGCCCTCCACTGCCCTACGGCTGACGCAGCGGACAGCGGGCCGGGAGCCGCCTGCAAAAGCGGTGGACCTCCTGTTCTCCGGCAATTGTGGAAACTGTCATCGAACTGTTACACAAAAGACCGGAGGAGCCCCGAATGACGGAAACACCCGGCAACGTCGGAAAAGAAACGCTCGACAAGGATCTGGACAAGATCGTCCGGCTCGAGGAGGCGGCCGGTCACGTGTCGCGCGGCTTTGCGCGGCCGGGCTTTGGTGTCCTGTTCATCGCCGCCGCCGCCATTTTCGCCGCGCTCTATGTCGCGGGCGAGCATAACAGCGTGCTGATCGTCGCCGCCGCGATGCTCGGCGGTTACATGGCGTTGAATATCGGCGCCAATGACGTCGCCAACAATGTCGGCCCCGCCGTCGGATCCAGGGCCTTGTCGATGTTCGGCGCGCTGGTCATCGCCGCCGTGTTCGAGAGTGCGGGCGCGATGATCGCCGGCGGCGATGTCGTCGGCACCATCTCCAAGGGCATTATCGATCCCGCAATGGTCGCCGACACGAATGTTTTCATCTGGGCGATGATGGCCGCGCTGATATCGTCGGCCATGTGGGTCAACCTCGCGACCGTGCTGGGCGCCCCGGTCTCGACGACCCATTCGGTCGTCGGCGGCGTCATGGGCGCGGGTATCGCGGCGGCCGGTTTTTCCGCCGTCAACTGGCCGACCATGGGCGCGATCGCCGCCAGCTGGGTCATTTCGCCGGTTCTCGGTGGCCTGATCGGCGCGGCCTTTCTCGCCTTCATCAAGATCAACATCATTTACCGCGACGACAAGATCGCCGCCGCGCGCCGCTGGGTGCCGGTGCTGCTCGCGGTCATGGCCGCGGCTTTCTCCGCCTATCTCGCCATGAAGGGCCTGAAAAAGATCATCCGTCTCGATGGTTTCACGGTTCTCACCATCGGCGCGCTCGCGGGCATCATCACCTATTTCGCGACCCGCCCGGTGATCCGCCGCCAGTCGGAGGGCATGGAAAACCGCAACCAGTCGGTGCGCAAGCTGTTCAACATCCCTTTGATCTGCTCGGCCGCGCTGTTGTCCTTTGCCCACGGCGCAAACGACGTCGCCAACGCGGTCGGCCCGCTCGCGGCCGTCGTCCACGCCGCGGAGGCCGGCGAAGTGCTCGCCAAGGTTTCGATTCCCATTTGGGTCATGATCATTGGCGCCGCCGGCATTTCCTTCGGCCTGCTGCTGTTCGGCCCAAAGCTGATTCGCATGGTCGGCGAACAGATCACCAAGCTCAATCCGATGCGCGCCTATTGCGTCGCCCTGTCTGCGGCCGTCACCGTCATCATCGCATCCTGGTTTGGCCTTCCGGTTTCCTCGACGCACATCGCGGTCGGGGCCGTCTTCGGCGTCGGCTTCTTCCGCGAATGGTACACGTCGAAGTCGCAGCGCAGGCGCGACTACATGGAGCGCAAGTACCAGAACCGCCGGTCCGGTGAGATGAAACGGGAGCCGCAGGCGAAAGCCGCTCCGCCCGAGGAGGCGCGTCGCCGCATGCTGGTGCGACGCGCCCATTTCACCACCATCGTCGCCGCCTGGGTCATCACAGTCCCCGCCGCGGCCATCCTGTCGGCGATCACCTTCATCTTGCTGGATACCGCTTTCTGATCTCGCTAGGGTGACGGTCATGCGCCCGCTGACCACAATCGCCTTCGACGCCGATGACACGCTCTGGCACAATGAGCGGTTCTTTCAGGACAGCCAGATGCGTTTTGCCGAACTGCTCGATGCCTTCGCCGATGCGGAGAAGGTTGAACAGGCATTGATCGCCGCCGAGCGCAGAAACATCGGTTTCTACGGCTTCGGCGTAAAGGGCTTCACCCTGTCCATGCTGGAAACCGCGACAACGCTCGCCGGAGACGACCTGCCGGCTTCAGCAGTGCGCGAAATCCTGTCTCTCGGCAAGACGATGCTCGAACACCCCGTGGAAATCCTGCCGGGCGTTATCGACGCGCTTGAACAGCTGAAAGACACCTACGCGCTGATGGTCATCACCAAGGGTGACCTGTTCGACCAGGAACGCAAGCTCATCCAGTCCGGCCTCGCAGATCATTTCGCCCATGTCGAGATCGTCTCCGACAAGACGCCGGACACCTACCGCCGCATCTTCGACCGCCACGGCCAGGGCACGGCGCGCTCCGCCATGATCGGCAATTCGCTGAAATCGGACATCCTGCCGGCACTCGAAGCAGGCAGCTGGGCCGTCCATGTGCCGCATGATCTCACCTGGGCGCTGGAACACGCAGAGGAACCGGCTGACCATCCGCGCTACCGGCGCGCCGATACGGTCGGCTCTGTTCCAACTCTACTAGAGGGAATAGTGGCCGGCCGTGGCTAACGAATTCTCGGACTATTCATTAGTCCCTTCATTTCCATCATTTTCAATATTTACATCGTCAGGATCGTTAGTACCGACATTTCCGCCATTCTCGATATTTGTCTGCTCGGGATCGTTGCATTCATCGTTAGTGCCGCAGCCCTCTCCAAAAGACGAATTGAGCGGAAAAAGAAAAAGCAATAAAAATGCAGCGACAAGCGATATGAGCTTCTTCATTTTCAGTCCCTCCTGAAATAGGAGTAAACTATACATTAATTATTATAAATCGCTATAGAGTTGTCTGAGATTCTCCACGAGAAGGCTTTGAATCACACGAAGTAGCGTATTCATAAATTTACTAAAAGACAGGTTTTTGTTGCCCGCGGAATCCACTTGTCGATTTCTACCCTCAACATTCTGACCGTGAGCGCGCCTATTCGCCGGGAACGAGCGCTTCGTTACGCCCCTCGATCGCATCCGGGCCCGGCAACCCCGGCATGCCGGCCTGGTCGGGGTGCAGCCGCACATAGTCGGCCTTCAGTTCTTCCGATCCCTTGCGGCTGCCGTCATGGCTCCAGCCGGGCGGCATGAACAGGTAACCGAGCCGCTGGCCGGCCGTCAGGCCCGGCCGGAACGCGTCCTTGAACATCGACAGCCACTCGTGAAACGCCACCTTTAGCGGATTGAACGTGCCGATGTTCTTGACGATGCCGTAGCGCGGCATGTCCTCGTCCAGTTCCGCGACGAAGGTTCCGAACATGCGGTCCCAGATAATCAGCACCCCGGCATAATTAGCGTCGAGATAGCGCGGATTGGTCGCGTGGTGGACACGGTGATGAGACGGCGTGTTGAAGAACAGTTCGACCGGCTTCCACATCCTGCCTATCGCCTCGGTATGGATCCAGAACTGGTAGATCAGGTTGAAGCCGAAAGTGAACGCGATCACCTTCGGATGCAGACCGAGCAGCACCAGCGGCGCCTGAAGGACGAACATGCCGGTAAACAGTCCCGTCCAGGACTGCCTCAGCGCCGTCGACAGGTTGTAGTGCTGACTGGAATGGTGATTGACGTGCTCGGCCCACACCCAGCGCACCCGATGGGCGATGCGGTGATACCAGTAGTAGCGCAGATCATCGAGCAGGAAGGCGCCCACGAACACCCACCAGTGCAGGCCGAGATCGAAGACGCGGTATTGCCACACCCACACGAGCGCGGCGTAGGAGACGACGCCTAAAACCATGCCGGACACGACGTTGCCCGTGCCCATCAGCAGCGACGTCAGCGTGTCGCGGGTCTCGAAACCGGCCTTGTTCTTGGCGTGGGTCAGCTTCAGAAAGGCGAGTTCCGCCAGGATCGCCGCGATAAAGAACGGGATCGCGTACTGCGTTACGTCGGGAAAGTCCGGAATGACCTGGCTAAGATCCATCACGCTGCTCGCTTGTTGGCGGTTTCGTCCAGGACCGAGGCGAACATGCCGGCCACCGTTTCGGCCGTTTCGTTATCGGCGAAATGCATATGCGCGCGCGGCCAGGTGATGTCGCCCGTATAGAGGTCGACCACACCGTCTTCCGCTGTGCTGGGCATCGCGGCCATCTCGCCACGATTGACGAAGCGGGTTAGATACTTGCTGCCTATCGCATGCACGAGGCCGACATGGCCGTCGGAAAGTTCCAGCACCGCATCGCGCCGATCGCTGGAAATGATGCAGCGGATCACCTCGACGTCCGGGAAATCGATACGAAAACGTTCCACGGCGACGCCCTTGCCCGCGATTTCGGCAATGCGCGACCCGCCGGTCAGATGCACGATGAGCACGACCAGAGCGATGCCCACCCCGACGATGGCTACAAGAACAGGTAGCGGCAAGGGTGCCTCCTCCCCTCGGTTAGAACGCCGATAGTACCGATTTTGACCTTAACGTCAAAGTCAATTGCCAAGGACGCGCGATTGTCCCCACCACAAATCGGGCTGTCTGCCATGTGCTCGTCAGCCCGTGATCGCCCGGCGCAGATAGGCGAAATGGAGCCTGAGTGGCGACAGGGAAACGGGCTCGAATGCATGCGCCGCGCCAGCCTTCTCCGTCTTGGCCAGAACGGGCCTTGTGACGGCGAGCGGCAGGAAGGGCGGCCGCAATGATTTCGGCAGGTTTCCAGCCGCCATTTCCGCCTTGGCCAGATGGTCACGCGCCAGCGCCGCGAAAATTTCGGTCGCTTGCGTCATGGCTTCGCGGTCCTCGCCGGCAAGCCAGCCCGCCGCGTCGGTTCCCGCAGCGGCGAGAATGTCACCCGGAATATATACCTGTCCGCGAGCGCGATGCAGCGGCGCCAGCCGCATCAGGCCGCTGATCCCGTAGGCGACGCCGGCATGGCCGGACGCGTCGGCCGACAACTCGGCTGCCGCCGGATCGAGGATTTGCGCCGCAAGCTGGAACATGATCGAAGCCGTCTCGCCAAGATAGCCCTCCAGCGTGGCACGGTCCGGCATGGGATCGTCATAAAGATCGAAAATACGCGCTTCGGTGAGATTGGCGAGCGCCGCCCGCGGCAATCCATGTGCTTCGATCGCCTCGAGAAGCGCCGCGCCGACCGGGTTCTGCCGCCCTTCTCCCTCGCGTTCGCCGGACACCACGTCCCGCCACCATTGCAGGCGGATTTCTCCCGGCATCGGTTCGGAAACGAGATCGCGCACCCGCGCGGTCTCCAGGTTGAACGCATAGAGCGCGGCCAGCGCCGGACGTTTCTCCTCGGGCGCGAACAGAACTGTCAGGTAGCGTTCGCGGTCACCCTTGCGCAGCAGATCGAGGCAGGATTTGAGATTGTCCTTCATGCCGGAAGACATAGGCGGTTCAGGACCGCTTTCCCGCGTCATCGACGGCGATCAGCGCGGCCGCCACGGCGCGGTCCTCGGCGAGCAGCACATTGTAAGTGCGCACTGCCGAGCCGGTGCTCATCGTGTCGGTGACAATGCCGCGCTGGCGCAAGGCGGCTTGCAGTTCCTTCGGCACCCGCCGGAACTCGTCGCCCATGCCGATCAGCAACACCTCGATGCCGTCGGCTTCCTCGAACACGCGTACCAGCGTTTCCGCGCTGATCTGATCGTATTCGTCGACCTCCCAGCCATGCACGCCCGACGGCACGCACAGGATCGAGCCGCGATGCGACATGTCGGCAAACCGGAAGCCGCCGGCGCCATAGGCGTCGATCGGCGGGCGGCCGGGAAAATGCGCCGTCCGGATTTCAAGTCCCTTCACCATGGTCCGCAACCCGTCAGGGCGTTTCCAGATCGGCCGGATTGGTGTTGGCCGTCGCCGCCTTTTCGCTGTCATCTCGCTCGAAGGCGCCGGGCCGCAGTTTGAACAGGATCAGCAGCGGAGCCGCGATGAAAATCGACGAATAGGTGCCGACCACGATGCCGAAGATCATCGCCGCCACGAAGGACTGCAGAACCTCGCCACCGAAGAAGAACAGCGCCAGCAGGGCCAGAAGCGTCGTCAGCGACGTCAGGATCGTGCGCGGCAGCGTCTGGTTCATCGACAGATCGAGCAGTTCCGGCAATGGCATCTTCTTGTAGCGACGCAGGTTTTCGCGCACACGGTCGTAGACGACAACCGTATCGTTCAGCGAGTAACCGACGATGGTCAGGATCGCCGCGATACTCGACAGGTTGAACTCCAGTCCCGTCACCACATACATGCCGATGGTCAGCAGCACGTCATGCGTGGTCGCGATAATCGCGCCAATGGCGAACTGCCATTCGAAGCGCAGCCAGATATAGACCAGGATCGCGAACAGCGCCGCGAGAACGGCGATCGTGCCGGCCCGCGCCAGTTCGCCCGACACGGTCGGCCCGACAACCTCGACGCGGCGGAAGTCGTAATCCGATTCGAGTTCGCTGCGCACCTTGGTGATGACGCTCTGTTCCGCGTTCTCGCCGCCGCCCTGTTCCTCGACACGGATCAGCACATCCTTTTCGGAGCCGAAGCCCTGCACCTGCACGTCGCCGAGATTGAGTGCGGAAAGCCGCGAACGGATATCGCCGATATCCGCGGCTACATCCTTGGCCTGCACCTCGATCAGCGAACCGCCCTTGAAGTCGATACCGAGGTTCATGTTCACCGTGGCGAACAGCACCATCGACGTGACCACGACGATAGCTGACCCGGTGAAGGTCATCCGCCGCAGCCACATGAAGGCGACCTTCGTCCCGCCGGGCACGAAGGTGACCGGCGCTTTCGGCAATTCCTTCGGCTTGTTGCGGCGAACCCAGAAGGCGACCATCCAGCGTGTAAGCACGAAGGCGGTGAACACAGTCGTCACGATGCCGATCGCCAGCGTCACAGCGAAGCCGCGGATCGGTCCGGACCCGAGGTAGAACAGGATGACAGCGGCGATCAGGGTCGTCAGGTTCGCATCGACAATGGTCGCCAGCGCGCGCTGGAAACCGGTGTCGATCGCCTGGATCACCGAGCGCCCGCCCACTCGTTCCTCGCGGATGCGCTCGAAGATCAGCACGTTGGAGTCGACGGCCATACCGATCGTCAGCACGATACCGGCAATGCCTGGCAGCGTCAGCGTCGCGCCGAGCCCCGAAAGAGCGGCAACGACAAGCACCACGTTGATGACAAGCGCGATATTGGCTACGAAACCGAGCAGCCCGTAGGCCAGGAACATGAAGCCGACGACCAGTGCCGCGCCGATGATGCCGGCGATTTCGCCGGCGGCGATCGAGTCGGCGCCGAGGCTCGGGCCGACCGTGCGTTCCTCGACGAATGTCGGGGTCAGCGGCAGAGCGCCCGCGCGCAGCAGGATGGCGAGGTCGTTCGCGCCCTCGACGGTGAAATTGCCGGAGATCTGGCCGGAACCGCCGAGAATCGGCTCGCGGATTACCGGCGCCGAGATCACCTGGTCATCCAGCACGATGGCGAACGGGCGACCGACATTCTCCTGCGTCGCGCGACCGAAGCGCTGCGCGCCGCTGCCGTCGAAACGGAAGGAAACGATCGGTTCGTTGGTTCGCTGGTCGAAACCGGCCTGCGCATCCTCCAGGTTTTCCCCGGTGACGATTTCGCGGGTCTCGAGCAGATAAGGGATCGGCGGATCATCGGTCGAATAAAGCACCTCGGTACCCGCCGGCGGACGGGTCTGCAGGGCGTCCTGCGCCGACACCGACGTGTCGACCATCCGGAAGGTCAGGCGCGCTGTCGTGCCGATGATGTCCTTCAGCCGCTGCGGATCATCGAGTCCGGGCACCTGCACGATGATACGGTCGGTTCCCTGGCGCTGGATAATCGGCTCGGTCGTGCCGAGTTCGTCGATGCGGCCACGCAATACTTCGACGGTCTGCGCGACGGCCTGCGTCATGCGGTATTCAATGCCCTGCTCGGTAAGATCGAGCCGGAGCAGGCCGGGCTCGGGTTCTTCCAGGGTGACTTCCTGCAGGATGCCGCCGCTTAACAGCCCCGCCGAAACAGCTTCGGTCAGCGGCGCAAGCAGTTCCTTGGCGCGCTCGATGGTGGCGGTGTCGCGAATGCGCACTGTCACCGTCTGATCGCGGCCGGAGAGGCCCGTGTAGCCGATCCCGCCTTCACGCAGTACTCTGCGTACTTCGTCGCGAACCGACTCGAGCCGGTGATCAACCAACTCCTGGCGGTCGAGCTTGAGCTGCAGATGCACGCCGCCCTGGAGGTCGAGGCCGAGCGCCATCTTGCTTTGCGGTATGAAGCCCGGAAAGGATTGAAGCGCGCTGTTGGAAAAAAGATTGGGAATGGCGAACAGGACGCCGACGAAGACCGTCAGCCAGATAAGAGCCGTTTTCCAGGGTGAAAAGTAAAGCATATCGCTTCTGTCCGCCTTCAATATGTAACCGGCCGGATAAATCCGCTGTCAGATCCAGCTCGAGGCCCTACGGCCGCAACTGTCGTACCGATTACGCCGGTTTCACGGCGCAACCGGCAGTCCGGCCTATTTTTTCGCCGTGTCGTTGGCGGCCACGGGCTCACCCTTGACCCGCACCTCGGCGATCATCGCGCGCGCCACGCGGATCTTCACGTTCTGCGCAATCTCGACTTCGACTTCGCTGTCGTCGACGACCTTGGTCACTTTGCCGATGATGCCGCCACCGGTCACGATGGTGTCGTTGCGCCGGATCGACTTCAGCATTTCCTCGCGCTTTTTCATCTGGCTACGCTGCGGCCGGATGATGAGAAAATACATGACAACGAAAATCAGGATGAACGGCAGAACCGACATCAAGACGTCTGCGCCGCCGGCGGAACCGCCGGCTGCCTGTGCGTAGGCAGGTGTTACGAACATGAAATACTCCGTGGACGCGTGCCGCGGCACGCCTTGCAAATTTGTCGCGAATATAGTCAGCAAAAAACCCAATGCAACCAAAAGCGGGAACAGTTCGCACCGCGACGCCTGACTGCCCCGCGCGAAGGAAATCGCCATGACGGATGCCGTCGATGCGCTGAACGAAAAGTTGGACCGGCTGATCGCCGCAATGGAACGGCTTGCCCCGCCGCCGCCGCCAACACCCGACTTCGCCGCCAGCGAATGTTTCATCTGGGATGCATCGGCTTCCGCCCTCGCCCCCGTACCGGTGGTCAACCGCGTTGATATATCGCTGATCCGCGGCGTCGACCGCGTGCGCGACATCCTGCTGGACAACACCAGGCGCTTCGCCGCCGGCCTGCCGGCCAACAATGTTCTGCTCTGGGGCGCGCGCGGCATGGGCAAGTCGTCATTGGTCAAGGCGGCCCACGCCACGGTTGCCGCCGATACCGGCAAGCCGCTGAAGCTGATCGAAATCCACCGCGAGGACATCGACGGCCTGCCCCGTCTGATGCTTTTGCTGAAACCGGCCGGTGCACGCTTTATCGTTTTTTGCGACGATTTGTCCTTCGATCACGACGACACGTCCTACAAGTCGCTCAAGGCCGCCCTCGACGGCGGCGTCGAGGGCCGCCCGGACAACGTGATCTTCTACGCCACCTCGAACCGCCGTCATCTTCTTCCGCGCGACATGATCGAAAACGAGCGTTCAACCGCGATCAATCCGTCCGAGGCCGTCGAGGAAAAGGTTTCGCTATCGGATCGTTTTGGGCTGTGGCTCGGCTTCCACAAATGCAGCCAGGATGAATACCTCGAAATGATCGAGGGCTATGTCCGTCATTTCGGACTTGAGATCGACGCGGAAGAACTGCGCCGCGACAGCCTCGAATGGTCGACGACGCGCGGCGCCCGTTCCGGCCGCGTCGCCTGGCAATATGTCAACGATCTCGCCGGGCGGCTCGGCACGAAGCTCGAGCCGCGCTGACCGTCACTGGAGGTATTTGATCGGATTGACCGGCTTCGAGTTCTTGCGGACCTCGAAATGCAGCTGCGGTTGCTTGGCCGAGCCCGACATGCCGGAAGCCGCGATCTGCTGGCCCCGCTTGACGGTATCGCCGCGCTTCACGTCGATGCCGGAGACATGACCGTAGACGGTGACGATGCCGTCGCTGTGACGCACAAGAACCGTCTTGCCCAGTTCCTTCAGCCCGTCTCCCGCATAAATGACAACGCCGTTTTCCGCCGCCTTGATCGGCGTGCCTGTCGGTACGGAAATGTCGATACCGTCATTCGGCTTGCCGCCATTGTTCGAACCGAAAGCCGTGACGATGCGCCCCTGAACGGGCCAGCGCATCGTGTTGACGCCGGTTGCATCCGGCGCCTTCGCGGTCGCCTGGGTTTCGATCCTTGTGATCGACCCTTCGGTCGACTTGGCAGCCTGTTTCGGCGGCGTGTAGCCGGCAACCGGCTTGGCGGTACCCGCCGGCTTGACAGTACCGGTGGTCACGGGATCGACTTTCGCCGCGGACGCAACCTGCTTGTTTTCCGGCGCGGTCAGGCCCGGAATGATCAGTTCCTGGCCGATACGCACCGTATCGGACGGCAGCGCGTTGACCTGCTTGATCGAAGCGACGCTGGCGCCGGTGCGCCGCGAGATGGCCGACAGCGTATCGCCGGAAACCACCGTATAGCGCCCGCCATCGGCAGCGACCGCCGCGCGAGCCGGAGCTTTCCGCGCAGCCGGGCGCTTTTGCGGTGCGGGAGCACGCGAGAGTACAGCCGAATTGCGATTACCAACCGTCGAGCTTGCGGCCAGCGTTGCCGGATTGCGATCCGGCGCGGAAACGCCCGCAGTGCGCGAGTAGACATAGGTCGGGATCAGTATGCGCTGACCGGTAGCGACCGATTTCGGATCGGATATGCCGTTGACTTCCATGATCGCGTTGGCCGGAACGCCATAGCGGCGCGCCAGATTGTAGATGGTTTCCCCTTCGCGCATCGTCACATGCGTCGCACCGGCGGTCGTCCAGCCTTCCCTGGTCGTCTCGGCGGAGGATGCTGAAGCCGCGGAATCGCCGAAGCGGGACGGCGCCGGCTCGGAGATCGCCGACCGCGAGACGGAAGCCGTCGTCATCGGCGAGACATTGGCCGGCATATTTGCCGGCTCCGCGGATGCGGACACCGAAGCGGCAGGCTGCGGATTTTGAAGATGCGCCTCGGAAGGTCGCGGCAATGCCATGCGCTGAACGGGCGCCGCACTGACCGAACCGGTCACGCCGCGGTCTACATTCGGATCATAATTCGGCTGGCCGTAGTCGGCCGCCGCCTGCTGCGGCACTTCGTTGGCCTGCGGAATCGCGCCGGTATAAAAACCGTCGGAAAAGCGGATCACATCCGAACTGCAGCCGGCCGCAAGCCCGCCAATGGAGAGAATTGTTGCTGCTTTTGCCAGGCGCATTACGCCCCGGCTTGTGAATTTCTTACGCATCACGCCACTCGCATCCCGTCGGATAGTGGCGTGATTAAAACGCGTTAATGTTACTGTGCGGTTAAGCCGTTGTTACCGAAATCGAGTCCATTTGATCGATTCCCGTTTCCCGCCTGCCGTCAACTAGAGAACGGCGGGGAGACCGGTCATGATCGGCTGGAAGCGCACCGTGCCGAAATCCTCGCGTTCGAACCGGCTCCCGGTCTTGGTCAGTCGCACCAGCGCCTGCTGTTGCTCGGCTCCGCCGATGGCGCAGACCATCACGCCGCCGGAGACCAACTGGTCGACGAATTGCCTGGGGATTGTTTCGAAGGCCGTCCAACCGACGATGCGGTCGAATGGACCGTCGTCGCTGCCGGCAGAGCCGTCGGCATGGCCTGCGATCACATTGCCGATTCCCAGATGCCGGATACGATGGATTGCTTCCTGATGCAGGGTACGGAACCGTTCGACCGTGTAGACCCGCTTCACAAGCTTCGACATCACGGCGGCCGAGTAGCCCGAGCCGGTGCCAATCTCGAAGATCCGCTGGCCGCCCTCCAGATTGAGTGCATGCAGGATGCGCGCCTGCAGATCGAGGCCTTCCAGCGTCTCGCCGCAGGCAATAGGGATGGTGCGCGGTCCCATCGTGAGGTGGCGGTACTGTGCCTCTACGAAATCGCGGCGCGGTATCGCCTCGATTGCCGCCATCAGCGCCATGTCGTCGAGCCCGGTGGCGCGCATGCGTAGCAAGAACGCCGCAAAGCCCTCACGGTCGCCTTCGTAAACCGTGCGCAGCCCCGAACCGGCGTCTTCCGTCATGCAAGTCCTTCCTCGAGCCGCTTGACCATTTCATGCGCTGTCAGATCGAGCTTGAGCGGCGTCACCGATATGCGGTTGCGCTGCAACGCCGCGATATCGCTCTCATGCGCCGCCTCGACCGGGCCGCGGCCGAATCTGATCCAGAAATACGGAAAGCCACGGCCGTCGACCCGCTCTTCCATGTAAAGCCCGTGCAGCAGTTTTCCCTGGTTCGTCACATCCACGCCCTCAACATCGTCGACAGCGCAGTTCGGGAAATTCACATTGAGGAACGTACCCTCGTCCATGTCGATGTCGATCAGCTTGCGCAAAAGGCCTGGCGCATGCGCTTCCACGACTTCCCACGGAACGACTCGGCGCTGGTTCTCGAAATTATAGGCCTGCGAAAGCGCGATGGAACGCACGCCGAGCAGCGTTCCTTCCATCGCGCCCGCTACTGTGCCCGAATAGGTCACGTCGTCGGCAAGGTTTTGTCCGGAATTCACGCCGGACAGCACGAGATCGGGCTTCTCCGGCATGACATGCGTCACCGCCATGATGACGCAGTCGGTCGGCGTGCCGCGCAGGGCGAAACGTTTGCCGGAAATCTCTCGCAGGCGCAGCGGATCGTTGATCGTCAGCGAATGCGCAAGCCCGCTCTGATCGGTTTCCGGCGCGACCACCCAGACATCGTCGGAAAGGGTTGCGGCGATGCGCTCGAGGGCCGCGAGGCCCTCGGCATGAATACCGTCGTCATTGGTAATCAGGATACGCATCGTCTTTCCCCCTGGGGCCCGTTCAGGCGCCGATAACCTCGATGCCGCCCATATAGGGCTTCAACGCCTCCGGCACGCGAATCGTACCGTCGGCATTCTGGTAATTTTCCATGACCGCAATGAGAGCGCGGCCGACCGCAACACCGGAGCCGTTCAGCGTATGGACGAAGCGCGTATCCTTCTCGCCCTCGGCGCGGCAGCGCGTATTCATGCGCCGCGCCTGGAAGTCGCCGCATACCGAACACGAAGAAATCTCGCGATACATGTCCTGGCCAGGCAGCCAAACCTCGATGTCGTAGGTCTTCTGTGCGCCGAAGCCCATGTCGCCGGTACACAGCACGACAGTCCGGAAATGCAGGCCGAGCTTTTCGAGGATCGTCTCGGCGGATTTCGTCATGCGCTCGTGCTCGTCGATCGAGGTGTCCGCGTCGGTGATCGACACCAGCTCGACCTTGTAGAACTGGTGCTGGCGCAGATAGCCGCGCGTATCGCGACCGGCCGAACCGGCCTCGGAACGGAAGCACGGCGTCAGCGCCGTGTAGCGGCGCGGCAGCGTGGCGCTGTCGAGGATTTCCTCGCGAACCAGGTTGGTAAGGGAAACCTCGGCCGTAGGAATCAGCCAGAAGCCTTCGCGTGTCTGGAACAGATCCTCCGAGAATTTCGGCAACTGCCCGGTGCCATACATCGCCTCGTCGCGCACCAGAAGCGGAACGTTGGCTTCGGTATAACCGTGTTCCTGCGTGTGCGTGTCGAGCATGAACTGGCCGAGCGCCCGCTCCAGCCGCGCCAGACCGCCGCTGACCACCGTGAAGCGCGAACCCGACAGCTTGGCAGCCGTCTCGAAATCCATCTGGCCGAGCGCCTCGCCGAGCTCGAAATGCTCCTTCGGCTCGAAATCGAAAGCCGGCTTCTGGCCGCTCAGGCGGACCTCGACATTGTCATTCTCGTCTTCACCGACCGGGACGTCGTCGAGCGGCACGTTCGGCAAACGCGACAGGATGTCGTTCAGCTTCGCGGTCAGCTCGCGCTCGATGTCCTCGCCGGACTGGATAAACGATTTGATCTCGGCGACCTCGGCCTTCAGCGCCTCGGCCTTCTCGGTGTCTTTCGCCGCCATGGCCGCGCCGATCTCCTTGGAGGCGGCATTGCGGCGCGTCTGCGCTTCCTGGAGCTTGGTGACATGCGCGCGGCGCATCTCGTCGAGTTCGATCAGGGCCGCGCTTTCCGGAGCGGCGCCGCGCTTCTTCAGCGCCTCGTCCAGCTTGTCGGGATTTTCGCGGATCCAACGGATATCGAGCATGACTCAGGTCCTGTCATGAGAGAATCTGGAAATCGGGTGGGGTGTCGCCTGAAAGGCGGCGACGGTCAAGGGCAGCGCGCGCCGCGCCGCCCTCAGGACGACTCGGTGTCGTCTTCCTCGTCGTCGCCGGAGCCATCGGCCATATCGGCTTCACGCTCCCGTTTCTGCTTTTCGACATAGCGGGCCGAGATGATCGACAGTTCGTAAAGCAGCAAGGTCGGAACGGCGAGGCCGATCTGGGTCAGCGGATCGGGCGGCGTCAGGATCGCGGCCGCCACGAATGCGACCACGATGGCGTATTTGCGTTTCTTGGCCAATCCCTCGGTCGTCACCAGGCCGGCGCGCGCCAGCAGCGTGATGGCGACGGGCAACTGGAACACGATGCCGAACGCGAAGATCAGCGTCATGATCAGGCTCAGATATTCCGACACCTTCGGCAGGTGCTGGATCGAGGCAAGTCCCTCGCCGCCTGTCTGTTCCATGGACAGGAAGAACCACATCGCCATCGGAATGATCAGAAAATAGACCAGTGCGGCGCCCAGCAGGAACAGCACCGGCGTGGCAACGAGATAAGGCAGAAAGGCCTGCCGCTCGTTGCGGTAGAGCCCCGGCGCGATGAAACGGTAGAGTTGAGAGGCGATGACCGGGAATGCCAGCACCATGCCACCGAATGCGCCGATCTTGATCTTGGTGAAGAAGAATTCCTGCGGCGCGGTGTAGATGAACCGCACATCGTCGCTCGACAGACCGAGCCAATTCACGGCCAGCTGGAACGGCACGACCAAAAAATTGAAGATCTGCGTTGCGAATGAGTAGGATATGACGAAAGCGACGAAGAACGCGGCGACGCTCCACATCAGCCGCTGGCGCAACTCGATGAGATGCGACATCAACGGCGCGGCGGTAGCGTCCATTTGCTCTTCTTCGGTCGACTGGCTCACGATTTATCCCCGGAGGACTTGGCTTTGCTCGTCTTCGCGGCCGCGGATTTCGCCGCGGGCTTGGATTTCGGCGCGCTTTTCGGTTTCGCGGTCGCGGCAGCCGGCTTTTTCGCGGCCGGTTTTGCCGTGGATTTCGATGCGGAAGGTTTCGCCGCAGCGGATTTGGTTGCCGCCTTTGCCGCGGCCGGTTTGGCCGCCACCTTGCTGGTTGCCGCTCTCTTGGCCGGAGCCTTCGATTTGGCGGCAGCCGTCTTGGACTTCGCGGTTGAAGCCTTTGCGGTCGTGGATTTGGCTGCCGGCTTCGCCGCCTTTTCCTGCGCCGCCTTCATCTTGTCACCGGAAGCGGCCAATGCGCTGTCCGCCGCACTCGGCGGCTTCGACGCCTTGTCGATATCCTTGGCCGCCCGTTTCAGATCCTCACTGAGATCTTCGCCGACCTTGCCCAGCGGATTGAGCGCCTCTTTGATCTGGCCGCGCGGATCGAGCCCCTTCATCTCGTTGGCGAGATCGCGCACATCGTCCAGTTCGGCCTCTTTCAGCGCCTCATCGAACTGCCGGCGAAAATCGCCTGCCATCTTGCGCAGGCTGCCGGTAGTCTTGGCAAAAGTGCGCAGCATGTTCGGCAGGTCCTTCGGACCGACGATCACGATCAGCACGATGGCTATGACGAGCAGTTCACTCCAGCCAAAATCCGGCAACATGGCAGAAATCCATCCGCGTCATGCCGCAACCGGCCGAAGCGGCCGGTCGCATGACGCTTGAAAGCGGGTCAGCTTTTCTTCTTGGCGGCGGTCGTGGTCTCGACGGCTTCGTCGGCCTTGTGCTCCACCGTCTTGGCCGCATCTTCCTCGGCTTCCCCGCCTTCGTCGGAAAGGCCCTTGCGGAAGTTCTTTATGCCCTTGGCAACGTCGCCCATCAGCTCGGGAATCTTGCCGCGTCCGAACAGTAGCAATACGATGACGAGCACGATGACCCACTGCCACCAGCCAGTAATACCCATGAGAACGATCTCCTCAAACCTCAATTGTCTCGCGACACTTAGGCGTTTTCGGTTCCAGATTCAAACAGCATTATGTCCGCCGGACGTACATAAATAGTCACATCCCTAACGCCGGCAGGCAGTTCGTCGGCGCGGATGCGCGCGCGCACCGGCTGATCGGCGCCGGGAACGGCCAATACGAGGTTCTCCGTCACCCCAAGAAAACGGCGGCTGACGATACGGCCGGGAATGCCGCCCGCGGCCATTTCACCGCTTCCGGGAGCTCGCACGTCGAGACCGGCGGTTCGTATCGCCACGGTAATCGTCGCGCCTTCGCTCCGGTCCCGGCAGGCAAAGCTGCCAAGCGGCGTATCCACGCGGCGGTCGCGGCAGATCGAGGAAAAGACGTTCAATTCGGAAAAGAACCCGGCAACAAACAGGTTGCGCGGCGCATGGTAGATCTCCTGCGCCGTTCCGGCCTGGATGATCTCGCCGCGGTCGAGCAACGCGATCCGGTCTCCCATCCGCATGGCCTCCTCCGCATCGTGAGTCACCACGATCGCAGTCGCCCGCGTCTCCCGCAGGATTGCCAGGGTCTCCGCCCGCACGCTGTCCTTCAGCCGCGTGTCGAGCCCCGAAAACGGCTCGTCCATCAAGATGACCGATGGCCGCGGTGCCAGCGCACGCGCCAGCGCGACGCGCTGCTGCTCACCGCCGGACAGCACATGCGGATAGCTGTTGAGGTGGTGCTCGAGCCCGACGCGGCGGATCGCCGCAAGCGCCTCGCGATTGGTGTCGACGGCGCTCATGCCGCGCAAGCCGAACCGCACATTGTCCAGGATCGTCATGTGCGGAAACAGCGCAAAGTCCTGGAACATCAGCCCGACGGAACGCTTTTCCGGCGGCGTGAAAACATTGTCGCCGGCAATCACGCGGCCATTCATGCTCACGCGGCCCGAGGTCTGCTCCTCCAGCCCGGCCGCCAGCCGCAGCAGCGAGGTTTTGCCCGAGCCGGACGGTCCGAGCAAACACAGGATCTCGCCGGGCTTCGCCGTCAGCGAGATCCCTTTCAGCGTATGAACGTCGCCATAGTGAAGATGGATATCCTCAAAGGCGAGTTCGGCCGCAAAGGTGACGCCGGTACGTTGCAGGGAGGAATTTCCGGTTTGGACCATCAGGCACGCGATTGAAACTGCAAGGCAGGCGCGGAAGCGCCCGCCCCGTCTCAATCATCGCCGCCCTTGGGTGTCAACAGACCGAGTTCTTCAAGGTCGATGTCGGTCAGTTCGTCCTCGTCCTCGGTCAGCTCCTCCGGATCGATGTTCGGCATCGGCATGGAGAAGTTCGACGGCATGCGCGTCGACAGCAATCCGGCGCCCTTCAGCTCCTCCATGCCGGGCAGATCGCGGATTTCCGACAGGCCAAAATGATCGAGGAATTCGATTGTTGTGCCATAGGTCACCGGCCGGCCCGGCGTCTTGCGGCGACCGCGCATCTTGATCCAGCCGGTTTCGAGCAAGACGTCCAGCGTGCCCTTCGAGGTCTCGACGCCACGGATTTCCTCCATCTCGGCGCGGGTAATCGGCTGATGATAGGCGATGATCGCGAGGACCTCGAGCGCGGCGCGCGACAGCTTGCGCTTTTGAACTTCCTCGCGCTGCATCAGGAAACCGAGATCGCCGGCCGTGCGGAACGCCCAACTGTTATCGATGCGCACGAGATTGACGCCGCGCTTTTCGTAGAATTCCTGCAACTCCGCCATCAGCGCCGCGACATCGACGCCATCCGGCAACCTGTCGGCCAATGCCTTTTCGCTCACCGGCTCGGAGGAGGCAAACACCAGCGCCTCGGCCATGCGCATGGCTTCCGCCTCCATCAGTTTTTTCGCCGGATTGTCGGTCTCCAGCGTCACGACATTGTCGGTGTCGGTGTTGTCTTCGGCGCCCTCGTAGAACTCGTCAACCGCCTCGATGCCGTTGCCCATTTCATCCATGCCGTCGGTCATTGTTCTGCCCCCGGGCGGGTCACGTCCCGCATGTACAAGGTTGAGAAATGCGTGTCCTGGCGGATTTCCACCACCTTCTCGCGCACAAGTTCAAGGCTTGCCGCAAAAGCGCTCGCGATTGCGGTGCGGCGCTGTTGCGGCGTGGCAACATAGGCCACGATATAGCTGTCCAGCGCGGTCCATTCGGGTATCTCGCCGACCAGCTTGCGCAGGATCTCGCGCGCCTCCGTCAGCGACCAGACGGCGCGCTTGGCGATTTCGACATGGCTGCCCACCTCGCGCTGACGTTGCTGGGCATAGGCCGTCAGCAGGTCGTAGAGCGAAGCGTTGAACTCGCTGGTCTTTTCGACGACCACCATCTCCGGCATGCCGCGCGCGAACACATCGCGCCCGAGCCGGTTCCGGTTGATCAGCCGCGCCGCCGCGTCTCGCATCGCTTCAAGCCGCTTCAGCCGGAATTGCAGCAGAGCGGCCATTTCCTCGCCCGACTGTTCGCCCTCGATCTTCGGCTCGGGGATCAGCAGCTTTGATTTCAGGAAGGCGAGCCACGCCGCCATGACGAGATAATCGGCGGCCAGTTCGAGGCGCAGCGCGCGCGCCTGCTCGACAAAGACGAGATATTGCCGCGCCAGTTCCAGCACCGAAATCTGCGTCAGATCGACCTTCTGGTTGCGCGCCAGGTGTAAAAGCAGGTCGAGCGGCCCCTCGAATCCGTCGACATCGACGACCAGCGCCGGATCGGAGGTCGTTCGCTCCGTTCCGTTGTCCTGCCAGACGGCATCCATCGGCACCGCCCGTTCGTTCGGGGCGCCGCTGCCGGCTGCTGGCTGGTTGTCCGTCGCGTTCACGCGCACCGCTCCTGTTTGCGCCGGTCTCACCGGCTGCGGCGGCCGCGCCGGTCTGTTACGCGCTCGCCGAAAAAAATCCGTTCAGTTCATTCCGCAACGCGGCGACATGCGCCGCATCGCCCAACCTGTCGTCATGACGCGAAAGCATCGCAAGCGCCCTGTCCGCCCGCTCGGCTGCCGTGCCGGCCAAAATCGGCGTTTCCGCCGCAACGGCCAGCATCTCCTCCATGACGCCGTTGCAATGTAGGACAACATCACAGCCCGCGCCAAAGATGCTTTCGGTGCGCGTGCGGAAATCCCCAGAAAGTGCGTGCATGGAAACGTCGTCGCTCATCAGCAGTCCGTCAAAGCCGATCTCTCCCCGGATGATCTCTTCGACAACGCGCGCCGATGTCGTGGCGGGCCGGTCCGGATCGATGGCCGAATAGACGACATGGGCGGTCATCGCCATCGGCATGTCGGCCAGCGCCTTGAACGGCGGAAAGTCGTGCCTGCGCAGTTCGTCAAGCTGCGTATCGACCACTGGTAAGGCCTTGTGGCTGTCCGAAAACGCCCTTCCATGCCCCGGAATATGCTTGATCACCGGCAAGACGCCGCCGTCGAGCAATCCTTCCGCGGCCTCGCGTCCGAGGATGGCGACCGTTTCCGGATCCTTGCCATAGGCCCGGTCGCCGATAACGTCATGCGCCCCTTCCACGGGAACATCGAGCACCGGCAGGCAATCCGCATTGATGCCGAGCGGCAGGAGATCGGCGGCATGCAACCGCGACATCACGCGCGCCGCGCATCTCCCCGCGGACGGATCGTTGCGGTAAATGGCGCCGATCGCCGCGCCGGACGGATAGGACTGCGTGATTGGCTCACGGATGCGCTGTACCCGTCCGCCTTCCTGGTCGATGAAGACCGGCGCGTCGGCGCGCCCGACAAGCATGCGAAAATGCGCTGTCAGCGCCTGGATTTGCTCCGGCATGCCGATATTGCGCGCAAACAGGATCAGCCCCCACGGCTTTTCGCGCGTGAAAAAGGCCATCTCGTCTTCGGTAAGGGTTTTTCCGGCGCAGCCGGTGATCATCGCCTTTGATTCGGTCATGACGAATCATAGCCGGATTGCCGGCAAACAAAAAAGGGCGGCCAAAGCCGCCCCCACAAACCGAATTGCATCGGATTCAGCGTGCCACGAAGCAGCTGCCGCCTTCCTGCTTGATCCGTTCGCAAACCGCGACAGCGTCCTGACGGCCGTTCGCGATGATACGCACGCGATGATAGGTACCCCGGCCTTCGATCTCAGCCTGCTGGATCGTGATCGACCGGCCACCAATCACGTCGGCGTAGACACGCGACAGGTCTGCCGCCGTTTTTTGCGCCAGTTCGGCGGAAGGCTGCGAGGCGATCTGCACCGTATAGGTGCCCGGCGCAACGGTCTGCGTCGCGACCGGAGCCTGCGGCGCGGTCGGCGCAGCGGCAACCTCGCGGTTCGCCGGCTGTTGCGAACCGACGATCGTCACCGGCTGGTCTGCCGGACGCTCGGGGATCGAGGCTGGCGCGCGAAGCGCCTGCCGGACGACTGCGGTCGGCTCTGCTTCTTCCGTTGCTCCGGCAGTCCCGCTCACGTCCGGTTCGGCAATGGCAGCAAGCTGCTCGGCCGTGGCGGCTTCCGGTTCCGGCTGCTCGGCAACCGGTGATGTCGCTTCGGCCGCAACAACCGGTTCGGAGGGCGTTTCCCGCGCCTGCGGCGCGGTTTCGGCCATGTCGATCCTGCGGACCGGCTCGTCCGTCTCGACCGGTGTCGCAGCGGGCTCGGGGGCAACTGCCGCCGGCTCCGCTGTCGCCACGACGGGCGTTTGCGGCTCCGGCGCGGTTTCCACAAGTGTTCCGTCCGGCTTGACGATAACGGTGCGCACACGGCGTGGCGCCAACACGGCGCTAGCGCTTTCCGAGCCGGCAGGTGCGGCTGCATCTGCTGTATCGGGAGCCAGACGGTCCTCGACCTTGGCCGTTTCCGGCATGCCGCTCGCGGGTGCTGGCGTTCCCGCACCCAAGTCGATCGGCTCCTCGGAAGTCGACACCAGGGTTTCCTGCACCGGCGCGGTTTCCCCATTTCCGTCGACTTCGCCGTAAACGGCGCGATCCTGGTTCGGAACTTCCTTGCCGCCCGGATCCTCCGGAACGATTTTCGTCGGTTCGGAGTCTGCCTTGACCAGCACCGGAGCACCGGCTTCGCCTCCATCGCGCGACGTCAGGCCAAAAGCCCCGACCGCCCCGAGAATGGCGATACCGCCCACGACCGCCGCGATTGTCATGCCCCGTTTCGGCTTGCGGCTATCGGCAATCGCCGCGCCTTCGCGCGCATCGCCGTTGTCGTACTCCGCATCGCCTTCGCGCGCTTCCATGTCGTGGCCGACAAACTCGATATCGCGCGTCAGGTCGTCTTCGAAAGCGCCCATGTCGAAATCGAGGCGCGTATCCGCGGCTGCGGCCATGGTTGCCGCGGCTTGCATCTCCGGCTCCGCGCCGTCATGACCTGCGTCGAAATTGTCATAACCGCTCAGCGCGGCATCCAGTTCGCGCTCGATATCGACCGCCTCGGAACCTTTTTCCTCGACTGCCGGCAGGTCCGGCAGATCAAGCGGCTGCATTGCCTCCATGTCCGAGGACGGCATGTCTGCGGTTTCGAGGACAGGCGGCGCTTGCACAGCCGCCTGCGCGGCGATTTCTTCCGCAGCCGACTCGACGTCATTCAGATAGGTGCTGTCCATGCGATCGGCGGAATAGCTCGTCTCCGTCTCGTATTCGACGGTTTCTTCCACGCTTTCTTCCAGATCGAGGGTGAATTCGAACGGCTCTTCGGATTCGGAAGGCTCCTCCGCCGGGGATTCGGCCGCGGCCTTGGCTTCGTCGTCGAACGACAATGCGAGGCCTTCGCTCAGCGCGCTCTCGAAAGCGTCCAGAATTTCGGAATCGTCTTCTCGCGCAGGTTCGCCGCTTGGCATTTCCTCCTGCGCCTCCTGGCTGTACCAGCCCGGCGCCGCGGCCGGCACTTGTGGCGACATTTCGTCATCCGGTCCGGTCAGGCTGCTGCCCGGCTCCTCCGGGAAGTATTCTTTCTCCGGCTCTGCCGCAGATGTTTCCTCCGACCACTCCGCGCCGGACTTTTCGCCAAGTCCGCCGAGAAGATCGATCAACTCCGCTTCCAGCGTGTCCGGAATATCCTCCTCGCCCGCTTCCGGCTCGGAAAATGACGGCGCCGGCTCGTAATCTTCGGAGGCATCGGAAATGACCGGCTCGGGATCTGAATATCCGCCGGCGGGCTCGGCGGCCACTTCGACGTCTACAGCCGCCTGGTTCTCCACAATGGCCTCGGATACGTCCTCTTCCAGGGCATCCGAAAAATCCTCGAGCTCGCGCAGGAGGGCATCCTCGAGATCCATCTGCCCGGCGTCCTCGTCCAGATCCTCATTCGCAGCATCCCGAGGCTCCGAATAACCGATAATCTGCGAAAGCTCGAACAGCGGATCGTCGCGGGAGATCCGGTCTTCATCGGTGTTTTCGACGTCCAACTTGCGATTGGTTGCGTCTGCCATGCCAGTACCCCATACGCCTTACCCGCGGGAACATTCTGTCCCGATTCACGCTCATGCCAGCGCATTATGGGCAAAAGGTGACAGGGTTTTACCGCATTTCGGCCGGTGAATCAGCCCCAACAATCGCTAGCCCCGAACGAAGCACATTGAGGACACCCTGCACCAGACCCAGTCTGGCACGGGTCAATTGTGGTTCGTTAACCTTAATAAAGCGTAATGCGTCGTTGTCGGTGCCCCGGTTCCACTGGCCGTGGAACACGCCGGCAAGGTCATAAAGATAGAACGCGATGCGGTGCGGTTCATGCGCCTGCGCCGCGGCTTCGATGACACGCGGATACTCGGCAAGCTTCCGAATCAGCGCGATTTCGGTCTCGTCGGTCAGCAGCGCGAGATCTTCCGGTTCCACCACGACTTCGCCGCCCAACTGCTCCGCAGCCTGCCGGAATACCGAATGGCAGCGCGCGCTGGCGTATTGCACGTAGAACACCGGATTGTCCTTTGACTGCTCGGTCACCTTGGCGAAATCGAAATCGAGCGGCTCCAGGTTCTTCCGGTACAGCATCATGAAGCGCACCGGATCCCGGCCGACCTCGTCGACGACGTCGCGCAGCGTGACGAACTGGCCGGCGCGCTTGGACATCCGGACCGGCTCGCCATTCCTGTAGAGCTTGACGAGCTGGCACAGCAAAACCGTCAGCTTGGCGTCATCGCCGGCGACGGCGCGCGCCAGGGCTTCCATCCGCTTGACATAGCCGCCATGGTCGGCGCCGAGCACGTAGATCATCTCCTTGAAGCCGCGCTTGTACTTGTCCATGAAATAGGCGACGTCGGCAGCGAAATAGGTGTAGCTGCCATCCGACTTGACCAGCGGCCGGTCGATATCGTCGCCCACGGCAGTCGACCGGAACAGCGTCTGCTCGCGGTCTTCCCAGTCATCGGGAAGCTGGCCTTTTGGCGGCGGCAGCGTGCCCTTGTAGACGTGACCGTTCATCGTCAGTTCGTTGATCGCCGTGCGAATGCGCTTCTCGCCGTCGGCATGCAGGTCACGTTCCGAGAAGAACACGTCGTGATGCACATTAAGCGCATCGAGGTCGGCGCGGATCATCGCCATCATGGCGTCGATCGCCCTGTCCTTGGCGATGGAGAGCGCCTCTTCTTCCGGCATGTCGAGCAGCTTCCGGCCGTAATCCTTTTCCAGCGCCTCGCCGACCGGCGCAAGATAGTCGCCCGGGTAAAGGCCTTCGGGTATATCGCCGATATCTTCGCCGAGCGCCTCACGGTAGCGCAGCATCACCGACCGGGCCAGAACGTCGATCTGCACCCCGGCATCGTTGATGTAGTATTCCTTGGTCACGTCGTAAGAGGCAAAGCCGAGAAGATTGGCGAGCGCATCTCCGACCACCGCGCCACGGCAATGGCCGACATGCATCGGCCCGGTCGGGTTGGCCGATACATATTCGACATTGACCTTCATCCCGCCGCCGAGACTGGACCGCCCGTAGTTCGTCTCCTGCTCCAGGATCGTTCCGAGCTGCTTGCGCCAGAAACCGTCCGATAGCTTCAGATTGACGAAACCCGGCCCGGCAATGCCTGCCTCCAGAACATCGCCGTCCTCGGAGAGTTTTGCCGCCAGTTTCTCGCCAAGTTCCCGCGGCGCCATCCCGGCCTGCTTGGCGAGCACCAGCGCGGCATTCGTGGCGACATCGCCATGCGAGGCATCGCGCGGCGGTTCGATTCCGAGTTTGCCGAAATCGAGCGCTCCGCCATTGGCGGCCTCGATGCCAAGCGCCTCCACGGCCTTGATGACCCGATGACGAAACTCGGTGAAGATATTCATTGCGGCTGTCCTGGATGAAATCGAAAAACCGGCAAGCGGTTTGCGGGGCGTGGCTATCGCAATTCCGGTGTATGGTCAAACAGCCGGCGATGTTCCGACTGCGCAAAAGTGTCGGTCATTCCGGCCAGATAGTCGGCCACGCGGCGCGCCAGCGCGGGCTCTTCGAGTTGCGAAAGCTTGTCGGCCCAGCGGCCGCCCATCTTTTCCGGTTCGCGCATGAACGCCGCAAACAGGTCACGCACGATGTCCTCGGCCTGCGCGCGTACACGCATCACGTCCGGATGGCGGTACATGTTGGCGAACATGAAGGCTTTCAGTTCCTTCTCCAGTGTCGCCATCTCCGGCGAGAACTCGGCCATCGTCCGGCCTGCGGCATAAATGTCATCCACGCAGGAAGGTTTCAGCGACACCAGATTGGCCTTGGTCTGCCCGATCACGTCCTCGACCAGGCGAGTGATCAGGCGCCGTGTCGTCTCGTGTCCCCGCCTGTTGTCATCGAGGCCCGGATAAAGCCGATCCACCTCGTCGATGATGTCACGCGGCAATCCGACTTCGCGCAGCATGTCGAAAGTGAGCAGTCCGGCGCGCAAGCCGTCATCGATATCGTGCGTGTTGTAGGCTATGTCGTCGGAAATCGCCGCCAGCTGCGCTTCCAGCCCGGCATGCTTGTCGATTTCCAGATCGTGCAACTCGCAGTAATCGAGAATGGTCGGCGGCACCGGGCCGTGAATACCGTCGCCGGTCTTCGGATCTTTCAGCGGTCCGTTGTGCTTGACCAGCCCTTCCAGCGTCTCCCAGCTCAGGTTAAGACCGTCGAATTCGGCATAGAGGCGCTCCAGCTTGGTAACGACGCGCAGCGCCTGCGCATTGTGATCGAAGCCGCCATAGCCCGCCATGCACTCATCGAGCACGTCTTCTCCGGTATGGCCGAACGGCGTGTGGCCGAAATCGTGCACCAGCGCCACCGCCTCTGCGAGGTCCTCGTCCAGCCGGAAGGCCCGCGCCAGCGCCCGGGCGATCTGCGACACCTCGATCGTGTGCGTCAGCCGGGTGCGGTAATGATCGCCCTCATGGCTGAAGAACACCTGCGTCTTGTGTTTCAACCTGCGAAAGGCGGTCGAATGAACGATGCGATCGCGGTCACGCTGGAACTCGGTACGCGTGCGGCTGCGCGGTTCGTCGGTGAAACGGCCACGGCTTTTTGCCGGATCGGTCGCATAGGCCGCCCTTTCGCCGAGTCCGAAACCGATGCCTTGCAACGTTTCGTCCGAAACCGGATGCATGATTTTCCTGTCTCCCCTGCCCGCGGCCATTCCTTGCCCGTATTGACGCGAACGACACTGCTTCATACCTATGATGCAGAGCGTTGAACACAATATGAACCGCAAACGCGCAAGGATTTGACACGATGACCGCGCATCCGAAAATGGCAGACAAGAACGTCACGATGACGGAGTCCTGCGCCGCGCGGGTGAAAAAGATCCTTGCGGGCGAAACGGAAAACCGCGCTTTGCGCATTTCCGTCGAGGGCGGCGGCTGTTCCGGTTTTTCCTACAAGTTCGATCTCGTTCCCGGTCCCGCCGACGAAGACGACATCGTCCTCGAAAAGAACGGCGCGACGATCCTGATCGACTCGCTCTCGATGGTCTACATGGCCGGATCGGAGATCGATTTCGTCGATGACCTCATCGGCCAGTCCTTCCAGATCCGCAATCCGAATGCCGTCGCCAATTGCGGCTGCGGAACGTCCTTCTCGATCTGATCCCGGTTTTGTAACGAAAAAGGCCCGGATCGCTCCGGGCCTTTTTATGTTTCTAGTCCTCGCCGAGATCCTGCGGCAGGGCGAGATTGAGCACGATGGCCAGGATCGCCGCCGGCAGCAGGCCGGAGGTCAGCAGGATTTGCGCCGTCTTCGGCAGGTGCTGCAAGGCGCCAGGCTCGAGCTGCAATCCGAGGCCGACGGAAAGCGACACGGCGAAAATCACCATGTTGCGCCGGCTCCAGTTGACGTCGGACAGCATGTTGACGCCTGCCGCCGCAACCATGCCGAACATCACGATGACGCCGCCGCCCAGCACGTTGATCGGCACGGTCGAAACGATGGCGCCGATTTTCGGCACCAGGCCGCAGAGGATCAGGAAGATCGCGCCGAACGTCACGACATGACGGCTCATCACGCCGGTGATCGAGATCAGGCCGACATTCTGGCTGAACGAGGTGTTCGGCAGGCCGCCGAACACGCCTGCGATCGCGGTGCCGAGACCGTCGGCGAAGGTCGCTCCGGAGATTTCCTTGTCGGTCGCCTCGCGGCCCGCGCCGCCCTTGCAGATGCCTGACGTATCGCCGACCGTCTCGATCGCCGATACCACGGCCATCAGGCACATGCCGATGATGATCGCCGCATTGAACTCGAAGCCCCACTTGAACGGCAGCGGCAGCGCGAAGACCGCGGCATTGCCGACATTGCCGAAACTGACCTGCCCCATGAAGAAGGCCACGACATAGCCCGCAACCAGCCCGATAAGGACTGCCGCGACCGACAGGATTCCATGCGCAAAAAACTTCAGGCCCAGCGTCACCAGGATGACGATAATCGCCGGGAACCACATCGCAAACGAGCCGTATTCCGGCTTGCCGATTAGCGGAACGCCGCCCGCTGCATACTGGATGCCGACGCGGATCAGCGCCAGCCCGATCATCAGCACGATCAGGCCGGTCACCAGCGGCGGCAGCGCGAAGCGGATACGCCCGATCACGGTTCCGAGCAGAAAATGGAATACGCCTCCGATGGCGACGCCCGTCATCAGCCCCGCCAGTCCGGCAACACCCTGCCCCGCAACCGCCGGAATCATCACCGGCAGGAAGGCGAAACTGGTGCCCTGCACGATCGGCAGCCTTGCGCCGACCGGGCCGATCCCGATTGTCTGGAACAGTGTCGCGATACCGGCGAACAGCATCGACATCTGGATCATGTAGATCATGTTTGGAAAATCGGGCGAATTCGACCCGAAACCGAAACCGGCGGCGCCGGCAACGATGATCGCCGGCGTCACATTCGACACGAACATCGCCAGTACATGCTGGATACCAAGCGGCACCGCATGCGCCAGTGGCGGCGTGTAATTGGGATCGCGCAACTGTTCGGCGGTCCCCAATGCTGAATCGGCCATTTTGTCCCCTCTTTCTCATCGCCCACGATGGGCAATTGAAAAAAGCTACGCGAACGTGACATTCTGGCAAGCGCAACTTGGGACGATTCCCGCGTTATCGGCAGGAAATTCATGAAAATCGCCACCTGGAACATCAACGGGGTCAAGGCCCGCATCGATACGGTCAGGAGCTGGCTGGAGCAGTCGGCGCCCGATATCGCCTGCCTGCAGGAGATCAAGTCGGTCGACGAGAACTTTCCGCGCGAGGCATTCGAAGCGCTCGGCTACCATGTCGAAACGCATGGCCAGAAAGGCTTCAACGGCGTCGCCATCCTGTCGAAACTGCCCTTCGACGAGGTCAATCGCGGCCTGCCCGGTGACGACAGCGACGAACAGGCCCGTTTCATCGAGGGCGTCTTCTCCGTCGAAAGCGGCGTCGTTCGCGTCGTCTCCCTCTATCTGCCGAACGGCAATCCGGTCGACAGCGAAAAATTTCCCTACAAGCTTTCCTGGATGGAACGGCTGCACGAATGGGCCGAAGAGCGCCTTGCGCTCGAGGAACCTTTCATCCTCGCTGGCGATTACAACGTCATCCCGCAACCGGAGGATTGCCACGACCCGAAGGTCTGGGAAGGCGATGCGCTGTTTCGGCCCGAAACGCGCGACGCCTTCCGCCGTCTCGTCAATCTCGGCCTGACCGAGGCGGTGCGCTCGGTTAGCGACGCGCCCGGTATCTATACGTTTTGGGACTATCAGGCCGGCGCCTGGCAGAAGAACAACGGCATCCGCATCGACCACCTGCTGATGTCGCCCGAAGCCGCAAACCGTTTGCGCGCGGCGGAGATCGACAAGCATGTCCGTGCTTGGGAGAAACCTTCCGATCACGTGCCGGTGGTCATCGACTACGCCGCCTGACGGCTTCGCCTTTGCCGCGTTCGGCTGCCATGATAGTCTGACATCAGGGAGGCTTTCATGCGGACCATCACGACGTTAGGCGCCACTGTCCTTCTGACCATTCTGGCCGGAACTTCGCTTGCCGGCGAGAATTGCACCTGTCGCGGCAATGGCGAGGATATCCCCGAAGGACAGACCGTCTGCCTGAAAACGGCATCAGGCATGAAGCTCGCGCGCTGCGAGCGCGTCCTCAACAATACATCCTGGAAAATACTCAATAGCGACTGTCCGACGGCGGCCTTGCCACCCGGTCGGTCCAAACTTCCCGGAAACGGCTAGTAAACGGTCAGTTCTGCGTCGCGAGCGCGATTGCCGTGCGCCGGTCGGCCTCGGATGCGACCGCGAATGCTTCTTCCTGCAACGCCCGGATCCAGTGGCGTTCCGGCTCTTGCGCCTTGTTGAGAGCGCTGGTCAGCATCGACAGGCCCTGCACGCTACGCCCGGAATCGAACAGGATCTTGCCCAGCATCGCCTGAGAGCCGACATGGCCCTTGCGCGCGGCGAGATTGAACCAGCGCGCCGCGGTAAACGGGTCGCTCGGACCGCCTTCGCCGGTCAGATACATCCGGCCGAGTTCGAACTGGGCGTCGGCGTCGCCGAACTGGCTTGCCGCCTGCAGGAACAACTGGCGCGCGCGGGACGGATCGGCGGAAACCGGGGAATTGGGAATGCCGCGCCGCAGGTAGTTGGCCAGCGATGTCAACGCGTGCGCCACGAAAGTTTCGTCGCCCGTGCCGGGCGTCGCACCTTCGTTGACCAGTCCCTCGTAGAGCCGGAAGGCTTCGTAGTCGTTTTCCTGCACGCCGTCGCCCGAGGCATACATGGTCGCAAGCTTCCAGCGCGCGCCGGCATGGCCTTGTTCGGCCGCGTCGCGATACGCCTTCAGCGCCTCGTCCTTGCGGCCGTCCTTGTAGGCGGAGAACCCGAAGCGGAACAGCACCCACGGCCCCTTCCGATCGCTTTCCGCCGTCTGTGCGAAACACGACTGGACCGAAGCGGCCGTAAGAACAAGCGCCAGCGAACAGGCCGCTGCTGTCATTGCCGCCCCTGTTCGGCTGGGGTTATTGTTCTTGGACCGGGCGGTCATCATTTCAAAAACTGCGTTCCTGAATGTCAGCGTGACACTGCATATCGTTACTCGAAACCGGTTGCCTGACCGGCACCCAATTCCGATGCGCCCGGTTTATGGCGGCAAATGGGCACATCATCCTTGACCGGTTCTAAACCGACTCTTTGCCCATAAGTGTTGCCAAATCGTCACAAACGCCGCGATTTCGGGGATATCGGGCCGAAAACCAGCACACTACGCTAAATCACGCGGGCAAAGAAAAACCCCGCCGCGGTCCGCGCAGCGGGGTATTGTCGTATTGTCCGGATTGATCAGAAGCTTACGCGGAAATTCGCTCCGAGCGCATAGGACCAGTCGCCGCCAACTGTATAGGCAAAGGAATTTCCCGGATTGCCGGGAACCGGGTCGGCCGCAATCGACTTTCCGGCAAGGTGAGTGACGGCGCCGCCAAACCGGAATTCGCTGCGATCGCCCTTCACCGAAAGGCCGGTCGCCAACGTCCAGGTATCCGTATGCGCATCTTCGGTCGTTGAAACGCCCTTGTCCCAGGTCAGGCTCAGCGAACCGGAAACCATGTCGTTGAACGCATGGCCGATACCGCCGGTGACGGTCCAGCCATCCCGCCAGAAATAATCAAGCTGATAGTTACCAGCCAGCGGCGTCCCGTCGATTGTGTAATTGAGGGTCTGGAGAGCGCTCCAGTCCGTCCACTTGACCGAACCGAATGCGAGCCATTCCGGTGCGATACCGCTCTGCAACTTGAGCTCGACCGACCGCGGAAGCGTGCCGTTGCCGCTCGCGGAACTCGAACCGGCGGCCTGCGTGACGAAGGAGCCTTCTGCGGAACTCGGCGTATGTTCAACTGCCGAGCGATACATGATCTGCGCCCGGAGGGCGATTTCCGGAATCTCGTAAGCGGCGCCGATCCGGTAGCCGGGACGGAATCTGTCGTTGAAGCTCAACGTCGCGTTGGTGTTGCCGAGCGGAGCAACGTTGACGGTCTGGGAGTAGTTGAAGTTCTGCAGGAATCCGCCGCCGAGTATCCAGAAACGCCCGTTGCCGGCATTAAAATGCGCGCCACAGGTCATGCCGAATTCCGAGGAAGTGAAGCCCTCCGTAATCGTGCCTGTGCCGTCTGCGGCCCGGCCGATCGCGATGGCTTGCGGCCCGTAACTGGCGCTGGCGCCGAATGCGTCGGTATAGGTGCCGGCACAGGAAACACTGTCGTGCAGGTTCATTTTAACGGCCACCGAAGGGATCGCATACGCATCCGTATAGGCCCCGTCTGTCGCGGCGCCCCCGCCGATCGTCTCGTACCCGCGCTGCGGGGCGACATACAGCACGCCGCTGCGCATCGCGAAATTGCCATCCTCGAACAGGATATCGGTGTCGGCTGTGCCGCGGCTGAATCCCCCCGCCATGGCGCTGCCGGTAAGCGCGGTAGCGCAGGCCAAACCGCAAAGAATTGTCTTCGTGCCCTTGAGCATTCCATCCTCCAACCAGGCTTTTTTATTATTTTTGCCGATAACCCTGCCCATTTTTCAAGCACATTCTCGCCGAATCATTGCCACAATTCCCAATTGCGCCGATGCGGCAATCCTCTCCCGTCGCGAATTTCCGCGAATTACGTTTACGTCAACGGCATAACGTATCCGTCGAAAGCCGAAATCGGCGCAAAATGTCTGTTTTTTTATCTGCCTCAACGAAAAAACGGGCCGCGAGGGCCCGTTGTTGCAAATCTGACACATTGGCTAAAATTGCGCCTATTGCCGTTTCATCGGACCGCCGGAGCCGGCCGCCCCGCAGGTCAGCCGGCTAGCCGATCTGGTCGAGCCGTTCCAATGCCGTCTTCAGCGAATCGCGATCCGCGAGCGCTTCCGCCAGCTTTTCGCGCTCGCCCTCGACGACCTCCGGCTTGGCGTTGGCGATGAACTTTTCGTTGCCGAGTTTGCCTTCCAGCTTCTTGATGTCCGCGTCCACTTTGCCCGCGGCCTTGGTGAGGCGCGCGCGCTCCGCATCGACGTCGATCAATCCGCCGAGCGGCAGGCAGGCGGTTGCCTCTCCGACGATAATCTGCGCCGATCCCTTCGGCACTTCGCTTTCGATGAGGATGTCCTCGACGCGCGCCAGCTGCTTGATCGCGGGATCGTGCCGCAGCAGCCGCTGGCGGGTTTCTTCGCCAGCGCCGACAATGACCAGCGGCACCATCGCCGAGGCCGGCACGTTCGTCTCCGCCCGAACCGAACGGATGCCGGTCACGAGATCGATCAGCCAGTTGACCTCCCCGGCCGCTTTCGTGTCGGCGAATTCGGGACGCGGCCATTCCGCGTGACACAGCAGCGTTTCGCGATGATCGGCCGTCAGCGCCCAGAGCTCTTCCGTCATGAACGGCATGAACGGGTGCAGCAGCTTGTAAACGCCGTCGAGCACGAATGCCGCGCAGGCCTGCGCCTCGGCCTTGGCGCTCTCGTCCTCGCCGTTGAACACCGGCTTGAGCAGTTCGAGATACCAGTCGCAGAACGTATTCCACACGAACCGGTAAGCGGCGCTGGCAGCGTCGTTGAACCGGAACTGGTCTATGCCCTGGGCGACTTCGCGCGCGGCTTCGGAGAATTCGGTCAGGATCCAGCGGTTGATCTGCAGCTTGGCGTCTTGCGGCTTGAATGCCGGATCGACCCGCACGCCGTTCATCTGCGCGAAACGCGTCGCATTCCAGAGCTTGGTGCCGAAATTGCGGTAGCCGGCGATACGTGCCGGGTCGAGCTTCACGTCACGCCCTTGCGCCGCCATGATCGCCAGCGTGAAGCGCAAAGCGTCGGCGCCGTATTCGTCAATCAGTTCCAGCGGATCGATGACGTTGCCTTTCGACTTCGACATCTTCTGCCCGAACTTGTCGCGCACCAGCGCATGCACATAGACGGTCTCGAACGGCTCGACCGGCGTGCCGTGATCGTCCTTCATGAAATGCAGGCCCATCATCATCATGCGGGCGACCCAGAAGAAGATGATGTCGAAGCCGGTGACCAGCACACTGGTCGGGTACCAGGTCTTCAGTGCCTCGGTCTGTTCCGGCCAGCCGAGTGTCGAGAACGGCCACAAAGCGGACGAGAACCAGGTGTCGAGAACGTCGTCGTCGCGGGCCAGTTCTACATCCTCGCCGTAATGCGCGCGCGCCGCTGCGGCGGCCTCCTCCTCGGTCTTCTCCACGAAGACTTCGCCGTCCGGTCCGTACCAGGCCGGAATCCGGTGGCCCCACCACAGTTGGCGCGACACGCACCACGGCTCGATATTTTCCATCCAGTTGAAGTAGGTGTTTTCCCACGTCTTCGGCACGAACTGGGTGCGGCCCTCGCGCACCGATGCAATGGCGGGGCCTGCCAGCGTCTTCGCATCGGCGAACCACTGGTCGGTCAGCATCGGCTCGATGACGACATGCGAGCGGTCGCCGAAGGGCTGCATGATCTTCTTCGCCTCGACGAACGGGATCTCGTTGCCTTCCGCGTCCGTGGTCATCACGGCCAATCCGTCCGCATTGATGTCGGCGACGATCATCTTGCGCGCTTCGAGCCGGTCGATCCCGCGATAGGCTTCCGGCACCAGGTTGATCGCGTCGACATCCGCTTCCGGGGGCAACGACCCGGACTTGATGATCTGCATCGCCTTGGCGGCTTCCTCGGCATAGGGCGCGCCGTCGGCGCGCATCGCCGCGGTCTCGTCCATCAGGCGGTAGAGCGGAATGTGGTTCCGCTTGGCGACCTGGTAGTCGTTGAAGTCGTGCGCGCCGGTGATCTTCACCGCGCCCGATCCGAATTCGGGATCGGGATATTCATCGGTGATGATCGGGATGAGACGGCGGTGTTCCTTCGGACCGACCGGAATCTCGCACAGCTTGCCGACGATCAGCGCATAGCGTTCGTCGGACGGGTGGACGGCAACCGCGCCATCGCCGAGCATCGTTTCCGGCCGCGTCGTCGCGATGGAGATGTAATCGCGCGTTTCGCGCAGCGTCACGTTCCCGTCGGCGTCCTTTTCGACATATTCGTAGGTCTCGCCGCCGGCCAGCGGGTACTTGAAGTGCCACATATGGCCGTCGACTTCCTTGTTCTCGACCTCGAGGTCGGAAATCGCGGTTTCGAATTTCGGATCCCAGTTGACCAGCCGCTTGCCGCGGTAGATCAGGCCTTCCTTGTACAGCCTGACGAAGACCTCGAGCACAGCCTCGGACAGCCCGTCATCCATCGTAAAGCGTTCGCGCGACCAGTCGCAGGACGCGCCGAGCCGCTTCAGCTGGTTGAAGATCATGCCGCCGGACTCGTTCTTCCAGCGCCAGACGCGTTCGACGAACTTTTCGCGCCCCATCTCGCGGCGGCTCATGTTCTCGCCGCTTTCGGCCAATTGCCGCTCGACCACCATCTGCGTGGCGATGCCCGCATGGTCCATGCCCGGCTGCCACAGCACGTTCTTGCCGTTCATCCGCTGATAGCGGATCATGATGTCCTGCAGCGTGTTGTTGAGCGCGTGGCCCATATGCAGCGAACCGGTGACGTTCGGCGGCGGAATCACGATGCAATAGGGATCGGCGCCTTCCCTGGCGCCCGCGCCGGCCGCGAAGGCGTCGGCATCGTCCCAGATTTTGGCAATTCTAGGTTCGACGCTGGCTGCGTCAAAGGTCTTGTCGAGCATAAGGAAACGTCCGCGAGCGATGTCGGTGAATTCAGCGCCCGTGTAAATCCGATGCCCGCCCGCCTGTCAACAAAGCGACGGCGGCATCACGCCATACGCGGCTCGCCCCGTGCGATCCGTTCGATTTCTCCGCGCACCAGCCTTTCGACCAGCGACGGCAGATTGTTGTCGAGCCACTCCTGCAGCATCGGGCGCAGCATCTCTTCCGCCATCATGTCGAGATCGCGACCGTGTTTTTCCAGCAGCATCTCCGACAGATCCGCAAATGAGTGCGAAACGCTTTTCGACACGGCCTCCGAAACGAGCGCGCTGCCAGTAGCGGTCGCCTGAGTCTCGGCCTCGGCTTGCGCCGGCATGTCCTCTTCCGGCGTATCCTCGACCTGGCCGCGTAGCAGGCTGCCCACCTGGCGGAAGGCGCCATCGTCTTCCTCGGTGAAGCGGGCGCCGTACTTGGCCTGCCTTTCGGCGGCCAGGACATCCCGATCGACCGGATTGAATTCCGCGCGCAGCGCCGCCTCGACCTCGGAAATGTCCGGTTCGGGCAGCGATTCCAGCGCGAAAGCCTTCATCTCCGGCTCCGCCGCCGTTTCCGGCTTCGCCGAAACTTCCGCCTTGCCCGACCGCTCCTGCTCCAGATAGGCGTCAACTGCGGCGGCTATGTCGCCCGGCGCGTCAGCCGGTTTTTCGCGTTGTGTCCTTGGGGCGTTCGGCAGCGTGGTTTGCGGCACCTGCGCCTTTTCGGGACCTGCGTCTTCGGAACCTGCATCATTGGCGGCCGGCGGCGGAATCGTGGCCGATGGCTCCGGTTGAGCTTTCTCTTCCGGTTTCGGCTCGGGAGCCGTGGGCTGGGGCTCGCTGGCATCGATGATCCGGCGGATCGACGCCAGAATCTCATCCATCGAGGGTTGTTCGCGAAGGGCGCTGCTTTGTGCCATGTCGTGTCTGCCGTTAGCGTCACACAGCCGGGTTATCCGGCGAATCATGACGACGACGATAGCGAATGATCGGGACGAAGAGAATCCCGCCGCAACCGCTGGCGGCGGCGACCCACAACATTAAGAGATTGTTATGGTTAACGCCCGTCCGGAGTGCGAAGACCGAACCACTTGTCCGCGACGGCTTCGTAATGCTCTTTCGGGTCGTGCAACGCGACCTTGAGCCCGAGTTGTTTGGCAGTCAGTCGGCCGATCGCCGAACGCAGCGCGTAGCTGGAGACCACGACATTGCGCTCTGCCTGGGCGAGAGCGATCTGTGCGGCAAGCACGTCGGCTTGGGCATTGAGCACATCGAGCGTGGTGCGCTGACCGACATCGCGCTCCTGTACGACGCCGTCGAGCGCCAGACGCGAGGCGCGCAATGTTTCCTGGTTCGCAGACACGGCCGCCTGCGAGGCCTGCAGCTGCGTCCATGCGGACGCGACGGCCGCGCGGACCTGGTCACGAGCGACATCGGTGTTGATGCGCGCCTGGCCGAGCTGTTCTTTTTTCTGGCGAACCGTGGCGCTTGCCTGTCCGCCCTGGTAGATCGGCACCGTCACGCGCGCGCCAATGCTCGCGCTGTTGCCGCCCTGGTAGTCGTTCAGGCTGCTGTAGGCGCGTCCGATTTCGGCGGAAAGGCCGACTTGCGGGAGAAAGGCGCCCTCGGCGGCCTTAACGCTGAACAGCCCCGAATCGACGAGATGACTGCGAAGCCGGATGGCCGGGTGTTCGGAAAACGCGATCGCCTGCGCCTGCGCCAGCGAACGCGGCATGCCTCGCGTAAGCGCGGATGCCGACTGCAGCCGGCCCGGCTCCGAACCCGTCAACTGCTGATAGACAGCGGCGCTGGAAAGCGCGGCGGCGCGAGCGGCTTCGAGCTGCGCTTGCGCGGCGGCGCGGCTGGCGCGCGCCTGTTCGACATCCGTGCGCGTACCTTCGCCCACATCAAAACGCGCCTGTGAGGCGCGGACCTGCTCGTCCAGGAATGCCAAGTTGCGCTGCCGAAAATCGGCGATCTGCCGGTTCTGTACGACATCCATGTAGGTCTGTGCCGTGTCGAAAAGCACGTTTTGTTCGGTGTTGCGCAGGTTTTCGCGTTCCGCCATTACGCCGGATGCGGCGGCGCGGACATTGTTGCGCGTCTGGAAGCCATCGAAGATGGACTGGCTGATCTCGACACCGAAGCTGAGGCTCGTGATTCCCACTCCGCCGGCGGTCGAGGCGCTGCTGCTGTTGGTAATTCCCGTCACGCTGGTAACGCGTGGACGGTAACCCGACTTCGCCAGAGCCACGCTTTCGTCCTGGATGCGGACGCCGGCGCGGGCTGAATTCAGTTCGGAGTTGTTTTCATAGGCCTTCGCGAGAGCGCCGAGAATGCTTTCGGCGGCCGCGACCTGCGGTACGAGGGAAACGGTAACGGCGAATACCGCTGCGAGAATTGGCTTGCGCATCCGTACGGTCCTGACAACAACGGCCAAATAAGGTGTATCGACCCTTGGGTTTAATTATCGCCCCCGCAACGGGCAATACCCGTACGGGAACTTATTCACGGGTGTTGCCGGGTGGCAACCATTATACACGCTTACAGCGAAAACTCCGGTTCCTTCTGGAACCCGGGCAATTCCTTGACCGACAGGTTGAAGGCTTTGCGGCCGGAAACAGTGTTTCCGTCTTTCAGGTAGAGCGTGGCAAATCCGCTCAATCCGTGGCCTTCGACCACGACGAGTCGACCGCCATCCTTGAGCTGGTCGAATATGGCGGCCGGAACCTCGTCCACGGCGCCGCCGACGAAAATGACATCATACGGGCCTTCCGAAGCATAGCCCTGCCTGAACGGACCGGTGACCACCGCGACATTGTCGAAGCCGTTTTCGATCAGGATGTCGGTCGCGCGCGACGCCAGTTCCTCGTCCGATTCGAGCGCGATCACGGCGCTGCCGAGCTTTGAGAACACGGCAGACGAATAGCCGGTGCCGCAGCCGATATCGAGAACGAGGTCCGACGGCTTCACGCCGGCGAGTTGCGCCAGGCGGGCAAATGGCGACGGCTCCATCACGTAGCGCCGTACCTCCATATCCAGGGAGCTGATTTCGATATCGTCGTCGATATAGGCGAATGGCTTGCGCTGTTCGGGCACAAAGGCCTCGCGCGGCACGGAAAGCAGCGCTTCAAGCAGGCGCAGGTCGGTTACATCGGTCGTTCGAACCTGGCTATCGACCATTGCTTGGCGCAGTTCGTCGAAATGTTGGCCCATGGCTCTTGGTCCGTTCCCGTTCAATCCGCACTCATGCCGCCACAACGAACCCTTGAAATCTGGAGGCCTCGCCCGGAATCGAACCGGGGTGCAAGGATTTGCAGTCCTCTGCGTAACCACTCCGCCACGAGGCCGTATCAGGGTCGCTGTGTATGGCGCGTCGTGTTAACAGAGGGTTTTTCCCCCGGCAAGCGCCATCGTTTCATCCTCGACGTTTTTCTTTTTCTTTCGCCCGTCGGGACCAGCGCACGGCTACCCTGCGGCGCCAGCGGCGCACGCGCGGGATGTCGTGGGCCAGCACGAGAAGACCGAGCGGCAGCATCCAGAAACCGACCACCGGCAGGAATCCGAAAATTCCTCCGGCCACCAGCACCGATCCAAGCGCTATCCGGCCAAGCCGGGAGTTGGGTAACGGCACCGTGCGATTCAGCACCTTGATCGTGGACCGCGTCGGGTAGCGCGGTGCGTCTTGCGCGTGCTCTGTCTTGTCTGCCATGCAATTCCCCGGTGACGCGGTGCAGATAGGCATGCGCACGCATGTTCGCCAGCCTGCCGGCAACCTGTTCGCCAAGTCTTGTCGCGGCACCATGAAACGCGGATAAAAAAGTTTCATTCGCGCCTTGGCAAATCGGAACGACCTTTGATATAGGCTCCGCTCAGCCTGAAGGCATTCCCCGGTAGCTCAGTGGTAGAGCACTCGACTGTTAATCGATCGGTCGCTGGTTCGAATCCGGCCCGGGGAGCCAGTTTCAAAGAGGTCGGCGTTTTTCGCCGGCCTCTTTTTTGTTTTGGCGGACTGGCGGCTTTCAGTGGCTGGCCGCGGCCTCCATGCGCACCGCGCCAAGCGCGATCGTCAGCGCCTCGCCTTCGTCCTCTCCGGCGAACAGCCGGTCCTCGGCCTCGCGGAACATGTCCTTGAAGCCGATCTGGTCGGCAAAGATGACTCCGCCGACCCGCACCGAAATAGCATCACCGGCTTCTGCCGGTGCGAAATAGACGCCCTTCACGTTCTGGCTGATCCGCTCTGCGATATCGCGTGCGTCCGCTTCGTCCGCGCCGGGGAGAAATATCCCGAACATCGTCGCGCCGATACGGCCAACGACATCGTCGGCACGGATGGATGAACGAATGGACATCGCGATGAGAGCCAGCGCCTCGTCGCCAGCCTCCAGTCCGTAACGCCGATTGATCTCGCGCAAGTGATCGGCATGGACGATAAGGAATGCGCCTGACGGATTATCCGCATCGGCCGTCTTTCTCCGACGCTCGACGATATCCGCGAAGACGCTCGGTCGGTAGAAGTCCGTCAACCTGTCGTGCGAAGCGAAATAGTTCAGCTCCCGTTGACGCTTTGCCAGTTGGGCACGCTGCACGCACACGATGGCGAGCAATGGCAGGCAGACAACGATCGGCACAACCGCCGCGCTGATGACGCTGCGCCCGAGCGGCGTCAGCGCCGTTGCGTATAGCAGCAGATAATTCACGAACATCGAGATTCCGAGGCTGGCGACAAGGCCAACCGCGAGAAAGATGATGTTCCGTTTCAGGATTGCGGAAGATCCGGACAATTTGAACGCCTCGTTGTCGTGTTGTTTCACCAACGAAGGGCTAACGCCGCCGGGATGTCGAAGACGTTTCCCGAACAGGTAGAATTTGAAGGAATGTTCGCTCAATTGTGGAAACCCGGCCGCTCTCTCGATCAAGATGTTTGTCCGGATTCACGGCAGCCGGAAGTTTCGATTGCTACGGGTGGCGTTGCCCCAGGCACCCTTCGCAAATCATCATGCTTGGTATCATGCCGGCGGCGGCGCGACGATTCCAAGACTTCATAAATAGCTGTTGATATTAGTGGGGGACCCGTCCCGCCGGCAGTTCCGCACCCACAAACGCGTCGGCCCGCGAGTCTTCGATCCGGCTTTGCGCCAGGCTCAGCAATGCATTGGCGACTTCGTCTTCACTCCAGCCCGCGGCCAGTGCCCGATCGAACAGCGCCTCGAAATCCGCTTCGATAGAGGCTTCGCAATCGATATCCCGATCGCTGGCAATGCCGGAGGAACGAAAAATCATGTCACTATCCTCAAAAAAGGCGCCGGATGGCGCCACGCTGCTACCAAGTCGGCGAATCGCCAGCACAAATGGTTCGACGCGTTGAGTTTCGCGCCTGACAAGCCCTCTGCGATGAGATCCTCCGCACATCTAAGCATAGACGCGTTGCCGAATCACCTGAAAAACACGTGTGAAGGCGCAGCGCCGGATTGACTTTGTACCGTTCGCCTTGCGCCGGACTGTAAAAACTTACCATGGACCTGATCCGGCGGGGCACACATCACGTAACATCGTGAAATACCCGACCGCATTCCACGTGTAGATACAGCTTGCCCTTCGACCTCCCCGCCGCACCCGTCATTGTCTGGTTCCGCAACGATCTGCGAACCGCGGACAATCAGGCGCTTTTTCATGCCGCAAAAAGCGGCAATCCGGTCATCCCGCTGTTCATTCTCGAGGAAGGCCGCGATACCCTTCCGCTTGGCGGCGCACAACGCTGGTGGCTGCACCGGTCCATCGCATCCCTGTCCGGTGACTTGCGACAACGCGGCGCTCCGCTGGTGCTGAGAGAAGGCGACCCGCAGAAAGTCCTCGACAACCTGATCGCCGCGACCGGCGCGCAATCCGTCTTGTGGAACCGCCGATATGCGCCCGACCTCATCGAACGCGACGCCGTCGTCAAGGAGCGGCTGCGCAAACGCGGCTTGTCCGTCCGCAGTTTCGACGGTCAACTGTTGCACGAGCCGACGCGACTGAAGACGAAGTCCGGCGGCCCCTACCGGGTCTACACGCCGTTCTGGCGCGCCTTCGGCGAACAGCCGCCGCCGCGTCCGCCGTTCGAGGCGCCGACCGAATTGATGTCCCATGACGGAAATCTCGCCTCCGATGCGCTTTCCGATTGGGGCTTGCTGCCGTCGGCGCCGGATTGGTCCGGCGGCATTTCCGCCGAATGGACGCCGGGCGAAAAAGGCGCGAAAGCCCGCCTCGCTCGTTTCGTCGACGAGGCCATCGACGGATATGCCGAAAAGCGCGATTTTCCCGGCGCACCCTTCACCTCCAGACTGTCGCCGCACCTCGCTTTCGGCGAGATCAGCCCGTTCCAGATCTGGCAGGCGACGGAAGACGCGCGCGAGGCCGTGCCGTCTCGCGATCTCGCCGTCTTCCGCAAGGAACTGTTCTGGCGCGAGTTCTCCTACCACCTGCTGGTCAATTTCCCGGCCCTTCCCCGTGAAAACTTCAACGCCGGTTTCGACGCCTTCCCGTGGCGAAACGACGTCGAACAACTGCTCCATTGGCAGCACGGGCGCACCGGTTATCCGATCGTCGACGCCGGCATGCGCGAGCTCTGGCAGACCGGCTGGATGCACAACCGGGTCCGGATGATTGTCGGCTCCTTCCTGGTCAAGCACCTGCTGATTGACTGGCGTCACGGCGAGGCGTGGTTCCGCGACACGCTGGTCGATGCCGATCCGGCCTCCAACACCGCAAGCTGGCAGTGGATCGCCGGCTCCGGCGCCGACGCCGCCCCCTATTTCCGCATTTTCAATCCGGTGCTGCAGGGCGAGAAATTCGATCCGGTCGGCAACTATGTACGCCGCTTCGTGCCGGAACTGGCCGCGCTGCCGGACAAATATCTGCACAAGCCGTGGGTAGCGCCGGTGTCGGAAATTGCAATGGCCGGGATCGAACTCGGCAAGACCTATCCCGCCCCGATTGTCGACCACAAGGCCGCGCGCGAACGCGCCCTGGTCGCCTACCGGCAACTGAAGGAAAAAGCCGGCTGACCCGCTCTATGCCGATTCGCAAAACACTCTGGAACCGCACAAATAATCCGGTTAGGCTTAACGCATGAGCGCTGATTACGAGTTGACAAACGGATCCGCCTCAACGAGACGGATCGCCGACGAAATGATTTCGAAGGCGGAGCATTTGACGCCTCAGAATATCCGCCGCGCCTTGCGGGGTATTCCGCTCAAGGCGAAACTTGTGCTGCGCGCCGCGACGCAGCTGCCGCACGGTACGCTCACCATCCGGTTGCCCGACAAGCGCGTTGTCAAGGTGGGCGGCAACAATCCCGGCCCCGAGGCGGTGCTGATCCTGCACAACTGGAACCTGCCGGTCCGCGCCATCAAGGAGGCGACCGTCGGCGTCGGCGAGAGCTACATGGACGGCGACTGGGACAGCCCGGACGTCACGGCCTTTCTCGAACTCTTTGTCGCCAACGAAACGATCGGCTACCAGATCGTGCGCGCCAACCATGTGTTCCGGCTCGTCAACAATCTTCGCCACTGGCTGAACCGCAACACCAGGACCAAGGCGAAACGGAACATTTCCGCCCACTACGATCTCGGCAACGAGTTCTACTCCCGGTGGCTCGACCCGAGCATGACCTATTCCTCGGCATTGTTTGCCGAAGGCGCCAATGACCTGGAGTCGGCGCAGGCCGCCAAATACCGCGCGCTGGCCAGGGCAGCCGGCATCGGCCCGAACGATCACGTACTGGAAATCGGTTGTGGTTGGGGCGGCTTCGCCGAGTTCGCCGCAAAGGAAATCGGCTGCCGGGTCACCGGCCTGACGATCAGCCGGGAGCAGCTGGATTTCGCCCGCGAGCGCATCCGTGCCGCCGGCCTCGACGACAAGGTAACGTTGAAGTTCCAGGATTACCGGGACGAACAGTCGACCTATGACCGCGTCGTCTCCATCGAGATGTTCGAGGCGGTCGGCGAGAAGTACTGGCCGACTTACTTCTCCAAGGTGCATGACGTGCTGAAACCGGGCGGCCGCGCCGGCCTGCAGATCATTACCATCAACGAGCGCGCCTTCCCCGAATACCGTGCCAATCCGGATTTCATCCAGCGCTACATCTTCCCCGGTGGCATGTTGCCGACGCCTCAAATCCTCGATGCCCTGACATCGCAAAACAGCCTGCAGAAATGCGACGAGCATGTCTTTCCGCAGGATTATGCGCGCACGCTCAACCTTTGGCGTGAACGTTTCCGCGATGCCTGGGACGGAATCAGGCCGCTTGGCTTTGACGACCGGTTCAAGCGCATGTGGGAGTTCTATCTCCATTATTGCGAAGCCGGTTTCCGCGGCGAGTTCATCGACGTCCGCCAACTCGTCTACGAACGGCCCTGATCGTCGGGGATCGTCGCAAAAGCATTTCCGTCTGAACTTTGTCGCCGCAACTTTATCCTGCGGCGCGGCGCATTCGCGCAGCATGAGTGCCTTGATGCTCGCCATGCGAGACCATACTGTCGCGAAAAACCAACAAGGGACGGGATCATGCACGACTCGGTGATCGACGCGATCGGCAATACGCCGCTCATCAAGCTCAGACGCGCTTCGGAAGAAACCGGCTGCACGATCCTCGGCAAGGCCGAGTTCCTCAATCCCGGCCAGTCGGTCAAGGACCGTGCCGCTCTCTACATTATCCGCGACGCCGAGAAGAAGGGCCTGCTGAAGCCCGGCGGCGTCATTGTCGAGGGCACCGCCGGCAACACCGGCATCGGCCTGTCGATGGTCGCCCGCGCGCTCGGCTACCGTACCGTGATCGTCATTCCCGAAACGCAGGCGCAGGAAAAGAAGGACGCGCTGCGCCTGTTCGGCGCCGAACTGGTCGAGGTCCCGGCCGCTCCCTACAAAAATCCGAACAATTATGTCCGCTTGTCCGGCCGCCTCGCCGAACAGATCGCGAAAAGCGATCCCAACGGCGCGGTCTGGGCCAACCAGTTCGACAATGTGATCAACCGGCAGGCCCACGTCGAAACCACCGCGCCGGAAATCCTGCGCGACACGGACGGCAAGGTGGATGGCTTCATCTGCGCGGTCGGTTCCGGCGGCACGCTGGCCGGCGTCGCCGAGGGCCTGCACGCAGGCAACAAGGATATCAAGATCGGCATCGCCGATCCGATGGGCGCCGCGCTTTATTCCTTCTACACGACCGGCGAGTTCAAGTCGGAGGGCTCCTCGATCACCGAGGGAATCGGCCAGGGCCGCATCACCGCCAATCTGGAAGGTTTCACGCCCGATTTCGCCTGTCAGATTCACGATGACGAGGCGCTGAAGATCGTCTTCGCCCTGGCGCAGGAAGAAGGCATGGTGATGGGCGGCTCGACCGGCATCAACATTGCCGGTGCAATCAGGCTGGCGAAGGAACTCGGCCCCGGCCACACCATCGTGACCGTGCTGTGCGACTACGGAAACCGTTACCAGTCGAAGCTGTTCAATCCGGCCTTCCTGCGCGAAAAGGGATTGCCGACGCCGGATTGGCTGGAGACAAAAACCGAGATCGACGTGCCCTACGTGGAGGCGGATTGATGGCATATGCGGTCAAGGCGCTGTTCCGCGACGATGCCTATCTCTCGGTCGCCGAAGGCACGGTGGTTGCCATCAACGACCGCGGCGGCATCATCCTCGACCAGACCTGCTTCTATGCCACCTCCGGCGGCCAGCCGGGCGACATCGGCTTCTTCGAACGCGAAGACGGCTCGAAGATCGGGATCGCCGCAACGGTCTGCGGCGAAACCAAGGATGAGATCATCCACGTTCCGGCTCCCGACCAGCCGGTACCCGAAATCGGCGAGAAGCTGACGCTGCATGTCGACTGGGACCGTCGCTACAAGCTGATGCGCATGCACACCGCCTGTCACCTGCTCACCGTCGTCTGTCCCTACCCGATCACCGGCGCATCCGTCGGCGAAGAGGAAAGCCGCATCGACTTCGATATCCCGGAGCTTGACGGCGACAAGGCCTCGATCAGCACCGAGCTGATGCGCCTCGTCGAGGAAAACCACCCGATCTACACCGAGACGATCTCCGATGCCGACCTCGCGGCCAATCCCGGCCTGGTGAAGTCGAAAAACGTCCGCCCGCCGTCTGGAAGCGGCGAAATCCGCCTTGTCTGCATCGGCGAGAATGCCTCCGTCGACAGCCAGCCCTGCGGCGGCACCCATGTGACCGAAACGAAGGAAGTCGGCGACATCCATATCGGCAAGATCGAGAAAAAAGGCCGTGAAAACAGGCGTTTCCGCATACGATTCGGCCCTTTGCCGCAGAATTGAACCATCTGCGTTTACGCAACGTTAGAAAAGCCGGCCTAAAATCCGCCCGATATTTACGTGGGCGATGACCGTCCGCGCGTTGTGAAAATGCCGTAAAAAGCAGCCGGTTTGGCGCTTCACAGCGGCCGGGCTGAGATTAGGCGATGGTGTCCATTCAGAGCAGTTCCTATGCGGTTTCCGCGCTTGTTTCGAGCGTGACGCCATCCGCGAACAGGAATGCCGACGACACGAAGCCGAAGACGGACCCGACCGGGCAAACCGAAAGCGTTCGCGCGACCGGCAATTCTCCGCCCGCTACGCCGGTTCCCGAAGCCCAGGATACGAATGAAACGACCAATGACAGCAAAGAGGCTCTCACGCTCCTCGTAGCCGACGATATGGACGATTCCGGAGAAACCATAGTGACGACGTCGGAAGACTTCGAGGCCGCGGCGCGGTTCTTGCTGGATTCGATCGACCTGAGGGAAGAGGATGAAGCCGACTTTTCCGCCGCGCAGGAAAGTGGCATCTCATTCGACGAAGCGGGAACCTACAAGCCGGCCTGGATCAAGTGATCCGGACGCAAACCGCGATGACGACGGCCGCGACACGGCCTTTTTTATATCTCCGCCAACCTGATCCTGCATTGCTGCAGCCCCTGCCCGTCGCCTAACATCCGGCTCGTTGCCCGAACCGGAGGATTGCGACCGTGAAACTCGAAGGATCATGCCATTGCGGAGCCGTGCGATTTTCCTGCGACAGCCCGCACCCGGTGCCCTATCAGCGCTGCTATTGCTCGATCTGCCGCAAGACGGCGGGCGGCGGGGGATATGCCATCAATATCATGGGCTGGACGGAGTCGCTTGAGATCGAGGGCGAGGAGAACATCACGGTCTTCCACGCCCACATGGAGGACGGCCACCTGTCCGGCGGCGAGCGCCGCTTCTGCAACAAGTGCGGCAGCGCTTTGTGGGTTTATGACGACGCCTGGCCGGAACTGATCCACCCCTTCGCCTCCGCAATCGACACCGACTTGCCTGTGCCGACGGAGTCCACCCACCTGATGCTCGACTTCAAGGCCAGTTGGGTGGAGCCGCAGATCGGTCCGAACGACAAGACCTTCCCGGTCTATCCCGATGAATCCATTGCCGAATGGCACGAACGCACCGGCAATGTGCGAGAATAGGGCCTCCACTCTTGCACTGACAAACCGTCTCCTGTCCTCTATGCCACGTGACGGCGTACCGCCGTGGAAATACAGAGGGATTCGTCCGTGAGCGAGAAAAGTCCATTTGTCGTTTCGCCCGAGTGGCTGGTGAAACATCTGAAGGATCCGGGCCTGTCGATTGTCGACGCCTCCTGGTACCTGCCGGCGCAGAACCGCGACGCCCGCGCCGAATACGATGCCGTCCACATTCCCGGCGCGGTTTTCTTCGACCAGGACGCTGTCGTCGATCCGGACAGCGCGCTGCCGCACGCCCTGCCCTCGCCGCTGGTCTTCGAGCAGCATGTCAGCGCCATGGGCATTTCACGCGACGACACCATTGTCGTCTATGACGGGCTTGGCATGTTCTCCGCCCCGCGCGTCTGGTGGCTGTTCCGCATCATGGGCGCCGACAAGGTCTTCATCCTCGACGGCGGCTTCGACAATTGGAAGAACGACGGCCACATCACGACGGACAAGCCGACCAAGATCGCCTCGACGGCTTTCCTGCCGAAATTCGACGCCTCGAAGGTGGCCTCCTTCCAGGACATGCTGAAGATCGTCGGGGACCGGTCCAGCCAGATCGCCGATGCCCGGCCCGCGGGCCGCTTCACGGGCGAGGAGCCGGAACCGCGCCCGGGCATGCGTTCCGGCCACATGCCGGGCGCCCGCAGCGTGCCGGTGACGACACTCTCCGAAAACGGCTATCTGAAGGATCTCGACGGCCTGCGCCGGGCGCTGGCCGATGGCGGCATCGATCCCGCGAAACCCGTCGTCACCTCCTGCGGCTCCGGCGTTACCGCCGCCGTCATCACCTTGGCCCTGCAATCGCTCGGCCACGCCGACAACAGGCTCTATGACGGTTCCTGGTCCGAATGGGGCGCGCGAGACGATACGCCGGTCGAGACCGGCCCGGCGGAGGGCTGAACATGGCATCCCGTCCGAAGTCGCTCGACACGATCATCACCTACCTCGAAATGACGGCGCAGCCGGCCAGGCGCTACCCGCTGCCGCTCGGCGTCAACGCCGCCATCCTGCATGCGGAAAAGCCGCAGCCTTCCTTCTACCGTTTTCTGCAATTCCAGGTCGGGCATCTGTGGAACTGGGAGTCGCGCCTGCGCATGGATGACGAGACGCTGATGGGATCCATCCACGCCGCGACGACGGAAATCTACGTGCTCTATCTCGATGGCGCGCCGTCCGGCTTCTTCGAGGTCAACCGCGCCGATCCTTCGGCAACCGATCTCGCCTATTTCGGCCTGATGCCGCATGCCTCCGGCCGCGGGCTCGGACGCTGGTTCCTGAGCCAGGCGATCGAGGCATGCTGGGCCAATACGCCGCGGCGCGTGACCGTCAACACCTGCACGCTCGATCACCCGGCGGCCCTGTCGCTCTACCAGAAGCTCGGCTTCCGTCCGTACAATCAGGCGCCGGGCAAGGTGCGCCCGCTGGCGAAGAAGGACCTGCATCGGCTTGCCGAACAGGGAATAGGCTGAACGCCGCGTTCAGAGACGGTTCATTTGCCCCGCGTTATTTCCGGCACACGATATCTTTCTCGAGGAGTGCGCCATGAACCGCCGCGACTTTCTGAAATCCGCTGCAGCCGCGGGCGCGGCGGCCATGATCCCCGCCCTGACGACCGAGGCCGTGGCCCAGTCGATGCCAAGCGCCGAAACCATCATCCGTAAGCTCGAATCGCGGCCGCGCCGGCCGGTTGCGCCGGGATCTCGCGTGACGATTGAGCAGTTCAAACGCTCGCCGCATCTTCGCCGCATCGCACCGTCGATCGATATCCAGTCGATCAATTTCGCCTTCGGGTCCGCGACCATCCCGCCGCGCGAACGCTGGAAGGTCGGCCAGATCGCCACCGCCATCAACCGCATCATCCGCCGCAACCGCTTCGAGGTTTTCCTGATCGAGGGCCACACCGATGCCGTCGGCTCGCGCGCGTCGAACCAGGCGCTGTCGGAAGCCCGCGCCGCCTCGGTCGCCAGTATTCTCGTCCACCGTTTCGGCGTGCCGCCGCGCGCGATCGAGACCATCGGCTACGGCGAGGACTATCTGCTGATACCGACGCCCTACGAGCACTGGCGCAACCGCCGTGTGACGCTGCGCCGGGTCACCGATTTCGTGACGCCGTACTGAACCGGTCCCTTGCATGAATCGGGTGGCAGCCCGCCGCCACCCGAACTACCGCTTCTTCATCGCAACTGAGATGAAGGAATATTCCATGCTCGGTCTCCGGTTCCTGCCGATCGAAACCGAAAAGGTGCGCGCCCTGCAACGCGGCCAGCCTGACGCCTACGGAAGTATCCCCGAGATCGCAGTGTCCGATGGAGATGGAATGCCCTGCCGGCACTGCCTTGCGAATATCGAGGCCGGCGAGAACTATCTGATCCTGGCCCACCGCCCCTTCCCGCGAAACCAGCCCTTTGCCGAGACCGGGCCGGTCTTTCTGCATGAACGTGAATGCGGGGCGGCAAAAGCCGGACCGGGCCTTCCCGAAATCCTGACTTTCTCGCCGAGCTACATCCTGCGCGGCTACGGAGCGGACGACCGCATCCACTACGGTTCCGGCAAGGTTGTCGAACAGGCCGACATCGCCGCCTATGCCGGGGAGCTCTTCGCCAATCCGGCGATCGCCTACATCCATGTCCGCTCGGCGACAAACAATTGCTACCAGCTGCGTATCGAACGCGCCTGAAACAGAAAAAGCGGGCAAGACCGTCCGGCGCTTGCCCGCTACCCCATCCCTCCGGATTCGCAGCATTTGTATGACTTTGCGGCCGGCCGCCGCCCCCCGGTGGCGACCGGCCTTATGCGCCTTAGCCGTCAGGCGACCTTCAGCGCATCCTGCGGCGCGGCCAGGTCGTAGCCGAGCGCGTCGGCAACGGCCTTGTTGGTGATGCGGCCGCGATGCACGTTGAGGCCATTGCGCAGATGCGGCTCGTCGACCAGCGCCTTCAGTCCCTTGTTGGCAAGCATCAGCCCGTATTGCAGCGTCGCGTTGTTCAGCGCCTTGGCCGAGGTGACCGGCACCGCGCCCGGCATGTTGGCGACGCAGTAATGGATGACATCGTCGATCACATAGGTCGGCTCGGAATGGGTGGTCGGTTTCGAGGTCTCGAAGCAGCCCCCCTGGTCGATGGCGACGTCGCACAGCACGGCGCCTTTTTTCATGCCGCCGAGCATTTCGCGCGTCACCAGTTTCGGCGCGGCGGCGCCGGGGATCAGCACGGCGCCGATCACGGCGTCGGCCGCGAAGACTTCCTCTTCCAGCGCTTCCACTGTCGAGTAACGGGTGTGGACGCGGCCGTTGAAGAGATTGTCGAGTTCGCGCAAGCGCGGCAGCGAGCGGTCGAGAATGGTGACGTCCGCGCCGAGGCCGACGGCCATCCTGGCCGAGTTCAGGCCCACGACGCCGCCGCCGATCACGACGACCTTGGCCGGCAGCACGCCCGGCACGCCGCCGAGCAGGATGCCGTGGCCACCATGCGCCTTCTGCAAGGCGGTGGCGGAAGCCTGGATGGCGAGACGGCCGGCGACTTCCGACATCGGCGCCAGCAGCGGCAGGCCGCCGCGCTCGTCCGTCACGGTCTCGTAGGCGATGGCCGTGCAGCCGCTTTCGACGAGGCCCTTGGTCTGTTCCGGATCGGGAGCGAGATGCAGGTAGGTGTAGAGGATCTGGTCTTCGCGCAGCATCGCCCACTCGACCGGCTGCGGTTCCTTGACCTTCACGATCATGTCGGCCTGGTCGAAGACTTCCTTGGCGGTCTGGACGATCTTCGCACCAGCCGCGACATAGGCCGCGTCATCGGCATCGATGCCGGCGCCTGCCTGCGTCTCGACGATCACGTCATGACCATTGGCGACATATTCGCGAACCGAGCCCGGCGTAAGGCCGACACGGTATTCGTGGTTCTTGATTTCCTTCGGGCAACCGACGCGCATTTGTCTCTCCCTGAGCCTCCGCGTTTATCTCCGCGGCAATGATCTCCGAACTTGCTCCGAATGTCCTTGCAAAGAGGGGATGCGACAATATGGCTTTTCGTGTATTGTTGCATCGAAGAGACGTAAAACGATGGATTATTGCACACATGGAACTTGATTCGATTGATCTCGCGATCCTGTCGGCCCTTCAAGCGGATGGGCGGATGTCGAATGCCGCGCTCGCCGAAAAGGTCGGCCTGTCGCCGTCGGCCTGCTCGCGCCGGCTCGACAATCTGGAAAAGTCCGGCACGATCCGCGGTTATCACGCCCGCGTCTCCAACAAGGCGCTCGGCTATGCGCTGACGGCGATCGTCCACATCTCGCTGTCGGGCCAGTTCCAGAAGACGCTGCGAGAATTCGAGGAGGCCATCAAGCGCTGCCCCAACGTGCTGGTCTGCTACCTGATGAGCGGCGAGTACGATTACATCCTGCGTATCGCCGCCAAGGATTTGGCCGATTACGAGCGTATCCATCGCGACTGGCTGTCGTCGCTGCCGCATGTGGTCAAGATCAACTCTTCTTTCGCGCTCAGAGAGGTCATCGACCGGCCGAATGTCGGCATCGATCCGGCGCTCGTCTGACCTGCTTTCGCGCCGCAGCACACTTTTCGCCGCCGCAGCGAAAGGAAATGTGAGCCAAGCGACGTTACAAACTGTGATGTAGTTCTTGTCCGGGCTGGCCGGGGCGCTTGAAACCATGCCGGGAGGAGACCATGCATCGTTTTGGAAGGACACTGTTCGCTTCGGCGTCCCTGCTTGCGCTTGCCGCGACGACCGCACACGCGCAATCCGACCTTGAAAAGCTGAGCGCATTTCAAAGTACGGGCGCCGCCGACTTCACTTTCATCGAACAGGGCGGCTCGAAAGCGGAGGCCATCAAGCGGACGCTGGAAAAGATTTCGCTGCCCGACGGATTCAGCATCGGCCTCTATGCCATCGTGCCCGACGCCCGCCACATGGCGGTCGGCCCGCAAGGCATCGTCACCTTCGTCGGCACCCGCAAGACCGAAGTCTGGTCGGTCACCGACCGCGACAAGGACCGCGTTGCCGACGAAGTGAAGAATTTCGCGCCGTCGCTTGCCAAGGCAATCCCCAACGGACCGTGTTTCTCGCCTGACGGCCATCTCTATATCGCCGAACAGAATCGCGTCGTCTGGTACCCGGCGGCCGAATTCTTTTACGAGAGCCCGGATGTCGCCGCCTTTGCGGTGGTCAAGCAGGGCGAACTGATACCGCCGGAGGAAGAGAGCTACAACCACACCGCGCGCGTCTGCAAGATCGGACCGGACGGCAAGCTCTACATCTCGCTCGGCCAGCCCTTCAATGTTCCGGCGCCCGAAAAGGCGGAGCTCTACGAAAAGTGGGGCATCGGCGGGATGATCCGTATCAACACCGATGGCACCGGTCGCGAGGTCTACACTTACGGCATCCGAAACTCCGTCGGTCACGACTTCGATCCGGACACCGGCGACCTGTGGTTTACCGACAACCAGGTCGACGGCATGGGCGACGACATCCCGCCCGGCGAACTCAACCACCAGACCGCGGCCGGTCAGCATTTCGGCTTCCCCTGGTATGGCGGCGGCAGCGTCCGCACCAACGAATACCAGAACAGCGAGCCGCCCGCCGACGTCGTGTTCCCGGCCGTGGAGATGATCGCCCATGCCGCCGATCTCGGCATGACGTTCTATACCGGCAACATGTTCCCGGATCGCTACAAGGGCGCGATCTTCTCCGCCCAGCACGGCTCCTGGAACCGCACCACGCCGGTCGGCGCGCGCGTCATGGTCACCTTCGTCGATGACGAGGGCAACGCGACCAGCGAACCGTTCGCCGAGGGCTGGATCGACGAGAACGGCGAGTATCTCGGCCGGCCCGTCGATGTCGCGCAACTGCGCGATGGCTCGATCCTCGTCTCCGACGACCTTGCCGGCGCGGTTTACCGGATCAGCTATTCCGAAAGCGAATAACCGCGAAATGCGCCCTGCGCCGGACCGGCGCAGGGCCTTAAACCGGATGATGCATCGATGAAGACCCTGTTTTGTCTTGTTAGCCTTATCGCCGTGGCGGCGCCGCATGCGGCGCTTGCGGCCGATGCCGCGGCGGGAAGAAAGAAAGCCGTCGCCTGCCGCACCTGCCACGGCATCGACGGCATCGCCAGGATCCCGATCGCCCCGCATATCGCGGGCGAAAGCGATATCTATCTGCAGACGCAGCTGAAGGCGTTCCGCTCCGGCAAGCGGGTACACGAAATCATGAGTGTGATCGCCAAGGACCTGTCCAACGAGGACATCGCCGATCTCGCCGCATGGTACGGCTCGATCAGGATCAGCGTCGAGGTGCCGGAATAGGCTATCCGGCCTCTTGTACGCTCAGCTTCACGCCGAGAGAGGCAAGCGCATCCCAGTAGCCGGGATAGGTCTTGGAGACACAGCCCGGGTCGAGGATGACAATCCCGCCCGTCTTCAGCCCGGCCAGCGCAAAGCTCATCGCGATGCGGTGATCCGCATAACTGTCGATCTTCGCATCGACATGCGCGCCGGCCAGCGCCGGATCGGCGTAAACGATCAAGTCGTCGCCTTCCTGCTCGGCCAGGCCCTTGCGGATACGGTTGAGCCCGTCCCACAGCGCATGAATGCGGTCGCACTCCTTGACCCGCAGGTTCTCGATGCCGGTAAAATGCACCGGCACCTCGTTATAGGCGGCGAGCACGGCCAGCGTCGGCACCGCGTCCTGCATCTGCGATCCGTCGATCAGTGACGGCATCCGGGGAAACGCGGCAATGATTTCGTGCGCGCGGGCATCCGGCTGGGTGAAGGCATCCGCCGCCACGCCGAGATCGATTGCGCCGCCGGTCAGCTTTTCTGCCGCCCAGAGATACGTCGCCGCCGAGGCATCCGGCTCGACCTGGAAATCCGTCGCACGGTACGAACAGGGCTCGACCTTCCATTCGACCGTGCCTTCCTGTTCCACCTTGGCGCCGAAGGCGCGCATCGCCGCCAGCGTTAGGTCGACATAGCCGCGCGCACCGATCTCCGGTCCCGTCAGCCCGATCTCCACCGGCCTCGACGCCAGCGGAGCGGCCATCAGCACCGCCGAGACATACTGGCTGGAAAGGCTGCCGTCGATCTCGACGCGCCCGCCGGCGAATGCGCCCGTGCCGCGCACGGTCACCGGCGGATAGCCGCCGACCGATTCCGCGTCGACGCCCATCGAGCGCAACGCCTCGACCAGCGGCCCGATCGGTCGCTTTCGCATGTGTTCGTCGCCATCGACGACGACTTCGCCGTCGACCGTCGCAACCGCCGCCGTCAGGAAGCGCGTCGCCGTTCCGGCATTGCCGAGAAACAGCGGCGCATCGGGCGCGTTCAGATGCCCGGGGCTGTCGACGGAAAAGCTGGTCGCGTCATGCTCCTCGATCGTCACGCCCATCGCCCGCAGGGCTTCCGCCATCAGTTTCGTGTCGACGCTCTTCAGGGCGCCGGTGATATGGCTGTGCCCCTTGGCCAGCGCCGCCAGCAGCAATACGCGGTTGGTGATGGATTTGGAGCCCGGCGGCGTCACCCGGCCTTGCAGCGGGGCGTCGACGGGCGTGACCGCCAGCGCTGGAGCCGCAAGAAATCCGTTCGCCTGCATGGTCGTCTCGATATTCGGTGAATCTTCACCGTTGCGTAGGACGCGGCCCTTATCGCGTCAAGCGCGCGATCAGACCATCCGGTCCTCGCCGCTCCACAGGCTCGAACCGTTCTGGTCGATGATCAGCCGCGCCTTGCCGAGCGTCGCCGATTTGGCGCTGCCCTCGTCGGGCAGTAGGTCCGCGCGCAGGAAACGGCGCTCCACCGTCTCGCCGTCCACGGACCGCTTCAGCGTGCCGGCGATACGCCACTGCCCGCCTTCCTTCACCGGCCGGGCAAACACCTCGACATCCTTGTAGACTTCATCCGGCTCGCCCGCCGGCGGCTCGTTCTGGTTTGCCGGCGAGCCGAACAGGCGTTTGAAAAATCCGCTCATGTAGTTCTCCTGGGGCCCAGCATGGAAAGCGGCCGTTCGCCTGTCAATTGCAGTTCGCTGTCATCGTCTTGACACCGAACTGCAATGAGCATGCAATCATCTCCGGCTTGGGTGGGCCAAGACCAATTCCCCTACGCGGAGAACAACCATGTCTCAATTGCATTCCAGTCTCGCATTGCATCCGATCACTCGCCGCTCGCTGCTCGCGGGCGCTGCGGCCACCGGCGCATTGATCGCGCTCCATCCCTTCTCCGCCCGGGCGCAGGCCAACCAGGCGCATCTGCGTATCATGGAAACAACCGACATTCACGTCGCAGTGCTGCCTTATGACTATTATGCCGACCGCCCCAACGACACGATGGGCCTTTCGCGCACCGCCTCGATCATCGACGGCTTCCGCAACGAGGCCACCAACACCATGCTGATCGACAATGGCGACTATCTGCAGGGCAATCCGATGGGCGACTGGGTCGCTTACGAGCGCGGCATGGACGGCGATGTCGTCCACCCGGTCATCGAGGCGATGAACGTGCTCGGCTATGACTGCGGCACGCTCGGCAACCACGAGTTCAACTACGGCCTCGGCTTCATGGACAAGGTCAATGCCGGCGCCAACTACCCGATCGTCTGCGCCAACCTCGTCAACGGAACCGAACTCGCCGCCAATCCGCGCGACGACAAGCTTTACGTCAAGCCCTACATCATCATGAACAAGACGGTCACGGACGGCTCCGGCCAGGAACAGACCGTGCGCGTCGGCTTCATCGGCTTCGTGCCGCCGCAGATCATGACCTGGGATTCGCGCCACCTCGTCGGCAACGTCATGACCCGCGACATCGTCGAGACGGCGAAGGCCTGGGTGCCGCAGATGAAGGAGGAAGGCGCCGACATCGTCGTCGCGCTGTCGCATTCCGGCATCGACGGCGTCCAGACCGAGATGATGGAGAACGCCTCGCTGTTCCTCGCCGGCGTCGACGGTATCGACGCCGTCTTCACCGGCCACCAGCACCGTGTCTTCCCGGGCGATTTCGACGGCATCGAGGGCGTCGACAACGTCAAGGGCACGCTGATGGGCAAGCAGGCTGTCCAGGGCGGCTTCTGGGGCTCGCATATGGGCCTGATCGACCTGCTGATCGAGCGCGACGGCAATACCTGGAAGGTCGTCGACGGCATGTCCGAGGCGCGCCCGATCTACAGCCGCGGCGAGGATCGCAAGGTCACCCCGCTGGTCGAGAACCTTCCCGCCGTCGAGGACGTGGTCCAGGACGAGCACGAGGCGACTCTGGCCTATGTCCGCACGCCGGTCGGCGAAACCTCGGCGCCGCTCTATTCCTATTTCGCCCTCGTCGCCGACGATCCGTCGGTGCAGATCGTCAGCCAGGCGCAGATCTGGTACGTCTCCGACCTCTTGAAGGACGGCGAATATGGCGACCTGCCGGTGCTCTCCGCCGCCGCCCCGTTCAAGGCCGGCGGTCGCGGTGGCCCGGAATACTACACCGACGTCGCGGCCGGCTCCGTCGCCATCAAGAACGTCGCCGACCTCTACCTCTATCCCAACACCGTGCGCGCGGTCGCCGTCGACGGCGCGACGGTCAAGGAATGGCTGGAAATGTCCGCCGGCATCTTCAACCAGGTCGAACCGGGCAAGGCCGACCAGCCGCTGATCAATCCGGACTTTCCGTCCTACAATTTCGACGTGATCGACGGCGTCACCTACAAGATCGACCTGTCCAGGCCGGCGAAATACACGCCGAAGGGCGAGATCGCCAATGCCGGCTCAAGCCGCATCGTCGACCTGATGTTCGACGGCAAACCGGTCGATCCGGCGCAGAAGTTCATCATCGCGACGAACAACTACCGCGCCGGCGGCGGCGGCAATTTCCCCGGCATCAACAATGACGTGGTCGTCCTCTCCGCCCCCGACACCAACCGCGACGTGATCGTGCGCTACATCGTCGACCAGGGCACGATCAACCCGTCGGCGGATGCCAACTGGACCTTCGCACCGGTCGAGGGCGCCACGGTGATCTTCGAGACCGGGCCGAAGGGCGCGCAATATGCCGATGATGTGAAGGGCGTGAAGATCGAACCCGCCGGCGAAGGCGCCGACGGCTTCGCCAGCTTCCGCATCACGCTCTGAGCCGGCACGTCGGCTTCAATACATGCGAAGCCAGCGCACGATAAGGATTTCGATCACGGCAATCCCGCAAAGGATTGCCGTGACGATCCAGAAAGCGTTGGCGCTGCCTGCGCCCGGGATGCCGGCGACATTGATCCCCAGCAGGCCCGTTATCAGCCCGAGCGGCAGGAAGATCGCCGCGACGATGGCGAGCAGCAGCGTGTTGCGGTTCATTACCTCCGAGCGGCGGTCCATGATCTCGTCATAGACGATCTGCGCGCGGTCGCGGATCGCGTCCAGTTCCTCGGCAAGCCGCGTCACCCGCGAGGCCGCCTCCCGAATGCGGCTGCGGTCGTGCTCGGCGAGGAACGGCAGGTTCTCGATCTCCAGCGTCGACAGCGCGTCGCGCTGCGGGAACATGAAGCGCCGCAGGTGGATCGCCGACCGACGGATGTCCGCCAGCTCGCGCCGGTTCGCCGCGGGCAGGTCCTCGTCGAGCCGCTCCTCCATGTCGTCGATCTGCTCGCTGAGTTCGGTGACGATCGGCTCCGCCTTGTCGGCCAGACGCAGCGCGACAGCGGCGATCAGGTCGCCGGGGCTTTTCGGCCCCCGCGCCTTGTCGGTCGCTTCCAGAATGTCGGATATCGCCTGCAGCGGGTGCAACCAGACGCCGACCACACGGTCTTCCTCGACCCAGAACCGCACCGACGCAGTCGCGTTCGGCTCGGCGCCCGGTGTGGCATCGATGCCGCGCAGGATGATGATCGCGCCGTCGGCATGCACCGTGCAGCGCGGACGCGTATCGTCCGCCGTCAATCCGTCGCGGACGAATTCGTCGCAATCGCCATTCTTCAGCAAGGCTTCGATTCCCGGTGCGTCACGATGCGCGTGGATCCAGAGAAATCCGCTCCTGCCCCGCGGCTTCCATTCGGTTACCGCGCTTGCGTCGATCCGCCGGCAGCCGCCTTTCCCGTCGAAATCGAGGATCAGCGCGGCGCCCGCCTGCAGCTTCGATCCGGCTGAATTTCCGTTCCCCGCCATGTACCTAACCTCGTAGCGGCGTCCATGCGCCGGACCGTCAGTCTGCCGAACTGCACCATCGCGTCAACAGGCCCGGCTCCCGATTGCCAAGGCTGCGATTGACCTTTACGAATACGTCAATATCACGCTGCGTCTGCGGTCGGGCTTCCGCGCGCAACATCGATGGACCGGAATGACTGAGACTACACGGAAAAAACGCCGCTCGCGGGTCAGGATCGTGCTCTATCTGCTCCTATTGCTCATTGTTGCCGGCGGTATCGCCTGGCTTTTCGGACCGCGCGAACCCGTCGATCTGACCGTCCGCTTCGATGACGCTGCGATCGGCGCCGATATCGACGCCTGGCTCGCGGACAACGAGGCGAAATTCGACGACATCCGCCCCGAAGCGACAAAGGAGATCATCTGGGCCTGGCCGGCGTCCCGTGCCAAAACCCCGGTCGCATTCGCCGTCCTGCACGGCTTTTCCGCCGCCAAGGGCGAAATCCGGCCCGTTCCGGACATGGTCGCCCGGGAACTCGGCGCCAATCTCTTCTTCACCCGGCTGGCAGGCCATGGCCGCGACGGCGAAGCGATGGCCGAACCGACGGTCAATGACTGGATACAGGACATGGCCGAAGCCGTCGCGGTGGCCGAGCACATCGGCGAGAAGGTCGTTGTCATCGCCAACTCCACCGGCGGCACGCTTGCCGTCCTCGCCGCCACGCTGCCGGAGTTCAGGGATCGCATCGACGCGCTTGTGCTGATCTCGCCCAATTTCCGCATCAAGGCGTCGGGTTCATGGCTTCTGACCCAGCCCTTTGCGCGCACGACCGTGCCGCTGATCATCGGCGCCGAACGCTCCTTCGAGCCTTATAATGATGAACACGCGCGCCACTGGACCTACAGCTATCCGTCGGTCGCGGTTCTGCCGATGGCCGCCCTGGTCAGGAAGAGCGCTGCCCTGCCCTTCGAGCAGATCGAAATTCCCGCGCTTTTCGTCTACCACCCCGACGATCAGGTGGTTGACCAGGCGGTCACCGCCGAAATCGCCGCGCGCTGGGGCGGTCCGGTCGAGACCCTCGTGCTCGACTCTACCGACACCCCGGACAACCATGTCGTCGCCGGCGACATCGTCTCGCCATCGAACAACGGCGCCGTCGCCTCGGCCATCGTCGACTTCGTCCGCGGATTGTGACATCGCTCCGCTTGCTGCATCGCAGCACGGTTGAAAATCGCCACACAATCATCACAATGGCGGGCGGCTAACCGAAAAGCGGACATCATGCAGGCCCACGATCGTTTCAGGAATCTCGTCTACGGCATGGCGCTGGCGCTGATGACCGGTTGGATTTTGTATATCGGCCAGAACGTCTTTGTTCCGGTCATCGCCAGCGTGATCGTCGCCTATATCGTGGCGGCCCTGGCAAGACGCATGGAACTGCTGCCGGTAGTCGGCCCGCTTCTGCCCGGTCCAATCCGCTTCCTGATCTCCATCCTGATCATCGCCTTCATCATCACGGGATTCGTGCTGCTGATCATCCAGAACATCAACCAGGTCATCGCGCTGATCCCGCAATATCAGGCATCGCTGCTGCGCATCATCCAGGGGCTGGCTGTGCAGTTCGGCTTCGAGACCGAGCCGACCTGGGCGACGATCCGCCGCGACGTGTTCGGCGAAATCCGGCTGCAATCGCTGATCGGTTCGACGGTGACCTCGATCTCCGTGCTGGTCGGCTGGGTATTCGTCGTCACCGTCTATACCGGCTTCGCACTCGCCGAACGCCGCATCTTCGCCCACAAGCTGTCGCGCATGGCGAACGAGCCCGCCGACAGCGCCCTGATCGGCCAGATCGTCAACACGATCAACGACCGTATCGGCGACTATCTCGCCGCCAAGACCTTCGTGAACCTCGTGCTCGGCATGATCTCCTATGTCGTCATGGTGCTGATCGGCCTCGACTTCGCGGCCTTCTGGGCGGTGCTGATCGCGATCCTGAACTACATCCCCTATATCGGTTCGATGGCCGGTGTCCTAGCGCCGACGGCGATTGCCATAGTCCAGTTCGAGGGAGCTTGGACGATGATCGCAACCGCCTTCTTCGGCCTGACCTTCTGCCAGATCTTCGTCGGCTCGTTTCTCGAGCCCAGCCTGATGGGCCGGTCGCTCAACATCAGCCCCTTCGTCATCCTCGTTTCGCTGACCGCCTGGGGCACGATGTGGGGCATTCCCGGGGCGCTTCTGTCCGTCCCCGTGACCGCGATCCTGGTGATCATCTTTTCCGAGTTCGAGGGCACGCGCCCGATCGCCATCCTGCTGTCGCGTTCCGGCAAGATACCGCCGCAGCGCCACCAGTCCGCCAACAAGGCACCCTTCTACAAAGAAGAGGCCTGAGCGGCGCTAGACCAGCAGCCCGGCCATCAGCTCGTTTTCCGAGATGTCCTGCCAAGCCAGCCCGTTGTCGTTCATCCGCGCCATCAGCCCGGCGAAATTGGCCGGATTCTTGGTCTCGATGCCGATCAGCACCGAACCGAAATTGCGCGCCGACTTCTTCAGATATTCGAACCGGGCGATATCGTCGTCCGGCCCCAGCAGGTTGAGGAAATCCTTCAGCGCGCCCGGCCTTTGCGGCAGGCGCAGGACGAAATACTTCTTCAGCCCTTCCGAGCGCAGCGCCCGCTCCTTGACCTCGGCCAGCCGCTCGAAATCGAAATTGCCGCCCGACACAATGCACAGGATCGCCTTGCCCGAACGGTCCTGCGCCGGCAGGTCCTTCAGCGCGTCGATGGCCAGCGCCCCGGCCGGTTCCAGCACCACGCCCTCCACATTGAGCATTTCGATCATCGTCGTGCACAGCCGGTCCTCGACGACGAGATCGACGTCGCGCGGCGCATAGCGCTTCAGCGTGTCCCAGGTCGCCTCGCCGATCTGCCCGACCGCCGCCCCGTCGACGAAGTTGTCGAAGCGCTGCAGCCGCACCCGTTCGCCCTTGTCGAGACTGCTCTTCAGGCTCGGCGCGCCGGCCGGCTCGACCAGCGTGAACGCCGCGGCCTCGCCCCTGCCCTCGAAATAGCGCGTCAGCCCGCTTGCCAGCCCGCCGCCGCCGACGGCGACGACCACCCGGTCGAAGCGGACGCCGGCCGGTGCCTGCGCCAGCGCCTCCTCGGCAACCGACGCCTGCCCCTCGATGATGTCGTCATGGTCGAAGGGCGGCACCATCACCGCGCCCTCCGCTTCCGCGTAGTCGAGCGCGGCGCGGTTGCAGTCGTCGAAATAGTCCCCGATCAGCCGGATCTCGACGTTCTCGCCGCCGAAGGCGCGCGTCTTGTCGATCTTCTGCTGCGGCGTCGTCACCGGCATGAAGATCACGCCCTGTTTGTCGAAGTGCCGGCAGACGAAGGCGAGCCCCTGCGCGTGATTGCCGGCCGACGCGCAGACGAACGGCCCGCCCGCCCCTTCCGCAAGCCGCTTGCGGATGAAGTTGAAGGCGCCGCGAATCTTGTACGAACGGACCGGCGACAGGTCCTCGCGCTTCAGGAAGACGCGGGCGCCGAACTTCTGGCTCAGGAAAACGTTTTCCTGCAGCGGCGTTTCGGGAAACAGGTCGCGCATGGCGGCGGTGGCACCGGCGACGGCGGAAAGGAAATCACTCATGGCGGCATTCCGTGACGCGCTTCGTTGTCAGAATTCTGTGGCAATCGGCCGTAAGCGGGTCTATAGGCCCGCTGCCGGTTTGGCCAGTCCGCGCGGAGATGTCATGATGGCATCCTGGCGGCAGGAGGGGCGATGAAAGGCAGAAATCTGCGCGCGGCGATCCATGTCAGCGCCGTCTTCGCGACCTGGCTCGCCGCATTGATGCTGGTCCCGGCGCTGGCCGATCTTTACTACGGCAATCCCGACTGGGTCGTCTTTGCCATTTCGTCCGCGGTCATCGCCGCGCTGGCGATCATTATCGCCGCCGCGACGCGCGGCATCAGGCCCGCCTATTCGACGCGCTTCGCCTTCCTGCAGGTCAACCTTCTGTGGCTGACCTTCGCCGTCGCCGGCGCCGTGCCGTTCGTCGAATCGTCGTTGCAGATGAGCCTCGCCGACGCCTTCTTCGAATCCATGTCGGGCATCACCACCACCGGCTCCACGGTGATTTCCGGCCTCGACGGATTGCCGCCCGGCCTCCTGCTGTGGCGTTCGATCCTGCAATGGGTCGGCGGCCTCGGCGTGATCGCGCTCGGCCTGTTCATCCTGCCCTATCTCCGGATCGGCGGCACATCCGTCTTCCGGCTGGAATCCTCCGACCGCTACGACCGGCCGTTTTCGCGCATGTCGACCTTCGCCTCCTCGATCATCGGCATCTATCTCGCCTCGACGCTGCTCTGCGCCGTGCTCTACGCCATGACCGGCATGACCGGCTTCGACGCCGTCAACCACGCCATGACCACGGTCTCGACCGGCGGCTATTCGACCCATGACGACTCGTTCGCCCATTTCCCCAGCCTGGCGACTCAATGGGTGGCGATCGTCTTCATGCTGATCGGCGCGACGCCGTTCACCGCCCTCGTCGTCTTGATGCTCAGGGGCAGGCTCGACACTTTCCGCGACAACCAGGTCGTCGTCATGCTGGCCTATGCGCTCGGCCTGTCGGCGCTGGTCGCGATCTATCTGGACATCACCCACGCCGAGGAGCTGGCGCTCGGCATCGAGCACGCCGTCTTCAACATCGTCTCGCTGATCACCACCACCGGCTATGCCAATTACGACTACCTGCAATGGGGCCCCTTCGCCATCGCCATCGTCTTCATGGCGACCTTTCTCGGCGGCTGTTCCGGCTCTACCTCGGGCGGTGTGAAGACCTATCGCTGGATCGCGCTCTACGGCATCATGCGCCGCGCCCTCGACCGCTTCATCTATCCGAACGCGGTGGCCAGCGTGCGCTCCGGCAGCGACATCGTCGACGAGGAGACGCTCGACATCGTGCTGCTGTTCTTCACCGCCTTCATCCTGCTGTGGAGCCTCTTGACCGTCGCGCTGACCCTGACCGGCACGGATTTCATCACCGCGATGTCCGGCATCCTCACCGCGCTCGCCAATGTCGGCCCCGGCCTCGGCCCGGTGATTGGCCCCGCCGGCAATTTCGCCCCCCTGCCCGACATGGCGAAATGGATCCTCTCCTTCGCCATGCTGCTCGGCCGCCTCGAGATCTTCACCGTGCTGGTGCTGCTGTCGCCCGCGTTCTGGCGGGAGTGAGGAGCGGTCCGCGTAAGCGGACGAAAAGCCAACGATTTGGCTTTTCGAGCGACGAACGCCCGAAGCGATAGCGCAGGGCCGAAGCGGTCGCCGAAGGCGATCAATCGACAACGATTTGTCGATTGAAGCGACGAACGCCCGGAGCCATAGCGGAGGGCCGGCCCCGCACGGATACGCCAGCGCGCCAACCGAAACCCGAAGGCTGCCCTGACTACCCGGACTTCTTGCGCGCGACCTGCTGCTCCGCGTTTTCGACCAGCCGGGCGGGGTGGACCGACGACACGTAACTGGCGTAGCGCGCGATCACCTCGAGTTCGGCCGGATCGAAATTCTGCATGACGCCGGCCACCAGCGCGCGCCGCGCCCGCACGATCGCCATCACGTCGTTGTTCCCGGTCTCCGCATGCACGGTGACGGTCTCTGGATCGGCCGGATCGCGCTCGCGCCGCGCATAGCCGCGCCGCACCAGCCGCGAGACCAGCGCGCTGGCTTCGCCGACGGAAAGGCACAGATGTTCGGAAATTTCATTCGGCCGGCAGCCGCCGGAGCGGGCGACAAGCAATTCGATGCAGGACCGGTCGACGATGCCGATCCCGTAGCGGTTGTCGATGAAGTCCATTGCCTTGTCGATCCAGTGTTCGAAATCGCGCATGGCGGTTTCGAATTCGGCGACGGACAATTGTGCAACACCCGAACCTCGGGGCACGCGAAGCATGGCCATCTCCCTCAAGATTGCCTTACCCCTCCTCGCCCGTTCTAAAACGATTGGCACGAGTTTAAACCCGCACGATTTCGCCTGTTGCGCGAGAAAATGCTGTTGCCGGGGTCGATTTGCCCCGGCGGCGGCCAGCGCGCTCCTCCCTTCTCCCCTTGCGGGAGAAACAAGACCCATCAACGAGACCACGTTACGCTTGAATACAAATACCTCGCTACGAGCCCCTGGCGCGCTTTAGCCAATGCAGCCGGTATACGGTTTCCTCGGGCAGATCGATCCCGTACTCGGCTAGCCTTTCAGGTAGCTCGGACCAATTCGAGGGATGATAGCCGAAATGATACGCAAGCGGCATGCAGGCTTGCGTGCGCACGCTTACCTCCTCCCACGGCTCCATCTCCTCTTCAAGAGGCTCGTGCAGCAACCGCGCCAGCACGGGGATCGCCTTTTCGGGCGCCCATTCGATAACCGCGGTACTGATGGCATAGCGCAGCCACGGCGAAGGGTTTTGCAACAGTTCCTCCATGGCTGCGCGACCTTCGGAGGTCTTCATTAGCTGGCCCGCCAGTTGTTCAAACCGGTCACGGAGGTCCTGAACCCGCACGCGGTCTCCACGGCGATGCGCTTTCTTCCAAGACTCGTGATTACGGAGAATTTGTTAGATTTTGTCTTCGGTAGTCATTCCGTCGACAGGCTCACGAACTGAATATCTATTGCCATCCCTACCGCCGGAGCTGGCTAACCGTATCATCTGGTAGATCGATACCGATATCGGCCAGACGGCCAGGCAATTCACGCAGATCGGAGGGATGCAAGCCGAAATGTCGCGCGAGATAGCCTTTTGCGTTCGTCCGAATATCGACACTCTCCTGCAGCGCGGCTTCCTTCCCCAGCGGCTCGTGAAGCAACTCGGCCAAAATCGGCAATGCTATGTCGGGTGCCCAGGCCATGACGGACCCAGCAGCCCATAGACGAAGGTTCGGTTTCGGATCACTCAGAAGCTTTTCAAGCTCCGATCGGCCGGCTTCAGTTTCCCTCAACGCATGAACCGCACGGGTCATTCGCAATGCATATTTGTTGGCCGCAGTAATGTCCGCTTTACGAATTGCGTTCTCCCAAAGCGATTGATTACTCACTAAATTTTCAACGTCTTTCCCACTCAAAATTTGTGTCTCCTGTAGGAACATAACCTTTTCCGCTAAAGCATTGGTCTACGAGATCAATCCCGAAATTATATTGCTCCGCAAACGTCCAGTGTTGGACGACCAAGCGAGTTTTAAAGCCAGTATCCAGATACAGAGAACCCATTTTCCCTGTAACGCAGTAGTGCACCTCATCCGGTATACCTATTATATTGTCGGTGGAATGGATTACCTCCGGAGGAAATATACCGTCCCGTGCGAGCCATTTCTCTACGATGTGGTGCCAATGGTAGTTTGGACCTGCAGGACCGAGGAAGTCCTTGAGTTCCTTTTCGGTTCTGAATCGCAGATGCTCGTGGCCGGGGCGTCGAGGAGAAATCGGCCCAATCCGACGCGTTTCGTTATCAAACTCATCATCGGCGAATAACTCATCAAGCGAGTCCCATCGTTTCGGTACCCGGCGCAAATAGGGAGCAACGCGCTTTCCGACGTCATACAGCCTTTGAGCCGCCGGTGCGGCGCGTTGTAGAATTGGTAAAATGACCTGTGCCGCGGCAACCTGAACGCCGCCGCCATCGGTCCACTGCCCGCCGTCGCGACTACCCCGCGGCACACGAGGCTGCTGACGCCAGTTCGGATTGTATTTCAACGTGAGTGAAAGCCGCACTGCCGCCGCTTCGAGGCCCAGCCCCGCAAGGGTCTGCCTGATAACAGTAAGCGGTTTGTTTTGTTGTTCTGTTCGCACCTGCGCGCTCCGTTGATCCGTCGGGATCAGTTTGAACGCGCCTCACTCGCGGTGGATGAAATGGCAGCTAGCCCGCGTCGGCTCGGGACGAATAATTATGTAAAATCGGATAGATAACCGCCCCACCGACGAGATCTGGAGCAAATCCACTTCCAACAAAAACACCCCGCCCCTCGACCGAGAGGCGGGACGCCCTGCCCTTGAATCTTCGGCTAGACCCTAGGCCGCCTTCTTCTGCGCTTCCGCCCGCATCGGCTTCAGCGTCTCCGCCCAGTCATGCAGTTCGGCCAGCATCGCCTTGGCGCCCTGCTTCACCTCGTCGGCCGGCTCGAAGCCGTCTTCCGACAGGAAGTTGAACACGAACGGGATCGGCACTTCCTGCGGCAGCGGCATCATCGACACCGTGGTCATCAGGATCTTGGTCGTCTGCATGGCGCGCAAGCCCCCGGAAACGCCGCCGTAACCGACGAGGCCGACCGGCTTCTTGTGCCATTCCTTGTGCAGCGCCTGGAGGGCGTTCACCGTCGAGGCGGCGGGGAAATAGTTGTATTCCGGCGACACGAAGACGAAGGCGTCGGCCTTGTCGTTGACCGCGCTCCAGCGTTTCGTGTGCTCGTGTTCGTATTGCTGCATCGTCGGATGGTTCGCCTCGTCGAGCAGCGGCAGGTCGTATTCGGCGAGATCGACCAGCTCCACCTCGAAATCCGAGTTCGCGCGGGCGAAATCGGCCATCCATTTGCCGACCTTGATGCCGTTGCGGCCGGGCCGCGTCGAGGTGACGATGACGTTGAGCTTGAGGGGCATTTTCTGTCTCCTTGGTTTCGCCGCGCCGGCCATGGGCCGGAAGCGGGCAAGAGGGCTACCTTCCCGGAACGGGCGGTTCCGGGTCGTGGTTCCGATAATTTCGTTTCGTTGCTTCCGGCGCGGGCCGGGTAATTCGCGTTCGACTTGCGGTAGGAAAAAGAAACCGGGTATCGAATTAATACCGCCGTCGCTTTTTGATACCGGGACCCTATCTAGACCGCTTGAGACGCCGCGCAAGACGGCACTTTTTTGCAACCGGGTTACCGCGGAGAAACCGGATTACCATGAAGAAACCCAGCCATATCAACGAAATAGGTCAGGTCTGCCGCCCGGTGGGCGAGCTTTTGGCCAATATCGGCTCCAAATGGGTGGTTCTGGTGCTGATCCGCCTGTCGGAGCGGCCCAAGCGCTTCTCCGAGCTGAAGCGCGAGATCGGCACGATCAGCCAGAAAGTGTTGACCAGTGTGTTGCGGGATCTTGAACGCAACGGCATCGTTTCCCGCACCGTGACGCCCTCGATCCCGCCGCGCGTCGACTACCAGCTCACCGAACTGGGCGAATCCCTGCTCGAGCCGATCCACGCGCTCGGCCGCTGGGCGGTCGACAACGAGGACAAGGTGGCAGAGGCGCGCGCGAAATTCGAGCAACGGGCGGAGGTGGCGTGAACGACAAGGTCGAGGCATTCTTTGCGAAAGAGGGCAGCTGGCGCGGCGAGCTGACGGCGCTGCGAGCCATCCTGCTCGATTGCGGCCTGACGGAAGAGTTCAAGTGGCGCTCGCCGGTCTACACGGCGGAGGGCGGCAACATCGCCATCGCCTGGGGTTTCAACGACTATTGCGGCCTCGGCTTCTTCAAGGGCGTGCTGCTGAAGGACCCGGAGGGCATCCTCGTCGCCCAGAGCGAGAATTCGCGCTCGGCGCGGGTGGCGAAATTCACCTCCGTCGCGGAGATCGCGGCGCTGGAAGACGTGCTGAAAGCCTATGTCCGCGAGGCGGTGGCAAACGAGAAGGCCGGACTGAAGGTCGACCTGCCGAAGGACGATCTCGACTATCCGCCGGAACTGGCGGACCGGCTCGACGGCGACCCGGAGTTCAGCACCGCCTTCGAGGCGCTGACGCCCGGCCGCCGGCGCGGCTGGGTGCTGTATTTTTCAGGCGCCAAACAGCCGGCGACGCGCGCCTCGCGCATCGACAAGGCCGCACCGAAGATCCTCGCCGGCAAGGGCATGCACGACCGGTGAACTGCCGCCTTTTGACGCGCATCAATGCCCTCCGCACCCGGGGCGCGCTCTAAAACCTGTCGGCAAGACGATTTTCCGCGTGAAATGTCCGCGCAGGAAGGCCATGACTTCGCCGACAGGAGCAATCGGGAGGGATGCCAGTGTACAGGGTGATACTTGCGGCGACGGACGGATCGGGCCCGGGAACGCGGGCAACGGAAGTCGCCGCCGACATTGCCGGCAGATACGGCGCGAGGCTGGTGCTGCTGAGCGTCATCCAGCCGGGTTCGCTGCCGCGCGGCATATCGGGCGCCGCGCACAAGGAGCTTTCCGCTTCCCACCCGCTGCTGGCCAAGGCGTCGTCATCGGTCGACAAGGCGCGCGACCAGACGTCGCGCGACACCGGCGAGTCGCACGCCCTGGTCGAGGAACTCGCGGGCCTGGCGCTCAATCACGCTGTCACGCTGGCGGAGCGGCGGGACGTCGCCGATCACGAAACATTCGTCGAGCATGGCGATCCGGCAAAAATCATCGTGGAATACGCCGTCAGGAAAGACGCCGACCTGATCGTGCTCGGCCGGCGCGGTCTGGGCGGCATCAGGCAGTTGCTGATGGGCAGCGTGACCGACAAGGTCATGCAGCTGACCGATCGCAAATGCCTGACGGTCAAGTAGCCGGAACCCGCCCTATTTCTCGACAAGGTCCTCGTAGCGCTTGTCGGTGAGCGTCTTCAGGAACGCCACCAGCGCGTCGATGCGCTTGTCGTCGAGCGCCGGCCCGTGCGTCAGTTCCTTCACCGACAGCGTGTCCGGAACCGGCGGACCGGCAAACGGCTCGCCCGTTTCCGGGTTGATCAGCCGGTCCGGGTTCTTGGTGTTGTACCTGTTGTAGAACAGCACCACCGTGCGCAGGTCGTTGAACACGCCATTGTGCATGTAGGGTCCGGTCACAGCCACGTTTCGCAGCGTCGGCGTTCTAAACTTGCCGCGCTGCGCCGGATCGTCGACGCCGGGATGGGCCAGCAGCCCTTCGTCCACGGTTCCGGCCTCGACCCCGTTCATTTCCCGCAACGCCAGGTTCTCCGGCGTGCCGATATTGTGGAAGCGGTAGTCGCTGAAGGTCTCGCGCGGGTCGATGGCGCTCCTTTTCAGCTGGTGGCACTGGTTGCAGTTGGTGAATTGCTGCGAGAAGAACAGCAGCCGGCCGAGCTCCTCCTGGTCGGTCAGTTCCGCCTCGCCGCGCAGGAAGCGGTCATATCTGGAATCGAACGGCGCGAATGTATCGGTCCGCTCGAACGCGGCGATGGCCCGCGTCATCGCGTCATAACCCTTTTCGGCGTCGTCCAGCGTGCCGGGGCCGAACAGCGTCTCGAAGGCGGCCTCGTAATCCGGGTTCTCGCGCAGCCGCTCGACGACGGCGGCCTTGTCGGGCATGCCCATCTCGATCGGGTTCAGCGGCGGCCCGCCGGCCTGCTCCTCCAGTGTCGCCGCGCGCCCGTCGAGGAACTGCCCGCCGATCCATTCGCCGTCGCCGTTCAGGTGGAACTCGGGCGAGAACGACGCATAGGCCGCCGTCGGCGCGTTGCGGTCGCCCAGCGAGTGGCCGTCGTCGCCGGGCGACGCCATGCCGCGCGGATCGGTGAAGGCGAAATCCGGATCGTGGCACGAGGCGCAGGCCTGGGTGCGGTTGGCCGACAGGCTGGTGTCGAAGAACAACGCCTCGCCCAGCGCCTCCAGCGTGGCGGGAGGCTTGGACTCCGGCTGCTCGGCGGTCGCCACCGCGAGCGCGAAGGCCGAAACCGCCGCGAATACGAACCCAATGACCAAACGCCTCATGCCCGCGCCCCTTACTTGACTCTTTTGCTCATGTTTAAAGGAAAGCGGCTTCAGCGCAAATGATTTCGATCAATCTGTCGCGGTGACCGTTGGCGGCCTGCTAATCCTCTCGTCTCAATCTGTGGGCTGTCTTTTCCGGCAATGTAATTCCCATTGAGGCAAGGCGATCCGGCAGTTCCATGGGATCAAACATGTCCAGTCCGAAATGCTTTAAAAGAGCAAATTCAGCTTCTTCCCGCGTGATGACCGCTTCCACAGCGCTGGCCTCAGGATTGCGCGGCTCGTAAAGCAATCGCGCCAGAACCGGGATCGCCCGGTCCGGATCCCACTCCATGACGCGGCGCGCCGCGCGCCCACGTGTGGAGGGATCGGCATCTCCCATCAGTTTTTCAAGAAGGTCTCTGCCCTCATTGCCGGACTTGGCTAGCGCATCGAGAGATTCCGTCACCTTTTCGACATGCCTGTTTGCGGCCGGGATATCGTTTCGACGTTGCGCATCAGCTTGAAGTGCCTGATATTTGAGAAAACGCTCTGCCCAGCGCTCGGCATCACCAGCGGAAGGTATCGAGGTCATAGCCGTTATCCTCCAAGCATTTCTCAATAAGATTCAGACCTTTATTATACTGGACCCAGAAAGGCCTCTGTTCGACCACAAACCGCATCACCGGTGAAAGAGCGTCAATCTTGCTGCTCATCGTATCACTAACGCACCGATGTACCTCGAGAGGAAGCATGACGATATTGTCGGTGTTGTGGATCCGTTCGGGCGCGAAGCGACCGTTTCTTTCAAGGCGCTGTTCCACTATATGGTGCCACTCCCACCCGGGATCCGCCGGACCGAGCCAGTCGCGAAACTCGCGCCAGTTTTTGAACCGGTAGATCTCGTGCTGAGGACGCCGCGACGTAAACGGGCCAATTCGGCGCGTCTCTTGGTCATATTCATGTTCTGCCGGAAGATCTCCCCCTTTCTTCCAGTAATACGGCCTCCTTTTCAGATATCGCTTCACGTGCGGCGTAGCCAACTTCAGAACCCGCATCGCACCGCGCTTTAATGCAGGCAGAATAAGTGAAGTCGCGGATCGCAATCCGCCGCCCAATGTCCACTGCCCGCCATCGGAATTGCCGCGCGGGACACGCGGCTGCTGATACCAGCGGGGATTGTATTTCAGCGATATGGATAGTCTGATCGCAGCAGCCTCAACACCAATCCTGGCAAGTGCATGTCTGCTGGCCTTTGAGGGCTGGTTTTGCTTTTCCATTTGCACTCATCGCACTGTGTTAATCCATCCACCTCAGCGTACGCGTCGATGAGTTGCTGTGGATGAACAGCAATCGTGCGCTCGAAGAGAAGCGCAGTTTTCAAAGTAATTACAAATGGTTGAGTGCCGCACAAAGATTCGCCGTGCACAAACTCATCTACCGGCCAGACCAACGGGAAACAGAATATCCCTGATGCGGAATATCGTTACGACGGAGAAGGACCGTTTGATGTGTTCGTCACGCCGGAGACAACCTCCGCGCAAGTCTGTCGCCCTAAATAGGAAAGAATAGACTTCCTTTTTCTACGAAAGGGCATCAATCATGACCTCCATTTCAGGACTATCGGGAAGCATCTACACCTACTACCGGGCGCGAGAGGCGCTGAATACGGCGGCGTCCTCGACCTCGGACCGGGCGACGCAGGACGGGACCGCGACGACCGGGAACTCGACCGGCCAGGCCGCGAAGTCATTCGCGGACGTCGCGGCGGATGCGCGGGCAGCGCTCGATGCCGGATATGAAAAGCTCGGCGAGACCGGGACCATCCACACCACGAACGAGCAATGGCGCAAGACCGTGGGCCTGGACGATCTGGACCGCCGGTCCCTCTATGCCATCGCCAGCAATGAGGGCGGCCTGTTCTCGGAAGCGGAATCGGGGGCCGCGCGCATTGAAATGTCGCGACGGGCGGCCGAAGTGATGATGAAGGGCGTTCTTCCCGGCGGCGCGCCCGACTCGGCCAACTACAAGTCGGTGCTCGACTATTACGACCAGGCAAGCGCGGAGGAAAAGGAGTCCTTCGAATGGGCGGAAGCGCGCGCCTCGGCGGAATTTCTGTATGAAACGCGCATACAGAGAGAAGGCGGCACCGCCGAACAGGTGGGAAGCAACAGCGACGTCTCCAGCCTGATCGTCGAGGGCTGGCGCCAACTGGCCGCCACGGATGACTCCTCGAGGCGTATCGAGGACATGTCGGCCTTCAGGCTGGCGCTCGAACACTGGTCCGAAGAGTTCGGTTCGCGCGACAGGATCGACTGGACGATGTGAGGGAAAGGCGCCAAATCGCCCTCACACGAACACGTCCACCTTCTCGAAGGTGCGCACATCCACCAGCCCGACATCGGAAATCCGAAGCTCCGGTATCACCACCAGCGCCAAGAGCGAGTGCTGCATATAGGCGTTGTTGAGCGTGCAGCCCATCTCGCGCATCGCAGCACCCAGGATGTCGGCCTTGGCGGCGACGATCTCGGCGCGCTCGTCCGACATCAGGCCGGCGATCGGCATCTCGATCAGCGCCAGTTCCTCGCCCTTGGAGATCATTACCACGCCGCCGCCGACCTCGCCGAGCCGGTTGGCGGCGATCGCCATGTCAGCGCGGTTGGTGCCCACCACGATCATGTGATGCGAATCATGCGCCACCGTCGACGCCATGGCGCAGTCCCGCGTGTAGCCGAAGCCGGAAACGAAGGCGTTGGCGACCGTGCCGGTGCCGCGATGCCGCTCGACCAGCGCGATCTGGCAGACATCGTTCGGCCGGTCCATCTCGACGATGCCGCCCTCCACCGGCAGCCGGGCCTCCAGCGCGCGCGTCGGCGCCTGGTTCTCGATCACGCCGATGACGCGCACATCGACCTCCGCCTTGCCCTTCGGCGCCGGGATGACAAAATCGTCCGGCAGCAGTTCCTTGCCGAGCTTCACCGTGTTCTTGGCCTCCGCCGGATAGTCGTAGGGCGGAATCTCGACGGTCAGCTTGCCGTCCTTGGCGAGTTGCGCGCCGCGCCCGTAGACCTCGTCGATGGAAAGCTCCGCGAGATTGGAGACGATCAGGAAGTCGGCGCGGCGGCCGGGCGTGATCGAGCCCAGTTCGCGCTCCATCCTGAAATGCTGCGCGGTGTTCAGCGTCGCCATCTGGATCGCGGTGACCGGCGGCAAACCCTGCTGGATGGCGTGGCGCACAACGCGGTCCATGTGGCCGTCCCTGACCAGCGTGCCGGAATGGCTGTCGTCTGTGCACAGGATGAAGTTGCGCGGATCGAGCCCCTGCTCCGTGACCGCCTTTATCTGCTCGGCGACATCGTACCAGGCGGAGCCCAGCCGCAGCATCGCCTTCATGCCCTGGCGCACGCGGGCGATCGCGTCCTCGGCCCGCGTACCCTCGTGGTCGTCCTCCGGCCCGCCGGCAACATAGCCGTGGAACGGCAGCCCGAGATCGGGCGACGCGTAATGCCCGCCGACCGTCTTGCCGGCCTTCACCGTGGCTTCGATTGCGCCGACCATGGTCTGGTCGTTCGCCGCCACGCCGGGGAAGTTCATCACCTCGCCGAGCCCGACGATGTTCGGCCAGGCCATCGCCTCGCCGATCTCCTGCGGCCCGAGCGACGCGCCGGCATGTTCCAGCCCCGGCGCAGACGGCACACAGGACGGCATCTGCACGAACACGTTGACCGGCATCGCCTCGGCCTCGTCATGCATCATGCGCACGCCGGCAAGCCCCAGCACATTGGCGATTTCGTGCGGATCGACAAACATCGAGGTCGTGCCGTGCGGCACCACCGCGCGCGTGAACTCGGTCACCGTCACCATGCCGCTCTCGATATGCATATGCGCATCGCACAGTCCCGGCACGAGATAGCGCCCGCGCGCATCGACAACCTTGGTGCCGTCGCCGATGCAATGCGAGGCATCCGGTCCGCAATAGGCGAACCGCCCGTCGACGATGGCGAGGTCGGTCGCCGGGATCACCTCACCGGAATGGACGTTGACCCACATGCCGTTGCGCACGACGAGATCGGCGGCTTTGCGCCCCATCGCGACATTGACGAGATCGCGGGCGCAGTCGGTCCAGGGTTTCGGCGGGGCGAAGATGGGCTTGGTCGAGGGCATGGCGGTCTCCGGTTTCGGAATGGAAGCATGCCTCTTGCGCTGCAAAAACGCCAGACGGCAATTGCGCGCGTCAAGCAAGCCCGCGCGCGATCAGGAGGATCGCCGACGCGCCGGAGATCGCCAGCAGGATCCTGCGGAAATTGCGGTCGATCAGCCCCTTGAACAGCGGCGCCAGCACGACGCCCAGCACCAGCCCAGGCGCCAGCAGCAGCGCGTGCACGATGTCGGCGCGCCGGATCAGCCCGTTGGCCTGCAGCACCGCCAGGATGACGACGCAGCCGATGGCGAAGAACGCGCTCATATTCGGCCGCGCGCGCTCCGCCGCCTGATCCTGGTAGGCGATCGCCATCGGCGGACCGCCGACCGAGGTGATCGTCGCCGTCAGGCCGGAGATCGTGCCCATGACGAGCAGCAACCGGTTGGAAAAGCGGAACCGCAGCCCGGCCAGCGACATGGCGACGGCAAGCGCGATCAGCGCCCCGAACACCACCATGAAATGCTTCTCGTCGGTCAGCCGCAGCAGGATCGCCGCCCCGGCAAGCGATCCGAGCAGCCGCCCGGAAACCGACCACGAGACTTCACGCCAGTCGATCCCGCCATGCACCGACAGCATCGCCGCGCCGGCGGTGAACAGCGTCAGGATGATGATGGGAACGGGGACGAGCGCCGGCGCGAACAGCGCCAGCAGCGGCGCCGCCGTCAGGCCGAACCCGACGCCCGCGCGGTATTGCACGACCGTCGCGAATGCGATCACGGCACAGGCGAGCGCATATTGCCACAGCGACAGGCCATCGAATGCGTCGGCTATGAAGGCGGGCAAGGCGGCTCCGTTCGTTCAGTTGACGAGGATGATATCCTGCTGGATCGGGATCTTGTTCAGATCCTCGAACCGGGCGGGGTTCACCCCGTCGCCGGCGACCATGTGAACGGAGTTGAAATTCGCCTCCAGGAAGGCGATGAATTCCGCCGTCTTCGCCTTGCCGTAGAAACCCGGCGTGAACTCGACATTGAACATCGCGCCGCGAATGCCCGCATCGAGCGCGCTCCTGACGATCTCGAACTCGAAGCCCTCGGCGTCGATCCACAGGCAGCCGACATCGCCGGCCGCCACACCGGCGCGCGCCAGCACGTCGCCGACCGGCAGCACCTCGACCTCGACCGACCGGGCGTCGCTGCCGGCCTGCGCCGCGCGCAGCGTGTGCGCGCCGGAATTGACCGCGTCGGCCTGCATCGCGGCCGTGCCCGCCGTGTCGCTGACCGCGCAATTGACCGCGGCGACAACGCCCTCGAGGCCGTTCAGGCGGATATTGTGCGACAGGATGGCGAAGTTCTCCGGCATCGGCTCGACCGACACCACCCGGCCGAACAGGCCGGAGGCGGCGAATTGCAGCGACTGGGTGCCGATATGCGCGCCGATCTCCAGCATGGCCTTTTCCGGCCGCGCGCCGAAGGTGGATTTATAGAAGTCCAGGAAGGCCGCCGTCTGCGCCGCGTTCCAGTTGCCGGAAACGGCGATCCGTTTTCCCACATAGTCGCGCGGATCGAGCAGCAGGTCGAACTCCCTGCCCTCGATAACGACATACTTGAACCGCGGCGGCAGGCTCTGCACCAGCGCCCGCATCCCGGCAGGCGTTTCGAAAAACGACCGCATCAGCGACGTGCGCATGGCGCGCAGTTTCGTTTCCAGTTTCTTCAGCATCGCGGACCGGTCTTTCCGGAAATCGGGGCATTCTGCTTTCGCACCGGCAACGGGCGAATGCAAGGACGGGGCTAGCGCCTGGGGGCAGTGAATTCGACGAGGCCGATTAGCCCGCCGCGCGCCTTGAGCGCCCTGTCGGCAAACAGCCCACGCACCAGCTTGCGGGCCGAGCGGCGCAGTTCCTTGCGGGCGCGGAACCACAGCGGCCCGCGGTTGGTTTTCCTGTTCAGCCGGCTGTCGCTCGATCGTTCGCTGCCGATGATCGCCGGGTCGGTCAGCCCGATCGCGGCGCGCTCCTCGCCGGACAGGAACATCGCCTGGATGGCGGCCGCAGGCATCAATTGCAGCACCCGGAAGCCTGGCCTCGGACGGAACACGAAGTCGTCGGTGTGATCGCAGAACGGATCGGACCATTCGAGCAGCTTGGCCGCGCCTTCGCGCGAGACGGCGTAGGCGGCCGCGCTCGCGCCGCCGGAAAGCAGTGCGCGAAATGCAAGCCCCTCCGCTTCGGCCATGACCGGCCCCATGCGCAAGCTGCGCCGCGCCGTGTCCAGCTTGGCGACATCGAAAGCGACCCCGCCCCGGTCCAGCCAGTCGATGGCGTCGCCGAGCCTCTCCCCCGGCACGACATCGTCCTCGAACACCACCGCCATCGGCAGGCCGCGGTCGACGATGGTCTGCCAGGCGCGCCGGTGGCTCTCGAAACAGGCGACCAGGCTGTGCGGCAGTTCCCAGCGGTCGCCGCTATGCGCCCGGTAATGCGCATCCGCCAGCGCCTCGGGCCTCGCCGCGTCGACGGCCGGAAACCGCTCGGGCTCCAGACCGGCGGCGCGCAGCCCTTCCTGCATGAAGCGCCAGCGCTCGGGCACCCGGTCGAGATTGATGACGAAACAATGTGCCACGCGATCTCCCCCTACAGCCCGATCTTCGCCAGCGTACGCCGGATCTGCCGCTTCTTCCTGTTCCAGTAATTGTGCTTCTTGTCCCTTCGGGCATGCACCGGATAGTTCTTCAGCAGCTTCCATTTCCGCCGCACGTCGACCGAAGGCAGGTCGATCTCGTACTGGTCGTCCCGCGGGCACGGCAGTTCGGGTGTCGGGATGCCGGACTTGAAGGCGACGATCCCGCTCGGCGATTGCGACGCGAATTCGAAATACTCCTTGAGACGCGGCAGGCCGTTGGCATTGATGTGGCAGCCTGCATCGCAATAAAGCAGCACATCTCCCGGTTTCATGTCACGCAGCGTCTGCAGGATGATTTGCGGCTTCCAGCACCAGTACCCGTATCCCGGAGTGCCCTTCACCATTAGGTCGCGGAACCCGTCGCGAAAATCGCTGTCGAGATACGTCTCGTCGGCACAGATAACGCGATCGAACAAGGCGACGCGTTTCGCTTGCCTCTCGATCCTCCTGAGCGAAGTCCGGTAGTCCGAACTCGCAAATGACAGGAATACCCTGCTCATCCGGCTTCGATCCGCGCCACCGTTACGCACCTTACGCCAGCTTCCGAGACATTCGCTTGATCAGCCACCGCCTGGCCCTTCGCGTCTCGAAACCGCCATCCTGATGGCTGTGAAGGTCCCAGTACCGTGTCTCGAACGACTTGCGGCGCGCCTCCTCGATGCTCGACTCGGCTTCGTCGACATGCGGATGATCGACGATCCGGGGAATACAGGCCCTCGCGCCGATCTTCGTGATGTCACAAGGCCAGTCGGCGGTGCGCCGGATCGGCAGCGCGTTGTCGATCATGTAGGCACAGCCGCTTGCCGAAATGCTGTAAGCGGTGTTCAGGCTCGGATTGAGCGACAGCAGCGCCGATTTCGTATTCGCGGTGAGCGGCCGCGCCGAAAACCGCCAGACCCGTGTGAAACTGTAGTCGAGCACGATGAGGTCGGCCCGCTCGTATCCCGCCTCCCGGCAGAACTCGGCGAATAGCGGCCCTGGAATCGCGTCGTCCTCGAGGATGATCGCACCGGGCAATCCCTCCGCCTTCATCCGGCGATAGACCGACAGATGGGAGAGCGCACAGCCATATTCGGCATCCGTCATGTCGCGCGCGAGGTTGCTGCGTGTCGCATCCCTGTCGACAAGCTTTTCGTGTTCCGGCGCAAGCCCGCCGCGCCCGTCGACGGCATCAACGACTGTGTATTCGAGGCCAAGCTGATCGAGCGTCTCGATCAGCGGCTGCCTGCGTCGTTCCGCATCGCGCAGGGATATGATGAAAATCGGCCAACAGGTCATTGGAAAACACTGGAGCAAGCAGTTACGGCGATGCGGCTATCTGGACAAATCCGGACGAAATGTCCATTGCGGGTATTTCCGAAAACCCGCTGCATCCCCGACGAACGCCAGGACGAGCCATTTAAGCATGCCCTTGAGAATAGCCTTTCAGGATCAGTTCTCCGGATACGAGAATGGAGTATTCTTTACGGTCTTGTCCGCGGTGGCCGGAGATGCGGTCGAAATCACGGCGCCGAACAAGGCCGACCTCATCATTATCGGCCCGTTCAACAGCAAAAAGCGCGATTACCGGAAAGCACTCGGCAAACTCGGCATCGGTGACGACCGTCCTTCGTCCGGCGCTCTCCGGCTCTATCAGTGCTACGAAAACATGCGCGATAACGGCGTTGCCGCCGACTACCGAATTGAAAGCGACCTGAAACCGCATTCCGACCGGTACTTCAGGCTACCGGCGTGGGTGGGAACGATCGACTGGTCGCACGAGGGATTTCGCAACCGGCCAAGTCCGCGTGTCGAGAAACTGCTCACCATCGAACAATTGATGCGGCCGCTGGGCCCGGCGCTGTTGAACCGTCCGCGCCAAGCGGCCCTCATGACGACCCATATGCGCGAACCGCGCCGCATGCTTTTCGATACGCTTTCCAGGATCATGCCGACGCAGGGTTTCGGACGTCCATTCGATCCGTCGATCCGCAGCCATAACGACAGCGGCTTCGCGAAGGACGTCGTGCTGAGGGATTTCGCCGTCAATCTTTGCCCGGAAAACTCCCTCTATCCCGGCTACTACACAGAAAAGATCATCGACGCTTACGGCGCGGGTTGCCTGCCGGTGACATGGACCGATCCCAATGTCCGCGTGGATTTCAATCCGAAGGCGTTCGTCAACGCCCTCGATTTCGCCGCCATCGGCTATGAAGATGGCCTGCGCGAAGCGCTCACCCCGGAAAAAATGGCCGAATACGCGGAACAGCCCTTGTTCCTCGAGGCGCCGAGCATCGAGCCGCTCGCCGAATTCCTCCGCCGGGTGATCGGCGATGCGCGCTGACGCAATGGGCCAACCGGCTTGACGAAACCGGCAGGGGCCAGTCATGACACATTCTAAAAACACGGTCGGCCGGTGCACCCGGCCGGCGTCACCAGGGAAACGGATCCGGATGTTCGAAAAAAAGGCGCGCTCCCTCAAACGGCGGTACCATCTGCTCTTTCCGAAGAAGCGGGTCCGCCGCAACGGGCTCCAATACGACATCGATTGCCGGGAGCTCATCGACTACGGCATTTTTCGTGGCGGCTGGGAAGCGGATACGCTGGATTTCATCCATAGCCACGTGAAGCCCGGCTTCGTCACGCTCGAGGTCGGCGCCAATGTCGGCGCGCACACGCTCGTGATTGCCAAGCTGTCGGGCGACAAAGGTATCGTGCACGCCGTTGAACCGACGGAATTCGCCCGCACGAAGCTGCTCAGGAATCTCAGCCTCAACCCGGACATCGAAAAACGCGTTCACGTGCATAACACGCTGATCAGCGACACGGTCGCGGACAATGCGCAGCTGGAAATCCGCTCGTCATGGCCGACAAAGGCCAAGATGGAATGGAAGGCGAAGGAAACCGTGTCGTCTCCGGTCACGACGATCGACACACTGGTCGCGGGTTTGGACCTCGATCGACTCGATCTTCTCAAGATCGATATCGACGGCTACGACCTGCGCGCGCTGCACGGCGCCAAGGAGACCATCGAGAAATTCCGGCCGCTGATTTTCGTCGAGCTGTCGGAAAAGGCGCTGAAGAAAAACGGCGACAGCGTCGCCGGCATTCTCGGTTATCTGACAATGCTCGGATATGACGGTTTCGATCCGAACGGGATGGTCGCGCTGTCCGCCGGTACCGTCCTTGGCCGCATAGGCGACAAGGATAGCATCAACGGCGTGTTCTATCCCGGCGAAAAAAGCCGCCCGGCGGCCTGATATCCATTCGGGCGGCTCTTGAAGTGGAAAGGGCCGGCTTTCGCCGGCCCTGTTTTACTTAAAACTCTTCCCAGTCGTCCGCCTGCATCGCGGCATTGCCGCTGGTCGGGAAGGACTTGACCGCCTTGGCCAACTTGCTCTGCGCGGTACGCGGGTCCGTTTTCTCGATCTGCGAGGGCCTTGCGGCCGGCTTGTGGGTCACGCTGCCGCTCACCTTGAACTGGCGCAGCAGGCCGGACAGCGAGTTGGCCTCGTTGGCGAGGCTGTGGCTGGCCGCCGTCGATTCCTCGACCATGGCCGCGTTCTGCTGCGTGCCCTTGTCGACGTCCGAGATCGCCTGGTTGATTTCCGTCAGCGTGGTCGACTGCTCCTTCACCGCCTCGACGATGGCCATGACGTTGGTGTTGACGTCCTGGACCTCGGCGACGATCGTCTCCAGCGCCTTGCCGGTCTCGTTGACCAGGTCGGAGCCGGACTTGACCTGTTGCGCCGAAGTGTCGATCAGCCCCTTGATCTCCTTGGCGGCTTCGGCCGAGCGCTGCGCCAGTTCGCGCACTTCCTGCGCGACCACCGCGAAGCCCTTGCCGGCATCGCCGGCGCGCGCCGCTTCCACCCCGGCGTTGAGCGCCAGCAGGTTGGTCTGGAAGGCGATCTCGTCGATCATGCCGATGATGTTGCCGATCTTCTGCGAGGACTGCTCGATCTGCTCCATCGCGGCAACGGCCTGGCGGACGACCTCGCCCGATTTCTCGGCCGACGCCTTGGTGCGCGAGACCAGCGTGCCGGCCTCGTCGGCGCGCGAGGCCGATTCCTTCACCGATGCGGTGACTTCCTCGACGGCGGCCGCCGTTTCCTCGACCGATGCGGCCTGCTGCTCGGTGCGCTTCGACAAATCGTCGGCCGCCGAGCGGATCTCGTCGGATGCGCCCTGGATCGTGGTCGCGTTCTCGCCGACGCTGCGCATGGCTTCCTCGAGCTTCTCGATCGAGTGGTTGAAGTCGAGCCGCAGCTGATCCAGCGACGGGATGAACGCTTCCTCGATGCGCTGCTCCAGGTCGCCGTCGGCCAGTTTCTGCAGGCCGGAGCCGATCTCGTTGACCGCCTTGACGCGGCCGGTGATGTCGGTCGCGAACTTGACCACCTTCATCACCCGGCCCTGCTGGTCGAGGATCGGATTGTAGGAGGCCTGGATCCAGATCTCCTTGCCGCCCTTGCCGAACCGTTTGAACTCCTCGGCGACGAACTCGCCGCCGCGCAGCTTTTCCCAGAAGTCCTTGTACTCGCCGCTGCGGCCATAGGCCGGATCGACGAACATCGAGTGATGCTTGCCCTTGATCTCCGACAGATCGTAGCCCAGCGCGTTGCAGAAGTTCTCGTTCGCCGTCAGGATATTGCCCTGCGTGTCGAATTCGATCATCGCCTGGGCGCGCGAGATCGCCGCGATCTTGCCCTCGTCTTCGGCCGACTTCAGCTTCGCCTCGGTGATGTCGGAGGCGAACTTGACGACCTTGTACGGCTTGCCGTTCCGGCCGATGATCGGGTTGTAGGACGCCTGGATCCAGATTTCCTTGCCGCCCTTGCCGAACCGCAGATATTCGCGCGCGTCGAATTCGCCGCGGCCGAGCTTGGCCCAGAATTCCTTGTAGTCGCTGCTCTTCGCATAGGCCGGATCGACGAACATCGAATGATGCTTGCCCTTGATCTCCGACAGCTCGTAGCCCAGCGCGTTGCAGAAGTTTTCGTTGGCGGTCAGGATCGTGCCGGTCATGTCGAATTCGATGATCGCGAGCGACTTGTTGATCGCGGCGAGCACGGTTTTGGCGTCGTCGCCTTTTCCGAGACTGCTAAGCATGCGTGATCTCCCCTTGCGCGTCGCCGACCCCCGGCAAAGGCGCAGTTCTGTTAGGTCGTGTCGTGTTGTCGGCTTGCTGACATGTTGGCGCACCAACGATCCGGTGTGAGCCTCATGCTTGCGCCGACTGTCGGGACAGCCACGCGAACCGGATACGGCAAGAATTTAGCATCTCGCTTAACAAGTTATGAAGTTGACGTAGGGGCCACCGGGAATCCGGGGGCGTAGATCGCCAGGCATTCTTGACGAATTCAACCTGCGACAGAATGGCGCAATCGCGCGATTTTCAACATTAATAATAAACTACAAAACATTGTCTTTATTGGTGTTTTCCACACAAGGCGAAACCGGGACAGTCGCGAGAAAACGCACCTTTCGCGCATATCCTTCTTACGCAACGTAACTGCGATCTCTTGCCCCCATGAATCAAGGGTAAAAAAATAGGCATCATTGCTGCGCCATTTCTAATTCATACTGTCCGAAATCGGCCTGTGAAGCCTTCCGCGGCGCGACTCGCATGCCACGAGGCTGCGCCGCCCGTCAGCGATCGCAACGATAACCGCGAGCGTTGCCGCACGGCAACTTCTCTTCTCCACCCGCATCGCCTAGGCTCCGCGCAGATTCACACGCAGAGGAAGCCCCACGTGCCGCAGCCGCATGACAGCCCGATTGTCGATCTCGTGATCATCGGCGGCGGCATCAACGGATGCGGCATTGCGCGCGACGCCGCCGGGCGCGGCCTCACCGTCGTGCTGGCCGAGATGAACGACCTCGCTTCGGCCACCTCCTCGGCCTCGACCAAGCTGTTCCACGGCGGCCTGCGCTATCTGGAATATTTCGAGATCCGTCTGGTGCGCGAGTCGCTGGTCGAGCGCGAGCTGCTGCTGTCGGCGATGCCGCATATCAGCTGGCCGATGCGCTTCGTCCTGCCGCTGAGCGCCGACATGCGCTTCGATAACGAGACCCCGGCATCGAGGCTGCTCAACACGGTCATGCCCTGGATGAAGGGCCGCCGCCCGGGCTGGCTGATCCGGCTCGGCCTGTTCCTCTACGACCATCTCGGCGGCCGCAGGATCCTGCCCGGCACGGTGACCGTCGATCTCTCGAAGTCGCCGGAAGGCGCGCCGCTGCAGGACCGGTTCCGCAAGGCGTTCGAGTATTCCGACTGCTGGGTAGAGGATTCCCGTCTCGTCGTCCTCAATGCCCGCGATGCCGCGGCGCGCGGCGCCGGCATCCTGGTTCGCAGCAAGGTCGTTTCCGCCGAGCGGACGGGCGATCACTGGACGGTGACGGTCGAGGATACAGAAACCGGCGGCAGGCGCACTTTCCGCGCCCGCGCGCTCGTCAATGCCGGCGGCCCGTGGGTCGGCGACATCATCCGCAGCAAGGCGCGGATCAACTCGACCGAGGGCGTCCGGCTGGTGCGCGGCAGCCACATCATCGTGCCGAGCCTCTACGACCACGGCAAATGCTACTTCCTGCAGGGCGCCGACGGGCGGATCGTCTTCACGATCCCCTACGAGACGGATTTCACCCTGATCGGCACCACCGAACAGGAGCATCCCGATCCGTCCGTGAAGCCGGAGTGCACGCCGGAGGAACAGGATTATCTGTGCGCCTTCGCTTCCGACTACTTCAAGCGCCCGGTCACCCGCGACGACATCGTCTGGACCTATTCCGGCGTCCGCCCGCTCTATGACGACGACGCCAGTTCGGCCACCGCGGCGACACGCGACTATGTGCTCAAGGTCGACGCCGGTGGCGGCGCGCCGATCCTCAACGTCTTCGGCGGCAAGATCACCACCTACCGCCGGCTCGCCGAAAGCGCGCTCGAAAAGCTGTCTCCATGGTTCCCGGATCTGCCGGACGGCTGGACGGCGGGCGTCCCCCTGCCCGGCGGCGACTTCCCGGTCGACGGCGTCGCCGCGCTGCAGGCCAGACTGGCCGCCGCCTATCCGTTCCTCGGCGATTTCCACGTCGGGCGGCTGGTGCGCGCCTACGGCACCGACGCCTTCGAACTGCTGGGCGATGCGAAAAGGCCCGGCGATCTCGGCCGATCCTTCGGCGCGACCATGACGGAACGCGAGGCCGCCTGGCTGATGGACAGGGAGTTCGCCCGCACCGCCGAGGATATCGTCTGGCGGCGCAACAAGCTCGGCCTGCGCATGACCGCAGAGGAAATCGAGGCGCTCGACGCCTGGATGCAGGCCCGCCGGGCGAAGAAGCAGGGCTGAATGGTGCCCCCTGCCGGACTCGAACCGGCACGGCCTAAGGCCGAGGGATTTTAAGTCCCTTGCGTCTACCAGTTCCGCCAAGGGGGCACGCAAGAACCGCTATCCGACCGGCCGCGCCCGATCAAGCCGTAAGCCTTCCGCATGTCCCGCGCCTGCTTCACAACCTCGGAAAGTCAGCATAGAACTAGGCACCTTACGGAGCGTGAACGCATGGCCGCAAAACCCGACGATCCCGCAGACAATTCCGTCGTCACCGCCGGCGCGCTGGTGATCGGCGACGAAATCCTGTCGGGACGCATCCGCGAAAAAAATGCCGGCCATCTCGCCGCCGTGCTGACCGCCATCGGCATCGACCTTCGCGAGGTGCGCATCGTCGGCGACGACGAGGAGGCGATCATCGAGGCGGTCAACGCGCTGCGTTCCCACTACACCTATGTGTTCACCTCCGGCGGCATCGGCCCGACCCATGACGACATCACCGCCGACGCCATCGCCAAGGCCTTCGGCCTGCCCTGCGATTTCGACGCGCAGGCGCTGAAGCTGCTCGGCGACCACTACGCCGCGCGCGGCCTCGAATTCACCGCCGCCCGCAAGCGCATGACCCGCATGCCCGAGGGCGCGGCCCATATCGACAATCCGGTCTCCAGGGCGCCGGGCTTCCTGATCGGCAATGTCCACGTCATGGCCGGCGTGCCGGCGGTGTTCCAGGCCATGCTCGATCAGGTGGTGCCGACGCTGAGGACCGGCCGCGTGCTGCTATCGCGCTCGGTGCACTGCCCGTTCGGCGAAGGCGTGATCGGCGAGCCGCTGGCGAAGATCCAGGACGACTATCCCGACATCGCCATCGGCTCCTATCCGAAATACGATGCCGGCAAGTTCTGGACCGAAATCGTGCTGCGCGGCGCGGAGGAGAAACGCCTTGGCGAGGCGGAGCAGGCCGTCGCCGCGATGGTCTCGTCGCTTCCCGCCTGACGGCGGACGGACATACCCACAGTTCCTTGCACTCTCCGGCCCCGCCGCGCCTTGCCGCACAACGCCTTTCCGGCTATGTGCGGAGCCACTTTTTTATATGCAAAGATCGGAATAGCGGCATGTCCCTCCCCGAAAAGGCCTTCCCCGTTTCCTGGGATCAGTTCCACCGCGATGCCCGCGCGCTTGCCTGGCGCATTTCCGGCGTCGGCAATGGTTGGAAGGCCATCGTCTGCATCACCCGCGGCGGCCTCGTCCCGGCGGCGATCATCTCCCGCGAACTCGGCATCCGCGTCATCGAGACGGTCTGCGTGGCCAGCTATCACGACTACGATACCCAGGGCGACATCCAGGTGCTCAAGGAAGTCGACGCCTCCCTGCTCGCCAATGACGGCGAAGGCATCCTGATCGTCGACGACCTGACCGACACCGGCAAGACCGCCGGCCTCGTGCGCGCCATGCTGCCGAAGGCGCATTTCGCCACCGTCTACGCCAAGCCGAAAGGCCGCCCGCTGGTCGACACCTTCGTCACCGAGGTTTCGCAGGATACCTGGATCTACTTCCCCTGGGATCTCGGCTTCACCTACCAGGAGCCGATCGCCGAGGGCCACAAGGGCTGAGCGTTCTGGCCGGCAGCGACCGGACAGGCGCCGCCTAACAAAAAAAGGGCTCCCGCATCGCGGAAGCCCCCATCGTCCGGATAGCTGATCCGTCTTACAGCGCGTCGAGGTTGATCCCGACCGTGATCGCACCGATCGGCGCACCGGATTCGTCGGCAACCGTCATCGAGACCTGCGACTGCAGTTTCTGCGTCGATTCGTCCTTTTCAGCTTCGTCGACGAAGATGGCGCTGACGTCGCCGGTGCCGAATGTCTTCTGCCACTTGCCTTCATCGCCCTGCCAGTAATCTGAGGTTACGTCGCTCTGCCCGACATTGAGGCCCTTGGCGTCGGTGACGAAAATTTCCGTGATGACGCCGTTGGAGTCCATCTGCTTTTCGCGCAGGAACTCCGAAAGGCCGTTCGACAGCACCTTGTCGATCAGCGCAGTGTCGCCGCCGTCGACGCCGGCGCGCCATTCCTTGTCGAGCGCGTCGATATCGGCCTGCGAGAGACCGGTATTGGCGTCGTTCTGCGCCTTGACGGCGGAAAGGACGGCGGCATCGGCGAGCCACGGCTTGATATTGGCATTGGCGTAATCGGTCACGGCCGGGATGTGCTCTCCGGCAGCCATCGAGGGATTGACGGCAAATGCAAGTGCGGAAGCGGCAACCGCAAGTTTAAGGATCGTGTTTTTCATGGTTTCTCCTCGGTTTCGTTTTCGGTTTTCCTGATCGTTGCCGCGATCAGAATTCCTCCCATTCATCGGAAGCAGTGGCGAGCGCGGTGTTGCCTGCGACGGCCGGGATCCTGGCCTTCGCCGCCTTCGGCTTCTGCGCCGAAGGTGCTGCAGCCGGTGCTTCGGCGGCCGGTTCCGCGGCCGGCGATGCCGCGCTCGATGTTTCATTGATGCGGAACCGCTCGATAATGCGGTTCAGCTTTGAACCCTGGGCGCGCAGTTCCTGGCAGGCCGCGTTGGTCTCCTCGACCATGGCGGCATTCTGCTGCGTGGCCTGGTCCATCGTGACGACGGCCGTGTTGATCTCGTCGAGACCGGTCGACTGTTCGCGATAGCCGCCGATGATCGTCTGGATCCGGTCGGTGATATCGTTGACCTGGCTCTCGATCGACATCAGCGAATCGCCGGTCTGGTTCACTAGCTTGACGCCGGTCTCGACCTCCCGGCCGGATTCGTCGATCAGTTGCGAGATTTCCTTGGCCGCGTCGGCGGAACGCTGCGCCAGTTCCCGCACTTCCTGTGCGACCACCGCGAAGCCGGCGCCCGCCTCGCCGGCCCGGGCCGCCTCGACGCCCGCATTGAGGGCGAGAAGGTTGGTCTGGAAGGCGATTTCGTCGATCACCGAGATGATCTGGCTGATCTTGCCGGCGGATTGCTGGATCCGGTCCATGGCGCTGATCGCGTCGCGAACGACCATGGCGGAAGATGCCGCGTCCTGTTTCGCCTTGGAGACCATCGAGCCGGCCTCTGCGGCGCGATCCGAGGATTCCTTGACGGTCGACGTCATCTCGTGCAGCGCGGCGGCCGTTTCCTCCAGCGACGAGGCAGTCTGCTCGGTGCGGCCGGCCAGCGTGTCGGCCGAGTTGGCCAGTTCCGCCGAGCCGGTGTCGACCGACATGGAAGCGGTTTTTACCTCGGACAGCGATGCGGCGACGGCATCCACCATGCGGTTGAAGTCGGTGACCAGCTTCTCGAAATCCGGGCCGAGATCGTCGAGATGGCTGGTGAAATCGCCGTCGGCGACTTTCTCCAGCGACTGCGCGATCCGGTTGACGGCATGCGATTGCGCCTCTGCGGCGGCGACGGTGCGCTCGGCGTTCTCCGACCGTTCGGTCTCGAACTGCTGGCGCTGCTCGTTCGCCAGCCGGCTTTCCTCCTGCTTGGCGATGAACTCGCCGCGGAAGGTTTCCAGCGCGCGGGCCACGACGCCGATTTCGTCGCCTTTCTGCTGGAACGGAACGGCCGTGCCGAAATCGCCTTCCTGCATGCGGCCGATGCTGTGCGTCATTTCGTCAAGCGGCTTGGCGATCAGGCGGCGCATGATCAGCAGCAGCAGCGCGAAAGCGCCGAGGACCAGCACGCTCTGGATGAAGAACAGCATCACCGCGTTGCCCTGCGCCGTCGCGTAGATCGGCTCGGTCGTCCACACGGTGACGACCTGGCCCGTGCTCTGGCCCGCGGCGTTGCGCGGCAGCGCGACCACGATCGTCGCGACCCCGGAACCGAGATGGCTCTCGGCCGCATCGTTCTCGGCGGCGCCTTCCGCCAGCTTGGCAATCTCTTCGGCGGCCAGGACGGTCTCGACATTGTCGCGCGTCCAGCTGTCGACGACTTCGCGATCGCGGTTGAACGCGAAGAACTGCACCATGTTCAGCGAGGCGTCGTCGCGGTACAGCGCATAGGCGTCCTGCACCACATCCGCCTTGCCCCACTTGACGCCGCCGGCGGCGAGCGAGGCGAACTGCTCGGTGTCGCGCGTCCACTTGTCCACCGCATTGGCGATCGACGTGCGCGTTTCCGTCATCCACGTATAGCCGGCAAGGACCGCGATGCCCGCGATATTCACCGCGATCATGAATGCCGCGATCTTGGCGGTCAGCGAGAGATTGTTTATTTTCTTGAACATGAACTGAAATGCCCCCGGACATTTCGGTCGACGCGGACATTCCGCGGACCTGTCTCCACCCTTTTTGAAAACACTCGCGCAGGAAGAAACGGCGGATCATGCCGGAGCCGGTCGGATGCCGGAGCGCGTATGACTACAAACGCCGTCAGCGGTTAAGATTACATGAAGCGCAAACTGCCCCCACGGCATGTATTTGAACAGATAAAACGCCTTCATTTCTCCGAGGGAAAGAGAGGGAAAGAAACGAAACTAAATTATATAAATACCAGCATATTAAAGTGTTTGCTTACCGAAGAGGAGAACATCGCCGCCTATCCGCCAGGGCAGGCATTGGCGCGTTTTCCGCCCCTGCCCCGGCCTCGGTTCCGGCATCGCGCCTGCCGGGCCCGGCGGCTCCGAAACCGCCGCGGCAGAAAATTTCCGGTCGGCCGATTCTTTTTTCATTGCGCCCTGCATGCTTTTTCGGCGCCGCCATTGGCTGTTTTCCGGGCAAAGCCCTGACTTGGCGTTATCCCCGCCTTTCACATGCTCACACACAACATGTTGCGTTAAGACATTTATCGAATCCTAGCCCTTGACCGGTCGGGCCGAGTCGCTTTTTATGAACCTAACGTGACACGGGTCACGGTGCCGGAATGTTCTCAATTTGCCGGTGCTTTTCATCTTTGTTCTGGTTTTTCGGCCTTGCGTCCGGTCGTTTTCGGCGATCCGCAAGACAGGGAATCTGCGTGCGCGTGAGGGGGTAACCCGCCTGGTGGAAAGGGTGTGAAAATTGTCCTTAACACAATATTTAGTGTTTGCGGGCATCTTTGACACAAGATAGAGTGAGCCCATCCAAGCGGATTCGGTTCGCCGAAAAACCGGGCGGCAATCAAATTTTGTAGGCGTTGTGTGCGGGAAAAGCCCTTTGTGGCGGCTGTTCCGCGCCAACTGAGTGGGACGGGCCGTCGCAGGCGGACCGAATGGGAATTCGTGTGCCGCGATATCGGCTTTGGTCAATCGGCCGGCACACTATATATTGAGGGACAGAGGTCTAACGACGATGCGTATTGAACGCCGCTTCACCAAAGAAGGTCAGTCACCCTACGCCGAGATCGCCTTTCGCAAGGCGACCAGCGAGATCAGGAACCCCAACGGCTCGATCGTGTTCCGTCTCGAGGATATCGACGTGCCCTCGCAGTTCAGCCAGGTGGCGGCCGACATCCTTGCGCAGAAATATTTCCGCAAGGCCGGCGTGCCCGTAAAGCTGAAGAAGGTCGAGGAGAATTCCGTCCCGTCATGGCTGTGGCGTTGCGAGCCCGACGAGAAGGCGCTCGCCAAGCTGCCCGAGGACGAGCGCTACGGCTCCGAGACCGACGCCCGCCAGGTGTTCGACCGTCTCGCCGGCACCTGGACCTACTGGGGCTGGAAGGGCGGATACTTTGACTCCGAAACCGATGCCCGCGCCTTCTTCGACGAGCTTTGCTACATGCTCGCCACCCAGCGCGTCGCGCCGAACTCGCCGCAATGGTTCAACACCGGCCTGCACTGGGCCTACGGCATCGACGGCCCCGGCCAAGGCCACTTCTACGTCGACCCGTTCACCGGCAAGCTGAAGAAGTCCGATTCGGCCTACGAGCATCCGCAGCCGCATGCCTGCTTCATCCAGTCGGTCGGCGACGACCTCGTCAATGACGGCGGCATCATGGATCTGTGGGTGCGCGAGGCGCGCCTGTTCAAATACGGCTCCGGCACCGGCTCCAACTTCTCGCAGCTGCGCGGCGAGGGCGAGAAGCTTTCCGGCGGCGGCAAGTCGTCGGGCCTGATGAGCTTCCTGAAGATCGGCGACCGCGCCGCCGGCGCCATCAAATCGGGCGGCACCACGCGCCGCGCCGCCAAGATGGTCGTCGTCGACATCGACCACCCGGATATCGAGCAGTACATCGACTGGAAGGTCAACGAGGAGCAGAAGGTCGCCGCCCTGGTCACCGGCTCCAAGACCGTCCGCAAGCACATGACCGCCGTCATGAAGGCCTGCGTCAATTGCGAGGGCCATGACGACGACTGCTACGATCCCAAGCTGAACCCGGCGCTGAAGCGCGAGATCAAGGCCGCCAAGAAGGCGATGGTGCCCGAGAACTACATCAAGCGGGTGATCCAGTTCGCCAGGCAGGGCTACACCGAGATCGAGTTCAAGACCTACGACACCGACTGGGATTCCGAAGCCTATCTCACCGTGTCGGGCCAGAACTCCAACAACTCGATTTCCGTCAAGGACGAGTTCCTGCGCGCCGTCGAGAGCGACGGCGAGTGGAACCTGATCAACCGCCGCGACGGCCAGGTCGCCAAGACCGTCAAGGCCAAGGAACTGTGGGAGCGCGTCGGCTACGCCGCATGGGCCTCGGCCGATCCGGGCATCCACTTCAACACCACGATGAACGACTGGCACACCTGCCCGGCCGAAGGCCCGATCCGCGCCTCCAATCCGTGCTCGGAATACATGTTCCTCGACGACACGGCCTGCAACCTGGCCTCGATGAACCTGTTGCAGTACCGCGACGTCGCGACCGGCAAGTTCGACATCGAGGCCTACGAGCACACCGTGCGGCTGTGGACGATCGTGCTGGAAGTCTCCGTCATGATGGCGCAGTTCCCGTCGAAGCGCATCGCGGAACTCTCCTACAAGTACCGCACGCTCGGCCTCGGCTACGCCAATATCGGCGGCCTGTTGATGACCTCGGGCATCCCGTATGACTCCGACGAGGGCCGCGCCATCTGCGGCGCGCTGACCGCCATCATGACCGGCGTCGCCTACGCGACCTCGGCCGAGATGGCCGGCGAGCTCGGCCCCTTCCCCGGCTACAAGCCGAACGCGAAGAACATGCTCCGCGTGATGAAGAACCACCGCCGCGCGGCTTACGGCGAGATGCAGGGCTACGAGAAGCTTGCCGTCAACCCGGTGCCGCTCAACGCCATCGACTGCCCCGACCAGGAGATGGTCGCCCATGCGCGCGCCGCCTGGGACAAGGCCATCGAGCTCGGCGAAAAGAACGGCTACCGCAACGCCCAGGCCACCGTCATCGCGCCGACCGGCACGATCGGCCTCGTCATGGATTGCGACACCACCGGCATCGAGCCCGACTTCGCGCTGGTCAAGT
>Ga0272444_10000021_pt1 | contig 267062 bp, 221 predicted proteins | sample SSMForm13_FD_201033 | JGI IMG/M metagenome (GOLD analysis project Ga0272444, IMG submission 201033) | Marine sediment archaeal communities from Little Sippewissett salt marsh, Falmouth, MA, United States - SSM-Form-13 | ecosystem: Environmental > Aquatic > Marine > Wetlands > Sediment ... | reverse complement strand
GCACTACATTCGACTATTGAAAAGTCGCATATAGTATTATCAAGTAGTTACGAATAGCAAGGTGCGAAATATAGCCCCATTTTCATGATTTTTGGGGAAATTTGGTTAAACTTGGGTTAAATAGCGATTCTGAATTTCGATAGACGACAGATCAGATCGAGTGGTAACTTCCTTTTTAATTCCTTTATGACTTTTTTATTTCGGGGAGCGGGAGATAATAATGATCTCGAAGTGTTTTAATGAGAATCAGCGTTTCCACGTGATTTTCGTTATAATTTGCAACATTACCCTTCGTTTTGTGTGACTTTCGAAGAAGACCCTCTCTAAGATAGTGATGGATCGTTTCCTTAGAAGTCCCTGTTATCTTCGTAAGCTCGCCTATTTTCATGTTCTTCTCCCTGTGATGAAACCCATCGCGCATGCACCGCCCTTAACATTTCACCGCTGTATCCATTTTCCCTCCCCGGAGATACAGGCACGACGAATTAAATCTCACAGAATACGCAGCATTTCGTAGATACCATCGACTTCCGCCGCATGTCAACAATTAACAGGATTGTCGCCCCGGTCTGATCCTGGGTATCGCATCTTTATTCAAACTCTTGTGAGTATGGGGCTTCCTCTTTATAAAATATAACGTGTAGTTTATTTTGCAGGGCATTCTGAAATGCCGTGACAATGCCTCAACATATTTGAGATACCGCCATTGTCGCACGCACCGGTTCAGCGTTTTTTTATCTCCCGCATTGTCAGATTTCGGGCACACCTGGCGCAACTGAATGGTAAATTGCACACATACCCCTGAGATTGATTTATTGAACCGATAGTTCACCATCAGACAGGTTTTTTTGTTTTACAAGGAACAGACGCTTGTGCTATGTTTCTCAAGATTTTACCATCCCTTACGAGGAGTCATTCTTATGTCCGGCCATTCAAAATGGAGTACAATCAAAAGAAAAAAAGGGGCGATCGATGCGAAGCGGGGAAAGGTCTTTACAAAGATCATAAAGGAAATAACTCTCGCGGCCCGGCTAGGCGGCGGCGACATTGATGGAAACGCCCGCCTGCGCCAGGCAATTCTTGCCGCAAAAACGGAAAACATGCCCAAGGATAATATTGAAAAGGCTATAAAGAAGGGTACTGGCGATCTTGCCGGTGCAGCCGCGTTCGAAGAGTGGGTTTACGAAGGCTATGGCCCCGGAGGTGTGGCAGTACTCGTAGAAGTAATGACAGATAATAAAAACAGAACCGTCAGCGAAATACGCCACATATTTTCAAAACACGGCGGCAATCTCGGAGAAAACGGTTGTGTGGCATGGATGTTCGAAAAAAAGGGAGACTTCATCTTTTCCAAAGACGAGGTTGACGAAGACGAACTGATGGAAACAGCGCTTGAAGCCGGTGCAGAGGATGTAAAGGATCAGGAAACCGAATACGAGGTCATTACCTCACCCGATCACTTCGAAGACGTGAAAACCGCTCTCGATACGGCAGGCCTGAAATATCAGGTAGCTGAAATTACTATGATTCCTCAGACCACCGTGGAGCTGGACGAACAAAAGGCCGCACAGATGCTGAAGTTAATGGAAAAGATGGAAGATAGCGACGACGTCCAAAATGTCTATGCCAACTTTGACATTTCAGATGAAATCATGGAAAAGCTGCCCTAGGCTGACCGTCTTGATCGCGGCCAATAGGCAAGAAAGTAACACGCAGTGATAATACTCGGGGTTGATCCCGGCATACGTATAACAGGCTTTGGCATAGTGGAAACCAGGCAGGGGAATCCGCAATATCTCACCCACGGGGAAATAAAAAATGGAAGAGGTCAACCGCTGTCGACATGTCTGAAGAAGATTTATGATTCCCTTATGGATGTGGTGGATCGCTGGACTCCCCATGTGGTAGTTGTTGAAAATATCTTCTACGGGAAAAATGTCAAAAGTCTGATTACTCAGGGACACGCCAGGGGAACAGTGCTGCTGGTTGCGCCTATCAATAACATCCCCGTGTGCGAATATACGCCTCTGGAAGTTAAACAGGCCGTGGTGGGATATGGACGGGCGGAAAAGTATCAGGTACAACAGATGGTAAAAACAATCCTCAATCTTTCCGAAACGGCCCCGCCGGATGCGTCCGATGCCCTTGCCGTCGCCATATGTCATGCACACTCCCGAAAAATGGAAATGCTATAAATGATTGCCAGTTTACGCGGTGTCCTCACACATAAATCGACGAACTACATCATTGTCGAGGTACAAGGAACAGGCTACGGAATTTTTGTGCCGCTTTCCACTTTTTATCAGTTGCCCGAAACGGGTGACACGGTCTTTCTCAACATTCATATGTATGTAAAGGAAGATCTGATCAATCTTTTCGGCTTTGCCTCATTGGAAGAAAAGCGGATTTTCCAGAGTATGATTTCTGTTTCCGGAATCGGACCGCGGCTCGCACTCAATATCCTCTCCGGTATGTCTCCTGAAGATCTGACCGATGCAATATCTTCAAAAAATACGGTAAGGCTTACCAGCCTGCCCGGCGTCGGCCCTAAAATGGCCGATAGACTTATATTTGAACTGAAGGATAAAATCGGCATCGGCGCAAAGGTCTCGGTGCAGGCGCTGCCGACACAGGAGCAGCATTCACTTGCCGAAGACGCCCTGTCGGCACTGATCAATCTGGGGTACAAAGCGGCGGCCGCAGAGAACGCAGTCAATCGTATCTGCAGAGAATGTAATAATCAGCGGTCTTTGAAGGAGATTCTCACGGAATCACTTAAACTTTTATCGCAGTAAACAAAGAAGGATGCCATGAAAGACTCCATAGTGAATCCATTGCAACTCAGTGAGGATCAAGGATATGAATATTCCATTCGTCCTCAGCATCTGCAGGAATATATCGGTCAAAAGAAAATCAAGGATAATCTTTCCATCTTTATCCAGGCGGCACGAGGGCGCAACGAGCCTCTCGACCACGTGCTGCTTTACGGCCCTCCCGGTCTTGGGAAAACCACTCTGGCCTACATAATGGCTCATGAGATGGGTGTCGACATAAAAGTTACCTCCGGACCCGTCGTCGAGCGCCCGGGAGATCTGGCTGCAATGTTGACGAATCTGAATCCCCATGACATACTTTTCATAGACGAGGTACACCGTCTTTCTCATATCGTCGAAGAAATACTCTATCCCGCAATGGAGGATTATTATATCGACATCCTCATCGGCCAGGGACCATCGGCACGGTCGGTGAAACTTGATATTCCCAAGTTCACTCTTATCGGTGCGACCACAAGGGCCGGACTTCTCACCTCCCCCCTTCGGGATCGATTCGGCATGAGTTTCAGACTTGATTTTTATACGGTCGACGAACTCGCGACAATCATCACCCGGTCGTCTCACATACTCGCGGTTGAAACAGAACCGGCAGGGGCAAGAGAAATTGCCCGTCGTTCACGGGGGACACCGCGCATTGCCAATCGATTACTTCGGAGAGTACGTGATTTCGCACAGGTAAAAGGAAACGGCACTATCACCGGGGAAATAGCGGAAGAGTCGCTCCTCATGCTTGAAGTCGATTACCGCGGTTTTGACCTCATGGACCGAAAGATTCTTCTTACAGTGATCGAAAAGTTCGGAGGAGGACCTGTCGGCATCGACAGCCTTGCCGCCGCCATCGGCGAGGAAAAAGGAACCATTGAAGACGTCTATGAACCCTATCTGATACAGGAAGGATACCTGCATCGCACGGCAAGGGGAAGAATTGCCACGAGAATTGCCTATGAACACTTCGGAAAATCCTGGGAGAAAGAAGGGGATACTCAGGAACAACTGTTCTGAGGGCAGCGGAAAGGCACAGCCACTAGAGGAATAAGTCATATGAAAATACTTCTTCATATCTGCTGCGCCCCCTGTGCACTGTACCCTCTCGAAGTGCTCAGGAAAGAAGGTCATGAAGTAGTGGGGCTTTTTTATAATCCCAACATTCACCCCTATCTTGAATACAAGAAACGGCTCGATGCTCTTTGCGACTACGCGGCAACTGCGGACCTGAAGCTCATCATCCCGGAAGACTATGCGATGGAGGAGTTTTTGAGAAATGTCGCATTCAGAGAAACGACGCGTTGCCGGTACTGCTATCATTCCCGTTTGTCTTACAGCGCAGGGATTGCTCGAAGGGGAAAATTTGACGGCTTTACTTCAACCCTTCTATACAGTAAATTTCAGCAACACGCGCTTCTGAAGGAAATGGGAGAGGATATTGCCGGGAACTCGGCACTCCGTTTTCTTTATCGGGATTTTAGAATCGGCTGGAAAGAGGGGATTGAAAGGTCAAAAAGCCTCGGCATGTATCGGCAGCAATATTGCGGCTGCATATACAGCGAAAAGGAACGATATCTACATACCGGACACAACAAAAGAAGTGATACCCTTTAAGCGGCCCTTTTCTTTCTCCGGCTTGGAGGTGTGTGGTATTTACGCCACAGCACCAATGAATCGTCTCGATAACGCAACATCCCGCACAGGGAATAACAGTTATATCATGCTGTAATTACGGATAGTTATCAATATATTACCTATGGCACCGTTATTGCAATGTGGAAGTGAACAGACACAAACTATATGGATGTGGCAAATATGCAGAAAACATTAAAAAAGGAGTTTACCTGCAAAAGCGTGGGACTTCATTCGGGAAGAAAAGTCAGTATGACCGTGAAACCTGCCGATGTGGACAAGGGCATCATTTTCATTCGTAAGGATTTACCGGGACACAATGTCATTCACGCGCTTCCCTCAAATGTGTCCGACACCACATTGGCAACAACACTTGGATTGAACGGTGCCCGGATTTCAACGGTAGAACACCTTCTTTCCGCCTTTTTCGGCCTCGGAATCGACAATGCCGTTGTGGAAACCGATGCATTTGAAATTCCCATTATGGATGGGAGTGCCCTGCCGTTCGTTTCAATGCTTACAGAGGCCGGTATCAAGCTTCAGGATAAGGAACGACAATATATTATCATAGAAAAACCGATTACCGTACGCGATGAGACCGGTGAATGTGAGGCGTCACTTGTTCCTTCACCTCAATTTGAAATTACCTACCATATCGATTTCGCTCACCCTGCAGTACAAAAGCAATCCTCCCACATGGTGTTTTCCCGTGAGGTGTACGAAAGGGACATCTGCCACGCGCGCACCTTTGGATTTCTGCACGAAGTTGAATATTTACAGGCACGTGGCCTTGCTCTGGGGGGGTCACTTCAAAATGCCGTTGTACTTGACAATGAAAAAATCATCAACAAAGAAGGACTTCGCTGTCCCGACGAATTTGTAAAACACAAAATTCTTGACGCAATCGGAGATCTTTCGCTCCTGGGCGTTCCCATCGTTGGACATTTTATCGCCTACAAATCAGGTCACAGACTGAACAATCTGCTGCTTCGCAAACTGCTTACCTGCAGGGATTATTGGAAACTGGGACGCGAAATCCGTCAGAATTGGCATCCTCCTTTTGATCGTGAACTGCCGTCCGAAATGCCTGTCTTTTATTAAGTCTTCTTCATATTTAAATAATTCTTGCTTTTTACCCTGCCCTTTCCTAGTATGAACAATTCTATTTTTGATGAACGCGGCACGCTTTCCACAGGTTCGTCCCGCAGGAACAGCCGAATGACCAATAAACACTTACATGCAGGCCTGCAACCATACATGAGGCGCATTGTGACATACAGCCTTGCTCTTATTGTGTTCGTGGGAGCATTGGTCCCCTTTCTCGCATCGGCTCAATCCTCCGCAGGCAAGGTTGAAATCACGGATTTTCTCGTCACCAATACGCAGGAGCATGTACTCGTCTATTGCAAGCTCAAAAACTGTTTCACCACTGAAATTGAAGAGGCAATACTCGCCGGCATCAGCACCACCTTTATCTTTACCATAGAACTATACCGCCAACGGGACTTCTGGACCGACAAAAAGGAAGCCGTTCTCGAGATAAAACATTCGGTGAAATACGATAGCGTAAAAAAAACTCTCTACGTCTCCTTCACAGAAATCGACAAAGATCCTGAGCAGTTCAAGGAACTTGCCAAGGCTGAGAAGACCATGGCCGATTTGAGCGGTGTCCCCGTTGCACCGCTTTCGCGCCTGATCAGAGATAACCAATACTACATTCGCGTGAAGGCAAAACTCGATAAAGTCAATCTACCCGGGGAGTTGAAAAATACTCTTATTTTTTCTTCCCTGTGGCATTTTGAAACAGACTGGTTCCGTCAGGATTTCATTTATTAATCAGGCTCTGTTATGGAAAAGATGCACCCCAACAAACCAGATATCAAAGAAGTGAAAAGACGACGTCGAGAGCGGATCATCATAATGATCACCATAGGTGTCGTGCTGCTGCTGACCTTTCTGGAAGGTCGCTTTATCAACGTAGAAACACCGCTTCCCCTGTCCGATGAAGTGCTGATCTTCGGGCTCGTCAATATAAATTTGATTCTCATTATCCTATTGATTTTTCTGATTGTGAGGAACCTTGTCAAGCTCATCTTTGAACGGCGCCACGGCATCCTTGGATCAAAACTTCGTACAAAGCTCGTCGCCGCCTTTGTGTGCCTCTCGTTAATTCCGACCATCGTCCTTTTTCTGGTATCGACCAAATTTTTATCAAACAGTATCGACAACTGGTTCAATCTGAGAATGACCTTCGCACTCAATTCATCTCTCGAGGTCGGCCAGATTTACTACCAGCAATTCGCCGATGACGCCGTTCATTATGCAAAGCAGATTGCCGTCGATGTAAGCACAGGCAAATTATACGATAAAAAAATGGCTGAAGATCTGAAAACCTATCTCGTCGATCGTCAACGCATCTTTAAACTGGGACCTGTGGAACTATCCTTCGACAACAGAAAAGAAAAAGTTTTTCTGAAAGATCCTTCCCATCCGGACATGACGCCACCCAAACTTTCGCCCAAAATGCAGGAAGACCTTTTCAGGGGCAAGGAACTTTCAGCGGTGCAGTCCCTGGGACAGGGAGATCTAGTAAGCGGATTCGCTCCTCTTTACAGCAATTTTAACCCCAAAGAGGTCGTAGGCATCATATCTGTCAGCTACTTTATACCCCGTGATATTATTTACAAACTCGCTGATATTGCGAAGGCGTCGGAACAATACAAGCAGCTTACATTACTTAAAAACCCCATTAAATTCAGTTACATCATCACGCTCTTTATTGTCACGCTCCTTATCGTTTTTTCGGCAACATGGTTCGGTCTTTTTCTGGCAAAGGGAATCACTGTCCCCATACAGGATTTGGCTGAGGCAACCCATGAAATCTCCAGCGGCAATCTCGATTATCACATCGACGTTCTTGCCGAGGACGAGATCGGCGTACTTGTTGATTCATTCAACCACATGACCGAAGATCTCAAGCGAAGCAGCGACGAACTCACCAGGGCAAACATAAGCCTGGACCAGCGCAGAAAGTATATGGAAACCGTGCTCAGAAACGTGTCCGCCGGCGTCATATCCATTGACGGGAACGGAGTGATTACTACCATTAACCGGGCGGCGGAAGAAATGCTGACCATACACGTCGAAAAAGTTATCAACAGGAAATATGACGAGGTCCTGAGGCCGGAGCACATGGGAGTAGTACGGGAATTGTTAAAGGAATTACAGGAAAGCGACAGCGATTTCCTGGAAAAACAGGCGCAATTAATTCTCGAGAATAAGGTACTTACCATCCTGATGTCGACCACAATCTTGAAAGATGATCGGGGCGTCCATCTGGGTATGGTAGTGGTTTTTGAAGACATCACACAGCTGCAAAAGGCCGAACGCGTAGCCGCCTGGCGGGAAGTGGCCCGCAGAATCGCACACGAAATCAAGAACCCTTTGACTCCGGTAAAACTTTCCGCCGAGCGGCTGCAAAGAAAATACGGTAATAAAATTGTGGGTGATGAAGGCACGATTTTCCGGGAATGTACGTCAACTATCGTGAACCAGGTCGATGTGCTTAAAAATCTGGTTAATGAATTCTCGAAGTTTGCCAGATTACCGGTGACAAATCCGTCTCCCCATGATCTCAATGCGGTAATTGAACAATCAATCTTTCTTTTCCAGGACGCCCACAAGGATATCGTCTTTACCTTCAAAAAAAGTGATCATATCCCACAAGTGATGATCGACGGAATGCAAATCGAACGAGTCATGGTGAATCTACTCGATAACGCACTCACTGCAGTGACATCGACGAGACGGCATGGGACAATAGAGATCGCCACTTCCTATGCGAGCGATACCCGGCGGGCACGGGTTGAGGTGAGAGACAACGGATGCGGGATCGAGCCAAGAGATAAGATGAAACTCTTCGAACCTTATTTTTCCACAAAAAAATCTGGCACAGGACTAGGACTTACCATTGTCAGTTCCATTATATCGGACCACAACGGAACGGTGGGCATCAAGGATAACGTACCGGCAGGCACGGTAGTATTCTTTGAAATTCCAATTACATAGGATACAGGATAATGCACAAGACAATACTGATCATTGACGACGAAGAAAGCATTTGCCTTTCATTAAAGGGGATTTTCAGTGACGAGGGATATGAAGTATTTACCGCCTCAAGCGGCGAAGAGGGCCTCACCCTGATTGAGGAAGAGCTGCCCGGTCTTGTAGTGCTCGACATATGGCTTCCCGGGATTGACGGTATTGAAACGCTTACGCGCATCAAATCAAAATATCCTCAGATACCGGTGGTTATCATTTCGGGACACGGCACCGTTGAATCGGCCGTCAAGGCGACAAAGCTTGGCGCCTTTGATTTTATTGAAAAGCCTCTGTCTCTGGAAAAGGTCGTGCTTATCGCAAATAATGCGCTCGACCTTGCCCGCCTTGAGGAGGAAAACATTCTCTTAAAGAAAAAAATCAAGCAGGATTACGAATTGCAGGGCGAAAGCAGAGTCATCACAGACCTTAAGGAAATGATACATATCATAGCCCCGACAAATGCCTGGATTCTCGTTATGGGCGAAAATGGCACAGGGAAGGAACTGGTTGCGCGGTCCATTCATCGTGACAGCAGGAGAGCAGACATGCCTTTTATTGAAGTCAACTGCGCGGCAATTCCGGAGGAGCTGATCGAAAGCGAACTCTTCGGACATGAAAGGGGCGCATTTACCGGCGCCACGACAAAGAAACGGGGGAAGTTCGATTTAGCAAACGAAGGAACACTCTTTCTCGATGAAGTGGCCGACATGAGTCTGAAGGCACAGGCAAAAATCCTGCGCATTCTTCAGGAAAAAAAATTTCAGCGGGTAGGAGGCGCAAAAATAATCGAAACCGATGTGAGGGTGCTTGCCGCAACCAACAAGGATCTGGAAAGGGAAATGGAAGAAGGCCGGTTTCGCCAGGACCTCTTCTACCGTCTCAACGTGATCCCTCTGTATGTGCCTCCTCTCAGAGAAAGGAAGGAGGACATACCCCTTCTTGCCAACCATTTCATCAAAGAATTCTCCATAAAAGAAGGGAAACTCCTGCAAGGCATCACCGAGGGCGCCCTGGAGATACTTATGGCACACAGCTGGCCCGGTAATGTAAGAGAATTAAAGAATATCATCGAACGCCTTGTTATCATGTCACCGTCCGAATTCATCACTGCCGATGATATTCCGGTCCTTCTGAAGGGGAGCGAGATCCCGGCACCGGTTGCCACGCCGATCTTTACAGGCTCATTCAGAAAAGCAAAAGAGGTTTTTGAAAAGATATATCTTGCGCGAAAACTTTCCGAACACGAATGGAATATATCAAAAACTGCTGAAGCGATCGGCATTGAACGCAGCAACCTTCACCGCAAAATAAAAAGTTACAGACTCGACGAAATCAAAAAAGAACCACCCTCTTCTGAACACACCTGATGCTTCGTCGCGATCCCTGGAAGCTATAATCGCAGCGCCTCCGCCACCTTGTCATGAAGACGCTGTGAGGCTAGCTTGTCACCCAGGACACCCACCCGTATTGCCAGACTGGTGAGATTTTTCGCTTTATAGGTGACCGTGAAGTGTACCTTTTCACCTTCAATGAGGGCGTCTATGACACCGTTGCCGATTTCTTTGGACGGCGCCACTTCCACCGCTTTCATATCGGCCACAACCCTTTCACAGGCATTCCACACGTCTTCAAAAGAATAAGGATAATCCGACTTCAGTTCGCCATTGATAAAGATATAGGTTCCCGCACCTGCCGTGACCGCAGCCCCCCCGATGACGAGAGGAGCACATCCGGAAACACAGGCTGATGCAATAGACAGAACACATAACAGGACTCGGATTCTCATCACCCGTTTCATACACTAACTCCTTTTAAATCTGGTTCGTATGCATTATGGCGACACAGTGGAAATTTATAGTGGATAAATAAGAAATTGTCCACATTTTTATTGGTTCACGTGCGCCTTTATGGTTCAACTTCGATGAGGAGACACCCCATCAAAGCATCCAAGGCAGAGATTATCACGCGATGTGAGCAGGGCCGCCACAAAATCGTTCAAGGTATTAAATTTGACGGTATCGGCAGCGATTTTCCCGGCAATCCATTTTTCAAAATCGTGCAGTATATCCATGGAGGTAATATCACCTCTTTTCATATACGACCGGGCGATCAATTCATCGTAGGAACGCGTTGAAATACCGAATTCACACGGATATAAAAGGGGTGGACAGGCGACGCGCACATGAACCTCTTTGGCGCCGGCATTTTTCAGATCCAGCACCTTGTGCATTATCTGTGTACCTCGGACGATTGAGTCGTCGCAAAGCACGATTCTTTTGCCCTTTACATAGGGCAATATGGAGAGTTTACGCTTTGCCATCTTCTCACGGGCTACCTGTGTCGCCTGGGTGTAACTGCGATCGGCATAACGATTATAGAGGAATACCTCCTGATAGTTTATGCGGGAACGTTTATGATATCCCAGGGCATGACCAATACCGGACATGGGAACAGGCGCCACAATGTCGGCAAAAATCCCTCCTTCGTCAATATCCCTCTGGGCCAGGGACGCTCCGAGATTATCGCGCGCCTCCTGCACATACACACCATCTATGATTGAATCCATACTCGCGGTATAGGCCCATTCAAACGCGCAATGGGCTCTCCGGGGGGAATCAAGCTTTGCCAATGTTTTAAACCCTTCATCGTTGATGAGAAGAATTTCCCCCGGTTCTACATCCCGATAAATATCCATATCAAGATTCTGTAATGCCCGAGACTCGGAACTCACCGCATAGCGGGTCTCGTCATAACCGAGAATAAACGGCCTGAACCCGAACACATCACGGGCAGCATACACACCCTCTTCGGTCAGCACAACAAGCGTGTATGCGCCCCGCACTTTTTCGGCAAGTTTTGTAATGCCGTGTACCAAATTCGATTCCTCAATAATGATTTTCGAAATGACCTCTACGTCCGTCCCCTCAACAAAAGACTTCCCCCGCCCCATCATTTCCTCAATCAGTTCACGGGAATTAATAATGTTGCCGCTGAATGCAACGGAAATTTCCCCTATTTGTGTCAACCATCTCATAGGTTGACGGTCCTGGAGACTGACATGGCCGATTCCCCATCTGCCGGTGAGACTTGACAGATTTTCACGGGTAAAGGCATTTGCGACCTTCCCGTGATGGGTTTCATGGTGAATCGACCCGTTGAAGGTAGATATCCCGCAATACTCCTGCCCTCGATGTTGAAGAAAATCAATCCCCTGATAGATATCAGCGACACAGGGATTTTCTGAATAGATACCGAATATCCCGCAATTTTCCTTAATAAATTTCATCGTGCTACTCTCTTCGCGTATAAGGTGAGCCCCGGTCCTCACAGGCATTCAAAGAAGACGCCTCAACGAATCCCTCCTTCCGACCGGAATCAGGGAATATCGCGGTGGTAGTCCTGCAGAGACTTCACCATTCCGTGTCCAAGTCGTACCGCTTGAATACCTTTTACCGTGGCGACTGCCGCCGCCATAGTAGTGATATAGGGCACCTTGTACTTGATGGCCGCCTTCCTGATATATGAATCATCGAACTGGCTCATCCTCCCACTGGGGGTATTTATAATTAAATGCACTTCCTTATTTTTTATCCCATCAACGATGTTGGGCCTTCCTTCCTGCATTTTCAGGATACTCTCGGATGGAATACCATGTTCCCTCAGATAACGGTGGGTTCCGGCAGTTGCCTTTATCTTGAATCCCAGATTGGCAAATTCTTTTGCCGCATCCAGTAGGGAGGGATTCGTTTTGTCATAGACGGTCAAAAGCACCGTCCCTTCATAGGGAAGTTGTTGAGAAGCGGCTTCTTCGGCTTTGTAAAAGGCAAGACCAAAGGAATCGGCAAGACCGAGCACCTCCCCGGTAGATCTCATTTCGGGACCCAGCAGGGGATCCACTTCCGGAAACATGTTAAAAGGGAATACGGCCTCTTTGACACCGAAATGGGGCACGGGATTTCGCTTGAGATCGAGATCGGCGATTTTTTCGCCCAGCATGAGACCGGTCGCAATTCGCGCCATCGAAATATTACAGACCTTGGAAACGAGCGGCACTGTTCGGGATGCACGAGGATTCGCCTCCAGCACATACACCACGTTGTCGGCGATCGCGTATTGCATATTCATTAATCCCGTTACCTTGAGCTCCACAGCAATCCTTCTGGTATAATCATAGATGGTTTTGATATGCTCCCGGGGAATGGTAATCGGGGGAATCGCACAGGCCGAATCACCTGAATGAACACCGGCAAGCTCGATATGCTCCATCACGGCCGGGACAAAGGCATCCGTTCCGTCAGCTATGGCGTCCGCTTCGGCTTCTATGGCGTTTTCCAGAAATTTATCAATCAGTACCGGACGTTCCGGCGTCACATCGACTGCAAGAGCCAGATATCTTCTGAGACTTTCCTCGTCATAGACGATCTCCATTCCGCGTCCGCCCAGCACATAGGAGGGCCGTACCATCAGGGGGTATCCGATTTCACCGGCCGCGGAAAGGGCCTCATCGATGTTGTGTGCCATACCGGACTGCGGTTCCGGAATGCCCAGTTTTTCCATCATCTTCCTGAAACGATCCCTGTCTTCGGCAAGATCGATCATTTCCGGCGATGTCCCGATCACGGTGACACCGGCCGCCGCAAGTTCATTGGCAATATTCAGAGGGGTTTGCCCTCCGAACTGCACGATAATTCCTTCCGGTTTTTCCTTTTCATAAATGCTCAGTACATCCTCCACGGTAAGCGGTTCAAAATAGAGTCTGTCCGAGGTATCGTAATCAGTTGATACTGTTTCGGGATTACAGTTGACCATGATCGATTTTATGCCCGCATCCCGTAGTGCAAAGGCAGCATGGACACAACAATAATCAAACTCGATACCCTGACCGATTCGATTGGGTCCCCCCCCGAGCACAATGATCTTTCGTTCCCCCGAGGAGGGCGGTATTGCATCGGGAGCATTGTAGGTCGAATAATAATATGCCGCATCGTCGACACCGCTTACGGGCACAGGTTCCCACCCCTGCGTGATACCCAACAATTTCCTTCGTTCCCGGATCTCCTTTTCGCTCCTGTTCAGGAGGAATGCCAGGTAACGATCGGCAAACCCGTCTTTCTTGGCCCGCGCCAGCAGTTCCTCGGGAATGACCTCTTCACGACAGGAGCGGATCTCTTCTTCGAGCGCGACAAGCTCCTTCATCTGTTCGATGAACCATCGCTTGATATTTGTTTTCCGGAAAAGATCTTCCACCGAAGCTCCTTTTCGCAGGGCTTCATACATGATGAACTGCCGTTCGCTGGTGGGTTTACTGAGAAGCCCCATCAGCTCAGCCAGTGATTTTTTATTAAAATCCTTTGCAAAACCGAGCCCGTAACGGTTGATTTCCAGCGATCTTATGGCCTTCTGAAGGGCTTCCTTGTACGTTTTTCCTATACTCATCACTTCGCCCACGGCGCGCATCTGCGTCCCCAGGCTATCTTCGGCACCTTCGAATTTCTCAAAGGCCCAGCGGGCAAACTTGGCGACCACATAATCTCCGGTAGGCACATATTTATCAAGGGTACCTTCTTTCCAGTAAGGAATCTCGTCGAGAGTCAAACCAGCGGCCAAAAGGGCTGAGACAAAGGCAATGGGAAATCCCGTCGCCTTGGAGGCAAGTGCTGAAGAACGGGACGTTCTCGGGTTGATTTCGATGACTGCCACTCTGTCCGTTTCGGGATCATGGGCGAACTGGACGTTCGTGCCGCCGATCACTTGAATGGCCTCTACGATGGCATAAGAATATTGTTGCAGCCTGTTTTGAAGAGCGGGATCGATGGTGAGCATCGGCGCAGTGCAGAAGGAATCGCCTGTATGAACCCCCATGGGATCGACGTTTTCAATAAAACACACTGTAATCATATGATTTTTCGAGTCTCTGACCACTTCGAGTTCCAACTCTTCCCACCCGAGGACGGACTCTTCCACAAGTATCTGTCCGATGAGGCTTGCCGAAATCCCGCGGGCTGCTACGATCTGAAGTTCCTCTTTATTGTATACCAGCCCGCCCCCTGTTCCACCCATGGTGTAGGCGGGGCGGATCACCACAGGATATCCCAACTCTTCGGCAATTTCTTCCGCCTCTTCCACAGTATAGGCCGGTTTGCTCCGGGGCATTTCGATACCGAGCCGGTCCATGGTCTGTTTGAAGGCAATCCTGTCTTCGCCCCGTTCAATGGCATCAGCGCTGACACCTATCATCTTTACACCGAACTCATCGAGTACCCCTTTTCTCGCCAGCTCCGCCGACAGATTCAACCCGGACTGTCCGCCAAGATTGGGCAGAAGCGCATCGGGACGCTCTTTCTGAATGATCTCTCGAAGGGACTGGAAATTGAGCGGTTCGATATAGGTATAATCAGCCATACCCGGGTCGGTCATGATGGTTGCCGGGTTTGAGTTTACCAGCACAATTTCATAGCCGAGTTTTCTCAAAGCCTTACAGGCCTGAGTTCCCGAATAGTCGAATTCGCAGGCCTGTCCGATAATGATGGGACCGGACCCGATAATCATGATTTTTTTGATGTCCTTGCGCGCAGGCATATACACTCATCCCTCTATGTTATTTTGGTCTTTCCTGTTAAATTTTTATGTTGCCGGGGTTATAGAAAAGTCACTATACTCTGTCAAGGAGCAAAATCCCCTTATCACATTTTTATTTGCAGTGAAAAGATATGGATGGCGTGAGAGCCGAAAAGGCACAGCCACGAGCTGGAGTTTACATCTCCTTACGGAGTTTTGCAAATTCTTTGAGAAGTTTTTCTTCTTTTTTACTCAAATCCCGGGGGGTTTCTATGAACGCCTGAACACGCTGATCCCCCCGGCCGAAACCACGCAGATGCGTAATTCCCTTCCCCCGTAATGTGAATTGGTGACCCGGCTGCGTTCCTTTGGGTATCTTAATTTTCTCACTCCCCTCGAGGGTGGGCACCTCAATATGTCCCCCAAGGACCGCCACGGTCATGGGTATGGACATTCGGCACAGGATGTCATCGCCTTCGCGCTGGAACAGTTCATGCGGCTCCACATGAATAAAAACATAAAGATCACCCGAAGGACCGCCATAGCTCCCCTCTTCACCCTCGCCGCGCAATCGCAACCGCACCCCTGTTTCCACACCGGGTGGAATTTTCAGCTGTACCGCTCTTGTAACCCGCTCTTTGCCGGTGCCGCGGCAATCCATGCAGGGGTGCTCTATAATTCTGCCGGCGCCCTGACAGTGAGGACAGGTGGAACTGACGCTGAAAAAACCGCTCGATCTTGTCACTTGGCCGGCGCCACGGCAGGTAGGACATACTGAAGGCTCCGTCCCCGGCGCTGCACCTGTACCGCCGCAGGTGGCACAGCTCACAAAACGCTCCATCTCTACTTCCGTGGTTTTACCGAATGCAGCATCCATAAAAGAAATGGAAAGGTCATACCTCAAGTCGGCGCCCTGGCGGGCCGCCGTTCTGGAATGCCCTCGTCTGCCCGAGAAGCCGAACACATCTTCAAATATGTCTGAAAAATTCGAGAATATATCATCAAACCCGGAGAAACCCCTGAATCCACTGCCGTTTAAGCCTTCGTGCCCATAGCGGTCATAGATGCTTCTCTTTTCCTGATCCCGCAGCACCTCATATGCTTCGGCAGCCTCCTTGAATCGTTCCTCCGCCTCTTTGTCCCCGGGGTTTCTGTCAGGATGATATTGCAGGGCAAGCCTTCGATAACTTTTTTTTATTTCGTCATTCGACGCAGTACGTTCAACGCCGAGAGTTGTATAATAATCCCGTTTCATAATACTTCAAATGCTATATTCACGTGGTGTTCACCCGTCGCTCGATATCTTCTGTCAACAATCAGTAAAATAATAACTGTCACCCTGACTGTCAAGATTGAACCTCACCTTTCCTGACGATTCTTTCGAGTACCTCGCGATACCTCTCATAGGTTTTTTCAACAATATGGTCGGGAAGCAGCGGCGCGGGAGGCTCCATGTTCCATTCACTCGACAGGAGATAATTTCTCAAAAACTGTTTGTCGAAGCTGGTGGGCTTTCTCCCTTCCTCAAGATCCCTCATCGGCCAGAACCTCGAAGAATCCGGGGTAAGCAGTTCGTCAATGAGTATGAGTTTCCCCCCATAGATGCCGAACTCCATTTTTGTATCGGCAATTACAATTCCTGCCTTTTCAGCAATACCGGAGGCCTTTTTGTAAATCTCGAGGCTTATGCGCATGACTGCCTGCGTAAGCTCTTCACCGACAGTATCGGCCATTTCCTCCTTACTGACGGGCAAATCATGGGCACCCAGCGCCGCCTTCGTGGAGGGGGTAAAAATCGGTTCCGGCAGTTTCGCAAATTCCTTGAGCCCCGCGGGGAGACGTACACCGGAAATTGCCTTTCCCTCAGAATAATCTTTCCACCCTGATCCGGCCAGATAGCCCCGCACGATACACTCGATGGGAAGCGGTGCCGCCTTCTTGACCAGCATACTCCTTCCTTCAAGCTCCGCAGCGTACTTGATGCATGGCGCGGGATACTCTTCAACTTGTGTTGAAACCAGGTGGTTTTCTATAATCCCTTCCATCATCTGGAACCAGTACACCGACATTCCCGTCAATATTTTTCCCTTTCCCGGGATGGGGGTGGGCATAATTACGTCAAAGGCGCTGATGCGATCGGTCGCCACGATCAGCAGACGGTCATCTATCTCATAGACATCACGCACCTTTCCACGGTTTACCAGATTCAACCCTTCAAAATTTGTTTCTCTGCATGCTTCCTCTTGCACTGCGGACCCTTCTTTCCCTAAAAAAACGGATTGTGCTCTTTTTCATGAGCAACCGTTGATGTCGGCCTGCGGCCGTAATTGTGACCGGGCAAAATAACCGTATCACCGGGGAGGCGTAATATGCGCTCCTCGATGGACTTATGCATCACCGCCCAGGATCCTCCGGGCAGATCGGTTCTTCCCACACCCTCGACAAAGAGGGTGTCGCCGGTAAACACATAACCGGGCATGTAAAGGCATATACCCCCGGGTGAATGACCCGGCGTGTGCATAATCGTAAGGGTGATTGACCCTACGGAAAGGGTATCACCATCTTTCAGCATTATATCAGCGGGCGGGGAAGGCTGCGCCCCAAACATTTTCAATATGGCCGGCGGTGTCGATACAAGCATATCGGCATCATCCTCGTGAATCGCGATCTTGGCGCCGGTCAACTCTTTCATTTGCGCATTACCGGAAATGTGATCCACATGACCATGGGTGTTGACAATATAACGTATTGCAATCTTATGCTGTTTAGCCTCTTCGATAATCGCTTCACCCTGGGCGGCAGGATCGATCACCAGTCCTTCACCATTGGCTTCATCCCCCAGCAGGTAGGCGAATACCGCCATGCTGCCTACTTGCATCTGCCGTAAAATCATCGTTACCTCCGCACATTCTTCGATAAAAATAAACGTTTTTGATACCTGCTTTTCCCTTTCGTGTCAAGAGCGATACTTCCTTAAAACCGCCCCGAAAAATCCATCCGTCCCATGCATGTGGGGCCAGGTTCTGAAGAATCCTTTTTCATCGATCATGCTCTTGTCGGGAACCACCGGAAACGTGCACAACATCAGTGATGGATCGTCCGCAAGCACTTTTTTGATCACCCCTTCGTTTTCTTCCGGCTCGGTAGTGCAGGTGGCATAGACCATAGTTCCACCCTCTTTGAGATAGCGGGAACAGCGTGTAAGAATCTCCCTTTGGAGTTTCGCAAATTTTTCGCTGCCGCCAGGATCGGCAAACCATTTAATCTCCGGTTTTCTTCGTACCGTACCCAGACCAGTGCAGGGCGCATCGACAAGAATACGATCGAAACGGCCGTGAAACAGGGGACCGAGATCCTCTTTCCCGTCCGCGGTGATCCTGTCTATGATCTCAACACCCAATCGTTTTGCAAGTTCGATACCGCGTTTCAACTTACGGAAATCGGTATCGACGGCTATGATAGTGCCTCGATTTTCCATCATCGCGCCGAGGTGGGTCGCCTTGATCCCGGCGCCGGAGCATACATCCAGCACCCTGTCTCCCGGCCGAGGATTCACAAGCAGAGACACCAGCTGGGACGCCTCGTCCTGGAACTGAAAATGTCCCCGCGCGAAAAGCGCATGATTTCTCACAGGGAAAGGGTGCGCGTCGACCAGTATTCCATCGGGAGCACAGACGGCAGGCCGAACTCGAAACCCGTCTTTTGAAAACAGCTCTACTGTCGTTTCCCGATCGGTTTTTATGGTATTGACACGGAGCGCCGATGGAGGCGTACGATTATTCGCCTCGCACAAGGCGCGGGTGTGTTCAATGCCATAACGGGCCTCCCATCCGGCGACCAGCCACAGAGGGTGGGAATAATAGGTTGCAACGTATTCCAGCGGACGGGTCGCATAGTCGGGATAGCTTATTTCTCCCTTTCGGCGCAGCGCATTTCTCAGGAGTGCATTAACAAGGCGATCACGCCCCGGATAAAGGCGCTTCGTGAGACCGACCGCTTCGTGTACCGCGGCATAGTGCGGGATACGATCCATACAGAATATCTGGTACAGTCCAACCCTCAGGATATTTCGTATCCCTCTCTCCATGGAAGCCACGGCACCTGAATAGAATATCCCGATTATCCAGTCCAGACGATTCCTCAGTCTGAGCGTTCCATAGACCAGTTCCGTCAGCAGTCCCCTGTCTTCGACTTCGGCAAAGGCGCCCCTGTCGAGCAGGTGTGTCAAAAGCGGCTCGGCAAAGGACTGCTCCGTTTCCACCCGGTTAAGAATATCAACTGCGCTGCTTCGCACATTATTCTTCATGCTCATCACTCTGTTTCATCAGCACAATACTGCTGAAGCCGGCTTCGACACCTTCATTGGTGTGATCCGTGTCACTGAGCACAATAATTCCGGACAATCCCTCCGGATCACCATCGAAACATGTGGCAAAATCTTTGACCAGGTCCCGCTTCTCCCATATCCATCGCCCCGCCTTCATTTCACCCGACTCCACACACACGATCTTGTGACGGGAAGCACCCGGGTAGTCTATAATTGCTCCTCGGGGAAAACTATTACCCCATACATAGTCGATTTTATAGCCTGCCGGTTCCAGAACACCGACGGATATTCCAAAATTCTTCAACACACTTTCCAGTATCCCCGCATAAGAGACGGCACCGTCCATAGCACTGAAAACAACCCGTATGCGTGCGGCACAGTCGTTCCGGTCACGGCGATCCTCCCGGGCCATTCCGACTACGCGGTTGATCCTCCAGCACCAGACAAGTACCGGAAAATCAAGAATCTCGACGTCAGGCTGTGCCATGAGCGCCGAGACGCTGTTGAGGCTCTTCATGCGCAGGACCGTCCGTTTCCCCTCTTTCTCAAGGGTTATTTCATTTGCCCGTTTTCCTGGGTAGGTGATACGCACCCATCCCGAGGGCAGCGCATCTTCACCGGGGTTTCCTCTAAAACCCACAAAATGATGCGGATCATCTTCGGAATCCACCGCTGGCGCAAAGGTGTGGAAGAAAAAAGACACACAAAGTACCGCGAGGAGGGGGGGCAGAACGTAGCGCACCACTTTGCAGCATAGGCGGTCACTCACGGCAACGCCTCATCCTATTCGAGCACATCTTCCTGTGATATTTTATATCCCCTGAGAAAATCATCGATGGACATGCGACGCTTCCCCTCCAGTTGGACTTCCTGAAGATACATATGACCGTCCCCCGCCATGACCTGCAATCCTGATTCAAAGAGTCTGCCTACGCGCCCCGGTTCTTTTTCACCCGAAGCCTTCTCCCTGCCGGCCAGTGCATAATATATTTTCAGCTTTTTCTCCCTGAGAAAGGTATAGGCGCCGGGTGCAGGGGACAATCCGCGGACAAGGTTCACTATCTCATCAGGAGATCGCGTCCAGTCTATATGTCCCGTATCCTGCGTAAGCCGCGGCGCATAGGTGGCCAGCGAGGCATCCTGCGGCACAGGCCGGGCAGTACCGTTCATCACCTGTGCAATGGCTTCAATAAGGAGACGAGCGCCTGTCTTTGCAAGACGGGCTGATAGATCCCCATAGGCTTCAGCGGCATCTATGGCTGTTTCCTCCTGAATCAGCATATCCCCCGAATCGACCCCCTCATCCATCATCATGATGGTGACACCTGTTTTTGTTTCTCCCCGGATCAGGGCCCAGTTGATCGGCGCCGCGCCCCGGTAGCGGGGAAGAAGAGACGGGTGCACATTGAGACAACCCAGCGGGGGCGCCTCGATGATTTCAGCCGGCAGGATCTGCCCGAAGGCAACAAGCACGACCATATCGGGAGCAAGCGCCCTGAACGTTTCAAGGAATATTTCTCCACGCACGCGCTCGGGCTCGATGACGGGTATTCCGACTGCCTCAGCATACCGTTTTACCGGCGTCGGTACCGGCGTTCGCCCCCTCCCTTTCGGCCGCGCCGGCTGGGTGACCACACCTGCGAGCGGATACTTATTCTTTACAAGCGCATCAAGCGTCGGAACTGCAAAATCAGGAGTCCCCATAAAAAGTATCTTCGGTTTCATTGCTCACTATTCCTTTTCATAGAAGATGCCTGTTTGTACCATATTATTGTTCCTAATTCTATGGAAGGATTTGGTCTGTCTGGTCTGTCTGGTCTGTGTGTCCCTTACTTTTCCTACTTTTCTTACTTTTTCCACTTCCGTATCAATAGATCCCCAGCGCCACTCCTCCGGCCAGCACTTTTCCAAGTTCTTCGCATTCGGACAAAGTTTCTTCTGTCACAGTGCCCCGGGCAATTACGGGCTCATAGACTTTCTTGAACTGATAGCCCAGGGCAATCCTTTCTATGCTGTTCACCGCGCCCGCCCCGTCGTTTCCGGCGCTGACGAACACCACATAGGGCGTACGGAACACCTGGTCCTGCACGTGATAGAATGTCCTGTCAAAAAAATCCTTTATCATACCCGACATATAGCCGAAATTTTCCGGCGTTCCTATTGCAAGTCCGTCACACCGGATGAGATCGTCACTCGTCGCCTCGGAGGCCCTCTTCAAAATCACTTCGGTATCCTCCATGGAGGAGGCACCCCTGAAGACCGCCTGTGCCAGTGTTTCCGTATGACCCGTCTGCGAATGATACACAATTAATATTTTTGTCATACCTCTTCTTCCAGTCTCATACCCTCTCAAAAAAAACCCCCGGGCGTGCCCGGGGGTTTTCCGTACTTCAGAAGGAAGGCGAATGAATTAGGCTTCTTCCGCCTTTTCAACGGGCGCTTCAGTCTTTTCCAGATCCATGGCCTTCCAGACTATTTCCGCGATATCAAGCGCCTGCATCTTTTCTTCCTGACCTCGGTCCTTAATGCCGTCGGCCATCATGGTCAGGCAGAAGGGACACCCGACGGCAATCGCGTCTGCGTTGACCTCAATCGCCTGATCGGCTCTCATGTCATTGATGCGCTCACCGATATCTTCTTCCATCCACATACGCGCACCACCGGCACCGCAACAAAATGATTTTGCATGGTGGTTCTTCATTTCCACCAATCGCATGCCCGGCACGGCGTTCAGCACCGTTCTCGGCTGACTGTACACGTTGTTATAGCGTCCGAGAAAACAGGAATCGTGATAGGTAAAGAGTCCTTCCACAGACTTCTTCATCTTGATCTTGCCCCTGGCAATCAGATCCGCCAGGATTTCCGTGTGATGGTAGACCTCGAAGTTGCCGCCGAAATTGGGATAATCCTTTTTCAACGCGTTATACCCATGAGGACAGGTACAAATAATTTTTTTTACCCCGTAGCCGTTCATCACTTCGATATTCGTCTGGGCCAGAGTCTGATAAAGATATTCGTTGCCGCCTCTCATGGCGGAATCACCGCAGCACCCTTCCTCTTCACCCAGGATGCCGAAGCTCACTCCCGCTTCCTTCAGGATTTTGGCGATCGCCGCAGAGACCTTCTTCCCTCGGTCGTCAAACGAACCGGCACACCCCACATAAAAGAGATACTCCACGTCGGAATCTTCTGCCATCGTTTTGATACCGAGTTCTTTCGCCCAGTCGGCCCTGAGGTGTGCACCAATACCCCATGGATTGGAGTTATTCTCCATGTTCCGATAGGTCAACTGGAGTTCCGGCGAGAAATCAGCCTCCATCAGCACTTTGTACTGACGCATCTGAACGATCTTCGGCACATGCTCGATCAGCGCCGGACAGTGCTCCATACAGTACATGCAGTTGGTACAGGCCCACAGCTCGTGAAGGTCGATCACCTCGCCCACCATGGCTTTGTCGGCTTCCGGAATGACCGGCGCTTCACCCTCTTTGGTCTCTTTCTTTGCCGCCGCGATGACCGGCGCTCGCTCAAGCCAGTAATCCTTGATATCCTGCACAAGCTTTTTCGGTGAAAGCGGCTTACCGGAGAGATAGGCCGGGCAGCCTTCCTGACAGCGACCACAGCGCGTGCAGGCCTCGGAATCGAAAATTTGCTTCCAGGTAAATTCCTCGAGCTGTCCCACGCCGAAGGATTCAGCATTCTCAAAATCCTCAATCGGCTTCAAGGCGCCCGCCGGCGCAAGTGACTTCATGTAGAGATTGGCCGGTGTCGTCACGATGTGCAGTAATCTCGAAAAGGGCATATAAGCTATCAATCCCAGGGTGAGGAAACTGTGAATCCACCATACGACCTTGTGAAGCACACGAGTTGTCTCATAACTGACTCCCGTCAATGTCTGCGACAGGACGTACCCGACAAAAGACCATTTTCCCCAGGTAAAGCCGTCCAGGTTCACATTGACGTGAAGCCGGAGCGCCTCAATGATGAACCCCGTGACAATGATGGCGCCGAGTCCTACCAGCACAATGGCATCATCGGGGGTGTTGTCGGAAGTTCCTCTGTAGCTCAGCAGATCGGGCTTCAGAATATACCGCCGAATAATCGCCATAGTCACGCCGATAAGCACGGCCAGACCGAATATCTCCATGACCAGTGAAAACCAGAGATAAAATCCGCCATGGAAGAAGGGAAGACCAATGTGGTACTGTGTCGCGTCGATTGCCGCACCGAAAATGAGCACACAGAATCCAAAGAATATGAGTCCGTGAAAAATTCCCGCGTAGGATTCCCTGAAGGTTCTCGCTTGAAGCAGGCCATTGACAATAAGCGACTTGATCCGTTCCCCCGCATTGTCCGTCCGTGCTTCGGGCAGACCGACGGCCTTCCACATCTGCCAGCGCCTGTACAAACCATAGGCGCATATGATAAGCGCAATTGCGGTAAAGAAAAAAAGAATTCCCTCGAAGGGGGCATTCCAGAACACCTCCCTTCCTTCATTCCCCACTCCTAACGCATGTTCACCACCGTGTGCCATAACGCCTCCCTTCTCCACACTCACCACACGCGATAACGATGGTCTCGGGTTACTGAACGCTTACATACATGAACCGAGCACACACCACCCGCAGATACGCGCCTGTACGGCAGCAGCCCCCGGATATTTACTGCATGCAGCGTGTGTATGTAAAACGATAGGGGAGGTGGATTCTCATCCGCCCCCCCATCACACTGTGTTACAGAATCTTTTTCACCTCGGCGGTTATTTCCGGTACAACCTTAAACAGATCGTCGACAATACCGTAATCCGCCTTTGCGAAAATGGGTGCTTCTTCGTCCTTATTCACCGCCACTATATACTTTGAAGAACCCATGCCCGCCAGGTGCTGAATCGCCCCCGAGATACCACAGGCCACGTAGAGATTCGGGGAGACGACCTTACCTGTCTGCCCCACCTGATCCACCTGGGGACGCCATCCGGCATCGACAGCCGCTCTCGATGCACCTACCGCAGCGCCGAGCAGATCGGCCAGTTCCTCAAGAATCTGATACCCCTCGGGACCCTTCATGCCGCGGCCACCCGAAACGATCACCGTTGCCTCGGTCAGTTCAACCCTGCCGCTGGCATCTTTCTGCACTTCCATCACCCTGGTCTTCAATTCATCCAGGGCCGCATCGAATTTTACCACCTCGCCGGCTTTCGCATTCTCCACGATGGGGAACACATTGGGGCGCAGAGAGGCCATCTGGGGCGATCCCAGAACTTCCACTTCCGCAAACGTTTTCCCTGCATACATGGGCCGGATTGCAATCAGCTTGCCACCTTCGATGCGAAGTTCCGTGCAGTCCGACGCCATACCGGTGGCAAGTGAACCGGCCAGGCGGGATGAGAGATCCTTCCCCTCTACCGACGCGGCCAAAAGCAGAATCGCCGGATCATTTTCCTTCACTACCTTCGTTACCGCCTGTGCATAGGCATCGGTGGTATACTTTTCAAAGGCTGCATCGTCAGCCAGGTAGATTTTGTCCACGCCGTATTTCCCCAGTTCGGGAGCGATACCCTCAACTCCCGCGCCGAGCACGACAGCACATACTTCATCACCCAGTTCATCGGCAAGTTTTCGCGCCGCACTGGCTATCTCAAAGGAGACCTTCCTGAAGGCTCCATCTCTCTGTTCTGCAACTATCCATACACCTTTTGCCATTTTATCTCCTCCATTCCCTTCGATTAAATTACTTTGGCCTCTTCCCGCAGTAACTTGACCAGTTCACCCGCCTTTTGGGCCGCGTCTTCGCCGGCGATTATCTTACCGGCAGCTCTTTCCGGAGGAGGCGTCATCTTCACGATCTTGGCTTTCGCTGCAACGGAAATGCCGAGCGCAGCCGCATCCTTTACGTCAACCGGTTTTTTCTTTGCCTTCATGATACCGGGAAGCGACGCATAGCGGGGCTCGTTCAGTCCCTTCATTGCGGTGATAACACAGGGAAGCGAAGTTTCAATCTTCAGCTGCGCGCCTTCAATGGCCTTGACGGCCGTCGCTTTGTCGCCTTCAACATCCAGCTTGGTTACCACAGTGACCTGGGGAAGGCCGAGGAGTTCCGCCAGAATCGAACCGACCTGGCCGGCATCGTCGTCGATGGCCCGCATGCCGCAGAAGATGATGTCGTAGGGAATTTCCTTGATTGCGGCAGCCAGCGCGCTTGCCGTATTGTAGGCATCGGCGCCTTCCAGCGCGGGGTCGTTGATGTGGATACCCTTCTCGGCACCCATCGCCAGGGCCGTCCTGATCGTCTCCAGGGCCCGCGCAGGACCGACGGATACGATGGTCACATCGCCGCCGTTCTTTTCTTTCAGTTTAAGGGCTTCTTCAACACCGAACTCATCGTAGGGGTTCATCACCCATTTGATGCCGCCTTCTTCGATACCGGATCCATCCGCTTTCACCTTGATCAAGGCTTCCGTGTCCGGGACCTGTTTGACACACACAACTATGTTCACAATGACCTCCTTTCACCGACAAATGCCGGCACGGGGTCACCGTACCGGACTATTTGCCCTGATAATGATATGTTATGAATTTACGGCGGGGCGCCGCAGCATCACACACAACGGCGCCCCCTTACTCCTAAAGTCTGTTTTTTACAATATCATCCACCACGGACGGGTCGGCCAGCGTCGATGTGTCACCCAGTTCACCGACATCGCCGGCGGCCACTTTCTTGAGAATCCGGCGCATGATCTTGCCGCTTCTCGTCTTGGGCAGGTTGTCGGCCCACTGAATCTTCTCGGGAGTGGCGATGGGACCAATCTCCTTACGCACATGGGCCGTCAGCTCTTTTTTCAGCTCGTCCGCTTTTTCCACACCGGCGTTCAGGGTCACATAAGCATAAATCGACTGCCCCTTGATTTCATGGGGGTAACCCACCACGGCCGCTTCCGCCACTTTCGGGTGGGCTACGAGGGCACTTTCCACTTCCGCCGTACCCATGCGGTGACCGGAGACGTTGATAACATCGTCGATGCGGCCGGTGATCTGATAATAGCCGTCCGCATCCCTTCTGGCGCCGTCGCCCGCCACGTAGTAGCCGGGGAACTGCTCGAAATAGGTCTCCTGGAACCGCTGGGGATCGCCGTAGACCCCTCTCATGAGGCCTGGCCAGGGTTTCTTCATGCAGAGCGCGCCGCTGGCCACCTTGTCGGTGATCTCTTTCCCCTCGTCGTCAAGCAGCACCGGCCAGACACCGAAGAAGGGCACCGTCGCCATACCCGGCTTGACATCAATGGCGCCGGGAAGCGGCGTAATGAGAATGCCGCCCGTCTCCGTCTGCCACCAGGTGTCGACGATGGGGCATCGCCCCTTGCCGATCACATTGAAATACCAGTTCCACGCCTCGGGGTTGATCGGCTCACCCACCGTGCCGAGGACGCGCAACGAAGACAGATCGCTCCCCTCGACCCACTCAAGGCCTTCCTTCGCAATGGCGCGAATCGCCGTGGGGGCGGTATAGAAGATGTTGACCTTGTACTTATCGACGGTCTTCCAGAAGCGGCTCATGTCGGGATAGTTGGGCACACCCTCGAACATTACCGACGTGGCGCCGTTTGCAAGGGGACCGTAGACGATATAGCTGTGCCCTGTAACCCAGCCGATGTCGGCGGTGCACCAGTACACATCGCCGTCATGATAATCAAAGACCATCTTGTGGGTGTAGGCCACGTAGGTAAGGTAACCCCCGGTGGTGTGGAGCACGCCCTTCGGCTTTCCCGTGGAGCCGGATGTGTAGAGGATAAAGAGGGGATCTTCCGCATCCATCCACTCGGGTTCACAATTGGCGTCGACCTTGGCCATTTCGTCGTTCCACCAGAGGTCTCGCCCCTCGACCCAGTCGCACTTGATTTTGTCTCCCACGCGATTGACCACGATCATTTTTTCCACCGCGGGGCTCGCGGCCACGGCGGCATCGGCATTCGACTTCTGGGGAACGGCCTTGGCACCACGGAAGGTGCCGTCACAGACGACGACAATGCGGGACTCGCTGTCCTGGAGCCTGTCGCGAAGGGCATCGGAAGAAAATCCACCGAAGACGATGCTGTGAATGGCGCCGATGCGGGTACAGGCCAGCATGGCGATGGCAAGCTCCGGAATCATGGGCAGATAGAGACAGACCCTGTCCCCCTTCTTGATACCGTGCGCCTTGAGGACGTTGGCGAACTTGCAGACCTGCTCGTGCATTTCCTTGTAGGTATAGCCCTTCTCTTCACCCGGCTCGTTGCCTTCCCACTGGATGGCGACCTGGTCGCCCCTCTTCTCGAGGTGCCGGTCAAGACAGTTGTAGGACACGTTGAGTTTTCCGCCGGCAAAATATTTGACATAGATGGGACCCTTGTTCTTGTCGAAATTGTAGTCTTCGACCTTGCCGTCCCACTTCTTGAACCACGTCACATACTCCTGGGCGATCTCGCCCCAGAAGCCCTCGGGATCTTCGATGGAACGCTTGTAGATGGCCTCGTATTCTTCCCTGCTCTTGATGTACGCACGCTCCCGCATTTGGTCCGGTACCGGATATACGTCTTTTAATTCAACTTCTCCCATGTGTTACCTCCATTTTTTTTATTATCGATTCCGCTCGGTGATGGCGCCTTGCCCATCTTCGCCCTGTTAAATTCGCTGCTATATAATGTACCAACCATCCCCTGTCAAGGAAAAATTTCCCTAAAAAAGGCTTGACTTTGATGGGTTACGATGCTAGCGTCTCTTAAAAATCGCCTTGGGCAGCTACGTCCCGAGGATGAGGGAAAGGGGGTGAGCGGGGGAACAGACAATCAGCGAATATAGACAATCGGCTAAAAAAATCAAAGGTTTAAAACAGACACTATCTTTTTTTAGGAGGAAAGATACATGAAGAAATTATTGGTAGCTCTGTGCGCGCTGGCGCTGGTATGTGCATTCGCCATGCCTGCGGGCGCAACGGACGTGAAGATGAGCGGTGAATATTATGTCCAGGGATACTATTCGGCCAACAGCGGTCTGCTGGACAATGCGGCAACGTCGCATGCCTGGTTCAACCAGCGCCTGCGTATGAGTACGATTTTTCAGGTCAGCAAGGCCGTCAAATTCACCACCCGCTATGACATCATGGAAAGCTACTGGGGCGGTAGCGACTTGTACATCGACAAAGACGGCGTCAATCGCAACTTGGGCACTCCCGGTGCAGCGAACTACCGTGACGACGCCAATATCTCGTTTGATTTCGGCTACTTGACCTTCCTGACCAAATGCGGAAAGTTCGACGTGGGGTACATGTCCGATGGCGTCTACGGTACCGAGTTCGGCAACGCCGAAGTGGCCCTCCCCAAAATCGGCTGGTCCATGCCGATCGGCAAGTTCTACAATGTGTTCCAGTACAAGCATTGGGGTGAACGCGACGTGGTAAGCGGCAACAACGAGTCCGACGAAGATTACGCCCGCTACATGGACATCCTCTTCTACTTCGCCAAGACCTGGCAGGCCGGCTTTCTCTATCAGTATAACATAGATGCCACCCAGTCGGGAGTGGGGGTGCCCCAGGGATACAAGACGAATTTCCATGTCATCATCCCCTACGTGAAAGCCACCATGGGCAACCTCTACATCGAGAGCGAATTGAGCTGGATAGACGGTGAACTGAGAGCCTGGGAAGACCCCAATGCCCTTGGCCTTCAGGACATCGACATGAAGGGCCTCGCCTTCTATCTGAAGGGCAAGTTCAACCTCGGCAAAGGCTACATCGGCGGCCTCTTTGCGTACACCAAGGGGAACGACATCTCTGATGCCACCGAAGTCTATGTGTCCAGCGGCGGCGCCGACTGGAATCCCATGCTGATCCTCTGGAACAAGGACTATTCCGACTGGAACGCCAACAATCTGGGCGCCAACACCGCATCGGGTGGCACGGGCAATGCGATGGGCAATGCAACACTGTATCAGATCTTCGGCGGCTTCAATCTCCGGAAGAATCTCGATATCTTTGCGTCCATCTCCATGGCCAAGGCGGACGAGAATTCCGTGGCCGGTCAGATTGACGACGACTACGGCACAGAGTTCGACCTCAAGGCCACCTACAAGATGTTCGACAACCTCGAATACATGGTGGGCTTCGGCTACTTCTGGGCGGGCGACTGGTACAAGGGCGCCAACGCGGCACAGGAAATCGACAACGAGTACATCCTGTTCCACAAGCTGACGTTGAAATTCTAACCGAATTTTAGACAGTTGTTTTTCAGTGTAAAAACCCCGGGGCGCCCCGCCCCGGGGTTTTTTGTTGACGGCGGAATCCTGAGCGAATAGTATGGATTGCAATAATGACAATCCCGTGAGAAACTCCCTTAAGCCGACCTGTCGGCATTATAGTGGAACGTACCTCACCGTTGCTTTGACAGAGGGCATGAAAAAATCGGATTTTCGCGCAGAGGCGCAGAGACGCTGAGGACAAGACAGAAATAAAAAAGATGCTTTTCTCTGCGTCTTTGCGTCTCTGCGCGAGAAAAAAATCTGCATTTTTTTAAAGGAGTATTCGCGCCATACCTCGCATTTACGGATACACAACCGGCATCAAAACGGCCGAGCTCAAATCCCTGGAACAGCTCTACCGGCGGCGCGTACCGCCGGACCGCATCGTCACACAGGAATATGCGCGGACTCTTGCGGAACTCTCCCTGCGCATCGGCCGTCAGATCGGGGTACTCATAAGCCGCCGGGGCGAAACCGCCTATGTGATCGTGGGTGATACCCGTCAGATCGTCATCCCCGATCTTACGGGCGTCCGTGCAGCCTCGACGCGCCTGAAGGGGCTCCGCCTCCTTCACACCCACCTGAAGGAAGAACCGCTCAGCCGGGATGATCTGACCGATCTCGCGCTCCTTCGGCTCGACCTTGTGGCGGCTCTTACCATCGATCCGGGGGGACTGCCCGGTCCCATGCACATGGCCCACTTGATTCCGGAAAATCCCACGGGCGCCTACTGGCTGGTGCTGGATCCCTGCCGCCCCTCGGAACTTTCCATCGACTTCACCGCCCTTATTCAGGCCCTTGAGGGGGAGTTCGCACGCACACAGAAGCTGCGAAAAGTGGAATCCCGGGACCGGGCGATTCTCATACGGGTGGAGACCGATCCCTCGGCCGAGGCGGAGGCCTCCCTGGATGAGCTGAAGGAACTGGCCCGGTCCTCCGGCGTGGCGGTCTTCGATTCGGTCATACAGTACCGCAGCCGGGTCGATCCGAAATTTCTCATGGGGAAGGGGAAGCTTTCCGATGTGGTGATCGGAGCGTTGCAGATGGGGGCAAACCTCCTCATTTTCGATCACGAGCTGACCCCCGCCCAGGCGCGATCCATCGCGGACTTCACCGATATGAAGGTCATCGACCGAACCCAGCTTATTCTGGACATATTTGCCCAGCGGGCGCTGTCCCGGGACGGCAGGATTCAGGTGGAGCTGGCGCAGCTCAAGTACCTCCTTCCCCGCCTTGTGACCAAAAACACGGCGCTGTCCCGTCTTACGGGGGGAATCGGCGGCCGGGGACCCGGCGAGACGAAACTCGAAATCAATCGGCGCCGGGTGTATGACCGCATCAACCATCTTGAAAAAGAACTGGCCCGCATCAGAAGGGGACGGGGCGAGCGCCGCGCGCGAAGAAAAAAAGAGGGACTTCCCGTCATATCCATCATCGGCTACACCAATGCGGGAAAATCGACCCTGTTGAACGCGCTGACCGCAAGCACGGTCCTCGCGGAAGACCGTCTCTTCGCCACCCTCGATCCCAAAAGCTCCCGCCTGCGGTTCCCCCGCGACCGGTCGGCCATCATCACCGACACCGTGGGCTTCATACGCGATCTGCCGAAGGAACTCATGGCCGCCTTCAGGGCGACTCTGGAGGAACTGCACGAGGCCGATCTTCTGCTCCATGTCGTCGACGCTTCCAATCCCGCCTTCGAGGATCAGATGGACGCCGTGGAGACAATTCTCGAGGATCTTTCGCTGCAGGCGAAACCCCGCATTACGGTGTTCAACAAGAAAGATCTCTGTGCGGACAGGACGGCACTTTTGAATCTCTGCGCACGGCACCGGGCAATTCCGCTTACGGCCCGTGATGTAACCACCTTTCCCCCACTGCTGGAAAAAATCGAAAGGGTGATCCTCACCTCGGGAAAGGGGTGGTGGGACCAAAATAACTATTGACTTTTCGGATCTTTTTTCATAAAGGTAGGCCGAATTTACTATGAAAGGCGCCTTCGCAATGATGATGGATCAGGAGACAGAAGGAACGCGATCGATGTTATCACTTGCGGTAGTGTCCCTCTTGTGCCTCGCTCTTCCCGGGCGACATACCCGGGCCTCATCGCCGTAAAGGAACAGAATGCCACGGCACGCACACACTCGATGAGGCCACGGATTGAATCCGTGGCCTTTTTTTAAAAGGAGCAGCCCATGTACGAAATCATATGGCACGGCCGGGGAGGACAGGGCGTCGTCCTGGCTTCGGAAGTTCTCGCCGAAGCGGCCTATCTTCAGGGGTTCAAGGGGGTCACCTCGGCGCCCACCTTCGGACCCGAGCGGAGAGGCGCGCCGCTTGCGGCGTCGACGCGCATCGCCGACGAACCGCTGCGGACCTTTTCTCAGATCGAAGAGGCCGACATCTCCGTCGTGCTCGACGAATCCCTCTTCAAGGTGGTGGATATCTGGGGGGGAATCAAGGAAGGCGGGATTCTGGTCATTAACGCGCCGGCGCCTCCCGATAAAGGGTTTCTCGTCAAACCGGTCACGATTCTCTGGCTCGATGCCGCGGCCGTCGCCCGGAAACACCGGCTGACTGCCGGCGGGGCGCCCGTGGTCAACACCCCGCTTCTGGGAGCGCTGGCGCGCGGGTGGGGGCTGGTTGATCTCAGTAACATCGAGAGAGGGCTCGGCATCAAGATGCCCAGTGCCGGCGCCAATGCCAATTTTCAGGCGGTAAAAACCGCCTATGCAAAGACGGTGATTATACCGATGTGAGGATGCGATGAAATTACGAGATGAAAATATATCGGGCGTCTGCACGCCCGCCGTCGGCGAGGCGGGGAAAACCGGCGACTGGAGCAACGTACAGCCCGTGATAGACCACTCAAAATGTACCCCTGCCGTCAAGGGAAAGGCCGCCTGTTTTCTCTGCTGGCTCTACTGCCCTGAAGGGGTAATACAAATGACTATTCCTGTGGAAATCAATCTCGACTACTGCAAGGGGTGCGGGATCTGCGCCGAAGAATGTCCCCCCAATGCGATCACCATGGTCCGAAAGGAGGAAATTAATGGGTGATATCCGCATTATCACGGGAAATGAAGCAGCAGCCCAGGCCGTTCTGCTCTGTGAACCGAAGGTGGTGGCCGCCTACCCCATTACGCCTCAGACCAAAATTTCTGAACTCCTTTCCAGTTATGTCGAGGGGGGCGTGCTGAAGGCGGAATATGTCAGAGTGGAAAGTGAACATTCCGCCCTGACCGTTCTCATTTCAGCGTCTACCGTCGGCGCCCGCGTGTTTACGGCGACAAGCTCCAATGGACTTCTTTACATGCACGAACAGCTTCACTGGGCTGCGGGATCGCGTCTTCCCATTGTCATGTGCTGTGTGAATCGCGGGGTAGGCGCCCCATGGTCAATTTTCAATGACCAGCAGGATTCCATGTCCCAACGCGACACGGGCTGGATTCAAATTTACTGCAGGAACAATCAGGAAATCATCGACACCGTGGTTCAGGCCTATCGGATTGCGGAAGAGGTGTATATTCCCGCTATGGTCTGCTATGACGGATTCGTACTCTCCCATACGATGATGCCCGTGGAAATCCCTGACGCGGCAGTGGTAAAACGCTTTCTCCCCCCCTACCGTCCTCACACATTCCTCGATCCGGAACGGCCCCGGACAATCAATCCCGTCTTTTTCCCCTGGCGACGACAGAATGCCGAGGGGGTGCTCTGCGACGGCTATATGGAAATGCGCTACAAGCTCCAACGGGATTTTGAACGGTCGAAAGGCGTGATTGAAGAGGTCAACAGGGAATTCACCGCACTCTTCGGACGGAACCATGGCGGTCTCCTCTGGGAATATCGTACCGACAACGCAGATATCATCGTAACCGGCATGGGATCGATCGCCCAGGAAGCAACACTCGCCGTCGACGCCCTGCGGGCCGAGGGAGTAAAAATCGGCGTCGTGGGAATTCGTACTTTCAGACCCTTCCCCCACGAAAAGGTAGTCGAAGTGTTCCGCCAGGCCGGTGTCATCATCGTGTTTCAAAAGGCAATAAGCTACGGCTACGAAGGCGGCCTCACCTCCGAACTGAAGGCGGCACTGTACGGAACGGGAATCACGGCGCCGGTGCACGATTATATCGCCGGCCTGGGGGGACGGGACGTAAAAACACGGGAACTGGTAGAAGCGATCAGAACCACCCTTGACGCCGTCGCACGGGGAGAGCGGTACAACAAAACAACCTGGCTCAACTGTTATACGGGTGACATTCATGCATGAAAACTTATTTAAAATAAATGAAAAGGAATATATCCTGCCCGGCAGCCGGGCCTGCCAGGGATGCGGCCTTTCGCTGGCCTACCGCTATATTTTGAAAGCACTTCGCGAAAACACCATCGTGGCAATCCCTCCGAGCTGTCTCTGTGTGCTGCACGGTCTCTATCCAAACACCTCGGTCATTGTGCCGGCGCTCAACATCACCTTCGCCGGCAACGCCGCCTCGGCATCGGGGATCGTGGCAGCGCTGAAGGCGCTGAACAGACCCGACGTCACCGTGCTCGCCCTCTCGGGAGACGGCGGCACCTATGACATCGGTATTCAGTCCCTGAGTGGCGCCGCCGAACGGAACACCGATTTCATATTCGCCTGTTACGACAATGAAGCCTACATGAATACGGGGACGCAGCGCTCCGGCGCCACCCCGCTGGGCGCCATCACCACCACCACGCCCCTCCTGACAAAACAGGGTCACAAAAAAGATTTCATCAAGATCATGGAGGCCCACAATATCCCCTATATTGCCACGGTCTCTCCCGCCTATCCTCAGGATCTGTACGAAAAATTCGTAAAGGCAAAGCGCATAAAGGGCACGCGCTACATTCAGATCGACACCCCCTGTCCTCCCGGATGGGGCTATCCGACGAAAGACACCGTAAAAATCGGGAAACTTGCCGTGGAAACGGGCATATTCCCACTGATTGAGATTGAAGACGGCAAGCTGCGTTTCACCGGCAGGAGCCAGACCCTCACCACAAAGGGGAAACGCACCCCCATCATCCATTATGTGGAGCGGCAGACACGCTTTAAAAAGATGAGCATCGAGCAGCTCAATCAGCTGCAGAGCTGGGCGGACAAACGCTGGAACGATTTTATGAGGCAGGCGGAACTCTAAGAGAGCACTGAGGCGATGAGATCGGCATAGCGCGCCGCCGCCCCTCTGTTTTTCTGCACCATCTCTTTTCCCGCCTCGCCGCAGCGGCGCCGTTCTTCGGGATCTTTAAGCATGGTTTTTATTCCCGCAGCCAGTCCCTGTGCATTCGTTACGGTGATGCCGGCACCGGAACCGAGAAGTTGATCGCGTTCGTGTATAAAATCCTCCATGTGAGGCCCGAAAAAGACGACCTTCCCCCAGGCGGCCGCCTCGAGGACATTCTGCCCTCCCCGCGGCACGAGACTTCCCCCGCAAAACACTACATGGGCGCACCCGTAAAGGCTGAAGAGCACCCCCATGGCATCAACCAACACGATCCGCCGTTCGCCCCGCTGACTCCCCCCGCTGATTTCGCTGAAACGTATGACTTCGTGATCGAGACCTTCTGCGGCAAGCAGATTCTCTATCTCGCGCACCCGTTCGATATGCCGGGGGACCAGCAAAAGAATCAGATCAGGAAATTCATGGCGCACCGAGTTATACGCGTCGATGACTGCTTTGTCCTCACCCCCATGGGTGCTGCCGGCGACAAAGACCGGTGTTCCTTCCGAAAGGGAGAGAAGCCGGGCCATTTCTTTCGCACGGACGGGGTCGGCGCCGGCGGCGAGACTGTCATACTTTGCATTACCCAGCACAGGGACCCTCGCGGAATCCATCCCCATGGCCGTGATCCTTTCCGCATCGGTGCCAGAAATAACGCCTACGGCATCTATCTTCTTAAGAATTTCTCTCCAAAAAAATCTTGTGCTCCGATATTTTTTAAAGGACCGGGGAGAAATACGGCCGTTTACCATTACTACCCTGACGGCCCGCCTCTGGCAGGCGCGAATAAAATTAGGCCAGATCTCCGTCTCCACGGGGACAAATACATCGGGGGCAACGCCATCCAGCACCTTATTTATTATGCATGGAATATCAAGTGGATAATAGAAATGACTCGTCGCATGGGGCACAAGCCGGACCGCCGCATCCTGCCCCGTCTCGGTGCTCGTCGAAAGGACGATACAACTCCCGGGATAGCGCGCACGAAGCGCTTCGACGATCGGCGCCGCCGCCGTGACTTCACCGACCGATACGGCATGCACCCATATGCGGGGAGTTCCCTTCATGGTACTGAAGAGTTCCGCCGGATTGACGCCAAACTTCGGCCCCATGCTCTTCCTGTACTTGCCGGTCACACATACCCGCCAGGCATAGTAGGGTGTCAGAAAAAGTGAGGCGAGACCCAGCAGCACATTGTAAATGAGATAATTCATACGCTCTTCCCCGCATGCGGAACACTTGCTCTTCCATATCACGACAGTATCATCGGCTGCAACTGTTACCATCGGGGGTCAGCACGGTTCACTGCACAATGCCTGTGTTCTTTAGCTCTATGCCGCTGCATAATTATCACTGTATGCACATGAAAAGATTGACAGGGGAAAATGCGGTATAGTAAAGATAGGTATCATAAAGGAGAAGAAACGCCATGAAGCGCAGAGAATATAAAAGGTTCTGCATCGCAGTATCACTGCTTTGTATCCTATTGCTTGCCGTTGCAGGCTGTACCAGGTACGAACGGACGGTCGTTCCCTTCAAGATGCCGACGGCCTATCCCAACGCAACGGCCGTTGCGGGCGCCGTGGTAGCCGCCGAAGCCTTCGCGGATTCTGAAAAGGCCTCCCGGGCCTTCGGATTCGACATTATGGGGGCGGGAGTAATGCCGGTGCAGATAATCTTTGACAACCAGGGAACGCATCCACTGGAAGTCGTCCCGTCAAAGACATTTCTTATCGACGGATCAGATAATCTGTGGCCCATCCTCGATGAAGGGCTTGCCTATGACCGGATAGCCAAAAAAACCGATCTTGGAGAGGTTGTGCCCAAGGCAGCCAAGCCCGCGCTTTTGGGCGGCGCCGCCGGTGCGCTCATCGGCGCGGCCATCGGCATCGTCACGGGAACCAACGTGGGAGAAGCGGTGGGCAAAGGCGCCGCCGTCGGCGCCGCAGCAGGCGCAACGGCGGGGGGGCTCTCCGGTGTCAATGATCAGGAGGTGCGCCGCCAGATCGGCGACGATCTCCATACCAGGACGCTGGAACAAAAACCCATACCGGCAAAGGAGATCGCCCATGGATTTATTTTCTTTCCCGCCGAGGCCTCCGGGGCAAAAGAACTCCGTGTGGGTATCCGGGAGATTGACACGAACGTGACCCACACCCTCATATTGACATTTTAAGAAATGAAAAAAATCGCCCCTTCCATATTATCGTCCGATTTCAGCAGGCTCGGCGAAGAAATTTCGGCAATTGAGGATGCCGGCGCCGATCTGATTCACGTGGATGTCATGGACGGGCATTTTGTGCCCAACCTTACCATAGGCGCCCCAATTGTCCGATCGATCAGAAAGACCACGTCCCTTCCCTTTGACGTGCATCTCATGATTGAAAATCCCGATCGCTTTCTTGACGACTTTATTGACGCGGGCAGCAACTACCTTACGGTCCATGTAGAGGCATCGGTACACCTTCACAGGATCGTCCAGGCAATCAAGGCAGGGGGAGTCCGTGCCGGCGTTTCGGTAAACCCTGCCACACCACTTGCACTGATCGAACACATACTGGAAGATATCGATCTGCTCCTTATCATGACGGTAAATCCCGGTTTCGGCGGTCAGAAATTTATCAGAACCATGCTCCCGAAAATCCGGCAGGCCCGAAAGATGATCGACCGCATCGCCCCATCGGTGGCCCTGGAGGTGGACGGCGGCGTGACGGTGGACAATATCGGAACCATCGCGGGAGCCGGCGCCGACATCATCGTGGCCGGTTCGGCCATCTTCCACAGCGGCGACTACCACGACACCATCGACCGCATGAAAAAGAGCCTGTGAATGATAATGACTATTAATGATCTTTCGACCTATGATTTTAAGGGCTTTCTGGCGGAATCGGAGGCGCGGCGGCTCTATGCGCTGGCGAAAGAGGCCTCGCACCTGGGCCCCTGTCTCGAAATCGGAAGCTACTGCGGAAAATCCACGGCCTATCTCGGCATGGGATGCAGGGAAAACGGCACCATTCTCTTTTCCATAGACCACCACCGCGGATCGGAAGAACAGCAGCCGGGGGAGGAATACTTTGATCCCGATCTTCTGGATGCCGAAACAGGCATGATCGACACCTTCAGAATTTTCAGACACACCATCACCGACCTCGCCCTTACGGACACAGTGGTTCCCATCGTTGCCCATTCCGATACGACGGCACGCCACTGGAGAACCCCACTCTCCCTTGTATTCATCGACGGCGGCCACAGTTTCGACGCGGCATTTCGAGACTACAGCTGCTGGTCACCCTTTATTCTACCGGGAGGATATCTGGTACTACACGATATCTTTCCCGACCCTGCCGACGGAGGACAGGCGCCCTACTGCATTTATCAACTCGCGCTCGCATCGGGTCTCTTCGAGGAACTGCCCCGTGTGGATACACTGGGCGTGTTACAACGGATCAGTCCCGGCACGCTGTCAAAAAGGGCGGAAGATATCTGGAAAAAGCACCGTTGGGACTGAAGTGGGCAGGGATCCGTCTTCCCCAAAAAGTAATTTTACAGAGATACTCATATGACACCAAGCAGGGTAAAGACCTTGTCAAACCTCTTTTCCCAGCTGTGGTCCCTTCTCGCCCGCTCGAAGCCTCGCCTTCTGATCTCTTCCCGTCTATCGGGATTCGCAAGAAAATATTCTATTTTTTCTACAAGATCATCGAAATCGTCATAGGTGGCAATTTCCTTCCCCGGTTCGTAGGCCCGTTTCAGCTCATCGTGATATTCGGTAAGATAAAAGCCACCGCTCATGGGAATCTCAAAATCTCTCCCTTTCAGGCAGAAAGTGTCCCTGTGACCGTCCACGCTTCCGAATCCCAAGTTGATGACGCTTCTGGAGTAAAGACGCACCATCTCTTCATGAGAGAGCGCCCCCCGCGGCCATCCGGCCCCGAAGGCCTCGACGCCAATGCCCCGTTCTCGCAGCTTCTGTATAATATGGGGCCGTTTCCCGTAGCACTGCCCCACAAATGATACGTCGATTGTTTTCTCTTCGCCATAGGGCCTGTGCACGTCTGGATTGGCACCTTCCGGCAGATAGAGGGGGACCCCGCCCTCCACACAGTATTTTTCAAGGGCATCTTCCGTGCTGGTCCAGCAGAGATCGAAATAGCGGCAGATATCGCGCATGCCCATGGCCTGTCCCCTGCGTAGTTTCCCCACGAAATACTCTTTATCGTTGAGACAGAGATTCATCATGGGGATATGGAGAGAGTGAAGTTCCTTCATCGTATCGGGAGTGACCAGGGCGCCCGACAGGTAGGTGAAGATTACATCGGTCCCATCGATGGCAACCCATTTTTTTACCTTTTCGGCAAGCGTTTTATTCATACGCGCTTTGACGTGTCTGTGCCAATCCGGCTTCTGGTGGTCGAATTCATCGCCCCAGTCATAATGACGAAGATGCCCGAATTTTTCCAGTGCCGGTTTGAGAGAATAATTTTCCCAGTTGTAGTGATGGTAAAGGGCGAGGATCCGTAAGGTGCCCTTCGGCTTCGCCTGCACTTCGGGACAGGTCTCTGTCATGTGTGTTCGAATTGTTGTCTCATCAGGTATCAGGCATGCACGTTGATCGAACTGCCGTGAGTAATAGCGCAGTTCCCTCGCAAGCCGGCGCTCATTTCTCCACGCCCTGAACTGATGCCGATACTGTTTAAGTGGATCGTTCATCCTGTCCATGCCCGTCGCGATGAATGGTATAGAGCCTCGGCCCGTTGGATTTATCTTCCTGACCGTTCATCAAGTTCAGCACATGGCCTGCGTCAATGGCAGGGACGTGAAACGCGCCGGCCACATCGACACAGACCAGAAGAGAGCCGATGCCGGCGCCCACCAGACAGAGATCGATATCCTGCGGAATTGTTTTCAGGACTTCATCCTGAATTGACTTCCAGCGCGTTGCCACATATGAATCGGGAATTTTAACCGATAGAATTTCAGGGCGACTCGAAAATCGTGCAAACCATTGTCTGCAGGCTTCCAGATTGCAGTCCGAACCGATGACACAGATCTTTTTTCGATCAACCAGTTCACTGAATTTTTTCGATGTCAGATATGCGTAGACCACATAAAAAGGTATATAATTATCAAGTGTTAAGTCGATGCGGGACCTGTGCAGAAGTTCAAGGAAGTTGCGGGCGCCCCCATCCCTTTTCGGTGTGTGAAAGAAAGATACAATGCCTCTTTCTTTCCTCCGGATATTCCCGGGAAAAATCAGGGAGGCGATTTTCCCGGTTTTCGCCAGAGTTCTCATCGCCTCTACATGCTGAGGCATCACACCCCTTATCGCCTCTATGGATTCCGCTTGCCGGTAGAGACCGTTGCACTCAAGCGTATAATCGTAAAAGGCATATTCTCCGTCGGCAAAACGAACAACCGGCGTTGATTCCCTGCTTTGCAGTCCCTTTTTAAGGAATTCGTGTAAAATGACACAATAGTCATCCCCCGTCGCCACCTCTCTGTGAAAAAGGCAGGTTTCCTGGTCGGATATGTCTGCTGAATAGGCCTGTAACACAGGGCTGTTATCCACATCGCTCAATGCAAGCGCGTCAAATCGAAAGGTCCCTTTCTCTAAAAGTCCGTCGAGATATTGTTTTTCTTTTCCCATCACACTGAACCTCTTGTCTCGTTCACTCCTTTTTCGCCACCACCGCGACACTATGACCGGAATACCGCTTCGCGATCAGGCGGGCAAAGGGCCGAACAAGGGGGTTTTTTTCTAATTTTTCTTTTATATACTGAGAATGGTACCTTTTCTCACGAATAGGGGTAAACCCGAAGCGCATCAGCAGTGCATTGAGCGTCGCCGGCGTAAAATGATAGAGATGATAGGGCAAACTCCATCCATCCCAGGCATCCCAAAGGTGTATCGCATCGGTTCCCTCATGATTCGGCACATCGACCACGAAAAGACCACCCGGTTTCAACCAGTTCCACGCCTTCTCCACATGTACCCTGGGATCGGGCGTATGCTCCAGTGCATGCCACATGGTGATAATATCAAACGATTCGGGCTGAAACGTTACCTCCTCAATTGATCCGGTGGTCACAGGTATTTTCAATGTCTCCTCTACATATGATGCCGAATCCCCGGATACATCCATCCCCTCAACTTGATAGCCGAAGGCACGGGCAGCATGAAGAAAATATCCCATGCCGCATCCGATATCGAGAATACGCCCCTGCTTCTTTATGCCACGGAAAAACCTGATGCGATGATCTTCCTGAGAGAGGCGACGCTTCATTTCCGGCGAACCGACTTTCAGCCCTTCATCATAATGGCTTGAAAAATAATCGCTTCGATAGAGCTCATCCAGCTCATTCCTGTCCGGTCGAGGATCAAGAAATCCCAGTCCGCAATCGGCGCATTTAAAAACAGTCCATTCAGCCCGTGAAATTAATTCCCTGCGGCGGGTACTGTTACAAAGAATACAGTGGACAGGGGCTCGTTCCATGTAATTTCCTATTGTTGTAATGGGTTAAATTTCCTGACAGTGTGACGAATGACAGAGTATTTTTCAAGTTTTTCTTTCACATGTCTTTTGTCCTTCATCAGGGGCAACGCGAGTTTCAAGGTCATAATTCTCCAGCACGCCTTTATGGCATCCGCTCTTTTAATCCGCAGGACAGTTTTCGGAGAATAATGTTTTCTATAAAACAGGTATTCTGCATTAATTTTTTTCTTCCATACTTCCGATAAAAGGGAGTGTTTCTCGCTGTGCCCGCCCACATGGATCACCACGGAGGAATCGATATATCCTATTTCATATCCCAGCTTCCTCACTCTGAGGCACAAATCCTGATCTTCTCCGTAGAGAAAAAAATCTTCATCAAATCCCTGAAGCCTCTCAATAATTTCGGCTCGGGCTATCATACTGGCGCCTAACACAGAGGCGACAGAACCGGGCAAACTGTCCAGTTCTTTTTTTGCGTAGCGTTCCCCCGGATAGCGATACGACACGGACCATTGCAGGCTGCCATCGGTATTGACAATCTTTGTGCCTGCAAGCCCTATGCGGGGATGCGCATCCATGTACACCATTGCCGCGTGTAAACACTGAGGGAAAATCTCCGTATCGGGGTTGAGGAAAAAAATATACCGGCCCCGGCACAAGGGGATCAATTGATTATTGGCGGCGGCAAAACCGACATTTTCCTTATTGGCCACCAGAGAGACCGAGGGGAAGGTATGCTTTACAATGGCGGCACTCCCATCGGAAGACGCATTGTCAATGACGAATACTTCGCTTCCGATATCCTGCGCTGCCAAAAGGGCGGCGAGACACGGTCCGATCACCTCGGCGGAATTGTACGTGACCACTATGACCGAAATATCAGTCTCAATGGTTTCAGCGTTATCTCGCATTTTCATCCATTACTTTTGCGTCATGCGTTTTCATTTTTTTGCCCCTACGGTTTCTGGAACCAAAAGCACCCACACCCGTACGTTTCCTGGTCGGCACTTTCTTTTGCAGCGTTTCGAATCAAACCTCCACTGCGGTTGTCCTCAGTAATCAGGCTGAATTCCTTCACTATAAGATCTGAGAAATACCCCGCAATCTGATCATATGAATAAATACGGTGTGCATTAAACATTATCCGGGGTGCCCCGATCGGTACTACAAACAGCAGAGAACCTCCCGGCGATACAACCCGCTTCAGTTCGCTGATTGCCTTCAAATCGCCGTCAGGATCAAGCCTGTCACCATAGCGCCCCAGTCCCACATGCTCTACCACATGCATGCATGAGATCGATTCCACGCTATCGTCCTCAAAGGGAAGATGCAGAAGATCAGCGGCCTCCGAGGTCAAGTTATTGAGATTAAGCTTTGCCGGCCGATATTCATAAAATTTTATCGGCACAAAGGCGGAAACGATGGTACAAAATGACAGCGTCGAAGAAATATCGACATGGACCCCGGGACAAATCTGAGCGACAACACGGGCGGCCCAGGCGGGATGATAGGTATAGTGAGGCTCAATATCGAGGCCGGGAACCTTTTCGTTTAGACAGGGATAACGGTCCTTCCATTTTAGCGCAAAGCGCTGTGGCGATTCTCTCAATAATCGTTTAAAGGCCAGATATTCTGATAAAAATCGGGCGTATCGCAGGTTCACCTTTTTCTCCCTGTCTAAAAATTTTTTTTCTGCACCATGAGCACCTTTACGTGCCGCACTACTCAATAGCGCACATAAATGTCACCCCAGAGGAATTCATCTTCACAGGAGTCTAATGTTGTATAAAGCGTGGAAGCATCACCCCATTCCGGGAGCAGCATTTCCATGGACTCGCCGAGCGAGCAGTTGAATTGCGCCGGTGCGATGGATAACAGATGGGTAATGCATTTTTTAGTATCCTCGAAAAATTCTCGTGTGAATTCAAATGATATGTAAGGGATAGGACGAGACAATCCCTTCAGTACCGGTTCCTCAAAGCCTTCGACGTCGATTTTGCAGAACTTCGGGAATCCATATGTTTCGATTAACGCGTCCAGTGTGGTGATCGCAACCGTTTCCGTCTGACTCCAGCAGTACTGCGTTGAAAACCTTCCCTCATTTTTCCATTTATCAGACATTGTAGAAATTGTCGGTTCGTCGGCACATATGGCGAGTTCACCGACACCTTCACGCTCACCAAGTGCCGTGTCAATGATAATGATATCCTTATTTCCTTTGAACAGTGAACGCAGTTTTATAAGACAGGCATGCTGTGGTTCAATACAGAGGACCTTTGCTCCAAGTCCCCAAAATACTTCGGTCCTGTTACCGAAGTTTGCACCTACATCAAAACAGAGGTCACCCTCCTGAATAAACTGAGAATAAAAATCCATCATCGTCAAACAGGAACGCCAGGATCGAGGACAGAGGGCCTCAATCAATGAACCCGCCGGCCCATGCGATGCACGTCGCACTGACCTCAACATGTGCATGAATCTTTTATGTATCATCGCTTTCATCTTCTTAGAGATGCCGCTTTTTTTTAGTAAAAATCGTACTTCACTCCCCTCACGTCCCCGCTTTCAGCAGTAGGACAGGGCAGTTCTTTTTGATAATCAACCAGTTTTGATACTGAAAGGTTTCAAGCCTCTGATCATATCGCGGAACATTTCGTATCCCTTCCGGATAGATTTTGTAGAAACTATAGTCAAAATTCTCGAAAAATTGAAAAATATCTTTCAGAAAGACATGTGAATCAATATTACATCCCCCATATTCAAATTGAATCATTTTAACTCGGGCATTCTCAAATAGTTGTCTTCCCCCCTTAAACACTTCAAGCTCATGTCCTTCAACATCTATTTTCATGAAGTCGATTTCCGAAATTTTATTTCTGCTGCAGTAGTGTTCAAGCGTATCAAGTTTCACCTGCTCCTGTTGCCTTTGAGTCTCGAGCCCCCATCCATTTTCCAGGCCATGTCTCTGATAGAGCGAATTAAGGCCCGAAGCCCCCTCGAAAACAAAGAGCGTTTGTTCTCCTTCAACAGAACTAAACCCCAAATTGTTACAGACGACATTCGGCGGAAATTCGTTTGCTGTTAATGCTTCAAATGTCCGCGTGCTTGGTTCAAAGCAGTGGATTTTCAGGGTGTGATTAATCGCGAGACCAAGCTTTGTCCACTCTCCAATATGTGCGCCTATGTCGAACACCACTTGACATTTTCCCAGAGTGCGCTGCATGACTCGCAACTCGCCATTGGTCCGAATATCAGCATTGTTTTCGCCATTGTACTTATCCACATAACTCTTACAAAAGCTGTAAATGTGCCGATTTTTTGGAAGTATTTTTAATAAAACACGTTTCATGAAAACCTCTTCATCGTCTTGTTATCCTGCCCGATGCCTGCCTGCATATCCCCATCTTCATCACAATCCGATACCATTTCTCTCATTATATATGAAAGGGCGTCGCCTGTTACATTACCGGCCGCTCCATCTCTCTAATATGATCGCTGATTTTTTCATACAGCACCCGCATCTTATCCGCCGCTGCATCCCAGTTGTGCAACCGGGCTGTTTTCAGGGCCGCCTCCGCCATGGAGCGCCTTCCTGGTTCACCAAAAATATCGTGGATGGTCTCTGCGATCATTGCGGCATCTGCCGAGTGTCCAACAATAAACCCGTTCGCCCCATGCGTCACCAGGTCGGCTGCCCCGACGCGATCGCTGACGACAACGGGAACGGACGAGGCCATTGCCTCAAGTGCGGCCATGCCGAAGGTATCGAATTCCGAAAGCATGGCATATACGTCGGCGCCCCGGTAGTATCGTTCTATCTCCTCTTTTGCCACAACCCCGGCAAATATCACTTGGTCTTCCATCTCCAACTCTCTCGCCATAGTCCTGTATTTAGCGATGTTCCCCTTTCCCACTACAAGCAGTGCGCACTCCTCAGAGGGCCATGTCTTTTTCATACAGCTCAGCCCTGCTATTACCCTGTCCAGTCCCTTGATTTCAAAGTTCATTGAAACGAACAGGATGATGCGTGCCCTCTGCCCGATATGATACCTCTCGATCAGATGGCGGCGGCACTCTTCACGTGCGTGCCGTTGGAATCTCTGCACATCGACACCGGGATACATCACACCGACCCGCTCCTGCGGCACGTGATATTCCCGGAAGAACTCCCTTCTGGCCAGGTTCGAAACAGCAAGGAATCTTTCGCACCCGCCGTTTTTCACCAACGATCGCTCCACCCAGGCAGTCCCCGCGTCGTAGAGGCTCATTCGTTTTTTGCGCACATCCCGCACCCAGATACGATGTGGAATTCCATGCATGGTAAAAATATGGGCTTCAAACACTCGTTCGTGGCTGTGCACAACGTCGAACCGCATACCGGAAAGCTTCCTCTTTACAAGGGAGGCAAAACTGATGGTGGTAAAAAGCTTCGGGAAGCTTATGACCGGTATGCGATGAAAGATAATCCGGTCCGTCTCGGCGCGCCACCGGTGGGCAAAGACATGCATCTCCCATCGCCCGTCGCGGGCAATCCGCTCCGTCAGTTCCGATGCGAATTGTTCGGCGCCTCCCACCATACCATATTTGGGTATGATAACGGCTGCCTTACGCACAGTAGCGGCCATGAACGTTCAATATCCTCTTTAACGCAGGCGACGAGAATGTACACACACCCGAACCCACCCTGGACTTGTGAGCGATGTATCACAGAGATCGAGAAAAATCATCTTTTAATGCCATTTATTTCAAGCCGGCGTCAGTAAGGCGGGAGAAATGTTTTTACACTGCGTTACGCAGGGCAGACCGATCAAAAAGTTACTGAAACGGCAGCGGCAAGGAATGATGATCTCGGTCCCTCCTGCACTTTTCCGGTTGACTGGACCGGCCGTTCTCTGATATCACAAAGATCAGCTACATAAGTAACCATTTAATATTTATAATAATATTTCGAAAGGGGCTTTTCGGTTACCCCGGTAGCAGCGCCCTTTCAGGATCAAGTCAATGATATTATGGACTACAAAATAATTCTCGGAATTATCGGCGGTCTCGGTCTTTTCATTTATGGAATGCACCTTTTGAGCGACTCGCTGAAAAAGCTTTCGCTCACTCTCCTCAAAACCATGCTGGAAAAACTCACCTCCGACAGAATCAGGGCCGTCCTGGTGGGATTGGGTGTCACTGCCATCATACAAAGTTCCAGCGCCACCTCGGTGATTCTTATCGGATTTCTCAACGCAGGGATTGTCCAGCTTGCGGCGGCGCTTTCCATTATGATCGGCGCCAATGTGGGAACTACCGTCACCGCTCAGCTTATCGCCTTCAAATTTACCGCCGCCGCACCCCTGTTCGTCTTTGCCGGAGCGGTTGTCTTTTTCTTTGCAAAGAAGAACAAACACAAAAATAAGGGATTGGCAATCCTCGGATTCGGCCTGCTCTTCATGGGGCTCGCCATGATGAGTTCCGCCGTGAAACCGCTGGCGGGGAACAGTGCCGTACGAGAAGCCTTTACGTCTTTCGGAAGTCAGCCCTTTCTGGGCATACTCACGGGATTGGCCGTCACAGCGGTTCTTCAGAGCAGCAGTACCGCCACCGGCATGATCATCGCCTTTGCACTGGCGGGACTTCTTGACCTGCCTTCTTCCATATATCTCATATTCGGCACAAATATCGGTACCTGCGTAACCGCTATCATCGCCAGTTTCGGCGGCAACCTTTCGAGTAAGCGGTTGGCCCTCGGCAACACACTTTTCAACATAGCGGGCACGGCCATCGCCTTCTTCATGGTTCCCCTGTATCTCACGTATGTGCCCCTTTTTTCGGAAAGCGTGGCCCGGCAGATCGCCAACAGTCATACGATCTTCAATATTTTAAATACTATTATTTTTCTTCCCTTCATTCCTCTCTTTGTCAGAATTCTCGAAAAAATGCTGCCCGGCAGTGATTACAAAAAGCAGGAAATCCGCTATCTGGATGAGAATCTTCTGCCGACGCCCCATCTGGCCCTTTCGGCGGTCATCAAAGAGCTCACCGTCATGCTTTCGATCTGCGAAGAGATGCTCGAAAAGGCGGAGACTTGTGTATTTTCCTACAACCATAAACTCAAAAACGAGATCACCTTCGACGAAGAATCGGTGGACGAAATGCAGAAAAGCATTACCGAATACCTGGTGGAAATCACGAAAAACGAACTGACGGACCGCCAGCGGAGGCTGGTACCGGCAATTCTTCACAGCGTGAACGATATCGAGAAAGTGGCCGACTACTGTGAGAATATCGTGACGCTCTCGCAACGGACCTTCGAAGAAAATCTGGCCTTTTCCGGCGCCGCAAAAGAGGAGCTGGAACGGCTCTTCGCAAAAACAAAAACCATATTGAAACACACCATGCAGGCGATAAGGATCGACGATCACAAATCAGCCGCCATTACCCTCACCATAGAGCGGGAATCGGATGAGCTGATAACCCAGTATAAGCTGAATCACATTTTGAGGCTCGAGGCGGGCACCTGTATCAGTGAATCGGGTCTCGTTTTTTCGGACATTCTGACCGACATTGAGCGTATCAACGGACATCTTTGCAACATTACCAAAGGCATATTGCACATCGGGAAACGATAACCTTTCAATAATAAAAATAGTTTCTGGTAAGCCAAAAAATTCCTTTCACCTTTTTTCATCTCTTGACAGAATGGATTTCATGTTTATTTTAAGGGTGCCTGATTGTATAAGAAAAAGATTTTCTTGTCTTATTCAAAATAAAAAACATGCATGAGGAAAGGAGCAAAGAAAGTATGAACATCAGACCATTACATGACAGGATTCTTGTTCGGCGCCTCGAGGAAGAAGAAAAAACCAAGGGTGGCATTATCATTCCCGATAGCGCAAAAGAGAAACCAATGGAAGGCGAAGTCATCTCCGTTGGAAACGGAAAAAAGACTGAAGAGGGAAAGCTGGTCGCCCTTGACGTAAAGGCGGGTGACAGGGTTCTTTTCAGCAAGTATGCGGGAACAGAGGTAAAAATTGAAGATGTGGAACACCTCATCATGAGGGAAGACGACATCCTTGGAATTATTGAAAAATAATAGAGATTAGCGAGATAAAGGAGGAATATTCTACATGGCTGCTAAAATTATACAGTATGACGAGGAGGCCAGAAAATCGATCCTCAACGGTGTCAATGCTCTTGCCGATGCCGTAAAGGTAACTCTTGGCCCCAGGGGCAGAAACGTGATCCTTGAAAAATCATTCGGTGCGCCGACGGTGACGAAGGATGGTGTGACGGTTGCAAAAGAGGTCGAGCTGGAAGACAAATTCGAAAATATGGGCGCTCAGATGGTGCGTGAAGTGGCAAGCAAGACCAGCGACGTTGCCGGTGACGGTACGACCACCGCAACGATTCTGGCCCAAGCGATCTACAGGGAAGGCGTTAAGGCCGTTGCCGCCGGCAGCAACCCCATGGAAGTAAAGCGCGGAATCGATAAGGCCATTGCCATCGTAGTGGATGAGCTGAAAAAGATGAGCAAACCCACAAAAGACCAGAAAGAAATCGCCCAGGTCGGAACCATATCGGCCAACAATGATGAAACCATCGGCAATATTATCGCCGAGGCCATGGGCAAGGTGGGCAAGGAAGGCGTTATTACCGTTGAAGAAGCGAAGGGACTGCAGACGGAACTGGAAGTGGTGGAAGGTATGCAGTTCGATCGCGGATATCTCTCCCCCTACTTCGTCACTAATGCCGACAAGATGGAAGTGGAGCTGCAGGATGCACTCATCCTTATCCACGATAAGAAAATCAGCGGTATGAAAGATCTCCTTCCCATCCTCGAGCAGGTCGCCAAAATGGGCAAACCTCTTCTGATCGTGGCCGAAGATATAGAGGGGGAAGCACTGGCGACCCTGGTAATCAACAAAATTCGCGGTACGCTGAACGTAGCCGCTGTCAAGGCGCCCGGATTCGGAGACAGACGCAAGGCCATGCTGGAAGACATCGCGGTTTTGACGGGAGGCCAGGTTATTTCGGAAGAAATGGGATCAAAGCTTGAAAACACTCAGCTCAACGACCTCGGTTCCGCAAAGAGAATCGTCATCGACAAAGACAACACAACCATTATCGACGGCGCCGGCGAGAGAGCACAGCTGGAAGGCCGGGTGAAACTGATCCGTGCTCAGATCGAGGAAACCTCCTCCGATTACGACCGTGAAAAGCTCCAGGAGAGGCTGGCGAAACTCGTGGGCGGCGTGGCGGTCATCAAAGTCGGCGCGGCAACGGAAACGGAAATGAAAGAGAAAAAGGCCCGTGTGGAAGACGCCCTGAATGCAACACGGGCGGCCGTGGAGGAAGGGATTGTCCCCGGTGGCGGAGTTGCCTACATTCGGACCCTTCCGGGTCTTGACAAAGCCAAACTTTCGGGTGACCAGCAGATCGGGCTCAACATCGTGAAACGGGCGATCGAAGAACCGCTTCGAATGATCGCGGCCAACGCCGGTTACGAGGGTTCTATTATTGTGGAAAAAGTCAAGGGCAAAAAAGACGACTATGGCTTCAACGCCCAGACCGACAAATATGAAAACCTGATGGAAGCGGGTGTAATCGACCCGACAAAGGTTACGAGATTCGCCCTTCAGAACGCGGGCAGCGTTGCCTCGCTTATGCTCACGACCCAGTGCATGATCGCGGAAAAACCGAGGGAAGAATCAGCCATGCCCGCCATGCCCCCAGGAGGAATGGGCGGCATGGGCGGTATGATGTAACAGGGTAATTCACATTTCACATGCATGCGTAAGAAGGTCCCAGCCCGAAAGGGCAGGGACCTTCTTCATGTGCAGACTGAATAAGACGACTCACGGCATTTCTAAACATTATACAAGATTGCGAACTTTCCTTTTTCAATAAATCAATTTCACCGGCCTTTTCCGACAAATCTGTTGCCTCATCCGGCTGATCTGTGTTATAGATGTCTGTTGTTGTAGTGTGAAGTTCCTCACGTATATACATTGCGGGGAATGCACACGTATCAGTCCACACACCAGGAGACGTCCATGAACTACAAGGATACACTTAATCTTCCCAGAACCGACTTCGCCATGAAGGCAAATCTTTCGAAAAAAGAACCGGACATGCTCGGCAGATGGGAATCCATTGATATCTACAAGAAAATACGCGCCATATCGAAGGGGAAACCGACCTTCATACTTCATGACGGCCCGCCCTATGCAAACGGCGACATCCACCTCGGCACGGCACTCAACAAAATTATCAAGGACATCGTCATCAAATCGAAAAACATGACCGGCTACGACAGTGTCTACGTGCCGGGATGGGACTGCCACGGTCTCCCCATTGAACACCAGGTGGACCAGAAGCTCGGGGAGAAACGTTATACCCTTTCTCAAGCGGAAAAACGCCGCCTCTGCCGTGCCTACGCGGAAAAATTCGTCGACATGCAGCGCAAACAATTTAAAAGATTCGGCGTGTTCGGGGAGTGGAACAATCCCTATGTAACCATGGATTACGATTACGAGGCAACGACCATCGCTGAATTCGGAACGCTCATGGTGGAAGGAAACATATATAAAGGGAAGAAACCTGTGTACTGGTGTGCCTCCTGCAAAACGGCACTTGCCGAGGCGGAGGTGGAATATGCGGATCATTCCACTCCGTCAATATATGTCAAATTTCCACTTGTTTCAGATGTTGCTTCCCTGCTCCCCGCACTGAAAGGAAAACCCATTTCCGTTGTCATATGGACCACCACCCCCTGGACAATTCCGGCAAACCTGGCTATCGCCCTGCATGAAGATTTCGAGTATGTCGCCCTTGAAGTGGAAGGGGAAGTGCTTATCTTTGCCGAGGAACTCACGGACTATTGTCTTGACGCCTTCGGATACCGGGATAAAAAGACAGAGGTGCTTGCCACGTTCAAGGGTTCGGCCCTGGAAGGACTGGCCTGTCGGCATCCTTTCATCGATAGAGAAAGTACACTTATTCTCGCCCCTTTTGTCACCCTTGATGCGGGAACCGGTTGCGTCCACATCGCGCCCGGACATGGCCAGGAGGATTATGAAATCGGTCTGGAGTACGGACTCGATGTCTATGCCCCGGTCAACGACGACGGTCAATTCACCGCCGACGTGGATTTTTTTGCCGGTCAATTCGTTTTCGATGCCAATAGCGCAGTGATTGACAAGCTCCAGGAGGTGGGTGCCCTGATGGGGCATCTCGATATTGAACATCAGTATCCTCACTGCTGGCGATGTAAAAACCCCATTATTTTCAGATCGACGGAACAATGGTTCATTTCGATGGACAAAAATTCGCTTCGTCAAAAGGCCCTTTCCGAAATCGACAGCGTGGCCTGGTTTCCCTCCTGGGGTCGTGACCGCATTTACGGGATGATCGAAAACAGGCCCGACTGGTGCATTTCACGGCAGCGTTCCTGGGGTGTCCCCATTACCGTTTTCTATTGCAACAACTGCGGCCAACACCTGGCGTCCAGGGAAATCATCGATCATGTCGTGAACCTTGTTCGTGATCACGGCGCGGACATCTGGTTCGAAAGAGATGCGAAAGATCTCATGCCCGAAGGCACGGTATGCCCCCACTGCGGCAGCGGTCACTTTACCAAGGAAACGAACATACTGGATGTATGGTTCGATTCCGGCGTCAGCCACGCGGCGGTACTGGAAAATTCATCGCAATGGCCCGATCTCTCATGGCCTGCCGACCTCTACCTGGAGGGAAGCGACCAACATCGAGGGTGGTTCCATTCATCGCTTCTCGAATCAGTGGCCTCCCGGGGACGTGCACCCTATCGCTCGGTCCTTACCCACGGCTTCGTCGTTGATGGAGAAGGAAAAAAGATGTCCAAATCGATGGGAAATTTCATCGATCCCCAGCAGATGGTAGATCAGTATGGTGCAGAAATCCTCCGTCTCTGGGTAGCCGCCGAAGATTACACCATGGATATCCGCATTTCCGAGGAAATACTGAAGCGCCTTGTCGAAGCCTACCGACGTATCCGCAATACAAGCCGCTACATCCTGGGAAATCTCTATGACTTCGACTGCACGAAGGATACCCTCCCCTATGAGGAAATGGAAGAGATCGACCAGTGGGCACTGCATCGGCTCCAGGAAATTATCGGCCGCGTCCGCAAGGCGTACGAAGACTACCAGTTCCATATGGTCTATTACACGCTGTATAATTTCTGTACCGTTGATTTGAGTTCACTCTACCTCGATGTTCTGAAAGACAGGCTTTATACCTCGAAGGCCGCGTCCCGAAAACGCCGGTCCGCCCAGACCGCCATGCACGCACTTCTCGATGCCATGGTGAGACTGCTGGCGCCGGTGCTGACCTTTACGGCCGAAGAAATATGGGAAAATCTGCCTCTCTTTGACGGGAAAGAGGAAAGCGTACACATGGCACAGTTTCCCGAGATCAATTCCCGGTATCTCAGAAATGATCTTGGCGAACGATGGAGAACCATCCTGAATGTCAGGGGGGAAATCTCCAAGGCCATAGAAGCGGCACGCCGTGACAAGGTCATCGGCCATTCTCTGGACTGCCGCATCGATATCGCGGCACCGGATACACTGAGCGCGTTTCTTGCCGATCGAATTTCCGACATGGCCACATTATGTATCGTGTCATCGGCACACATTGCACCTGCCGAGGGGCTTTCCAATCCTTACGAAAGCACCGAAATCGAGGGACTCAAAATAGGGGTTTCAAAGGCCGCAGGAGAAAAGTGCGAGCGGTGCTGGCACTACAGCGAATCCGTGGGCAGTCACGCGGAACATCCCCGGATCTGCAATCGCTGCCTTGAGAACCTCTCATCATGAAAAAAGATCACGTCGTACTTTTTCTTGTTGCGTTTTTAGTCGTACTCGTCGATCAAGTGAGCAAATACTGTATCCGCAGTGCGCTTACGCTCCACGAATCAATCCCCGTGATCGATGGATTTTTCAATATCACCTATGTGAGAAACCCGGGCGCGGCCTTCGGGTTTCTTGCCGGAACCTCGCCAGCCTTACGGTCCGTTTTCCTGATTGCCGTCACACTGATCGTCATCGTACTTATTGTGATTATGATTGGCCGGAATCAAAGCCCCGACGGACTTTTCACCTCTTCTCTGTCTCTGGTGCTGGGCGGCGCCGTCGGCAACCTTATTGACCGCATTTATTTCGGTGAAGTGACCGATTTTCTCGATGTCTATATGGGCGCAGCCCACTGGCCCGCTTTCAACGCAGCCGATTCGGCAATCACCGTAGGCGCCGTTATTTTGATTTTGGGAATGATCAGACGAAAAAAATCGGAAAATTAGAGTTCAGGGCCGCTGAATAATCACGTCGAGATACTTCCTGCCCCATTTGAGCGCGTCATCGCGATCGGGGAAGAATATGTCGATATGCTCCCCCGTAATCGCCCGTCCTCTATCGTGCACCTCCCCCCATCCATAACCGGGCACATACATCTTCGTCCCGAAGGGATATTTCGGATCAGCGGCGATCGTGCCTTTTTCTGCTTTTGATCCGTCAGCAGTAATACCGACGCGTTTTCGTTTCCCCTTAAGGGGACCATAGGCATAAACGGGGGGACCGATGCACCAGTATTTCCTTTTCCATCCGCATGACTCAGGTCCCGCATCGTACGCCGTCACCAGCATTCTTTTTATTTCACGTCTATGGGCCTTAGTCCCCGCACCGGGGAAGAAACAGCACCCTTCGACAAGAAGCAGGATACATATGCTGCAGATAACGAGGGTCCCCTTCAGGGAAACTCCGGGTATGCCGTGGTCCATGTTCATGAAGCGTCGTTCCTACTCCACGGCATCTTCAAGACGTTCCCTGAGGGCAACCGCCTCGGCCACTATACGTTCGAGACGTTCCGCAACCGTCGGGACATCGTGGATCAGCCCCGCCGCCTGTCCGAGGGGAAGCACGCCCTGCTGCGTATCCCCCTTTTCGGTGGCGTTACTAAGCATCTTGAATGCATTCGCCAGATAGGCCATCATGACCATGTTCTTCCAGCCGGAGGCTACCACTCCAATAAAGAGTTTATAGTAGGGCAGGCGCAGCGATTTGGCAATATCCCTTGAATTCAAAAAAGCGGCTGGGAAATTGGGCAACCCCATAAATCCTTTCCGATAGGCCTTCCGAGCAGCCGCGGTTTTCATGGAACGACATCCAAGCCCGTCGAAATAGGTCCCATAAATGGTATCATTAATTCCCTGCTTGAGGGTGAGTTTCTTATAAATGTCGTGCAGAGGGCTTTCTTTGGTGCTCATAAAGCCCGTCCCCATGGCAATCCCCTCCGCACCGAGCGAAAGAGCGGCCATCAGCCCCCGTCCGTCCACAAACCCCCCGGCGGCGATTATGGGGATGTCAACTGTATCGGCCACCGCAGGAATCAACACAAGCGATGCCACATCGCCCCCGTGCGCAGCCGCCTCGTGTCCCGTCACGACAAGGCCGTCGGCTCCCTGTTCTTCAGCACGCTTTGCATGACGTTCATTGACCACCGTGGCAATCACTTTCCCTCCGTATTTATGGGCACCTTTGGCGAGCCAGTCTCCCTTTCCAAGAGAAAAATTGATGACAGGCACCTGTTCTTCCAATAGCACCTTGGCGTTTTCGAAGGCACCGGGGAACAGTAACGTTGCATTCGCACCGAAGGGCTTATCGGTCAATTCCCTGATTTCTCGAACTGCCGTTCTTGTCTCTTCGGCATTCAGGGGGCCTGTCGCGAGAATGCCAAGTCCGCCGGCATTGGACACCGCGGCAACCATTGAAGGCACGCTTATCCAGCTCATCCCTGAAAGCATTACGGGATACTTGATGCCAAACAACTCGGTAATTTTCGTTTTCATCCGTCTCTCCTTTGATGTGGTATGGTATTCAGTTATGCGGAATAAATGCTGCAACCTTCATTCGGATCCGGCGATAGATTGCCTGAAGACAATGGTCCGACATGACCGTCATAGTAGTATAAAAAAGGATCTTTTTCACCTCCCGCCGGCTTATTTTTATCGTGCGACCGCACAGAAGAGATTCCTTTTCTTCGGAAAGCCTCGCCAATGTCTCGACGGCCATAAAGAGCGGCCATAGACAGAAGAGACGGTATCGCACCTGCGATCTCGGAATGTCCAGGGTGTACAAAAGCGCTTCGTCAAGATTTTCAAGGGCGAGAGAAATAAGCCGCCTGAAGACGCCCAGCAAAGCCTTTTGATTACACTGTAACAAATGCATGTCGGGGGCAATGCTTTCAGACTCAAAAAACGACCGGGGCACATAACACCACCCCCTTCCGAAGTCTGAAAAGAAATCTTTTGCAATATTAGTAAGTTGCAATCCAGTTCCAAAGGCAACGCTTCGGGAATACAGGCGCTCTTTCAACCCTGCCGGCATGGACGACGCCCCTTCCGCAAAAAGTGAAGTAATCATCACACCCACCGTACCCGCCACATAATAGCAGTAGCGCTCCAGCTCCTCCTTGTCATCAAGACAGATTATTCCATTACGGGACCGTTTTTCCTGGAACTCGGCCATCCCCAAAGCCATTTCCCGGACGTGATGAGATATAATGGAAATATATGCGGGGGACAGCTTGATAAACTCAGATAGTACACAGTCAGTATCGCCGACGAGCAGTGTATCAGAACTCTTTCGGCCGAAAGAGAGCATGTCCATAAAATGTCCTGTTTGACTGCGCCAATCGGACGAGGGGGGAAAGAGTGAAGCATAAAAAGAGAGATAGTCAATCTTCAGGTCGAAAGAGAAAGAGGGATCATCTTCAAGGGTATCGGCAATGCGGCACAGGAGGTACGCCAGAAGAAGTCCCCGATACACGTCCCCTTTGAGCACCCGGATATTAAGGGCAAACGTTCTGGAAACCTTTGTCAAATGATCCTCACAGATCCTTAAGTTACATTCCTTTGAAGTCATAATCTGCGCCTGAAATGGCCTCCTTTTCAGTCGGAAATACTGTAAAAAAAAACCGCTTTGATGTCAAAAGAATACTACGCGCCCATGATACTAGTGTATACACAAAAAAAGGGAGGCCACAGGGCCTCCCTTTGCAAAGGGGTGTACCAACCAATGTTCTCATAACCCGTACCGTAATTCAAAGACTCACTCTACATACTGACCACTAATGCTACCCTCACATCGCAATTTCAATTCACACACAACCTAAGGGCTTTCAAAAATCGGTCGGTTCAAAGGTTTAAACCAGAAAATTAGGAGGTATTTTCCAGTTTGATTATCTTTAAAGCACATACTGTGCCAAGAGAGCATATTAAATTTAACACATTGGAATCCCTGTCAAATGAGTTGTCTGCCCCGTTAAAAAGACAACAGGAAAGAGGAAAAAAATGTCGAATCTTTTCTTTGCTTTAAATTTAGTAAATAAAAAACAGCTAGATACCTGTTCGACATCTTTCCGTCGGTTCGACAAAATTGTCGAATTGCCTTCTTCAAAACGGAATATATCTTTTTTAATCGCTTGTGTTCAAATACAGATTGGTATATGTAGGATACATAAAACAATAAATCAAAGAATTTAAGGTAGATAGCATGGGGATACTTCAAGGTGTACGGATATGCACATTCTCTGCAATAGTCATGGCAGGCATCATCGCCTTTCCAGGCATCGGCTTTTCAGACAACATCTTGGAACATACCAAAAAAAATTGCATCCCTTTGAACGAAATGCCCCTGACAGAGACTCAAAAACTGTCTCTGGAAACCATTCAAGCGGATTTCAGAAAAGACATACTGCAAATACGGAGCAGTCTCCTGGCAAAAAAGATAGAACTCAACGATCAATTGCGTGATCCCTCCGTTGATGAAACCGCCATATGGGCCAAGGCGCAGGAGGTGGAAAAATTTAACGCAAGTCTCGAAGAAGCGATTCTTCACTATCAGCTGCGCATCAGAAGAATTTTAACGGCTGAACAGATAGCAACGTGGTGTGCCGGGATGGAAACAGCGTCAACGAAAGTATGGAGGCCCTGAGATTGACACAGGAGCGAAGCACATTATCTCAATATATCATGCCGATTACTCTCTTCCTGGTGGTTGCCGTGTTTATTGTACTCATTCTGATCATGGGATACATGGATCTGAGAAGGCTTGATCGGACTCTTGTGGGCTTCATGCAGAACAAGGGACTCGATATTGTAAGAACGATCGAAAACGTCGCACAGGAGGACCTCGATTTTCTCAGGCTTACCTTGAAGGAAGACCGTCGAGAGCGAGCGATATCTCCAATACCTCTGTCAGACAAGGAATTTTCCATCCAGGAATCCCTGGTCAAGGCCCTTGTTGACGTGGCGCGGGACATTGATGTGAAATGGCAGCAGCAGGGACTGAGCGAAAACATGCTCAAGGAAGTAGTCGCACTGGAAAAACTTTCCCTTATTGCCATTTTAAACAAGAAAGGCGAAATTGTCCTTCAGAGCAGAAAGTTCGACAGACACGTTACCGATCACGCGGATTCCATAAAATCGGCACAGGAAAAAATTGTCATCGATCTGTTCGACCGTCTGGGAAATCTGGGCGAAATGGGATACATTGCACTTCGCAGAAAAGACGGAAGCGGCACCATTGTAATCGCACTTGACGCAGAAAAATTAAAATATTGGGGCACTAAAATCGCCGTCAACAAGGTAATCGAAGGAATCGGATGGGAACAGGAGCTCTTATTCCTGACTGTGTCCGACCATGACGGAAAGGTTCTGGGTGCGACAGGAACATTACCCGAGGAATCGGCAAAGAAGTCACAGCTTCTCACTCACGACATCCTGGAGGGTCGCCTCGATATCCTGAGCCGAAAGATCACCGATGTAGATCAGGAGTTCATTGAAATCATCGCACCGGTGCATCTTGATCGCACCATAGTGGGATATGCACGCCTGGGTCTTAAGTGGGATCGTGCGCATGCCATACTATCGGAAAACAGGAACCGTATGATCATCAGCATCATCCTTATTATGGTGATCGGAATTATGTCTACTTTGGCACTCTACCAGAATCAGAGCAGGCATCTGGCCCGGATGGACGAGATGGAAAAACGACTGCGACGCGCAGAACGTCTGTCGGCACTGGGACAGCTCGCAGCCGGAGTGGCACACGAAATTCGCAACCCTCTCAATGCCATCAGCATGGCAAGTCAGCGACTTCAAAGGGAATATGCCCCAAAAGACGTGGAGGAACAGCATGACTTCTATCGCATCACCGGTATTATTCGTGAAGAAATTCGACGCCTGAACAGCATAATAGAGGAATTTGTCACGTTCTTCAGGATCAGGCGAATGGAATTCAAAAGTCACTCCCTTGAGGAGGTACTTAAGAGAATTTTGGATTTAATGGACGATGAATTGAAATCACGCAATATCACATTGAAAAGCTACTGGAACGGAAATGATGCGTTCGTGTTGATGGATGCCGACAAATTGACTCAGGCATTTTATAATATAATGAAAAATGCCATCGAATCTATGCCCGCATCAGGAATTGTTACCGTATCGATCGATACCGCAGAACAGGACCGACTTGTCGTGAGAATCTCCGATACCGGTGAGGGATTATCCGATGAAGAAATAGAGCAGATATTCAATCCTGAATATACAACAAAAGAGAAGGGACTCGGCCTTGGCCTGACCCTGGCCTATGAAATCATTCAGGGGCACAAAGGGGAGATTCACGTCACAAGCCGAAAGGGAGCAGGCACCACTTTTGAGATCGTGCTTCCTCGAGACCTCGAGACATCGGGAAGCGATCAGGATTTGCAATCATGAAGTCATTGGACACACTTATTGTTGAAGATGGACAATCACAAAGGGAAATGCTGAGGGATTTCCTCACCAAAGAAGGACATCTCGTCACAGAAGCCGAAACGGGGGACCAGGCAGTGCGGGAGGTTCAGGAGGGACACTTCGACCTTGTGCTGCTGGACTACAAAATGCCGGGTATGAACGGACTCGAGGTTCTCAAAAAAGTGAAAGAAATCAACCCCGAAATCGATATTGTCATGATGACGGCCTATGGAACGATTGAAACCGCCGTCGAGGCGATGAAAAAAGGCGCCGTCGACTATATCACAAAACCGATCGATCTCGACGAATTGCTCATTCTTATCGATCGCATTTCGGAGCGGAGAATCCTGATCAGAGAGAACGAAATTCTGAGGAGGAAACTCTGGAAAAAGGGGATGACGGACACCGAGATTGTTCATCAGAACCCGAAAATGGAGGCACTCATCAATATGTCCGGTCGGGTGGCGGCCAGCCGCGCCACCATTCTTATTGAAGGGGAAAGCGGAACCGGGAAGGAACTATTTGCCCGGCTTATTCACAACACAAGCCCCCGCTCCGGGAAACCCATGATCGTGGTGAACTGTGGCGCCCTTCCCGAAACCCTCCTGGAAAGCGAGCTGTTCGGTCATGAAAAGGGGGCATTCACGGGCGCGACAACCCGCCGAATCGGCCGTTTTGAAGAGGCCGATGGAGGAACACTTTTTCTCGATGAAATCGGCGAACTCTCGACCCCGGTTCAGGTAAAACTGCTTCGCTTTCTTCAGGAACGTGAATTCCAGCGCCTGGGGGGAAACCAGACCCTGAAGGCAGATGTAAGAATCATCAGTGCCACAAACCGTAATCTGGAAGAACTGATGAAGAAGGGGATCTTCAGGGACGATCTTTATTACCGCCTGAACGTCGTGGTCATGCAGATTCCTGCACTTCGTGAGAGAAAAGAAGATATCCCTCTGCTGGTGCAACACTTCATCGATATCTTTTCCCGCGAAAATGATAAAGAGATCAGTGGTGTCAGCAGCGAGGCGCTTGACGTGCTCCTTAAATATGACTACCCCGGCAATGTACGGGAACTTGAAAATATCATGGAACGGGCTGCCGTCATCACCAGGGACACGGTAATTTCCCTTCGCGATCTTCCCTTCAGGGATACCCCGGGTCAACAGACGGGGGAACCGAAACGGCATGGCAGCCTCATAAAGGACTCCGTTGAAACGCTGGAGTGTCAACTCATCGAACAGGCGCTGGCTGAAGCAGACCACAATCAAACACGGGCAGCCGAACAGCTGGGGATCACGGAACGAACCCTGAGATATAAAATGAAAAAATACGGCCTGAAACAGTAAGCAGGTCTGTTACACCTCATCCCCCGCAGGCACCAGATTGACCACCACTATCTCCGGTGGCGCCAGGACCCGCATGGGAGGTCCCCAGGTACCTGATCCTCTGCACACATAGAGCAGACGTTCCTTTCCCAGATCGAACCGCCCGGCCAGATAGGGATAGACAAGGCTCGTTATCCAATTGAACGGTACGATCTGACCTCTGTGGGTATGACCGGAAAGCTGGAGATTGAAGCCTTCACCAGCAATATCGATGACCCGCGGCTGATGTTTCAGCAGAATGCGAAATCCCGGCGATTGCAAGAAAAGATCGCGCTCAGATGCAGTCTCTTTGCCCCCGAAGCGTCTGCCTGCGGGATCGTCAACACCGGCAATGACTATTGATCCGGCCACGGTAACCGACTCTCCCCGCAAGAGGCGAAATCCCGCCTTTTCAATAAAATTCGTTGCCTGATCAATCCCGGCATAAAACTCATGATTTCCCGTCACGGCAAATTTCCCATAGCGGGGGGTAATCTCCCTGAAGAGGTCGGAAAGTTCCTCCAGAGAATCCATCGTACCGTCCACAAGGTCCCCTGTCGATACAAGAATATCGGGAGATGCTGCCTTCACTTCCTTGAGGATCATGGAGAGGCGTTCCCGGCGCACCATGACCCCCAGATGCACATCCGAAATCTGCACTATGCGCACAGGACCCACGTGCCGGGGGATACGGAACGTCTTTATTGTAAGGACGGAGGTCTGAATGTCCTGCGCCTCGTATATCCCGTACACACAGATAATGAGACCCATTACAAGTGAAAGGGCCGTGAGAAAGCGGGGGGAAATATAAAGCCCTTTTATCCCCGCCGCTTTTACCACTAACAGCGCCAAAGACAACAGATCACCCATCAGGCACAGAATAAAGGTGACAAAAACAAACCCCATCCAGGTATAGCCCACCCAGGCACACAGACGTGCTCCCCATTCCCATCCCTCCCGTTCAAGAAATCGGACAAGAATTGGAGAAACGACCATCACCGCCATATACGCAGAAACCGTCAGTGTCGCTGCAAAACTAAAGCTGAAAAGGCTTTTCACCCGCAGGAAAAGATAGACGTGCACTCCTCCATAGATAGCTACCATCATTAATAAAAAAGACTTCATCTGGGCGGACTCCCCTCATAAATGGCGAGAGGATCAACAAATACCATCGATGCGTAGTTAACCGCACTGGCCGTCGCCGCTTCCCGGTAGGTATGATGTGCCAGCTGTATCCCACGGTAGTTCTCCATAAGTTGTGCAAAAAGAATGATCGAGGGAAGGCCGCAAACATTGAATTGATCACCGGTTCTTCTGGCATGTAAAAAAACGCCCTCGGCCTTTCCCTGTTCCAGAAGCGACAATATCTCACGATCGTTTTCCAGTGCCCCCTGAAGGAGCTCGTCGGCGGCACTCTGATGTCCGAATTTCAGCCCCACATGGGAAAAATCAACGGCGGCAACGACCAGAGTACGCGCATCATCTCTTGAAATCATGTCCGAAAGCAGGGCGACGGTTTCCTGAAAACCCTCGTCATCAAACAGACTCATCCCCCCCAGGAGATACTCGTGAATCCCTCCGCAGAGTACCGGCACTATTTTAAAGGGCTTCGCGAGGTAATAATGAAGAAACACCGTCTGAAATTCGACGGAATGTTCCATCTTGTGTCCGAAATCATCGGTGTCGATCGTTTTCGGAGAAAGACGTTGTTTCAGTTCCTCCACGAAAGGTCTGTCCGTTTCGAGCCTCCCGAAGGGGGTGATAAATCCTTTTTCGCAGAGGCAGTAGAGTCCGTTCTGAATCTGGTGGTTAATTCCCAGAATAATAACCCTGTCATAGTGCCTTCCCCTGAGATGACGATAGAGATCGACATAGGTCGATTTCGCGACACTAATGTCAATATGGGGAGCAAGTATTCCCGCAATGGGCGATGTCGAAAGATCTACGGCGGGAGGGGGAAGTGCCTCCTCAACGGCGGCAATGAAAGAAGCAAGTGCGGATGGATCATCGTTGTAAGCCTTCCCCGCGTGTACGGGGTATCGATCGGTTGCGGCGCTGAATTCCCTGTATAACTCATCCTTCCGAATTCGGAACCGTTTACTTTCCAGCAGATACTTTGTATCGAGACTTTCAATAAACGATGTCAGCTGGTCAAGGGTAATTGATACCTCTGCAAATCTCTCCGACAGGGATTGATATATATCCCTCACACTGTGCTGTCCGTCAAGTAGTTCAAGAATCGCGTAAAGCCACATATCGATGGCAAGATCGCCGTCAACGAGCCTGAGTGGATCCAGAAAGGCAATCAATCGCCGCTCCTGGACGCGGGCGGGAATAAGTTGGAGATCTCTTCTCAAAAGAGGATGTTCCATGCCGGTCCTTTCTCGTTTCGCAATGCACATGATAGTCGATGATCTGCCGGGGATCAATGGATATCTCTCCCGCGTACATCCTATAAGTATGGCGACAGCAGCCATGCAACAGCATCGCGCAGTTTTTCCGGCAGGGGCCGTCCATCGACCTCCTGAAGCAAAAGGGGCCGAGAACGATCTTTTACCTCTTCGACATAGGCAGCGAGAAGCGATGCCAGCGTCCGGTCATAGACTTCCACCGCCAGTTCAAAATTGAGGCGAAGACTTCGCGGATCAATGTTCGCCGATCCGATGTGCACATAATGGTTATCGACGATAAAAAGCTTGCTGTGTACAAAAGGCCCAGGCTGATAGTAAATCCGGACTCCCCGTTCCAGTAGTTCCCAGAGCAGATTACGAGTTGCCCAGTGTACCAGGGCCAAATTATTTTTCTCAGGCAACAGGACCGTCACTTCCACCCCCTTAAGGGCAGCCGCTTGAAGTACCGCCAAAAGCCCCCGGGGAGGAATAAAATAAGGCGTCATAATGGTCACGGACGATCGAGCCGACGACACGGCACCTACCAGGACAATGGAAAGCTTGTCGATATCCTCGTTGGGGCCTTCCGTAATAACCCTGCATATGGCGGATCCCTCCTCCCGGCACCGCTGTGTCTCCTTTTTTTCGTAACTACCCGTCAGAAAATGCCAATCTTCAAAAAACACAGATTCAATCTGCCCCACAATAGGACCGGAAAGGCGAAAGTGGATGTCCATCACCCGGTTGGGGTTTTCTGTCCTTTCCGCAAGGTGTCGATCCCCGATATTCATACCCCCTGTAAAACCGTCCACTCCGTCCACTATAAGTATTTTTCTATGATTCCTGAGATTTATATGCAGGCTGGGGGGTAACAACTTCGGCGGGAGAAAACGAGCCACCCGTACCCTCCTTTTCTTAAGAAGGTTTCCCGCACGCGGGCAGGAATAGAGCTCTCCCACTCCGTCTATAATCACCCTCACATCGACACCCCGGGTAACGGCGCGTCCCAGTGCATCAATAAAGCACCGTCCCGTCTCATTGGTTTCGAAAATATACGTGGTGAGACATATCGATGAGCGTGCACTCTCGATCGCTGCAAGCATTGCGGGATAAGCCTGTTCCCCATTATGAAGAACATCGATCCGGTTTCCTCCAACCAGGGGTGTATTCGTAATTGTATCGGAGATATTCAAAAGGTCTGCATGGGCAGGCAGCGACTCGGCAGGCACACCATATGATGCGGCAACATACGTGTTCTGTTCCCTCATTGATTCATCGGCATCGGGAGCGTGCCCTCGAAGCTTTATCGCCCGGGTGCGCACCCGATTGACGCCGAAGAGAAAATACAGGAACGGGCCCCCAAAGGGGATCAGAAGGCACAGTCCCATCCACCCCAGAGATGCCTTGGGATCACGTTTGCTGAGGAGCGCATGCCCCGCACTCACAACGGCAAGGACAAACGCCGCAACCGTAACGGTATAATCAATAATGTATGACATCACTCCCTCTGTTGTTTCAATTCAGTTTGATGATTTCAGGATTGAGAGAACCCTGTGTGATTCTGCGCTTCCGCAGATGCCGCCTTTCTTCTTCAAAGCACAATTTATTGTCACAATATTTAATATATACGAACAGTTAAATCAAGTTTCTCCTGGAGAGTGAGCAAGATCACATCGGACAGGGCCACTGTTGTTCTCTTACTGCTTGACTTTTTAAGAAAAGTCCATATGTTATCAAGTAAAGAACTAAGGGAGCAATCACATGAGAGAAAAAGTCCAAAAGGTGCTTGATGAAATACGACCGGCTCTTCAGGCCGACGGCGGTGATGTGGAATTGGTGAAGGTCAGCGACGACGGCGTAGTAACGGTCAAGCTTGTGGGCGCCTGCAACGGCTGTCCCATGGCCCAAATGACTCTGAAGGGCGGTATTGAAACACGTCTGAAACAGGTCATTCCTGAAGTAAAAGAAGTCGTCCCGGCTTGATTATTTTTCTGGAAGAGTGTTACCGCGCACGAACCCGCCCTCTGGGCGGGTTCACTCTTTCAGGGACACAGAAATGTACCGGTTATCTCTCCACATCCACAGTGGTACACCACATTTCGAAACGTCGGTCTTCTCCATTGAGAATCTTTTCCATTATTCCGCTTAACACCCTTGTCACCGGTCCCGGAACATCTTTCATCACACGATCTTCGATCTTCTTTACGGGAATCAGTTTTTTGGGGGTGCCTGATAGAAATATCTCATCGGCCTCAAAAAGAAGCGTGAAAGGGAGTCGTGCTTCTTCGGTTTCCATCCCCTCCGCTCGGGCCACCTCGAGAAGAGAGCGTCGGGTAATGCCATCGAGAACCCATCCCAGCGCCGGCGTGAGCAGAGTGTTCCCCTGGACGAGAAAGATCGATTCCGTGGCTCCTTCGGCAATATAACCCTCGGTATCACACATGAGTGCAAAATCGAACCCCCTTTTACGGGTATCACTCCGCGCAACCATGCCGTTCAAATAGTTGGCGGCTGCCTTTGCCTCTATAGGTACTGTTCCGGGATCAAGTTTTCGCCAACGGGAAACCCCCACCGTAGCCCCGTCGTCGAAAGACCCGGGAGGCCCTTCACCATAAGAGCCTGAATCAATAACACACACTGCCACATCAAGTGTGCGATGAGGAGGATGCACATCAAAAACAATCTGAGGGTAGTAACAGACAATCTTTATCATTCCATCCTTCGCCCCGCTTTTCCGCACCGTATTCAACACAGCACGACCGCACTCCTCCCGTGACAGGGGAATTTCCATATCAAGAAGCTCCGCCGTTCGAAAAAGGCGATCCACGTGATCATAAAGACGGAAAATCGCCCGTCCACCCTGTGTCTCCTGAAACCCAAGCACCTCAAAGATTGCCGAACCCCTTGCTACACTGTGGGACAAGAGGTGAATCGTGGCCTTGTGCCAGGGAACGAACTCCCCATTCATATATACGATCGCTTCATTCATCGCGTGATGTTCTTCCAAATGCCCTTTCCCTTTCCGCAGGGACGGTGAGATAGTAATCCCTCGGTGTTTCTTGTCCTCTACCCCCCGCACCTTTTGTGTGCGAGATACCTTGTCAGTTCATCTTCAGCACTTTGGCGCCTCGAATTTTCCCCCGCTTTAATTCCAGAAGCGCCCGGTTGGCATCCTCCAGAGAAAATTCCTCCACGTGGGAAATGATGCGAATGCGGGCCGCCAGATTCATGCATTCTTCAATATCCCGCCGTGTAACATTGGCCACACTTTTGATTTCTTTTTCCAACCAGAGGTGACGGGGATAATCCATGTGCAGAAGGTAGTCCCTGTCCCGATTCTCCTTTTGAATCGCATTGATGACAAGCCTGCCCCCGGCTTGAAGATGTATCAGGGCTTCTACAGCAGGCTTCCATGCCGGAGTCGTATCAATGATGGCCCGGAGCGCTTCGGGGGGCGCCTCTGCTGTATCGCCCGCCCATAAGGCGCCGAGTTCACGGGCAATAATTCGTTCCTTTTCATTTCTGGCAAAAACAAAGATTGGAGAATCGGGATAGAGGTAACGCGCCATCATAAGGACAAGGTGCGCCGAGGCGCCGAAGCCGGTCAATCCTAGTGATTCGCCGTTTTTAATGCCGGCAAGGCGAAGCGAACGGTACCCGACGGCACCGGCGCACAGAAGCGGCGCCGCCGCCGTATCATTGAACACATCCGGTATAGAAACGGCAAATTTCTCCTGGACCACGGTATACTCTGCGTAACCTCCCGGGGCATCCCTTCCGGTGGCCTTAAAATCGGCACAGAGATTTTCCTCTCCTTTTTCACAAAATCTACAGTGACCGCAGGCACTGTGTATCCAGCCGATGCCGATACGATCGCCTTTGCGAAAACGAGCGGTTCCCGCACCTCCTTCTTCCACCGTTCCGATGATTTCATGGCCAAGAATCATTGGAAAGCGGGATGGGGGTGTTCGTCCTTCTATTTCGTCAAGTTCCGTGTGGCAAACGCCGCAGGCAGCCACTTTGACCAGAATTTCCCCTTTCCCCGGCGCCGGGCGCAAAAGTTCAGCCGGCTGAAGCGGCGACTCATGTGTTTCAAGATTGTGTAGACCCTGCAGTATCATTGCCTTCATAATTTATTCTCACTTTTTCATAAGCGCCATTATTTCCTCACTGCCAATTTTTTCTTTCTCCAAAAGAAGGGCGGCACCCTTTTCGAGCACTTCCTGTTTTTCCCTGAGTATTGCCAGCGCCCTTTCATACTGTTCGGTAATAATTTTTCGTATTTCAGCATCGATTGTCTCCGATGTCTGTTCGCTGTAATCGCTCCGCTGCAGCATACCTGCATCCAGAAAGGCTGTTCCCTTTTCCCTCGCCAGATATACCTGTCCAAGAACACTGCTCATCCCATATTCCCTGATCATGCTTTTTGCAATATCGGTTGCCCGTGCAAGGTCATTGTGGGCACCTGTGGAAATATCTTCGAAAATAATTTCCTCGGCTGCACGACCTCCCAGCAGCGTGGCAATCTTGATGAGAAGTTCTGTTTTGCTCAAGAGAAATCGATCCTCCGTAGGCGCCTGCATGGTATAGCCAAGAGCGGCAATACCCCTTGGAATAATTGAAATTTTATGCACCGGGTCGGCGCCGGGAAGCGAGAGGGCGACCAGGGCATGCCCCATCTCATGATGGGCCACGATCTCCCGTTCGCGTGTATTGATTAGGCGATTTTTCTTTTCAAGGCCGGCAATCACCCGTTCCACTGCCTCTTCGAATTCAGCCATGCCCACCGCCGATTTTCCTCTCCTTACGGCAAGAAGGGCCGCTTCGTTCACCAGATTGGCCAGATCCGCCCCCACCATACCCGGCGTCATGCCGGCGAGTTGTGCTATATCGAGAGCATCTTCGGCTTTGATATTTTTGAGATGCACTTTCAGTATTTCTTCTCTTCCCTTTTTGTCGGGCCGGTCCACCAGCACATGACGGTCAAATCTTCCCGGTCGAAGGAGCGCCGGATCAAGAATCTCCGGCCGGTTGGTCGCAGCCATAAGGATAACACCCACCTTGGGATCAAAACCGTCCATTTCAACAAGCAGCTGATTGAGCGTCTGCTCCCTTTCATCATGCCCCCCGGTCATACCTAGCCCCCGCGCCTTTCCGAGCGCATCGAGCTCGTCTATAAAAATGATGCAGGGGGCGCGGCCCTTTGCCTGCACGAAGAGATCCCGCACCCGTGCGGCGCCAAGTCCGACAAACATCTCGACAAATTCGGAACCACTTAGGCTGAAAAAGGGAACACCGCTTTCACCGGCTACGGCCTTTGCAAGCAGCGTTTTCCCCGTACCGGGGGGACCTACCAGAAGAATCCCCTTGGGAATCTTTCCTCCCAGTGCGGTAAATTTATCCGGCGTTTTCAGAAAATCGATCACCTCCACCAGTTCCTGCTTCGCCTCGTCGACACCGGCTACATCCTTGAAGGTGACATTCAGTTCGTTTTCCATGTAAATTTTGGCCTTGTTTTTTCCCAGGGTCATAAAACCGGGCTGGCCGCCGGTCATTCGCTTCATCATGAAGTACCAGATGCCGACGAAAACAAGGATGGGGAATACCCAGGACATGAGATTGGCAAGAAATGTCGATTCCACCTCTCCCTTAAATGTGACATTGTACTTCGCAAGCATCTGCGAAAGTTCCTGATCGACCCTCACTGTTTTGAATGATTTCAGTTGCTCTCCCGTCACGTCGGTTTTCATTTTTCCCTGGATCTCGTTGGCTGAAACGGCTATTTCCACAACCTTCCCTTCTTCAAGCAACGATAAAAACGTGCTGTAGGGAATCGTTTGAATGGCAAGCACAGAAGCGAGATAGTTGTGGACGATTAATACCACCCAGATTCCCAGCACTACGTACCAGAGCGAAAACTTGTGATGCTTCTCCATAATAAGTGCTCCCCGCTTATATAGCGATTCTTTTTCCTGTGGTGAAAACTATGTAAAAGGTAACAATTTGCACAGGCAAACTCAAGTGAAATGTCCGTCAGGAAAGGGACGGCCCGGTTGCAGCATGATTTTCATTGACAATAGCGGGAAAGCGGGCTATTTTCTCCCCTCTATTGTCGACCGGATGGGAGAGAACATCGGGGATCTCAACAGGGGCGACAACTAAGATGTAAATATGATACCGAAAGGAAAGTGCCTGTGGGAAAAGGCGATAAACGCAGCAGAAGAGGAAAAACATTCAGGGGGTCTTTCGGCAAGACCCGTCTTCACAAAAAAAGAGAAAAAGCCTCAGAGAAAGACGCAAAGAAGTAAGACGTGCCTCTTGTGATTGATCACCTGATATCGGGCGGTCTGATAACCAATTATTACTGCAGCTCGACCTGTCGCCACTGCCTCTATCGGTGCAGTCCACGCTGGCCGCGGGAGTTCATATCCCGCCAGGATGCGCTTACCACCTTTACACGTATCAAGGGGTTCGGCTGCAATGGCGTCCATATCGGCGGCGGCGAACCGCTTCTGAATCCAGAAGGGGTTTTGTCGGTACTTGATGCCGCCACTGAAGCGGGCGTGACCATCACGTATCTCGAAACTAATTCCTCTTGGTACAAAGACAGGGACTCCGCCCGTGTCCTCCTTGAAAAGCTTGCCGCACATGGTCTTGAGACGCTGCTCATATCGATCAGTCCTTTTCATAACGAATATATTCCTTTATACAAAATAAAAGGGGTGATTAAGGCCTGTCATGAAGCGGAACTGGCGCTCTTTCCATGGATCGCCGATTTCTATCTTGATCTGGAACATTTTGACGAAAAAAGCACCCACAACCTGGAAGAATATGCACAACACTTCGGTGAGGACTATATTGAAAATCTTCCCCACCGCTACGGGATTATTCCCGGCGGAAGAGCTCTGGAAACATTCCGCCCCTATGTGAAAGAACAAACCATCGAAGAACTGGTGAAGGAAAAACGAAACGGTTGTCGCGAACTGGCCGAAACTTCACATTTTCACATCGACCTTTACGGAAATTATGTGCCGGGAATGTGCGCCGGACTTTCCGTCGGTAAAGAGGATCTTGGCGCCCCTCTGGATCCTGATTCTTATCCCATCATTACCCGACTGTTTGAAGGGGGCATCGGCGCACTCCTTTCCTGGGCCGCCGAATGCCATGGATTTCGTCCTTCCCGGGACACATACGCCACCGAATGCCAGCTTTGTTACGAAATACGGCACTATCTGACGATCGACCGGGCCATTGCATCACGGGAACTGCAGCCCACCTGCCATTATCGCTGCGGCGATTGAAAAATACACCTGTGGATACCCCGGAGATAAAGAAGCACATCGGAAATAATATGTTGAATTATCTACACAATTTACTCACCTCATTTACCGGCGCAAAAAAGTAATGTATACCGTATTGAAAAAGATGATAGTATGGATCGGTGTACGATCATTCGTGAAAGGGGTACTCTTATGTGGGATTATTCGGATAAAGTAAAAGATCACTTTCTTCACCCCCGAAATGTCGGAGATATACAAAATCCTGACGGTACCGCAGAAGTTGGATCGATTGCCTGCGGCGACGCGTTGAAATTCATGTTTACCTTGGACGAGAACAGACGCATTAAAGATGCAAAATTCAAAACTTTCGGTTGTGCCAGTGCGATTGCATCCGCCTCTGCCCTCACGGAAATGGTAAAGGGGATGACCCTTGAAGAGGCGGAAAAAATTACGAATCAGGATATCGCCGAATACTTGGGGGGACTGCCCGATGCAAAGATGCACTGTTCGGTCTTGGGAAGGCAGGCTCTGGAGGCCGCCATTAACAACTATCGCGGCACACCGGCAAACGCAGAGGATGAACAGATTGTATGCGAGTGTTTCGGCGTGTCTGATCATGAAATCGAGCGGGCAATCAAAGAAAACAACCTCACGACCGTGGAAGAAGTAACGAACTACACCAAGGCGGGGGGCGGGTGTGAAAGCTGCCACGAGACAATTCGAGAAATTATCACCCGTGTATGGTCGAAAAAACCTGATTTCACCATAGAAGAGGTGAGCGAATGAACACGATCTATATGGATAACAACGCTACCACCCAGATCGCACCCGAGGTACTGGAGGCCATGATGCCCTACTTCCACGAATACTACGGGAATCCTTCCAGTATGCACTCATTCGGAGGTCAGACGGCACAAGCGATCGAAAAGGCACGGGAAGAAGTAGCCCTGCTTCTGGGTGCGACCCCGGATGAAATTGTCTTCACCTGTTGCGGCACTGAGAGTGATAACGCCGCCATTCGCTCGGCCCTCACCGTCAATCCCGATACGCGCCATATCGTCACGAGCTGTGTGGAACATCCCGCCGTGAGAGAACTTTGCATGCACCTCGCGAAAGAGGGCTACACTGTAACCGAAATTCCCGTGGACAAGAACGGTCTTCTCGATATGGCACGGTACAGAAAAAGTCTTTCAGAAGATACTGCTGTTGTCAGCCTTATGTGGGCAAATAACGAAACCGGCGTTCTATTCCCCATTGCCGAAGCAGCTGAGCTGGCCCGGGATCGCGGGATTCTCTTTCATACCGATGCCGTGCAGGCGGTGGGGAAAATCCCTGTCAATCTGCGCAACACCGCCATCGACATGCTCTCCCTTTCAGGACACAAACTTCATGCCCCCAAAGGAATCGGCGCACTTTACCTCCGCAGAGGAACAAAATTTTCGCCCTTTTTAATAGGGGGGCACCAGGAACACGGGCGCCGGGGCGGCACGGAAAATATCCCGAGTATTGTCGGTCTGGGAAAGGCCTGTGAACTGGCCCGTAAAAACTTGGAAAGGGAGGCAACCATTGTCAAATCCCTGAGGGACAAGCTTGAACATGAAATTACCGCACGAATCCCCCATACCAAAATAAACGGAGACAGGGAGCGGCGCCTTCCCAACACGACAAACATTAGTTTCGAATTCGTGGAAGGTGAAGGAATACTGCTTATGATGAACGAGTACGGCATCTGCGCCTCTTCCGGATCCGCCTGTACCTCCGGTTCGCTTCAGCCGTCACATGTCATGAGGGCCATGGAAGTCCCCTTCACCATGGCACACGGATCCATCCGATTCAGTTTGAGCATATACACCAGGGAAGAAGAGATTGATTTCGTCGTCGATACCCTCACACCGATCATAGAAACCTTGCGCAAAATGTCCCCCTTCTGGGATGAATCTTTAAGTTAAGGTCTCAGAAGCTTAAATCCCGTTTCCCGATCATGGAGGCGACATGCCGTTGAGTCCGTCAGTTCGAAAAGCACCACCTCCATCACCTGCCATACCCGTACGCCGTTGCGCACACACCCTGTCACGGTAGCGGTTTTTCTCCCGCAGGCAATGTGCATATGAAGTACGGGCTTTCCTTCTCCATCAGGGAAAATCGTGCCCGTTCCCGCGATTTCCGACACGTCTGCAAGTACTGTTTCCAGGGGAATGATTGTTGTCGCCCGTCCGTCTTCAGGGCCGACCACGAGCCTACTTCCCCTGTCGGCACCCCCCAGAATGATGAGCGCCGCCGCCCTGAGGCCTTCAATCCGGGCAAGTTTCTCGATTTCCTCATGAATAATATCTCCATCTTCAAGACGAATGACAAAGATTCTTCCCTGCAGTGCCTGCGAATATTGCATCCGTTTTCCCTCCCCTCCTCTCCTTAGGGTGCCGCCGATCTTATTGTTATTGTACTGTGAAAGGAGCGCTGTCGCAATCGCATGATTGTATATCATAGATCCACACCGCTTTTTTCTGTTTATTCTCCCCGGATATGGTGATATGATGCGCACCGACACAGATTGAGGGTCATAGATCAATGTGTATCTTCCAGGGGGATCGCCTCCGCAGAAAGGTACGTGCTGAGGGACTCTTTGTCAATCCCCGAAGGAGGAATAATGATGGCAAATCAAAGTGAATGGTTACAGCGGTGTCTCATAACGACACTATTTCTGCTTGTGGCGGTGTGCCCTGCCCTGGGAGGCACTGCAGGCGATAAGGCGGATCCCATAGCACTTGTCAACGGCCAGATAATTTTACGAAGCACCGTCAGCGATGAAGTGAAAAAAATGGAGGCACAGTCCGCACAACAGGGGAAACCGCTTTCCGATGATCAGGTTACCTCAATGAAGCAAAGCATCCTTGAGAGACTCATCAACGTAGAGCTTCTCTGGCAGGAAAGTCAAAAACAAAAAATATCCATTACTGAAAATGATGTGGCCGAAGAAATAGGCAAACTGAAACAGCGGTTCCCCGACGAAAAGGCCTTTATCGAGGCAATAACGAAAATGGGAATGACTGAAGCGGAGTTGAAGGAGCAAATCGAAAAGAGCATGGCGATTCAAGGACTGATCGATCAGGAGATCACACAGAAGATTATCGTCTCCGATCAGGAAATAAAGGAGTTTTACGAAAAAAATCCCTCGTATTTCAAGGAAGAACCGCAGGTGCGGGCAAGCCATATCCTGATCAAAAGCGATGACAAGGCGACCGATACCGAAAAGGTGAACGCAAGAAAAAAAATAAAGGAAATACAAGAAAAACTGAAAAAGGGTAAAGATTTTGAAAAGCTTGCCAAGGAAAATTCTCAGTGTCCCAGCGGTAAAGACGGGGGAGATCTGGGTTTGTTTGGACGGGGCCGAATGGTCGAGGCCTTTGAAAATGCCGCCTTTGCCCTAAAAAAAGGGGAAATCAGCGACATAGTGGAAACCCCCTTCGGATATCATCTGATCATGGTAACGGACAAAAAGGACGCGCGAACCGTCGGCCTTGAAGAAGCGAAAGAAAAGATTACCGGTTATTTGAAACAGCAAAAAACTCAGAAGGATGTAAACACATATATCGAAAAGCTGCATGCTGCGTCGAAAATAGAGAAATTTCTTTAGAAGAGAGCTCGTCAGATCATGAAGGGTAACGTTCAGACGGCGCTGTTGCCGAAGAAACGAAGAATCCTTCCAAAAAGGGACCTCGGCTTTTTTTCACCGGTCAGAGAAGAAGGCCTTGCCGTGATATCGGGGGTCGCCGCTTCCGTCCCCCCGGAGGATTCGCAGGGATTTGCTTCTTGAGGCATTTGAAAGGTTTCCCCGTATTTAGACTGATAATAGGCGAGCCGCTCTTCCCTGGACCCATTCACGGGAGCAGCCTGTTTTAATGATACTTTTTTCGAAGTACGCCGGGTACGCGATTTGAGAGGAGCTGCTCCCTCCTTTACACCTTTCGTTTCAACAGATGTCGCCTCTTTTCGGGGTCTTTTTCTAAGAGCTTTTTCTTTTGACTCCGTTGTCGCGACCCTTGTTTTCCGACCTTTTCCTCTTTCATTTCGCTCTGAATGCTTCTTGTCTTTATCATCCAGCCTGAATCGCATACCTGCGGCGGCGTCGGCTTCAAAGAGGGTATCCTCAGGCCAGATAACGGGGATTTTCATCCCGATGTAATTCTCAATCGCTTCCAAACCGTAGACATATTTTTCGCAGGCAAGAGACAGGGCCTTCCCCGTCTTCCCGGCCCGGGCCGTGCGGCCGATACGGTGTACATAATTTTCACAGTCCTGGGGAATGTCATAATTGATAACGAGTTCAAGATCGTCCACGTGCAAACCTCGAGCCGCCACATCGGTTGCAGCCAAGAATCGAATATCTCCTGATTTTAACCCCCTGACAATTTTCTCCCTCTGCCGTTGGGGCAAATCTCCGATCAGATATTCGCAGGGATATCCGTTTCGTTCAAGACGCTGCGACAGCTCATAGGCTTCGTGTTTCGTATTCGTGAAAATAAGGGCGTTTCTGGGATCGACTCTTTTCATCAGGCCGAGCAGGAGGCGTATTTTTTCGTGGACTCCTACATGGTACAATTCCTGCGTAATTTCCTCCACCACCTTCTGGTCCGGCGTAACGGCGATTTCCGCCGGATCGTTCATATGTTCCCAGGCAAGATCCCGCGCAACGGCGTCAAGCGTCGCACTGAACAGCATGGTAATCCTCTGATCCGACGGGGGCATTTTCTTCAGCATCTTCCTCAAATCGGGGAGAAATCCCATGTCAAACAGGCGGTCGGCCTCATCGATGACAAGAATGCCCCGCTCCTGAAAGTTCAATTTACCCGATCGGCCGAAATCCAGAAGTCGTCCCGGTGTACCAATAATGATGTCGGCATTCTGTTCAAGGAGCTCTTCCTGCTTTGCATATCCCACACCTCCGTATATGCTGCCGACGGTGTAGGGCAGATGACCTCCAAGGATATTCGCTTCTTTTTCTATCTGAACGGCCAGTTCCCGCGTGGGGACGATTACCAGTGCTTTTTTCCCGACCTCTGAAGCATCGTCCGAAAAAAGCTTGTAAATAGTAATGAGAAATGCGGCCGTTTTCCCGGTACCCGTTTGAGATTGCACCGTAACATCTCTCCCTTTGAGGGTTTCCAAAAAGGTCAATTCCTGTACCGCCGTGCATTCAGCAAAGCCGGCATCCCGAATTCCTTCCAAAATAGCTTCACTTAAATCTAGTTCGTTAAAATTCACCGTATTCTTATATTCTCTTTTCTCTCGTGTTTATAAAGCATACTGTTTACTGCATGGGGGGCGGGGGCTGGCAGCATATGAGTGCTTTCTTTATATTCGGCCGTTGTTTATACCACAACTACTGAATAATGCAAGCGCTTTATAAAGATTCACCGGCACAGGCGGTATGCACCATCGCTTGGTCATGGCAACTGTGCCGAAATATGTGTGACCATCTGCCGATACACTCCTTCCAGAAGTGAAGGCGTCAGGAAATAATCGGGCCGTGCAGCAATCGCGAATGAAACAAGCCTGCTGACGGTTGCTTCGATGGAGCCCGTCCGACGATACACCCGCTCAATCAAGGATCGAAAATCGCGGGCGGCTTCCACGGCTTCACCGATAAATCCCCGGGCTTCGTCTCCCGTCACAAAGCCACCATGGTCTGCACACATAAAATTCACCTCAAGCGTGTTCAATTTTTCGAGGCTTTGCTGAAACAGGGTGTAGTCCGAATTACCGGAGCAAATAATTGTCTCTTTAAAAGGGATCCCGCCGCTATCTGAAGGGAAAAGCGCTTTGATCGTCGGCTCATATGCCGAAATAGAGCAGGATGAGTGCCCCGGTGTCTCTAGAATCTTGAGCGTCATATTGCCGCAGTCAAGTACGTCTCTTTCGTGCACGACCCTGCCCGAGATACTTTCACGCCATTCCAGATCGTATTCACCAAGGACGGCGGCCTTACCAAGTCGCACCGCCGTATCTCTACTGAAACGATTGATGGTATCTATAGCCCCGGCATTTTCTAAGATCCTCCAGGCCTGTTCCGAAGCCAGAACTTCAAGCTGGGGAAGACGGCGTTTGAAAAAGGGGACCACCCCAAGATGATCGAAATGGGCGTGGAGTATCAGAAATCTGTCGATTCGCGACTCGTCAATTCCGAACATTCGCATTTGCGACAGAACATCGGAAATGATCCAACTCATTCCCCCGCTGATCATCACAGAAGATGACGATCCCTCCAGAAGATATATTCCCGATTCTTCACATCCCAGGAACCAGAGTCCTTTCGTGATCTTCCCGGCACTACGTATCCGCATCCTTTACTGCCTCACCTTTCCCCCTGATATGCACGTTAGCGACTATAAGAGTGATCGATCCTGCTGTCAATCATCCGATTTCTTTGCAGTGCATCCAGAGGGGGACCTTTTGTAGAACCTGCTTTTTCTCTCAAGATTAATTGCTCTCTGTCCGAATATATATCTGTGGCGCCTGCAGGCGCCGTCGGAAGATTTTACATCGTTTTCTAATTGGGGAAGGCAGGCACGTCATTCTGTCTACATCAGATACAAAGTTTACACAACCATCATAGTGAATGGGGGGGGTTTATGGCGGGGAAAATAAAAAAAATGCTCGACGAAATCATTGAAAAAAAATCGGGGGGGCATCCGACTCTGATGAGTACCACAAAGACCAAGCTGATTTTAAAGGGACTCAATCCGGACAAATACAGTGTTCAATCGACAGATGACCCCGTCGTGATAGAGAAAGTCCTGATGGCGGCGTGTGAAATGGGTGTAAAACTTTAAATGGATATAACAGGGAGGAGAAATTAAATGAGTATAAAAACAGCCTATACTACCGAGAAATTGACAGGAAAGGCCGTCGATGCTATAAAAGCGAGTTTTTCTGAAGAGAAACTGAAAGCCCTTATCTATTTTGCCTCATCGTCCTACGGTGCTGATGAGCTTGCCGCTGCAATGCAACAGGCCTTCGATGCAGTGCCGGTATTCGGCTGCACGACAGCGGGAGAGATAGTGTCCGGTAAAATGTTGGATAATTCCATTGTGGCCATGGCGCTCGGGTCCGATGTGATTGACGATATATCGATCACAGTAGCGGAAAAAGTAAGCACCGGAGACAAGACAACCATTCAGCATGCCTTCAGTTCCTTTGAAAAATATTTCAATACCGCCATGCCCACACTGGATTTCACAAAATATGTAGGAATTATTCTTACCGACGGCATGAGCGGTGCCGAAGAAAGACTGATGGAATGGATCGGCGATTTGACCAACGTGACATTTGTGGGCGGATCGGCAGGTGATGATCTTGCATTCAATAAGACCTATCTCTTTGCACACGGGAAGGCCTATACAGACGCGGCCCTTCTGGTTCTGATACAATCAGCCAGGACATTCGATATCGTTAAGACCCAGAGTTTCAAAATTCTGGACCGTACCCTGACAGCAACAAAAGTAGATGAACAAAATCGGGAGGTTCTGGAGTTTGACAACCGGCCTGCCGTCGACGCCTACGCGGAGGCAGTGGGCGTACCTGTAGCGGAAGTGACTGACTATTTTATGAAATACCCTCTTGGCCTTGTCATCGATGGTGAGCCCTACGTAAGAAGTCCGCAGCAGGTGAAGAATGAGGGCATTGTCTTTTACTGTCAGATACTGGAGGGCATGGAGCTTTCCCTGCTGGAATCGGGAGATATTGTGGGAGACACAAAAGTCGCCCTGGAGGAAAAAGAAAAAGAACTGGGGTCGCTTTCAGGCATCTTGAATTTTCACTGTATCCTGAGAACACTGGAACTGAAAGAAGAAGGAAAAACAGATGCATATGGCACGGTGTTTTCCCATACTCCCACCATCGGATTCAGCACCTACGGCGAGGAATATCTCGGCCACATCAATCAAACCTCGACAATGCTCGTTTTTCGATAGGCGCATATTCCGGGGGAGCCGTACCGGTTCTCCCGGAATGGCGTTCACGCTCGATATTTTCACACATTTTTGTGCTACAGAAGGAGGAACTATCTTATTTTGTTGGGGTATTCAGAAAGGAAAGTGGGGTGTCTTTCCGATAAACCAGGGCGTTACAGGTAGCTATAAGACCGTCCTGTCCGTCCTTCACCGTAATTGCATACGTAGCTGTTCGTCTGGTTCTGCTGATTTCTGTTGCCTCAGCCCTCAGCGTGTCGCCGATTTCAGGCGCCGCTATGTAGGTAACATTCATATTCAGGGCAACCGCCATAATGCCGTGAGAGTTGGAGGCGATCTCAAAGGCTTCGTCCAAAAGTGAAAAAATCGCCCCTCCGTGGGCCATACCGAAGATATTCGTCATCTCCTCGGTAAGCGTCATTTCCACACGCGCATACCCCTCTTCAACTGCGCGCAGTCGGATTCCCATTTTTCTGGCGTAGGGTTCCTGCAAAACCTGCATTTTTATTGATTCTTCAATTTCCTTACTCACCTGTCCCCCCTGCGTTTTTCTGTAGTGATATAAGAAATTCAGGGATGTGTCTATCTATAACTCATCGAGAACAACATGTTTTTTTAATGGAAAAAATCTTTACAAAGCACTTGACACCCCCCGGTACACGCGCTAATGTGCGTGACTTTGATGTGTAGTCATAATATCGCTGAAAAAGAAAGGGCATAATGGGAATATTACAGAACCTCTTCTCGAGGAAAAAACCGCCCGAAGACATAAAGCTTGGGAGAAATGATCTGTGCTGGTGTGGAAGCGGTAAAAAGTACAAGCGATGCTGCATGGAAAATGACGCCAGGAAACGGTCGAGCAGAATCGCCGAAGCGGCGATCCAGGGCAAGCGATAGTTTGAACCGGCAATCAGAATTGCACACAGACGATTCTGATCGGACATAACATATAAGGAGATCAGCATGCAACAAAAGCAATGGGACAGACCGCCGGCATTTGCCATCGATCCGGAGAAGAGCTACCGTGCATTGATAGAAACGGAGCGGGGGACAATAGAACTTGCGCTTTACCCCCAACAGGCACCTCAGACGGTAAACAACTTTGTATTCCTGGCTCGGGAAGGATTTTATGACGGAGTCACCTTTCACCGGGTAATCGGGAATTTTATGATTCAGGGAGGCGATCCGACGGGTACCGGCAGGGGAGGCCCGGGGTACCATTTTGACGATGAAATAAAAGGTAATCCGCTGCAGCATGAAACCGGGGTCATTTCAATGGCGAATGCCGGTCCCCATACCAATGGAAGCCAGTTTTTCATCACCCACGCGCCGCAACCTCATCTGGACGGCAACCATACGGTCTTCGGGAAGGTCACGGCGGGCCAGAACGTGGTAAACGCAATCCGCCAGGGAGACAAAATGATTCAAGTTACCATTGAGGAGCTGTAGGTTTTTTCTCCGTTGATCCCTTTTCGGCGCAGGTAGTATAGTAGAACAAATTATGCAGTGTGCACCAAGGCTTCCTGAAAGGATGTAGAGGACATGCCATGACTCTGCAGATGCTGCTTGTATTTCTGATTCTTGCCGTAACGGTATTTCTTATTGTAAGTGACGCCCTGAGGGTGGACATCGTCGCCATTTCGGTTATGGTACTCCTGCCCTGGCTGGGTCTCCTCACGCCGGCTGAGGCATTCTCTGGACTTGCCAGCAATGCCGTGGTAGCCGTTGTCGCCGTGATGATTCTGGGATATGGGGTGGATCGCTCCGGCGCCGTCAACCGACTGATACACCCTATTATTCTATTTGCCCGTAACGATGAACGTCGTATTATCGGCATTGTAACCGTTACGGTAGGACTGATTTCAGCCTTCATGCAGAACAGCGGGGTTGTTGCCCTCTTCCTGCCCGCCATGCTGAGAATCTCAAAGAGTACGGGAATGCCGGCGTCACGCCTTTTGATGCCCATGGGCTTTGCCGTACTGCTGGGAGGAAACCTGAGCATGATCGGATCAGCGCCCTTGATAATCCTTAATGACCTGCTTCGCCAGGGGGGAGAGAACGATTTTGGTCTCTTCTCCGTGACACCGGCGGGACTTGTTCTCCTCGGTGCAGGAATTCTCTATTTCTTCTTTTTCGGAAATCGTGTGCTGCCCGATGTGGGGAAACGGTCAAAAAAATCCGTAAGCGCACAGCAAAAACTGATAGAAACGTGGCAGCTTCCCACTACCATCTACCAGTGTGCAGTTCCGGCGCGAAGCCCCCTGGTAGGTAAAACGAGAGGAGAAGCCCAGATTCGGGCTCGCTACCGGCTGAACCTTCTTGCCTTGGCGCAGGGGGACGATGTGCACTATGCCCCATGGCGACATACACCTTTTGCAGCGGGACAGCGCATGGCGCTTCTGGGAAACAAGGGCGACCTTAACCGATTTGTCAACGATTACGGGCTTATGTACAAGGAAGATGCAAAGCCCTTCGAGGATCTGGAAACCGCCGGGAATGCCGGCTTTGCCGAACTGATCATTCCTGTCCGGGCGCCGATTATTGGAAAGTCACTGCGCGACATCGCACTTCGCAAGAACTACGGTGTCGAGCCGATCATGCTATTAAGCGGCGAGGGTGAAGCACGGCAGAATTTTTCCGATGAACAACTTCAGGCAGGAAATGCGCTTATTGTCCACGGAAGATGGCAGCAAATCAGAGCGATGGCCGACAACAACAACTTCGTGCTCATTACCCCAGTTGACGCAAAAGAAGAGGCGGAAGAGGCGCGGCCGGGAACGGCATTGGTCTGTTTTATCGGCGCCATCATTCTCACCCTCTTAGGCCTTCCCATTGCCCTCGGTCTCCTGACAGGCGCATTGGCAATGATTCTACTGCGTGTTGTCCCCATCGATGAAGCCTACCGGTCAGTCAACTGGCGAACGGTGTTTCTTCTGGCGGGACTGATTCCGTTGGGGATTGCCATGGATCAGAGCGGCGCCGCTCGGTATGTAGCCTCCCATGCACTCCACCTTCTGGAAGGAAGCTCCCCGATCCTGATACTCTGCACCGTCGGTCTCCTTACCACCTTTTTTACTCTCGTCATATCGAACGTGGCCGCCACAGTGCTCCTGGTTCCTCTGGCAATGGTTATGGCCGATTTGTCGGACATTAATCCCCGCGGCATGGCACTCCTGGTCGCCCTCTGCGCCTCGAATTCATTTCTGCTTCCCACACATCAGGTAAACGCACTGATTCTGGCGCCGGGCGGATATAAGACGGCGGATTTCATGCGCACAGGCAGCATACTGACGGTCCTGTTCCTTAGCATAGCCGTGCTCTTTGTCTATTTTTTTCATATGTAACTTCACCGCACCATACAACGGGGACGAGTCATACATCCACCGAGGACATCTTCTGAACGTGAAACTTTTCACTGTCAGCTAAAAAAGCATGTAACCCCTTGCATCAACCACGCGACGTACTATATAAATACACAATAAACATAAAAGGCGGACGGTGTAAGATCATGCTGCAAAAAACAAAAAATCGAAGAGTTTCTCTTTCGATTGCCCTTGCCACAGCATTTTTATCGGTCTTTCTGTTACCCGTGAACGAAGCGCTGGCAATGCGCCGACACGTCCCCGGCGGGACGCAGATACACAGGCCGCCTGTGATTCAAAGGTCGGTGCAGCGCCCCAGCGTACCACGCTCCAGGGTACAGCGCCCCCGCGTGTCTCAGCCGCGGGTACATCATTCGCAGATTCTCCACTATCCCAGGGAACATTACTCCCGTTGGCGACACCATTATCCGGCACCGAGATTGCTGCCCCTTGGTGTCGCTCTTCTGACCATTGCCGGCATACACTATTACTACCACCAGGAGCGGGACATCCACTACAGACAAGTTCCCTTGGGGTATGCCGCGGTTGAACCGCCCATCGGCGCAATCGTCACCACTCTTCCCACCGGATACACAACCTTTTATACTGGAGGCGTCAGATACTTTTATCATGGCGGCGTCTACTATCAGCGTGGGTCATCTGGCTATCTCGTGGTCACCCCGCCCTACACGGCACAGTCTTCAGTGGACATAATTGAAAAATCTGAGACATTTTCGCATTCGGAACACGTTGCCGTCACTGCTCAATTGCTGAACGTGCGATCCGGCCCCGGCATGGAGCATCCTGTCATTCATCAGGTTGCCAAGGGCACCCTCTTGGAGACACATGGCGCTGCTCCGGGCTGGCTCTACGTCAAACTTCCCTCCAGAGGTCAGTACGGATGGGTCATGAGCCAATTTACCCTGTCACAGGCGCCATCCACAAGCGGATAAACAGGATTTCCTTTTCTCATTGCTATTCGGCTTTCGATTGTTTATCATGCGTAACGTTGTACTTACGAACTGCAGAAGGGCTGTTGCACATGCGGACACCACACAGGTCCTCGTGCTGTAACAATTTGGCGTATTTGCACATAACGGCAAAACTTTTAAAGGATTTTTAAGGATCGATCATGTCACTTATTCACACGGTTCTCGGTCCCGTTCACTCGGACTCCCTGGGAACAACCCTCGTTCACGAACATCTTGTCATTGGATTCCCGGGATGGGAATTAGATCCTCTGGCAGGGCCGACAGACCGGAAGAAAATCGTTGAAACCTGTCTCAAGGCACTCAAACCGGTAAAAAACCTCGGGCTGACTTCCATAATTGACGCCACCCCTCCCGATCTTTCCAGGGACGTGGAAATCATGAGGGAAGTATCGGAAAAATCAGAGATCCATATTATCTGCGCTACGGGCAGATATGACGAAGCAAAAGGAGCCTGGACCTATCTGAAATTCAAGAACCGGGGTGATATGGGAGCCATTCGGGAAGAACTCTATGAGGGGTGTATGCAGGAGATAACCTCGGGCATCGGTCCGTTGCATATAAAGCCTGGCGTCATAAAAGTCGCCACGGGGCTGGGGCATATTTCCCCCTGCGAAGAGGCGCTTCTGATGGCGGCGGCCAGGGTCAGCAAGGAAACGGGTATTCCCATCATCACCCATACTGAAGATGGCACCATGGGACCGGAACAGGCGCAGCTTCTCACCGATGAGGGCGCCGACCCGAACCGCATTATGATCGGCCATATGTGTGGCAATCAATCGCTTGACTATCACAGGTCCGTGCTGCACAGGGGCGTCAACATTGCCTTTGACCGCTTCGGGGTCGATATTTTCGTCTCCGACACAGCGAGAATTGCCACACTCATCGCTCTTCTGCGCGAAGGATACGCGAAAAATATAATGCTCTCCCATGATCATGTCAGCGCAACCTTCGGTCGCGGCGGCATTTGGCCAACGCATCTGCTCCCCCAGACCGTTAATTGGTCATTTTCCCACATATTCAGACACATTATCCCAGCACTCAAGCAAGAAGGCATTGAAGACGAAACGATTCGTACAATGATAATTGACAATCCCCGCCGTCTTTTTGAAGGAACAGCCGAATAAACAACAAACCCGGAATTTAAATAGAGGAGGACTATTCATGGAGCTGAAAGAGGCCATTACGAAAAGAAAAAGCATTCGGAGCTACCGGAATGACCCCATCCCGAAGAAAATACTGACAGAAATTATCGAAACATCGCTGCGCGCACCTTCGGCAATGAACGTACAACCATGGGGGATTACCGTTCTCGCCGGAGGGCCCCTAGACGAACTCCGTCGGGCCAACATGGAAAAACTGGGGGCCGGTGCCGTGCCGGTTTCCGATTTCGGCCATGTGAAACCCTATGAAGGTGTCCATAAAGAACGCCAGCGGGCCCTGGGATTCGAACTTTACGGGCTTCTGGGGATTGCCCGCGATGACACACAAAAGCGCACGGAGTGGACCATGAAGGGATTTCGAGGATTCGACGCGCCGGCTATGATCATTCTCACAGCTGACGAGAGCCTGGATGTACGCCTGGCTGCTTCCGACATCGGGGGGCTGGTGCAGACGCTTTGTCTGACCGCGCTTGAATATGGCCTGGGAACCTGTATCAACGGCCAGGGCGTATTCTTTCCCGACGAAGTCAGAAGAATCACCGGCATCTCCCCGTCTCAAAAAATCTACATCTGTATCGCTATCGGCTATCCCGATTGGGATCACCCGGCAAATGCACTGGAGAGCGCACGAGAACCTGCCCACACCATGGTACACTGGGTCGGTGTGTAAACAAACACCACTGAGATGCCATATTACGAAAGACAGAGAAAGGAACTTGCATGGCACTTATAAAATATGAAATGGATGAGCATATGGCGGTGGTTACGATGAATGCGGGAGAAAACCGCTTCAACTTTCCCTTTATCCGGTCATTTATGGAAGTGCTGGATACGATCGAAGAAAAAACTGACGCAACGGTGCTCGTGGTGAAGTCATCGGATTTCAAGATCTGGTCAAACGGCATTGACTTGAACTGGCTACTTCCGGTAATCGAAAAAAAAGACCAGAAATTGCTCAACTCTTTTCTTAAAGAGTTATTCGGCCTGATGAGGCGCGTGCTCCTCTACCCGATGCCTACTATTGCCGCCATTAACGGTCACGCCTTTGCAGGCGGCGCCTTCCTGTCATTCGCCCATGACTTCCGCTTCATGCGTAATGACAGGGGGTGGATCTGCATGCCCGAAGTGGATCTCGGCATGTCACTGACACCGGTGTTCGTGGCACTTTCGAAACGGGCGCTCCCCATGTATATGTTTGAGGAAATGCAATACACGGCACGACGCCTCACGGCACAGGAATGCGAACAGCACCACATCATTACGAAAGCCTGTGCCAATGAAGAACTGCTGTCCGAGGTACGGGCCTTTGCAATGCCCCTGAAAAAAGACCGGGAAGTAATCCGCAAAATGAAGATCGAGACCCACGACACGACACTGGCCGTCATTGACAGGGAACTGACGGCTTTGTCGTGACACGGAATCCAAAGAACGGATGCACTCAATACTGTACGGGCATCAACGGCCTCAAGGCTCTTTCCGTTGCGGTCTGCAGTGCACATCATTCACATGGCTCATTAAATCTCAGACCCGGGATTTGGAGTGTTTTCCCCCGTTTAACGGGCTATCGCCAGCAAAGGCCAGATTACTGCATCCTTTATCTACCGGTCTCTTATACAACAGAATATACAGGCGGGTTCCGGCATGACGGTCAGCGTGATCTGATTCTGGGAAGTTCCCGGTGTCGATCACCTGGCAGCCCCGACCGATACAGGGGCAAACATCACCCAAAGTAAGAATCAAGGCAGAACCCCTGAAAACGGCTTTTTTGTCTACTACTTTCTGGACCATGAAGGGCAGAAAATCAGCAGTAAGCTGCCCTGCAATCGTTTCAGAATTTTGAGGAACTGAAGAAATCCCTCGTCCGGAAGCTTGCCATTTGCGCCATCCCGGCGCACCCAATAGGGGCACAATAAGCTGCCGTAAAAAGCTCCTTTATGCTGACGCATCAACATCATAATGGAACATAACTCACAGTTTCTTTGCAACGCACCGGGAATAAAGAAAAACATACATTCGCGCAGACGCAGGGACGTCGAGGACAAAAGGAAAACACTGTTTTTCTCTGCATTGCTGCGCCGTGGGAGAAAATGAATCACTTATTCGAAAAATAAATTTTCCCTTTTTTCCCATGCATGCACCGTCGAGTATGCTACAGGTGATGCTCGGTTCTGGCAATAATACCGTCCTGCAACGGTTTGGGAAGACGCGTGTAATAGGCGCTATATCCTGCAACTTTCACCACGAGATCTCGGTAGTTGTCGGGATTATTCTGAGCTGCCCTCAGTGTTGCGCCGTCGATCATGTTGAACTGGACATGGAAAATCCCCTGATCCGCAAAGGCACGGATGAAATGAGTGAATCGCCGCATTCCGTCTTTCAGCTTGAAGAAACGGGGATCAAATCGCAGATTGAGTGTTACCCCCGCTGTCAGCTCTGCATTATCGATCTTCCCCATGCTGCCCAGAACCGCAGTGGGTCCCTTCGTGTCGCATCCGGCGGAGGGTGACCAGGCATCGGAAAGGGGCTGCCAGGCAGACCGTCCCGACGGCAGCGCACCAACGACCCAGCCTCCAAACACGTAGTACTGGAGAGGAGCCCCCAGGGGGGTAGAAAATCCTCCTCTCGTGTTCGGCTGTTTCCCCACCTCTTCGGCAAAGACATGACTTACCCAGGCAACCTGTTCATCGGCATAGTCATCGTCGTTTCCGAATTTGGGCACATCGCGGAGAAGTTTCTGAAGCGCTTCACTTCCTTCGAAGTTACGTTCCAGCGCCTCGCACAATTCCTTCATGGAAATGGTTTTATCCTCATAGACGAGCTTGCGTACAGCCGTCAGTGAGTCCCCCGCATCGGTAGAGCCAGCACCGACAAACTGTTTGAAATTAAACAATGCCCCCCCTTCCTCCCGTGACATGCCTTTCTCGATACATCCTTCAATCAGACTCGATTCAAAGGGCGTGGGGAGCACATCGGCAAAGACGCGCTCAAAGATGTTCGACGCGTCGGAAAAATTTTTCGCCATGTGCGCAAGCTGTGCACGGTAGGCGTCCCTGAACGCGTCGAAGGACTGAAACGTGGCAGGATCACCAGTTTTCAGACCGATCTGCTTTTTGTAATAACGGCTGTATCCGTTGGTGAATACCAGCTCCATCACTGCGGCCATATTGAAAAATCCGCTGAACATGTATCCCGAATCCTTCCCGGGGATAACCGGTTCATAACAGCCGACGGGAGTCGCCCTTCGGGCCAGCGGCAGGGTAATGCAGGGACCGCCCTTGGTCCCCCGGGCCATCATCATTGTGGTGAGCGTATCGGCATTCAGGTAGACGGGATGACCGGAACCGAGCGACGACAGTTCCGCGGCCCTAATGAGCAGGCGTTCCGGCGTGCGCCTGTGGACCAGTACACTGAAAAAGGGTTCCACAAGCCGTATGCGCTTCATGCTCTCAATAAGCATATAGGATATCTCGTTGGTGCCGTCACGGCCGTCGGGCCTGTAGCCACCCACGGATATATGACTTCCGCTGTTGACGTGACTCAATTTGATAAAATAGCAGTCGAACAATTCCTGCGCCTCTTCCTCAGTCAGTTCTCCTGAATCGATGTCCCTTCTGTAATAGTTGTAAAGGTACTGATCGATTCTGCCCGGTGTCTGGGACATGATACGCGGCGATTCCCAGTTGAGAATAACCTGCGTCAAAAAGATGGATTGCAGGGCTTCATGCAGATTCCGCGCGGGGTGCGCGGGAACGCGTTCACAGATTTCCGATATTTTAAGCAGTTCCGCTTTTCTTTCGTCATCCTTCTCCGATGCGGCAAGACTTTGCGCCGCCTTCGCAAACCTGCTCCCCACCTCCGCGGCAGCCTCAAGCGCCAACAGCACCGCTTCTAAAAACCGGGCTTCTTTTTTGCGGTCCGAGGGCAGTGACGCACACCTTTCCTCGGCTTCTTGCCGGATTCCCAGAAATCCCTTTTCCAAGACTTTTTCATAATTTGCGGAATTATGGCCGTAGTGCCCCCCCTTTATAAAAGGCGTATAAATCATGGAACGCTTGGGAGGGAACACCCCATCATCGACAAGCAGAAGCGCTTTTAAATTATCGGGAAGCGCCTTCAGATTGCTGCCCAATTGTGTCCGCGCCCAATCGCCGTCCCCTTTCCAGTAGGGAGCAATCTCTTCTCTCAACACTCTCTGATCCTCGGGATCAAAATCCTTCAATGAATATTCCAGAGTGTCGCGCACCGGCGCCATCCTCTTGCCCGCCAGAAGGACCGGGATATCATCGGGGATGACATCGAGGCAGAGAGGTCTGATACCGGCATGACCGACAATCAGCTCATCCGGGAGAATCACTGCGGGCGTTTCTCGCGCAAGGGCGGCGAACACCTTCGCTCTCCGCATCACCATGGGCTCGCCCTCGGTTTCCTTCATCACCCGTGTCTCGATACGCAGGCGGTTGATTGAAGCCGAGTTGTATTCAAGTGCTAAATGGCCTTCCCGCAGCTTGTCCACACGCCGTTGGACGTGAATGACCTCCGGAGCTTCCGGCACAGCTGCTGGAAACTGATCGTACGCTTCATGAATGCCGTTCATAGAACCCACCTTTCTTTCATTGTATGTGTGATGGTCCGGTAATATAACCTTTTGTGCGAAGTCGTTACATTTGACGCCGCGCTTTTTCTATATGTAGACAACATTGGCTGCCTTGCGGGGCGGTATGTGTCTGATCGTGAACCCCGGCGCCGGGACACCGACAGCCAGAATCATGTACAGCGTATGACCCGGAGGCAGTTCGATCCCTATCTCAATCAACGAATCGGGCGATTGATTTATTGCCATTGTAAGAAGCCCGAGCATACAAGTTCCCAGTCCCATGGTCACGGCCTGAAGCGCCATATTATGCGTGGCAAGAGTCGCATTAATAAATGAATCGTCACGGTTCGGCCCCGGTCCGTGCACCAGAATTGCGCAAGGGGCGTTATTGGTGAGTTCCACGCTTCCTGTCGTGTCGTATATGTCGATATGCCATTGAAGTCTTGGGGCCATGAGCTCAACGATATAGGCCTTTTCCTTACCGATACGTTCAGCCAGTTCACCCTTTTCAATCCCAAGAACAAACCGGAATGCGTTCAATCCTGCCTGACCCAATTGTCGCACCTTGTCAAGGCTGGTGAGTACAATGAAATTGACATCCTGACTGTTGTGACCTGTAGGGGCATAGCGCGCCACATCAATGAGTTGTTCGATGTGATCTCTTGCGGGCGCTGCATCTCTGCGAAATTTTTTGCAGCTTCTTCTCGAATAGAGGAGCATGCTCATATGCTCGGCCGACGGCAGTGTTCCCACCGGCCTCAATTCAACAGGGCCATATGGGGAAAGTGCGAGAGCGCCTGCCTCAGGACAGACCGACAGGCAATGCCCGCATCCGATACAGGTATCCTGCGCATACGATGCAAGCTGCACTTTTCTGCTTTCATCAAGAATGAAATTCCGCCGTGAACATACGGTCATACATGATTTGCAGGAGCTGCATATCTGCTGATTATGCGTTATCATATTCGGTTCCCCCTTTAACAATGGTTCCATTCCCCGTATATACTCCCGAAGTACGGTGATACTGCAAATATCCCTGCCTCTCGGCGTCTCGAACGACCCTGGTGTCAAATCCCTTCGAGGAATTCCTCGATGGCCTCATTGACCGCCTTCGGCTTTTCGGCAAAGACGAAATGAGTGCCACCCTCGATAATGACGGCGCGGGCGCCCGCAATATTTTTCTCTACGAACCGACTGTACTTGGGAGGGGTCATTTCATCATCAGCGCCGCAGATGGCCAGAGTCGGCACGGTAATTTCGTGCTCCCGCCCCATGATATTGAAATTATCGCAGGCACGCATGTCGTTCAACATAACCGCCGGACCGTTTTCCTGAACCCGCTTTGTAAGAATGTCGGTCAATTCCGGATCGATGCGTTCGTAGCTTGCCCCGGCAAATTCTTCAAAAATTCCCGGTTCACCACAGGCCTTTTCCAAAGATTCCAAAAACATGGGATGCACACGAAGCCGTACACCGCTCCCGAGCAGGATAAGACCTTTCAGATCATTTGGATATTTCAGGGCATAGGCAAGGGCAATGCCGCCTCCCAGTGAATGACCGGCAAGCACCACGTCATCATGCCCGCGATCCTTCACGTACCCGCGCAGCCAGTCCGCATATTCGTCAATGGTGGTGCAGGGCACGCCTTCGGGATGACCGGGAAGATTCACTGCTTCCGAATCTTTAAAATAGTCTGTTTGATATTGAAACGATTCTCCTGCGCCTCCCGAACCGTGAATGAAGATCAATTTCATAACATCGTCCCCTTTCGTGAATTACAATGTCCTTTTCATTTTACAAGGTAGAATTCATCCCTTCGATTTTGTGCCCAGGCATCCTCGTCGTGACCCTGAGCTGCCGGCTGCATTTCTCCATAACTGACGGCGATCAACCGGTCAGGGGAAATCCCGAGAGAGGCGAGGTAGGCCTTGGCTGCTTCGGCGCGCCGCTGTCCAAGAGCGAGGTTGTATTCTGAGGTACCCTGTTCATCACAATGACCCTCGATCCTCAGGGAGAATTTTGGATGGTCCTGGAGCCATACAGCCTTCCTCATCAGAATTTCCCTGGCATCAGGCTTCAGATCATACCTGTCAAAATCGAAGAATATCTTTTCCGACTCGAACCGGCTCACTTCCGACGGACTCACAGCCTGTACAATAGCTTCGGATTCCACTTTGCCCGGCTCCGTCGGCCTCACCTTTCCTGTCGCCGCGGACTCAGCCTTCACTGCCGCTCCTTCCCCGTCCGCAGGTGACGCTGCTTGTCCCGGCTCACTCACTGTCATCACATCTTTTGTTGCACATCCTGATACCATCAGCATTACCGACAACAGGAGACACGCCACGGTTATTGCACCATATTTTTTCACGTTCACACCCCTTAATAAAGATTTTTGAATTCGATTAATCGGACCGGCATAGCCGGCAAGGGAACACCCCCCTTGCAAGATCTCACCTTAAAAAGGTAGCGTACTAAATTTCTTGTTAACTTGCAACTGTCAGGATTTTCTTGTCGCTTTCAGCCATGGCGGGATCCTTTACCTCACCCTTCCTTAACAATAGCACCGCCCCCACCCTCGATCATAAGCTTTGCAGCGTTCTGGATCATAAAAAAGGGACCCTTGAGGTTCACTTCGTGTGTTTTATCCCACACGCCTTCATCAGCCCCAATCATATCGCCGAAATAGGGGTTGGTAGCTGCATTGTTGACAAGAATATCCAGTTTCCCGAATTTCTCCTTTACCTCATTGAAAAGTTCCTTAATCTGATCCATTTTCCCCATGTTGCAGGCGATCGGTTCAGCAACGCCTCCAATGTCTTCGACCTTCGCTGCCACTTCTTTGAGCGCATCCAGCTTCCTGCTGACAAGAATCACCCGAGCGCCGTATTCCGACAGTGTCATGGCAATCGCCTCGCCGATGCCCCTGCTTGCCCCGGTGATCAGGGCTGTTTTTCCCTCGAGAGAAAAATCAACTGTCTTCATACCGTTTCTCCTTTTCTCTGGAATATGTTGAAACTATTGCAGTGGAATTACCTGCGTACACATGTGCGACCAGGAACACGTTTCATGTACATACCTTTCAGTCAATAGTATTCTGATCGAAAAAAGTATACACGCGTGACAAACCTTTTGCACAACAATCGCAGCCTGCAATGAAGAAAACACTCCGGATCCACCTTTTTCGACAGCCTCTTTATTCTTGACAAGAAGACATCGACACGCATATACACAGATATCTTTTAGAGTATTTTGCAGCCACTCCACCAGATACCTTCTGCACTCTTTTTTACCGGCGGAAATATCCTATGAGGGCTACATTCAGCCTGTCAGGAATATGTATAAAAAACCTCTTGAGGAACATATGTCGCGAAATTTCAAATTTTCGATCCTTACGTCAAAGCTGTTTTTGTCTTTTCTTTACCGCTTTATACGTATTTATTCAGCCACGTTTCGTCTGACCGTCCAGAACGAAGAGGGATGGCGTGATCATATAGAAAAGGGAGGCAAAGTTCTGCTCTGTGTCTGGCATCAGCAATTCTTTTCCGCAATTCGTCACTTTAAAGAATATCGTCACTACCGACCCAGCCTGATGATCAGCAGGAGCGCCGATGGAGAAATCATTGCGGGCGTGGCCAACCGCACCGGGTGGAATACCGTGCGCGGTTCGTCGTCACGGGATGGACGCAAGGCATTGGGTGAAATGATGGAAACGCTGAAACACTCCTCCTTGGCCGCCCACATTCTGGACGGGCCGAGAGGCCCTGCCGGGATTGTCAAACCGGGCATCATCCGCCTGGCCGGCGCTACGGGTGCGGCAATTGTGCCTTTCTATACGAGTGCCGACAGGGCCTGGTATTTTAACAGCTGGGACAGATTCATGCTCCCGAAACCCTTTGCCCGGGTGACCCTGCGGTTCGGAGACATGATTACCCTTGCCGATGCAGACACCGAAGGGGAATTCGAATCTCAGCGAAAGGCCCTCGAAACACTCATGAGTCCTTCGCTGATCCATCCTGAGACCATAGGTTCCCTTTCACCCTGATCCGAATCAGATACCGGCGGGCGCCCGAATTTTCGAAAATCAGTAATGGCATTCCATGGATGTCGGGTGTATATGAGGAGAGAGGTCGACGCCTATGGATCTGAAAAGGCGATATTTCATTACGGGAATTGCGGCGGCAGCCGGTGTTTCCGCCCTGGACGGTTTTGGACTCCTGAGAGCGTCGGCAGCAGCGCAATCCGTCGCTCGCGCAACAGATGACAATCCAAGCAGAAGACTGGTAGACTACCCGCACATCACTGACACGATTCCATCCAGGGACATGCACCGCTATTTCCCCCTCATTGTTGATGCCTGTGCCGCGCCCGGAACAGGCTATCTGTCAAAAGTGCCCTTTATTATCGAACTGGAGGTGGCAAAAATCTGGAGCGAGTCGCGATTCGAATGGGATGCCCTCTCGGCTGTCGGCGCGGCGGGCCTGCAGCAGTTGATGGCGGAAACGGCTCGCAAGCACGGTCTTACGGTTATTGAAAGTCCGGAGTTCGTGAAATTGAACAAGTGGATTTCCACATACCGGCAGTTGAGATCCCGTGCGGGGGCCGCGCGCCAGAAGCTTTACCGCATTGCAGAGTCGGGAACCGGTGCCATTTCAAAGCAGCGCATCGGAACCATGAATACACTGCGCGCAGAGCTGCGTGAACTGGACAATCAACGTGCGGCTGCATATAAGAATCTTGTTGCCGCACGAGGGGCGTACCGGGAAAAGATTCGATCCATGACCCCGGATCAGCGAAAAAAAACGGATGCCAGATTCGTTCCGGAGCTGCACATCCCGGTAGGGGTACGGCACCTTGTCGGGGACATATTTGAATGCAGAAATTTTTTCGGCGGTCCCGTTGAAATGAATGTGTGGAGGGGAATCGCGGCATACAATTCCGGACTGACAAAAGTAAAGACATGGGGGGGACTGCCCTTTATCGAGGAGACGGTTCACTTTACCCGAAATGTAGTTTCGGACCTGACCAGAACGCTGGAAATGAAATACGCCTATGCAACCGGCGATGCCGCGCTGATCGCTGAAACAAGAATGCGCCTGGGATTGAGGAAACCCTATTTTATGTATGTAGTCAAGGTCGGCGACAATTTTTCCCGGATCGTTCGTGAACAGATCATGGAACGTTACGAGCTGACCTTTGCGGACGCGCTGAAGCACATACGGGATGAGCAGGGCAACGAGGTGAATCCGAAGGACATGTCCACAATCTTTCCGGATCAGCAATTCAGAATATACGTCCCCGAATAGAAGCGGCTATACCCCAGGGGCGGCAGCGGTTTAGAAAGTTCCGGAGCCCGCTATCGAGAAATACGCAGGGTATTCGGGGAACGCTTCACGACAATCGCCGGCGCCGCCTTCGATGGGTACCCGCAGCGATACACGGAGAGTATCTATGGCATGGCCGAAACGTCCGGACTGGGGGATAATGTGAAAGGGGGGTATTTATCATGAAACATAAGATCTCAGGACTTATTCTGGCGCTTCTCTTTTTCACTGCCACATTCTGCAATTCACAGGCAGCGACGCTTTCAAAGACCGACAGTGCGGTATCAAAAAAGCTTGATCTCTACATAACGGCCCTTACCGATGCCGGGAGGTTTGATGGGGCCGTGCTGGTGGCCAGGAACGATGCGGTTCTCCTCTCTAAGGGGTACGGAACTGGACAATACGAATTCTCCGTCCCCGTTACACAGGAAACTCTTTTTCCCATCGGTTCAAACACCAAGCAGTTTACCGCGGCCGCCATCATGAAACTTCAGGAGCAGGGCAGGCTGAATATCGACGACGCGGTTACGAAATATATCCCCGATACCCCGCGATGGAAAGATATACGCATTTACCACCTGCTGAACCACACGTCGGGCATACCCTCCGAAGGAGCGTACGTGACCACCGATCCTGTCGATTTCACCCTTCCTGAACTGGTGAAACGCATCACCGCGCTTCCGCTCAGCTTTGAGCCGGGGACAAGCAAGACCTATTCCAATAACGGCTACATCACCTTGAGCTACATCATCGAGAAAGCATCGGGCCTGTCCTATGAGGAATACCTCCGGAAGAACATCTTCCTTCCGCTCGGGATGACCGCCGCCGGGCAGGATAACCGCCGAGACGTGTTCGCCAACCGGGCATCGGGATACACCACGGTGGCGGGAAAGCACATCCACTATGAGCCCCAGAACACCCATAACCGGTACGGCGCGGGGTGCCTGCATTCCACAACAGGGGATATCTTTCGATGGATGCGGGCATTCCATGCACCGAGCACGATCCTCACTCAACAGTCATCGGACAGGATGGTTCACAACGATTATGGCATCATAAAAGCCCAGATGAATGGCCGCACCGTTATCGGCCATGGCGGGCGGGCAGTCGGGTTCATTTCGTACACCATCTATTACCCCGAAGAGGGTGTGTCCATCATATTCCTGTCAAACCACGACAGGACACCGATGGTAACTCTTCCGAAAGACCTTGCGGCCATCGTCTTTAATGAACCCTATGAACTGCCGAGGAAGACCGAACGCAAAGCCATGCCGCTTGCCCCGGAGGCACTAAAGGAATATACCGGCGTTTATGCGGCTGAGTGGGAAAAGAGCTGGACCTTCACAGTATTTCCCAGGGGGAGACGATTGTTTTACACCTCTATGTTTCCCCGTGAGACAGTGGAACTCTTTTTTGAGGGCAATGACACCTTCTTCGTGACACCCGAGTCGGCTGACTCCTTTATTTTCACCCGCGATAATAACGGGAAGATCGACGGGCTGAAAATGTATACACTGGAAGGGATGTATGACAAGGCTGTCAGAGTGCCGTAATGAGCTGAAATAATTAATAACGAAAAGGAATTTGCCGAAATCTTCGAGGAATATTTCCAGGATACCTTCTAAAAGGCGCGTGCAGGCGCCAGGCCGCTGATGCACATCATACCGGTCGATGGATCGGTGGAAACAGCTGAGTTTATTTTTGAAAAACTCGAGAGGGTATGTAACGCTATTTATATTTCAGCACACGAGCTGACGTTTGTAATATGGCAAAAATACCTATACCAAACCCGAGCACAACTTTTCTTTCCCTGAAATGATCATTGAGACGAAAGTGATAAAATATGTGGCATTCAAAATCAATAGATGCGGTTCTTAAGGATAAGGAACTCAACGTTGAACCGGCAACTGGCCTTACGGAAAAAGAAGCCCAGGCCAGGCTGGTAAAATACGGCAAAAACAGACTGAAAGGACAAAAGAAAAAAACCATTTTACAGATGTTTGTCGCTCAGTTAAATGACTGGCTGATATATGTTTTGTTCGCTGCGGTAATCATCACGCTGTTCCTGAGTGAGTACATTGATTCCATAATTATTCTGTCCGTGATCATCCTGAATGCTGTTCTGGGCGTAATCCAGGAAGTCAAAGCCGGTAAAGCCATCGAAGCGTTGCAGAAAATGTCGTCGCCAAAATCACTTGTGCGCCGCGACGGAGAGGTCAAGGAAATTGATTCGGAATTGGTGGTGCCGGGCGATATCCTGATTCTTGATGCCGGGAGGTTTGTCTCTGCGGATATCCGTTTAATTGAAACAGCCAACCTTCAGATAGAGGAATCATCGCTGACCGGCGAATCTGTTTCATCGGAGAAAAATGCTTTGCTCGTTTTGGATCCAAAAACTCCGCTGGGAGATCGTGAAAACCTGGCGTTCATGTCATCCATTGTCACCTACGGCCGCGGTGTTGGTGTGGTCATCGGGACCGGGATGAATACTGAGGTTGGAAAGATTGCCGACATCATTGAAGGGCACGAAGAGGCAAAAACGCCTCTGGAAATCCGGATAAACCACCTCGGCAAAACGCTTGGTAAAATTGCCATCGGGATTTGCCTTTTTATTTTTATCGTCTCCCTGTTCCAGGGTCGCAATCTTGCCGAAATGTTTCTGGTGTCTGTTTCCCTCGCGGTGGCAGCCATTCCCGAAGGATTGGCGGCCATCGTGGCGGTTGTTCTTTCCATCGGCGTGACCAGCATGTCAAAACGAAACGCCATTATCCGTCGTCTGCCTGCCGTGGAAACGCTCGGATCAGTCAATATAATCTGTTCGGACAAAACCGGTACACTCACGCAAAATAAAATGGCCGTCGTAAAATATTTTACCATCAAAGGTGAAATCGACGTTTCTCGAGACCGGCAAAACACCGCGACCGAAGATGCTCGGTTGCTGGCCAGAACCATGATCCTCTGTTCTGATGCAACCTGGGAAAACGGACAGGGAACGGGCGATCCTACGGAGATTTCCCTGTTACTGCTGGGTGATGATCTGGGTATAGACCGGAGCGCGTTGCGTGCGGGGAATCAACGTGTGGCTGAGTTCGCTTTTGATTCCAACCGCAAATTAATGTCGACGTTAACCAGCGAAAACGGGAAGTATACGGTTACTACAAAAGGAGCCATCGATAATCTTTTAAAAATAGTCACGCATGTTCTGGTTAATGGAGAGGCAATTCCCATCACTGAGGAACACAAACAACAATTCGCTCTGGCCACGGAACGCATGTCAGACCAGGCGCTGCGTACGCTCGGTGCGGCATACAAACCAGTTGATTCAATCATTACTGCAACAGAGATGGAAAAAGATCTAGTCCTTATTGGTTTGGTGGGAATGATTGATCCGCCACGGGACGAAGTGAAATATTCTATTGAACTGGCGAAACGTGCAGGCATCACTTCCATCATGATTACCGGGGACCATAAAAACACCGCTTTCGCCATTGCCAAGGTGCTGGGCATCGCAGAAAATATTGATCAGGCCATTACCGGTCAGGAAATGGATGAATTCAAGGATGAAGAATTTGCCGGGAAAATTTCGGGGTACCGGGTTTTTGCCCGCGTATCACCTGAGCATAAGGTGAGAATTGTGCGTGCCCTCAAAGCGCAGGGCAATATTGTTTCCATGACCGGCGATGGTGTTAATGATGCCCCGTCGTTAACCGCTGCTGATATCGGTGTGGCTATGGGCATCACGGGAACTGATGTTGCCAAAAGTGCGTCGGATATGATTTTGACTGATGATAACTATACCACGATTGTTTCCGCTATCGAACAGGGCCGCAATATTTACAACAATATTAAAAAATCGGTTATCTTTCTGCTTACCAGCAACCTCGGAGAAGTGGTTGCCATGTGTGTCACCATTCTCTTGGGTTGGGAAGCGGCACTGCTGGCAACCCAGATTCTATGGATCAACCTCCTCACCGATTCTTTACCCGCAGTGGCCCTCGGCATGGATCCGGGTGATCCGGATGTCATGAAAGAAAAACCGCGAAATCCGAAGGAGAGCTTCTTTGCCGGCGGTTCAGGATTACATGTCGTTGCAGGCGGCATTTTAATTGGAACAGTAACAATTTTTGCTTTCTGGTACGGATACTTTGAGCATGGCTACAGTCCGTTTGATTCTTCCGTTCCGAAAGATGTGGTGGAATATGCGCGAACAATGGCGTTCATGACTATTATTTCTTGTCAGTTAATTTATTCTTTGGCGTTTCGGAACAGGACGAAATCGATTGTTACAATTGGCGTTCTCTCCAATAAATATCTTATCGGAGCTATCGTCCTTGGTCTGCTCCTGCAATTAATCGTTATAGGCATCCCTGCCATGCAAAATGCCTTCAAGCTGCAAATGCTGGATGCTCAGGGATGGATGATTGTGGTCATCCTGGGATTAGTTCCTTTGACCTTCAACGAATTACTAAAGATATTTTTGCGTGCAAACAAAAACTGAGGCAATGGACACGGTGCTAATACTCAAACCAGATACCATGCGGATTCTTGGCTTTGGATTGCTATAATTGGTCGGTGGAAAAAGGGATTTTCAGAAATAAAACCTGCCCAATGTATTTCTAAAGAGCAAAATAATTCATCCCAAATTCCCCATTAGAAATTTCATCATTTTCAAGTTTCGCCGCATGGCAGGTCTGGGGCATTGACCACAGACTCCTGAACCAAACCCGTTTCTTTCACGGGACAGACACTGGCAAATAATCCGTACCGGCGCCATCCTTTCATCATGTAATTTTTCTGCTTGTCATAAAAATCAACAGTATAACCGTTCCCTTGAAGCTGCCGTATCACCTTATTCTGCCGCACTGCTTTGAAATTTATAATGCATGTTCTCGTGATTCCCATTAGAACATGTTGGGCGGTGCCGCGAGTCTAACGGCAGCGCAATCCACCCCATATGCTGCCCAGTATGCCACCACGTAAGATCTCTTCCGGTCGATCTGGCTGCCGACGGTTCGTGCGGTCTGTCCGGCATCGGGATACCGGCTGCGTATGTGCATTTCAGCTATTGGAATCCGCCGGCTCGCTCAACAATTGGTTCGCTGATTGAAAGCGTTCTTCCGCCGTATGCGGCAGCACACGGAGAAAGACACGGCTCTACTCATTCCGACCTTGTGCGGTCGGTACGAACACACCTTTTTCGTACAGCCGATCGTAATAAAGTGCTGTGTTGTTCGCAAAAAACAAAAACTATGTTTCTCATTTTGAAAAACAGCGCTGCCAGATGGATGCCATCACCATGAAAGATACAGCGGTTATCAATCCGGATCGTTGCATCGGATGCGGCTTATGCGTAAGAACCTGTCCAACCGGCGCATTGCGGATCGACCGCAAACCGGCACTACAGGTGGTCATTCCCCCGGAAACAGTAGTGGATGCCAAGCTGGAAATGGCCGCGACCCGGGGGAAAAATCCCGGACCGGTGGCAGGGGCAAAAAAAAATAACCTGTTCACTTCACGATCAAAGAAGGGGGCAGTTCCCGTAAAAACTTGACGGCAAAATGTTGGGGTCCGGAACTTCCCCTTGTGTGCCAGAGGCGAATCACCCGGGAACTTCTGTAAACCACCGGATCAGCCGTCCTTGTTGAGGTAGGTGAGGATCGCCTGCCGCACTGTCGGTGGAATCTTGATTCCCATGGCCTTGATCCGGGTTTCATATTTTTCGAAAGAACGGGTGTGTCGGGAGGTATTGGCAAAAATCTTCAAATAGGATTGTACGCTGCCCTCAAGTTCGGAGCGGAACTCCATATCCTTGTTGAGCATATCCTCCACGGGGGCGATGACCCGGTAATTGATGGGGCGGCAGATCGAACGGTAGGCCACGAATCGCTGTGTGTCCTGGCATTCGTAATTTTTTTCCCGAATGGACTTTTCCACTACCCCCAGATCGATGCAGTCGAGTATTTGAAAGGCAAAGTCCGGTCTGAGAATCTCTTCCAGAATCGCCTCCGCCTTTTTATACTGCCGGCATGTGGTTAACTCGGCATCACCTTCAGGACTGCGTATGTAGAGAGCAAAATCTATGTCGGAACCCGTTTCGCAGACACCCATGTTGGTCGAGCCGAGGATATCCATCGCAATATCGTCCTGAACTTTTTCCTCCACGAGCCGCGCCACCTGTTCCATCCTGTCCAGACGCTCATCCGCCTCTTCTGTCTGAAACATTCGATAAAACTGCTTGATCTCATTGTAAAGCCGAATTTCCGGAATGTGAGAATACTTCTTGATTTTCATGTCGAAGTTCTCGCCGGCCTTCAGAGCCTTATAGCGATTTTCGTCCACAATTTCTTCAATCCATTGTCCTTTTCTATAAAAATAGTCGGCAATATCGTATATTCGATTGTCAACCAGCTTTTTGAAAATGATTTTCCTGATCTCTTTGTTTTTAATCTCAAGAGAATAAAAAAAACCCCCTTCCGAGACGCCCCCGGTCATAAGTGTAACTTCCCCGAAGTTGGAAGGATTCAGGTATACAGTATCCTCTCGGATATCAAATCCCCAGTCGGCGTGAATGTGTCCGGTGAGACAGGCCTTTATGTGATGAGTGTCGCAAAAGGTACGCAGTGCCGGTGAACCGGACGTACCGAACTGCAGCACCCGGTCGTGAACACCGTGGGCGGGTTGATGGGTAACAACGATGTCGGGATTGACAGCCTTAAAGAAGGTGATCATTTCACTTTGAGATCCATCGGCGCTCCGATCGTCCTGATAGCGTACAATGTATCGTTCCGGAATGCCCGGTGTCCATATATCCGCACCTCCATACCCGGCGATCCTCACCCCTTGAAAGTCGTGCCAGTGAAGATGCAGATCCCGCTCGTGAAGCGAGGTGTATTTCAGATCCATGTCATAATTTCCAGGCAGGGAAAATACGGAGGCCGTCTGTTTTGTGGCAAAAATATTTTCCAGCACCTTGTATTTCTGCTGAAGAACCCGCCGGGCGCGGATTGTGTACTGCTGGTATTTGGTACCCTTCTCTTCTATCTCAGGTGAAATATCGGGACTTTCGAGAAGCTCGTCCACAAAGTCCTCGATCAACATGTGCTCTTTCTTCATCTGGCGGCGCAATCCGTAAAAATATGATTGCAGGTCGTGATAGTTGATTGCCGTGTTCATCGTGTAAAAGGGTATATCAATGAGATCGCCCGTGATAATGTAGAGATCCGCCACGGTTTCTGAAAGAAGCGTTTTTACCCTCTCAAAGGCACCGTGGATATCCGCAGCATAAATCAATCTCATACCTTCCAGTCCTTTCCCTTTTTCAAAAAACTGTGCACACTGTTCATTCCCTGCACATACCGCAGCCGGTTATCCCGGCTCATTAAACATGGCTGTCCTTCCGCCATCCACCACAATGTCCTGGCAATTGACAAAACTGCCCTCGTCGCTTGCAAGATAGAGTGCCGCATAGGCGATATCTTCCGCAAATCCCGCCCGTGGAAGCGGCGTCGCCCTGGCAAGGCTTTTCTTCAGCTTTTCCATCTTCCGTTCGTTCTCTTCCTGAGAAAGTTCATTGGCCCTTTCGGAACCACCCCAGAAAATGGGCGTCGCGATGGCGCCTGGTGAAATGGCATTGACCCGTATGCCGAAAGGCCCCAGTTCCGCACCGCACAGCCGGGTAAGGTGGGTAACCGCGGCCTTCGCCACCGAATAAAGGTACGCGCCCTGCTTAATACGAATAGCCGCGATACTTGACGTGTTGATAATACTGCCCCCTCCCTGCTTCTTCATTATCGGCGCCGCATACTTTATTCCGAAGATGCAGCTTCCCAAAAGCAGGTTCATGCCGTGCGTAAAATCTTCTTGCGTCACGGTTTCGATGGTTCCTTCGGTACGTCCGCCGGCATTATTAAAAAGACAGTCCAACCGGCCGAAGCGATCGACCGCCTGTTGAATCAGATTGCGTATGTCGTCTTCACGGGTCACATCGGCACGGTAATACACCGCCGATTCTCCCAGCCTGTCGGCAATTGCGCGTCCTTTTTCTTCCGACCTTCCTGCAATAATCACACGGGCGCCTTCCCGCACAAACACTTCCGCCGCGGCTTCTCCTATTCCGCTGGTTCCACCCGTAATCACGGCTGTTTTTCCTTCCAATCTATTACTCATACCCATCATCCTCCTTAAATAGCGCGTGTATGTCATGCACGCGCCTATAATTTCACCCTATAGTATTTTGTGTGCAACAGGTCAATGAAAATGGATTATCCCGCCATTCCATGCATGAATGGACGGAGTAAAATTCCTGAAGCAAGAGGGAAAACAGTGATTGACAAGACGGTTTACGGTTTCGTATAAACTGTAGCCATTCCTTAATAAGGCAGTTTATTCCATCGGGGCCGCAGCGGAACATTCTCAGAATCACGGGGGAAGTATAAAAATCAATCGATCAAGGAGACACACAAGTGTTTGACCGCATTATCTCGATTATCTTTCTCTGTTTTATCGGCATCTCCTGCATGATCATGTTTGCAGGGGCTCTGATCGTATGGATGCTCACGTTTCTTTTCGACAAACGGCTCATCATCCTGCACTATTTCACATCCTTCTGGGGATCGATATACCTCTGGGCCATGCCCGCCTGGTCGGTGTCTATCGAGGGGAGGGAGCACATCGGAAAGAAGACCTATATTGTCGTCTCAAATCACCAGTCACTGCTTGATATACTCGTCGCCTTTCGTATTTTTTTCCCTTTCAAATGGGTATCAAAGGCGGAAATATTCAAGATTCCCTTTGTGGGGTGGAACATGACCTTGAATCGCTACATTAAACTTGTGCGGGGAGACAGCAAAAGCATACGCAATATGCTCGAAGACTGCAATAAAGCCCTCGCCGGGGGGAGCTCGGTCTATCTGTTCCCCGAGGGGACCAGGTCGGCCACAGGAATCGTAAAACCCTTCAAGCCGGGCGCCTTCATCCTGGCCCACGACAACAAACTCCCCATCTTGCCCATTGCCATCGACGGCACCAAAGACGCCCTTCCTAAATACAGCCTGAATTTTCACGGTATCCACAGAATTAAAGTAAAAATTCTCGAAGAAATCCCTTATACATCATTCGGAACGATGACTGTCGATGAAACGGCGGTCATGGTACGCGCGCGCATAGTGGATGCGATAGACCTCTTGAGAAAGATACCTCAGTAAAAAAATTTCCCTTATCTCTTTCGGCCTGCAGCCTGTGCACGCCTGATGAGTCACTCCTTCTCTTCCGGAAACGTTAACTGCCCCCCATACCGACCGATCACTGCAACCAGAGGCAGACAGAGAAGAAAAAGAATGAAGTATGCCCTGCCGGCAGCTCCTGTGGCGGTTGTGACAGCCGGATCATAAAGGCGCCAGAGAAAGACCGCCAGAGACACAACCATAAGCATGGCGGAAAGCCAAATTTTCATTTTTATCGGTCTCATCGGACGGACCTGACGGCGTAACGAAGGGAAGCGCACCAGGAACAGGCTGAAGAAAAAAGGCATCGATCCGGCATCGGCGTTTTCTTTTTTGAAAATACCCACTTGGGGATAGCGTATCAACACATCTTTCTCATGAGGGGCCGCCTGAATATCGGCAGTAAGGTCCTTCCCCGCGGCATGGCGGTTCATATGAAGGCCATCCTTCCATAAGCGGCTTTTGCTTACGTCATATACTTTGCCCCGGCAGGCAACCAGCGCCGGCCGGCCTTCCTTGCCGTTCGCGGCCTTCAACGTCTCCTTATCATACACTTTTACTACAGGCCCCCCTTAAAAGATCATCCCTTTCTCACAGGTCCTGTCGTTCAGGATCGACAGTGCGCCTATTGCTTCCTGTATTCCGTGGGTCCTTTATGCCAGCCTGCAGCTTCGCGCCACCACCGGGGATACCCGACCCGCTCGGCAACCCGGTTCTTATTGATAAACCCGTCTGAATATTTGACGATGAGTCCTTCCGAAAAGTTCCACCACTCCGCTACAACTGCTGCCGCGTTGGCGACACAAAATTCCGTAAGAAGCGCCACGGCACCATCGGGATTGTCCTTATACAAAGCCTCGGCACGGCTATCCATGCTTTTTAGGGCCGCACATTCTCTGGTTTCCAACTTATACTGCATCTCCTTGATATCGTGTATCATATAGGAATATTTCAGCTGAGCCCAGTTGGCGACAAAATTGAAGGCCCACCATGCGCTTTTTTTACTGAATACTCCCACATCGCAGGTCTCAAACAAGGGTGACATTGCCGTGATTCCTGCATAAAAGGGGACAAAGCAGGTCTCGGCAGGCTTATCAAGGCCGATCCACATAATGCCGCCTATGGGGTCGGGATACCGGCTTCGCGCCTGGCAGACCTGCGTGTATCCGCAATAGACGACTGAAAGGGGTCGCTCCCAGGCGCCCTCCCTTTTTTGCGTGGGATCGCCCACGTCTCCGGAACTTTCGTAGGGACCGTAAAATCTGTTGGGAAACCCGAACGGCCCCGCAGCAATGCCCTTGGTCATATCAAATTCGGTTCCCTCGTAATGATCTCGATAGAGATTCATGACATCACGGACGGACAGTTTCTTGTCGGGCTTGACGGAAAAGGGATAGGCCTTCGTAAAACCGTCCTCAACCCATGGAGTAAAATTTCGTGACGGAGCAATGAGGGACAGCAGCCGCCATACCCTTCGAAGGGAATAGTAGGGATGGTTGTATTCACCCTGCGTAATGGCCTTCAGCCAGTCAAGCGTTCCCTCTGCGGGGTTCCACCATCCTTTTTCCTGCAGTATGCGGTGCAGATCCTTCGAATACATCACATCCGGATCATCGGGATCAATCTCACGGATGCGGAATTCATTGGCGGCAACAAATATTTCTCCGTCGGGGACCCTTTTTGCCACCCACAGTCCCCCGATTCCCGAGGGAGAAGGAGCCATTTCCATGACCCATGCTTCCTCTGTATCGCCCACGGGGAGGGTTTCGCCGGTCCCGTAATACCCATAGGTTTCAATAAGCTCTCCCATCAGCCTGATAGCGTCCCGTGCCGTTCTGCATCGCTCCAGGGCAACGCGCGATAGCTCTGCGCTGTAAAAGATTCTCTTGCCCGGTTCCGGATCGACAGTAGTCTTCACCCCGTCGGTACACTCGCCGAACATGAGCTGATGTTCATTCATTATACCGTAATCACCATCAAAATAGGCGTAGGTATGGGATACCTGCGGAATGCTCCCCAGGGGGATACTCTGGGGGCGATTGAGATCCACATAGGCCGGCCCTCTGTCGGGCCCGGCGTAGCGGCACCACCAGGAATCGTTATATTTTTCATTTGCCCCCAGTGAACAGGGATCGTAGTAGACGTTGCGCATGGCACCTTCCGGGTAATCCCGCGCAGGCACGTACACTATTCGCTGATCAGCCATATCGTTGTCATCGGAATGGGCAACGATAATAGATCCATCAGAGGTGGCGTTTTTCCCTGCAATCATGGTCGTGCACGACAAGACCGGAAATGCCCAGGGAATGGTGACACAACACATAAGCAAAATAATAAGTGTTTTTTTCATCGACGATCCTTTCTGTATGCGGCGGCTGTCCCCCTCTCCGCCAGGTTCGATGACCGTAATGCCGGAATTTCACGATGGTGTAAAAAAACATGTAACAATTTTTTTCTGATTTTAAAAGTCTCTTTTATCATTCATGAAAATACGCTTTAATATTTTGACTTGCTACAATGAGTATTTTATATATCATGTCGTGTAATAAATGGTGGATCCATGAAGGAACAAGTGAATGATACAGATATCGAACCCGAGGTGGTTCGAAAAGTATTAGCAGTGGCGGCACTGTTCAACAATGAATTTAACATTGACTGGCTGCAGGAATTGACCAGCGAAAAAGCGTCTCTGGTGCTTGGCGCACTGGATATCGGCATTCAAAACAAGTGGTTGTCCCATAAAAAGCAGGGGGTTTTCTATTTTACGGACGGCAGGGAGCGGGACAAGCGTGTCTCCCCTATGCCGTTAAAAGAAAAAGTGTCTCTGCACAAACGAATCGCCGAATTGTTACAACGTGAATTACCTGACGGCCCGGATATGGTAGAATCCATAGCGCCTCATCTCTTATTCTTTCCCAACAATCTTGATGGATGCAGAATTCTGATTGATTTCGGTAAACTTCAAGAGAACAACTTCCAGCATGACAATGCCCGACAGGCCTACGGAAGAGCCCTTGAGGATCTTCGGTTGTTACCGGGGAAAGATGCAGCTTCTCTTTTTATACAGGCGGCGATTCACTACGCAAGGGTGTGCATGGATGAAATAGGTGTGGACGGCACTGTGTCCATCATAGAAGAAGCGCTCGATCTTGCACAGTCGGAAAAAGACGACAATTCACTGGCGTTGCTTGAACTGCATCTTGCCAAGAATGAGTGGCTTCGGGACCGGCTTCAGACTGCACGTCTGCATTTTACGCGGGGCCGGGCGCTGGCGCTTAAGTCGGAAGATCCCAAAATTCGACGATCCGGTGAAATTTTCAATCTCTTCTTTTGTTATTGGATGGGGAAGTATCGCGAGCTGATCCAGCATTACGAGAAATTTGCCCCCGACATAGAAAATTTTCCGAAGAAGAGCATCCCGCTTCTCGCCTCTATCACCGCCGGTGCCTGTTATGGGTTTTGCGGCCAGCCGTCACAGGGACTGGGAATGCTCGACGCAATACGCTCCCACAGTCAGCATATAGGAAACCTCTATGTCGCAAGTCATGCAGGAATTGCAATCGGTGAATTATTTGCGGTTATTCGATCCTTCGAAGAATCGCGGGAATATCTTGAAGAATCGCTGAAAGAAGCAAGGCGCTGCCACAACATCTTCCCCTATGTCGGGGGATTGTTTCTTCTGAGTTACGTGTATTACAAGTTGAACGATCAGAAGAAAGCCTATGCCGCGCTGTGCGAGTCGATAGAACTGAGGAAGCGTCTCCAGGTGCGTATACGACATGGCTTTGTACGAATGGGACTTGCGTGGGGTATGGAAGAAGGCGCCTTGCCCCGTCACGAAGACCTTGATTTGAAGGAAGAAATACGTGATGCATTGCAGGGAGGCAACGTGTTTTCGAAGGGTCAGGCCTATCGTTACCGGGCATTTTTAAAAAGGCGAGAAAGCGCATCTGCTCATGAAATCATCACCGATTTAAAACGTTCTGTGAAGTATTTAACGGAATCGGGCAACCCCATTGAGATTGCCTTTTCCAAAATGGAATTGGCGAGAGAGTATCTCCGAATAGGCGATGAAAAAACAGCGAGAATATGGGCCAAACCTGCAGTGGGCACCTTGCTGTCGTTAAATCAGAACCTCGTGCCCGATGATATCGGTTCGTTAATTGCGGCAAAATTGAGCAAAGAAAATCTGCTCGATGAAATACTCCATCTTGGTCAGGAGTTGGCAACTATTCGGGACAGCCGGAATCTTTTTAGAAGCATTATTTCTTCGATAAACAGAATCACCGGCGCCGAAAGGGGCGCCATCTTTCTCGCCCCCGATCATGACACACATACCATCGTCCTTCGTGCGGCAAAAAATCTTACGGCGGAAGATGTGGAAATGCCTGACTTTGAAGATTCCATGAATTTAATCAGAGAAACCTTCAGAACAGGCAAGGGACTTGTCAGGAATTTTGATGATCAGCGGAAGGACAATCCTCCATGGGATTCGTCCGCAATTCGTTCCTGTATCTGCATACCCATGAATATTCGAAGCAAAATAGTCGGTGTGTTGTATCATGACAATAGAATATTTCGCAGCTCCTTTGAAAAAACGGATTTGAACATTCTGCATTATTTTGCCGCGCAGGCCGCAATTGCCATGGATAATGTTCATGCCTGGCAGGCCTTTCGGGAGATGTTCGAAAAACAGCAAAAAGAAAAAGATTACTATGAATCACAGTATCTGCAGTGTATTCTGTCGGAAGACTTTATCGGGGAAAGCCGTGCTATTGTAAAGGTTTTCAATGAGATAGAACAGGTAGCCAATACAAATGCCACTGTCTTGATTACAGGTGAGACCGGTGTGGGAAAAGAATTGGTTGCGCGTTCCATTCACAATCACAGCCCTCGAAAAAATAAACCCTTTATCCGGGTGCACTGCAGCGCGCTGCCGGAAAGCCTTATTTCAAATGAACTGTTCGGGCACGAAAAAGGGTCCTTCACCGGCGCCCACACACGACAGATCGGCCGCTTTGAGCTGGCCGACGGGGGCACTTTGTTCCTTGATGAAATCGGCGATATTCCGATGGAGATTCAGACAAAACTCCTCAGAGTGCTCCAGAGCAGGGAATTTGAAAGAATCGGCGGCAAAGAGACGATTCACTCCGATTTCCGCCTGCTGGCAGCCACAAACAAGGATCTTCAGAGCGAAGTACGTGCCGGCCGTTTTCGCCAGGATCTCTACTACAGGCTCCACATATTTCCTATTCACGTACCTCCCTTGAGAAAGAGAAAAGAAGATATCCCTCTTCTGGTAAAATATTTTTTAAACGCCTATGCCGCACAATATGGAAAACCAATCAAAGAAATTTCAAAAATTGAAATGGAAAAACTGTTGCACTATGAGTGGCCGGGAAATGTGAGAGAGCTTGAAAATTTGGTCGAGCGAGGAGTAATTGTCAGCAAGGGCGACGATTTCAAGGCTCCTGACTTAGAGAGACGGCACGCAACGTCCCTCAACGAACCATGGAATGTAACGCTGGAGGAAAATGAACGACGACACATTATCAGAGTGCTCAAAAATACAGGCGGCAAAATAGCGGGGAAAGGAGGCGCTGCAGAAATTCTTGCGATTCCTCCCAGCACGCTGAATTCGCGCATGAAAAAGCTCGGAATTCAGAGACACTATCACTTGTTGTAGCGTCTCCGGCGTAAGGATTCTCGATACAGACGGCACCTGCGTGTCACAGAAAAGCGCCGCCTGTTCTCCAGGCGCTTGTTTATTTGCAATCACTTCGCCGGCAGCGTACCCGGCGGAACTGATTTGTATGCCTGTTCCTGGCATGAATCATGCGTTCTCGTGGGGGAATGCTATATGTTGAAAGACGGAAAAATCGGCGGTGCACATTTTGATGCAGACAAGGATTTAAAAAGAAAATGTTTGCGGGATTCAAGCTATTCATATTGAAACAGATGTATTAAAAACAACAGCACGATAAAAAGGAGGACACAATGGACGAACAGGGTAAACAATCTGAGGCTTTGATACTGACGAATGTTACCGACAGGATTGCCACACTCACATTTAATCAACCCCAAAAGCTTAACGCGCTCAGCCCCGAACTGGAATTTGAATCCATACAAATTCTGAAACAATGGAGTATTGATCCGAATATCGGTGCAATAGTCCTTACCGGAGCCGGTCGCGCCTTTTGTGTAGGCGGAGACGTCTCAAAAATGGATGACGGTAAGGGAGAACTGCTTGCGGGTGATACCTTTGAGCAGCACGTAGACGGATTACGAAGAGAACACGAGCTTGCCTGGCTTCTCTACCATATGCCCAAAGTAACGATTGCCGCAGTCAACGGGCATGCCATGGGTGCGGGCCTTGCCATCTGTTTGGCCTGTGATCTGCAGATAGCTTCCGATAAGGCAAAGTTCGGAGCGGCCTACGCACGTGTTGGCCTGGGGGGTGATTTTGGAATAAGCTGGCTGCTGACGCATTATGTGGGAGCGGCGAAGGCAAAAGAACTGCTTTTTCTGTGTGACATTATCGATGCGACTGAAGCCTCCCGGATCGGACTGGTAAATCGAGTGGTCCCGCAGGAGGAGTTCTCCACCTCTGTAAAAGATATTGCTTCCCGTATCGCCAACGGCACCGGGATCAGTTACCGATACATGAAGGCCAATATTAACTTTGCGGCAACGGCCGACTTTCGCACGCTGCTTGATCGCGAGGCCGAAACACATCTCTTATGCGGTAAGACGGAAGATTTCAAAGAGGGCGTACTGGCGTTCATGGAAAAACGACAACCTCGATTTAAAGGTCGTTGAGGCTGCCCTGCCGGAATATTCACTGTTTTTGGAGCTATGTCACGTGTCATGCGTGTATAAAGGCATATGAAAACTGCACTGCATGAAAACGGTTTTGCACATCGATTCAGAAGCGAAGCGCACGAATCCCGGGGGAAGAAACGCGATGTGGCTCGCATCGCAAATGATGAAGGATGAAGCGGAACGCCACACATGAATGTTCTGCGATACCGTCACTACATAACGTATAGGAGGTATATTATGTACAAAGCGATTAAACTGGAAATTACAGGACACACGGCTGTCGTTACTCTGAACCGGCCGGAAAGTCTCAATGCATTTACCTACCCGATGATAGATGAATTCGGATGCGCCGTTGAAGAAGCGGAAAAGAACACAGATGTAGTAGGCATAATCGTGACCGGTGCAGGACGGGGATTCTGCGCAGGTGTTGATATGAACACCCTGGACGAACTTCAGCAAGACGGCCAGGGAAGCCGCTCAGATGAGCTCAAGGTCAGTCCGGGAGACAAAGAGATGGGCAATAATTTCGGGGCGGGCCTCACCTATCTCCTGTCCATCAGAAAACCTGTCATTGCAGCGGTCAACGGACCGTGTGTCGGTCTCGGCATGTCGCTCGCCCTCTTTTGTGACATGCGCTTCGCCTCAGATAAGGCGAAATTCATGACATCCTTTTCACCAAGGGGACTGGTGGCGGAGCATGGTCAAAGCTGGATTCTCCCGCGGATACTAAATCCCTCCAAAGCACTCGATCTTTTATGGAGCTCCCGCAAGGTGGCCGCGGATGAGGCGTCCGAAATGGGATTGATCGACAGGTTATTTCCACCCGACCGTTTAATGGAGGAAACAATTAATTATATAGAAGAACTGGCAAAAACGGTGGCGCCTAAATCTCTCATGGCGATGAAGCAGCAAATCTACCGCCATCTCAATATGCAGCTGGGGGAAGCCATGCAGGATACTACCCGCCTGATGGATGCGAGCATGGTACGCAATGACTTTAAAGAGGGCATTGCCTCTTTTGTGGAAAAGCGTCCACCCGTGTTTGAAAAAATCATTATAGACTAGATAAGCGCGCACACGGCCCTGCAGGCTGTACATAACAATTTTTCGATTATCCGAGAGGAAATCAAACGGTTACACGAGGAGACAGCGCATGGAATTTACGTACATACTATTCTCAAAAGAACGTAATGTGGCAACAATTACCTTGAATCGCCCCGAAAAAATGAATGCCTACTTCGAAGACATGGTGCATGAAATCCTGGCAGCTCTTGCCAGCGCCCGTGATGACAATGATGTGCGTGCGGTAATCATCACCGGTGCCGGCCGCGGTTTCTGTTCAGGCGGGGAGGTCTCTGCCGATTTTCAATACCCGGAACGCTATCGTGGTCACCGCCTGGAATCAATGCTTGAAATGCGGGAGAACTTCCATCAGCTCGTGAAATTTCTGTGGCACTTCGATAAACCGGTGGTCGCAGCGATCAATGGAGCTGCAGTTGCAGGCGGATTGACGCTGGCCTTATGCTGTGACTTCAGAATCGCCGCCGAGGGCGCGAAGCTTGGAGATACGAGTCTTAAATTCGCCCTTATGCCGGACGAAGGCGGCGCGTGGCTTTTCCCCCGTGTCATGGGATTACACAATGCACTGAAAATGTCGCTATTTTCCGAAGTATACCCGGCACAAAAAGCGAAGGAACTTGGATTGGTACACGAAGTGGTAGCGGCTGAGAATCTGATGCCCACAGCGCGACAGTGGGCTGAAACACTTGCCGCAGGACCTCCCATTGCCACGAGAATCACAAAAAGAATGATGTATAAACAGATGCAGATGGATCTCGATAACGCCCTGGAAGATGCTGCACTCGGCACTCTGGTGACCAATTACTGTGAAGATGTTACGGAAGGTGTGACGGCGTTCCACGAAAAACGCAAGCCGGTTTTTAAAGGTCGGTGATCAAGCGATCGGCTGAAGAGGGATCGCAGCACTTTCTGCGATCCCTCCTGTCACCTGCATTTCTTGCATAGTGAAAAGCAGGGAATTCGAAAGCCTGCGCGTTCTTTCTCACCTTTTACAATGGCCTGCTGCTCAGAACGCGCCGTCTATCTTGACATATCGCATATCAGCGAAATATCGCTAAACGTCCCCACCTTTCAGTCATTCAAGCTCCGCCAACGATTTGATTATCGGTGCTAATTTCCATACCTGTTCCTGGCATGGATCATGCGACACTAATCCCTGCTGTGAGGGGTGGCATTGCAAGTGGCATCAGAAAAAGGCTTCATCTACAAAATCCAACCATTGTCGATCCACTTCGGTCCGGGAATACGTACCGTAGTTTTTTTGCAGGGCTGTCCCCTGCACTGTCTCTGGTGCCCTTTTCCGCAGGCACAGCAAAAAATCACTTTGATCGAAAAGAAGTGCACATCCTGCGGAATATGCAGTGACGCATGCCCCAGCCATGCCATAGAAGCCGCTGAAAAAGGTGCTGTGCGAATCAATCATGCGGTGTGCAACGGATGCGGCATCTGTCTGGAATTGTGCCCTGCGGGAGCGCTGGAACAGTCGGGAACATGCTGCCGTGTTGAAGCGCTTCTGCACGAGGTTGAAAAAGGTGTCCCCGCATACAGGCAATCCGATGGAGGCATCACGGTAAGCGGGGGCGAACCGGCGCTGCAAGCGGAGTTTGTTGCAGCCTTTCTTCAGCAGTGCAGGAGACGCAATATCCACTCGGCGGTTACGACAAGTGCCTTCGGTCCCTGGCACAAGGTAGCCATGATAGCGGAACGACCGGATCTTCTGTATATAACCATTCCATGCATCAACGACCGGGCGCATAGAGAAGCAACCGGCGTATCCAACCAATCAATACTCCGCAATATAAGAAAAATTGCAATTGAACGTACTGTTATTCTTCGTGTACCCGTTCTGCCGAACACAAAAAGATTGGTTGAAAATATTAAAGAAATCGCATGTTTTACCAGAGGTCTCGGTAAAAATGCACTCGGCATCGAACTGTTTCTCCGATCCGATCCCGTTACCGAAGCGGGCGGTAACGAGGAACAGCGCAACGATGATTGTCCAAAAGCTCCACATTGCGGCGATGATGAATTGTCGACACTGAAAAGCCTTATAGAATCCTACGGGATTGAATGTTCGTATTGAATGCCTGAAAGGAGGATAAATGGATGGGGGGTAGTGCGAATGCTGTGTGAACGCTGCAGTGTAAATCAAACAATAAAAAGGAGTGGAGGAGCATGGAAATCTTTCTTCAAACGCTGACCAACGGGGTGATGTCGTCATTAACCCTGATCCTCATTGCGATCGGCTTGTGCCTTATTTTCGGCATACTTGATATTATCAACTTTGCCCATGGTGAATTTTACATGCTGGGCGGATTCGGCGTGTGGTGGTTTTTGGAAGCGCATCCATTCATGTCGGGACTGCCCGTCCTGGTGAGCTATGTGGTGGCTGTGGCGCTTACTATGGTTATAGTGGCACTCATCGGAGTGGTGACGGAAAAATTTATTTTCCGCCCCGTGCACGAAACCCATGCCACGGTCATGATCGTCTCACTCGGTGTCATGTTTGTACTGCAGGCACTGGCCCTGGTATCCTTTGGACCTGTTGACAAAACGGTATCTTCCCCCTTTGTGGGACTGGTTGAACTGGGACCCATATCGTTTTCGAACGAGCGGCTGGCGGCTATATTCAGTTGCATTATTTTTATCGTCATCCTCTATGTAATTATCGATAAAACCAAATTGGGCAAGGCGATGCGTGCAGTGGCCCAGGATTACGAGGCGGCACAGGTTCAGGGAATCAATACGGGGCTGATATTTTCCCTGGCTATGGGCATAAGCTGTGCAATTGCAGCGGCTGGAGGCGCGCTGGTAGGACCGATCTATTATATCAATCCCTATATGGGAGTTGAGCCCATCATGAAAGCCTTTGCAGCAGTCATTCTCGGAGGTCTCGGCAGCCTGCCGGGCGCTGTTATAGGCGGTTTTATCATCGGTCTTACCGAAACTTTCGTTTCAACCTATGTAGGAGCGCATTTTGCTTTGCTCATGGTGTTTTTGATTATGATAGGCGTCTTAATTGTCAAACCAACGGGGATATTCGGCCATGAAGAATAACACACACGTACAAAAGATAATTGTTGCGGCGCTGGCGCTGGCGTCATTGATATTTCCCCTGATGCTCAAAGATCCCTATGTGTTGCATATCGCCATTTCCATTATGATCTGGAGTATGCTGACGCTGGGGATACGGCTTGTATTGCTCGCCGGTCACCTGAATGTGGCCCAGGCGAGTTTTATGGGCATGGGCGCCTACGCCTCGGGGGTTCTGGCGCTGAAGCTGGGCTGGAGTTTCTGGTTGTGTCTTCCCGTCGCCGGCGTGATCGCGGCAGCGCTCGCTGTGATAGTGGGGCTGCCTACCCTGCGGATCAAGGGCGCCTACTTTGTGATTATTACGCTCGGGTTGGCGGAGGTGTGTCGCAGAATCTGGATGATGTGGGACAGTCTGTTCGGCGGACCCCAGGGGCTGCTGGGCATCCCTCCCCCCGATCCCATCAAACTGGGAGATCTGGCTATCATGTTCACCTCGAAGGTTCACTTTTTTTATCTGGCCTTTATTCTCTTTGCCATTACGGTGTTCGTGATGCGGCGTTTTGAAATATCCCGGGCGGGGTTGATATTAAAAGCGCTGCCTCAGGCGGATCTTCTTGCCGAGTGTTCAGGAGTCAACATCATGAAATACAAGGTCGTTGCCTTTGCACTGGGGGCTTTTTTCGCGGGCATCGCGGGATCGTTCTGGGCACATTATTTTACGTATTGCAGTCCGTGGGATTTTACTCTCGGAGCATCATTTACCATGTTGATGTACGCGGTCATGGGCGGAACAGGATTTATTGCCGGCCCTATCGTGGGCTGCGCTGTCATGCTGACCCTCGATGAAATATTGAGGCCCTTTAAAGAATATGTGCCGCTCATTCTGGGAATAATTTTAATTGTGGTGTTGCTGTTTATCCCCGGCGGCTTTGTGTCGATTCCGGGCAAAATCAGAGATGCGGTAATGAACAGGAGGGAATCGTGAGACAGACAAATCCTCTATTGGAACTGACAAATGTGACGAAATACTTTGGAGGCCTTGCGGCCGTCAATGACGTTACCCTCACGGTTTCGGAAAAAGAAATTGTAGGCCTGATCGGTCCAAACGGCGCCGGGAAAACCACAGTATTCAATCTCATCAGCGGTGTGTATAAGCCCACGCGCGGCGAGGTGAAATTCAGGAACGAGACAATCACGCATTTAAAGCCGAATCTTGTAGCGGCCAGGGGTCTGGTGCGAACGTTTCAGGCGAATGTGCTGTTTAAAGATTTTACGGTGCTGGAAAATATACTTGTGGGATGTCAGCTTCAGGTGAAAACGGGCATGTTTATGGACATGTTCAATCTGCACGTTGTGCGTGAAAGCCGCCGGCGCATTCGGGAGATTGCCGAAAGTGTCATCGACTTTGTAGGATTAACGGACCTGAAAGACGAGCTGGCGCAAAATCTGGCCCATGGACACCAGCGCATGCTGGGGATAGGAATAGCTCTTGCGTCCCATCCTACACTGATCATGCTGGATGAACCGGTAAGCGGCATGAACAACGAAGAGAAGACGGATATGATGCATCTGATCGAAAAGATTCGCAGCCAGGGCATTACCGTTCTGCTGGTGGAACACGACATGCGTGTGGTGATGGGACTTTGCGATAAAATTGCCGTTTTGAATTTCGGAACGAAAATCGCAGAAGGATTGCCGGAGGAAATACAGAATAACGAGAGTGTCATCGAAGCCTACCTAGGAGCGGAAAATTAATGCATCTGGAAATAAAAAACATTGAGGTACACTACGGAAAAGTGGCGGCCGTCAAGGGAGTGTCCGTTCATATTGAAAAAGGAACAGTGGTTTCGCTGATAGGAAGCAACGGCGCCGGAAAGTCCACTATACTGCGCGCCCTTTTCGGCTTGAAGAAGCTGACGAGCGGAGAAATCCGGTTTGCGGGAGAGCGCATCGACGGCTTGCCGCCACCGCAGATCACCCGGAAGGGGATAGCCTATGCTATGGAGGGAAGGCGGATCTTTGGAGGACTTACTGTATGGGAAAATCTGGAGATGGGGGCCTATACCGTAAAGGATCACGAGAGAGTCGTCGAAAGAACGGAAGAAATTTATGATCTTTTCCCGCTGTTGCGTGAGCGCAGCAAGCAGAAAGGCGGCACCCTGAGCGGCGGCGAGCAGCAGATGCTGGCCATCGGTCGTGCGCTGATGAGCGAACCGAGCTTAATTTTGCTCGATGAACCGTCGCTGGGACTGGCGCCGAAAATAGTGCACGAACTGGGGGAAATTATAAAAAACATAAATAAAATGGGGGTTTCTGTGCTTCTGGTGGAACAGAATTCGAAGCTGGGCTTGGGAGTTGCAGATCGCGGCTATGTGCTCGAAGTAGGTGAAGTCGTTCTGGAAGGCGATTCAAAGGATTTGATCGCGAACGACCACGTGAGAAAAATATATCTGGGAGGCTAACCCATGAAAATAACGAAACTGACGACCTATGTGGTGGGCGTACCTCCGCCTTTTAAAGGCGGAATCAACTGGATATTCATAAAACTCTCTACAGACGAGGGCATCGAGGGATGGGGGGAATGCAACGGAGCGGCATTCCGGGAAAAAACACTTGTGCAATTGGTGAATGAACTCTGTAATCACTTTGTAATCGATCAGGTTGATCCCTTTAACATTGAGGATCTGTGGCGGCGCCTCTACGACGGGAGTCAATGCCACTACTGGCATTATTTCAGACATCCGTCGACGCTGGCCACGCAGGCCTGTGCAGCGATAGAAATGGCCTGCTGGGATATTGTAGGCAAGGCGGTGAATCAACCCGTCTATAATCTTCTCGGCGGCAGGTGTCACGAAAAATTGAGAAGCTATACATATATGATGTACGACTGGCGCCCGGGCGATGCACCGGAGAAAGCCGGTGAAGCGGCGGCAAAGCTTGTCGAGATGGGGTTTACAGGCCTGAAACTGGACCCGCTCTTTCCGATGGTTCCTCAGCCGCGGGAAATATCGCTCCCGGAGTTGTCGTATGCAGCAGACGTATTTCACTTTATACGGGAAGCGGTAGGGAATAAATGCGATATCCTGATGGGCACGCACGGTCAGTTTACTACCCACAGTGCAATCAGGCTGGCCAAAGCGATCGAGCCTTACTCCCCTCTCTGGTTCGAAGAGCCCGTTCCTCCGGAAAATGTGGAAGAGATGGCCAGGGTCGCTGACTCGACCAGCATTCCCATCGCCACGGGAGAACGCCTTGTTACCAAGTCGGAGTTTCGACCCCTGTTGGAAAAGAGGGCTGCTCAGATACTTCAGATCAACGTGGGTTCTCATGGGCTGCTGGAGTCAAAAAAGATCGCGGGGATGGCAGAGGCCTACTACGCCCAGATCGCTCCCTGGATGTATTGTGGCCCTGTGTCAGGTGCGGCGAGCATACAACTGGATATGTGCAGTCCTAATTTTCTCATCCAGGAAGGAATTGAAACATGGGGCGGTTTTTCAGCGGAGATATTAAAAGAGCGCATAGGATGGGAGAAAGGATACATTATTCCTCCCGTCGCCCCGGGGCTGGGTGTGGAACCGGATGAAAAGGCGCTGGCGAAATATCCCTATCATGAGTATTCGAATGCGGAAGTGAGAGAGTATCTGTCGCTGCGCAAAGAGGCGGGTACAATATATAAAACGTCCTATTGAGACGGGCAAACACGTATTTGGTGGATGACAATCATCCCGTGAAAGTGCGTCAACTCCACCCAGCAGAATGAAAGGAAGGTGCATCATGAAAAAGCGATTTTCGTTATTGTCTGTATGTGCAATTCTCTGCGTTTTCAGTGTAGGCGCCGGTGTCGGTACACTGTACGCGGGAGAAAAAACTATTGATTACGGTATATTGACCGCTCTGAGCGGGCCGGCCGCACCCTGGGGAATAGGCAACAGCCGCGGCATGGAACTGGGTGCGGACGAGGTGAATGAAAAGGGCGGGTTTACAGTCAAGGGTACGACATACAAGTGGAAAGTTCATGTCTACGACCATAAATATATTCCCGCCGAAGCTGTCAAGGCACTGAACAAGGCGATTTTTTCAGACAAAACAGCCTTTGTGTCAATCCAGGGAGGATCCCCTTCACTGGCCTGTATGTCCCTCCTGAAGCAGAATAACATTTTGTCACTCAGCAATGCCGCGGGCGGCAAATCGGTGACCAACCCTAATAATCCCCTGTTTTTCAGATTTAATCCGGCCATAGAAAGCTCCTATGCGTCCATATTGCCCTATATACAAACACAAACCGGCTTCAAGACCGTAGCCTGCATCAACCCGGACGACGAAACGGGAAAGGGCAATCTTGAAGCGGCAAAGTACGTCCTGGGCAAATTGCATATGGAAATCGTCGCAAGCGAGTTTTTCGAAAGGGGCATTAAGGATTTTACGTCCGTACTTACCAGGATTATTGCCAAGAAACCGGATCTCATTGAGACCGGAATGGCGGATCCCACGAGCCAGGCTCTCATTTTAAAGCAGGCCAGAGAGCTTGGTTACAAAGGAGTAATGTTTCTTGCATGGGGCCCGAATCCTGAACATGTAGTGAAAATCTGCGGTCCTCTGGCCGAGGGCGCCTACCTGGGTGCAGCCCTGCCCGAACCTGTCAATGACACACAGAAAGCAATCAAGGAACGGTTCCTGAAAAAATATCCAGAAAGAGACTGGGATTCCAACTATTATACCCATTACGCGCTCTTTCCATGCCTGACCAAGGCCATTGTCAAGTGTCAGAGTTTTGATCCCATGACCATTGCAAAAACCCTTGAGGGTATGACGTGGAAAGATGCCTTTGGGGAAGCGCGATTCGGTGGAGAGAAAATATTCGGCATTAAGCGACAGATGCTGCAATACATGAATCTTCTAAAGGTGAAAGACGGGAGCGTCATCTTTGAAAAAGCAACACCGACGCCTCCCGGCATTCTTGACGACTAAAAAATCAAACAAATATTTACAACAAATCAGGAGGTGAACAATGAGTACGGAAATATCAGCACCGATGCCGGGAAAAGTATTAGAGATTCTCGTTGCGGTAGGAGACAGCGTAGTGGAAGATGATGAACTTTTGATTTTGGAAGCAATGAAAATGGAGAACCCTATTTGCGCCACCACGAGCGGTGCCGTAAAGGAAATCCTTGTAAAGGAAGGAGATTCCGTCCTTGCGAATCAGTGTATGGTGATTATTGAATGATGCGGATTCCCTGTTTTTTTAAGCAGATGAAACATTTTGATACGAATGGAAAGGAACCGTAATGGAACGCATTTGGATGAAAAATTGGCCGGAGGGTGTAGCCACGACAATAGAGTACCGCCTTGGCGAAAAACCCCTGCATGAGTACCTGCTGCAGAATGCCAGGGATTTCCCCGATAAAACGGCCTATATCTTTTACGGAAGAGACATATCCTGGGGAGAGCTGGCAGATCTCACAAAGCGCTTGGCCAATTATCTGCACGGCGCGGGGGTGGCGAAGGGAGATCGGGTCGCCCTTTTCATGCAGAACTGTCCCCAGTACGTTATTACTCATTTCGCAACGCAGATGCTCGGCGCCATCGTGACCCCTTGCAGCGCCATGTTCAAGGAATGGGAATTGGAATACGAGCTCAACGACGCCGATGCCAAGCTGCTGGTTACCACCGACGATCTCTATCCTATTGCGGAGAAAATAAGGGGAAATACAAACCTTGAAAAAGTGGTGCTTACGAGCTATCGGGACATGATCCCCTCAACGCCGACGCTTCCCCTTCCTGTGGAACTTCAGCAAGAAAAAACGGTCTATCCCGATACGGAATTGTTGATGGATATTCTTGAAGCCTGTCCGGCAGAGGTTCCCTTCTGCGACATCGATATATGGAACGATGTCGCCATGATGATCTATACCTCGGGAACCACGGGCCGGCCCAAGGGCGCGATGCTGACCTACGGAAATGCTCTGGCGACGGTTGCTTCCGCTGTGCAGGTCAAACAACTGCGGATGGATGAGGTAGCCATTGCGGTTATGCCGATCTTTCATATTGCCGGAAATCTGCTGGGACTTTGCACACCCGTTTATTCTGGTTCCACTACTGTTCTTCTTACCAGGTTCGATCCGGCGACAGTAGTGGAGGCCTTTGCCAGGTATCGCTGTACGACGTGGTACTCCGTGACACCTATGCTCCTTGCCATTATGGCGCTTCCCGGGGCGAAGGCGATAGACTGGAGTTCATTGCGCCATACGACCTGTACGAGTTTCGGCGTGCCGCTGACCGAAGAAATTGCACGACAGTGGCGGGAGTTCACTGGAGGAACACCGGTGTTGGAAGGCGGGTATGGCCTGACGGAAACGCATACGGGCGATACCTTTATCCCTGAAAGTAATGTGAAATGGGGTTCCAACGGCATTCCCACATTGGAGACGGATCTGAAGATTGTTGATTCCGTATCGGGCAGAGAACTGGGTATTAATGAAAAGGGTGAAATCGCGCTCCGTACTCCCGGCGTGTTCAAGGGATACTGGAAAAACCCTGAACGAACGGCGGAAACACTCAGGGACGGGTGGGTGTATACCGGCGACATCGGTTATGTCGATGAAGATGGAATTTTATGGTTCCAGGGCCGCATGAAGGAAATGATCAAGTGTTCCGGCTACAGTGTGTTTCCGGAGGATGTGGAAGTGATGCTCGTCAAGCATCCTGCGGTGGCCCAGGTGGCGGTGATCGGTGTTCCCGATCAGGTGCGCGGAGAGAGTGTAAAAGCCTTTATTGTGCTCAAACCGGAGTACAAAGGAAAGGTTGCGGAGGCAGACATTGTTGCCTGGTCAAAAGAAAAAATGGCCTCTTACAAGTATCCCCGCGCTGTGGAATTCAGGGACAGTCTGCCCGCTTCAGGTGCAGGGAAAATTCTGCGGCGGCTGCTGAAGGAAGAGACGCAATAACAGACAGCTGATGGCCGGGCAGCGCGGCACATTGGTTGAATGAGTGTAAAGGGCCCTCCCATCTGCGGGAGGGCTGCTGAGGTTGTTGCATGGATACAGTGCTCAAGGGCGTGAAGGTGCTCGATGTAACTCACTACATTGCCGGGCCTTACTGCACAAAAATACTGGCCGACTATGGCGCGGAAGTCGTCAAGATTGAACGGCCGGTCCGCGGTGACGAAGGCCGCCGGCTAGAGCCTTTCTACAGGGATGAATCCGGTACAGAAAGAAGCGGCTTTTTTCACTACCTCAACACAAACAAAAAGGGCATTACCCTCAACCTGAAAACGGACGAGGGACAAGCCATTTTCAAAAGGCTTGTGAAGAACTCCGATATTTTAGTTGAAAACTTTCATCCTCGCGTCATGAGCGGCTTGGCGCTTGATTACTCTGCTCTTGAGAGCATCAATCCTCATTTGGTGATGGTCTCCATTTCCAACTTCGGACATACGGGGCCCTATCGTGACTTCAAGGCAACGGAAATCGTTCTTGACGCGATGGGCGGCTGGTCGGCAATCATCGGGCACGCGGAACGAGAACCGTTGAAACCCGGCGGAAGTCAGGCCCAGTTTTTATCAGGCCTGTTTGGAAGTATCGCCGCCGTTTCGGCCTTTTATGGCCGTCATATGTCGGGCGCCGGACAGCATGTCGACATCTCCATCATGGAGGCGGTGCTTTACATCCAGATGAATCTTACCAGTTATTATGACTATGACGAAATCATTACTAAACGATGGGGAAATCGTGTATCGCCGGTGCCGGGAGGTATTTACGCCTGTAAAGACGGATATGTCGGAGCAATAACGGTAACCCAGGAAAAATGGGTTGCACTGTGCGAATGGATGGGCATGCCCGAACTGGCCGACGATCCCCGATTCAGGACCGCTGAGAACCGTGTGGCGAATGTTGCTGAGCTGGACAGCATTCTAGCTCCCTGGCTCAAAAATTATACCGAGGCAGAACTTTTACAGGAGGGACAAAAGCGGCGGCTTCCCTTCGGTATCCCGCTCAGTGCGGAAAAGTTGCTTAAATCAAGGCACCTGAATGAGCGAGGGTATTTTATGGAAGTCGACCATCCGATAACGGGGAAAATCCGCTATCCCGGACCTCCGCTCAAAATGGGCGAAATGCCGTATACGCTCACGCGGGCGCCGTTTTTGGGTGAGCATAACGAGGAGATATACTGCGGGCGCATGGGCTTCAGCGCGAATGATGTTGCAAAAATGAGCGCCGAGGGCATTGTGTGAGATAAGAGAATGAAGAAAAGTGAAAATGGCGCGCCAGATCTACCTTTGAAAGGGATACGAGTGATCGACCTCTCCATGTGGTTTGCAGGGCCTATGGCGACCCGTTTGCTGGCGGACATGGGTGCGGAAGTCATAAAGGTTGAATCGACAGACCATATGGATCCATGGCGTGGAATAGCTGACCCTGAAAGGGCATGGGCACGCTATCCCAAAAGACCGAAAACTGACAGACCCTATGAGTGCTCCCCCGGATTCAATTTACAGAATCGTAACAAGCTGGGAATTACTCTCAATTTGAGGACAGACGCAGGAAAAGAAATTTTGAAGAAACTGGTCAAAATCAGTGATGTGCTGCTGGAAAATTACAGCGTCCGTGTGATGCCGAAACTGGGACTGGCCTATCCGGTGCTGAAAGAAATCAATCCCGCTCTCATCATGATGTCGATGCCCGCTCTGGGCAATACAGGATCGGATAAGGATTTCGTGGCATTCGGCCAAACGATCGATTGCATAAGCGGCATGGCCTACCTCACTGGATACAGAGGGGAGGAACCGATGTTGCAAAGCGGTCTGGCCTACGGCGACCCCCTTTCGGGGATGAATGCCGCCTTTGCCGTTATTTCGGCGCTGCTGCGACGAAGGCGTACAGGGGAAGGATTACACATAGAGCTTTCGCAGGTTGAAGGCTTGATAGCCTTTAATGCTGATTCCATATTGGATTTTACAATGAACGGCAGATCTCGAACGCGGACAGGCAACCGGGATCGCGTTCTCGCGCCCCAAGGATGCTACCGCTGCAAAGGAAAAGACCGGTGGATCACCATTTCCATTGCCACAGATGAAATGTGGCAACGGTTCTGTCAAGTTCTTAATCGGCCTGCCTGGGCTGACGATGAAAGATTTATGCGTGTGCAGTGTCGCCGTGAACACCATGATGAGCTTGATGAAGAAATTACGTCCTGGACAATGCAGCATGAAGACTATGAGGCAATGCATATTCTGCAAGCGTCGGGAATCCCGGCGGGACCTGTCCTGGATGCGAGAGACCTGATTTCGGAACACCACCTTAACGCGCGTAATTTCTTCGAAACGACGCGCCATCCGGTGGCGGGGGAGCATTCCGAAATCGCGCCGTTCGCTCATTTTTCCAGGACGCCTGTTCACATTCGCACGCCGTCGCCCTGCCTCGGACAACATAACGAGTATGTATTCCGTGAACTGTTGGGGATATCGAGAGAAGAAATAGTGCATCTGGAAGAAACAGGCATAATCGGTACGGCTGCCGCTACAAAACAGCAGGGGGGCATGTAACGGAGTGCAACTTTGCATGCGATACGGCAACGTGACCACATAACGGCATAGAGAGGAACATATGGATAAGACACAGGATCAGCAAAAAGAGACCTGGTTGCCGGAAGTCGAGGAACTCCGTTTACGCAGTAAACTGGCAACACAGATGGGAGGGCCGGAGAGTCTTGCCAAGTATAAAGCCGCCGGTAAACTGAACTGTCGTGAACGAATAGAGGCGCTGCTTGACGAAGGAAGTTTTCATGAAACGGGAGCGATTACCGGAGTTCCCACCTACGAAGAGGGTCGCCTGGTTGCTTTGCGACCTTCCAACTATATCTTTGGGACGGGAAGAATCAACGGCCGCAAAGTGGTGGTGGGCGCCGATGATTTCACCATTCGCGGGGGCGCCGCCGATGCAAAGATCGGTAACAAAGGCCCCTATTCGGAGCAAATGGCTCTTGAATTGCGTCTTCCCATCATTCGCCTGATTGACGGCACGGGAGGCGGAGGAAGCGTCAAATTTCTGGAAACGATGGATCGCACGTACGTCCCCGCCAATCCGGCTGTTGATACAATGGTGGAACTTCTTTCAACCGTTCCCGTCGTGTCCGGCGCCATGGGATCGGTCGCAGGGCTGGGCGCGGCCCGGACGGTATTTTCGCACTTTTCGGTAATGCCCAAAAAAACAGCGCAACTTTTTGTTGCCGGCCCACCTGTGGTGGAACCCGCTATCGGACGAAAAATCAGTAAGGAAGAGCTGGGCGGCTCTGAAATCCAGACCGGAGGATTCGGTGCGGTGGATAATGAGGCCGAATCTGAAGAAGATGCGTTTGAGCAAATTCGTCGTTTTCTCTCCTATCTGCCCGATTCGGTGTACGAAATGCCGCCGGTAAGTGACTCCACCGATCCTGCGGACCGTTGCGAAGATGAACTTCTCGGCATCATTCCAAAAAATAAGCGCCGTTCTTATAAGGTGCGCAGGATTATATCCCTGGTACTCGACAGGGGATCCTTTTTTGAAATCGGTGCGAAACACGGAACATCCATCGTAACGGGATTTGCGCGTTTGTCCGGAAAACCTGTCGGTGTCATTGCCAATGATCCCAGATTCTTTGGAGGAACGATGACGGCGCAGGCGGCGGACAAGATCGTACGCTTCATCGACACGTGCGATACGTTTCATCTCCCTATTGTCAATTTCGTCGATCTCCCCGGTTTTCTGATCGGTCCCGATGGAGAAAAACAGGCCACTATCCGCTTCGGAGCCCGTTACATGTTTGCCGTATGTCAGGCGACCGTTCCCTGGTGCTCCATTATACTCAGGCGGGTTTTTGGCGTGGCCGGCGCGAACCACGGCAATACGGGACGGCTTAATTTGCGCTATGCTTGGCCTTCGGGAGAATGGGGGTCCCTCCCCATTGAAGGGGGTGTTCAGGCGGCCTACCGCCGTGAAATAGAAGCTGCTGATGACCCTGATGCCATGAGAAAGGAAATCGAAGCCCGCCTGTCCAAAGCGACTTCCCCCTTTCTCACGGCGGAGGCCTTCGGCATTGAAGACGTTATTGACCCCCGCGATACACGGCCCTTGCTGTGCGACTGGATCGAAACCGCCTATCGCCTGCTTCCGAGCCAGCTGGGTCCCAAGAAAAGAGGTATGCGGCCCTGATTTCAAGCGGGATGCAATTGTATGCGCCGGCGAGTACGTGAGTCAGACAACGGTAACAACAAACCATAACTAGTAGCAAAAAAGGAGGAAACACAATGAAAAGACTATCTGTGGCAGTAATTCTGGGTATTTTTGTCTGCATAATGGGTATCACGGCAGGCAGCCAATGCGCCTATGCGGAAAAAGAAGTCCGCTTCGGCATACTGACTGCTATAAGCGGTCCGGCTTCGCCCTGGGGCATTCCCAATTCTAGAGCGATGTCGATGAATGCGGAAATGGTGAATGATAAGGGGGGATTCAAAGTAGGGGGTAAGACCTTTAAATGGAAGACCTTCATCTATGATCATAAATATGTTCCCGCTGAAGCCGTCAAGGCCATAAACAAGGCGATTTTTTCTGACAAGGTGCAGTTTGTGTCTATCATGGGGGGCAGTCCCACCTTAGCCTGTATTCCTACATTGAAGCAGAACAACATATTATCTCTGAATGATGCAGCCGGTGGCAAATCCGTTACAAATCCCGATAATCCCCTTGTGTTCAGGCACAACCCCGGCATTGAAGCGTCCTATGCGGTAGGGTTGAAGTATATGAAAGAACAACAGGGCGTCAAGACACTTGCCTCTCTGAACCCTGACGATGCAACCGGAAGAAGTAATGATGAAGCCTCCCGATATATGGTCGGCAAGGTCGGAGGCCTCGAAATTATTGCAAGTGAATTTTTTGAACGCGGTACGAAGGATTTCACTTCCCTGCTTACGCGGATTATCGCCAAAAAACCGGACATGATCGAAACCGGTATGACGGACCCGACCAGCCAGGCCCTTGTTCTCAAACAGGCCAGGGAACTCGGTTACAAGGGAAAGATGTATCTCATATGGGGGCCGAATCCGCAACAGGTTATAAAAATTGCGGGACCGCTTGCCGAGGGCGCCTTCCTCGGTATTGCGGAAGCCGAGCCGAAAACGGAAATTGCTAAAGAGCTCTATCAGAGGTTCCTGAAAAAATATCCGGCAAAAGAGTGGGATGCTAATTATTATACCCACAGCGAACTTTTCTTCCTGATGACAATGGCAGTAGAAAAGGCCCAGAGTTTTGATCCCTTTGTTCTCGCTAAAGTAATCGAGGATCTGAAATGGAAGGGCGCTTTGGGCAACCGTAGCTGGGGCGGTACGGAGATCTTCGGAATAAAAAGACAGATGCTGATGCCAGTTACCCTCCAAACGGTGGAAAACGGCAAGGCTGTACTGGTCACAAAACAGGATGTTCCTCCCGGGGTTCTTGATTAATCTGGGGTAGACAAGTCTCTTTTCCCCTCCCCGTGGAGAAGGCAAAAAGAGGAGGGGAACGTACTATTTTATTTCCAAGGAGTGAAGAACGATGGATCTGGAAGAATTGAAGAAGGAGTTCGAGCAAGACGGTCCCAGTGTAGTCTACCGACTCTATGAGTATGCAGCGTCAAAAGCGGAAAAAAAATTTCTCTATTACGGTGAAGAGAACCAATATCTCACCTACGCCGGCTTCAATCAATTGACAAACAAAATCGCTCATTCCCTGCAATCAATGGGTGTGGGAAAAGACGACAGGGTTTCCCTCTATCTTTTCAATCCCCTCGTCACAGTATCGGCCATGTTCGGTATCTGGAAGATAGGGGCTGTTTTCAGTCCCATTAATTTCAATTACAGGGGGAGGCTTCTGTCCTATCAGATCAACGATACGGCGCCTAAGGTCCTGATCACAGAACAATTCATGCTGCCCCTTCTGAATGACGTAACCGACGATCTTCAACCGATGAAGGTGATTTTAAGAAAGCCTGCAAAGAGCGAGCACGATTACAGCGCCGAAACTGCAGGGATGGCGATGGATGCAAAATTTGAGCAGGTGGATTACGAAGAGCTGCTGAAAGGCGATGCCTCGAATCTGGACACGGAAATCAATTACTGGGATAGAGCGAACATTATTTATACCTCGGGGACGACGGGGCCGGCCAAAGGGGTTGTCCAGTCGCACCGCTGGATGGCCCAATATACACTCAATGCACGGAGGTTCATCCATGAGGATGATGTCTTTTATAATGACCTGCCCATGTATCATGTGGGAGGAGCCATCAGCAATTTTGTCCGCGTAGTCTGGGAAGGAAGCAACATTGCCATGTGGGACAAATTCAGTCCCAAAGACTTCTGGAAGAGAATTGAAGTGAGCGGGGCAAGCCTGACGACTCTTCTGGACGTAATGGTTCCCTGGCTTATGAATGCCAAAGAATCGCCCAGAGACCGCTATAATCCGCTGAAAATGGTGCACATGCAACCGCTTCCCCAGTACCATAACAAGGTAGCGAAAAGATTCGGCATTGATTTCATCACCGGCGGTTACGGTCAGACAGAAGCGGGAAACGGGTTCATTGGCCTTTTTGATGAACTCGAGCCGGGGGAAGGAACACCGCCGGAGCTGTATAAAGGTCATTCCAGAGACTACATTCTTGATCTGTTCAAGAAATGGGGATACCCGGTTTTCTCGGGGAACGAAGAGGTCAAAAAGGGTCTGATGGGGCGATCGGTCATTATCGAACCGGCAGTGTTGGATGAGCATGACGAAGAGCTTGGCCCGGGGCACTACGGCCAGCTGGCATTCAGAAACAGGCTTCCCTACTCAATGCTTGACGGCTATTTCAACAAACCCGAAGCCACAGTCAAGGTATTCAGGAATTTATGGTTTCACACGGGTGACGCCTGCTACAAGGATGAAAACGATATCTACTATTTTGTGGACAGGATGGGCGGATTCATACGGACACGGGGAGAAAACATTTCTTCCTATCAAATCGAAGATATTATCAACAGTCATCCCAGCGTGCAGGTATGTGCGGCCTTCCCGATTCCTGCGGCCGACGGCGAAGAAGACGACATCGTCGTGTATGTCGCCGTTGAAGAGGGATCGGTGCTTGCAGAAAGTGAATTACGCGAATGGCTTACAACGGAAATGCCTAAATTCATGTGGCCGAAGCATATCAGGTTTATCGATGCCTTGCCCAGAACGCCGACCAACAAGGTGGAAAAATATAAACTGAAGGAAATGATTCTGAACGAATTGAAATAATAACAGACAGAGGTAACAATAATGGATTGGCAAGAAAAGATCGATGAATTGGCACAACGGCGAGATACGGCTCTTGGAATGGGTGGTCCTGAAAAGATAGCACGCCAGCATGATCAGGAAAAATTAACTGCCCGGGAACGATTGGAATTGCTTTTTGACAAAGGAACGTTTACCGAATACGGGTTGCTCGCCATGTCTGCCAGTGAACGCCTTAAAAAAGAAAATAAAAAGACGCCCGCCGATGCGGTGATCGTTGGTTACGGGAAAATCAACGGCAGAGCGGCCTGTGGTATTGCCGAGGATTTTACTGTGCTGGGCGGTTCTGTAGGAAGAACCCACTGGCTCAAGAACTGGCGCACCGTGCAACTCGCAAAAAGTACGAAAGTTCCCATCGTATGGCTGATGGATGGCGCCGGCGCTCGATCAGAAGAAACGATCAACATGGGGCTCCCCCATGTCAGTCATTTTCTGGAAATTGCGAGGCTTTCCGGTATTGTTCCCCAGGTGGCCATTGCCATGGGTCCCTGTTCAGGCGATTCTTCGCTTCAGGTGAGCCTGATAGAGTTTATTATCATGGTGAAGGGACACGGGGAATTGTTCGCCGGCGGTCCCCCGGTGGTGTATTCGGCAATCGGTGAAGTCGTGTCCAAGGAAGATCTGGGCGGTTCGATGATCCACTGCCGCATATCCGGACTGGGCGACAACGAAGCCGTCTCTGACGAGGCGGCTATCGCCATGGCCAGGGAATATCTGTCCTATTTGCCGCTCAACGCCTATGAATACCCGCCCCATGTAGACGCGGGCGATCCCGCAGACCGTATGGAGGAAGAACTCCTCGACATTGTTCCGGTGAAGAAAAACAAGCCCTACGATATGAAACGCATTATCCGCTGTATCGTGGACAGGGGCGTTTTTTTTGAGATCAAGCCCCTGTTTGCTCCCAACATGATTACGACTCTGGCGCGTATGGGAGGGCATACAGTGGGCATCATCGCCAATCAACCAAAAATAATGTCCGGGGCTATCGACGCGAAGGCGGCAGCAAAATACCGTCACTTCGCCGATCTCTGCGGCGCCTATCACATTCCGATTATTTTTCTTACGGACGTCCCGGGCGTTATGACGGGGAGCCAGGCGGAACGACAAGGCACGTTGAGAGCGGGGCTTGCCTGCGCCTATTCTCTTGCATTTGCCGATGTCCCGATCATTACGGTGGTTATTAAGCGGGCCTTCGGCTATGGAGGATCCGCCATGGGCGGGTATGAAGCAGGCCAGACGGCCGTATTTGCATGGCCGACGGCCGACTTTGGCGCAATTCCCGCCTCGGGAGGCATCCTGGCGGCCTACAAAAAAGAAATTGAAGCCGCACCGGATCCTGAAGAGAAGATACGGGAATTAAAAGAAGAATTTGCCTCAATCGGCGGGCCTTACGGGGCAGCGGCCGATTTTAATGTAGATGATGTCATTGATCCGCGTGAAACGAGGCCGCGCATCATCAGAGCACTGGATCTGGCGATGCACCGCCGGAGCGTGCCCGCGCAGCCCACCCAGCGGCACGGAATTATGCCGTAGGAAAGCAAATGCAGTGATTGAAGGAGGAAAAATTTCAACAATGCCATTCGAGCAACAGATGGAAGAACTGAAACGCCGTAAAGAAAAGGCGTTGCTGATGGGGGGAGAAAAGAAAATCGCCAAGCAGCACGCCGAAGGGAAATATACCGCCCGGGAACGGATCGACAGACTTCTCGACGCCGGTTCCTTTTCCGAGGTCGGCATGTTGAACCACTCCGACATGCCGGGAATGGAGGGCAAAAGCCCCGCTGACAGCAAGGTGGGGGGCTATGGAACGGTTAACGGCCGTCCTGTAGGAATCGTTGCGGCGGATTTCACCGTCCTGGGGGCAACATCAAGCCGCATCGCCTCGCGGAAGGAAAGAGACATCCGGGGAACAGTGGTGCGGCACGGCATGCCTCTCGTGTATCTCGGCGAAGCCGGAGGCGCCCGTATGCCTGACATCATGGGATCAGCCGGGCTCGCTTCTTTCGGAGGCGGTGGCCGGGACACCTTCATAGAAGGTATGAGCCGGGTGCGGGAAACGCCCATGGTTGCGGCCGTGCTGGGCAAATGCTACGGTGCGCCGACCTGGAAAGCTTGTCTTGCAGATTTCGTCGTGATGGTCAAAGGAACGGCCATGGGTGTCTCGGGCCCTCGAATTGTGTCCATTGCATTGGGGGAAAATATCACCGATGAGGAACTGGGGGGTTGGGAATTACATGCACGGGTCACCGGCATGGCAGACCGGGTAGCGGAAAACGAAGACGAATGTTTCCGTATCATTAAAGAGTATCTGGGATATATGCCTTCGCACAGTGGAGAACTGCCACCGCGGGCGTCCGTGCCGAAGGATTCCGGTGCCGATATGCCCCGCATCCTCGATCTCTTGCCTGAAAAAAGAAACCGCACCTACGACATGAACCAGTTGCTGAAATGCATTGTCGATAAAGACAGCCTTTTCCCCATTAAACCGCTCTTCGGCCAGACGGTAATCACTTCTCTTGCCCGTGTTGACGGCAAAGTAATCGGTATCGTGGCGAATCAGCCCCGGTACAATTCGGGCGCCATGGACACAGACGGCATAGAAAAAGTGATAAGCTTTCTCTGCCTCTGTGATTCTTTCAATATTCCACTGCTTTTCATGGAAGACATCCCGGGATTCCTCGTGGGACGCGAAGCGGAACGGAAGCGGGTCGGAGCGCGCGTTATGAATTTCATGAACGCCATGGGACTTCTCACTGTTCCTAAAATTACCGTAATCGTGCGAAAGGCCTATGGCATGGCCTATCATAATATGTGCGGCGGTGGCAGCGGTGCAGATTCGATTGTCGCATGGCCTACTGCAGAAATCAGTTTTGTCGATCCGGTCATTGCAGCGAATGTAGTATACGGCGCCACACCGGCGCGCACGCCGGAGGAACAGGCGGAACGGGTGGCAAAAATGGCGGAGGGGACCGATCCTTACGGAGCCGCCGGTCTCCACTTCTTTCATGATGTAATCGATCCGAGAGAGACTCGAAGTCACATCATCAGAGTGCTGCAGCAGACACAGGATTTTTCGAAAACAGGGGGAATCGGCGCACATAAACTGGCCAACTGGCCCACAAAATTTTAATTCAGCGGCGCTGCCCACAAAACGCAGGAGGTGAGAACCATGTACTATGCATAACGCGATGAGGACACAGGGTAAGGAATAGTACCGGCGTGAATTCTGAATTGCGTAAAAAAAACTGCCCCAGTCGGCGATTTTCTGAGTGAGCATCGCCGGAACTTATCAACACAGATTGTTTCGTGATACAAGGAGGTTAGATCATGAAAAAGCATTATACAGGGCTTGCCGTTCTTTTGTTTTTAGCGATTGCACTTACAATGGGAAGTGTGTCCGCGGAGGCGCAACAGAGTGCCAACAAGAAGAGTATCCCTCCCATGATCGGAATTGCGGCGTCGGGGCTCGGGAGCAACGGTCACGCCATGGCCGTGGCCTATGCACCGCATCTGCAGGAGTACTTCGGTGTGCCCGTAAGGGTAATGCCATCCTGGTCAGCCGCGCCCGGCCTGCTTCGGATCAAGGACAGGAGAGCCCACTTTAACGGCGGGGGCATCAGTCAGAGTATGGCACTGGATACAATTTTCGCAAAAGACTATTTCGCCGATGCCGACTGGGGGCCTCAGGAGGTCGGTATTATATGGAACAATACCGCGTCCCCTTACGGAATAGTTGTCCGGGGCGATTCCGACATTAAAAAAATGTCTGATCTTAAAGGGAAAACAGCTGCCATTTATATTACATCTCCCGCATGGACCATCGGTCTCAAAGGATGCCTTGCTTTCGGAGGGCTCACCATTGATGACATTAAAACCGTTGAAGTAGGAGGATACAGCCAATGCGCCCGCGCCGTAGCGGACGGTCGGGCGGATTTCACCTACAACTGCCCTCAAAGTCCGGTGTCCTTCGAGATTGCGGAAGGACCGCACGGAACACGCTATATTCCAATGGCCCTGGACGACAAAGAAGGCTGGGATCGATTCGGAAAAATTCGCTCGGATTGCCTCGGCGCCGCTTGTAAAGCGGGACCTAAATCCTCTTTGGGAGTGCCCATGGTCTGTTCCCCCTTCGTTCTCTGGACCTACAAATGGCTGGATGACGATTTGGTATATGAAATTGCGAAATTTTTTGCCGAAAATTTAGACAAATACAAAGGATCACATCCCTACCTTTATGAAATGTCTCTTGAGGAAACAGTAAAGTTCAAGGACAGACTGGCTGTAGTTCCTTTTCTTCCCGGTACGGTGAAGTACCTCAAGGAACGAGGACTGTGGAGCGAGGACGATGAAAAATGGAATAATGAAGGATGGAAAACCGAAAAGAAACTGAGAGAACTCTGGGATCAGGCGGTGGAGGAAGCCCACAAGAAAAAGATCAAAGTTGATTACAAAAACAAAAAATGGGTGGAACTGTGGAATAAGTACAGAAGTTCTGTCCCTTCCATGAGGCCGCGAGCGGCATATTCCTATTGATCCGCCACTCGGTTTTTTGGCGGCGCCGCGTTATTGAACCGGCGCCGCCAAAAAACCCGCATTCGTAAAAGGAGGCTCTAAATGAAAAAAAGAGAGGGGTTGGAAAAAACTCTTGCCGGTGGGAGTCGATATCGCGACCTGGGAAGGTTTTTCCAGACGGTGTTCTACATCTCAATTTTATTGTCGATATATCTCGCCCTGGAATTTTTCTTCGGTTGGGGACTCTTGGGATTCTATCCTTCCAACTGGCAGTATTATTACCTGCTGGCGGGATTTTTACTGCCTTTTCTTTTTCTCTTCGTTCCGGCGATAAAGACGGGTTCACGAAAAATTCCGTGGTACGATTATGTGGCAGCGGCATTTGCCTTTGTCATTCCTGTATATTTCTCCTTTTACGTGGACGACATGCAGTTAGGCGCCTGGTCAATAGCCCCTCATCCTTTCAATCTGGCAGCTGCCGCCGTCTATATTCTGCTCGTGCTCGAGGCATCCAGAAGAGCAGGCGGAACAGGTTATTTCATAATCTGTCTTGTCTTTGGCCTCTATCCCCTGATTGCTCCTTTTATGCCGGGACATTTCAAGGGACCTCCCTTCGGTCTGGAAGCGCTTGTCGGGCATCTCGCCTTCGATTCCGAGGGCTTCATGGGTATCCCCATGCAGGTAATAGGAGGAATCCTGATCGGATTTCTCGTGTTCGCCGGACTGCTTATCAAAACCGGGGCGGGTGATTTTTTTCTCAACCTGGCCATGTCTGTAGCCGGGCACACCCGAGGCGGCCCGGCCAAAGTGGCCGTGGTGGGCAGCGCCTTTCTCGGAAGCCTGAGCGGCAGCATCTTTTCCAATATTGCAGGCACCGGATCCATCACCATTCCGTTAATGAAACGAACCGGATTTTCACCTGTATATGCCGCTTCAGTGGAGGCCTGCGCCTCGACAGGCGGAGTAATGATGCCGCCGGTCATGGGAGCGGTAGCATTTGTAATGGCGTCATTGACCAATATACCCTACGCCACAATAATGATCGCCGCGTTGATTCCAAGCCTGCTGTACTATTCGGTCCTTCTGATTCAGGTTGATGCGTATGCCGCCGTTAACGGCATGGCGGGACTGCCGAAAGAGGAAACGCCGAAATTCCTGACTACCTTAAAAGAGGGCTGGCATTTTCTCTTTGTTCTTTGTGTGCTCATATGGGGCCTCGTGTACATGAGGCTGGAGGCTATTACCCCGTTTTACGCCTCGGCCATTCTTATTGTCCTTGCAATGATACGAAAAGAAACAAGGCTGGACTTTCGCAAAATGCTTGGTTTGCTGGATGGGGTCGGCAAACTTTTGGTCGACACAGTGGCAATTATACTTCCTATTGCCCTTGTGGTCTGCGGTCTGGTTGTCACAGGAGTAGCGCCTGCGTTTACTTCCGGAATAATTGATCTCTCAGGCGGCAGTCCTTTCTGGTCACTTATTTTGGGCGCCATTGCATGTTATTTTCTTGGAATGGCCGGAATGCTCGTCGCCGCATATATTTTCCTGTCCATGAGTCTTGCGCCGGTGTTGATCGGTGCGGGATTCAACGAACTTGCCACACACCTGTTTATCATTTATTTTTCCATGATTTCTGCGATCACTCCACCGGTTGCGGCAGGTTCGTTTCTCGCCGCCGGTATCGCCGGGGCGCCTCCCATGAAAGTAGCGGTCACTACTATGAAAATGGGTCTTGCCATCTATTTTGTTCCCTTTTTCTTTATCTACAAGCCGTCTCTGATTTTTCAGGGAACGGCCTTGAATACGCTGATACACCTGAGTACTGCCTTCCCCGGGGTGCTCCTGATAGCGAGCGCTGTAGGAGGGTACATTATCGGTGCTGGAATACTGTCGATGAAATGGCGCCTGGTTGTATTCGCTATCGGAATTTTGCTTGCCGTTCCATCGTTCGCTGCCTCGCTTGCGGGGATTGTACTGGCCGTTGCACTCTTGGTCGGATTATACATACAAAGGCGCCGCAGTGCGCGCATTGAAGAACCCCGGGAACTATCTGCCAATCAAATTGAATAGGCGGGACATGCTCGCAAGGATCTGTGAATGAAGCTGAAGAACGCTGCCTTTCATGAGCGTGAAAAGAAAAAAGTACACATACGAAGGAGGAGCAGATGACGTTACCAGAGTCGCCATATTCAAACAGTAAATGGCGTGATAAAAACTGGCCGTCCTATTTACCGAGAGAGTTGCACTTTGAGATGGGCGAAAGGCCTCTGCACGAATATCTGTCGGCACATGCGCAAAGGTGTCCTAATAAACCGGCGTTGCTGTTTTTTAACAGGACACTCAGTTTTTTTGAGTGGGACAGGATCTCCAATGCCGTTGCCCGGTTTTTGATCAATAGCGGGATCGGGAAAGGCGACAGAGTTGCTCTTTTCTTACCCACCTGTCCCGCTTTCGCTGTTGCCTACATGGGAATTCTCAAGGCCGGCGCAACAGTCACGGCCTGCAGTCCGGCATTTAAAGAGTGGGAATTGGAGTACCAGCTGCGGGATTCGGGCGCCAGCATCCTTTTTAGCCTCGATGAATACATGCCGACAGTGCAGGAGGCGCTGAAAAACATTGCCCTTGAGCATATCGTGGTGACGGGGCACAAAGATTTTTTATATGAGTCTTCTCTCGACGAAGTGCCGGAAGAATATCTCAGGGAACGGATGTACTTCCCCGGCACCATTGAATTTTTTGATATAGTGCGAGGAGCTGATACGACGCCTCCGGAGGTGGAGATCGATCTTCATCACGATATTGCGTTAATCCAGTATACGGGTGGAACCACTGGATTACCGAAAGGAGCAATGCATACTTTTTTTAATGTGATCTATAAAACGGCCGTCATGAGTCAGGTTGCCTATCATGGCCTTTATGAACGGCCTGAAGATCACTATATTCTCCACATGTCTCCCATTTACCATATTGCGGGAATGCTCCAGTTTAACAGTAATTTGTACAAAGGCTTGGGTCAGATATTTTTCCCTCGCTTCGACCCTTTCCAGGCCCTCCGGATGATAGACCGCTATAAACCGGAACTGCTTATGACGACAACACCCATGAATATTGCAATGATGAATCATCCGGATATTGATGCCTTTGATCTTACGTCGATCCGACGCAACCGGATTTCCTCTCTGGGAATTACGCTGACGGCAGAAATCGCCGATCGATGGCGGAACTATATTGCCGACGATGCTCAGATAACGGAAGCTTCTTACGGACTGACGGAGACTCACACAGGGGATACGCTCATGCCCCTTGATCGCCCGATAAAGTGGGGCGCGATGGGAATTCCGCAATATGGTGAAGAATTTAAAATTGTGTCGTTTGAGGAGAGAACCCGTGTGATGCCTCTGGGCGAAATGGGAGAAATCACCGTTTATGCCCCCTGCAACTTTGTGGGATACTGGAACAAACCGGTGGAAACCGCTGATACGCTTATTGACGGGTGGGTGTACACCGGAGATATGGGCCGTTTCGATGAGGATGGGTATCTCTACTTTCTGGGAAGAAGAAAGGAAATGATCAAGGTATCCGGGTTTTCCGTATTTCCGGAAGAAGTTGAAACCTTCATCAACCGTCATCCTGCGGTAGAGAATTGCGGTGTGACAGGAGTGCCGGATCAAAAAAAGGGAGAGATAATCAAAGCAGTGGTCGTGCTGCAAGAGGAATTCAAAGGAACAGTAACCGGTGAAGACATCATGAAATGGGCAACGGGGAAACTGTCCTATTATAAGGTCCCGAAAATCATTGAAATACGGGAAAGCCTTCCCAGAAGCGGCGCCGGAAAGATATTGCGTCGGTTCCTGAAAGACGAAGCGGAAGGAATGTAAAGAGTCCACTACCTGCGTGCATAGGCACTGCAGCATGAACCACAATCAAGTGAGAAGGAGAACACGACAATGCCTTTTGAACAGCAGATGGAAGAACTGAAACGCCGCAAAGAAAAAGCGTTGCTGATGGGAGGAGAAAAAAAAATCGCCACGCGGCACGCCGAAGGGAAATATACCGCCCGGGAACGGATCGACAGACTTCTCGACGCCGGCTCCTTTTCCGAGGTCGGCATGTTGAACCACTCCGACATGCCGGGGATGGAGGACAGGAGCCCCGCCGACAGCAAGGTCTGCGGCTATGGCATGATCGATGGGCGGCCCGTGGGATTAATTGCGGCTGATTTCACCGTTCTGGGTGCGACATCCAGCCGCATTGCGGCACGAAAAGAAGGTGATGTCAGGTCAACGGCCACGCGACACGGTTTTCCCGTCGTTTATCTCGGAGAGGCAGGGGGCGCCCGCATGCCCGACATCATGGGATCAAGCGGCCTCGCATCCTATGGCGGCGGCGGCAGAAGCACCTATCTTGAACATATGAGCAGGGTACGGAAAACACCGATGGTGATGGCCGCGCTCGGCAGATGTTACGGTGAGCCCACCTGGATGTCCTGCCTTGCCGATTTTGTGGTTATGGCCAAGGGGGCGGCCATAGGAGTATCGGGCCCCCGAATCGTGTCCCTTGCCCTGGGTGAACAGATCACCGACGAAGAACTGGGGGGCTGGGAGCTGCATGCTCGAGTCACCGGCATGGCCGACCGCGTAGCAGAAAACGAAGATGAGTGCATGCGGATTATTCGCGATTATCTGAGTTACATGCCCGCGCACAACGAGGAACTTCCTCCCAGGGCGCCTGTGCCGGAAGGTTCAGGTGCCGACATGTCGCGTATTTTCGATCTGCTGCCGGAAAAACGGAACCGCACCTATGACATGAACCAGATCCTGAAATGCATCGTCGACAAGGACAGCCTCTTTCCCGTCAAACCGCTCTTCGGACAGACAGTCATCACATCGCTTGCCCGCATTGACGGCAAGGTGGTCGGCATCGTGGCGAACCAGCCCCGCTTCAACTCCGGTGCCATGGATACGGACGGCATCGAAAAAGTCATGAGTTTTCTCTGTCTTTGTGATTCCTTCAATATCCCCCTTGTGTTCATGGAAGACATCCCGGGATTTCTTGTGGGACGTGAGGCGGAACGGAAGCGCGTGGGCGCCCATGTGATGAATTTCATGAATGCTCTGGCCCTTGTCACGGTTCCAAAGATCACCGTGATTGTAAGGAAGGCCTACGGCCAGGCCTACTGGAATATGGGCGGTTCAGGTGCGGGAGCTGATTCTATCGTTGCCTGGCCCTCAGCGGAAATCAGTTTTGTCGATCCCGTCATTGCAGCGAATGTGGTCTTCGGGGCCACGCCGGCAAAGACGCCGGAAGAACAGGAGGAACGAGTGGCAAAGATGGCCGAAGGAACCGATCCTTACGGGGCTGCCGGCCTTCACTTCATTCATGATGTAATCGATCCGCGGGACACAAGGGATCACATCATCAAAGTGTTGGAACAAACGCAGGATTTTTCAAAAGCGAGGGGAATCGGCACACACAATCTGGCCAACTGGCCTACAAAATTCTAGGGGCGATGTTATCTATCACATTAAATATATATATTTTTTTATCGCTCATCCGGAGTGCCGAGTTGCGCCTCTCCTCACTTCACAAAGAATGTGATCTTACTTCCCGAAAGCAATTTGCGCCGGACGGAGGAATTTGATACAAGGGTCCCATGTTCAAATACCAAGGAAGGAACCTTATTCATGAAATGGAAAACGAAAATCACTGAATTGCTGGGGTGTCGCTATCCGATCCTGCAGGGTGCAACCGAAATGATCGGTACGTGGCCCTTTGCCGCCGCGGTGGCGGAAGCGGGCGCCCATGGTACCATTACCGCGTCGATATGCCGAACACCGGACAAACTCCTTGACGATATCCGGCGATGCAAGGATGCCACGAAGGGATCATTCGGTGTAAACTTGAGTATCGGTCTCTGTCCCCTGATCGAGGAGATGCTGGAAGTGTGTATTGCGGAAGGCGTTGCCATAGAAACATCGGTATATAAACCGGATGCTCTTGCGCCGCGCATCAAGGAATCGGGACTGCCGTGGATTCATAAGTCGGCCAGGGTAAAAGACGCGATTCATGCCCAGGACGTGGGTGCGGACGCCATAATATTGGTGGGGGTAGAAGGCGCAGGTATTAAAAACCCCGCACAGTTACCCACCATGACCACCATCCTCTGGGGCGTGCGGGCGCTTTCCGTACCGGTAATCGCCGCGGGCGGTATCGGTGACGCTCACAGCTTTCTCGGCGCACTCGCACTCGGGGCTGAAGGGGTAACAATGGGAAGTGCCCTTATGACCACCCGGGAATGCCCCATCGCACTGGAATTTAAAGAAAAAATACTGCGCCTAAGATTGGATGAAGCCGAGTTCCGTACCCGCGTACTGACACCGGCGCCTTTCAACCGCGATGCCGAGGCGCGCCCGGAGCCGAACGATATCGACTGGAGTCATGCCGCTTCCTTTGCGGTGACAGGAGTCGAGCAAATCCTCAGCGTGAAAGATCTTATTGACACCATTATATCAGATGCGGAGAGGATCGTGAAGGACTGGCAATTTTTAAAGGATTGACCAGCATCGACCTGCACGGCAATGAGACCTGAGGAATCCAACCCCGAATATTATATACTATTTATTTTCACTATGAAGGAGACTATGCATGGACAATTATCCTTGGTGGACCGAGGCACAGATTACACTGGCAGAAGACGCAAAGAGGTTTGTCGATGAAGTACTTATGCCAATAGGCACACGCAGCACCTTAAAAAACACATTCAGCCACGAGGCCATGAAACTGATGGCGGGCGAGGGGTGGTTCGGGGCCCTGGTTCCCAGAAAGTACGGCGGTCACTTTGAAGAGTGGGGCGTGACCGGTGCGGCGATTCTCAACGAAGAAGCCGCCCGTGCGGCAGTGGTCGGCCCACTGGGCACTACCATGTTCGGAAGCTCCACGCAGCTGCTCCATAACGGGAATGATGCGCAGAAGGAGAAGTGGCTGCCGCCGATGGCCCGGGGCGAGCTGCTCGGGTGTATCGTCATGACCGAACCCTATGCCGGTTCCGACATCGCCTCCATCGAATCGACGGCAGTGCGGGAAGGCGACAGCTACATTATCAACGGGAAAAAGCGTTTTCAAACCACCGCCGCTGCCGCGGACTGTTATCTCTGCTATTTCCGTACAAGCGACAGCCCGGAGGACCGGGCGGCCCATCGGCATCTGAGTGCCTTTGTGGTTGAGAAGGGCACCCCCGGATTTCACGTCGAAAAGATCAACGATATGATCGGTATGCAGGGCAATTATAACGGTACTCTGACCTTCGATGACGCGAGGATTCCCTCTTTCAATCGCCTGGGTGAAGAGGGCGACGGATGGAAAATCATGATGGGCGGCCTCAATATCGAACGAATCCTCAATGCCGCGCCCATTATCGGCATGATGCGTGAGTGCCTGCGGTACACACACCATCACCTTGAGCGACGCCTTCAGTTCGGTCGGCCCACCGGTAATATTGCGAGCAACCAGTTCAAACTTTCAGACATGATTTCAAATCTTTCTCTGAGTCGGCTCGTGATGTACTATGCGTGCTACTGCGCCGATCTCGGACGGGAAGTTCCTATTGAAGCAGCGGTTTCGAAACTCTTCGCCTCCGATTCACTCATGGAGATGGCAGTGGAAGCGATACAGTGCATGGGAGGGAACGGCACGCTGAAGATCTACCCCGTACAGCGGATCATGCAGGATGCCAAACTCACACAGATTGCAGCGGGCACCTCGGAAGTGCTCAAGCTCCTCATCTACCGCCAGGGAACCAGGAGGATGAAGGAGGATTTGAAAATCCCCCAGCGTATCGTCGATCCGGAGCTGCAGGTACCCCTGCCTGTCGGGAAGGCCACAGCCAGGATACCCGCTGCGAGCGAGACGGACGTACTCAACATCCTGGCCGAAAATTACCGGGTAAATCCCGGTCTGCATATGACCATGGACGATATCAGGGAGTGGCTTGAGATCGCTGATGCCGACCTGATCGCCTGCCTGGAGAGCCTGGAGACAAAGGGGTATGCCGGACTCTACCGAACGAAGCGCGGCATCGAACTGGCAAGGATCACCCTGTCGGGTCTTCAGACAGCCCATTCACCCGACTATTATCACCATATCCCGGAGTGGGTAAACCCCGATGACATGTTTTAACGTGCGCTCCCGTTCACCACGGTCTGAGAAAATGGTACACCCCGCATCAGGTTTTTTCTTGACATCAAATAAGGGCTGTCCGTATATACTGAAGATATGAGAAAATGGATTTATCAAGTAGTGGTCATCGTGGTAATTCTGGTCGGCGGCAGTTACGCAGTCAATTTGGTTCTCAACGCCTTATCCCATGAAAGCACTGATAATGCACATATTACCGGCATTATCGTGCCCGTTTCTTCTGAAATAAAGGGCCGAGTGGTCAAGGTGCATGCGGAGGATAACGAATATGTCTCAGCTGATGAGCCTCTGATTGAGATTTTTCAGGAAGATTACCTCAATGCACTCAGGGAAAAGACGGATGCCGTATCACGGTTAAAAGCGGAAAAATACGAATTGGAGAACCTGATCGTAGAAAAGGAAAAGGTACTCCAACGGGCGCGGGCCAACGAGAGGGTTGTCCGCGCAGAAAAGCTTCTGGCAAGCAAAGAAAAAATCCGATACGAGGCGCTGGTGCGGCAGAAGGCGGTTTCGCAGAGCCATTATGATAATGTACAATCTCAATGGAAAATCGTTCATGCGCGCACTGAGGCATCCGCAGCCGAAGTGGCCGAAGCGGAAGCGGCAATCAAGGTTTTGAAGGCGCGGTTAAAGACACAGACATTCCGGATAAAAGAGGCCGAAACATTACAGCATTTAGCCCAGCTGGACGTACGGAGGACTGTCGTGAGGGCGCCGGTATCGGGACGGGTAGCGAAAAAAAACGTTGAGGTTGGAAAATATGTCCAGGCAGGCCAGTCGCTTCTCGCCCTTGTCAAGGAAGATGTATGGGTCGTCGCAAATTTTAAGGAAACACAAATAAAAAAGATGGCAGTAGGACAACCGGTTGACATAGAGGTTGATGCCTATCCCCACATGAAGGTGAAAGGCCGTATCGAAAGTATCCAGGCCGGCACCGGATCGGTATTCAGCCTGCTCCCCCCTGAAAATGCCACGGGTAATTTCATTAAAGTCGTCCAGCGCGTTCCCGTAAAGATTCTTATAGAAGCAAAAGACGATTTAAACCACATGCTCTGGCCCGGCCTTTCAGTTGTCGCCACGGTGAACGTGAGCAATCCTTCAGGCGCCGCTTCATCCTCAAAGCAGAAAACTCGTGACTAAAACACCGGCACGCCACAAGTGGCTGATCGCGCTCACCGTTATGAGCGGCGCGATTATGGCCGCCCTGGATATCAGCATTGTAAATGTGGCGCTGCCTCAGATGCGCGGAAGCTTGGGCGCCTCCGTTGAAGAAATTACCTGGGTTTCAACTGGCTATATCCTCTCCAGTGTCATTCTCATGCCCATGATCGCCTTTCTGAGTTCGCGTTTCGGGCGGAAGCGATTCTATCTTTTTTCAACGCTGCTTTTCACCTTTTTTTCCACGCTTTGCGGTTTTGCCTGGGATCTGCCTTCGGTAATCCTCTTCAGGGTCATCCAGGGCATTGGAAGCGGCACGCTTATCGTGGTTTCGTTGGCCATATTGCGAGAAACCTTTCCTCCCGAAGAACAGGGGACCGCCATGGGAATCTATGGATTTGGCGTCATTCTTGGTCCTGCCATAGGGCCCACCATCGGAGGGTGGCTTACCGATCTTTATTCCTGGCGGTGGATTTTTTACATAAAGTGGCCGCTGGGTCTTCTGAATGCACTGCTTATCATAAAATTTATCGAAGATCCGCCCTATCTGATCCGGGAAAAGGGCGGAAGTTTTGATGCGGCGGGTCTTTTTTTTATGGCCGTCGGCCTGGGCGCTATCCAGATCATACTGGCAAAGGGAAACAACAAAGACTGGTTTGAATCAAACCTGATCGTGGTGCTTGCGGTAATAGCGGCGATAACCCTCCTCCTTTTTGTCTGGCGGGAGATGACCACGGAGAAACCGGCAGTGAATCTTCGTATTCTCAAAGATTTTAACTTTTCTTCGGCCTGCATCTTCACCGGGTTTCTCCATCTGGCTCTGATGGGCAGTTTGTTTCTCTTTCCCCTCTTTCTTCAACAACTCCTCGGTTATCCGGTGTTCGATTCGGGGCTGGCTCTTTTGCCGAGAAGCATTGCCATGATGCTTGCCATGCCTCTGGGGGGAAGATTGTACAATCGAACAGGACCGAGATTTCTTATTGGAACGGGATCTCTGCTCAACGTGCTTTCCTTCTACCAGCTGTCGGGACTTTCTCTCGATACCGGATACTGGGAATTTCTTGTCCCTCAGGTTCTCCAGGGAATGGGGTTCGGGCTTATCTTTGTCTCTCTGATTACGGCTGCCTTGTCGAGCATTGAAAATCGATTTATGACCGACGCTTCGGGGCTTTTTAATGTGATATCCCAGGTATGGGGCAGCATGGGCATTGCCGTTGTCGCAACAATACTGACCCGTCGGGAAACCTGGAACAGGGCGCTGCTGATGGAGCAGATCACCGCGTTCAGTGACGCGACGGCAGAAAAGATGCACACAATTGCTGCAATATTGACTTCCCGGGGTGTCAGTCCGAGTGAGATAGACACAATGACATTGAAAATGATGGAGCATCTCGTCATGAAACAGGCAACCATCCTTGCCTACAACCATGTATTTTACCTTCTTGCCGTCCTCTTCATCGCCTTGCTCGGTCTCTTGTGCTTTATAAAACATCGTCCATCGCCGCCGGTACGACGGGTCTATAGCGCGAACCCACATGCGGGGGAGGGAGAGCAATAACTTTTGTCTGTCCCGGGGCGGTCGAGTCTCTTTCCCGCAAAGGCCGCACAGACAGCGGTCAGGTATAATTCTTTAATCCTGTCCGATGGTGATATCGGGCGTGTTCGATTATACAATACAGGCGATTAAGGATATTGACTTCGCTTGCACCGGCATCAAAATCGAGACACAGCATATTCATCATGGCATAGAGCCGGCGGAAGACAAGGATTTATTTCTCCTCTTTCTCGGATTCCTCCACTTCTTCGGCAATATCCCGGGAAACTTCGGACTCGGAAATCATCCGCACTCGTGGATGGACGGCTTTCTCTGTTTGAGGGGGATGGTCCACCCGGGTGTGCTCTTCCAGTGCAACCCGCATAGGTGGAGCAGCGCCCTCTTTGTCGATACCGAACCATAACGTCTGATGGGGGAAGGGAATTTCTATGCCCCGTTCATCGAACACACGTTTCATGATCTGTAAGAAAGCTCGCCGCACGGTAAACTGCTTCATGGGAAGCGTTCTGAGGCGCACCCGGATTTCAACGGCCGAATCGGCCAATTTGTTCAACCCGAACACCTCCAGATCGCCGGTGACGAATGGTCCCCACACTTCATCCTGCTGAAGTTCGATCGCCACATCCTGAAGCGCCTGCACCACATCTCCGTATCGCTCACGGTAGGCCACCCCGGCATCGATCAGGGCGTATGCGTATTCCCGGTTGTAATTGGTAACGGTCGTCACCTCGCCAAAGGGAATCACGTAGACAGTGCCGGCAAGATCACGCAGGGTGAGCGTTCTCACGGTTAGGCGTTCTACTGTTCCGGCATAGCCCGCGGCCTCCACCCAATCTCCCACGGATACTGCGTCCTCTAACAAAATGAATATTCCCGTGATCATGTCGCGCACCAGCGTCTGAGCGCCGAAACCGACGGCCAGGCCGACCACGCCGGCGCCGGCCAGAAGAGGACCGATGTTGATGCCGAATCGAGAAAGCACAAGCATCGAAACTATCACCACCAGAGATACACGCGCCACTGTTTTCAGCAACGGCAACAGCGTACGCATGCGCGTGCTCCCGGTTCCCGCCGCCGCCTCCCGTGCAAGGAGCCGTTCGGCCAGAATATTGACGATCTCCCACACTAGAAGGGCCCCACCAATGATAATGATGACCTTCAGTAGTTCCGCGATAAGCATCCCCCCCACGGGCGAAAGCAGCCAGCCCAGGGTGCCCAGCCCCCATGCCTCGAGAACTGCGAAGGCGCACACCACATAGATGATCCCCGAAAGAATCGCGCGCACAAGCGCCTGATAACGGTTTGCCCTTGTTTCCAAGCCGGGATAATCCTTTTTCAACGCATCGCTTACACGGAAGAGTCGATCCACTCCATGTCGAACGAGGCGCACCAGTATCGCAGCCAAAAATGACAGGACCAACGTCATGACAATGCCGGAGAGGAGAAATTTTGTACCGCCCTCGATTTCGAGGGCCCACTGGGCATAGAACCCCACAACCAGCGCAATGGCGATGATGTGCCACCCATCGGCAAGACGGCGTAGGAAACCGATGAGCACAGAGAACCTGTGCTCCCGCTTTTCCCCTGTTTTTTCAGGTCCCCCTCTCTCGCGACGCAACCACAGGACCACGTCTATTTTGTTCTGCAGAATCAAGGTCACCAGCAGCACCATAACGGCGAGCCCCAGGAATTTCATCAGAAACGCATACAGCGGCGCGGGTATGCCAATGAGCAGCGCCGCCTCCAGGATAAAATACCCGTAGGTGCCAAGCAGGGTCACACGGCGTATCCAGATATATGCGTAGTGACTTGTTTCCTCGTCGGAAAACAAAAAACTGAGTGCCGGCACTCCCGGCACACAGATCATTCGTGCGACCGCCAATATGATTCCCGAGACAACGGCGGCGTTTACCAGGGCCAGTGCGATCAGGCGGGTTTCCGACGCTGGATTCGCGAGCGGCACTATTGCATAGGTGGCAACGGCAAAACCGGCAATCGGAATAATATCGAAAAGGGTTCGGCAGCAAAGAAAGAGCACCCTTACCCAGATCCTGTCTTCTTCGCGGTCATCAAGCACATGACGCACACGTCTCAGAAGGAGCCGTAATATCCATCCGACGAGCACGCCAGCGGCCAGCACCAGAAGCAGCATACCTATTATTTCGCTCCAGTGCAGGAGGTTCCGGGGATTCTGTGCCTTTACGAACAAATCCCCTATCACGGCAGGTATGGCAAGCAGTCCTTTGCCTGCCTCGGCCAGCATATCGGCTAACTTCTCCATGCGGTCCGAAACGAAAGATATAAACCGACCGCCAACCCCGCCTACGTCGAGTGTTTTTTCGGTGGAGGCGCTTTCAGCCGGCGGTGAACCGTCTCCGGCAACAGCGGTATGGCAGGAAAAAAGAACAGCACAAAGCAGGACCATCACTATAAAAACGACCTTGTTACATGAAAACCTGAACACACTAACCTCCTTTAAATGAAACTACGGCCTGCGCAGCATCACGCAGGGACTATTCCTCCTGCTCCGCCGGCTCCCAGAGTCCCCTCCCTGTGAGCCATTGTTTTGATTGCTGGAAATTCCTGCGCGCCACATCGGTACGGGCAAAGCCTCCCGCATCGGGACCGGCGGCCGTATGGGCGCCGAGGCTGTACATAAGGCAGAAGCTCCTGTAGGCCGCCTCAATTTCGGCACTGAATCCCCGCGTGTCTTCCATATGATTAATGGCGCTTTTTATCGTTCCTGTCCAGGAAGGGGCGGACAAATAATTGTCGGCAACGCGGGCTGCATATGCCAGGGTTTCTTTTTCCAGTTGATCCGCCGGAAATGAGCGATTGACAAATCCGTAGGCGAGGGCCTCCGCGGTGGTGATGAACCGGTGTTCCAGAAGGATTTCCTTTGCCTTTCGCGGACCCAGGTCCCAAGGAGCGGAAAAGTATTCCACCAATCCGGGCAGGAATCGAGCATCATCGGCAGCAAAGATAACATCCATGGCCGCTGCCAGCATCCACCCGGCGTATATGCAGTATCCATGAACCATGGCCACGGTAGGCTTCGGACAGTTGCGCCACGCCAGGGTTTTTTTCACAAAATACTCGTACATATCGTCGACTTTCTTTTGGAAATTTTGGTCCTGCGGTTTTGCAAAGCCCTTTGCCTCACAGTAGCGAAGTTCCGCATCCGTTCCCAGGTCATGACCGGCGGAAAATGACCTGCCGGCGCCGGAAAGCACAATCGCCCCGCAGGCCCCGTCGGATACCGCCGCATGAAAAGCCCGGTCCACTTCATCCAGCAATTGGTACCCTTGGGCATTCAAACATTCCGGCCTGTTGAACACTATGCGGGCCACATGTCCGGGTTGATAGACAATCTGTTCAAATTCCATGAGTTCCTTCCTTTCCTGGCTGATATACCACAACAGGGATCTCTATCGATGATCGTCAGCGCCGACACCTGTGCGCTTTCACGGAACATATCAGTTTTTTCCGCAAAAAAGAAGAAAAAGCATCTCATGAGAAACGCAAAGCGGCCCCCCATTTCTCTTGACAGGGCCGCGACACAGTATATGCTCAGTTAAGTAAAATCGCCGCGCGAGGGAACACATCATGTTTCTGCCCACTACTCCAGAGGAAATGAAAACCCTTCAATGGGGCGCCCTTGATGTGGTGCTGGTCACCGGCGATGCCTATATCGATTCCCCCTTTGTGGGAGTGGCGGTTATTGGCAAGGTGCTCCTCGATACGGGACTTCGGGTGGGCATCATTGCCCAACCCGACACCGCCTCGGAACAGGATATCCGGCGTCTGGGGGAGCCTTCCCTTTTCTGGGGAGTGACGGCAGGCTGCATCGATTCCATGGTGGCTAATTACACCGCCACAGGACGACGGCGTCGGAGTGACGATTACACACCGGGAGGCATAAACACCCGTCGTCCCGATCGAGCCGTCATTGTCTACAGTAACCTTATCCGGCGTTATTTCAAGCACACCCGTCCTATTGTCCTCGGCGGCATCGAAGCGAGTCTGAGGCGTATCGCTCATTACGATTTCTGGTCGCACAGAATACGCCGATCCATTCTCTTCGATGCCAAAGCTGACTATCTGCTCTACGGCATGGCCGATCATTCCGCATGTGAACTGGCGGCCTGTCTCCGCAACGGGAAGGATCCCCGCAGCATTCGGGGACTCTGCTACCCTTCGCCTACTCAGTCGGAAGGCGCCCTGGCGCTTCCCTCTTTTGAAGAGGTTGCACATGACAAGGTGGCCTTTCGGGATATGTTTCACCTCTTTTACCGTAATAACGACCCTATAACAGGACGGCCGCTGGCACAAAAGCAGGACAGCCGGTATCTCATTCAGACCCCCCCGCCCCTTCCCCTTTCTCAACAGGCACTCGATGCAGTTCATGCACTCAGGTATGAGCGGGCGCTGCACCCCTACCATCGCAAGGATGGGACCGTAAAGGCCCTTGACACCATCGGCGCTTCCATTGCCACGCACCGCGGCTGTTACGGCGAATGTCATTTTTGCGCCATTGCCGTTCATCAGGGACGCACTGTGACCTGGCGGAGCCGGGACTCGATTGTAGCGGAGGCGAAGGAACTGGCGGCCATTCCGGGATTCAAGGGAATCATTCGGGATGTGGGAGGCCCTACGGCCAACATGTACGGCATTGAGTGCAGCCGAAAGGAAAAAGAGGGCGTCTGTCCCTCACGGCGCTGTCTTTTCCCGACGATCTGCCCGGGTCTCCCCGTCGATCACGGAGCACAAATAAGGCTCCTGAAGGAACTCAGGTCGATTGACGGGGTTAAAAAGGTATTTGTCGCCTCGGGAATCCGGCATGATATGATCCTGGCCGACACAGACCATGGCATTGCCTACCTGGAGGAGCTTATCCGCCACCATGTATCGGGGCAAATGAAGATCGCACCGGAACATTCGGAAACCCGGGTCCTGGAAATGATGGGGAAACCGGGCCCCGGGGCGCTGCTCAGATTCAAGGCACTTTTTACCCGTCTGACGCAAAAGCACAAAAAAACGGCCTTTCTCACCTACTATCTCATCGCCGCCCACCCCGGCTGCACCGATGGCGATATGCGGCGTCTCAGATCGTTCGCGTTGAGGGAGCTGCATCTTCTCCCTGAACAGGTGCAGATCTTTACCCCCACACCTTCAACCTATTCCACGCTCATGTACTGGACCGGCGAGAATCCCTTTGATGGAAAGCCCTGTTTCGTGGAAACTACCCTGCGGGGCAGAGAACATCAAAAGCGGATTATGGCGAAAGAGTGAACTATGGGGTACTGTGAGATCATATGCAAGCTGCCGACCGGGTATGATGAGGACGAGCTGCGCAGGGCAATCAGAACCACGCTTGACATCAGTGATTTTTCCTTTCAAATCGAAGGGAAGAGCCTCGATGCGCGCAAGAAACATGACATCCACTGGGTCCTTCGCATCGCAGTCCTTTCAGACGAAATCAACGGGGGCGAGTCTCCCTCGCGACCGGCACTCTCGATACCCTATCGCAAAAGAAACAAAAAAATTCTTGTAACAGGAAGCGGTCCCGCCGGTTTTTTTGCGGCCTATGTCCTCCAGAAAGCGGGGTTTCGTACCACCATCATCGAGCGTGGCGCCGAGGTAAAGAAGCGCGCGCGCGGCATTATTGACTTCGAATCGGGCGGTCCCTTCAATCCGACCTGCAATTACGCCTTCGGCGAGGGGGGCGCCGGCACCTTTTCTGACGGGAAACTTACCTCGCGTTCAAAACACCTTTCCATTGAAAAAGATTTCATCCTAAAAAGCTATATCCGTGCCGGGGCGCCCGAAGAGATCCGCTACATGGCCCATCCTCACCTGGGGAGCGACAATCTGAAGACCATCGTGCGCAACCTGCGCAGGGCCTATTTGCACAGCGGCGGAACGATCCTGTTTGAAACATCGCTCATTGACATCAGGGTAGTGCGCAGCCACGTTATGGAAGCGGAAACCTCAGCAGGAATCTATGAAACCGATTATTGCATCATTGCCCCCGGGCACTCCGCCTACGAAACCTATCGGATGCTCATGTCGAAGGGGGCGCCCTTTCAGATTAAAAATTTCGCCATCGGATCACGTGTGGAGCATTTTCAGGAACTGATCAATCTCGCCCAGTGGGGTCGGGCCGAGCTACCGGGGGTAAAGGCCGCGGAATACCGGCTTACCTCAAAGGGGGATGGAATACTGCCCGTCTATACCTTTTGCATGTGCCCCGGCGGCATGGTGGCGCCCGCCACCGCTTACGGACATACCAACATCGTCAACGGCATGAGCCGCTATAAAAGAAACGGCGCCTTTGCCAACGCGGCCTGTGTGGCGGCCGTAAATCCCGAAGAGCTGAGGGGACAAAAGACCGGTCCCCGGGAGGCCCTTCAGTGGCTTGAAGATCTGGAAGAAAAATTTTTTGACTATACCGGCGGCTTCAGCGCTCCCTACTGTTCCATAAAAAATTTCATCCGGGAAGAAGAACCCTCGGGAACCGTCGCCACGAGCTACCCACTGGGATTGAAGCCGGCGGCCCTGTGGGAGATGCTTCCTGCACCGGTGAGCGCGGCCCTTCGAGAAGGACTGAAACATTTTTCTCAGAAGTTGCAGGGATTTGAGCAGGGCATTATTATGGGACTGGAAAGCAAAACCTCGTCGCCGATCCAGGCACTGAGGGACCGGGGGGGGCTGTGCCGGGGCTTCGACAATCTCTTTCTGGTGGGAGAGGGAAGCGGGTGGACCGGTGGCATCATTTCGAGCGGAGCGGACGGCATCAGGACCGCCCTTCACATTATCGATCGCACGGAATAGCTTCCCGGGCATTGTTATAGGGGGGCATATGGTTTGAGCATAGGTGGTTATTAGATGCAACCGTACTTATTGCGCCTTATTGCGAGCGCGAACCATACCAAAATCTCCAAGTACGTGCAAAAATATTCATTAAGCCATACAGAATGCGTTAAAATACGGCTCAAACCATCTGTCCAATTGGGTCAAACCATTTGACCAACTATAATTGTTTCCGCCGACCGATGCCGCGCTAACCGCTTCTTCTCCTTAAGCTTTTCCAAAAAAATGAAAAACTTGTTGACTCACACTACATCTTGTGGTCAAATGTCAAAATACCTCCAACATATAGTGTTTTTTAATTCTGCAGTAATTCAACAATTACAAGGAGACGGTACATCATGAATCAGGAAACTTCTTCCAATATCGCAAAATTAAGCCCCAATGCGATGACCGTGCTGGAGCGACGGTACCTCAAACGAGATACGGAGGGAACGGTTCTGGAAAGTCCGTCCGACATGTTCAGACGAGTGGCAGAAACAATTGCCGCCGCCGATACCGTTTTCGATACTTCCGCCGACACACAAAAACTCGCTGACGAGTTTTTTTCAATGATTGCAGGTCTCGAATTTATACCCAATTCTCCCACTTTAATGAATGCAGGGCGTGAGCTGGGTCAGCTGTCGGCCTGTTTTGTCCTCCCCGTAGGGGATTCGATGGAAGAAATATTTGACGCAGTGAAATTTACCGCCCTTATCCATAAATCGGGAGGTGGCACGGGCTTTTCCTTTTCCAGGCTGCGTCCTGCCAGTGACGTGGTAAAGAGCACAACCGGCGTATCCAGTGGCCCCATTTCCTTCATGCGCGTGTTTGATGTGGCCACAGAAACCATCAAGCAGGGTGGAACGCGCCGAGGCGCCAATATGGGAATTCTGCGGGTCGATCACCCCGACATCATGGACTTTATCATGTGCAAGGCCGACAAAAAACAGCTCAACAATTTTAATATCTCCGTGGGGGTTACCGAGGCCTTTATGGATGCGGTGAAGCATGACGAGAATTACGATCTTATCAATCCCCGCAATGGCGAGCGCACAGGATCACTGAATGCGCGAAAAGTATTCACCCGCATCATTACCCAGGCCTGGGAAAACGGCGAACCGGGCATTGTGTTTCTCGATCGCTTGAACCGCGATAACCCGACTCCTCATGTGGGCATGATCGAATCGACAAATCCCTGCGGTGAGCAGCCGTTGCTTCCTTACGAATCATGTAACCTGGGATCAATCAACCTGGGGGTAATGACTGAAAAGGGACAGGTTTCCTGGGAAAGACTTCGGGAAGTAGTGCGTGCGGCCGTCCATTTCCTGGATAATGTGGTAGAAGTAAATCGCTATCCCCTTCCCGAGATTGAAAAGATGACCTTCGGCAATCGAAAAATAGGTCTCGGTGTGATGGGCTGGGCGGATCTGCTCATCCATTTAGCCATTCCCTATAATTCGGAAGAAGCGGTTGAGCTTGCCGGAAAAGTAATGAAGTTCATTACCGAGGAGGGGCATAATGCCTCGCGTGATCTCGCGAGGCAGAGGGGTCCCTTCCCGAATTTCGCAGGTTCCCTTTTCGATCAGCGTGGGGACTCGCCGGTCAGAAATGCCACAGTGACCACCATTGCCCCGACGGGGACCATCTCTATTATTGCGGGTGCGTCATCCGGAGTGGAACCGCTCTTCGCCGTATCCTATGTCCGTCAGGTCATGGACGATGACATTCTTGTCGAGGTGCATCCCTATTTTGAGAAACTCGCAAAAGAACGGGGATTCTACTCCGCCGAGCTGATGCAGCGCATCGCGGGAAAAGGGTCCGTCAAAGGCATTAACGAAGTACCTGAAGATATTCAGAACATTTTTGTGACGGCCCACGACATTACTCCGGAAGACCATATAAAAATGCAGGCTGCCTTCCAGAAATACACCGACAATGCCGTCAGCAAGACGGTAAACTTTTCAAACGGCGCCACCGTCGAAGATGTGGCCACCGTCTACGAGCTTGCCTATCAGCTCGGGTGCAAGGGCGTAACCATCTATCGTGACGGATCGAGGGACAGGCAGGTGCTTTCGACAGGGAAGGGCGCCCCCGAAGTGCCGAAGACCGTCATTGCCGAGGACCAAAAGGTGGTAAAGAGACAGCGGCCCAAAGTGCTGCAGGGATGGACCTATCAGATGCAGACGGGATGCGGCCCCCTCTATGTAACCGTGAACCAGGATTCAACGGGCCTCTTCGAGCTCTTTACCACCATGGGAAAAGCGGGGGGCTGCGCAGCCTCACAGAATGAGGCTATCGGACGGCTGGTGTCGCTTGCATGGAGAAGCGGGATTCAACCCCGGCAGGTCATCAAGCAGCTGCAGGGCATCTCATGTCATTCTCCCGCAGGATTCGGTGATAACAAGGTACTTTCCTGTGCCGACGCCGTGGCCAAGGCTATCCAGTCTCACATGATGGAACATGGATTCGAGGCAGTGCAGGAAAAGGTCCCCTTTGTGAAGGGCGCCTGCCCCGATTGCGGCGGCATCATGGAACATGAAGGGGGGTGCGCTGTCTGCCGGTTCTGCGGCTACAGCGAATGCGCGTAGGGACACTTCCCTATTTATCGTCTTTAAGTCTTCGATATAATAATGGAAAAACGTTGCTTGCCGCAAAAAAAAGGGAAGTGTCCCCATATCTACAAAACACTTGATTCGTGACATTCCTTCGCGATATATACATCATGTATCAGCGAACACGTTCTCCCGTTCTTGAAGGGCGCTCCATTCTATCATACGCATATACATAACCGGATCTGTTGTTCCTGCTGATCTTTCCGTTTCTTTCGGAGAGTTGCGAGGTACTACAGGCGTTTCGTGATCCCGATTTACTCAGAACACATGTGCCGGCAACGGAGGTGTACCATGACGAATTACTCAGGGCATTGTGCGATACACAATGGTTCCTGCGGAAAATCGCTCTATTGCAGGGGGATCTTCTTAACACTTATTATAAGCCTCATCGTGCTTTCCGCACCTTTATGCGCCCGTGCCGACGACCCCCTCGCTGCATGGACCCAAGTAAGCCCCCTTGAATTTTCCGATGTCGCCCACGGCAATGAAGGGTTTCTCCTTGTGGATCGCCACGGGGCGATATTCACGTCATCGGACGGCACGGCGTGGACACGACAGGAGTCGGGAACGTCGAAGGAGCTGCGCGGCGCCGCCTGCGGCCCCGACCGCATGGTCGCGGTGGGTGCGTCGAAGACCATTCTTCTCTCCTTCGACGGCAAAACCTGGAATCAGCAGGAACAGATTCCAGGGGGGCCTGCGTACTTCTCACTTAATGCGGTCGCCTACGGGAACGGCATTTTTGTGGCCGTGGGCGAGTCATTGCAATCAGGCGCCGGCGTGACGCTCACCTCTCCCGACGGCGAGGCCTGGACATACTACAGTCCGAATGCTTCTTATCTTCGTGACATAATTTACAGCAGTACCCTGGGACTGTTTGTCGCCGTGGGCGATGCGGGAACGATTGTGTCCTCTCCCGATGGCGTCACATGGACCCAGAGGAGTACAGGCACTTCGCACACGCTGCGGGGCATTGCCGAAGACAACGGAACATTCATTGCCGTAGGCGACGCCGGCACGATCCTCGGCGCTCTTGATGGAGGCGTCGATCAGTGGCGACAGAAGGCATATTCCACTGCCGACGCCTTTTACTCTGTCACCTGTGGCGCCGGCCTTTTCATTGCAGTCGGCTACGATTGGGTATCGAATCGGGGACATATCATCGTCTCTGCCGGCGGAGAAGTATGGACGAAAACGGAAACGACGGCTGCCGACGGCACGTCGCTTGCGGGCATTGCCTGTGGAAGCGGACGCTTTGTGGCAGTGGGCGGCGAAGAGGGAACCATTCTTGCATCGGAGGACGGCGCCGAATGGTCACGGACACAAAAGGGGATTTCCGGATGGCTTACCGCCATGGCCTGCGGCAATAACGGAACGCTCGCGGCAGTGGGCTATGCGGGAAAGATTGTGGTGTCCTCGGATGACCTGACATGGGAGGATCGTGCATCGGGCACGTCAGAGGCGCTTCTGGACATCACCTATGGGCTCGGACGTTTTGTGGCGGTGGGAACGGCGGGCGTCATCCTGACCTCTTCCGACGGAGACCGGTGGACGATACGGTCGGAGGAGGTCTTTTGCATACTTAATGGCGTTACCTATGGGCAGGATTCCTTTATTGCCGTGGGAAACAGTGGGACCGTCATTGCCTCCTCCGACGGGAGACTGTGGGAAGAGCGGGTTTCCGGCGCCGAGGAGGATCTTCTGGATGTCGTCTTCGGCGGGGGGATGTATGTGGCGGTGGGTGTCCTCGGTGCGATCTATACCTCGCCGGACGGTCGTACCTGGACAAAAATTGAATCGGGTATTCCCACGACGCTACACAGTATCACCCGGGACCGAGGTCTCTTTGTGGCCGTGGGCGATGCGGGCGCGATTCTCACCTCTTCCGATGGCGAAACATGGCATCAACACGCGTCAGGGTTTTCCAGCGCCCTTCGCGCCGTGACCTCAAGCGGCGGCCGCTTTGTGGCGGTCGGCGACGACGGCGTGATGCTCACCTCGGCCGACGGGGCAGAGTGGACGCCGGCGGCGGTTGTTACCACCCCGATAGTACTATTTCCCACCGACAAAGACCTCTACGGCATAGCCCAGAGCGATTACCTGATGGCAGTAGGCCCTTTCGGAACCATCCTGAGGTCTTCGCGGACGGGATATTCCATTTCGGGAAGCATTCTTGATGCGTCCATGATGCCGATCGCCGGGGTGGAGGTGAACCTTTTCGACAGGGATGGAAACCGCACTGCGGTCGCCCTAACCCCCGAATCAGGATACTACCGCATTGCCGGCCTGCCTCCCGGTGCGTATCGGATCACCTTTACCAAGACGGGATACCGCTTTGATCCTTCATCATCCCTCGTGACTGTCACCGACGGCGCCGTGGAACACCTCGATATCATGGGCGCCTATCCCTATAAAGGGACAGCCATTTGGCCCACCTTTCGCGGCGAGCACCACCATAGAGGCGCCAGCGATTATTACGGCCCGGAAGGCCTGATCCCCCTGTGGAAGGCGGACACGGGACATGACGATGCCTGGCACTCATCCGTTCCCCTTCGATCCTCTCCCGCCATCGATGCGAGAGGAATGATGTATGTGGGTTCCACCACGGGGATTCTCTACTGCCTCGATCCTCTGGGAAGAGTGAAATGGCGCTATCCCGCCGACGATGTGAACGGAGGCATCGGCGCAATCGTCTCTTCTCCTGCCATCGGCCCCGACGGCTCCGTGTATGTGGGTTCACAGAGCGGGCTCTATGCCTTCAGGCCTGACGGAACGCCGAAATGGCGCTTCGATCTCGCCCAGGGCGCCATTGATTCATCGCCCCTTATCGGGCCTTCGGGCATCGTTTATGCGGGGTCCGCCGACGGCCGCCTCTATGCCGTCAATCCCAACGGGACGTTGCGGTGGATGTACCCGGCGCAGGGAGAAAACGCGACAATGGGCGCAATTGCGTCGTCACCCGCAGTGGGAGCCGACGGTACCGTCTATGTGGGATCGCAGGATGGCTTTCTCTATGCCGTGACATCGGCAGGTTCACTGCGCTGGCGTTTTCAGACCGGCGGCGCCGTGGACTCTTCCCCCGCCGTAGGATCCGACGGCACGGTCTATGTCGGATCGGCCGATTGCACCACCTATGCAATCAATGGCAGCGACGGATCATTGAAATGGGAGTACGTCACCGGGGGCGCCGTTACCGCCTCCTGCGCCCTGGGACCGGATGGAACCGTCTATATTGGTTCTGCGGGGCTCTATGCCCTGGGATCCGATGGCGGTCTTCTCTGGCGGCATGAGGGTGAAGGAGTGGAATTCTCGTCCCCCGTTGTGGACGCGGCAGGTGTGATTTATGCCTGTGGCGATGACGGTACACTATACGGGTTCAACTCCTCGGGCGCCCTGCTCTGGTCGCGACCGGCGGGGAATTGCAGTGCCGCGTCTCCCGCCATCGGCGCCAACGGTATGATATATACAGTATCGGACGAGGGCACTGTCCATGCCTTCGCACGGAACTACACCGAATCCGACGCCGCCCTCCTTGCGGCCCTTTTCATGAAACATGCGGAAAACAGAGAAACCGCCCGCCGGTTCCTCCAACTTCTTGCCGCCGCCTACGGCTTCGACCGGTTCGCAATCCCCGATGTGTCCATGGAACAGGAAGCGTACACACAGTGGATAGAAGACTTCAGATATCATCTGGCATGCCGCCGGGCGCCTGACGGCCTGCAGGTCGTACTTCAAAGAATTCTTCCTTCCCTGAGCATCTACCTGCAGACGATCACCTCGGCCTACGGCGATGATCTCAGCGGAGGCGGGGAGGGGCCGGAACTGATGATACAACTCACGGCCGGAACCGACAGGACGCCGGCTTCCGTTGAATGGCGGCTCTTTGTAAAGACTCCGACGATTGAAGAGCCGAGCCTCCTCTTTGTGGTCGATCCGGTCTTGGGCGGCGTGGAAGGAGATATCGGCGCGCTCTACGGCATCGTCACCATTGTCTCCGTAGGCATGGGATTGTATGAGAAATATTCACAGATTACAATGGCCCTGGAGAACCGCGACATCAACGGTGTACTCGAATACTCCCTTTCGCTCGTCGCCGAAGAGGGCATGGAGTTCCTTTCAAGCGCCATCGGCCTGGGAACCCTTGTCTCCGATGCCTATATGCATTTTTACACCCGATGGCAGGCGATAAAAAACGCCGATTCTTCGCCGGGCGCCGTCGTGCAGGTGGAGGGACTCAGTGACGACTTTAGGGCAACAAACCGATACATCAGTCATGTGGAGGAAGGCGATCATGTGATCATCGACGTTTCAAGCGAAGAGGTCAAGATGCTCAAGCTGGATGAAACCGTCGCTTTTCTCGAATCCCTGGGGGAGGCCTTCGACATGTTCGGCCTGATCTGCGACAGCATGGATCTGGGAGGACTCATTTATGGGCAGGCAGCCGATCCCGAGGCGCCGGTGTTTCTGAACTATACACTCTGGGCCGCGTCCCTGCAGGTCGCCGGCGGCGTGGTGGCACTGGCAGGCGTAACCGCGCCGATCGGTATCGGGCTTGCGGTGCTGGGGACCGGCATCGATTATTTCGGCGGCAGAATTTCCGAGATCCAGGCGGATCGTGCCCGGAAAATCAATCTGCTCAACAATCTCGCCCTCACCATGGAAACACTGATCAGCCAGCGGGAAATCCTTACATCAATGGACACGGAATGGGCCGATCGTCTTGCCGCGAAGTCGCTTGAAAGCGGCGCCGCCTGTGAACACCTGCTCAATGCCCTTGCCCCGTCCGAGATGGACTCGACAGCCGCCCGGACATTGAAGGCAAGCACCTATGCGGAAAGTTTCAAGGAAAATCTGGCAGACAGAATCGACTATTACCACTACCTCAATCAAAAGGCCGCCAATTTTAAAGGCATCGTCCAGACCGCCATAGATCTGATCGAATTGGCCTTGATTCACGCCCTCGATTACAGCGGCATCGACAACGAAGGTGTTCCCTTTACTCTACGGGCCCATATGTGGGGATTTGAGGCGACCCCCCTTGTGGAAAATATCGGAGACGCCGAGTACATATTTCATGCGCTTCCTCGGAACGGTACGGTGGGACGCCGTTTTATGGTTGAAGACGGCGTCCTGGCGCACGAATGGTGGGACGAGGGCCCCCTCGAGATATCGGAGGATTCCAACTGGCTGACGTTCCCTGAGGATATCGGCCTTGACGCGGACCGCCTGTGGGACCGGCCCGCCACCGGAAAGAAGGCCTGCCTGAACCGATGGCCCTTCTATCCCGTTTCCGAGGGGGCGGTATTCGGGGACGATGAAGATATCATCGTCCCCGTAATCAACCGCACTCCCGGAGGAACGGACTGGGTCGCCTATTACGGCATCACACCCGCAGAGGGAGTGGACCCCTCAAGGGGACAGATTCATCTGGGGGGAGACGCCATGGGCGATTATTTACAAAGCCTCCTTATTGTAAACAATGAGGCAACGGGCGCCCCTCTGCAAAAAATTCACTACAAATATGTCCTGGACAAGGGAACGTCCATCGCCCATGCCTTTGATCTGGATTCGTGGCGCTATTCCGATGCCTGGGTGTCTGCATTCAATGTCAAGGTCCAGGATGCGGTGACCGCTATTCAGTCGGTACAGGCCCACTACGAAAGCATGAAATTCATACAGACGGCAAAAAGGGGCTATTACCGCCCCGAGATTCCGCCGCTCCCCTATGAGAGGGGCCGGTATCCTCTGCCCTCGCCGATTACATGGTTTCAGTGCGATCTGGATCATCTGGAGGGAGGACCCACGACGACCGCGCTTGAAGGCTGGCAGGAAGTCTACGCAAGCGGCATGTCGGTTCCCGTGGATATCCCCTTCGCCCGGACGGTATATGTCTATTGGAATGCACGAAACGCCGACCCTTCGGGAGAAATAAGGCTGTATTTCGGAGACGGTTCAACCTGTTCTGTGCAGATCGCGAACAACAGCACCATTCGTCATTACAGCGCCGCCGGTTCGTCGGACTGGCTGGGCGAGGGCGCAGGCGGCGGTCTTCCCTATCCGCCGCCGGCGGGCGCCCATGCCGAGCCCTGCCTGATTTATCGCTATTTCGACGAGGGCCTCACCTACTGGCATCGCATCGACCTTCTGATTATTGACATTCCCGAGGCACAGCAGGGCGGTCAGTTGAAGCGGATCGATTTCGATCCCGCTGACGGCAGCACTCTTCGTATCTTCGATATCGTCGTCTATGCCGAAGAAACCGTTCCGGCCCTGTCGTCCTATCCCCCGGGCGATCTCAACGGAGACTGGATCTGCGACCTGGCCGACGCCGTACAGGCACTGCAACTCCTGTCACAGACAAAAAGCGGAATAGAACTGTTCGCCTATGGCAACTCAGGCGCCGATATAGACGGAGACGGCACGGTCAGCCTGCCCGAGGCAATCTACATTCTTCAACTGGCAGGGGGCATCAGGCCATAGAGGGACACTTCCCTATTTTTGTGCCGTAACTTATTGATATAAATCTGGAAACACGTAGCTTGCCGCTAAAAAACAGGGAAGTGTCCCTTATGCCTTACTCGGAAGGAAGAAAGCGTACCGCCAGGGCGGCCCGTGCCTTGAATTCTTCTATCATTTTTTTCTGGCTTATCGAATGTTTTTCCACCGGAAACCATTCGCGGGGATCTTTGTAGAGGTTGTCCTCCCTGTAGATATCCTCATAATAGGTCACCATCAAGAGAGAGCGGTTATTATTGAAAATATCACTATACGACTTTGCCAGATAAAGCCGGGATACCTTAAGATTCAGTTCGCTGAGGTATGCGTCATTGTGTAAGGAGCAGAGACATATCGCATATCCATGGTCCGAGTCTTGAACGGCTTCCCGACTCTTCTCAAGAATGCACGGGAACCGTTCAAACTGATCCGATTTCCAGTAGACCATTTCTTCGTGCATATCAAGCATCGAAACAGCACATCCTCTCTTTACGACTCCCTTCGGGCTTTTTTCAGCAAACAGATATGTCTTGCATGACACCATGATTCCCGTGGATGTCGAATAGTCGGTCATCGCAAAGATTGAAGAATGGGTCCCATCGATCTCACCAAGGTATTCAAGGCTGCGATCTATTTCCATCTTGAAAAGGGGTTGATGTGGATAGGTAAAAAGGGTTCCCGTCGGGGTCGGTTGAATGGCCGGTTGGGGTGTGGCGCATCCGCCAAGCAGAACGGATACTGCGATGAATAAAGAAACCCACAGCACGTTACTCTTCATAGTAATCTCCTTTCCCACAAACTCACTCATAAAGAGCATTCAGGTTGCATTATCCAGGCAATACGAAATGTATGGGACGTGCGGATATTCAATACTAAAAGACCATGGATTACAATACTGAATTACTACGTATAAAATACCAATCAAAACAGGTAGAGTGAAAGTATGAAAGTGGATTACGCAGATGCCCTGTTGGTTGCACTTACGCTGTTCTGTGTTCCACCTGCAGAGGCATTCAGCGTGAATATCACGAATGGAAGCCTGGTCGAAGTCTCGGTTTTCATCCCTGTATACGACAGCGAGCGCTTGAATTCGCAAAGCAGTCTAATCCAGGCCCGTCTTGCACCGAATGAGACCCTCACAAGAAGAAGCATGCCTTATAAGTACCATACCGTTATATCCGTAGTCCCGCGCTGCTACCCCAAGACATGCAACAGAATAAACATTTGCACCTCGGGTAAAATTGCTTCGAGCCCTGCCGATTGTGCGTTTTATCAGTTTGATATGCAGGGTACTATAATTTACAATTGCACTTCCTGTACCTGTTCGCTCCAATAGAATTATATCGGCGATGCATAAAACCACGCCAGGGATATACGCGTTTCAACAGTTTCAAGTGCCCCCTTTTTCTCCGTAGTAGCGGTCAAGCAAGGTTTTCGTCACTGAATAATCCCGTTTCAGCAGTTTCGATCCTCTGGTGATTTTACAGAGACTGATGTGATGTCTATTGGCGATTACCCGCTGAGGGTTCCCCTCATAGAGTTCTTTCAACAACTGCCATCTCATCGCCAGGTCGGACAGTTCCCTGGGGGTAAATATTTCACTGAGAAAGGTTTCCATTTCTTCCGGATCATTGATACCGGCAAATAACGTGATTAACTCGCGATGACTATCCATGCACCCTCCCTGTTTCTGTAGACAGAAACACATAAACGAGGAGAAAAAAGATGTCAAATATATTTTATGTGTCTGTCTCCGACAGGAGAGCCGCGCTCCTGTGAACGCTTTCACGCCACAATCGCTGAAATTCATTGACCTGGCGGCGTTCTTGTAATAGACCTGTCGAAATTCGTAACGGATTTATACATGCACAACACAAAAGAAGGTGAAAGGAGGACATCTATGAACAAGATGGATTTAATCAATGAAGTGGCACAGGTAGTGGGAACAAAAGCAAAGGCGCAGGAAGCCGTTGAGTGCGTTCTTTCTTCCATTACAGAGGCGCTGAAAGATGGTGAGGCAGTTTCTCTTGTGGGATTCGGAACATTCAAGGTCGCCGATCGCGCTGCCCGGAAGGGACGAAATCCCCAGACCGGCGAAGAAATCGACATCGCGGCATCGCGGGTTCCCCGTTTCGTGGCGGGGAAGGCACTCAAGGACGCCCTGAAGTAACGGGACCCTTGTAACGAATGCTGCTCTATTCTCCGTGTCCGGTCCCTTTAAATGGGCCGGACACAACATTCTCCCTCGCAATATCTCAAGACCCGATCTTCTGAGGAATACAGGCTATACCCTCATCAACAGTAATTCCTCTTTATTCATCCCTCCTGTCTTGGATATTTACCACAGCCTACACCTCGCAGTGTTGTCCCCCTGTGGCCGTTTTCACAGACTCAATTCCCTCGACAAAGGGAATATGTCGATGGTAGTATCAAGTTCCGTTGGCCTTCGTGTAGTCTTTCAGCAGACACCTGCTCGATCAGGTATATAGCGGCCCCATGACTCCGACAGGATTTTGGAGGGGAAGGCGGCGGCGCAGCAGTCAACAAGAATGGGCAAAGAATAAACGGAGAAATGGACGAGCTGTCATCGACATTCGATCTTTTGAGGGAACGGCTTTCCGGTTACGAGGAACGACAGGAACAGCGTGAAATGGCTATGGAGGTCATGCGTTGTCTCAGCAGTGGGGAAGATCTTCTCGTCGAGGCGGGTACAGGTGTGGGAAAGTCCTTTGCCTATCTCATTCCGGCAATACTGTCCGGCAAAAAAACTGTGGTGTCTACTTCGTCGCTGGCACTTCAGGACCAGCTGGTGAAAAAAGATCTCGTCTTTCTCAAAAAAGTGCTGCCTCAGCACTTTTCCTTTTCAGTCCTGAAGGGAAGGAATAATTACCTCTGCCTGAGGAAAGACCGTGAATTCGCCGGCTACGGAAAAACCTATGAACGGTTCTGCCGGTGGCGTGAGAACAAAAAAACCGGCGAGAAAAACGACCTTTCCTTCATACCTCCCTTCTGGCCTGAGATTTCCGGTGACGCCCGGGATTGCATCGGACGGCTGTGCCCCTTTTTTGATAGTTGCTTTTATTATCGTCATTGGCGCCAACTGTACCGACGGGATATTTTGGTGGTCAATCATCATCTTCTCATATACGACCTCCTCTCCGATCTTCACGTGATACCCTTTCATGATCGTCTGATTATAGACGAGGCATCCGACATGGAGGAGGTTATTTCACAGGTTTTCGGCAGCACACTGAGCCTCAGCCGCACGACATGGCTCCTGTCACATCTCAAAAGCCACAAGATCCCCGTCGATTCCCTTTTCCCCGTGGTGGAGACATTTTTCAGGCAGTCTCACCTGCCGGGGGAAATCGTTGCACCGATTCCTCCTCATCTGATCGAGGAACTGAAACGTTTCCGCGGGCGGCTGGACTTGCAAAAGGCTGTTTCCACCCTGGAAACACGGAAGAAGTGGGCCACTGACGAAGAATTGCGCGAGCGTTTGGAGAAGACAGTAAGTGCCACAGAGTCCTTTTCAGTGGACTTGGACGATTTTATCGCCCAGAGCGACAGCCGCCGGGTATTTTATGTCCTTACAAGAGGGAAAGCCCTGGAATTCAAAAGCAGCCTTGTCGAATCAAATCAGGCCTTCGCCCATCTGCACGAAGCGTATCGTTCAGTGGTGCTGACCTCGGCAACGTTGGCGCCGGGGGGAAATTTCACTTATATAAAAAAACGGCTGGGAATCGACGGATTTGCGGAAAAGACTGTCGCATCTCCCTTTGATTACAGGCAAAAAGCCCTCCTTTATATCGACAGCACTCTTCCGGAACCGGAAGGTAGCAACGACGAAAATTTTCAGAATAAAAGCCTGACGGTTATCGAAGAGCTGGTGGAGACATCACAGGGACGGGCGTTGGTCCTTTTCACTTCTTACCGACATCTTTACTACGCAACCGCTCACACTTCCATGCCCTACCCCTTTAAATCACAGGGAGAAATACCACCGGCCAGGCTTATTGACTGGTTCAAAAAAACTCCGCATTCCGTTCTTTTCGCCACGGCCACATTCTGGCAAGGAATCGATATTAAAGGGGATGATCTCAGTCTTGTGATTATTGTGCGGCTCCCTTTCAACTCGCCGGGAGATCCACTCTACCAGGAGCGCTGCAAACGGCTTGGGAACAGATGGTTTCAGGAGCTTGCCCTCCCTTCAGCAATACTGACGCTCAAACAGGGATTCGGACGTCTTATTCGCAGTCATAACGACAGGGGGGTAATCGCCATTCTGGATCGGCGTATCGTTACAAGTTCCTACGGCGCCCGGATACTTGCCTCGCTCCCTCCTGCACCGGTGACCTTCAACATGGAAGAGGTAAAACTTTTTTTCGATGCACTGCCGGAGGCGGTGAGAAAAAATTCCATACAGTAAAAGCCCTGCAGTTATGGTATCTTCCTCCATAAAGTGGTATTTCCCCCCTCGAGGGACTGTGACACTATTCAAATGTCCATCGTTTACATTGAACTGCGGAGTGTATAGACATGTTTCGTATCCGTCGCATCTATGACGACACCCTTCCCCGCGATCAGCGGGCTATCGTTCAGGTCCAGGCCATTCTTCGCACCCGTTTCAGGGGCCTGAGCGAACAGGATATCGCGAAAACCACCCGCCAGTTGAAGGACCCCCTCAAATATCGATTTCGTTCGATTCTCTTTGTGGCCGAAGACGCAAAGGGGGATGTAAAGGGCTTTGCCCTGCTTCAGCATGCCCCCGACGTGGGATTCTGTGTGCTCGATTATATTTCCATCGAATCGGAGCGGGCAGGCCGTGGGGTGGGCGGCGCCCTCTACGACAGGGTTAGAGAAGAGGCGGTCAGTCTCAGCGAAACAGGGCTTTTTTTCGAGTGTCTTCCCGATGATCCGAAGCTTTGCAAAGATCAGGCGGAACGTGAACAGAGTCGACGGCGCCTGAAGTTTTACGAACAGTACGGCGCCTATCCGATTACCGGCACGGCCTACGAAACCCCCTTTACACCGGGAGATGACTGTCCGCCCTATCTTGTCTTCGATCCCCTGGGGAAGGCAGTATCACTTTCTGCAGATATCCTGCGAACCATTATCTATACTATTCTCACGAGAAAATATGGAACGTCCTGTCCGCCGGGATACATCGACATGATCCTTGACTCGGTTGTCGACGACCCCGTCCGCTTCAGGTCGCCCCAATATACCAGAACCAGTCCTGCGGCGCCTGTTCACACCACAAAATCGATCGAAAAGCGCATTGCGCTGGTAGTGAACGACAAACATCTGATCCACCATATCCATGAACGGGGCTATGTGGAGGCGCCCGTGCGAATCGACCGCATCCTGGAGGGCATAAAAGACCTCAATCTGTGTGAACGGATAAAGCCACGGCATTTCCCCGAACGTCACATAAAGGCGGTGCACGCAAGCCACTATGTGGAATATTTTAAGCGGATGTGCGCCATTATGAAACCGGGGGAGTCCCTTTATCCCTATGTCTTCCCGATTCGAAACAATGCCCGCCCACCGAAAGAGATGCCGGTGCGAGCCGGATATTACTGTATTGATACTTTTACTCCCCTGAACAGGAACGCATACCTCGCTGCCACCCGTGCCGTTGACTGTGTTCTGACGGCGGCCCAGACAATCCTGGAGGGATATCGCCTCGCCTATGCTCTGGTGCGCCCTCCGGGGCATCATGCGGAACGGGGCACTTTCGGAGGGTTCTGTTACTTTAACTCCGCTGCGGTAACGGCGCATTTCCTCTCCACCTATGGAAGACTGGCCGTCCTCGACATTGATTACCACCACGGGAACGGAACACAGGAAATCTTCTATGAACGACCTGATGTGCTGACGATTTCCATCCACGGTCATCCCCGCTTTGCCTATCCCTACTTCAGCGGGTTTCCCGATGAACGGGGCAATGAAACAGGAAAGGGCTTCAATGTGAATTATGCCCTTCCGGAAAGGCTTGAGGGGGCAGAATATACGAAGGTGCTTGAAAGGGCACTGAAAAAAATCATCCGGTTTCGGCCGAAGTTTCTCATCGTTGCTCTGGGACTGGATACGGCCAGGGGAGATCCCACGGGAACATGGAATCTGTTACCGAAGGATTTTCATACAAACGGCCACCGTATCGGATCGCTCCGCCTTCCTACGATTATCGTCCAGGAAGGAGGCTATCGAACCCGTTCGCTGGGGTTAAACGCCCGCGAGTTTTTACGGGGACTTTGGGAAGGTTTTCACGGCCTTTCTTCCGAAAAAAAAGATGAGCGGATGCCCTCACTATCACAGAAAGTATCGCCATAAGAATGGATAAGCCCGTTGTGTCGAATGCTCGTGCCGCATTTTCCGACTTATACTTTTTTTATTAAAAACTTGACTTTTTATCACTGCACATTTACAGGTAAAAGGGATTGTTACGATATTAATCCTGCACGAATACGAAGGCGGATCAGACTCGCAGAGGGTCCTGTATCTCCTCGGCAACGTCTTAAGAAGTCAATTTTTTCATTTTGAAAAATGCACAGGCCGGGGAATCTTTCTTATTTGAAAGATTCCACTCTCCGAACGGAATGGTTGAAACCAAGTATCTTCACTGTACGAGATCGTTACATACGAATTGCTGACCAAAGAAAGGGGGTAGATTTATGAGCTATTGGTTTCAGGATGAAGGCTTAAAGGGTCTTTTACCTCTGGCAACATCCACCTCAATGAAGGGACTTACCACCTTTTTCAACATCCCGAGTCTCGTCATGGGAGCAAACGCCCTGCCCGAGGGCATGGTGATCGGGCCCTCGGTGATAGATTTTCTGGGTTCTGCCTGTGCAAAGAAGCGAGCCTTCATTGTCACCGATGAAACGTGCGAGAAATATACGAAAAGAGTGGTACACTCCTTTTCAATGGGGGGATTTACCACCACTGTCTGGAACAAGGCGTTGCCGGAGGCGCCCCTTGACAACGTTCAAACATGCAGTGAAGAGATGAAAATTTTTGAGCCCGACCTTGTGATCGCCGTCGGAGGGGGGTCGGTCATGGACAGCGCGAAAGGCGCCTGGGTTTTGTATGAAAGACCCGATATTACTGATCTTCGTGCGCAAATCAGCCCCCTTGAGCTTCTGGGGTTGAGAAAAAAGGCCTTTTTCGCCGCTATTCCTACCACAAGCGGAACAGGATCCGAATGCACCCCCGTTGCGGTGCTTCACGATACGGAAACACATCGGAAAATTCCCATCGCAGGGGGTGAACTGGTGCCCGATGCAGCCATCCTGGTTCCCGAGTTCACCATGGGAATGCCGCCGAAGATCACTGCAGGGACAGGTCTTGACGCATTGGCCCACGCGATAGACGGCATTATGACTCCCGCCGCCAATGAACTTACCGATGCCATGGGGTTGGGTGCAATCAAACTGGTCTGCAAGTTTCTCCCCCGCGCTTACCGCAACGGGAAAGATCGGGAAGCCCGCCACAGGATGCAGGTGGCTGCCTGTATGGCGGGCATTTGTTTCGGCCAGAACAGCGCCGCCCTCACCCACAGCTTCGGGCATTCCCTCGGTTCCATGTTTGGAATCCATCACGGTCTTGCCGTGGGAATCTTCATCCCCTATGCACTGCAATACTACAAGACGGTTTCGGACCGGCACCTGGAAATCTGCGATGCGCTCAAGATTCCCGAGGGATCAGATGAGGCGCGCCTCGATATGCTGGTGGAAAAGATCCGTGCGCTTCTGCGCGAGCTCGATACACCGCTCAGTCTGAAGGACCTCGGAATTCCGGCGGACAAATTCCGCGAAGTGATGGACACGCTTGTGCTGTTCACTACTGAGGATATCGACACCTTTTTCAGTCCCCGGCCGATTACAACAGACCAGTGTGTAAGAATCTTCGAATATGCCTATGAAGGCACGGATATAGATTTCTAAGGAGGGAAGCGATGAAGGGATACCATGGACGTTTTCTGAGCGTCGATTTAAAAAATAAAACCACGAACGATATGCCGCTTGCCGAAGAAGACCTCAAGCACTTTATCGGAGGCGCGACTCTTGCGGCAAAACTGATCTACAACCACGTCACGAGAGATATGAACCCACTGGGACCTGAAAACCCTCTGGTCTTTGCCACCGGTCCTTTCACCGGTACACCGATCCCCATGGTAAGCCGTTTCGCCGTCTGCGGAATCTCGCCGCTGACCGGTCTGTGGGGGGAGGGCACAAGCGGCGGATCTTTTGGATTCCGTCTGAAGGGTTCAGGCTATGATGGCATCTTTTTCACGAATGCCTCCGATACACCGGCGTATCTCTATCTCGATAAAGATGTGGCGGAACTGCGCGACGCCTCGCATCTGTGGGGAAAAGACAGTTATGAAACGCAAAAGATTCTTTTCGATGAAGTAGGGGAAAAAGGTGTCAGCATTGCCTGCATCGGTGTCGCAGGCGAAAATATGGCCAGGACGGCAAGCATTCTTAATGATGAGGGACGTACGGTGGGACGATGCGGCATCGGCGCCATTATGGGTTCGAAAAATCTCAAGGCGGTGGTGGTGGCGGGGAACCAGCGGGCGCAGATCGCCGACCAGGGAGCGCTGAGAGCGGTGATTAACGAGGTTATGGATGTCATACGGGGCAATTTCATCTCCGTTGCCTTCCGTGAATACGGAACCCTTATGTACATGGACATGGGCATGACGCTCGGTGACGTGCCGGTCAAATATTTTCAGAAAAGCATTTTCCCCGTGCAGAAATTAACCGGACATGCCCTGAGGCAGAACTATGTCGTGGAGAACTATGCCTGCATGGGCTGTCCCGTAGGATGCGGCCGCACGATCAAGGAATTTCACGGGACGGAAACGATCGACGGTCCTGAATACGAGACGGTGGTCGCCTTCGGACCGCTCTGCATGAACTTCGACTGGGATTCGATCATCCGCGCAAACCAGATGTGCAACGCCCACGGCATTGATACCATATCGGCGGGCGTCGCCATCGCCTACGCCATGTATCTCTTCGAAAAAGGGACCTTGACGCGGGAAAGGGCCGGTATGGACATCAACTGGGGCGACAGTGAAGCCATTGTAAAACTTCTTGATATGACTATCAAGCGCGAAGGCATAGGCGACCTTCTGTCCCAGGGAACCCTGGCCATGGCGAAAGAATTCGGCCGCGATCCCGGTGAGGCGGCGCAGGTGAAGGGCATGGAAATGCCCATGCACGACGACCGGGCCTTCCACGGCATGGCAATCTCCTATGCCACCGGTCCGCGGGGCGCCTGTCATCTCAAAGGAGATTATTACAACATAGAGCTGGGAAGCTTCATCGCAGAGTATATGTTGTTGCCCGGCGATCGCCTCTCATCGGTGGGCAAGGGAGAAGCGGCGGCCAAATACCAGAGTTTCAAAGACCTGTTCGATTCCCTTACGCTCTGCAAGTTTTCCCCCATGACGCCGACGCAGATCTGCAAGGCACTGACGGCGGTGACGGGTAGGGACATCACGCCGGAAGAGCTGCTTCAGGCTGGCGATCGTTCAATCAACATAAAACGGGCGATAAGTAACAAATTGGGACTCACCCGGGAAGGGGACAGGGTACCGAAGATCTGTCTCGAACCGCTTACTGAGGGGAGCACCGCGGGATCGGTGCCCGATATGGATCTCATGCTCAGGGATTATTATACGTACCGTGGATGGGACTGGGAAACGGGACGACCTTCACGGGCAAAACTTGAAGAACTGGGACTGAGCCAGGCGGCATCGGATCTGCATCAGTAAGCCGACAGATCACAGAGAACGCTACCGGCCGTGCCGGGCATGTGGAACGCACCACTGCCCGGCATTTTTTTCTGTGTTCACACGAGAAGAGTGTGGTAATACTCACCGTAATACTTCCGGGTATCATCACTTCCATGGTTTTTGAATGATATCGCCGGTTTTATTAGATTTCTGCCGCTGCAACCCTGAAGGGAAATGCTGCCTTTGCCATGAATACCACTCACACTACCCACACACTCGGGACCTTTCTCGGCGTTTTCACGCCCACCATCCTGACGATTCTCGGCGTCATCATGTACCTGCGCGTCGGCTGGCTGGTGGGACATCTGGGGTTGTACCGCATTATTATTATTGTCATACTGGCAAATGTCATCACGCTCATCACCACGATCTCCTTTTCGTCGGTGGCCACGAATATTCGAGTGGGCGTGGGCGGCGCCTACTATATTATATCGCGAAGCCTGGGACTCGAGATCGGCGGCGCCATAGGACTCCCCCTCTTTTTATCGCAAGTCTGTTCCGTTACGCTCTATGCCTTCGGTCTTGCCGAATCGCTCCGCTTTGTCTGGCCCGATATTCCCATCAAGACAGCCGCCTTCATTATCGTCATCGCCGTAGGGATTCTCTCCATGGCCGGGGCGAGGCTTGCCCTGAAGGTACAGATACCCGTCATGGCCCTGATTGTGCTTTCGATTGCGGTGCTTACCGCCGGCGCCTTTTCCCAGGGTTGGGGGAAACCCTTTCCTCCGGATTATCATTCCGGCGATGTCGGCTTCTGGATGGGATTCGCGATTTTCTTTCCCGCCGTTACCGGAGTGATGGCAGGCCTTGGCCTTTCGGGAGACTTGAAGAATCCGGGAAGGGCCATCCCCGTTGGGGCGCTGTCCGCCGTGCTTGCAGGATTTGCGATCTATCTTACCGTTCCCATTCTGCTTTTTGTAGGCGCCTCCGGTGAAGCGCTGAGAAATAATGTGCTGATATGGACCGAGCTTGCACCTCTGGGGGCCTGGGTCATTCTTCCGGGTCTCTGGGGAGCGATTTTTTCCTCCGCCGTGGGATCAATGCTGGGCGCTCCCCGTACGCTTCAGGCGCTGGCAAAGGATCATCTGGCCCCTCGTTTTCTGGGGTGGGCGACGGGCGACTGGAAAGAACTTGTGCCGGGACTGATTGTATCGCTGATCATTGCACTGGGGGCCGTCTTTCTCGGCAATCTGAACGCCGTGGCGACCGTGGTAACGGTGTTCTTTCTTACCACCTACGGAATGATCAATATCGTCGCCGCCCTCGAGACCTTGAGCGGCGACACCTCATGGCGGCCGAAACTGAAGGCGCCCTGGGCCGTCAACCTGGCCGGAGGCATCGCCTGTCTGGCGGTCATCTTTCTTATCAATGCCCCGGCCGGCGTTGTTGCCATCCTTTTTGAGGTCATGATCTGGCTTCTTCTTTCAAAGCGGCAGACAACAGCCCGCTGGGGCGACGCCCGAAGGGGAATTTACGAATCGCTGGTGCGATGGGCGCTGCTTCGTCTGGCCGGGCGCCCCATGAGCGCCCGGAATTGGCGGCCCCATGTATTGGTCTTTGTATCAGATCCGGTGGCAAGTCTCGACCTGGTCCGGTTCGGCAACTGGTTCAGTCAGGGCCGCGGCGTGGTCACCGTCTGTCACCTTATGGTGGGTGACCTTGTTCATGACGATATTGATGTGGCGGAAAAGCATCGGGAAATTCAACAACTCCTCAACGATGAGGGGCTTTCGGTATTCGCCGAGTTCAACCTGGTCAACAATATTGTCGAAGGCATCACCAATGTGTCGCAGGCAAACGGCATTGCAGGGATTGAGAGCAATACCATCCTTGTGGGATGGCCTCAGGAACGTCGCTTCTTTGCCGATTTTCTTCGGGTCATGCGCTGTCTGGAAAAAATGAGAAAGTCCTTCATCATCGGAAGGATCAAGCCCCGATATCTTTTCCCCCGCGAAGGGGTGGAACGGACCATTCACGTCTGGTGGGGCGGACTGAAATACAATGGCGATCTGATGCTGCTCCTGGCCTATCTGCTCACTCTTAATCAGGAGTGGCATGAAACAAAAATCGAGGTCCTCAGCATCGCCTCCAATGAAATGGCAAAAAGCGCAACAGAGCGCTACCTGGCAAAACTGCTTGCTGAAATTCGCATCAAAGCGGAAGCAAAAGTATTCGTCAAGGCGCCGGATAAAACCATTCGCGACATGATTCACGAAAAAAGCGCGGATGCCGAAGTCGTCATATTCGGTCTCGGCGTCCCGGAAGAAGGGGAGGAAGACACCTATGTGGAGCGGCTGGAAGATCTGGCCGCAGATCTGCCGGTAGTGTTTTTCGTCAAAAACTCGAGCGTATTCATAGGCGAACTGCTCCAGCCGAACGGTGAAGAAGAAACGGCGGAAGATACGAAAGAGGACGCAACGAAGAAGGGTTCAGAAGAAAGCCCGGCAGTAAAGGCTCCCTCTAATGATAAAAATAACAGACCTGATACACAACCCAAGGAGAATTGACCACCAATGCCCGCCGCAATTCCAAATTGACTTCTTTCCATATAGAGTGATACGGCTAGCCATATGAAAACAACCATACATATACCGGATACAATTTTTAACGAATTGCGGGATCTTGCACACCGGGAGCACACGACCATGAAGTCGCTGATTGAAGAAGGAGTGCGGTTAATTATCGCCAACCGCCGATGCGCCGGTAAGTTTCGGCTCAAAAAAGCCACTTTTAAGGGAGAAGGCCTGCAATCTCATCTCGCCGGCGCAACCTGGGATCAGATCCGCGAGCAGAGCTATGAGGGGCACGGCGGATGATTGCCGCAGACACCAACACTCTCGTCTATGCCCATCGAGAAGACTCTCCCTGGCATGATAAAGCCTATGAGTGTATTGCTTTTCTGGCTGAATGACTCTCTCCATGGGCTATACCATGGCCCTGTCTGCATGAGTTTCTCGCCATAGTCACACACCCGCGCATCTATGCCCCTCCAACTCCATTTGAAATGAGAATTGATTAACTGTCCAATTTTCTTTGCTTCCGTCCCTTGCAAAATACGATACATCAGATTAGACTGGTCTGAAACTAGTCTGAGGAAGGACTTAGTATCCGTGAATTGATCGAGGAAGGAAGACAATAAATGAGCGAACCCTTCGTCGTTGATAATTCCGTTGTAAGGAAATTTGAAACCGAATTCTGAATCACGAGAAACGGAATTTATGTATGCAGCTTTCACTTTTCGACGATAAATTTATTCTCTTGAATGAAGGCACTTCGGCATTGATTACCCTCGATCTTGAAGAAGCAAAGACGAAACTTGATCTCTACAAAAACCGATACTCCGAAACCGGCGAGGTCGATCGCAAGCTGGCCATGACGGAATTTCTGATGAAAGGATTTGCAGGCGCAACCGCGTCCGGGACCGAAGAATCTGTGTATCTCTACAGTCTGTGGAATTCTTTCGAAGACTATGTGGAAGCAGAAGGATTCAGGACGCCCGATCTGCTTCAGGAAATAAAAAAATCTTTTTTCTCGAAGCTCATTGCATCCCTCAACGGGCGCCACGGCGCCGAAAACGCTTGGTTGTGCGATTCCGTTCCCCTGGGACAACTGTTCATTGAGGCGGGGGATTACGACCGCGCCATAGCGTCTCTGCAATCGGCGCTCATGGCCCCTTCCGGTAATGGTAATGCATCGTTGCTCTACGGCTATATGGGAGACGCCTACACGGCAAAAGGCGAACTGACGGTTGCGCGAAAATGCTACCTGGAGGCCTGCCTGATTGACCCGCAGGCAATAGACTGGCGCCGGATTAATGACAAGGAACTTGCCGCGCTGAGGCGCACGCTTGTCAGGGATCGCGGCATGAATGACCCGGAGGCCGCGGAATGGCTCCCGTCATATGCCTATATCGAAGAGTTGTTTCAGCCGAAGGCGCTGCGCCTGAAAGACGAATTGAAGCGCTTTGTCAATGAATATCATGCATTGGATGGAATCTACAAAAAGAGGGGCGATGCGGCATTGAAACCGAAGCTTTTTATCCGCGCGATCATTCTCTGCGACAACGCTGCGATATTGCAGCACGTCAAGGGCATTGATCTCATTCAATTGCGCGCACAAATGAAGGCTAGTGACGGTAGTCTTTTCAATGACTATATGAAATTAATGCGATCCAAGAGGCCCTGATGACTGAAACACACTCATCACATCGTCCAGAAGCGAATCCCTCGCGCATTGCCCGCCTGCGCAACAGGGCGTTCAAAGTTGATATTGTTTTTCTCTTCTGTGCCATAATCATTCCCACCGTGCTTGCCGTCACGACCTTCAGCTACCATCAGAACAGCAAGGCGGCCCTTGAAATGACACACGATCTGGTAAAGAAAATTACCGACTCGGTCATGGATGCGACCATTAATTACCTCAGACCCGCACAGATCTATTCGGAAATCACCGCGAATGTAATGGCCTATGCCCCCGCGGATCTCTCCACGGCGCCACATCTGGATCGTTATCTCATGGGCGTGGTGCGCAGCAGACCCCACATCAGTCTCGCATACTACGGAACGAATCACGGCGATTTTCTTGCTGCACTCCGTCTGCGACCTGAAGACCCGGTAATGACTCGCCTTATCAATAGACATGCCGATCCGGCTGTCATTGTTGAAAGAATCTATGATGAACACTTCTCCGCAATAAAGGAAACCCATTCCACTGAAGTGGTGTACGATCCCCGGCAACGCCCCTGGTATAAGGGCTGTGAGCAGAGCGGAGAAACGTATTGGACCGACCTGTACGTATTTTCCTCCACGGGAAAGCTGGGCATCACCGCCGCCGCACCGGTAAAAGGCCGGAAAGGAACTCTCCGGGGAGTCGTGGGAACCGACATCACACTGGAGGGACTCTCTACTTTCCTCAAACGCACAACGATCAGCAGGGGGGGCACAATTTTTATCATGAACCGCAAGGGGCAGCTGGTTGCCTTTCCCGATCCCGACCGGATGGTCAGGCTCGAGGGAGGAAAAATTGTGCCCGTGCAAGCCTATGAACTCAATGACAGACGCATAAGCGATACGGTGCACCACTTCGAGAATACCGGCGATTCCATGTTCACGCTCGAAGTCGAACACCAGAGGATCATGGCTTTTTTTACTTCTTTTCCTCAGAATTTCGGAAAAGACTGGCTTATCGCCGTCATTGCCCCGGAAGATGATTTTGTGGGTCCCGTCAAAGCGACACACATAAAGACTCTTATTATGTCTGTGGTTATTTTGCTTCTTGCCGTGGGTCTGGGGCTCGTCTTCGCACGAAACCTTTCACGGCCCATAGAAGCGCTCACCAGCGAACTTCGAGGGATTAAAGGGTTCGATCTTGCACGGAGACCGCCGGTTGTCTCTGCCATTTTTGAAATTCAGATGATGGCTGATGCAGTTGAATCAATGAAAAACGGGTTGCGGGCCTTCGGAAGGTACGTGCCCACCACGCTGGTGAGGCAGTTGATAGAGTCGGGAGAAGAGGTGACTCCCGGCGGACGGGAGCGTGAAATCACCCTGTTTTTCTCCGATGTGGCCGATTTTACTTCCATATCCGAACAGATTCCCGCCCGTGAATTAATGGTAAACCTTTCCGAATACATGGACGTAATGACCCGTGCCATCAACGAAGAAAAGGGTACCGTGGACAAGTACATCGGAGATGCGGTCATGGCATTCTGGGGGGCGCCCGTGCCGGACGAGCAGCATGCCCTTCATGCGTGCAGGGCTGCACTCAGATGCCGGCGCGCCCTTGATGCACTCAACGACCATTGGAGAGCAGAAGGCAAGATTCCCTTCATAACGCGGATAGGAATCCACACGGGATTTACCATAGTGGGAAACATGGGGTCCACCGAACGGCTCAACTACACGGTACTGGGAGACAATGTCAACCTGGCAAGCAGACTGGAAGGGGTCAACAAGCTCTACGGCACATCAGTGATCATAAGCCAGGCAACGCACCGCTATGTACGAAACGACTTTATTCTCCGCCCCCTGGATATCATCGCCGTGAAGGGCAAGCTGACCAGCGTGATGATCTACGAACTCATGGGAGATCGGGAATCCGCCGATGCGGACAGACTGGACACACTGGCCCGGGAATTCTCCCGCGCCTTTGATCTGTATCTGCACCGTCAATGGGATCAGGCCGTGGACATCCTGGAACATCTCAAGTCAGACTTCCCTTGCGACGGGCCGGCTACGCTGCTTCTGGAACGATCTCTCCATTGCCTGCAGGACGACCCGGGGCCCGAGTGGAGCGGCAGTGTAAGACTCGACTCCAAATAATATCACAGAAACCGCTCGTTCGAAGTTGCAGATACGCGGGTATCGACAGCCCGGAAACACATACCTGCACTCACCGGTTCAACTATATTTTTTTTATTGATTTTCCCGCAGAGAAGGCGTAGTGATCCGTTCCGCTCAGATCGATTTCTTTATGGCGAGGTAGGACCTGTGTCCAGCGTATGATCCCTGTTGTGATTGTGGCGGTTGTGTTCGTAATGATTGCCCTGCGGCGCATCGGCGGATTGCCGGTGAAAATATGGCACATAATACTCGGGGGAGCCTTTGTATCGATGGCGACCGGGTCGATTTCGCCCATCGCCGCCTTCAAGGCGATCAATTTCGATATAATTCTTTTTCTTTTCGGTATGTTCGTGGTAGGAGAAGCCCTTGAAAAAAGCGGCTCCCTTGCCTGGCTTTCCTATCAATTATTCAAACGATTGAAATCTTTGGATTTTTTGATTCTTGCGATTTTGTTCAGCATGGGATGTATCTCGGCCTTTCTTATGAATGATACGGTAGCCGTAATCGGCACCCCCATCATGCTCTATCTTTCACGACAGCACAACATCTCGCCAAGACTTCTTCTCCTCACCCTGGCCTTTTCGATTACCATCGGCAGCGTCATGAGCCCCATCGGAAACCCCCAGAATTTACTCATTGCTATTCATGGAAATATTGCCAACCCCTTCGTGACCTTTTTGCAATATCTCTTTGTGCCCACGGTCCTCAATCTTCTGGTTGCCTATCTTCTGCTTCGGAGCCTCAACGGCAGACATTTCCGACGCACTCCCCTTAATCACAATCCCGAGGCTATCAAAGATCCCGCCCTCGCCCGCCTTTCATTTGCGGCTCTCGCACTGTTGGCTCTTATGATATCGGCAAAGATCGTTCTTGTTTTCCTCGACTCTTCCGTCGATTTCAGGCTGACCTATATCGCCCTGGCCGCCGCCCCGATACTACTTTTCAGTCCGAAACGGATTCCCATTATCCATCACATCGACTGGACCACACTTGTTTTTTTTGCAGCTCTCTTTATCCTGATGCAAAGTGTCTGGGATCATGGGTTTTTTCAGTCGGTCATTGCAAAGGTCCCTTTCGATATGACCACCGGCGCCATGATTCTTACCGTCAGCGTACTTTTGAGCCAGGTGATTTCCAATGTGCCCCTCGTTGCGCTTTACCTTCCCCTTATAATGGACGGAGGCGCCTCGACGGAACAGATGATCTATCTCGCCGCGGGGAGCACCATTGCAGGGAATCTTTTTATCCTCGGTGCGGCCAGTAATATCATCATTATTCAGAACGCCGAAAAATCGGGTGGCGCAACCCTGGGATTTTTCGAGTTCGCCGCCGTAGGGATTCCTTTAACGCTGATAAATGCATTAATCTACTGGCTTATCATATAAAAGAAACACGAGGGGCGTCGGGGCGCCTCAACCCTTGGGTACGCAAGAGACTATACCGGAGAGCGGCGGCCCGACTACAGAGGCCACACCAGCAATAACAGGGGAACAGCGACGGCAACGACCAGGATCTCCAGCGGCAGACCCACCTTCCAATAGTCACCAAAGCTGAATCCTCCCGGCCCCAGGATCAGTGTGTTGTTTTGATGGCCGATGGGAGTAAGAAAGGCACATGAAGCTCCTACCGCCACCGCCATCAGAAACGGATCCGCACTGACTCCCAGATAACCGGATGTACTGAGTGCTATAGGACACATCACGGCGGCGGTGGCTGCGTTGTTCATCATGTCGGAAAGGAACATGGTCACGACGAGGATCACGGCCATGCCCACGACGGCCTGCCCCTGGGCAAAATACTCAATCAAAAACCGGGCCATCATATCGGCGGCGCCGGTGTGCTCCATCGCTCCGGCCACGGGGAACAATGCACCCAGAAGTATGATTACGGGCCAATCTATTGCGTGATATACCGTCCGTAGCGATACCGTACGCAACGCCATGGACGCCAGTACGCCGGCGGTAAAGGCAATAGCGGCCGGGACAAGGCCGAAGGCGGCCCCGCCGACGGCAAGCGCCATAATGACTACGGAAATAACGGCCTTGCGTTTACTCGGAATGCGCAGCGACCGTTCCGCCAGAGGAACGCAGCCTGAATTTTCGGCGAATTCGGACAGCGCATCGGGCACCCCCTGCATCAGCAGTAAATCGCCGGGACGGAAAATTATCTTCCGCAACCGCGATGTGGAACGGTGCCCTTGACGGGACAGGGCAAGAAGGTTGACGCCGTAGCGGGTGCGCAGCATGATGTCGCTTGCCGAGAGACCCGCCAGATCTGAACCGGGGAGAACCGCGTACTCCCTGAGCACAATTTCCTGAACCGTAACGGGCTTTTCTTCACGCTCTTTGCCATTGTCGGAATTTTCTTCCCACCCCTTTTTTTCTTCCTCATCCTGCTCTTTTGGTTCTGGGCGCTTCGATTCTTCTAGTTTTAACCCAAGACTGGACAGTGTTTCGGCCAGCGCGTCCGCCTCAGACTCGATTACCAGAATGTCCCCTGGATACACCATGCGACTTTGACTGGGCGGGGTCAAACGCACTTCGTTCCTCACCAGCCCGATGACCTGGGCGCCGCCTCCCGCATCGTCCAGAAGCGCTTCAACCTCCCGAAGCGTGAGGCCCGCGGCCTTGCTCCCCTTCTCGACGCGGGCTTCGGTAAGATAGGCTTCAGTATCGAAACCTTCCGATGCGGCCTGCTTTCTGACTGGAACGAGCCGCCAGCCGATGAGCGCCACAAAGAGAATGCCGGAGACGGCCACCGCCAACCCCACCGGCGTAAAGTCAAGCATAGCGAAATTGCTTCCACCATTTTGGGCGCGGAAACCCGACACAATCAGATTGGGCGGCGTTCCGATCATCGTGGTCATGCCGCCCAGGATCGAACCGAAGGCCAGGGGCATGAGGACGCGCCCGGGGGGAATCTCACGGCGCGCGGCAACCTGCAGGGCTATTGGCATCATGAGCGCCAGTGCGCCGACATTGTTCATAAACCCTGAAAGCACCGCAGCAACCCCTGTTAATGCGGCAATGGTGACCGTAGGGCCCGCCGACGCCGGCATGATGCGGCGCACCAGCACATCCACGGCGCCCGAATTCTCAAGCCCCTTGCTCAAAATCAGCACACAGGCCACCGTTATAACGGCGGGATGGGCAAACCCCAGATATGCATCCCCTGTTGATACCAGCCCGGTGAAAACACAGGCAAGCAAGGCACCTGCCGCCACCATGTCATGCCGCCATCGCCCCCACAAAAACATGGCCATAGTAGCCGCCAAGATAGCAATGATAATAATCTGTTCACAGGTCATATCAATCCCTGTCTCCGCTATTGCCTGCGGTATACCATTATTACGTCGTTACATTCATGAGTCATTTCATTGATACGGTGGGATGTGGATTGCAGCCGGGAGGATTTTTTCAGCATACCCTGTGTAACCCTTGAACTATGAACGCCGCAAGGGACAAGTCTTCTCTCGTCCCCCCCTGCGTGGTGTCTGTTCAGCTTCGATCCTCAATCTCTATCCCCCGGCGTTTGACTGCCTCAGCATGCTGAAGGAGTCTTTCCGCCGCATCCCGGTCGAGGACATAGATCATGCGTCCGCCCTTTTCCGCATAGATCTTCCCGTAGGATATAGGAACCAGCGGCGTCGGATCGTTCAACAGTGATTCGGCGATCGGTCCCGTTTTACGGCTGCCGTTTGCCAGGAGAATCACCGTGCGGGCTCTGTACACCAGTTCCGCACCCATGGAAACGGCATAGGACGGACTTTCCTCCCGGCTGGTGAAATGACCGTCGGCAACCGCGTTCTCGATCGTGTTCTCATCAAGTTTGATCAGCAGCATCCGGTTCCCCTCAAAGGGAATACCCGATTCATGAAAGGCCACGTGGCCGCGTCCGCCGACACCGATGATATGCAGATCGATGCCGCCGTACTGAAGGATCTTCCGCTCGTAGGCATCCAGGATGGAAGCGCGCACCCAGCGAAGATACTCGGACGTCGCATCGGGCTTTATCACCACCGCCTTTCCCTTGTCGGCGCCCTCTTCCCGCCAATCCTCCGGATTGGCCGCAAGCTCCCGGATCAAGGTTTCCTGATCGATCAGGGTTCCCCAGGGAACGTTCGTTTCTTTGAATTTTTTATTGAGCAGCCCGAACAGTTCCTGAATCATAAAAAAACTGTAACTTTCGGGATGGAGCGCACGCTGCTGAGCGTTTTCTCCGGGAAGACCAACATATTCATCCAGATTGAAGCTCTGAATCCGGGCGCTGTCAAAGAGCCCGTCATTGGCTGCCCGGGCCAGGTGTTTGTAGAGCCCCGTGGGCGAATTGCCCGTGGCCAATCCCAACGTAAAGGTATCTCTGACAGTCAGCACCTCACTGGCGGCACCTATAACCAGCTCCGCAGCAACCTCACTCATGTGTTCAAAATCTCTTGTGACGATCACCTTAAAGGACATCTTTTTTCTCCCCTTCTCTGTAATGTGTCGGATCAGCCGATTGTTTTTTTTACTATCTCGGCAATCCTGGTGCAGTACTGCAAGGTTTCTTCCGGGGTGGGACCTTCCACCATCACACGGCACATATTCTGTGTTCCCGAGTACCGAACAAGGACGCGACCGCTGGTTCCGAGCTTTTCCTCCACCGATTTAATGACGGTGACTACTTCCGGAACCGTCGATATCTCCGGTCGCGACTTCGTGTCCACATTGATCAGGGACTGGGGGAACACATCCATCACCTTGGCCAGCTCGGACAGCGGCTTTCCTTCTTTTTTCATGGCGGCAATCACCTGAAGCGCCGTAATGATTCCGTCGCCCGTGGTGTGATGCTGAAGAAATATTACATGACCCGAGTCCTCTCCACCGATTGAAGCGCTCCTGGCCTGCATCTCTTCCAGCACGTAGCGGTCACCCACTTTGGTCATGACGGAATCGATTTTGAGTTTTTCAAAGGCCACGGAGAGGCCAATATTGCTCATCACGGTTCTTACAACCAGATTGTTTGTCAAGACCCCTTCTTTTTTCATGACGGCTGCGCAGACGGCAATGATCTGATCCCCCGTCAGGACGTTTCCTTTCTCATCGACGGCAATGAGACGGTCGCCGTCGCCATCAAAGGCAAAGCCCACATCGGCACGCTGCTTCAGCACCTCGGTCGCCAGGGTTTCCGGATACTGTGAACCGCACTTGACATTGATGTTCTTTCCATCGGGATCATCAAAAAGGGTCGTCACCTCCGCCCCCAGCTCTTCGAAGGTCTCCGGTGCCACCCGATAGGTCGCACCGTTTGCGCAATCGAGCACCACCTTACTGCCTTCCAGGGTATGTTCGCGCGGGAAGGCATATTTTAAAAAGACCACGTACCGGCCACGGGCATCATCCATACGAAATGCTTTGCCCAGTTCGGCGGGAGGGGGAAGATTTTTCGCCATTTTATTCTCAAAGATCATCTCTTCAATAGCCGACTCTGTCTCATCAGGCAACTTGTAGCCATCGTTCGAAAAGATTTTGATCCCGTTATCCTGAAAAGGGTTGTGAGAAGCCGATATGATGATGCCGGCATCGGCTCTCATGCTGCTTGTGAGAAAAGCGATCCCCGGCGTGGGAATGACGCCTACAAGGATGGCGTTGACGCCCATGGAACAGATACCCGATACAAGGGCGTTTTCCAGCATGTAGCCGGAAAGTCTCGTGTCTTTCCCGATCAGAATTTTGGGATGATGACCCTTGCGCCTGAACATATACGCGGTCGCTCTTCCCACATTAAAGGCCATTTCCGCCGTCATTGGATATTCATTCGCTACGCCTCGTATTCCGTCGGTTCCAAACAATTTTCCCATGGAGGTCTCCTTTGTATTAATGTACACAAAATAACGCAGTCATCTACTACAGCCCCGGCCGCATTGCAATACGAAAGCCGGCACATTTCTTATGAAGCAATGATTTTCTGAATGAGTGCCGCAAGTTTTTTCGAATCATGGCGAGCGATACCGCCCATCATACTTAATAAATCAGCAGCATGCAGCGTTCGTACGCTCCAGAAGGAATCGTCTCCGTCAAGTAACACAAACTCCGCCTGCTCCTGTTCCTGGTACTGTTTCAGGAGGACGGGCTTTGGTCGTGCCGTATTATATATGACGCCGTCGACGGAACGGCCGATAAAAAACTCGATGTTTCTTACAAAATCATAGCAGGTAAACCCATTGGTTTCTCCGTATTTGGTCATTATATTCACTACATAATGCACCTGTGCCCCTGTGTTCATGATCGCCTCCTTCACTCCGGGCACTAATAGATTGGGAATGATGCTGGTATAAAGATCGCCGGGGCCGACAATGATGAAATCAGCCTTGGCAATTGCATCGATGACGGGTGGATAGGGGGACACGTAATCATGATGGTGGGGAACAAGATAAATGTCCTTGATTCTTGCACGCTGAGCATTGCGCGGCACATTGATCGCCCTTTGTCCGTAAATGCGACTGCCGTCGGTCAGCTCGGCCACAAGCGTGGCCTTGTCGATGGTCACCGGCAGGATGGTCCCGCGGGCATCGAGAATTTCCGAAAGGGCGTTGACGCCCGTGGCAAAACTGCCCGTGTATTCCGCCAGCATGGTCAGAAGCATATTGCCGGCATTGTGCCCGTGCAACCTGCCGTTCCCCCCCAATCTCTTCAATAAGATCGTACGGACAATCTCCCGCTGAGGAGAAAGGGCCAGCACACATTTCAACACATCGCCGGGAGGCAGAATGCCCAGTTCATCGCGAAGCCGACCCGTGCTTCCTCCGCTGTCCGCCATCGCAACAATGGCTTTAATATCAGTGTGTTCAAGATCACGGAGCCCCGAAAGCAGCGCAAATTGGCCGCTTCCGCCACCAATGGTGACTATTTTCGCCGCACCTTCGCATGCCTTCACCGGGGAACCCCCCACTCTCTTGCAGTGCCATGTGTCACGGTATGCACATCCCTCCCCAATGGCAGCGAATATATCAAACATCGCAGGAGTTTCAAAGTCATAAATCGGGCACAGTGCATCTTCGCTTTTTTATTGACATCCGGGCGCCCTCCGCCTACATTCCGGACATGTACAACGAACGTAAGAAACACAGGCAAGGAGATTTTCATGTCCCGATGGGCTATTATCATTGGTATTGTCATACTTGCGGGGGTGTTGTGCGCGCCGGCCCATGCCGGCGATTTCGGCAGAACGGCGCCCCTCAACCCCGCCTTTGAGGCATGGCGGGCGAATGTCAGGGCAGAGAAGGCTGTCCGCGTCACAGCAAAAACCCGCCGCATTTCCGGGACCCGTCCTTCTCCGGTCAACCTCAGGCACCTGTTCAATCGATCCATCGTGCCCCCGGCAAAAACGGCGCAGGATGCCGCAGGCGCCTTTCCCCCACGGTACGATCTCAGGGATGCCGGAAGGATTTCACCGATGAAGGATCAGGATCCCTGGGGGAGCTGCTGGACCTTTGCGACCATGGGTTCCGCTGAATCCTCAGCTCTCGGACGGGGATGGCAGTCACCGGACTTCTCGGAGAAACATCTGGCCTGGTTCGGGTATACCGATATCAGTCCCGCCCTGGTGGGATTTGATCTGACGGACCCCGAAAAAAATATCTACGATCAGGGAGGCTCCGCCACTATCGCGCTGGCTCTGCTGAGCCGTTGGACGGGCATTGTGGGCGAGGGCGATGTCCCCTATGCGGATTTCACGACGCCTCCTCCGGCAGATGCGAAGAATGCCGTTCTTTTGAACGCATGCCGCATGGCCCCGGCGGGCGCATATTTTCAGAAAAATGTCAAATATTTGATTCAAAACTACGGCGCCGTCAATATGGATGTCTATATTGACGGCGAGGGGGAAGAGGACGAGGATGGAACCCTCAACTCAAGCTATAATTCTGAAAGGGCGGCCTTTTATTATGCGGGCGAGGCAGCGGACAGCAACCACGCCGTGCTGGCGGTAGGCTGGGACGATGCCTATTCCAGAGAAAACTTTTTGATCGAACCGCCCGGAGACGGCGCATGGATCGTGCGGAACTCCTGGGGGGATGACTGGGGCGACAAGGGGTACTTTTATGTATCTTATTACGATAACGTCACAGGTGCACTGGAAGATGAGGATGCCTTCGCCTTCGAGGTCGTCCCGCCGCAGGCGTATGATGGATGTGATTTCCATGATCCCCTCGGCGTTACCGGCGCCTATGCGGTCGGAAACAACAACGGTGATCAGTGGTTCAGCAATGTCTTCACTTCGGACAAAAGGCAGAACCTGCACGCCGTCGGTCTCTTTGCAATGAATCCGGATACCTCCATGACGATTTCCGTCTATACCGATATCAATGCATCCAATCCCCGGTCAGTGACCCTCGCACTGAGTCCATGGACCGTCGCCTGTGCAATTCCCGGATACTACGTCTTAACCCTCGAGCACCCCGTTTCCGTCATGAGAAACCAGCGATTTTCCATAGTCGTCAACACGCGGGCGCCCGATGCCGAATTTCCCATCGCGATTGAAAGTCCGAAAGAACAGTATTCCAGCAAGGCAACGGCCTCGAAGGGGCAGAGCTTTGTCAGCGCCGACGGCGTCTCCTGGAAAGACCTGACGGATGAAAAACCCAACGCCAATGTATGTCTCAAGGTCTTTTTCACGGCGGGACTGGAACGGGCGATAGGGGTGCTCCAGGTCATGCAGGGAATGGCGGCGCCCCCCGTGGACGGTGGCGTCATCAGTGATGTGGACAACGACGGGAAAATCGGATTCGCCGAGGCGCTCTACACCCTTCAGGTCAATGCCGGATTACGGTAACCGTTCACGAAAGGAATATATTCCGAAGTAGTTCCCTTATATCGCCGTCTCACTGATGAGACATTTTCTGCTGCCCTGCAGCCTGCGGACCGTTACTGAAACAACCGCCGGTATTCCCCGTAGCCTTCCTTTTCCAGGTTCTCAACGGGAATGAACCGAAGGGCCGCCGAATTGAGGCAGTATCTCATCCCTGTGGGCGCCGGACCGTCGGGGAATACATGCCCCAGATGCGAGTCGCCTTGTCTGCTGCGCACCTCCGTCCGGCGCATGAGCAACGTGCGATCCTCCCTCTCCACGATATTTGCCGGCTCCAGTGGCCTGGTAAAGCTGGGCCAGCCGGTGTTCGAATCATACTTGTCGAGCGAACTGAAGAGGGGCTCTCCGGACACAATATCCACGTAGATTCCCGCCTTCTTGTTGTTCCAGTACTCATTGTCGAAGGCCCGTTCCGTCCCTTCGCGCTGCGTTACCTCGTACTGGAGCGGGGTGAGCCGTTCCCGCAGCGCTTCATCACTCGGTTTGGTGCAGCCGTCCGTTCCTAATGCGCTCTTCGGGCGCGGACGCTCGTCGCGCCATGCTGCTTTCAGAAAGATGTCCCGACCGGAACCGCTGCGGTAGCTTCTGTACCTCATCGCCTGTTTCTTATAAAAATCCTGATGGTACTCTTCGGCCTTGTAAAAGACGGTGAATTTTACAATCTCCGTGGCAATGGGCTTTTTGAATGACCCCGATTGTTCAAGGGCCCGCTTCGATGCTTCCGCCAGGCGCCTCTGCTCCTCGTCATGATAAAATATCGCACTTCGATACTGTGATCCCCTGTCGACAAACTGACCCGACCCGTCGGTGGGATCGATATGACGCCAGAACACATCGAGCAATTCACTGTAGGAAATTCTGCGGGGATCGTAGATTACCTGCACCGCCTCGGCATGCCCCGTGGCACCGCTCGACACCTCCTCATAGGTTGGATTCTCCCTGTGACCGCCCGTATACCCCGATATGGCTTCGAGCACACCGTCCACTTTCTCAAAATCGGACTCCACACACCAGAAACAGCCTCCGGCAAAGGTCGCCACGGCAGTCTCTTCAGCTTGTACGTTCATGATATCCTCCTTCTTTTTTTCCGTCCCTTCATCCGCAAAGGGATACAGTCTCACAATAAAAAGCCCCATGATCAGGATAACTGCCATAAGGGCCATGCGGTTTCCTTTCATCCTGTTCCTCCTCCATGAAAGACGGGGATGGCCTACAGAGACGCCCATCATCCCGTCCCCGGTTTTTTCTTTCTCCTTAATATAATCACCCTCTGCGGCATTGCATAATCACAACACCCGTATCCGGTTCTTGTGCCCTTCCTGAAGGGAAATTCGTCATTGTCATGGGTGTTCGTCCTGATGGGGGAACTGACTATTTCTAAAATGCCGTTGACATCATAATGTGCATCATTTATAGTTCGCGGCAAGGTCTTATTCATCAATTCAAACAGATATAAAAACAATTTGACATGACCGGGTTGGCCTATTTTTTCACCATTGAAGGACATTGAACAACTGGTGCTTGGCGAAGCAGCGGAACGGATGGTTCCTGCGGGGAACGCCGGCGATGGGGGAGTGCTCATTCATCCCGATGTGCTGGATGCCTTTCAGCTTTTGCGCAGTGATGCGGAAAAAGAGGGATTCGATCTCAGAATCCGTTCAGGGTTTCGATCGTTTGACGGACAGCTCGCCATCTGGAACCGGAAAGTCCGTGGAGAACTGGCGGTTCTCGATGATCATTCAAAAAAGATACCTGTCGATACCGTACACAAAAGGGATTTGCTGTGTTACATTCTGCGCTGGTCGGCATTACCGGGGGCAAGCAGGCACCACTGGGGGACGGAAATCGACTATTACGCATATAACGGTTTCACGGTCGGCGGACACATCGAGCTGGTTCCGGATGAATATCGGGACGGCGGCCCCTGTGCAGACGCCGATCGCTGGCTCAATGCCTTCATTGCCGAAAAAATGGCGCACTCCTTTTTCAAACCCTATGGGTGCGACAGGGGAGGCGTGCACCCCGAACCGTGGCATCTGAGCTGGGCACCTCTGGCCGACCACTGCCAGAACGCACTGAAGGCCGATCTTCTCCTTGCAAAGCTGCAGGCCTCTCCCATTCTGCTGAAAGAGTTCATTGTCGACGCCTATCCTGAAATATGGAGCAGGTTCGTCGTCAATGTGGAAAGTTCCGGATGATGCTGACCGGTACACTGCCATACCCTTCAAAACTATTCGGCAGAACTCGCGCCGGTCTGCCGCTGGAGTACTTTACCGGATCGGTGCAGGAGAAACGGAAGGGCGGCCTGCTTCTTATCGCCGGGATTCACGGCGAAGAGGCTGACGGCGTGTTCGTGCTGAGCAGGGCCCTGCGGGCATGCGCCGCTCTGAGAAATTGCGCGGTGGTGCTCTGCGCCAATCCCGAAGGCCTGTTGAGGGGGACAAGGGCAAACGGAAGGGGCGTGGACCTGAACCGTAACTTTCCGTCACGAAACTGGAGACCGCAGCCCGTAATGGTGCGGTCCTTTGTCGACGGGCCGAGAGATCTCGCCCTCTCTCCCGGAGACAGTCCCTCGTCGGAACCCGAAACACATCATCTGCTGGCACTGCTGTGCGAACTCAAACCCGACCATATCATCTCGATTCACTCGCCGCTGGGCTGTGTTGACGCACCGAAAGAGAACCGCCTGGCCGATTTTCTGGCAGCAAAAACCGGGTTGCAGCGGGTCTGTGAAATCGGATACGAAACTCCCGGATCCTTTGGAAGCTGGGCCGCTGAGAACGGCCACGGGCTCGTCACCTTCGAGCTGCCGAAACAAGGCGGTGAAGATCTGGTCAGAAACTATTCACCGGTCTTCGCCGGATTAATGGAAAATGGAATGGACGGCTGACATGGCACTCAATTACATTTGGGTCGGTTTTTTCATAATCGCCTTCGCGACGGCCTTGATCAAACTAATTTTTCTGGGCGACCTGCAGGTGTTCCCCGAGATAATGAATGCGACCTTTTCGATGTCCAAAACGGCCTTTGAGATTGCGCTGGGCCTGACGGGTGTGCTGACCTTCTGGATGGGGATTATGAAAATCGGTGAAGCCGGCGGCGTAATCGGCCTGTTGACGAAACTTGTGCGGCCCTTTTTCAGCCGGCTCTTTCCCGGAGTCCCGGCGGACCATCCCGTACACGGTTCGATGGTGATGAATTTCGCGGCGAATATGCTGGGTCTGGACAATGCCGCGACACCGATCGGACTCAAGGTCATGCAGCAGCTTCAGAAACTGAACCCCTCGCGGGTCGAGGCCTCGGATGCGCAGATCATGTTTCTCGTTCTGAACACTTCGGGCCTGACACTCATCCCTGTCGGCATTATGGTCTATCGGGCACAGGCCGGCGCGGCAAATCCCGCTGATATTTTTATTCCGATACTGCTTGCGACGTTCTTTTCGACACTGGCCGGATTGCTGGCGGTTGCGGCATACCAGAAGATCAATCTTTTCGACAGGGTACTCATGGCGTATCTGTTAGCCGGGTGCGCGGTGATCGGTGCTCTGCTGTGGTATTTTTCATCGCTTCCGCAGGAGCAACTGTCACTCCTGTCGACCGCCGCCGCCAGCGTGATTCTTTTTTCGGTCATCTCATTGTTCATTCTGGCGGCAGCCGTGAAACGGGTCAATGTCTACCAGTGCTTCGTGGAAGGTGCGAAAGACGGTTTTTCCATCGCCGTCAAGATAATCCCCTACCTGGTATCGATGTTGGTCGCGATTGCCGTCTTCCGCGCTTCCGGCATCATGGATGTGCTCCTGGAAGGGGTAAAGGGGGTCGTGAATCTCTTCGGATTCGACAGCAGATTCGTCGATGCACTGCCCACGGCGATGATGAAACCGCTTTCGGGCAGCGGCGCGCGCTCTATGATGGTCGATGCGATGACGGTCCACGGTGCGGACTCTTTCGTCGGCCGTCTGGCTTCGACCTTTCAGGGGTCGACGGACACAACATTTTACATCATCGCCGTATACTTCGGATCGGTCGCTATCAGAAAAACCCGTCACGCGGTCCTCTGCGGGCTCATAGCCGATGCCGCAGGCATTATCGCGGCGGTTTTCATCGCCTATCTTTTCTGGGGATAAAAAGGACGACCGTTTTTTATCCATGCATGGCGGATGCACCAAAAAAATTATATCCGGCGCAGATTTTACCCCATTGCGCAATTCCCGCGCTTCTTCTTGACAGACCTGCGGCAATCCCATATATTTTCACACATTATTACTTGGGGTTCAGATATACCTGACGGGACGAACGCCTATGGCCAAAATTACCGCAATTCATTCATTTCGCGGCGGTACCGGGAAATCGAACACCACCGCCAATATCGCCGCACTGATTGCCGCAGAAGGCATGCGGGTAGGCGTGGTGGATACGGATATCCAGTCCCCCGGCATCCACGTACTGTTTCGCTTCGATCCGAACCGGGCAACCTATTCCCTCAACGACTATCTCTGGGGAAAGTGTGATATAGTCCATACGGCCCATGACGTAACGTCGCTGGTGGACAGCCGCATGGGGGGAAAAATTTATCTTATACCCTCCAGTGTAAAAACAGGCGACATCGCACGGGTTCTGCATTACGGCTACGACGTGAATCTGCTTCGAGACGGTTTTCTGAAACTGATCGACTCGCTGGCCCTCGATTATCTTTTTATCGATACGCACCCGGGGCTGAATGAGGAAACGCTCCTGTCGATTGCACTTTCCGATACCATGGTGATCATTCTCAGGCCGGACCAGCAGGATTATCAGGGAACGGCGGTGACTGTGGAAATATCGCGTCAGCTCGATCTTCCTCGAATTCTTTTGGTGTTGAACAAGGTACCCCTTTCATGGGACAGAAAGGCATTGGCTGCAAAGGTCGCTGAAACCTATGGCTGCGAGGTGGCAGGCGTGCTTCCCCACAGCGATGATATGATGACGCTGGCAAGCGCGGGGATATTCGTAACACAATACCGGGATCACCCGCTGACCAGGGAATTTGAGGCCATCGCCCGTAAAATAGGGGAGGCATAACAAAACAGCGCGGGGGGAATCCTCCGTCTTCACAGAATGAGACCTTTGGCTGCGTACCTTTCTGTAATTCCGGGTGTGATCCGGTATATGCCGGGATGACGAAGGTGATGATCCTATGAGGTTCTGCCGGCGATGCAAGATAGCGCCGCCGTTCCGGAACACACAGATTTGTGAGAAACACGACATATTATGATTTCACCGGCAACGCTCTTCGGGTTCAATAATGGCAACTCCCACAGAATATTCCTGGTGGCGGGTCTTTTCTGGGCCTGCGTGTACGGCCTTCTGAATTTTCTGTCAAACACGTTCATTCTTCCTGCCGCTCCGTTCATCTCTCTGCGACCCCAGATCGCCATTCCCATGACCGTGGGAATTATTTTCGGGCCCTCGGCAGGGTTCCTGGCCGGCGGCCTGGGGAATATACTGGGGGATGCTCTTTCCGGATACGGAATGATGACCTTCTGGAACTGGCATATCGCCAACGGCCTTCTGGGATTATTACCCGGCATCCTTCCTTACGTGGGAGTAAAAAATATTCGAACAGTCCGGGATTTCGCGGCGCTGCAATTTGCCGTTGTCTGTACCAGTGCCTTTGCCGTGGGAATCGCGGTACTGCTGGATATATGGTGTATTCACGTGATGAAATTTCCTGAATCTTTCAATTCGTGGATACTTCCCGCATTCATTACCGATGCGGTCAATGGATTTGTGCTGGTACCGCTCTTGCTTTTCGCGCTGCATCGAGTCGTTGTCACACTGGAAATACACACGATTCTTATGATAAGCTTCCTGCTGGTCGCCGCCATACTGAGTACGTCGATTGCCATCACCTGGTCCGTGTGGGATATGCTGATATCAAAAGACGCAATGATCGATACATTTTATTTTGCCGGCATCCTTTCGACAGTATTGCTCAGTACCGGATTTGCCGTGGCGGTGTTCTTTGTCCGGCGCATTACCCTTCCCATCAAGAGGCTCACCCGGGCGGCACAAGCGGCAGAAAAAGGAAGCTATGAAACTGAAGCGCTTGACTCCCTGTCGCAACGCTCCGACGAATTGGGGCATCTGTCGAAGGTGTTTCAGCACATGATCGAAGAGGTACACGGCCGGGAAAAACAATTGCGGCACCAGGTTGAGGAGCTGCAAATCAGAATCGACAGAACGCAACAGGCGCGGGATGTTGCGGAGATTGTGGATTCCGATTATTTCCAGCACCTGCGAAAGAAGGTACAAGAATTCAGAAAACCATAAAAAAGGAGCCAGAGTAATGAGAGCAGTCGTATTTGACGGCGCCCTGCGGTATGAACCCGACTATCCGGCGCCATCGATACCCCCGGGATGGGCACTGATCCGTGTGAAAGCGGCGGGCATTTGCAAAACGGACATGGAACTGACAAAGGGGTACATGGGATTCAAGGGAGTACTGGGGCATGAATTTATCGGTACGGTTGCACAGTGCGACACTGCGCAGTGGATCGGAAAATCGGTGGTGGGAGAGATTAACGCCGCCTGCGGCGCCTGCGAATGGTGCGCCCGCGGTCTGGGGCGCCACTGCCCCCATAGAGTCACCCTGGGCATCGATCGCCTTGACGGATGCATGGCCGATTACTGTATGCTGCCGGTGGCCAATCTTCTCGAAATTCCCTCCGAACTTTCCGAAGACCGCGCGATATTGACGGAACCGCTTTCTGCTGCCTGCGAAATCCTGGAGCAACTGCCGCTGAGCGGTGCGGAACGGGCAGTGGTGCTCGGAGACGGACGCCTCGGCATCCTCTGTGCCTGGGTGCTGGCCACGACGCTTTCCGATGTTACCGTTATCGGACATCACCCGGAGAAACTTGCCCTGGCAGCCTGGCGCCATATACAGGTGGCGTCTTCCCCGGACGAAATTGCCGGCAATGCCGATATTGTAGTTGAAGCAACCGGTTCGGGACAGGGCATTGTGGAGGCGATGGCCTTGTGCCGTCCGCGGGGAACGATTGTGCTGAAGTCAACGGTCGCGCTTCAGGGCGATGTCAATCTGGCGCCGATCGTCATCAACGAACTGACGGTGCTTGGCTCCCGCTGCGGCCAGTTCAAAGACGGGCTGCAGGTGCTGACGGGCTACCCGGATATGCCGGTGGAGCGGCTCATCACCGCACGATACCCAATAGAAGAGGCCGAAAGGGCCTTCGTCCGGGCCACCGAGCGTGACGCTCTCAAGGTAGTGCTTGATTTGGTATAGACAACTCGACATAGACAGGAACGACGGGTATGATGGGCAATGTGGGCGACCTCCTGCAGAAACTGATTCGGGAAGAGCGACAGGGGGGAAAAACAACTGTGGGATTCCCTTCCGTACCGGGGCATTTTACCACCCTCGGCGTGCCGCTGGTCCAGCGGGATGAAGGACATTACGGAATCGATCTTACGGGAATTAAGGTATTCAGTAATCTCTCTACCTTTGTGCAGTTGCTCACCGGCGAGGTGATCGAACAGTGTGGCTTCGGTATTGCGGATATCATGGTAAAAAGAAAAGTTGATGCCCACCTCACGCCGGAACTGTCACAGGCGGGGGTTGATTGGGTGATGGTCTACGCAAGACTCGACGCTGCAGAGCATCTGCCGCGTTATCACCATTCATTCAACCGGGATATGCAGCTCATCTTCAGCATGCTCCAGACTGTCCGATGGGGCGGACTTCTTTTCCCGGATTTCTTCAATCTCGATCCCGGCGCGACAGAGGCCCCTCTGCCGGCCCTCCTTTTTCCTTTTCATCTGGATGCCGCCGACAGGAAAGAAAGCCATTACATGCTTCTGGAGTTCAATCGTCCGGGACGGTTTCTCCGGGTGACAATCGAGGACGCCCCATCGTCACGATTGCAGTTGAAACATATTCCTCATCGGGTCGTCGACACTCTACATCATGCAGCCTATCTCCCCGATATGCACCATATTGCCGGGCAGATTCACCAGGGCATTCTGAGAGAATGCTTCAACAATCGCACCGAATACAAGGAAACATCGGATCGGCAATCGGCGCTCTTTGACCACCTTCGGGCGGGGGGTCTGGACAGGCTGGAATCAATCTATTTTCGGTGGACCATTGACGATATTGAACCGCTTATTCTCAGGGAAAATAAGGGGCCGTCCCTCAATGAATCCCAGACGCTTCTGCACAAAGAACTCATGCTCCTCCAGGACCCGGATGTGCGTGCTCACCTGCAGGCGGGACATGTCATCGAGATGCAGGCCGACAAACGCTGTGTCTTTTTCTCCCTCTCCCGTCGTCACACCTGTCTCAATATCAGCCTGAGTGAAGAACCGCATTTCACGACCCTGGACGATTATTTCGATAAAATGCCCCTCCTGAAGGAGGCAGCCGTTCAGCGGGAAGGATCACTTCATGGTGTGCGTCTTTTTCTGATTCATCACATTACTGCGGAAGTGCTCGGGCTTATCAGGGCCTTTCAAAAAGCCGGATGTGCGTTCATCACCACGCTGTTTGTAAAATACGCCGGCGTCGTGCCCGACGAGTACTTTGAAACAATCCTCTCCCTCCCCGACGATTCCTTCCTGTCCTATGGACTTCACAGGATAGAAACGCCGCGCACCATGGAAAGCCGTTATGTGGTATCACAGCAGTATTCCGATATTTCAGACCTGCAGTTCCTCGACACACTACTGTGGGAGGAACGGCGCGATTTCAAGGATGCCATGCGTCTGGTAGCGGGTCATCTCTTCTTTGAAGAGGCGATTCGCTGTAAAAAATCCGGGATTGCCCTTTTACTGGTTGAGGACGGCGGATATCTGTCGCCTCTGATCAACAGATTCTGCCTGGAACAGAAGACGCTGGGCGACGTGCTGCGCTATTTCCGCGTTGACGCCGCCGGGGGGAATCCCGACCTTGCAGTGCCGGAAGAAGACTGTGAGGCGCCCGTGGCGGAGTGGCTGGCTGAAATATTTGCAGGCACTGTCGAACACACAAAAAACGGTCACGACGAGAACGCAGAGGTAATGCATGAATACGGAACACTTCGATTTCCTCTTGCCAGCATTGCCGTATCCCGTCTTAAACGGGGCCCTGAGGCAAGGGAGTGTGCGATAGCCATACTTAACGCCGTCGAGAACATCCTGCACCGTCAGGGGTTGCTCCTGTCGCGTCGGCGGGCCCTGGTGATCGGTTCATCGGGTGCAATCGGACGGCGCCTTATGGATGAGCTCTCCCATCGCCTGATCGAAGCGCCTCCCGCCGGCGTCGACATCGCCCCATCAGACATCGCTACAACGCACCTGGAAGTCAGGACCATTGAAGAACTTGACAGGAATATCCTTTACGGCATCGATATGATAATCGGCGCCGCCGGCAGGTCCGTGATGACGGCAGCGACTCTTGCGGATATGCTGCTACAGGGCAGGCAGCCGTTCCTTTATTTTGTGAGCGGTTCGACGAAAACGGTGGAATTCACTGAAGTAGGAACATGGCTTCACTCGCTGATGGCGCACAACAATCCCCGCATTGCAGGGCATGCCGTCGAGATCGCCCATGCACCGCTGCGGGACCTTCAGACATCGGCGCTTCTGGGACATGAGGTGAGTATTGCCTTTTCCGACGGCGCCATCCCGCCCAAACGGCTCTATCTTCTGGGTGAACTGACGCCCATTAATTTCCTCTACTACGGAATCCCCAGAGAGATCCTTGATGACGTCATGTGCCATCTCTTCCGGGTATCCGTCGGATTGATAGAAAGAACAAGAGCGGGAGAATCGCTCCCCCGCCGGCTCCTCGCCGTCGATCACGACATTGATATGGATGCACGGCTGATCGACGCCCCGTTCCCTTGACACGCGAGGAAGTGTTGCAAGGTGCATCAAAAAAAGAAAAGGATGAAATCGCCATGAAAAAAATTACATTCACCGTTATCGCGTGCACCGTACTTTCGCTCTTCCATATCGCCCCTGCTGTCCTTGCCGCCGAAAAGATCGTCTGGCGGGCCCAGTCCAGCTATTCGGCGGGTCTTCCCCAGCTTTACTCCCCTGCCGCCTATTTTGCGAAAAATATCGAAAGGCTGACCGATGGATGTCTCGTGGTCCGGCTCTCGCCGGGAGGGGCTGTCGTCCCCGCCCTGAAGGTGTTCGACGCCGTCAGCGCCGGTACTCTTGATATGGGATTTACCTGGGCCGGCTGGTGGGTGGGTAAATTTCCCGCCTCGGTCCTCTTCGCCAACTCCTACCCCAACGGTCTCCAGACGCAGGAGATGCTCGGGTGGATCTATACGGGAGGGGGACTCGATCTCTGGAACGAGCTGTACCGTGGGCATGGCGTGAAGGTGCTTCCCCCCTACGGCATGCTGAATTCGGAAAATTTCTGCTGGTCCCGCAAGCCGATCAGGTCTCTGGAGGATTTCAAAGGCTTGAAATTCCGGACCGTGGGCATCTGGGGACAGTGTCTTGAACGTCTGGGCGCCCGCGTGGTCACGCTTCCCGGCGCCGAAGTCTATCCCGCACTGGAGCGGGGTGTCATCGATGCCTGCGAATTCGGCACCCCGGCCATCGACAAAAAGTTCGGCTTTGAGGAAATCTGCACATATCTCCTGCTCCCGGGCATACATGAGCCCTGCGCCCCCCTGGAAACGCTGGTCAACAAAAAGTCATGGGAGACACTCCCCCCTGACCTGCAGTACAAGGTACAGATCCTGCTCCGCGAATCCTGTTTTCAGGCAATGAATCGCGCCCTGAAGGAAGACGCCGAGGCCATGGAGTATTTCAGGAACTACAAGGGGCTCCATGTCTCGAAACTCTCGCCTGAAATGCTCGCGGGAATCGCCCGCATCGGTGATGCGGTACTAAAGGAACATGCAGAAAAAGATCCCCTTTTCGCCAAAATTTTACAGTCGCAGATCGCCTTCAGAAAAAAGGTGGAACCCTACGCGGAACTGGTGCGACTCCCCTATCCCTATGCAAAGTAAGACAGTATGGCCGTTATCGCAAAATGTATTGACCGTGTAAGCGCCCTGTCGGGAAAAGTCGCGGCATGGCTCTGCCTTGTCCTCATGGGAGAACTCGTCTACGATACGGTTGCCCGCTACGGATTCAACGCCCCGACCGAGTGGTCCTACGACGTCTCCTATATGCTCTGTGGAACACTCTTTATGATCGGCGCCTCCTGGACCCTGCTTCAGGGTGAACATGTGCGCATAGGCATTCTCTATGACCGGGCATCGCCTCGCGTCCAGGCGGCACTTACCATTGCCGGGTATCTTGTATTCTTTTTTCCCTCGATGGCAGCGCTTTTCTGGTATGGGGCCGACTTTGCGCTCGCTTCCTGGCGGATGCAGGAACACGCCGGCGTCAGTATGTGGTCGCCGCCGATTTATCCTTTCAAGACCATCATTCCGATCGCCGCGCTGCTGTTACTGCTCCAGGGATCGGTGCTCTTCGCGCGCACAACGGCCCGGCTTGTGAAAGGGGAACCCTCATGAGCCTCAACCCGGAAATGCTTATCATCATGCTCTTTGCCGGCCTGATTATCGGTCTTGCGATGGGATTTCCCGTGCCCTTCGTCATACTCGGCGTTTCGATGGCCGTGGGAGTGGCGGGGACCGGAACGGCATATTTTCCCATGATGATTCTCCGCATTTTCGATACCATGCAGAACTACATCCTGATCGCCATCGTGCTGTTTGTCTTCATGGGCATTATGCTGGAGCGGTCGGGCGCGGCGGAACGCATGTTCTCGGCGGCCCATATCCTTCTGGGCGGTCTGCGCGGCGGTCTTGCCGTCGCCGTTGTGCTTGTCTGTACGATTATGGCGGCCGCGACGGGCATCATGGGCGCCCCCGTGATCATTATGGGACTCTTTGCGCTGCCCGAAATGTTGAAACGCGGATACGATCCCGCCCTCAGCTCCGGAACCATCTGTGCGGGAGGCACCCTGGGCATTCTCATACCGCCCAGCATCATGCTGGTTGTCTACGGGCCCATGGCCGGTCTTTCGGTAGGAAAACTCTTCATGGGCGCGGTCATTCCCGGCTTGGTCCTGGCAACCCTCTATACTGTGTATATTCTGGGAGTCTGTCGGTTGCACCCGGAAAAAGGACCGGCGCTGCCGCCGGAATCACGCAGAACCCCGGCAGGGGCGAAGATTCGCATGACCGTCACGTCGCTTTTCCCGACGCTCATCCTTATCTTCTCCGTACTCGGAACGATTTTCTTCGGCATCGCGGCGCCTACGGAAGCGGCCGCCGTTGGGGCGGCGGCCAGTCTGCTTCTGGCGCTTGCCTACGGAACACTCACCTGGCAGACTCTCAGGGAGGCCCTGTACCGAACCGTGATCGTATCGAGTATGATCATGCTGCTCGTGGCCGCCGCCTTCGTCTTCACGGGAACATTCATGCTTGTGGGCGGCGGCGACCTCGTGAAGGAAGGACTCATGGAGCTGCCCATCGGACGCTGGGGCATCTTTCTCGTCATGGCCGCTGCCTTCTTTGCCTTCGGTCTCTTCATGGAGTGGGTCGGCATCGTGCCGATCCTGGTGCCGATTTTCGCCCCCCTTATCATCGAACTGGACTTCAACCCCCTGTGGGCGGCTGTTATTTTTTGCGTGGTGATGCAGACATCCTTCCTGACGCCCCCCATGGCGCCGGCCCTCTTTTATCTCAAAGGGGTCTCCCCGGAGAACATCGGCTTCGGGCGTCATATTGTGAAGGGGGCGGTCCCCTTTATCGCGCTGCAGCTCATCGGCATCATGCTGCTGATCCTCTTTCCAGAGCTGATCCTGTGGCTCCCGGAAATGATGTTCCGATAAAATATTACGGGTACGCACATGACACAGAATTCATCACTATCAACAAGACATTCCGGGTACCATGGAGTTGCATCGGAGCGTCAGCAATCGGCTCCAATGACTGATCGGCCGATATATGCCGCACGAAGACCCGCGTCTCTTGCCGCCATGAATTGCCTTTTATCGGAAGTGACAAACAGGTCGGCCCTCCACTCCAGAGCACAGGCAACATGAAGAGAATCCAGCGTACGTAACGCATTGTTCTCCAATATCTTTATCGCACGAGACACTACTGCAGGGGTTATCTGTAATACCACTGCATCTCTTACATCTTCGATAAGTTGCTTTTTTGCAGCGATGACATACGGTCAAGATCAAATTTAAGAATTAAAGGTGTGAATTAAAGGTGTTGCACCAGGGCATCACTTTCACATACAATAAGGTGCCGTAAGAAATATATTGCCAATGTCAGGGAGATGCCTTTTTTAGAAGAAATTTGCATGGTAAGGAGCAATAGAGATATGACCAAGCCTGCAGGCTCTCACCAAGGGAAAACGAAACGCAGCATGCCGCCGGAGCAAACCGGCAACACCGTTGACGCGCAACCAAAGATTGACCGGCCGGCCGACGGCTTTCCAATCGTGGGCGTCGGCGCTTCTGCCGGGGGCCTGGCGGCCTTTGAGGCGTTCTTTTCCGGCATGCCCGCAGACGCTGACCCGGGTATGGCCTTTGTACTGGTGCAGCACCTGGCCCCGGACCACAAAAGCATCCTGACCGACCTGATCCGGCGATACACGCGCATGCAGGTCTTCGAGGTCGAGGACGGAATGGAGGTGCGGCCCAATTGCGCCTATATCATCCCGCCGGGCCGCGACATGGCGTTTATTAGGGGGTCGCTGCAACTGTTCGAGCCGGTGTCCCCGCGCGGCAAGCGTCTGCCTATCGACTTCTTTTTCCGTTCGCTGGCCAGTGACCAACGCGAGCGGGCCATCGGCGTGGTGCTTTCGGGCACCGGCAGCGACGGCACTCTGGGGGTGCGGACCATCAAAGGCGAGGGCGGCATGGTTATGGTGCAGAACCCGGAGTCCACCGAATATGACGGCATGCCGCGCAGCGCCATCGGCACAGGTCTGGTGGATTACGAACTCCCCCCGGCCGAGATGCCCGCCCAACTCATCGCCTATGCGACCCATGCCTTCGGCAAGCCTCCTCGGCCGGTGACCCCGGCGTCCCAGTTCGAGAACGCACTGAAAAAAGTACTTGTCCTGCTGCGCGCCCGGACCGGCAACGATTTTTCCCTGTACAAGCCTTCGACCAGCCGGCGCCGCATCGAACGGCGCATGGCCGTGCATCAGATCGAAAGCATTGACGGCTACGTCAAGTTCATCCAGCAGACGCCCGAGGAGGTGGATGCGCTGTTTCGCGATATGCTGATCGGCGTGACCGGTTTCTTCCGCGACCCCGAAGCCTTCAATGCACTGGAAGAGCAGGTCATCCCCAAGCTCTTTGCCGCCAAACGCGCGGATGGCGAGATTCGGATCTGGGCGCCGGGGTGTTCCACCGGCGACGAGGCCTATTCCCTGGCCATCCTGCTAGCCGAGCGTCAGGAGGCGCTGAAGCAAAATTTCAAGGTGCAGGTCTTTGCCACGGACATCGACAGCCACGCCATAACCACGGCCCGTGCCGGCATCTATCCGGCCTCCATCGCCGCCGATCTCACCCCGGAGCGGCTGGCGCGCTTCTTTTCGTCCGAACCGGGAGACAGCGCCTTTCGCATCCACAAGAGCATCCGCGACATGCTGGTCTTTTCCGAGCAGAACGTGATCAAGGACCCGCCCTTCTCCAGGCTGGACCTGATCAGTTGCCGCAACCTGCTGATCTACCTGGGCGGGGAACTGCAAAAAAAGCTCATCCCGCTGTTCCACTATGCCTTGAACCCGGGCGGGTTTCTCTTTCTGGGAACCTCCGAAACCGTGGGCGAGTTTCAGGATCTCTTTGCAGCGCTGGACCGCAAGTTCAAGTTGTATCAGCGCAAGGAAGATTTCATCGGCGCCCGGCGCACTGGGCCGGGTCGTTTTTTGCCGCCCATGACGGCCCCGGATACAGGGCGCCCGCGTACCGCCGAAAAAACGGCCCATACCGGGAAACTGCCGTTGCGGGAGTTGACCGAACAGGCCCTGCTGGAGGAGATCGTCCATGCAGGTGCATTGGTCAACGCCCGGGGCGATATCCTCTACCTCCACGGCCGCACCGGCCTGTACCTGGAACCGGCACCCGGGGTGAGCGGACCCAACAATATTTTGAAGATGGCCAGGGAAGGGCTGCACCACGACCTGGTGATCGCCCTGCGCAAAACCGCGGAGACCGGGGGAACCGTTCGTTGCCCCGGGCTGAGGGTCAAGACCAACGGCGACGTCGCCACCGTCAACCTGATAGTCCGTCCGGTGGCCGCCGCCCCTGCCGCCACGCCCGAGCTCCCCTTGTATCTGGTCATGCTGGAGCAGGCCCGGGAGCCCCTGATCCGTGAAAGAGTATCATTGCCGGATGAGCGGGAGAGCAAACCGGCATCGGAGGCGGACGGTGAAGATGCCGACACCCGCATCGCCGCGCTCAAACAGGAGCTGAGGATCAAGGAGGAGTATCTCCAGACCTTCAACGAAGAACTGGAGACCTCCAATGAAGAGTTGAAATCCTCCAACGAGGAGTTGCAGTCGATCAACGAAGAGTTGCAGTCCACCAACGAGGAGCTGGAAACCTCCAAGGAGGAGCTGCAATCGCTGAACGAGGAGCTGTCCACGGTCAACGCCGAGTTGCAGACCAAAGTGGCCGACCTGTCGCGGGCCAACAACGACATGAACAACCTGCTGGCCGGCACCGGCATCGCCACGGTCTTTGTGGACCACCAGCTGCGCATCCTGCGTTTCACCCCCGCCGCCACCCAGATCATCAACCTGATCCAGAGCGACATCGGCAGGCCCGTGTCCCACATCGTCTCCAACCTGACCGGCTACGGCAACCTGAAGGAAGACACGCAGGCCGTTCTCAAAACCCTGGTTCCCAGGGAGGCCGACGTCCGGACCGCCGACGGCCTGTGGTACCGCATGCGCATTCAACCCTACCGCACCGTGGATAACGTCATCGAGGGCGCGGTGCTCACCTTTGTGGATGTCACGGCGGCGCGAAAGCTTCACGAGGCGCTGCGGGTAAACGAGGAACGGCTGCGGGTCGCCCTCGGCGCGGCTTCCATTTGTGTTTTCAATCAGGACGCAGGCCTTCGCTACACCTGGATTCAAAACTCGAACTTTGGCTTTGCAGCGGAACAGATCATCGGCAAGACCGACGCCGATCTTCTGCCGGAAGAAGATGCCGCCAGGCTGACGGCTATCAAGCAAAAAGTGCTGGAAAGCGGAAAAAAGGCGCGGCAAAACTTCCGGCTTGCCATTGCGGGCAAAACCGTTGACTATGACCTGATGGTCGAACCGTTGCATGATGCCGCCGGCGCCGTGATCGGGATCACCTGCGCCTCCCTGGATGTCACCGATCAACAAGGCGGGGAGCGGACGAATGCCGTTGCAAACCGGACGTTGCCATCTGAAAATAGGGAGATAATCTATGACAAACCAGAATAACCTCCCCAAAGACGCTGCGGATTTGCGGCAAAAGGCTGAAGCGCGTGCCCGGGAACGGGCCGCCTGGACGCCGGAAGACATCACTGCCCTTTCGCCCGAGGAAATCCGGAAAACGCTCCACGAGCTGCGGGTGCACCAGATTGAGCTGGAGATGCAGAACGAGGAGCTTCGCACGGCTCAGGCGGAGATCGAAGCCGGGCGGGCGCGCTATTTCGACCTCTATGACCTGGCCCCGGTGGGGTACGTCACCGTCAGCGAAAAGGGGCTGATCCTGGAGGCTAACCTTACCTTGGCCACCCTGCTGGGTGTGAACCGCGGAGCGCTTGTCAAGCAGGCGCTTTCCCGCTTCATCCTCAAGGAAGACCAGGATTGCTACTACCTGCACCGCAAAAAGCTCTTTGAGACGGGCGAACCGCAGGAAGGTGATTTGCGGCTGATCAACCCGGACGGCGCAAGCTTCTGGGCGCATCTGACGGGGACTATCGCTCAAGAGGAAGACGGCGCACCTGTATGCCGCGTCGCGATCAGCGACATCAGCGGGCGCAAGCTGGCCGAGGAGAAAAGCGAGACGCTCCAGGCCCAGTTGTCCCAGGCCCAAAAGATGGAGTCGGTGGGAAGGCTTGCCGGCGGGGTGGCCCACGACTTCAACAACATGCTGGGAGTCATCCTGGGTAACGTGGAACTTGTCTTGGACCGCATCGGACCGGACGATCCCCTGCATGCCGACCTGGAAGAGATTCGGAAAGCCGCCCAGCGCTCCGCCGACTTCACGCGCCAACTCCTGGCCTTTGCCCGTAAACAGACCATTGCACCCAAGGTGCTTGATCTCAACGACACGGTGGAAGGCATGCTCAACATGCTGCGACGGATCATCGGAGAGGACATCGCCCTGGACTGGAACCCCAGGCAGGGGCTATGGCCGGTCAAGATGGACCCCGGCCAGATCGATCAGTTACTGGTCAACATTTGCGTCAACGCCCGGGACGCCATCGCGGGCGTGGGCAAGATCACCGTAGAGACGCGCAACACCGCCTTGGACGAGGAATACTGTGCCCGGCAGGCGGGTTTCGAACCGGGTGAGTACGTGATGCTGATCGTGAACGACGACGGTTGCGGTATGGACTCTAAGACTCTCTTGCTCCTCTTCGAGCCTTTCTTCACGACCAAGGAAACGGGCAAGGGCACCGGCTTGGGGTTGGCAACCGTGTATGGCATCGTCAAACAGAACAACGGTATCATCAACGTATACAGCGAGCCGGGCCAAGGAACGACTTTCAATATCTACCTGCCGCGGTACGCGCCCCAAACGGAGTCCCTGCCGAAACAGGCCCCGGTTCAGACGGTGTCGGGTGGCCTCGAAACCATATTGCTGGTGGAAGACGAACCGGCGATCTTGAAAATGACCGCGATCATGCTTGAACGTCAGGGCTACACCGTACTGGCGGCGCGATCCCCGGACGAGGCCATCCGCCTGGCCAGGGAACACGCCGGCCCGATCGACGTGCTTTTGACCGACGTAATCATGCCCGAGATGAACGGCAGCGATCTGGCAAAAATTATCTCATCCATCTGCCCGAACGTGAAACGCCTGTTCATGTCCGGCTACACAGCCGACATCATCGCGCACCATGGGGTGCTGGATCAAGGCGAGCATTTCATCCAGAAGCCGTTCTCGTTGAGGGTATTAGGAGGGAAGCTACGCGAAGTCCTTAAAGGATAGCATGTTGATTTTATAGTAATTACGGGTAGTATAAGCAATTTCACATCATTGGACATTCACAATCGTTATGAACGGCCTATTCAGCCGCTGGCTTTTTGCATCGGCTGAATCAACGAGGCGGAAATATTACGTTGACAATCATTACCATGCGCATTAGTATTACCGTATTACCTACATATGAGAGGAGCACATCATGCACACAGTCATAAGCAAACTTACCACTAAGTATCAGGCTACTGTTCCTAAATCAGTGAGAAAAAAACTGAATCTCGATTCCGGCGACATCATTGCCTTTGACATCGATGGCGATAGTATAAAACTCAGAAAAGCAACTCCCACGGATGTTGATTTTTTCAATGCTCTGGTTCCGACGCTTAATGAATGGAATTCAGAAAACGATGAGGATGCATACCATGACCTATGAACCGTTTGATGTGGTGATTGTGCCCTTTCCATTCACTGATGCAGCTCAGACAAAAAGAAGACCGGCCCTGGTACTGTCGCAAAATACGAATTTAGGAAATAAAATCGGGCACTCCATATTGGCCATGATTACAAGCCTGAAAAACGCGCCCTGGCCATTGGACTGCGAAATTAAGAGCAGCGAGTCGGGATTGACCGCACCTTCGGTTGTCAGGATGAAGCTATTTACCCTCGATAATAGGTTTATAATTAGAAAAATCGGGTATTTATCAGAAGACGATCAAAAACAGGTCACACAAAGCCTCTCACAAATTTTCGATTACCTGTGATTTTAAAATCCAGCACGCCTTTCCCGGAATTTCGAAAGGGTATTGTACATATCAGAGAAGATGGGGTATTGGTACCTGATGTCAAAGGAATCAAAGAGAGTACGCGGACCTTCTGGCGCTGCGTGAAACAACCCCCTGGAGTTACAAGGCAGATGAACAAACTCGTGATATTTTTTCTATGCTGCATCCCGCTTGCGGCAGGTATGCTCGCGACCAGCGCCGATCGTGCGTGGGGAGAGAGGATAGCTCGGTATTCATTTGCGGCGTCGCCCCTTCATCAATTCAAGACAGACCTCGATCAGGGCGGGTCCTATGAGATGTCGGGCGTTTTTCTTCATTCGTCGTTTACAGAGTCGGTGAATGAGAATGTCGATGCCGGCGTCGCCCTGCGGTATGCCTGCGAAGAGTACAGGTTCGAAAATCCTGTCTTTACAGGTCAAGCGCGACCCTGGTCGGAGGTGCATACCGTCCAGGGAGCGTTCTTCTATGTCCGCACTATGGATAATGGCTGGCGCATGCGCCTTTCGCCTTCCATCCGCTTTTCCGGCGAATCAGGGGCACAAACCAGTGACGCCGTTGCCTGGGGAGGTTCGCTGTCCTTTTCCCGCCTGATGAAACCCGGCTTGACGCTGGGAGCGGGAATCGCCTACGTTGACGATATCGACAAGCGATCGGCGCTTCCCATCGTGATGGTCCGGTGGGATATTACCGATCGTATGACGCTGGGGACGGCGCCCGGATCGGGTCCGGCAGGCCCTGCGGGCATGGAACTTACCTACAGGATTGACGACACCTGGACCATGGCCACGGGCACTGCCTGGCGTTCACAGAAATTCAGGCTTGACCGGCATGGCTTTTTCTCCGGCGGCGTGGCGCGATCCCGCTGTCTGCCGGTCTGGGTGCGTGCATCCCGCTCCCTTACCGGCAATGTCAGTTTTGATTTCTACGGCGGCGCCATGCTCGCGGGAAGTCTCCGCATTGACAATGCCCGCGGCGACCGAATCGCCGACGACGATTACGCAAGCGCGTTCTTCCTGTCGTGCATGCTGTCGGCACGGTTTTGAGGGATGATTCGCAGGCAGCGACAGGGCAGTGAGGCTTTGCAGAACCTCATAGTGCACAGCGGTGATGCGTTATGGCCCGATTTTCAAGGAAGAAACAATTTTTCGGACTTGTTGCATGGCTCCTGGTCGCCTACAGTGCCGCCGCCATCGGCGGCATCGCCTCGGTCAGCGCGGGGTCGTTCTACGCGCAGCTTGTTCGGCCGGCATGGGCGCCGCCGCCCTATATCTTCGGCCCTGTGTGGATGACGCTTTACACCCTCATGGGCATTGCATCCTGGCTGGTCTGGCGTGTCGGAGGATTTGCCGCGGCGTCGAGCGCGCTTACCCTCTTTCTCCTGCAGCTGGCGTCAAATGCCCTGTGGACATGGCTGTTTTTCCGGTGGCGCCACGGCGCGGCGGCTTTTGTCGACGTAGTGCTTCTCTTCGCCTTGATCGTGGCAACGATCGTCAGCTTCCGGCGCGTGAGCGCACCGGCAGGCATATTACTTATCCCCTATCTTTTGTGGGTAGCCTTTGCTTCAGTGCTGACGTACAGCCTCTGGCACATGAACCCCCGGATTCTGGGATGATAAGGTTCGCTGGACAAGAATATTTCTATGAAACACAACCTGCGCACGCATAAATTTTCACGACTGATTGTGATTGCCGCTGTCTGTATTGTGATGGAAGGCTGCTCGACTGCCCTTATTACCTTCGGCGTGCTTGACAGGACTGAACAGGATCAGATGTTCTCCGCGACAGATCGGACCGGGCTGGAGACATTCGCCGGGACACCCGTGGCTTCGAGAACAAACCCCGACGGTACTGTTGTAAATCTCTATAGGTACATAGACGGCGAGGCGGGAGTAGTAGGAAGGAAAGGGCGCAGGCCCATGCACGGAGAGCGTGGCTATAGAGCAATTGCTACAGTGGCATCCGCAGGTTTTTTCGAGCCTTTCTTACTACTCGCAGCCCTGACTGAACGCTCCGAAGCAACACGCACGTTCTATGTGGTGTATGCACCCGACAACCGCATTCTCGCAATTTGCCATCCGGCAGACACAGTCAACGTTCCTGAATGCGAACCGTCGCTCTGTGATTGTGAATCCGCACCGGAGGCAGAGAAAGACCGTTAAAAACCGCTTTAAAAAATTGTCACCCCTGAAAGGGGACTCTTACTTTCTGCGAATTCGACGTTGCGGGGCGGAACACTACAGGCGTTTTTTCAGTTTCATGATTCTTGTATACGATTGGTCGATCCGTTCCGCCTGCACCCGTCCTTCATGGACCAGTTCCCTAATGATTGCACCGGCGCGAGAGGCGATGCCCTCGTCATAGACGGAGTTATTGCCGAAGATCAGGATGTCGCAGCCGGCCGTGATGGCCCGTTCAACGGCCTGTTCGAGACCATAGTGCAATCGTATCGCTCCCATCTGCATGTCGTCGGAAATGACCACCCCCTCATAGCCGAGGTCCCGCCGCAGAATGCCGCCGATGATTGCGCGGGAGAGGGTGGCCGGCCAGCGGGGATCGAGATGTTCGTTTACAATATGGGCCGTCATCACCATGTCGGCTTTCCCCGATTCTGTGAGGGCCGCAAAGGGCTCCAGTTCGCGGGCCGACCAGGTGCGGGTCACATCCACGAATCCCTTGTGAGAATCGGCGGTGGAACTGCCATGCCCGGGAAAATGTTTGATCGCCGAGAGCACCCCGCCCGCGTGGAAGGCGTCGATCATCGCCTCGGCATGGCGGATCACACAGGCGGGATCGGAAGAGAAACTCCGCTCGATCTTCCCGATTATCGGGTTTTCCGGATTGACATTGAGATCGACGACGGGCGCGAAATTCAGGTTTATCCCCAGCTCGCGCAGCGTCTGAGCCGTAATTTCGGCAGCCTTTCCTGTCTCCTCGACGTTGTCGCGCCTCCCCAGGTATCCCTCTGAAAGTGAAGGCGGAAAACCGAACCGCTCCTTCAGGCGGCAGACTTTTCCCCCTTCCTGGTCGACGGCCACGAAGAGGGGGGCCGTTGAGGCTTCTTTCAGTGTGCGCACCAGTTTCCTCACCTGCGCGGGCGATGAGATGTTTCTTACGGGGCTCTTTGACGGCACGTCATAATCGAAAAGTATGACGCCGCCCACTCTTCCCGCACGAATATCCTTTACGATGGCACTTTCTTCATCGACGTCACACCCTCGAAATCCCACCATGAGCATCTGGCCTATTTTTCCACCGATGTCCACCCTTTCGGCGAGAACCGGCGGTGGGAAAAAAAGGAACGGCGCAAAAACGCAGAGCAGCAAATACATATATCCTATCATCATGTAAGTGTTCCTGTTCTGTAGATCATTTGATGAGGCATCACATTGTGCATCATCATGTATCGTGTCTGAAGGGCAAAGGACAGGCTATTTTTCCTTCATGACCCAGACGCCGTTCCACTCGGCGCCGGGATTATTTTCCTTCAGTGCTTCACAGCGCTTGATGTACATTTCCGCCAATTCGTCACGGCAATTCAGGCAGAGCGCTTCGTTGAACGCATCAATCGCTTTATTCCAAATCCCCTTTCGATACAGTTCAAGACCGCTCTTGAACTGGCTCACCGCCTCCATGAGATTGGGGAAGCTTTCGTCACTGTGGTAATCGAGTACCTCGTATATCGCCACCGGCTCGCTCTTGCCCTTGACGACAACCCGGTCGACTTCGCGGACACGATAGGTGCCGCGCAGTTTCTTGTAGGTGTTTTCACTGATGAGTATCTGCGCATGATACTGTTTGCAGGCGCTCTCCAATCGGGACGCCAGATTCACGCCGTCGCCGATAAGGGTATAATCCATCCGCTTAGGCGAGCCTATGTTTCCCGACACCACTGCATCTGTATTGAGGCCGATCCCTATGCGGACCTCCTTCTTGCCCTGGGCAAGGCGTTCGCGATTCCATGCATTGAGGTGGTTTATCATGGAAATGGCTGCCCGCAGGGCGCGGTCCTCATCGTCCCCGTGAGACACAGGAATGCCGAAGGCAGCCATGATGGCATCCCCGATAAACTTGTCCAGCATGCCGCCTTCCTGCTGAATGCATTCCACCATAATCGTAAAATACTCATTAAGCAGTGATACCGTTCCCTGCGCACCCAGTTCCTCCGTCAGGTTGGTAAAGCTTCGAATATCCGAAAAGAGTATGGTGGCCGTTTTGCTCGTGCCGCCCAGAATATCCTCGCCCCCCGCCAGAAGCTGATCGGCAAGATCGGGGTCCATATAGCGGGACATGGTCGATTTCATGCGCTTTTCGCTGGTGATATCGTCAAATACAATCATGGAGCCGAGCTTCTTTTTTTCCGCACTCATCAGCGGCAGTACCGTCAGATTTACGGAGATATTCTCGCCGCCGAAGGCAAGCAGAGCATCCATGGTGACATCGGAGGTTTGACTTTCCTCGACACGGTTCACCTTTTCCAAAATCCAGTTATTGCCGCCTGTAAAAAACTCATCGGCCTTCCGCCCGATAATATCGCCCTCATGGACCTTCATGATCTTCATGCCCGCCGCATTGCAGGTAACTATTGCGCCTTCTTCGTTGAGGGTTACCACGCCGTTGGTCATGCTTTCAAGGATGCTTTCGCTGTAATTCTTCATGTTCTGCACATCATCGAAGAGCTTCGCGTTCTCGAGGGCGATCGAGATCTGTGCGGTAAACGCTTTGAGGCGGGCCTCGTCCTCCTCCGTAAAGGGACCGCCGATTTTATTCAACACCTGGGTCACACCGATTGCTTTCCCGTTTTTGTTGACTACCGGCACACACAGGATTGAACGGGTAAAAAATCCCGTCTGCCGGTCAAATGACGGGTTGAACCGGAGATCAGCATAGGCATAGGGAATATTAACGGTCTTCCCCGAGGTAAAAACGGCACCCGCAATACCCAGGTGATTGGGGAACCGGATCTCCGTGGCGCCCAGTCCTTCGCCTACCTTTGAAAAGAGTTCTTTTTTCTTTTCGTCATTGAGAAAGAGCGTGGACCGGTCCGCCTTGAGCATGCGCGTTGCTTCCGACATAACCTTCTGCAAAATCGTGCCGAGATCGATTTCCGAAATCACGTCGGCAACAATATCAAAAAACTCCATTTCCTGCAGACGTGCACGCTGCATCTGTTCCACGAACTGCGTGCTCTGGAGGGTCACCGCCGCCTGCGTCGTCATTGCCTCGAGCAATGCAAGATCGTGCGCGGTAAAACGACCCGTTTTTTTATTAAGAGCCTGCGCAACCCCGATAATCTCCCCCTTGGCCGTCCTGATGGGGGCGCAAAGAATCGACCGTGTCACAAAACCGGTCTGCTCGTCGACAGTCCTGTTGAACCGGGGATCGGCGTAGGCATCATGGACAATCGTTCCTACACCGGAGACAAACACATCACCGGCAACACCGGAATTACTGAGAATTCGGATTTCCCGTTTGAATGATCCCTGGGCCACACGAGAGTAAAGTTCGTCCGTTTCTTTATCGTTTAAAAAAATGGTGCCACGCTCTGCATCAAGTTCCCGCGTGGTTATTTCAACCAGCGTTTTCAGCATTTCATCGAGGGTTTCAAAGGCAGCAATCGTTTTTGACACAGTGAGCAGCATCTCCGCCTGGTGCAGCTTTATACCCATCCCCTCCGGCGCCGTGTCGTCCTGCGGACCGGGGATCGCCGCGTTGTGCCTGTCAGCCTCTTTCATGGATTTCCTCTAATTTCAGTCGCATCTGCTGAATAGTTTCCTCCAGCTGCGCACATTCGCTCCGTGCATCCCGCCTGCAGACCTGAACGCGTTCATCGCAGTCGGCTCTGGTACGTTCAAGTTCGGCGCGAAGCGCAATAATTGTGTCTTTCAGTTGCTCGATTTCGGCATTCGCCCCCACCACTGCTTTTTGCACGCTCTCGGCCTTTTCAATAGAGGCCTTTTCCAGCTCTACGCGCAATGAGACAATGGCCGCTTTCAGTTGGGATATTTCGCCATTCGCCCCGGCAAGGGCGCGCTGAACCGCCTCTTCACGGGCAATCTGCATCTTTTCCAGTTCGCTGCGCAGGGCCTGAATCGTCTGTTGCAGGTCGCGTTTTTCGGTATGCAGCTCATAGAGCTCTGTCTCATTCCCTTCCGAAGATTTCATGCTCCACTCTTCCTCGCGTGCACATCCCAAACCCGCATATCATGTACCGCGCCTCTTTCAACAGGGGTAGTCTAAAACAGTTTTGATCTCCTGTCAAAGCGATATCAGTAGTGCGTGCCCGGATATCCGCCAAAGCATACAAATCTCTATGCGCACGACCGAAAGATCCGCAGGCCCCACCTTGCACATCATTCGCCGGACTCCGGAATTGTAAGATGTCCCTTTAGTGTCCAATGCAAGATCCTTCGGACAATACTCCCTGCGATGTTCTCGATCATAATAGTACGCCCGTTTTACCGTTACCAAACCCAATACCGTTAAGAGCTTTTTATGTCGATACTCAATGAAACCATACTGCTGACAGCCATCACGGGATGTGGTCCTCCCACGGCAACCTCCTTCATCAGCATTGACAAGCAATCCCAGCACCTTACCGCCGATGCCATACATCGCGGAACGAATGTGCATCTCAAAAGATTCCAGGTCAAAAACGCGTCCCTTGCATAGTACCGCATAATAACGCGCAGCAATGTAATCTATCTCTTTCTATACTTCCCCGTAATGCGATATACTACCGGAATTGCGCCCCGCCTGAAATCCGTAACCGCACACGTGTGCCTGTACAAGCCTCCCCCTTTTTTCTCCAGGCTCTTTATTGTTTCTTCCATAGGCCGCCCACGTGAGAACCGAAATCGGACCGATAGCCACACCCGATAAGATTCAGTGGGCCGACGGTCTCCCCAAGACTCGTTCAGGGAAAATTATGCGGCGCGTGCTTAGAAAAGTGGCGGCAAGCGATTTCACTGACTTCGGCGATACGTCGACCCCACACTCCCTCTGCGGCCCGGGCCGGACTTCGCACCCCTTTTCTTCGGGTCGCATCGATGTCAACATGCGGACTGAACCACTCTTTCCTCGATGCGATCAAGTAGGGGTTATCTGTCTTAAATCATCCCGTGTATTGAGATTCCGGAACATTTTTTCCTCTTCGTCGAAGGAATGAATCACCGCCTCCGAAATTTCCGTCGTTTTGCACTGTTTATAAAACCCCCTGATCTTCAGAACATCCTGATCAATAAGTCGGCGGATAAAGGGAAGACATTTTTTTGAATAGATCGCATGAAGAGGCTGAAAACCCGAGGGAAGTGATGGAACCAGAATATCGTAGGAACGTGGTTGCGACTTCATGAACGCAATAAATTCCTTATTGAGAAACGGCATGTCACAGGGTGTTGCAAAGGCGTATTCGAAGGCAGCGTAAAAAAGCCCCGTATAGAGACCGCCCAGGGGACCCTTCCCTGGAAAGATGTCCGTGACGATTTTGACATCAAACTCCACATAGGCACGCGGATCGTTGGTCACCACAATCGTTTCCTCGAATGTCTCGCGGAAGATTCCGATAGTCCGGTCAATGATGCGCGCACCCTCTACTTCGAGAAAGGCCTTGTTTTCTCCCATGCGCCGGTTCTTCCCACCGGATAGAATGATCCCCGTCACGGCCTCATTGTGCTTCTCGGACACAGCTGTCACTCCCTCCCCTCTCAATATTTGTGGTAATACACAAGGTCGCTCAGCCTGTCAACATTTCTTCCTTTCTTACCGATGCTCCCGTTTTTTTGCGAAGCACTCCTTACTGCATCTTAAAACGGAGATCGAAGAGACAATATATTTACTGCTGCGGGTATCTGGTGATTTTTTTATTTACATTTTACAGAGAATCTGTTACTGACCATCCAGTGCTATGGTCACAGTAATGCGGGCGGTCACCCACCTCCTTCTCCACGCCCGCATTACACCTCCTATCATATCGATATGATAACGTTTTTTCTGATTTTTGCCTCCCTCTCAGAATTTATACTTCCACACATACTGATTTATTGAAGTCATACTGTGACCATATTTACATACCATTCATATGGCTCCCACACTTTCCGAGATGACCCCTTGCCGTTCTTTACTCCGCAGAAAATTATCATCGGCGGACATATGCTGACCATAGGGAAAATGCAGTGCAAAAAAAGCGTGAGGGAAGCATTCTCATAATGAACTCGTGAATTATTTTTTCGTGAGCCAATGCTGCGATACTATACAGATATCCGAGACCTGACGAAAAGGCCGGCCCGAATGCTTCATAAAGCAGTCGAGCACGGCCCGTTTGTGTAATGCGCTTTCGTGGTTTTTATTTCTTACATCGTTCCAGATCTTCCGGCAGCGGCGGCATACAGTACTTGGAAGGAACTCTGAACACCTTGCCGTAGCCGGCATACCCTTCAAACCATTTGTTCGGATAGACAAGTTCCGACACCCATATATCTCGTATCACCTGGTGATCACATGCTCTCATTTGTACTTCACCGACGATGGACTTGTATACATCGCCCTCCCACGCGGCGATAATTTTCTCCTCATCAACACTGCCGGCCTTTTCAATCACATCCGTAAGCCAGTACCACATGGCCAACGTAGAACCTACAGAACCGATCGGATATTTCCATAATCTGCTCTCATATGATCCACCCCATTTCGGCCACAATTCGCTCCATATCTTGACGAGTGCTTTGTTCTCCGGCGTATCGATACCGAGAGAGTAGTCATTTGCAACAACCAGACCGGCACCGGCTTCACCCTCGATGGCACCGACATTTACCGGATTATCCGTTTCATATCCCGCGATCGGCAATGTCATGCCCAGCTCGCGGGCCTGCTTGATCTGATTGGTGACATCGGCGCCCCAGTCGCTGGTTAAAATTACCTCGGCGCCGCTGCCCTGAATTTTTGTAAGGTATGGTGCAAAATCCTTCAGAAATAGGGGATGGTACTCCTCGCCTGCTATTTCCACGTCAGGCTTGTATTTCTGCAGGCTGTTTTTCACCGCCGTCGCCCAGGCATGGCCGAATGCATAGTCCTGACAGAGAATGTAGAATTTTTTCTCAGGCCTTTGGGCATAATAATAGCCGAGTCCGCCGAGCATTGTCGTGTTTTGTCTGACCCTGAAGGTATAGCGGTTAAAGTGTTTTCCCCCCATAAGTGCGTCAGAATACCCGGCATAACTCATAAAGGGTGTTTTATATTTATCGGCGACATTTTGCACCACGAGAGTAAGGTGGGTCCCGACAACTCCGGCCAGGATATCGACCTTGTCCTCAAGACAGAGTTTCTCTGCCACCTTTTTCGTAATGGCCGGTTTGAACTGGTTGTCACCTTTGATGATCTGTATTTTTTTCTTTTTCCCATCCACGAGGATTCCGCCCCGCTTGTTGATATCGTGGACAACCCAGGCCGAAGCTATTTTGTAGATTTCTCCGGTCAATGCCCCCGGGCCCGAAAATTGCTCGATCAGGCCGATCTTTATGGTATCCCCTGTGGGGACAACGGGATTATTCGGATCAAAATCAGCCATATTCTTCGCTGTGATGTGTACATCAAATCCGCTTGACTGTGCCGCTGCATTTCCGGCAACCACGGCGATGAAGACCAACGCAAGGATCCATGTCAAATACTTAGTACACCTTAAACTCATTGTTCTCTCCTTTCTTCTTTCCTTTGGTTTTACTATGTCAGCATCATACTACGTATGTGCCTGAACCTTTTTTCAGTTTAAACCAGGTCTCACTCCCTGAATGATTCAAGTCGCCTTTTCACCAGGCACGTAAGAGATAATAGTCACAATGTCTTTCCCTTGCCGATGTCTTTGAATATACTAAAGCATCTCTATGGCTGTAGCCATGGAAACGCCGCCGCAGAGTGCAGCGAGACCCAACGTGTTACCCCGTTTCTGCATGGCGTGAAGCAGTGTCACCATGATGCGGCATCCCGTCGCACCGGTCGGGTGACCCAGTCCGCACCCCGAACCGTTGATGTTGGTGATCTCACGGTTGAGTCCCAGTTCCTTTTCGCAGGCAATATACTGACCGGCAAACGCTTCGTTCAGTTCTACAAGTTCAAAATCCGATATCTTCAGGTTGGATTTTGCCACAAGGTTTTGCACAGCCGGAGCGGGAGAAAGCCCCATCACCGACGGATGGCAGGCACCATATCCCACAGCTTTAATGCGCGCCAGAGGCTTGAGACCCATCTCTGCGGCTTTTTCAGCCGACATGACAACCATGGCGGCTGCACCGTCGTTCAATCCCGATGAATTTCCTGCTGTCACTTTCCCAATTTTCGGCACAAAGGCAGGGGGAAGCGCGGCCAGCCTGTCCATCGTCAGACCCGGAATGAAGTGCTCATCCTTATCGAAGATAACGGGCGGCTTACCTTTTTTCTGAGGAATTTCCATAGGAACAATTTCAGCGTTGAAAGAGCCGTCGTTAGTTGCCCGCTCAACATTGTTGTGGCTCCGAAGCGCCACTTCATCCATTTCTTCGCGTGAAATTTTGTACAATTCAGACAGAAATTCCGCCGTCTGCCCCATAATGTAAGGCTGACCCTTATACAGGTCGATCAACGCGCCGTCGCGGAGCGGCCCTTTTTCCGGTCCCGGAAGCAGCCGTGACCCGCAATAGAGCTGATGGATGACTTCATCGGCAAATACCTGGTCCTGAAGACGACAACCCCACCGAGCCGACAGCACTCGGTACACACCGCCTGACATCTGCTCCACACCGCCGGCCAGAACAACGTCGGCATATCCTGATTTGATCATCGCCGCGCCAGAAACTACCGCCTCCATCGCTGAAACACAGACACGGTTGACGGTAACGGCCGGAACTGACTCGGGAATACCGGCCATCAACGCAGCTACCCGGGCGGTGTTCATTTCATCAATATGCTCGTTGCAACATCCGAACCGGACATCGTTAATGAAGACAGGATCAATTCCGGCACGCGCAATGGCAGCTTTCATAGCCACACTTCCCATTGTTGACGCGTTGGAATCTCTCAGCGTTCCGCCGAACTTCCCGATAGCCGTGCGGCAGGCTGATACAATTACTACCTCTTTTTCCATACTCGTTCCTTTCTAGGATAGATTGTTATTCAATAGACGAAGTTCTCTCTTCAAAACCTTCCCCACAGCACTTTTCGGAAGATCCTTTTTTCTTCCCGTAATAAAAAGATCACCATCCTGATCAAGGATCCCCAAATCACCCGTGTGAAGCCAGCCGTTCTGCAGGGCCTCTGCTGTTTCTCGTGGTTTGTTCAGGTACCCAATCATGACGTTAGGACCTCGGGCACACACTTCCCCCTCCTGGCCATTGGGCAGAGGAGAGTCGTCTTCGGAAAAAATATCGACTTCGACGTTTTCAATGGCGGGCCCCACAGAACCAGGTTTTTTTGGTCTCCCTTCTCGCTGGCGCGCAATCGTCGGCGCCGCTTCTGTCATGCCATAGCCTTCAAATACACGGCCGCCGAGCTGCCGCTCCACGGCTTTCAACGTTTCCACACTGAGAGGTGCCGCGGCGCTGATCCAACGACGAATTGATTTGAGATCATGTTTTTGAGAATCGTAAACTTCAAGGAGCTTGATAAGCATAGTGGGAACTCCGACAAATTGTGTCACTTTGTGTTTCGTTATACTTTCAAGGACCAGGTGCGGATCGAACCATTTGTGAATGATGAGGCGAGCCCCGGTGAGATTGCATTCGTTCACCATAAGCATTCCATAGATATGGTTCAAGGGTAAGGGAATGAGATATATATCATTTTCGTTTGTCGGCCAGGACGGCAGGCCGTTGACTAAGCAGGAACACATGTTCCAATGCGATAGCATGACCCCTTTGGGTGGACCTGTTGTGCCTGAAGTGTACATGAGTACAGCAAGATCATCCGGCGCCACGGGTGATAGGGAAAACTCTGCGGAACCTTCTTCCAGCAGCAACTCGAAAGATAGTACCCCATCCTGAAGGACTTCGGCACCGACAACGATTATCTTCTTTACTTTTTTCATACCCTGGACAGCCTCAGTGGATATGGAAGTAAGGATATTCTCAAAAAATGTGGCCCACGATTATACCTTAACCTGTAATTCCATCCATTCCCCCAATGGGAAAAATATGGGGAAAATACTGATTCTGAATGAAATTGAGCGGGTTAAAACGCTGGTTACGAAGATGGTAGGCGCCAACGCAAATTTTGAATTTAAAGACATCTACAGCAAAAGCCCCAAATTTATGAAGGCACTTGAACAGGCACGTGTTATATCCAGAAGTGCATCGAACACCCTCATTTTGGGAAAGAGTGGAACAGGAAAAGATATCCTCTCCCAGGCCATCCATAATGCAAGCGACCGCAGAAACGGCCCTTATGTGGCCATCAACTGTGCGGCAATTCCCAGAGATTTGATAGCAAGTGAGATTTTCGGGTACGAGGAAGGCTCTTTCACCGGTTCCCGGAGAGGCGGAAGTCACGGGAAATTTGAACTTGCGAACGGCGGAACAATTTTTCTTGATGAGATAGCCGAAATTCCTCTTGAACTCCAGGCAGTCCTCCTAAGAGTGATCGAGGACAAATCAATCATCCGGATTGGAGGGAAGAGCATTCGGCCCGTCGATGTCCGCATCATAGCGGCCACGAACAAGGATCTGCACGAAGAAATTAAAAAAGGCAATTTTCGAGAAGATCTTTATTACCGTCTGAATGTATTTGTTATCCATCTGACTCCTCTCGCAGAAAGACCTGAAGACATTCCTTTTTTACTTGATATTTTTGTTAAAAAATACGGCACTATTCTGGGGAAAAAAATTGACCGAATAGACCCAAAAGTTCTTGATGTGTTTTACAATTATCACTGGCCCGGCAACGTCAGGGAGTTACAGAATGTCGTTGAAAGAATGATGAATTATGTTCAGGGAAATGACATCACTGTTGAACTCATCCCCCCGGAGATAACGGACATACGCATTATACACAATAATTCTGATATAACTGATAAAATTCCACAGGAAATGACCTTTAGTATGAGTGCCCATCTCTCATTTGACGAAAAAGCGGAGCGCGACACCCTGATCCATATGCTGAACATGGACATTAAAAAGAAAAAGATCGCTCAGGAAATGAATATTTCACGTGTCACCCTTTATCGCAAAATGAAAAAATATCAGCTTCTTTGACAACACAGGCACATCTATTCCGCACACATGACACTGTGGAATAATGGACCTGTAACAATTGATAATTACATATGTTTCCAGGGGAAACACTCTCGACAATACGTAATTCCGATAACCCGTCAAGTGCAATCGGACACGTTTTTGAGGTTGCAAACGGATGGACAAAAAAACGAAAAGGGTTTGCAGCATATGCTGAAACCCTTTGAAATCATGGTAGGCGGTACTGGATTTGAACCAGTGACTTCTACCGTGTGAAGGTAGCACTCTCCCGCTGAGTTAACCGCCCGAATGAGGCTTGTGACATTATCCTAAAGTGTCATTGATTGCAAGTCAAAAAATCCATACGAGTTATGATTTTAAAGGAAGATTGTGCGGTTTAATACCCGTTCTCAAATTGACTTAATTCCTATTTTTTTCTATTATACAGGCACGGATAACAAAAGGCCGACAGCGGCCAGAGGGAGGTTAAAGATGAAAGCGAGTATCATTTTTACCGGTACGGGCCCTATTCTTATTCTCACCTCATACAAATCCTTAACTGATCCGGACTTTGTCGAAAAACTTGCAGCCAAGGGAATCAAAAAGTTTATCGCCTCTGAACTTCCGCTTCAGGAAGTCAAAAAGAAATACGGTGAGCACTTCACAATAATTCTGAATGACCTGTACCAAACCGATGACCTTCGCATCCTCGACTACAACGGCTACAACATATTCAATTCCTTTTCCTTTGCGGAAATGGGCAAACTGATATACTACGAACCGTGAAATTTTTTATTGACCGGGCACCATGCCAAAAGTAAGAAACGGGATCGATAAGGTGCGGGGGAGCATTCTTACCAAATCTCGCCGGATGCGGGGAGGGGATCTTTAAAAGCGCCCTTTTCTACCCTCCCCTTTTTTGAAACTTCGGGCACCTGCCTGCGATTCGCCGCTTCGAATCACACGCATACCGAGCTCGAATTCAAGGGCAAGGGCCTCGTCAAAGGGGAGATCAAAGCCGCGGTAGACCGCCTCGCGATCACTGCAAAGACAGCGCTGGGGAAACGCGGTAATTTCAGCGGCAAGCGTTTCCGCCGCCTGCCGTGCCTGTCCCTGTGCGACTACCCGGTTCGCCAATCCCATGGCGAGGGCCTCCTCGGCATTGACCGGACGGCCCGTCAGAATCATATCGAGCGCCCTGCTCATACCGATAAGCCGGGGAAGACGCTGGGTTCCCCCATCGATAAGCGGCACACCGAAACGACGGCAAAAGACACCGAAAACGGCACTCACCTCTACCACGCGTAAGTCGCAGAGACAGGCCAGCTCAAGCCCGCCCGCCACGGCATAGCCTGATACGGCGGCGATAACGGGTTTGCTCAACCTCATTCGCGTGGGTCCCATAGGACCGTCAGCACTCATATCTTCCTGAAGACGGCTGCCCTCATCTTCACACGCCTCTGCAAACACCTTCAGATCGGCGCCGGCGCAAAATGTTCCGCCGGCGCCCCAGAGTACCGCTGCCGAAAGCCCTTTGTCGCTTTCAAAGGCACGAAAGGCATCCGCCAGCAGCCGGGCTGTTCTGGCGTCGACGGCGTTTCGTACCTCCGGACGATCAATAATAATGGTACAGACCGTGTCCTTTCGTTCAATCCGGACTTCCACTGCCTCGTCCCTTTTCGTGTGAGCTTCAAAGGGAAGCCGGCTGCACATATCCTGCTCAGGCGCCTTTGAAATTGGGTTTTCGCTTTTCGGCGAATGCAATCATTGCCTCTCGGCAATCGTCGGAATTGAGAAGCAACATGTTCTTGTGAACGGCCAGTGAGATACCGTCGCGAATCGATGCAAACCGGCTGTAATTGAGTACTTCTTTTGTATTCTGGACAGCCAGCGGTGCACTTTCCTTGATTTCTTCGGCGAGCTTTTGCGCGGCGGTCATGAGGGCATCCTGATCGGGACAAACTTCAAGCACCAGCCCCATCCGCTCCACCTCTGCGGCGGAAAAGAAGCGACCCGTGTAGGCCATTTGCCGTGTAGAGGCCTGACCGATGATAAAGGGCAATCTCTGAAGCACGCCCATATCCGCAACGATGCCGATGCGTGCTTCACGCAGTGAAAAACTGGCATCTTCCGTACAGAGACGCAGATCACAGGAAGAAATAATGTCAAGCCCGGCGCCGACGCACATGCCATTGACAGCGGCGATAACCGGTTTTTTGCATTCTTCTATGGCATGGCAGCATTCAAAAATATCCTTATCGTGCAGAGGAATGTCAAGCATGTTACGCGGATTGCCAATCATCCCGCGCGACATGGCGTCCTTCAGATCGAGTCCCGCAGAGAATATGCGGGCATTGCTTTTCAAAATGACGACCCATACATCGTCGATGCCTCCAACCTCATGAAATACCTGAGTAATCTCCGTTGCAAGCTCCATACTTAGTGCGTTTAAACTTTCTTTTCTATTCAAGGCAACGGTCGCGACATGATCTTCCGTGCTGACCTCGATCCATTTATATTTCATAGGGCCCTCCTTTGCGGGGTGTGGTAGTTGTGAAAGTTCTCTACCATCAAAATAAAAAAAATACAATCCAAGATACAATAGAAACGATTATGGCGATACCGTCGTGGCTGTGCTACGATAGACAGCAAAGGGACTCGCATGAAAAATAATACTGTACAGGATTATGCAATGTTAGACACACCTGAACTGCTGTCTGTCCTGTTCCATCCACGGAAGGAAGAAAGCTATTTCGGCCGCACAAAGACCGATTTCGAAATGCTGATTCCCGTAGCTGAACATGTGGCCGTGGGCGCCTGCCTCTATCATTCTTCGAACAGTGCTCCCACCATCCTCTTCTTTCACGGGAATGGAGAAATCGTGGCGGATTATGTGGACATCGGTCCTCTTTACGCACAGCTCGGTATCAATTTTTTGGCAGCCGATTACCGGGGGTACGGCCGTTCAACAGGATCCCCGACGGTGACAGCGATGATGGCCGACTGCCACGTTATTCTCGCCTACCTGATCGACTGGTTCCGCACAGCGCATTACACAGGGCCTCTCATCGTCATGGGTCGGTCACTGGGAAGCGCCTCTGCACTGGAACTGGCATACCACCATAGCGATACACTTGCGGGGCTTGTGATCGAAAGCGGGTTCGCCTATATGATACCCCTGCTGCGACTGATGGGAATTCCCTTCGCCTCACCGGGTATCTCTGAAGAGGATGGGTGTCGCAATATCGGAAAAATCAAAGCCGTGACGCTACCCACACTGATTATTCATTCCCAGCACGATCAGATTATTCCTTTTTCCGACGCACAGGCACTTTATGACGCGTCGGGAAGCGATGACACACAACTGCTCATGATCCCCGACGCCGATCACAATACTATTTTTATGCAGGGATTGCGGGAATACATGGCGGCAATTGTGGATTTCACACACTCTGCGCGTATCCGGAATAAAACCTCTTAGTGTGTAGTACGGGCGTTCAGTCCTCCCCTTTTCATCAACGGCGCCCCACGCATGTACCCCTTATACGACGCCTTTTGTTATATTATGTTCGCTCTCTTTTCTGCGCCACCTTTTTCTGTTCGTCAAGAATGATACGGGCTGCCATACGCGCCGTTTCACCTACCAGTGTGGAACACTTTTCGGGCATTCCTGATTTGAACGCCTCCTCCATCTCCTTGGGATCGTACAGATTGTAGAATCTTCCCACCAGCTTCTTCTGGATATCACAACATCGACAGGTGCCGTATTTTTCGATAAATTCGTCATGCAGTTTTTTCGCCAGCATACAAGCCTTCAACTGCTTCATTATATCGCCGAAATCTTCCAGTGAGCGCCCGAAAAAGTAACTGATGGCCAACGTGCCGCCCGACAGAGCGCCGCAGTGACCGTCGCCTGTCAGCCCCACTCCGTCGGCAAGTCCCGTGGCGGCCCTGAATACCGCCCCGTCCTGCACGCCCAGGGCTTCGAATATCCCTGCAAGGGTGCATTGCGGACAGCCGCCGCTTGCAAGCTCGTGGGCTTTCGCGCGATCAAAGGCCCTCTGCAGAATATCTTCTTCTCGATCTCCCATCATAATGTTGCCTCCTCTTTCATGAGTATAGTCTCCGTGTTCATGTACTGCGACCGGCGTTACTGCCGGGGCTTACCGCAGGTACGTTTACAGCACTTTGAGTGTCTTCAGAACAAGACTCCCTTTTTGCATTGCAGCCTCAATGGCGTGTTCCGAACCAAGAACCTTTATTGATCCCCGATTGCGCACTTCTTCGAGTATATCAGCAAATTCGGTAAAATGAGCTGCGGTGGTGGCACGCACCTCATCGCGAATCTTCTGACGGTCTTCGTCGGTGCTCCCTGCCAGGGTCCGAACCATCGATGTGTATCCCTTCGCATCGGGAAGCATGTAGGCATCCATATCGCCGATCGCACCTATAATGGCCTTTTTCAACTCATCCCTGCTTAACTTCAATTCCCTTAAATATCTGGGTGTTTCATCAAATATTTGAAGGGTCTTGAGAAGATTCGGGTCCCGATAGGAAAGGAAGGTCAATACACCGGAAAGCCGGTCGAAAGAACAGAACGCCCCATAGGCGCCCCCCTGCACCCGCACACGTTCCCATAGCCAGGTAGTGCGCAGATAGCGGGTAATAACCCCTACAGACCCGTGATATCGATATCCCAGTCGGTATAAATCGGTCCCTTTGCCCACAAAATTTATCTGTGAAGGGGCTATGATCCCTTCGTGGGGAAGGAGCTCCCCCTGATCCCAGGGCACTCTGGAAGAGGCGCGCTCTGGCATACGATCCATAAAGTGATGTATCCTGGGCTCGATTGCCTGCCATCCCTCCTCGTCAATGGTAGCATTGACGAGCATCGTCTTCCGGTTTACGATCAGGGATGACAGTTCATTCAAGATACGGAGAACCGATTTCCAGTCGTTATCGATCGCCTTTATCAACTCACGCAAAAAGAAGTGGTATGGTATTCCACCCATCTGCTCCGCCGCCCAGTCGGCCTCGTTAAACTGGGCGCGCAGACGAAGATTGACCACCTGATGGCCACTCGGTATCAATCTCTGTTCCATCCGTGCCTTTTCTTCCAGGACCATCTGCTTGAATCGATCTTTATTGTCAAAACGGGGAATAAGGAGCACATCGCTCATAATATCAAGCAGATCCCCTACCTGATGACACATCCCCTTTCCTCTCAATAAAAGTTTTGCCGCTATCTGATCGCTTCCGTGAACAAGCGAAAGAACGGATGACGTGTGAACGCCCCCTGTTTTCCTGCCGATCCGCTGGAACACTTTGACATAATCCTCCTTTTCGGTACCCATCTCCAGAAGGGCCCTGCTGAAAAGGGGAATGTAGGGAATATAATCCCTGGGGACGGTATGAATGTCGAATCCCACATCGATATAGGCAACACCGCTGGTAAAAAGATCGTGATACAGGATAGGCGTTCCGGCATAATCCAAGGTCACGGAAGGAATAATTTTGTTGTGCTGATCAAGATCGGAAAGCTCAAGTGACGGTATCGTTCTTAGCGCCTCCGGAGAATCGGGCGCTTCCTGCATCGTTTTCAATACTCTGGTTTCCTGCACGATCTCTTCAAGGCGACGTCCATCCATCGCAGCCTTGACCCTGGCGAGTGATTCTTTTTCCTCTTCTTCCTTTCTATTTCTCAATCCGGGATCGGGGATGAAATTCACCCGTGTCCGGTGCGGGTTGTCCAGAAAATAGCGGCGGACAAGTATTTGGAAAAAGGCCCCATCTGAGCGTATCCGCTCCTTGAGCGCCTCGAGTGGCGTTTCATAGGCAACCAGCGCAAGCGGATCGGCGTCATAAAGCCAGCCGTTCAGCGCCCGCAGCATCATAATAAGTCCCCGGGGATAACTTCCCGTGTTGTTCTCACGCAAACCGAATTCAAGTGTATTGACGGCTGCTTCAACGGCATCGTGCTCTATGCCCGATTCGGCCAGTTCCGTAAGAGTGTTGATAATCAGATCTTCGACATCCTGCATCCGCTCCCCGGGAACCCCCTTCATCCCCACGGAAAAAAACATCTGACGGAGTTCATCCTCCAAACCGCCGCCGACAATATCCTCGCCAAGACCCGATTCGATAAGCGCCTTCCTGAGGGGCGCCCCCGGCGTACCGAGGAGTATGTAGCTCAGCACATTGAGGGCCATATTGGCGTCTACGTCCATCGTTTCGTCAAAAAGCCAGTTGAGAACGATCATCCCCTTTTCATCCCCTTCTTCTCCCGCGTCAAAGGTGCGGGTCAGACTTCGGGGCGCATCGAATTTCCGCTGCAGGGGTACCGAGGAATCAACGGGAAGGGCTTTGAATTCCTTAAGGTATTCATCGACGAGCCGCAGTCGCTCTTCGGGATCATCGTCACCCCAGAAGAATATGCGGGCATTCGACGGATGATAGTATCGCCGATGAAATTCAATAAATCGCTCGTAGGTAAGATCTGGAATCTTCTCGGGATCGCCTCCGGAATCGAGCCCGTAGGTCGTATCGGGAAAAAGCGATTGTTGCGAGTACTCGGCCAGTAAGCTGTCCGGTGAGGAATAGGCCCCCTTCATCTCGTTGTAGACAACCCCCAGATACTGAAGGGGGTCTTCCGGATGTTCGAGGTCGAAGTGCCAGCCCTCCTGTTTGAATATCTCCGGCGTAATACGGGGATAGAAAACGGCGTCCAGATAAACATCGATCAGATTATAGAAATCTCGCACATTTTGACTTGCCACGGGGTAGCATGTCCGATCCGGGTAGGTAAATGCGTTGAGGAAGGTCTGCAGGGAACCCTTCAGAATTTCCACAAAAGGCTCTTTCACGGGATACTTTCTCGATCCGCACAGCACCGAGTGTTCAAGTATGTGGGCCACACCGGTTGAATCGACGGGAGGTGTACGAAAGGTAATACCAAACACCTTGTTTTCATCGTCATTTATCATCGAAAGCAGTTCAGCACCCGTGTTTACATGCCGGTACACGCGCGCCTTCGTTCTGAATTCATCAACGTTCTTTTCATAGATAAGCTGAAATCCGTGCAGACTTTTCATTATTTATAAGACCCCTTTCCTTCGTTTCTCTTTCATACTCGATTTTTCTTGCTCCTTCAACATCCTTCTGAAAATTCTTCCCACGGAAGCCACGAGAGGAGAAAAGATTGACATGCTTCCATACAGCCGGTATCATTTTGCTCAGATTCGTATTACAGGGGCTGTCCATGACTGTCGATGAATACCAAGAAGCCCGAGGGATTGCGCAGACAATCGCTGATTCTCTCGATCTTCCCCTTTTTTATCGTGAAAAAAAGGAGGAATGCGCACTCTCGCGGCGCATGTTTGAAAAAGAACCCCTGGTGGAAGCCTGTGTTGCTATGTTGAAAACAAGAAAAGCCTCCTACGGACACGGGCTGTCACATGCCTGTAAGGTTGCTGTTGATGCCGGAGCAATAATCATCGTGGAAGGGTTTGACGGCGCACCCGGTCTGACGAGACTTGTTTTTCTCGCCCACATTGCTGGAGTGCTCCATGATATTGCCCGTTCGAATCCCGACCACGCCCACGTTGGAGCGCAGGAAGCGGGAATTATCCTGGACGGGTTCAATCTCCCCGCTGCAGAAATTGAAGCAATCACGGGGGCGATTGAAAATCATGAGGCATTTCAGCCCTGCAAGCCGCTGAACTCCAGATCCTCTCAGCTTCTTTCCGATGCGCTTTACGATGCCGATAAGTTCCGCTGGGGCCCCGATAATTTCACGGAAATGATCTGGGACATTCTGGCCCCCCGCAGGGTTCCTGTGGCAACACTGATAGAGCGATTCCTTCCCGGTCTGAAGGGAATAGAAAAAATTCGGGGCACCTTTCGCACAGAAACCGGCAAAAAATACGGCCCCGACTTCATCGACCGTGGCATTACCATAGGCCTGGAACTCTACAAGCGTCTCGGCGGAACCGAGCTCTACAGACGATAAGTCAACTGATGATTCCTTTCCTTACAGTCTCTCTTGCCTGATGCTGCCGAGGGGAAGGACGCCGCTCATATCAGTGGACTTTCACGAGTATTCGCGATAATATTGGATGAACATGTGATGTGGCTGGAAAAGCGCCACACCCTGAGAGAGACACCGATGAATGAGGAGGAATAGTATCATGTTGACCGCTCGCGATATTATGACCAGAGACATTGTAACTGTAGCACCGGATACGGAAATTGTAGAAGCGGCGAAACGCCTGCTTGAACAGCACCTCAACGGTCTGCCCGTAGTGGATGAAACCGGCAGGCTTGTCGGCATCATATGTCAGGAAGATCTTGTCATGCAGCAGAAGAAAATTCCTCTTCCCTCATTTTTCATGCTTCTGGACGGCCTTATTCCTCTCAAATCCTCCAAATCAATTGAACGGGAAATTGAAAAAATCGCCGCCGCCACCGTGGAAAAGGCCATGACAAAAAACCCCGTCACTATCGGCCCCGACGCCGGCATAGAGGATATAGCCACCCTCATGGTTACGAAGAATATTCATACCCTTCCCGTAGTGGAAGAGGGGACGCTTATCGGCATAGTGGGAAAGGAGGATGTGCTTCGAACACTCATGCCCTGAACCTGGACTGCAATGCCCCGTCACACTTCCTGTGGCGGGCAGGTCGCAAGCCATCGATCAAGGGTACCTGCCGCAATACAGGCCTTAAGCTGATCACAGACACGCAGATCCGTGGGGAAAGCCATCTCTTCGGGAAGTGCATTGAGGGGAAAAAACTGTACCTCGCCGGCATCCGATCCTGCATGCGTCATACCGCCCTTTCGCGTAGCCCAGAACCAGATTCCCACAGTTTGACGTTCGCGGTCGTGAAAATTGGAGTGAACAGCAAAGACAGGACCCAGGCGTACATCCAACCCCGTTTCCTCCTTAAATTCCCGTGCCGCCGCACCACGTACATCTTCATCCCATTCCAGATGCCCGCAGGGGATACACCACATGCCTTCATAGGAACCGAGACGTTTCACCAGGAGAATCCGACCGTCCTCGACAAGAATGGCCGCCACCCCCACCGTCGGATTACGGTAGTACACAATATCACAGACGGGGCAGTACTTTCTCTTTTTATCACCTATTATTCTGGTTGCCAGCTGAGTCCCGCAGGAGGGACAGTAAAAAAATCCCATAGCTCTGTCTCATTTCCCCGACGGGCGGATTGTTGTCCGCCCGCTTATATATTTACGTAGACGGTAGATATCAATCATAGAAAAAAGCACCCTGTCCTGTCAAAAGAAAGATTCTCCACTTACTCGTCGGTGCAGTGCTGTCTCTTGACAAAGCAGGTCGCTCTCATATATGCGAGGGGAAGATAAGGAGGCGATTCGCCATGCGCATTGATGAAGATACAATCGACGAAATACTCACAAAATTTAAAAGGGAACTTGTTGAGCCGGTGGAAGTGCTTCTTTTCACCACCGAACTTCCCACAGGAAGTTGCGACAACCGGGGATACAACGAATTTGCAGAGGATCTTATTGGAGCGTTTGATGAAATGAGCGACAAAATCTCAGTTGCACGATTGGACCTCTATAGCTCGCGGGGGAATGATCTCGGGCTCATCATATCACCTACCATTCTCATCGGTGCCGACGGCCGCTATCCCGTCCAGTACTGGGGAGCGCCCACCGGTGAGGAAGGGGGAATGTTTATCGAAACGATCGTGGCGGCTTCGCGACGGGAAACAGGCCTAAACACCCGGTCATGTGAAAAAATAAGCAGTATTGACCGTACCACCCTCATCGAATGTTTTGTGACTCCCGAATGCCCCCACAGCCCTCGCGCCGTCTTCCTTGCGCACCGGATTGCGCTTGAATCGGGCGGTATGGTCACCTCACGGTTCATCGATATAATCGAATGCATGAACAGGGCTCTTGAATTCAACGTGACATCAGTGCCGCATATGGTCATCAATGAAGATCCCTCGTCGATGCTGTGCGGCGTGCAGGATGAACGGACCATGATCAACACAATACTTCCGTACGGATCGAGCCGGGCGGATGAAATTCTCAGGGAAGAAGAACGGCAACAGGCGGCCTTCCCCGCCCACCCCGCTCATCCCATCGATCTTACCGACGGCAGCATCGATCAGGCACTCGAAACCTATCCCTTCCTGGTTGTTGACTGCTGGGCTTCCTGGTGCGCCCCCTGCATCACCCTCCGTTCCGTTGTCGATACACTGGCCCGGACATTGAAAGAGCAGGTCGCATTCGGCAGGCTCGACATCGACGCCAACGGCGAAAGCGCCGCACGTTTCGGCGTCCAATCCCTGCCGACGCTGCTTATTTTCAAAGAAGGCATCCACGCAGGCACGCTCTTCGGCGTCATGACGGAAGAAAGCCTGGCGGAAAAAATAATGGCCTACCGGTGAGACAAAGTTCCAATAAACACGAATGAACATAAATATAAAAACAGGGATTTCGCGTCCACTGGCGTTCATTCGCGATACCGGTCCCAAATATTCAACCGCAAATAAACACAAATGAACACCAATACACTCACAGGGAAGTCATAGTCATTCGCGTCCATTCGCGGTTGCTTTCAGGTGTCGGCTGACGATGTGTCAGGGGCGCGGCGGCAGTATTTCAAAGGGGGAATCGTGAAGCCATCCGACCTCCATCACGCCCCAGAGGCCGGCGAGGATGGCCTCGGCGGCATCGTGGCGAAGCGAGGTGGGGTTGGGGGCGCCGGACCACTGGATTACCCTGCGGGCGATCTCGTCTGCATGCTCTTTCGCCTGCTCTCCGCTTCTGCGGTTCCGGGGGATCAGAAAGCGGGAGCGCCAGGTTTCCGCTGAAATCTGAAGTACCATAATGTCGCGCTTTCGCGCCTCTGCGATCCAAAGATCTGCCGGATTGCCCCCTCCTTCAAGGACAATCCATTGCAGGTCCGTGATGGCCTTCAGAACCCCGGGAATCCCCCTTTTCAGGCGATAGGCGGCGCCGAAATTCTGGGATCGATACCACTTCAGGCGGCCGTCGTCGCCGAAAAGGGCGAATCCCGTTTTCACACCGCAGTCAACGGCAAGCAATGACGCCATGAAAAATCCTTATTTCGCTTCTTCTTTCGCGGACAGGTCGGCACCTTTCAGCCTCTTGAGAAATGCCTCCACATTTGTTTTTTCATCATCGAAGGTCACTTCTGCGATTTTTTCATTATGATCGGTGGTCACTTTGACCACACCCTCCATACCCTTCAACAGTACCCGCACCTTGGTAGCCAGACCGGCGTTGTCCGCTGCGGGAACCTTCAATGTGACCGTCCGCCTGGCCGCCCAGACCGTCTCCCCTGCGGCGGAAAAGACAATAAGGGACAGGCCGGCTAAAAGCATGGCGCCTCGTTTCCTGTTCATTCCGGATTCCTCTCCTTCCATGCCTGGAAGTATGGGCAATTCTCAACCCTTTACAGACAGGTACAATGGCACCTGTCCCTCATCACCTGCAACGGCGGCAGAGTCGGTTTCGGCGATAGATCAACGCATGCCAAAGCTCCGAAGACTCCTTGGCATTTTCAAGCGCCTGATCCACCAGAACCATGGCCTTTTCAAAATCACCGGCACGGTGCTCACACCATTTTGCCATCTCCTGAAGGGCGAAAAAATCCGCCGGATCATCGCCGATCATACGCCCCCAGATTTCTACCGCCTCTTCCCACCGGCCCCGGCGTTTGTGGAAAAGGGAAAGGGCCTTGTGCGCCTCATTCCGCAGCAATCCCTTTCCTTGATTGGCCAGCGTTTCCAGAATTTGCACACCCTCCGCGTGCGCTCCCCGTTCTATAAGGAGCCGGGAGGCCGCAAAAAGATCGTCATGAACGGCGCCGCCGTCGCAGCCTGCCGGATCGATCAGTTCCGAAAGATGCACCGCGAGGACCGCCATGGAAATCACATCGAAACGATTGTGCAGAAAGACATCCTCCAGCACCCCGGCGTCCCGCCTTCGAAGCCAGTCGAAATAGCGCTGAGGTATTTCGTATCCCGGAACGTCTCCCCGGCGGCGAAATCCGAGAATTTCCGCCTCCAGTGTCGCAAGCCGGCTGTTTTCCAGGCGGTGACCGGCCAGACGCCGTGACGGAAAGAGGAGATCCAGGTGGGGCATATCGGCAAAGGGATCGCTCCGGCGGTTCAGTATGAAACGGGTCCTGAGAAGACCGATATCGAAGGCCTTCCCGTTGAAGGTAATGACAAATTTCCTGGTCTTTACGATGTCGTTCAGGAGCGCCAGCGCCGCAGCTTCATCGGAAAAGTCCCGAAGAAATATCTGCTGCGTGACAAAAGACCCTGCGTCCCACCACCCGAGACCGATCAGAAAGGCCGTTGTTCCCGTTCCCCCGGAGAGACCCGTCGTTTCCGTGTCCAGAAAAAGCCCCTCGCCAGCGCTGCACCGGGCAATTCGTGCGTCACCGGCAAGCAGGGCGGCACGACGCATATCGAGGGCCGCGCCATCGCCCACGGGGCGATGACCATGGAAGATCGAAGCCGCCGTTACCGCCGTGGACACGAAGCAGGCGCCATGGTCATTGCGCCTTTCCTCACCGTCGATCACCTTCTCCAGCGGACGCGAGTCAGGACGGATTGTCGCCGTTACAGGCTTCTGCTGCGGTCGGCGCGCCATGATCGCGTCTATTCGCCTGCGGAGCGCGTGCATCTCTTCACGCGCACCTGCGGCTTCTCTTTCTTTGTGTCTGGGGGCATCTTCGCCGGTAAGGCGATTCAGCCTGTCTCGCACACCCATGATCAACTCGCAACTATCTCCAGAATTGCCAGGGCAACCTCCTTGGCCATCGGTCCCACTTCCAGGGTCGGGCCGACACAGGTGGGACACCCGTGGGTGCAGGGGCAGCTTGTGATGAGACCTCGCGCCGATTCGACAAGTCGGTCGTGGGACTCGAAAAGCAGCTCCGAAAAACCTATCCCGCCGGGATAGGCATCAAAAATAAACACGGTGGGATCGAAATCGTCAACCCCCACAGAACCCTCTCCGGGTCGTGGCGCAACACCCGCCGCGAGAGGCCGTCGCCCGCCCCCCCTCTGGACAAACCATTCACCCGATTTATCGCCGATACATCGGTCGAGATCACGAATGTCGGCCATAAGCAGCATGGCGGCCAAATGGTGGAGTCCGTAGGCGAGACCATTCATGCCGTCGATGATATCGGCCTGCGTAAAGGGGAGCCGCGCCAGGTCATCACGGGGAACGGTAAACCAGTAGCTGGTGGTGTGCATGTCCTTTTCGGGCAGTGTCACCTCTCCGTAGCCGACATTTTCGGCGGTATAGAACTTTATCTTCTTGTACCCCACCACCTTGCGCACCACCTGGACTTCACCGTGTTCGACGATGACCCGCCTCCGGCGTTCGGCGGTGAAGGCATCGATCACCCGGACATTGGTGTAGGTCATGGCATCGGTGAAATAATCCACCTCCACCTTTCGCACGTAGGCCTTCTTCCGTTCCAGATCCAGCATATCCACATGGTACTGCTGCGATTCCACCATATAGATCGCCTCATCGTGCACTGTGGTATAGGCGCTGTCCCAGTCCACCTCGGCAATCACCCGGTGGTTGCCCCGATCCGTCGTATCGACGACCACCACATTTTCCGGGTTTATGCTTCGCAGGCTCACTTCGTCGGCGGGATAGCTTTCGGCGGCCCAGTGCCATCGGTCATCCACCCGATGGAGCACCCCCTTTTCCTCCAGATAGTCCAGCAGTTCCTCGATCGGTTCCGCGCCGAACCTTTCCCCCCTCTGGAAAGGAAGTTCAAAGGCAGCGCTTTTCAGATGGTGGAGCAGGATGAGCAGATTATCGGGATTGACGCGGCAATGTTCCGGTGACTGCGAAAAGAAGTAGTCGGGATTTTCCGCCAGGTACTGATCCATGGGATTGCTCCGGGCAATCAGCACGGCGAGACTGTGCCCCATCCGGCGGCCAGCTCTTCCCGCCTGCTGCCAGGTGCTTGCCACGGATCCTGGATATCCCGCCATGATGCAGGCCTCCAGTTCGCCGATATCGATGCCCAGCTCCAGCGCATTGGTGCTGACCACCCCCATTACCTCACGTTCTCTCAGGCCGCGCTCGATCCGGCGCCGCAGATTCGGCAGATAGCCGCCGCGGTAGCCCGTCACGAACTGACCGTCTACGGGTCCTTTCTTGCGAAAAAGATCCTTAAGATACTTGGTGAGAATCTCCACATTGAGACGACTCGTGGTAAACACAATGGTCTGGATTCCGTTTCCGATAAGTTCCGAGGCCATTTTCCGCGCCGGCGTGAGTGCGGACTGACGGATGCCCAGTTCCCGGTTCACAATAGGGGGGTTATAGAGTATGAAGGTTCGTCTCCCCCGGGGCGCGCCGCTTTTGTCGATGCACACCACCGGTCGTTCCAGGAGCCGTTCGGCGTGTTCCCTGGGATTGGCCACGGTAGCGGAACAGCAGATGAAGAGCGGATCTTCGCCATAGAACCGGCAGATGCGCACAAGTCTCCTCATTACATTAGTGAAATGGCTGCCGAAGACGCCACGGTACACATGGAGCTCGTCGATCACGACATAGCGAAGATTTGCAAACAGTTTCTGCCATTTGGTGTGATGGGGCAAAATGCCGGCGTGGAGCATATCGGGATTCGTCACCACTACATGCCCCTGCTTGCGTATCGCCTGACGTGCATCGTCGGGGGTATCGCCGTCGTAGGTGTAGGTTCTGATATCAACGCCCAGTGCGCCGATCAATCCGTGTATCTCATGCATCTGATCCTGGGCCAGCGCCTTGGTCGGAAAGAGGTAGAGGGCCCTCGCGGCCGGTTCCTCGAGAATTTTCTGCACTACGGGGATGGTATAGCACAGGGTTTTTCCGCTTGCCGTAGGGGTCACCAGAACCAGATCGTCCCCTTGACGCACGCACTCGATTGCCTCGCCCTGATGACTGTAAAGCTGATGGACGCCTCTCGCCTCCAGGGCGGACCGGAGACGGGGGTCAATCCACTCAGGATAGGGGACGAAACTCCCTTCGTCGGCGGAAATGTATTTCAAGGCCCTGATGTTTTCCGAAAAGCGCCGCTCGCCCTCTTTTCGGGCCAGCCACTCATCCATGGTCAGTTTCGCCATTTTCTCCTCGTCCCCACACGGAGTGAACTGAAGGGGTACGCCCGGTTGTTCCTTGTTCTTCAGGGCTGAGTATATGAGGGTGACAAAGGCCTGTCAAGCACTGTTAGGCGCCCGGGAGAAAAGGCGCACAGGGGAGAAAAAACAACCCTGCACACAGTATGGCACGCGATACCCTGTGCAGGGTTTGTGTCGAACACGGCGCTCTTTCCTCAGACGTACAGAAGGAAAATCAATTCTTCCCCCACAGGTATAGGGGGTCGCCGTACATTTTTTCTTTCGATCCCTCTACTTCTTGGTCCTGCCCTTCAGGCCCGGATCGAGGGGCGGCTCGCAGAATTCGGGCGGAATGACCGTGACGGGGCCACAGTAGGCGGCATTGTCCTGATATTTGTTGGGGAACTCATAGACCGTGGCAAAGAGTTCCTGGATGATCTGGTGGTCGTCGGCGCGCATCTTCATTATCCCGCCGGTAATTGCCCTGAACTCGTCGCCTTCCCAGGTTTCAATGATTTTGTCCGCATCGGTTTCGCCTGCCCGTTCGATCACGCTGTACATCCAGTAGAGCGAGTTGATCGTCTGTCCGTAGACCGTGCCGGGCCATTTGTACTGGACCGTATCGTAGGGATGGGTCCAGTTTTTCCAGGATTTATGGTAGTGCTGCACAAAATAATTGTTGCCGGGCCTGTCAAGGCTGATAGTATAGTCGAACACATTGACGCAGCCCACGCCGTTCGGACCGCCGATTGATTCATATGCCGAGGCGTCGGTCACATAAATATTGGCGATGGGGAGCTTGACACCCAGCTGACGCGTCGTTTTTAAAAGATTCGCCGCATCGGGATTCCAGTCCCCCGTAAAGATCACTTCGGCATCGGAGGCGGTGATTTTGGTCACATAGGGCGCGAAATCCTTCAGGAAGAGTGGATGGAAGGATTCCCCCACAACGACCGCGTCGGGTACATATTTCTTGAGTCCCTCTTTGAACTGTGCCGCCAGGTCGTGACCGAAGCTGTAGTCCTGGTTCATGATGTAAAATTTCCGCTCCGGCCTCGATTTATAGAAGTAGGCCATGGCGTAGGCAAACTGTGTCGAGGTAAGACAGGGACGAAAGGTGTAACGGTTGAAGTTCTCTGCATTCATGGTGCTTTCAGACTGGCTGTGGGCGTTCACGTAGACAACCTTGTATTTCTTTGCCACATTCTGTGTAATGAGGGAAAGGTGACTCCCCGAATTCCCCCAGAGGATATCGACTTTGTCTTCCAGGCAGAGCTTCTCGCTCACTTTTTTGGTCTGGGCCGCTTTACCCTGATTATCCCCCTTGATGATTTCGATGAGTTTCTTTTTGCCGTCGACCATGACCCCTCCGCGCTTGTTGAGATCATAGGCAACAAAGGAATTTGACATCCAGTAGATCTGACCGTTCCCCGCGCCGGGCCCGGAGAAGGCGTCAAGCAAGCCGATCTTCAGAGTGTCGCCGCCGGTGGGACTTACATAGGTGGCGGGATTGAAATCGGTCATATCAGAAATCTTTTTAACATCCACTCCGGCGTTCTCTGCATTGGCAGCCATAATACCGCAACAGAACACAAGCGCCACAGTCAGGCACCATGCCGCCACAACTCTGGAAAAGCGAACCTCACGCATCATCCTATCCTCCTTTGTCTTTTGTTAGTGTAATGAATTAGTGTAATGATGAAGAATCCCTCATGTACTCCAATAGCGTACTAGAGCATAAGAACATGGATTAAGGAATATGAGATAATTACCTGCACAATGGGAGCTCAATGCTACCATTATGTCAGCGAAAGCAGGTAGGAGCGCAGGTTCACGCCCCGGTTTTGCAGCCCCAGCTTCCGTCTGAGATGTTTTCGATGAAACGCAACGGCGTGAGGGCTTACTCCCAGAAGAGAAGAAATCTCCTCTGTCGATTTTCCCTCCCTCACAAGACCGGCGATCAACAACTGCTTGGGGGTAAGCGCCGCATTGAGATTTTTCATTCTTCGCACAAGGGGAAGTGCAATATTCTTAAGATTCTGCTCAATGACGTCCACCTGCAAGAGAGCGTACTCATCCCGCAGGTTGGCTTTAAGGAGCTCGATTGAAGGAATGATCAATTCCCATATATTAGAAATGAACTGTTCCTCAACCCTGTTCTTTTCCGCTTCGATTTGCTGCAAAAGCGCTTTCAACGCCGTGTTGGTATCTTCGAGTGTGCCGGTGCGCTGGTGCAACTCCTGCTCAACCAGTTTCTGCTGCGTGATATCCCGGATCGACTCTACCGCACCCACCACGTTTCCGCGAGTGTCGTAAAATACATTCGCTTTTGCCCAGAGATAAAGCTTCTTCTTGGTAAAAAATCTGTCAATTTCGGCAACCAGTACATCCCGGGATTTTTCTATGAAGCGATAATGACAATTTTCCGTCGTCGGAAGGTTCCGGGACAGCACATAATCGATGAGCATGGGCCTTTTTTTCTCGTAAAAGGGAATCGCGTATTCATAGTCGCCCCTGCCCAGCATATCCTCTGCGCTCACATCGACAAGCGACTCCATGGCTCTGTTCCAGACAATCACGGTTCCCCCGCGGTCTACGGCAAAGACGGGATCATGCATTCCATTGATGATGTTCCTCATGAGCGATTCAGCGTCTTTGACGATCATCGATGCCCTTTCGATAGCTCCCTGGTGATGCGGAACAAACAAGGCCCTGGCGCATCGGCACTGCCGGCCTCTTACTAGCGTCCCGCTGTTGCCTGACAATAGATCATCTTTGATTCACGAGGTATCACCCGGGCAGTATGGGATCTGAAATCACCACCTGTCAAGAAATTTTTACGGGCCGTCACATCCCCGGGAGTAACGCATTCACAAATGGACTATACACTCTCAGCTTTTTCCCTGAAAGACTTTCAGGCTTTTTCACTTGTGGAATCAAACATCTCCCGATGGTTATCTCTTAAAGAGAAGAATACAAGACACACAATAAGGCGAGTGGGGTGTAGTTGGTACTCTGGAATATTTGTGTAATTCTCTTTTTTGTTATTCGGGGGTGACCCGGAATCCAGGAAGTACTTGAAAAACCGGAAAAGGACCGACGCAATTTAAAGAGAGGAAGAAACTATAATGGAAAGAAAAAACTACCAGCCGGGGGAATGTTATGATTATCAGTTAACGCTGGATAAATTGCTCATTACACCGATTATCTATTCACCGGATCAGGAAATCCTGTATCGCGACAAAAGCAGATACACCTATCGAACATTTTATGAGCGGATTCATCGAGAGGCGAGCGGTCTCGAAAAACTGGGGATCAAAAAGGGCGATACGGTCTGTGTATTCGACTATGACAGCCCCCGTTTTCTGGAAACCTATTTTGCCGTCCCCATGATGGGGGCCGTTATGCACATGATGAACTGGCGCTCGTCACCTGAACAGATTCTTTACATGATGAATCATGCCCGGGATACCGTCGTATTGATCCACGAAGATTTTCTGCCCATACTTGAGGAAATCTGGAATGAGCTCACCACGGTAAAGAAGGTGGTGCTCTTTTCGGACAGCGCCGCTGCACCGGATACGACGATTCCCATCGATATTGAATATGAGACCCTGGTCGCAGGGGGTTCGGCCGATTACATATTCCCTGAACTGGACGAAAGCACCCCGGCCACTCTTTTCTACACCACAGGAACCACAGGACTTCCCAAGGGCGTTCATTTCTCCCACAGGCAAATAATGCTCCATGTAATGAGCGAAGCAATCATGACGGGCAGTTATCATTCCGATGGACGATTCCACTCCAACGACGTGTACATGCCCATCACTCCCATGTTCCATGTGCACGCCTGGTGCTTTCCCTATGTCGCCACACTGCTGGGGGTAAAGCAGGTCTATCCCGGCAAATACGAACCGGAAATGCTGCTGAAGCTGATTCGCGACGAGAAGGTCACCTTCTCGCACGGCGTCCCCACGGTGCTCCTCATGATTTTGTCTCATCCCCTGGCAAAGGAAGTGGACCTCAGCAACTGGAAGGCCATTATCGGCGGTTCGCTCTTCCCGAAGGCCCTTGCAAAAATGGCCCTTGACATGGGCGCCCAAGTCTACGACGGATACGGCATGTCCGAGACCTGTCCCATTCTCTGCCTGGGAAACCTGAAGTCTCACATGATGAACTGGGATAATGATAGAAAGGCGGAAATAGTTACCAAAACCGGTCTCCCCATTCCGCTTGCCGATCTGCGCATTATTGATGCAGAGGGGAAGTTCCTCCCCCATGACGGCAAGGCGGCCGGCGAACTGGTGGCCCGCACACCCTGGACTACAAAATCCTACTGGAACGAACCGGAAATGACGAAGGAACTGTGGAAGGATGGCTGGCTCCACACCAAGGACATCGCCGTTATTGATGAAGAAGGGTACGTCAAGGTGACGGACCGCCTGAAAGATGTGATCAAAACAGGCGGCGAGTGGATTTCCTCGCTTGATCTGGAAAATTGTGCAAGCCAGCATGAGGCGGTACACGAAGCGGCGGCTGTGGGAATTCCTGATGAGAAGTGGGGAGAACGACCCGTCATCATGGCAACGCTGAAAAAAGAATACAGAGGAAAGGTGAGTCCCGACGAATTAAAAGTATTCATGAGGAAATTCGTTGAAGAGGGCGTGATTCCCAAATACGGCATGCCCGACAGGTTTGAACTGGTCGATGCCATACCCAAAACCAGCGTGGGGAAATTCAATAAAATTGAAATCAGGAAAATCATGGCTGCTGCCTGAGACCCTGTAAGGACGGGAATGACATTTGGGTACAACATATTGTTATTCCCGTCTTTTTGTATCTTGAACTCATTATTCCTCAGCCCGCCAGCCCGGCCGTTGCTGTTTGTCTTGTGATGAAAGCACATATTGCGTATAATGGCGATACATTGAAAGAGCGGAGTAGTGTATGAACGGCTTTCGCGTTTCAACTAATTCGCAAAAGAATTGAAGGAATTGAAAAATGAAGAGGGTGTTGTTGTTTCTGCTGACGAATATTGCCGTGCTCATTATTCTGAGTATTGTCTTGAGATTGTTGGGTGTTGACCGCATTTTGGACCAAAGCGGCACAGGTTTGAATTATTGGAACCTGCTGGTCTTTGCGGCCGTGTTCGGCTTCGGGGGATCTTTTATCTCACTGGCCATGTCCAAATGGATGGCCAAGAGGATCACAGGCGCCCGGGTTATTGTCCAGCCGCGTTCCGCCCATGAAATATGGCTGGTGGACACGGTGAAAAAACAGGCGCAGATGGCCGGAATCGGGATGCCCGAAGTCGCTGTTTTTGACTCCCCCGCGCCCAACGCCTTTGCCACTGGAATGAACAGGAACAAAGCGCTGGTGGCGGTAAGCACCGGGCTTTTGCGCACCATGAATCGCGGGGAAGTCGAGGCGGTGATCGCTCACGAAGTAAGTCACGCAGCAAACGGCGACATGATTACGCTGACGCTGATTCAGGGCGTCGTCAATACATTTGTCATCTTCATTTCGCGCGTGGTTGGTCATTTTGTTGATCGCGTGATTCTGAAAAATGAGGAAGGCCACGGCCTGGGCTTTTTCATCACCACCATCATCGCCCAAATCGTTTTCGGTATGCTGGCCAGCATCATTGTCCTTTGGTTCAGCCGCGCACGTGAGTTCAGAGCGGATGCCGGCGGCGCAAAACTGGCGGGCACATCAAATATGATTGCTGCACTGGAAAAACTCAAAAAAGGTGTTCAGGAACCCCTGCCGGAACAGATGTCCGCATTCGGCATATCCGGAAAGCCCGCGAAGCACGGCCTTATGCTCCTCTTCATGAGCCATCCCCCTCTGGACGATCGCATCGAAGCGCTGAAACGCTCCGGCGGCATATAAAAACGGTTGGCCTGGAGCAAAACCACGCAACCACCACGAGCCCGCACCTTGCGAGAGCTGAGGCACATCCATGCTATTCCGGATTGTCGGTGAGATTCCACCTGGATTCGCACTCTATTCGTGTAGTCTGAGGAATATCGCCTTGACTATGTTCCTTTCCTATATATACTAGTGTGAAAATATGGTTTTATAACCACTGGAGAATTCGCATGCAGTTATCAAAACCTCGCACCTTGCGGGAGCTTAAAAACACAACAGACCGCCTTCCCGGCGTCAGGGAAGAGATGCGGACCAACCTTATGAAAAAACTCGCCGGTGGCGAGCCCCTGTTTCCGGGGCTTATCGGATATGACGACACAGTAATTCCCGGCCTGGTCAACGCGATTTTGTGCGGTCATAACATAATACTCCTGGGAGAGCGGGGACAGGGGAAAAGCCGCATCATCCGGCAGATGACGAATTTTCTTGACGACGAAATCCCCGTCATTGCAGGATGTCCGATCAAAGACAATCCCTTTGCGCCGATTTGCACAGACTGTCGAAAAAAGGCGGCCGAGATGGGTGACGATCTTCCCATCGCCTACATCCCCCGCGCACAAAGACTGGTTGAAAAGCTGGCCACCTCCGATGTGAGCACCGCCGACCTTATCGGCGAAATCGACCCGATCAAAATTGCCGAAGGGAGAACTCTGGACGACGAATCATCGATTCACTTCGGCCTCGTCCCTCGCGCGAATCGGGGTATTTTCGCCATTAATGAACTGCCTGATCTGGCGGAAAAACTGCAGGTTGCCTTTTTCAACGTCATGGAAGAAGGAGATTTTCAGATCAAGGGATTTCCGGTACGGCTTCCCCTGGACATTCTGGTAATCGCCACGGCGAACCCCGAAGATTATACCAGCCGCGGCCGGATTATCACCCCCCTGAAGGATCGCTTCGACGTGCAACTTCGCACCCATTACCCGAAGAAACGGGACGAAGAAATCGCCATCATGGAGCAGGAAGGACACATTCCTGCTCTTGATGGAATTTCCGTTCAAACACCGGCGTTCATAAAGGAGATACTCGCCGAGATGACCCTGCTGGCGCGTCACAGTCCTGAAATAAGTCAGCACTCCGGCGTCAGTTGCCGTGTGTCCATTCGAGGCTTCGAGTCCATTGTCGGAAGCGCCCTTGTGCGGTGTCTGGAAACGGGTGAAAAGCGGGCCGTGCCCCGCATCACCGACATTGAGTCCACATATCCTTCCATGAGGGGAAAGCTGGAATTGGAATATGAGGTGGACGAGGGAAAAATAGAACAGATACTGGAAAACCTGAAAGCGAGGGCGCTCAAGACCGTCTTTGACGAGCGATTCTCCATTGAAGACCTCTCCGCAGTGGTCAACACCTTTTCAACCGGGATGTCCGCCGAAGTTTCCCGATCGCTTCCGTCAAAAGAATATCTCGATGGGTTTTCCGTGATTCCCGGTCTGAGAAAGGCGGTGGAAAGTCTCGCCGATCCCGACAGTCCCCCCGAATCGGCTTCGGCCATAGAATTCATCCTTGAAGGACTTCACCTGTCAAACAAGCTAAACCGCGAAATCAAAGAGGGGCGGGCTGTGTACCGATGAAGAAATACTTCGTCTATAAAAAATGGGATGGTTCGCAACAGCCCTTTGATACAAAGCAACAGGAAATTGTCGATGCCTTTATGGAAAACATTTTAAAGGGGCTATCGCCGGGAACATCGATGGCTGGCATGTTCTGGGACGGATTTACTCTTGCCGGCATGGATTTCAGGGTGATGGGGCTCGAAGAGATGCTGGGCGAGCTGCAGGAAGCAAAAGAGCATCTCTTTATGCGTTATAACCTGGATAAAATATTCGACCGCCCCCTGGAAGATATAAGGACGCTGCTGGAGAGAGAAAACAGCCTTCGGGAGGAAGAAGAAATGGAAACGCTTCCCTCATACGGGGAACTGCCTCCCGGTCTTCTCGAAAAAATTCGCTCTCTTGCACAGGTATCCTTTATTGACGAGGAAAGTGAGGCACTCTTCGAATCATGGAGGTCACGACAGCAGGAGATCACCGCCCTTTATGAATTTTACAGTGCCTGGGCATCGAAATTTACCGGTGATGAATCGCTGGATTTCGATCAGGCGGTGGCACTTATGCACCAAATGGAGGAACTCAACAGGATTCAGCGCCAATTGCAGCTGGGGAGAATCGGTGAAGTCGACCCGGCAGATATCCTCAGACTGTTAGGTGAACATGCCGGCCAGTCATTCAATATTCTTCTTCAATTACCCCGCATTGTCACCGACGCCGGAATCGCCACCCTCGATCACAAAGGACTTCACGTCACCCCCAGGGGCATGCGTCGCCTGGGAGAAATGGCCTTTGGAGGGCTCTACCGCCACATAAAAAGGGATCGGGCAGGAGATCACGGAGGCAATGCACCACCCGGTGGTGAAATTGAACCGGACACGTCACGGCCCTATCAATACGGGGATCGTTTCGATCTTGACATCACAAAGACCGTCATCGAGGCAGTGACACACCGAAGAGGCGCTCGGGGCGGTGTCACGCTTGCCCCTCAGGATTTCTACGTAAGAGAACGGGAAACGCAGGTGGTATGCACTACCGTAGTGCTGCTGGACCTTTCCTGGTCCATGGCCTGGGGAGGGCGCTTCGAAGCGGCAAAAAAGGTCGCATTGGCGCTGGACCACTATATCAAAACCAGATTCCCCAACGATCGGCTTCACATTATAGGGTTTTCCACACTGGCACGGGAACTGAAGGGCCGTGACCTTGCCCTGGCAGTCTGGGACAACGAACGTCCCTTTACAAATCTACAGGACGGACTCCGTCTTGCCATGAAGGTGATTAAAAAAAGCGGGGCTCGAAACAACAGGGTAATTGTCATAACCGATGGACAGCCAACCGCCTATTTCCAGGGATCGCATCTCCATGTGGAACTGCCAAATGAAAGTCTTGGCATAAGCCCCAGCGCCTGTAAAGCCACCCTGGCGGAAATACGGAAGGTCACCGCCCAGGGGATGCATATCGACACCTTTATGCTCGACACCAACCCCGCATTGGTGGAATTCACGCGGGAACTTTCACGACTGAACGGCGGAAAGGCCGTCATCTGCAGACCCGATAAACTGGGAGAATTGATCCTTGTAGAGGAAATCCGACGACGCCGGGGCAGAATATAATACACAAGGAGAAGCGCACATGGCCGTATCGTACAAAACACTGGGATTCGTCAACACCCGCCCCATGTTCGAAGTGGCAATAAATGGTGGTTTTGCCATCCCGGCTTACAATTTCAACACCATGGAACAACTGCAGGCAATCGTTATTGCCTGCTTCGAAACTCAGTCACCGGTAATTCTGCAGGTATCGAAGGGCGCCCGGGAGTACGCCGACGCGACACTGCTTCGCTATCTGGGACAGGGGGCCGTGGCAATGATGCGGCAGCGGGCAGCCGACAGTCTTGCAGGCGAGATCCCCATGGCGTTGCACCTCGATCACGGCGACTCTTACGAACTCTGCGTTTCCTGCATAGAACAGGGATTTTCATCCGTCATGATTGACGGCTCATTCCTCCCCTATGAAGAGAATATAGCGCTCACCAGAAAAGTCGTCGACTACGCCCATCAATTTGATGTCACCGTTGAAGGTGAACTGGGAGTGCTCAAGGGTATTGAAGATGATGTGCAGGCAGAAGAACACTCTTACACCCGTCCCGAAGAGGTACAGGATTTTGTCGAACGGACCGGTGTCGATTCCCTGGCGATTTCGATTGGCACATCTCACGGCGCCTACAAATTCACCAGGGGACAGAATCCTCTACTCAGAATGGATATTCTTGAAGAAATAGAACGCACGATACCCGGATTTCCGATTGTGCTGCATGGTTCATCATCAATTCCACAGGATGCTATCGACACAATCAACCGCTACGGAGGTTCTCTTAGAGATGCCATCGGCATTCCGGAGGAGCAGCTGCGCGAGGCGGCACGCTCCTCCGTGTGCAAGATTAACATCGACTCAGACGGCCGACTTGTCATGACGGCGGCGATTCGCAAAATACTGTCCACCGCTCCGTCGGAATTCGATCCGCGTAAATATCTGGGACCGGCACGGGAGGCACTGAAAGAACTTTATACCCGGAAGAACCTCGCCGTTCTGGGAAGCGCATCGAAGGCTCCCGAGATTCTGGCGCTCACTTAACCGCGTATAGTGCAATCACTCCCCCCGCAGATAGGCGGGGAGGTCTTTTTCTTCCATACCCTGGAAACTGCAGAGAAGGGGACAGGTTTTACAGGGCTCCTTCACCGCCTTCAGCGGCGGTTCTCCTTTTATGCCTTCGATAAAATCGACGCATTCGTTCACATTTCCATCATCACCGTCGATTATAATGGTCACGGATCCCTCGGCACCCCCGTGCCCTCCCGATGCAAAGTGAACAGCTTCAACCTCGAAGAGATCCTCCAGGGCGTCCAGCTCGGTGTAAACAATTCCGTCGGCAACGCATACCATCCCCACCCTGGCGCCTATACTGCGTTCGATGGCAAAAATACCACCCATTCGCGACGCCTCCTCCACCGATGGCACCAATTTTTCGAGTCCCACGGGATAGATAATCATACCTCCCCGTGCCTGCATTGAAAGATAAAACTCGCCCATGGTGCCCCCGACGGGACTTGCCATAAAGACGCCGACCTTCCCCGTATGATCCATTGCATTGGCCCCCTTGAGAAGAATATCCCCCGGCCCCAGTTTGTCCAGCACCGATGAGGGCTCAACCTCGAGAATTGCTCCCTTGTGGAAAACAACCGGCTGGAGCCGCACCCCCTGAACCAGCGCACAGAGGACCCCCCTGATTACCTGGCCGGCGACATATTTTTCCTTTTCAATCGTCTTTTCCAAAAGCTCTTCAGCAATGTAGGCATTGGTGGAGCCGCGCCCTACAATCAGATACCCCTCGTTCATCGCTTCCTGAACTTCAGGCATCGCAGCCACCGCCTTGGCAATAAGTCGTTTTGATTCCGAAGACGTCAATGTAAACAGGGCCTGCATAGCATAACCTCCTTTTCAATGTTGTTGGCGGAACGGATGGTCCCGTCACCCCCGATATGTTCACTGCACCCGTGTGGGAAACTCCTGTATAACGAGCGCCACTATACCATCTTTTATTCCCTTTACGCAAAACACTATCGAAGCACTTGCAATGAAATCCTCAAGAGGGTACAAGGTGGGCAAGTACAGTTCGGTTAAAAGCAGGGGGAACGGTTTATTGAGGTTAACACTGGTCAGGCACGGTCAAACACCGTGGAATCGCGAACAGAGAGTACAGGGAATCAGCGATATTTCTCTGAGCAACCGGGGACTGGCACAGGCGAAGAATCTGGCGCTGGCTCTCAAAAATGAGAAGATCGAAACCATCCTTTCAAGCCCCTTGAGGCGTGCGCTGCAAACCGCCGAGGCGATCAACCGTTTTCACGGACTTTCAATAGAAAGAAATCAGGACCTGATAGAGCTGAACCAGGGGGATTTCGAGGGACAGACCTTTCCTGAAATAATGAAAACCCATAAAGCGTTTCTCGAACACTGGGCAGCCGACCCGGCATCGGTCATCATGCCGAACGGCGAATCACTGGAGCAGCTTCAAAAAAGGGCATGGACTGCGGTAGAACACATTCTCGCAACAGAAACACACCACGCGGTCCTCGTCTCGCACAATTTCACCATTATGACCATCCTCTGCAAAATTCAGGACCTGAGTCTTCGCCATGTCCGAAAGGTTCATGTGGACGTGGCATCGCGAACGACCGTGCAATTCAAGAAGGGGAGGGGGGAAATCATCCTCTTTAACGATGTGACACATCTCAAAGGATGCGAATACGTGCAGGATTAACCAGAAAGGAGCGAAATGTGAACGAAATCAAATCACTGCGCGAAAGAATTGCGGGCACGCTTTTTCCCGAAGGTATTCCCCGACTCTGGTGCCCCCTTCTCACGCATTACCGGGAAGACGGAACTGTCGATATCGATCGTATGATCGCCCACATGCGCCACATTTCCCCCGATGTGGAAGGGTTTCTCATCCCGGGGGCCACCAGTGACGGATGGAAGCTCAGTGATGAACAATCCCTGATGCTGGTCGATTGTGCCGTATCGATGGCCCGCCGCACCGGAAGTCACCTTCTTCTGGGCGTACTGAGACCGGATGCCCGGAGCATGACGGCGCTGATCGATTCGATGCTGCGTTTTCTCAGAAAAAAAACGGGCATTGAGGACACCATGGACTGTCTTGCCGCCGCTCATGTCAGAGGTTTTACCGTCTGCCCCCCCTCCGGCCGAGGCGACGATCAGGAGTCAATATATGCTGAGCTTTCCGCAGTGGCCGATATGGCAGTGCCTCTCGCACTGTATCACATCCCCTTTATCACAAAAAGCAAACTGGCACCGGCAACGTTTCAGAGACTGGTGGAGCAATACCATACTATTTTTCTTTTCAAGGATTCCAGTGGACAGGATCTAATTGCTGACGCACCTGGTGATCATGGCGGTGTCTTCCTTTTCAGGGGCGCCGAAGGAAATTACTCCGAAGCACTGAAAGACAGCGGTGGCGCCTATGACGGGTTCCTCCTCAGTACGGCAAACTGTTTTGCCGGAGAACTTGCCGCGATTATCGACTACGTGGAGCGAGGCGCATTCCCCGCCGCTGAATATTTTTCAGATGCCATTACCAATACTGTGACAGAGGTCAACCGGCTCACGTCCCCCCTTCACAGCGGCAATCTCTATGCAACCACCATGAAAGCGATAGACCATTTTTATGCCTTCGGTCCCGGCGCCGGCCGTGAACAGGGACCTCTTCTTCATGGCAGTATGCGCATTCCCGAAAAGGTGATAGAGGCTACGGGTACAATACTGCGACAATTCGATCTTATGCCGGCGCGGGGATACGCAGTCTAAATGCCGCGGTAGGCACTGCTGGAAATGCCGAAGAGAAGCACCACCAGCGCAAGGAGAATGCCGCCGCATCCTACCGTTGCCGGTGCGCCGAAGGCATCGGCAAAGAGGCTCATCACCATGTTCCCCAGGGGCAATGCCGAAAAGGTGAACATGTAAACGCTCATGACGCGGCCGTGATAGCGCTGATCGGATCGGTCCATAATCAGAACGGCATTCAGCGCCAGGTAGGATGAGGATACAATACCCACAATCACCAACATTACCAGGGCAACATAAAACGAATCACTGAAGGCGAAAAGAGCAACCGTCGCCCCAAAGAGTACTCCCAGAACAAGCTGCACGATTCCCGGACGTTCCAATTTACGAATTGAAGCAATCGCGAGAGATCCGATAAGGGCGCCGATGCCGTTTGCCATCATAAGCATTCCAAGTCCCTTGGGGCCGACGGAAAATACCTTCTTCGCAAAAACCGGCATCAATGCCTGAAAGGGCATGCCGAGTATGATGGGGGCAAGGCTCAAAACCAGCAGAACCAGTAGCACCGGGTGACTTTTGATGTAGCGTATCCCCTCTCCCATTGCACGCCACCCCTGTACATCCCCTGCGCGCGAAGGAGAACCACGGTCAGAAATGTACAGCAGCGTCACTATTACCAGGGCATACATACCAGCCATGAGAAGATAGACGCCTCCCACATTCATCCAGGGACTGCCGATTAACCACCCCGCAAGCGGGGGACCGATTACCCGGCAGGCATTAAGCCCGGCGCCGTTTAACGCAATGGCGTTCATCAGCCGTTCACGACTGATTATCTCGGCTACGAAAGATTGACGGGCCGGCATGTGAAAGGTGAAGGCACTCCCCATGAGAAAGGAAAGGATCACCATATGCCATATTCTGATCGCACCGCAGATTACCAACACAGCCATAACCAGCGCGCCTGCAGCGGTGATCCACTGAGATATCAATAGAATGCGCCGCCTTGAATTCCGGTCGGCAACGACCCCTCCCCAGAGAGAAAAGACAAACATGGGAACCCCGAACCCCAGTGAGATAAACCCGATCGACGAAGCCGCCCCTGTCAGTTCAAAGGCAAGGTATCCGTTGGTGAAAAAATTCATCTGCATGGCCAGAATGCCCGGAAGCATTCCGATCCAGAGTACGCGGAAATCCTGTTCCTGAAGTGCGGGAAATGCCCTGAACCACGGTGCCGGAGGCTTTTTTTTCGCTGCATCCTTCACCTCACCGGCCCGAAGCCCCTTCTCGGCTTGATCACCCGTTCCGTCCGTCGATTCGTCCCCTTTCAGTTTCTTTTTTCAATCATACACTGAATCGTACATTCAATATGTCGCCGTCACAGACAATATACTCTTTCCCCTCAAGGCGAAAACGGCCCTGATCCTTAACGGCTTTTTCGGAACCGCACTCGATAAGATCCTGATAGGAAAAACATTCGGCACGGATAAATCCACGGGCAAGGTCGGAGTGGATCGATGCGGCTGCATCAAGCGCCTTATCACCGCGGCGAATGGTCCAGGCCCGTACCTCGTCGGTTCCCACTGTAAGAAAGCTGATGTATCCAAGGGTCTCATAGGCAAAACGGGTAAGCCGGTCGCGGGCGGAGTCGGTAATTCCCATGTCGTCCATAAACAGCCTGGCCTCTTCCTCATCGGTAAGCCGGGATAATTCCATCTCGAAGGTACCGGCAAATTCGATCACCCGCCATCTATCTTCTATGCGTTTAAGCAGCGCGCCGTTCCCGCCGAAGGCGGTTTCGCTGGAATTGAGGATAATAAGTACCTGTTTTTTCGAGACAAACTGAAAGCCGGCAATAATCTTTTCTTCGCCGTCACTGAAGGTCATTTCTCTGATCGAACAATTATTGTTCAATTGTTCCTGAATTTTCCTGAGTATCCGCTCCTCGGCCTCCAGTTCAGCCGTCTTTTTGCCTCGCCTATAGCTCCACTCGATACGTTCGAGACGGGTTTCGACAACGATGAGATCGGCCAGAATAAGCTCCGCTTCAATTGTTTCGATGTCCTGAAGGGGGATCGGGTTACCCGAAAGGTCATCATGAAAGTTCCGCAGTACCAGCGCCAGCGCATCAAGGGTTTTGATCAACGCCATCTGACCGGCGGAGAACCCTCCGCCCCGGACCGAACCTCCAGAAAATCCGACGAAGTCAACCACCTCAACGGTTGCATAGGTAACCTTTTTCGGTAAATACATTCCGGCAAGACGATCAACCCGCTCATCGGCCACGGTAACTACGGCGATATTCGGTTCCGCCTTGGCCGATGCATAGGCGGCGACCTCCGCGTGCGATTTCGTCAGGGCGTTGAAGATCGTTGTCTTACCGGAGTTGGGAAGCCCCATTAACCCGATTTTCATTCTCTCTTTACTCCTCCATGTATCCGGTCAATTACCATCGTATCAAAAGGAGGGACCCTAGGTCCAACGAACCGGTTTGTCAAGAATTATTTACTGATACCCCTCGAGTCGTCATCGCGGTCAGGCGATGAGAACTTGTATTTTAGACATACATGACTATATTATAAGAGCAACCACTTCAAGGTGGATATGTGCACATAATCATGTCGCCCCCCTGACCCCTTGAATCCACAAAAGGAGGTAGTATGCAGGAAATATTTATTCTCATCCTTATCATAGGCGGCTGGTTTGCGCTGCAGAAGTGGATCCTTCCGAAAATGGGAATGGATACCTGACTGAGTCAGGCCTGTCAGTTGACAGACAAAAAACCGAAAAAAGAAACAGAAAAAGACTGAGGCACCTCGCGACGCGACATTCCTCAGGGTAATTTTCTTTCTCCCTCCGCAAGGGCCTCAAGGCCTTTGCGGTTCTCAATTTTAATGCGGGCTCCATGACCTTTGATCAGGGCCGCTTCTTCCATTCTCGCGATAATTCGAGAAAGCGTCTCCGGGGTGGTTCCCAGAAAGCTGGCCAGATTGCCCTTTGACATGTCAAGGGCAACCATGTCCCTGTCCGGCTGCTGCGCTTCCAGAAAGAGGAGATATGAGGCAAGCCGTCCCGGTGCCTCGCGCAGAGAAAGCCCCTCGATCACACGCACAAAACGTCGCAGACGCATCGACAACACGCCGAGCATGGCCATTGCAAACGAGGGGTCGTCACCGATAAGACCGATCAACGATTCACGGCCGACAAAAAGAAGGCGGCTGGCCTCGAAGGCCTCGGCATAGGCGGGAAAGGCTGTTCCCGAAAATAGGGCCCCCTCGCCGACAGTTTCTCCCGGACCGGCGAGATGGAGAATCTGTTCCTTCCCCTCGGGGGAGAGCTTATAAATTTTGACCCGCCCCTCCAGCACTATATAAAGACCGCCTGCCCTCTCCCCCTCCGAAAACACCGCCTGGCCCCCGGCATAGGAACGGACCAGAGCGATCTTCGCCAGCCGCTCCCGCTGGGCGGAAGAAAACCCCGAAAAGAGGGGAACGGAAGATATATGCTGAAGAATATTATTCCGGTTCATTCGACTGAGAGTTTTTTGCGCTGCCCGGACAGTCTGTCGTTAATGAGTTTCAAGACATGGAAATGATCACCCACTCGTTGCCTTCGTAAGATGACAAGATAGGGCACTGATATATGCGGAAGACATATACATGGTGATGGATAAAACCCATGAAAATCTGAAATCCGGGGCACATGCCGGATCAATTTATTGTCTCGAGTAACGGACAGCTACCTGGTCCCCGTACATATACACTCGTACTACCGAATAACCGTTGTTCCTATAGCACGCGGGAATATCATAGGTGATCGTAAATTCGGGATCGGGAATATTACCTGTCATACCCTGGGCATCAAGATCCGTGCGAATACAGGAATACTGATCCGCAACGGCCTGTGGCGTGTTGAAAAGCCACATCATCAGCATCGATGCAGCCAGCGCCCCAGCCAGAAAATACGATATCCCCCGAAATCGTTTTATTGTTTTCATAGCTGCCCTCCTTTGAGCGGTTTTCACTGTACAGGTAAAGTTATTGCACGGGATTTCCGGTTTTTTCAACTATAAAAGGAACATGTCAGCCTGATGAACGATATTTTTTGACATACATCAAAGCACTTCACCTCAGGAATGATTATTGTATGAATAACAGTGCAGCGACCGACAGGGAACAGTACATCGAAAGGGGAAGACGCCATGAAGATAGGAAGAAAAATCATTACCATAGATGAAGAAAAATGCGACGGCTGCGGGCTCTGCACCGAGGCGTGCAGTGAAGGCGCCATCAGGATCGCAGGCGGCAAGGCCAGGCTGATCGCCGAAAAATATTGCGACGGCCTCGGCGCCTGTCTGGGAGAATGCCCGCAGGGTGCAATCACCATCACCGAGCGGGATGCGGAGGCCTTTGACGAGATCGCCGTGGAGGCCCACCTGCAACAGCACGTGGCGCCTGTCGCCGTCGCGTTGCCCATGGCCTGCGGTTGTCCTTCCTCCCATATCGAGACCTTTTCACGCCCCTCTGCAGGCGACGCACCACCATTATGTGCCGCAGCACCTCGAGGCGACTCATCGGAACTCACCCACTGGCCCGTCCAGATCAGGCTCGTGCCCCCCACGGCGCCGTTCCTTGAAAACGCCGATCTTCTTGTAGCGGCCGACTGCACGCCGGTGGCCTGCGGGCGGTTTCAGGAGGACTTCGTGAAGGGACGGGCAGTGATGCTGGGATGTCCCAAATTCGACGATATCGAGGACTATGTGGAAAAATTCGCCCGGATATTTCAGCAGACGCACATTCGAAGCATCGTCGTCCTTGTCATGGAGGTTCCCTGCTGTCAGGGACTGCCGATCATTCTTCAAAGGGCCATGGCGCTCTCGGGAAAGCGGATTCCCTTGGAAAGGGTGGTTGTCTCAACCCGGGGCGAAATTGTGGAAAAACAGACCCTGTGACAGGAGCTTCGCACCATTCCCTCGGGCTTCACTCTCGTCATGGGGGCAAACGGTCTTACCTGCACGGACACGTGCATCGTTCTGCATCATCATGCAGCTCCTGCGACGTATTTCATCAGAAAGGCCGCAGAAATCGTCCTGTTGACGTCACGGCTCGAGTTGCGCCTTTTTGATTTCCTTCAGTGCCTTTGGAATCGTGTCCTTGGGACTGACTTTATACCAGGCGTTTCTCACCCTTCCATTCTCACCGATCAGAAAGGAAGAGCGAAGTATGCCCATGAATTTTTTCCCGTACATATTTTTTTCGCCCCACACATCGTAGGACCGGGCAACGTGGCGATCTTCATCGGCAAGCAGAGGAAATCCCAGTGCCTCCTTGTCATCGAACTTCTTCTGAGCCGACGGGGCATCGGGACTGATGCCGATTACCGAGACCCCCAGAGACTCAAGCTCATCTCTGGCATCCCGCACCGCCCGGGCCTGGGTGGTGCATCCCGACGTGCCCGCCTTCGGATAAAAGTAGATCAGCAGCTTGCGCCCCTTGTAGTCGGACAGTCTGACCATGTGTTCGTTCTGATCGTTAAGCGCGAAATCGGGCGCCCTGTCTCCCCGCTTGAGCTGAGCCATCGCTTCACCTCCCTCAAATAGAGTTGTCAGCGGCCAGGTACTCGTCAAGATAACGGATGATATCCTGTTCTCGGCCGACATAAAAGTGGTCGGCGCCATCGACCACTGAAAGCAGGCCCCCCGCGCGGGGCGCCTCGTTGCGCAACATATCGAGGGGGCAGAATTGATCCCGGTCACCACATATGATAAGCCCGCATTTCCCTGAAAGGGCCGCAAAATCAAAGGGAACAAACTCGATGGGCGGCGACACCATAATACAATCGGCAAAGGCCGCCCCGCCGGAGAGAACCCGCGAGTTCACCCAGGCGCCGAAGGAATACCCCGACAGGATAATATCGCCGATCCCCTTTTCTTCCAGAAAGGACCGCGCGCCCCTGACATCCTCCTGCTCTCCGATGCCGTTATCGAAACGTCCCTCGCTTCTGCCGACCCCCCTGAAATTGAAGCGGAGCGTCGCATATCCCCATCCCTGAAAAGCGGCAACCATGGCTTCCACCACGTTGTTGTGCATGCTGCCCCCCATCTGGGAATGGGGATGGGTAATCAGCGCCCCGCCGGCGCCGGCACCGGATCGGTAAAGCCCTTCAAGAGATAGTGATCCGCTTTTGAACCACACTCTCTCTTCGTTCATGAGCATTGTCCTTTATACGAGATAGAGATCCTCAGCCTGGCGCAGCAGTTCTTCCCTGAAATCGGGGTGCGCGATGCCGATGATGGCAAGGGCCCGCTCTCTGGTGGACTTCCCTTTCAGGTTGACGGCACCGTATTCGGTCACCAGATAATGCACGTCCATCCGGGGCGTGGTCACCACCGTTCCCGGCGCGAATCGGGGAACGATTCGCGAAACCGTGCCCTTTTCCGCCGTGGAATAGAAGGCGAGCATGGATTTTCCATCTTTGGAATTGAAGGCGCCTCTCACAAAATCGAGCTGCCCCCCCGTACCGCTGTACTGCGCGCCGGCGAGAAATTCCGCGTTTGCCTGCCCCAGAAGATCCACTTCCAATATGGAGTTGATGGAAATCATGCGGTCGTTTCGTGCAATTACGGACGGGTCATTGGTATAGGAGACGGGATAACTCTCCATGCTGGGATTGTTGTCCATAAATTCATACATGCGGGTGTCCCCCTGGGCTACGGTAAACACGTTTTTCAACGGATGAAGGGTTTTTCTCCGCCCCGTCACCACCCCCTTCTCAATAAGGTCCACCATGCCGGGAACGAAGAGTTCCGTGTGAATACCCAGATCCTTGTGGTCGGTAAGATAGGCCGTAATCGCATTGGGAATCGCCCCGAAACCAAGCTGAAGCGTTGCACCATCGGGAACCATCTCGGCGATGATGCCACCTATCGTTTCGGCCTCCGGTTTCGCATCGCCGAGACCCATCTCAAGCAGCGGCCGGGTATTTTCAACTACTGCATCCACTTCTGAAATATGAAGGAGGGCGTCGCCAAACACACGGGGCATCCGCTCATTGACCTCAACAATAAGCCGCTCGCAGTGACGGGCCGCCGTAGAAGTGAAATCATTCGCTGTGCCGAAGCTGAAAAAGCCTGCCTTGTCCATGGGGGATACCGTCGTCACCATGCAGTCGATTTCCATGAACTCGCGACAGAGCCGGGGAACCTGGTGAAAGTAATTGGGAATAAAATTATCGAGACCCACCCTCACCATGCCTCGGTCCTGGGCACTGACAAACCAGGTATAGGCCTCTATGCAGTCGCTCAGTTCCGGCGCCAGCACCGTCGATGCGGCATGTGCAATGGGAAGCAGGGAATAGACTTTTATTCCCCTGAGATCGCCTCCCCGTGCCCGCGCCGCAATCGCCGCAAGCAGGGCGGGCGGTTCGGCAATAGTCAGCCCGTGGACAAGCGTATCCCCGTTTTGTATCGCCGCAACTGCCTTCTCGGCCGTGGTGAGCTTGCTGCGGTATTCCGCGTAATAATCTCCCATAGATCGCCCCCTTTTTACCACATTATACTTAACGATTGACCATTGGGTGTCAACAAAATAATCGAGGGGAGTTAAGCGGACTGACAGGCCGCGCTTCATAAATAACCTTACACACACCTGTATCTTTCTTCTGATGGGGTTTTTAATTACCGATTCGGTGTGGGCTATGCCAAGCTTTGACCCCGGCAAAATGTCTGACATGTCAGATTATGATCCCAACAATCCAGTTGAGTACTCTGGAGACACTATCAAAATAGGACTCATGGACACGTTCTCCGGTCCGGCTGCGGGCACTGGGTATCTCTATTGGTTGACATCGCACTGGGTTGCCCATGATCTCAACAAGAGAGGGGGCATCATGGTTGATGGGAAACTGAAAAAAATCCAGATCATCAAAGGCGACACCCAGACAAAGCCGGCAGTAACAAAGAAAATTGCAGAAAAACTCTGCCTCATCGACAAGGTTGATGTGTTATGGGGACCGTCAGGGAGTCATCTCGCACTGGTTATGCAGACTGTTGCAAAAAAATACAAAATTATCTATCAGAACCCCCATAATCAGGCGGATGGCACTATGGATGGGGTGAATTTCAATAGATATACGTTTCGCACCTGTCTGAATTCAAGCATGTTCGGTCTTGCTATGGCCTACTATTATTCCAAGCAGCCTGCAACAAAATTTTACATTTTGTGTCAGGATTATTCCTTCGGTCATGAAATGGCAGATCGCTTTAAGAACGGATTGAAAAAGTACAAACCGGAAGCCGTCATTGTTGGCGAGGAATATCACCCACTCTTTATGAAAGACTTTGCGCCTTATATGACAAAAATCAAGGGAACGGATGCACAGGTGATTTATACGGGAGACTGGATGCCTGATGGTCCTAATCTGATCCGTCAATCTGTAGAAATGGGTGTCAATTTACCTGTGGCAAATCTTTACTGCGATGTGCCAGAAGCCTATCAGACCATTGGTGGAGAAGCAGGTCGAGGGCACATAAATGGTAACGATTATATGATCACTGTGGACACACCCGAAAACAAGTTTTTTGTGAAGCTATGGCATGAGCAGTGGAAGAAATGGGGAAGTCCGTATAATTCTGATCAGTATAAGTACCCTGGTGGCGTACTGGGATCAACATCAAACCAATATTACTGGCTCTATAGTGTTATCGAAAGGGCCGGCACAACTGACCCTGAAAAGATCATTCAGGTATGGGAAGATGACGAATATAAAGGATTTACCGGCGTAATGAAGATGCGGGCCTGTGATCATCAGGTGGTAAAGGATATGTTTGTCACTGAATTCGAATATCCCAATCCATGGTTTGAGAATGCTGCCTTTTACGGCAAAACTATGGTGATTCCCGCTGAGTATTGTACCCCTCCAGTTCCACAGGATCTTGACCGGTGCAATAAGTAATCACTGGAGAAAAAAGTCTCCTTGCTACTTGTCCTGCTCGGATGTCTTCCCTCTGACATATCCGGGCAGGGCATCCTTCCTATCTGCAGGTGCTCACTTCTGCTACGCCGCCTTCGGCAGATGCGGTGCACGCCATGAATCGGGAGTCAGCGGCGCCATTCCCCAGGCGGCGCGGGCCTTGTCGCAGCGAGGATTGTGCAGGCCGTTCTCCCAGGAAGGGGCAAAGGAGCGGCAGGTGGATGATCTGGAAGGATAGATGCTGCAGAAGACCGCAGATCCGATGTTCCCCTGCAGGGCGATACAGCGTGGATTCGGACCCCCCGTCCCCTTCATCATGACACGAAACTCGTCCAGCTTTTCCGTCAGGGCCGCAGGAACGCCGCCGGCGGTCCCCTCTTCGGTTTCAGCCCAGTAGAAGGATGCGCGGTAAAAGGCGCAGCAGGCGCCGCAGGTAAGGCAGGGGTTGACAATCTCCATATAAAAGCCGCTCCTTCAGGACCGATGGTGAAAATCGCGCAGACTATACTCTTCTTTTTACAATTCACAAGCATTATTTTTATGATGCCGACTTCGGGAACCCCCATGATGACTCACTTCTTAACTGTAAAAATATATTAGTGGTTTTCTCGTTCGGTTTCTGCTACAAAGCATCGCTTATATCTTGGGGGCATCTCAAGATAAAATGAAAATCAGACATTGAATGCAGGTGCCGCAGAAGGCACTACTTTATAAAGGTACACTATGAGAAAAGAAACCATCAGAAATATCGCAATTATTGCGCACGTCGATCACGGAAAGACTACGCTGGTCGATGGAATGCTGAAACAGAGCGGCATCTTTCGGGACAACCAGCAGGTGGCCGAACGGGTCATGGATTCCATGGATCTCGAACGGGAGCGTGGCATCACCATCATGGCGAAAAACACGGCCGTCTGGTACGGCGACACAAAGATCAACATTGTCGATACGCCGGGGCACGCCGACTTCGGCGGCGAAGTGGAACGAAGCCTCAATATGGTAGACGGCGCGCTCCTCATGGTGGACGCCAGCGAAGGACCGCTTCCGCAGACCCGCTTTGTGGTAAAAAAAGCCCTTGCCAAGGCGCTGCCCATTATCGTGGTGATCAACAAAATCGATCGCAGTGACGCCCGCATCGACGAGGTGGTCAACGAAATCTACGATCTTTTCATCGATCTGGACGCAACGGAGTCGCAGATAGAATTTCCCATTTTTTACACAAACGCAAAAACCGGAGTGGCCCATGCCGCACCGTTGGATGACTCCGATTCTCTACGCCCTCTTTTTGAAGCAATCCTTTCCTACATACCCGGCCCTGAAACCGACGACGATGCCGTTCCCCAATTCCTGATAACCAATCTCGAGTACGACGCCTATGTGGGACAGATAGCCGTGGGGAGATTGTCAATGGGGATGCTGGAAATGCAAAAATTGTACGCCCTCTGCGGCGCCGAAGAGACGACAAAAAACATAAAATTTTCAGCCCTCTATACCTTCGACGGCCTGGGCAGGATAGCCATCGACCGCGCAGAGGCGGGCGATATCATTGCGCTGGCCGGCGTTCCCAATGTGGCCATCGGCGACACGATTTCCGCGGCGGAGAATCCTCTACCGCTTCCGCGCATTAATGTGGACGAACCGACGGTCGCGATGATTTTTTATGTCAACACCAGCCCCACGGCGGGTAAGGAAGGAAAATTCCTCACCTCACGCCACCTCAGTGATCGTCTTCAAAAGGAAACGCTTCACAACGTTGCATTAAAGGTCAAATTGCTCGAGCGAAAAGACATGTTCGAAGTCTGCGGTCGCGGCGAACTGCAAATGGCCGTGCTTATCGAAACCCTTCGTCGCGAAGGATACGAGTTCATGGTTTCCAAACCGCGGGTCATTACAAAGGAAGAAAAGGGCGCAATTCTCGAACCGGTGGAGCGGCTCCTGATCGACATTCCCGAAGAGTATATCGGCACGGTAACGGAAAAACTTGCCGTCAGAAAAGGGCGCATGACCAACCTGGTCAACAAGGGAAGCGGCCGGAGCACCATGGAGTTTCTGATCCCCTCGAGAGGGTTGATCGGATTCCGCAGCCACTTTATGACCGACACGAAGGGCGCCGGCATCATGAATACGCTTTTCGAAGGATATCATCCCTGGTTCGGCCCCATTCCCCAACGGGCAAACGGCGCCATGGTCGCCGACAGGGCAGGGAGGGTCACCGGCTACGCTTGCTACGCCATGGCCGATCGGGGTGAACTTTTTGTAGAGGTGGGCTCCGATGTCTATGGCGGCATGATCGTAGGGGAACGGAACAAGCCGGGTGACCTTCCGATCAACATCACCAAGGAAAAACATCTCACCAACATGCGAAGCGCCACGTCCGACGCCACCATCACGCTTCGCCCTCCGCGGCGGCTCTCGCTGGATCAGTCCATCGAGTTCATCGCCGAAGACGAACTCATCGAAGTGACCCCCCTGAGCGTGCGCCTGCGGAAAATGGAACTGGACAAGGCGAAGCGACCCTTAAAAAGCGCATAAGGTAATTTCCGGGGACCGTATACCTAATTGAAGGAAAATTCCTCCGGTGAAGTGATAACAGGCAGATGGAAGCACCTATACTGTCACCGGAATACTTGTGTTTCAATCGTTCACTCCCAAAATTTCAAGAGAAAAAACAGGAAAATCCCGAAAATCTCAAGCCGCCCGAGTAGCATGTCACCGGTAAGTATCCATTTCCCAACCTCGGGAATCTGACTGAAATTACTAACCGATCCTACAAGCCCAAATCCAGGGCCTACATTGCCCATAGTGGCCGCTGAAGCGGAAAACGCTGTCATAATATCCACATCCATAAAGGTTATGGCAAGCGTCGATAGCAGGACAATGACAAGATAAAGTGTAACAAAAAGAAGACCGGCTTCCAAAATATCCTCATCGATTACGTGGCCATCAATTTTGGCCTTTATCACTGCATGAGGATGTTCAACGACCATTATTCTTTTTTTTATGGCATGCCAAAGCAGGACAAGACGATCAACCTTTATTCCACCCGAAGTCGATCCGCTGCAGGCACAGAGCAAAGTGAAACAAAGAATCAGCAATTGAGAAAAGGGCGGCCAGATATTGCTGTCTGCGGTGGCAAATCCGGTGGAAGTACCGATGGAGATTATTTGGAAGGCTGCATATCTGAGGGCACTGCTCCAACTTTCATAAATATTTCCATTGATGTTGAGAGCGGTCAATACGATGCCTGCGGCAAGCAGCATCAGGTAGAACCTTGCAACGGTTGATCTGAAGAACAGCTTCAATTTTCCCGAAAACGCCAGAAACAAAAGTACAAAATTGAGGCCGGACAACACCATAAAAATCATAATCACAAGTTCAATTGAAACGCTGTTATAGAACGCAATACTTTCATTTTTCGGCGAGAACCCGCCGGTGGCGATGGTGGCGAATGCATGTACAACGGCATCGAAGCGATCCATGCCGCAGATCATCAGCGCGATCGTTTCCAGGACTGTCAGCCCCACATACACAACCATGATTATCTGAAGCGCTGTCTTGGTTCTGTATCGGAAATTGGCAACTGCAAGGGGCGATGTTTCCGATCGGTATAGTATCATCCCCACTTTTCCCAATGAGGGGAGTACCGAAAGCGCGAATATAATAATCCCGACACCGCCGATCCAATGGGTTGCAGAGCGCCAGAACAATAAACCCTTTGGAAGTACCTCTATATTCGTGAGGATGGATGATCCCGTAGTGGTAAAACCCGAAACGCTTTCAAACCAGGCGTTGGTGAGGGTGAACTCTCCCCCCCACAGTATATAGGGAACCGTTCCGATAAGGCACGAAAGAAGCCAGCTTCCCACTACAATGGTGAATCCTTCCTTGTTCGATATTTCGTCAGTAGGAGGTACGAAAATAAAAGGGAATAGTCCGAACAGCAATGCTATCAAAGACGAATACAAAAGAGGGAAAAATGCAGTATCGCCATGATAGTAGGAAATCGATGCCGATAGGAACAGAAATATTGCATTGAGCAGCAGAATAATTCCGATGTAACGGAGAATTATATAGAATCTCATTGGACCGGCTCACCTTTTTGAAGTGGAAATCAAATCGCCTACAGAAGATACAAGCTTTGCCAGTTCATCATTACTTTCTACCTTTACGTCAAGAGGCATCCCCGAATCCAGATATTGCTGTATGCCACGCGTAAGATTTATGACGGGGTTCACTACATAGAGATTTATAAAATAACTGAAAATAATCGAAAAGATAAAGGCCGATGCAATGGCGATGATGCCGGGCATGGTCGCTCGGAGTGCCCTCCCTTCCAGATCCGATGCCATCTGATACATGGCACGATCATTAAGTGACATTAGATTTTGCACTGATTGTTTCGCTGCAAAAAAGGAAAGGTGCACCTCCTGAAGGTACCAGTTCAAGTTTCCTTCATGAGCTGTTTCAGCAATTGGTTTGCTCCACAATGCCCGATATTCATCATAGGCCTTCTTCACTGCCGCTACATAATCGTTTTCTCCCTGAATAGTAATGTTATGGCTGGCTGTTGCATACGCCTCCATGAAAGAGGCATCGGCCGACTGAAGAATTGTCCTTCCTTCACCTTTTTTACCCAAAAGTAGAAGTAAAACGGCACTGTCTTCACGTTCAAGCGCTTCAAGCATTGATTTTGCAGCATCGACACTTTTATAGTTTTCGTCGAGAAGCCTTTGAACTGATGTCCCGACATTCCGCAATTCATATAGAGACCACATGCCTGCTATTAGCAGCATTGCTGCTAATAGCAGAAACCCAGAAAGTATTTTTATTCTTAGTTTCATCAAATGCTCCTATAAATTATAAATTCCGGGGACAGTATACCTAATTCCGTTCTAACTCCGGGGTCAGACCGTATGCCTGATTCAAGGAAAATTCCTCCGGGGATGGAAGTACCTATACTGTCACCGGCATACGTCCCTATTCACAGTCAAGATATTGACCGGTATCTTTATCGTGACGGAACCGGCAGGAGCCGTCTTCATAATAATAGGTCCAGATGCCGCTTTCCTGACCATTCGTATACTGCCCTACCTCCAGCAGATTGCCGTTCGCTTGCCATCTTGTAATGGGACCATGCGACAGGCCCTGAACGTAGGACCTTTCAATTCTCATGGTGCCGTCATCGTACCACCAGTGCCAGATTCCATCTCTCCCTCCGGCGCTGTAGTTGCCCTCGCTTTCTTTTGTACCGTTGACGTACCAGGTTGTGGAAAGTCCCTCGAGCTTGTCCATATAGTATGAGCTCTGCTCGATTTTCCTGCCCCATACCCAATCCTGATCATAGCCCCATTCAATCCAGGTCCCGTGGCGATTGTCCTCAAAATAGCACCCTGCGTACTGGAGTTCATTGCGGGTGCTGTCCAACCATTCGTAATAGGGTCCATGTTTTTGACCCGCTTCATTGAAATACAAACGCACATAATTCGAGTCGTAAACGGTCAACACGGAAAGGTCCACATCCCACCCGCAGTAATGCTCATAGGGGGGCTCGGCGACGGCCGCCACGGCGCCATCGTTCCCGATCAGAATATCGTCGCCGGAAAGATTCGGCAGCAGGGTTCCTGCGGTGGATGCGGTCACCGTGAAGGATGTTTCCCTTTCCTGTTCATCCCTGGCGGTATAGTCGCCGTTGGGCAGCATATTGTCCGGTGAGAGGCGTTTGTAGACCAGATCTTTTCTGATCGATTCGCCGGCGGGGTCTTCGGGACGCTGGACGGCCTGGGTGAGATTTCCCCCGGGTGTCTGCAGGATACTGATAATGTGACCTGTGGTATCGACGGTGCTTTTTGTGAAGTCCGTCAGATTCGATATAATCACCCTTCCCTGACCGGTGAAGGCGTCCTTCACCGAGAGGAGGCAGTACCCGTCGTAGGCCAGCCCCTTGGCGATGCTCAGCCCGCTCCAAATGGTTTTCGCCGTTTGCAGATTTGCCTGTCCCTCGGGACCGAAAGCGCCCTCCAGGGCAGGATTCGTAAGCACGCCCATAATGCCGTCACCAATGCTGAATCCGCCGTTTATCGCCCCCTGGATAATATTTTTTCCCTGGGTTCGCAGTATGTAGTCCGCCGTCCGGTATCCCAGGGCACCCGCCTGGTACATTTTTGCCGTTGTGTGTATCGTCTGGGCGGCCTTGAACACGCCCAGGGCGGCCTGCCCGCCGGCAACGAACGAAAGGGCGGTGTTGGCCGTGTCGGCGGCGATCTTTATTTCCGTTGCCGTTTTTTCCGCCGCTTCATACTGAATCGCCTTGGCGTTTTCCTGCTCCGCCACGACGCTGTAGTGCGTCTTCAACACGGAATAGGCCTTCCGGACACTTATTTTATTGCGCTCGGCGATGGTCTTGACATCGATCTTGTGCCCGCCGGGGGTGGTTTTCCCGTAGTTGTCGATATACCACTGCAGTTTGGGATCCACATTCAATTCCAGCACCGTGCGGGGCAGTTGCTGCGCTGTCCGTATATCGGCGGCTTCAATGCCTTCGTGGATGCGAATAATTTCATCATACTTCCCCTCGGCAATTTCGAAACTTTTCATCATGGCCCGGTAGCGGTTCAACAGGGTCGCCGCAGGGGTGCTTTCGGCCGCCATGTAAAAGGAATTATAGAGAATCTTACTCTGCAAGTCGGCCTCATTGGCCGCCACTATCGCCCGGGCCAACACGTCTTCATCTGCCGGGGAAATGCCCGAGACAGCGCTGTCGCGGGGCGTCAGGGTTTCTTCTTCCAGTGTTTCGGCAACGGCCAGTTCCGTCGCCGGATCAGCCCAGATCTGCCTGACCACATACACCATGGAATAGAGCGCGTCGCTCATGTCGATCTTTCCATCATTCGTGACGTCCCGTGCCTGTGGAACCGTCCTTCCGGACACCACCTGGAGCGACATGATCACATCCTCCAATTCCGGCAGTACCTGATCCGCAGCCCGCGCCGTCGAAGGAGAAAAAAAGAACACAAGGGATATGAGGCTGACAAGAATCAGCACAGACCGGGAAAAAAGGGAAGCGCCTCCGGGACCCGCGGTGCGGAACCTCACAAAACCATCACGTTCGTCATACCGGCAGATCCCGGACTTGGCCCACCGGGAGGTATCCGGTTTTTTTCGGCACTTATCGGATTCCGGGTCCCGCCCGGCATGATGGAAAAGGGGATTATGCAGTGGTCTTGCATGGAATGGGGTGATTGATGCGAAATATCGCTCTTTACCGGAGGGCACGCCCCCCCCATCGAATCCGTCATTCGCGTAACCCGACATGGCTGGCGCCCTCCTGAAGAAGAGTGTGGTAAATATTTTGACTCACTATAGAGTAAATATCTCCTTCAGGTCAACGCATTTTTCAAAGTACTGCGGAGACGGGATAGTCCCCATACTGTCACCGGATATTGTCGAAAAGTTAAATTACTGCCGTTGCTTCAATTTCGAGCAACATGCCGTCGAACATAAGCCTCTTGATCTCCACCAGGGTACTTGCCGGATAATAGTCGCCGAAGTATTTGTTATAAATCCGGCTGAGCTCTCTTCCTTGTGACAAAAACGCGTCCCGGTCGGTGCAGTATACCGTCATTCTGACTATATCTGTCATCTTAGCACCCCCGGCTGCCATTACCTCCTGAATATTTGACAGTATCTGTTCATACTGGCGGCACACGTCCCCCTCACCGACGAGCTTTCCGTTGACGTCGGAAGCCCCCTGACCTGCGGCAAACAGAATCGCTCCACCTGCAGTCTTAACCAGATTCGAATATCCGCGGGGACTTTTCCAGGCCGCTGGATTCAACACTTCCTTGACGATGCGACTGCTCATATTTTTTATCCTCCTTATTTGTATGTGATTTTATAGCAATGAAAGGAGGATAAAGTCCAGAGATATACGGGGGCAGTACACGTGCTATGATCTGCCGGGTTGCCTGTCGCCGGATTTTCAGGAATTACCTGTACCGTTCCCGGAATAGTGCCCCCGCCACACCCGCAATGAACAAGGCCGTAAGTCCGTAGAGAAACAGGTCGCCCCAACGCGCATAGGGTGATCGCTCTGAGGGGATATAAAGCCGATGGGCGCGAACGGCTTTTTGAAAAAGCGGCGTGCGCGAGCCGGGAACAATTTCGCCCGTGGGTTGCACGAAGCTGCCGACGCCGGAGTTGGTGACCCGGATCAGGGGAATGCGATACTCGACGGCGCGGAAGAGGGCCAGCGACAGGTGGATCACCGACGCGGGGCTTCTGCCGAACCATGCATCGTCCACCATGTTGACAAGGACATTGCCCCCCTTCTCCACGAACCGGCGGGTATACTCCGTAAAAATGGCCTCATAACAGAGGGACGGAATCAGCTTTCTTTGCCCGTCGAAATCGTACACCACCTCGCCATGATTGCCCGGGGCGAAGGACATGACGCCGGGAAAGAGCTTCCGGAGAAAGGGAAAGCGCCGCTTCAGGGGCAGATACTCGCCGAAGGGCACGAGGATGAGCTTGCGGTATTCCTCTCCCACCGTGCCGTTTTTGTCAATAAAGAGCACACTGCTGTAATACCGGGCATCGTCCCTGCCTTCCGCCGGAGACGAGCAGGACAGTATGAAGGTCTTCCCCGTCTCCTGTGCCAGCACCGGAATATCCCGGCTCGCCTCGGTCCGGCAAAGATAGTTAAGAGGAAGTTCAGGCCAGACCACCAGATCTGTTTCCGGATGAACGCGCAGGGCCTCGCGGCTCATGAACAGGGCCGTACTCGCGTCATTTTCACGGTCAGCCGGGGGAACGTCAAAGACCCTCAGTCTGCTGACCGGCACGTTGGGCTGGATGGCAAGCACCGTTATGTGCCGCTCCTCATCGGCATCGTGTGTATTCATTTCCCGGTGCAGTGTGTGAAGACGATAGCCGCCATAGGAGGCAAGGAGTGCGAAGACCGCCACAATGGCAATGAGGGGCGGGACAGGCGATCTGAGAGCACGGCGGGCAGTGAGCACACCGACCACCTGAAAGTTGACAAGATACACACAAAAGGCCAGCAGCAACGCGCCGCCCAGATCGAGGACCTGGAGGAACAGGGGACAGGCATAGAGGTTATGGGCCTCACTTCCGGGGAACACAAGGGGATACCAGGCCCGGATGACGACGAGCGATGCTGCCGCACACCAGAGTCCCAAGTGGCTTTCCATCAGCCGGAATTTTCCTGCCAGGAAGCCGAACACGGCGTAGGGCAGGGCGTGAAAGGCGCAGAACGCCACTGTCCATCCCCAGGCCTGCCAGGGGGGCAGTTCAATCATGGTGATCAGGTGGATCTTGAGCCACCAGACGGCACAGAGCCAGAAACACAGCCCGTAGACAAAACCGCCGGCAAACCCCTTTCCCGGAGAGGTCCGGTACAATGAAAGCCCCAGAGGCACAAGACAGATCCACACGGCGAAAGGAAAAGAAAAGGCCTGCGAACTCAGCCAGTAAAGGACTCCAGACAAAAGGGGCAGCAATACAACCTGCGTCATCGTCCCAACCGGCAAAGGAGGAACGTCCGCCCGCGTCTTCCCGGCTCGCCCCCTATCGTGCCTCATGATCCTTGCGCGTACTTCCCGTTATGGCCACACAATGGCGCTATGGACACGTTTAATCACGGAAGGTGATATCCCCCATCGCCGGCGAATTGATCTCCCACCCTATGCTGCCGCAACCATCGACATTGGCGGCGCCCCAGGTACCGCCATAGGATGATTTGAACCAGTTCATACCGGTATTGGAAAACCGGTAGTCCAGTATCATATCGCCGTGGGCCAAATGTTTCACTTCGATTTTCCCGGCACTCACACAATCCGAGGTGGTGAGCTCATATTCCGGGGAGGTATGGGGTTGTATGTGAAAGGCATTTTTCCCGCCATTGCAATACATATTGCCGGCGGTCGGATAGACCCACATGTATATCTCGCAGCGCGAGTAATTATAAATGTGGCGATAGGTATTCGAGCAGGTACTTCCCGCATCGGCAAGGGACGGCAGCAACACCGCAAAACACAGAGCCACAAGGGCAATCAAAGACCATCGATTTTTATAGACTGCAGAACACACATGCACACCTCCTCACTTTTTTGCGCCCACAGAGCATCCCCCGGCTGTCATACCATATAACAACGCAATTACATTGTGCTATAAATACAGCACCCGCTTACACCGGAGCTTACTTCCTTAGCGTGAGACTGTGCCTATTCCATTATAAAGTCAACACAATTCTTCATCACTCCCCGCACGTGGTTCATGAGCCAGTGACTTCGCATGCCGGATAAGCTGATCGATAAACCGAACCGCACGTTCGGGGCTGGCTTGAGAGATATAGTCCTTGATTCCAGTCAAACGTTCAAGGACTTCCCCGGTCCATAGGATCTTAATTCGAAACCGGCCCTTGATTCTTTTCGCTGTTAATAATGTAGGGATGTTCCGTATCATGCAATACTCAATAATACATACTATTTCCTTCTTTTATCCTTGAACAACCAGGCGTCAGGGTATATAAGAAACGGACATGCAAGGAGGGCGAAAGGATATGCTGAAACGTACTTTTCCTTCATCTTGCCACGCCTTCCGTTCCCACAGATGATCCACACAGCACATTGTCCTTACCTATCGGGGGCGCAGGCCGGTTCTTTGTATCGTTACGCAGTGAAGGCACGTACGTTTCTCAAATGTCGATGAGCCTCCTGAAGGCGCCTGCCGCTGCAACATTGCTTCTTTTGCATTTGCCATCGCGCGCTGATATCCCGAACTCTCATGCCGGATTGAAAGAAGGAGCGAATCATCATGCGTTACGGAAAATATCAGTTCAGTTGCCATTTAAACAATGAAGCGCTACTGCCGCCTTATAAAGGCTCAACATTCAGAGGCGTGTTCGGCGTGGCCCTCAAGCAGGTAGTCTGCGCCCTGAAGCGCCAGGACTGCGAAAACTGTCTTTTAAGAAAAAAATGCATCTACGCCCTCCTGTTTGAACTTCCCCCGATTGCGCCTGCCGGTGAAGGCACGCGGCGCATGGTCGCCCCGCCCCATCCCTACGTGATCGAACCCACCCTTGACGTAAAACGAATCTACAAGCCCGGTGAATCCTTCGATTTCTCGCTGATCCTCTTCGGCGCGAGCAATGACTGGCTTCCTTATTTCATCTATGCCATCGAGCAGATGGGGCGGATCGGCATCGGTAAAAAGATCAACGGCACGCGCCCCGGCTTTTCACTGGAAGCCGTCCACGCCGATGACGGGCGTTCCGTCTATACGAAGGAAGAGCGGACGATAGCCGAGGGCGAGTTCTCCCGATTCCTTCGCCTGGAAGACTTCACGAGGGAGGATGACCGGTCGGTCACAGGTCTGAGCGTGATCCTGGAAACGCCCCTGCGTCTCAAATCCGACAATAAACTGAATTCGGCACTTCCCTTTCACGTGCTGATCCGCGGGGCCCTGCGCCGGATATCATCGCTTTTCGACTTTTATGGGGCAGGAGAGCCTCCCCTTGACTATCGGGGACTTGTCGCACGCGCGGAAAGAGTGCTCACAAGCCGCGACGACATCGCATGGATCGACTGGCGGCGCTATTCAAACAAGCAGGATCAATCGATGCTGATGGGGGGAATCAGCGGCGCCATCGGCTACCGCGGCGATCTGGGCGAATTCATGCCGCTGCTTCGCATCGTCCAATTGCTCCACCTGGGAAAACAGACCACCTTCGGCCTGGGGAAGCTCCGTATCTCTGAGGGAAAACCATGAAATCCATTATGCTTGCCGTCGCCGGCATGACCCCTCAGGTGATTACGGAAACATTGTACGCCCTCCACCAGGAACAGCGGCATATCGACGCCATCCACATCATCACGACCCGCAAGGGAAAAGAGATGATCAACGCTCACCTCCTGTCGCCCATCGACGGACAATATCACCGCTACCTGCGCGATTACGGCATCGATCCCCACGCCATCGCCTTCGACTTCGATCATGTGCACACCATTGCCGACGGCAACGGCATCGAGATCGACGACATCGACGGTGAAGAAGAAAACGAACGGCTCCTTGAAACCTGCCTCAATCTGGCATTCCGGTTTACAAGCGACCCTGAATCGCGGGTCTACTTTTCCATTGCCGGCGGCAGAAAAACCATGAGCGCCACACTTATGGTGGCGGCCCAGTTCTACGGCAGGGCGCAGGACCGCCTCTACCATGTGCTTGTCTCCCCTGAATTCGAAAGCAACCGCGGCTTTTATTATCCTCCGCCGCAATCCCTGCCCATAGAGCTCAAAGACGACAGGGGCAGGCCCTATGTGAAGGAAACAAAGTTCGCCGCCGTCACCCTCGTTCCCATCCCCTTCGTTTCCATACGGGACAAACTTTCCTCGGGCATGCTGCGGGAGCCGAAAGACCCGGCCACGCTGATGCTTTCGCTGGTAAAGGAAGCACCCTTTACCCTGATCATCGATATCCCCTCCTCGAAGATCATCTACAAAAATCTCGAATTGGATATGCATCCCGCGAGACTCGCCCTGTACGCCTTTTTTGCGATTGAAAAGAAGCAATGCAAAAAGGACCGGCCCACCTGCAAGGGATGCACTGACTGTTATCTGAGCGCCCCGGAGATCGAGGCGCGCAACAGGGAAATCGCCGCGCTCTATAAAAATATTGCAACATTTCGTGATTTGGATGCCATGAGAAAAGGGGGCATCAAGGAAATAGATATCGGGAACTTCAACTCCTACAAATCAAGAATCAAGGCCGACCTGCAAAGAAGCTTCGGGAAAACAGCCCTTGGTGAAATTGCCGTCGAGACGGCAGGCGCCCGCCCCGACACCAGGTACGGCATAAAAATAGACAGGGAAAAGATCCGGGTGATCTTTTAGCAACGTTGCAGGAATTGAAATACAAAACTCTGTGTGTGATGTAGAGACAGGCAAAGAAAAGGAGGAAGCGCATGTTTTACGTTTCCAGATTCAAAGATGTAGAAAAGAGGGAATATGAATGCGAGGTGGTAACACCGCTTTTCCTCGGTGGGGCGAACCCCAAAGAGGTGGAACTGCGTGTGCCGCCTATCAAGGCAGCCATGAGGTTCTGGTGGAGGGCGCTGTATGAAGGAAATAAGATTGAGCAAATGGCGAAGGACGAAGCCGCCATATTCGGCTCGACGGAGAAGAAGGCAGTGGTAACTGTAAAAGCTAATTTGAAAGATGTAAGAGTTTCAAAAAAAGATTTGCCATTTAGTGTTCCAGTCAGGGTTTCATCGCGGGGCAAATTTTTTAATATCTCTATTATAGGGTCTCCTGAAAAAGTAAAATACCTTGACATAACAGTAGTTTGAGTGTATATTGGGGGTCAATTGGCGTCCGAAAAATGGTTGTGAGGAGCCAAAAAC